>Ga0172372_10000183_pt1 | contig 96606 bp, 95 predicted proteins | sample LakKiv5m_2_FD_114544 | JGI IMG/M metagenome (GOLD analysis project Ga0172372, IMG submission 114544) | Freshwater microbial communities from Kabuno Bay, South-Kivu, Congo - kab_092012_9.5m | ecosystem: Environmental > Aquatic > Freshwater > Lake | place: Democratic Republic of the Congo... | reverse complement strand
GAAGCGGCGCCGCTGGCCTGGTCGGGCCGGCTCGAAAGTCTCGACGATGGGTGACTTGGTGTCCGTCATAGGTCCGTCCTATGCCTTAAGTGGCTGGACCGGTCAGCGGAGGGGGCTAGATCACATTCTTCCATGCGCCACGCGCGGTGGCAGCGACGCTGCATCATGAGCTCGCCGAGATCCGTCGTCGCTCCTCGCTCGCCGGGCGGAGCTCGTCACCGAGCGGATGTGCAACTGCGCCGGCTGCATGGGGCTCGAGGGGCTCACCCTCAAGTTCGTCGCCCACGCCGGCGAGGTGGCCATCCACGGACCGACCGGCCGCCACTGTCCATCGACGACGAGGAGGGTTCGCGGCCGCGAGGAAATCGCGGGCGTCGACGTCATCCTCGTGCATCGCCTGCTGAAGAACGCCGTGCCCATCCGCGAGTACCTGCTCATGGCCACCCCGATCCTGGCGGCGCTGCCGCCGGCAGCGCGCGACGATCTCGAGGGGCTCGGGGAGACCGAGGTGCACTGGGTCGACACCGTGGCCTTCGCCGACGTCCCGGCGCCGCCGCAGCTCACCTGGTGGCAGAAGCTCCTCCGCAAGGTCGCCATGGAGTTGTCGGCGCTGCCCTGGTTGCTGGGGCTGCGGCGACGACGACTCCGCCAGCTCGACGCCTGACCCCGCTCAGCCGCGCGGGGGGCCCTGCCACGGCAGATCGAAGTCAAAGGCCAGCAGGGGGAGGCGGTCGCTGCCGAAGTACATCTGGTCGTCGCCGTCGTCGTCCTGCACGAACATCGCCGGGAAGCCGAAGGCGCCGCGGGCGACGGCCTCGTCGGTGGCGTCACGCAGCAGCTGCTTCACCGCGTCGTCCTGCAGGTGATCGCACAGCGACGGGTCGACGCCGACGTCGACGCAGACGGCGCGGACGTCGTCGACGGCGCTGACGCCGAGGCCCTCGCCCCAGTAGCGACGCCACAGGGCCCGGCTCAGGGCCTCGAGATGGGCGGGATCGTCGCGGCGCACGAGGCAGAGCAGGCGCATCGGCACGATGGTGTTGGTCGGAAACTCCGACGGAAACGACAGCGGCACGTCGAAGTAGCGGCTGCTGCGGGCGAGGTCGCGCATGAGGTAGACGCCGCGCGCCGGCAGGCTCGCCGGGGGCGTGTTGCCCGTCGCCTTCATGACGCCACCGAGGAAGGCCGGGCGCATCACGAGCTCGAGCTGCCAGGCCTCGCGCATCCGGCACAGCGCCTCGAAGCACAGATACGACCAGGGCGAGACGACGTCGTAGAAGAGCTCGAGGCGCATGCGTCGTCGTCACCCCGGGCGCTGTCGACGTCAACGGCGTGTCGGACGCGGCCGCGGTGAATGATGTGACCGACGCCATCGTCGGACGAGCCGTCTTCACCACCATGGCCCGGCCCCCTGGCCGACGATCGTGCGATCGTCGTGGCCGTGGCGTCGTCGCTGCTGCAGGAGCGTCTCATGCACACCACCACCGAATCCCCGCACGTCGTCCGCCACGTCGGCGGCGGTGTGCCCATCAAGAGCTGGACCCGCGGCGTCCCAGTCGAGGACGTCGCGTGGAAGCAGCTCGAGAACACCGCGCGCCTGCCGTTCGCCTTCCAGCACATCGCGGCCATGCCCGACGTGCATTGGGGCATGGGCGCCACCGTCGGCTCCGTCGTGGCGACGAAGGGGGCCATCGTCCCGGCGGCCGTCGGCGTCGACATCGGCTGCGGCATGATGGCGGTGCGCACGACGCTGACGGCGGAGGACCTGCCGACGTCGCTGGCGCAGCTGCGGACCGCCATCGAAAAGGCCGTGCCCCATGGGCGCAGCGGCAACGGCGGTCGGCACGATCGGGGCGCGTGGGGTGACGTGCCGACGGCGGTCGACGCCACCTGGGCCGACCTCGCCGACGACTTCGAGCAGGTCGTGGCCTCGGCGCCGCACCTGAAGCGGGCGAACCATCGCAGCCACCTCGGTACCCTCGGCACCGGCAACCACTTCGTCGAGGTCTGCATCGACGAGGCCCGGCGCGTCTGGGTGATGCTGCACTCGGGGTCGCGCGGCGTCGGCAACGCCATCGGCACGATCTTCATCGAGCGGGCCAAGCTCGCGATGCGGCGGCACCAGCGCAACCTGCCCGACGAGAACCTCGCCTGGCTCGACGAGGGCTCGCCGGAGTACGCGCAGTACCTCTTCGCTGTCGACTGGGCCCAGCGCTTCGCGCGCGAGAACCGCGCCCTCATGATGCGGGCGACGCTCACGGCGCTGTCGCGGCAGAAGGGCATCCCGCGCTTCACGCACGACGAGCTCGTCGTGAACTGCCACCACAACTACGTCGCAAGGGAGCACCACTTCGGCGAGGACGTCCTCGTCACCCGCAAGGGCGCCGTCCGCGCTGGCGTCGGTGATTGGGGCATCATCCCCGGCTCGATGGGGGCCAGGAGCTTCATCGTGCGCGGCCGGGGCAACGCCGACAGCTTCTGCTCCTGCTCGCATGGGGCCGGTCGCACGATGTCGCGGGGCGAGGCGAAGAAGCAGATCACGCTCGCCGAGCACCGCGTCGCCACCGAGGGCGTCGAGTGCCGCAAGGACAAGGACGTCCTCGACGAGAGCCCGCGCGCCTACAAGGACATCGACGCCGTCATGGCCGCCCAGGCCGACCTCGTCGAGGTGGTGCACACCCTCAAGCAGATCCTCTGCGTGAAGGGCTGAAAGCCTGTCGCGGCTCAGGGGCTGACGCGTCCGGCGTCAGCGCCTGAGCCGGGCAGGAACGACCACCGCTGCGCGAGGACGCCCGGCGTTCCCGGCTGCCGTCGCAGCCGGAGGGCGCGGCGCGCTGGCACAGACCGTGGGTCGTTCCTGCACCCGCCTCGAGGTGCCCCATGTCCGTCCGCCGCCTGCTCGCTCCCGTCCTTGCCCTCGTCGGTGCCAGCGCCTGCCAGTGCGATGCCGTCCCCACGAGCAGCAGGAGTTCGCCCTCGGCGCTGCCGGCCTCGATGGTGATGGTGCCGGTGCTCACCTCGCCGACCTCGCCGGCGCCACCGCACGGCGAGAGGCTTCGCAGCGGCCGACCGGGCGAACCCGGTGCGAAATGACCTCGGCGCTGGGTGAAGGCACCCGGCGTGTCGTGTCGCCCGTCACCGCGGTCGCCTGTCCGGTCTGGAGTGACTCGTTCTGACCTCGTCACCTGTGCCGCTTGCGTCACCGTTACAGTCGAGCCGTGCGCACCGTCGTCCTTGTGCTTGGTCAGCCGGAGACCGTCGCCCGTGTCGCGGCGACCCTCGCCGGCAGCAGCGCGGCCGTCGTCGTTGTCGACACGGTCGCGGCCCTCGCGCGCGCGCTCGCGGCCCGGCCCCACCTTGCCGCCGTCGTTGTCGATGAGCTGGTGGAGGACGCCGCGGTGCCGGCGGTGGCGCGCCTGTTCGACGAGGAGGACCGGCATCAGCTCCTCGTGGTGCGTCAGGGAGATGTGAGCACCGAGGTCCCCTGGACGGTGGTCCGTCGCAGCGAGCTGCGCCACACGCTGCCCATCCTCGTGGCGGACCGCGAGGCCGTCGTCGTCGAGCTGCTCGCGAGCGTGCGACCGATGTCACAGCCGACGGCGCCGGCCCGCATCGGCTGCGTCGTGTCGGTCGGTTCGCGTTTCCTCATCGTCGCGCTGGACGAGCCGCCCGACGCCGCCGCCGTCGCGTTCGTGCTGCCCGGTGCCGGTCGCCTCGTGGTCACGGGTACCCTCGAGGCGGTCTGGGGACGGACTGGCCTGTGGCGCCTGTCACCCGACGACGAAAGCGTGCGCGCCGCCCTGCTTGCGTTTACGCTGCGACGAACGGACGCATCGGCCGGGGAGCTGGAGGCGTCGCAGGAGAAGCCGTCGGCGTGAGCGAGTTCATCGGCATCGACCTCGGAACCACCAACACCGTCGTCGCCACCGACGCGCGGGTGCTGCCCATGCGCACCTCCGACGGCGCGGCCCGCAGCGTCCCCAGCGTCATCGCTTTTCCGCCGACGGGCGGCGTCCTTGTTGGCGCCGGGGCCCGGCGGCGACGGGCGATGGACCCCCACAATACGCTGACGAGCACCAAGCGCCTGATGGGGCGCCTCGCCACCAGCGTCGTCGTCGGCGACTTCGGCCGGCGCTACCCGCAGATCCTCGAGGCCCTCCCCGACGGCACCATCGGCTTCCGCACCCGCGCCGGCGTCGTCTCGCCCGTCGACGCGGCGTCCTTGATCCTGAAGGCCGCGTTCCAGGCCTCGCAGATCGACGCCGAGATCGCCTCGGCCGTCATCACCGTGCCGGCGGCCTTCCAGCATCCGCAGCGCGAGGCCACCCGCAAGGCCGGGCGCATGGCTGGCCTCGCCGACGTGCGCCTGCTCGAGGAGCCCGTGGCCGTCGCCCTCGCCCACGGCCACCAGAACATCCCCGGCCGCTACTGCGCCGTCTACGACTTCGGCGGCGGCACCTTCGACTTCGCCGTCCTCGAGAAGCGCGGCGACAACCTGCACATCATCGCCCACGGCGGCGACCTCTTCCTCGGCGGCGACGACCTCGACGCCGCCTTCGCCAGCGTCGCCATCGCCAGGCTCCTGCGCGACCACAACTGGGACATCACGACGTCGCCGGAGGCCCTCAATCGCCTCATCCTCGAGGCCGAGGCCGCCAAGCGCGCGCTGTCGCAGGTGGAGGTGGCCCCCATCCGCATGTCGCAGGTGGATCCGGACACGCCCGTCGCCGACGCCGTCATCGAGGTCACCCGCAAGGAGTTCGAGAGCAGCGTCATGAACCTCGTGCGCCGCACCTTCGTGGCCTGCGACGAGGTGCTGCGCGAGGCGAACCTGTCGCCGCGCGAGATGAGCGCGGTCTTTCTCGCCGGCGGCACGACGATGTCGCCCCTCGTGCACCGCATGGCGGCCGGCTACTTCGGCCTGCCGCCGAGCCACGAGGTCTCGCCGCTCGACGCCATCGCCGTCGGCGCGTCGGTGGCGGCGTCGACGGGCGTGCCGCTCGGCTGACGACGGCGCCCGCTCGTCGAAAACACACGAGGCCCCGATCGGGGCCTCGTGTCGTTTCAGGTCGTCGTCGTCGACGACGTCGACGTTGGCGTCACCAGACGATGTAGGCCGATCCCCATGTGAAGCCGGAGCCGAAGCCGACGAGGGCGACCTTCATGCCGGGCTTGAGGCGACCGTCGCGCTCGAGCTCGGCGAGCAGGATCGGGATCGTGGCCGCGGTGGTGTTGCCGTACTTCATGATGTTGTTCGGCACCTTCTCGGGGGACAGGCCGAGCTGGTCACGCACGAACTCGTTGATGCGCATGTTGGCCTGGTGGCAGACGACGAGGTCGAGGTCGCTCGCCTCGAGGCCATTCTCCATGCACATGCCCATGATGGAGAGGATCATCTTCTCGACGGCGTTCTTGAAGACCTGCTTGCCGTCCATCTGCGCCCACAGCATCTCCTTCGGGACGATGCCGTTGCCGTCTTCGCCGACCTTGATGAAGGGCCGGGTGCGGCTGTCCCACACCTTCTGGGCGAGGACGTCGGCGTAGCGGCCGTCGGCGCCGAGGTTCATCCACTGGATGCCGCGTCCGGGCTCATCGGTGCCGCGGACGACGACGGCGCCGGCGCCGTCACCGAACAGGCACGCGACGGTGCGACCCTCGGTGCTGAGCTGCAGGCCGGAGCTGTGCTTCTCGCCGCCGACGACGAGGACGTTCTTGTACATGCCGGTCTCGACGAAGCCGCGGGCCGCAGCCAGGGCGTAGAGGAAGCCGGAGCACTGGTTGCGCACGTCCATCGCCGGCACGCCGGGGATGCCGAGCTTCGCCTGCAGGTAGCAGCCGCTGCCGGGAAACACGTGCTCGGGCGACAGCGTCGCAAACACGATCATGTCGATGTCGTCGGCGACGAGTCCGGCGCGGGCGATGGCCTCCTTCGCCGCCGGCAATGCCATGTCCGAGGGGCCGACGCCGTCCTCGGAGAAGCGCCGCGCCTCGATACCGGTCCGCTGCACGATCCACTCATTGGTGGTGTCGATGCCGTAGGTCTCGACGAGGTCCTGGTTGGTGACGATCGTCGGGGGGACGAAGAAGGCCGTGGAGGCGATGTAGGCGCGCATGGGGCGGAGCCTGCGCGGACTGCCGCCCGGGCACAAGGGAGAGCCTTTCACAGCCTGACGGGCGCGGTCAGGATTGCGGTGGCGGCAGCGCGTCGCGCGAGAAGAACGCGAGCAGACCGTTGAGGGCTTCGGCGGTGGCGGTGACCTCGGCCTGCAGGGCAGCGCGGCCGGCGGCGTCGATCCGGTCGTCGGCGTTCACGCGCTGCTCGAGGACCCGCAGCTTGTCGCGCATGGCAGTGACCTTGGCGAAGAGCTGGTCGACCGGGATGTCCTTGGCCTGCAACCCCGGGTCCCGGGGAATGAGGCGCAGGGTCAGACCGTCGAGCGGCAGGGTGCTGGCGCCGGGGGCGAGGCCGAGGGCAATGAGGGCCTTGCGGGCGGCGGCGGGGTCGAGGTCGCTCATGGGGTGCTCCCGCTCGCGGGGGCCGGTGGCGGCGCGCCGCTCTCGGCGAAGTAGATGGCGATGCCGAGGGCGACGGCGCTCACGACGATGACCAGCACGAGGTGCCGGCCCACGCCCGTCGGCCGCGGCAGCCGCGTGCCGAACATCGACCGCTCGGCCTGGACCATCTGGTCATGCATCGGGTTCGGCTGGCTCATGGCGGGAGCGTGCCGCCGCCAGGGGCCGAAACGCAAACCCCGGCGCGCCCGGTCGCCCCGATCCGGCGACGAAGCGCCGGAACCCCGTCGGCGCCGCCGTTGTCCCACCCGCGTGGCCAGCCAGACGACATCCGTCATGTGTCCGATGCCTGGATCCAACCCACTGAAACTTCGACGAATCCCGCCCGTTCTTTCCCGCAACCCACCTTGACGAAGCTGTCCTGCCGCCAAAAACCCCGCCATTCGCCGATCGATCGCCCCCGGGGCGACCCTGCCGCAGGACCTGAAGGGACACCCATGGCCGAGAACAAGCCCTCCATCAGCCTGACCATCCAGCTCAAGGACGGCAGCACGAAGGTCCTCGAGTTCACGACGAGCGATCCGATCATGGTCGGCTCCGGCGCCTCGTCGCACGTGAAGCTCGACGGCGACGACGTCTCCTCGCTGCACTGCATGCTCAAGCCGCGCGACGGCAAGGTCTACGTCCTCGACCTCGGCTCCGACGAGGGCACCGAGCTCAACGGCAAGGAACTCAAGGGCGAGACGGCGCTGGAAGACGGCGACATCGTCACGGTCGGCCCCTGCAAACTCACCGTGCACTTCGGCGGCGACGTCCTCGCCCCCACCGTGCCGATCCGCCGCGCCGCCGCCGCCGCCGGCCACAGCACCGCCGTCGACGAGTCCACGATCCCCATGCAGGAGATCAAGGAGACCGTCGTCGAGAAGAAGGCGGAGAAGAAGGCCGACACGAAGCCGGAGCCGCCGAAGGTCGACGTGAAGAAGGTCGACGTGAAGGCCGAGGTCAAGAAGCCCGAGCCGGCGAAGGCCGAGCCCGCAAAGACCGAGACGAAGAAGACCGAGGAGCCGACGAAGGTGGAGGCGAAGAAGCCCGAGCCCAAGAAGGCCGAGACCCCCACCCCGAAAGCGGAGGCCAAGGTGAAGGACGACCCCAAGAAGCAGGATGCCACCGAGGTCGTGCGCGAGCGCAAGCAGCCTCCGAAGACCGCCACCGAGATGGAGCCCCGCGTGAAGCAGCGTGAACAGAGCCAGTCCGGGTTCAAGCTCGGCAAGTCGGCCGGCCACCACGGCCACCGCACCATCGAGGATACCCACGGCAAGGCGGCCACGCTGACGCCCGCCCTCTCTGGCGACTACAAGCCCACCGACAAGCGCTCCGTCGACGTCACCGCCATGTGGGGCGGCACCGTCATCCAGGTGGCGCGCGCCAACGCGGGCGAGAGCGTCACCATCGGCGACGACGCCGGCGCAAGCATCCGCCTCTCGCACCAGTCGATCCCGCTGCCCCGCTACCCGATCGTCGTCGTCGGCCCCAACGGCGCCGTCGTGAAGCCGGCGTCGGGCATGGAGGTCCTCGTCGATGGCAAGCCCGCCTCGGGTGACGTCACCCTCGACGTCGGCCAGAAGGTCTCCGTCCGCGTCGGGCCGATCGAGCTCGTCGTGCAGTACTCGAAGAAGTCGCCGCTGGCGTGGATGGCGGTCTCCGAGCTGATCGACGTCTTCTACACGAAGATCCTCGCCCTCGCCCTCATCCTGCAGATGGGCCTCATCGTTGCCCTCCTCATCACGCCGGTGCTCCCGAGCCTCGACGACGAGGACCTCTTCAAGAACAACGCGGAGTTCACGAAGTTGATCCTCGCGGCGCAGGAGAAGAAGAAGGAGAAGAAGGAAGACCTCTCGGGCAAGAAGGCCGCCTCGGCGAAGGACGACGCTGGCGTCTTTGGCAAGAAGGACAAGCCCAAGGAGGACAAGGCCCCGTCGAAGAAGGGCGCTCCCACCGTCGACAAGGACAAGCGCGAGGAAGACCGCAAGATGGCCCAGGACGCGCTCGCCGCGCTCGGCCTCAAGGGTCCCGAGGGCGCCGTCTCGAACGTCTTCGGCCCCGGTGGCCTCGGCTCCGGCGTGAACAACGCCCTCGGTGGCCTCTCGGGCGCCTCCATGGGTGATGCCGGCGGCGCCGGTGGCCTCGGCTCGCGTGGTACGGGCGCTGGCGGCGGCGGCACCGGCCTCGGCATCGGCGGCCTCGGCTCGGGCACCGGCCGTGGCAGCGGCGGCAGTGGGAATGTGGACCTCGGCGGCCGCGGCAAGGGCACGACGAAGATCGTTCCCGGCAAGATCATCTACGAGGGTGGTCTGAGCCGCGAAGAGATCCAGCGCGTCATCAGCCGCGTCATGAGCCAGATCAAGTACTGCTACGAGAAGGAGCTCAACAAGGACCCGAACCTCGAGGGCAAGCTCGTGATGTTCTGGCTCATCTCCGGCTCCGGCGACGTGCAGACCGCGTCGGCCTCGCAGAACACCTTCTCCGGTCCGTCGGGCGCGCCCATCGAGCAGTGCGTGCAGCGCATCATCCAGCGCCTGAAGTTCCCGAGCCCCAAGGGCGGCGGCGTCGTCAACGTCACCTACCCCTTCGTGTTCTCGAACTCGGGCGGCTGATGAAGACGGCCACCTGATGGCAGACGACGCGGGCCCACGGCCCGCGTCGTCGTTTCTGACGCCGTGCTACCGTCCGCGCCATGCGCTCCGTCGTCGCCCTCCTCGCCCTCCTCGCTGCCATCGCCGTCGTCGCAGCCTGCACCGACGACGACAAGATCCAGCCCACCGTCGTGTCGCCGGCGCAGCCGCCGCCGCCGCCGACGCCGCCGGTGAAGGACGCCGTCGTCGGCATCTACCGCGCCTTCGCCGCCGATCCCGCCGGCTACGATCGGACGCCGGTGCTGTCGCGCTTCTACATGAGCGACAACGCGCGGATCGACGCCGACTGCGCGGCCGGCAAGGCCCACCCCCGCTGTGTCGGCGACCGCTTCGCCTGCCTGCCCCGCGAGGTGGGCGGCAAGGGCGCGGTCGAGGACGCCGTCGTCACCGGCGAGTCCCCCGGGCGCTCTGCCAGCGTGCGCGTGACCCTCGCCTTCGGCAAGGTCACCGTGAAGCCCGAGATCGACGTCGTCTTCGAGGACGGCGCCTGGAAGGTCGACCAGGTCCGCTGCGAAGCGCCGCCGGCGGAGTGACCTTCACCGACGACGTCGCCTCTGGCATGCACGGCGCCATGCGCGCCGTCGTCGTCATCGCCCTTGCATCCTGTGTCGTCGCCACGAGCGCCTGTCCGGCCCCGACGCCCCCCATCGACGTCGCCGAGGGCGAAGGCGAGGGCGAGGGCGACGACGGCGCCTTCCTGCCAGCGACGTCGTATTGCGAGGAACTCGCCACCGTCTTCTGCCCCTTCTACCTGCGCTGCGGCCGCCTCGCTGGCGTCGACGACGTGGAGGGCTGCCGCGACGCCTTCGCCGTGGGTTGCGAGGCGGCCTTCGAGCCGCGCTTTGTGCCCCTCGCCGACGCCGGCCTCGTGAAGCTCTCGCGCGCCGGGCTCGAGTCCTGCGCCGCGCACCTCGACGGCGTCGCCTGTACCGAACAGTTCTTCGAGCTCGAGGGCCCCTGCGCCGCCATCTGGGAGGGCACCGTGCCGGCGGGGGGCGCCTGCGGCCTCGACGCCGAGACCTTCGTGTGCGCGCCCGGCACGGCCTGCACCCTCGACCTGTCGTTCTGCGGCACCTGCGAGACCGTCCTCGACGTCGGCGCCACCTGCCGCGTCGGTGACGAGGGCGTGGAGGGCGCCTGCGGGCCGCGCGCCGAGTGTGGCGACGACGACGTCTGCGTCGACCGCCCCGACGTCGCTGAGGCCTGCGTCGATGGCGGCACGCCCTGCACCTTGCCGGCCCGCTGCGTCGACGGCGTGTGCCGGCATCCGGCGATCGTCGCCGTGGGCGACGCCTGCGACAGCCAGCGGCGCTGTCCCTACCTGAGCCGCTGCGACGCCGGCGTCTGCGTGGCGACGACGCCCGCGGGTGGGGTCTGCGCGGCGTCGTTCGAGTGCGACACCGGCCTCTTCTGCGGCGGCGGCGTGTGCACCCCGGTCGTCATCGACGGCGCCTGCGTCGTCGACGAGCAGTGTGCGAGCGGCCGCTGCGAGGCCGGGGCCTGCGCGGCGTTCGCCCGGACCTGCACCGCGCCGTGAGGGTCAGGCGCGTCGCAGGATGGCGACGGCGGCGCTGACGACGTCGTCGTCGCGCGTGGGGGTGAAGAGGGCCTGGAGGTGACGCCACCACAGGCGTCGGGCCGCGCTGCGCTCGACGCCGCGGGCCATGGCCAACGCGAGGAACCGGGCCCGGGCGACGACGATGGCTGCCGGCGTGGCCATCATGGCGATGAGGGCCCACGCCATGGCGAAGAAGAGGACGGCGATGTGGTCGGGCAGTTGGAGTCCGGCGTTGAGGGCGGCGATCAGCAGCACGGGCGACGCGGCCACGGCGAACCATGCGGCCAGCAGGCGGGGGCGGGCGGCGCGGGCGTCCGTGACGATCGCCGTGGCGGTGGCGGCGTCGAGGTCGGCGGTGCGGACGATCGGGGCAGGGTGCATGTCGTGGCCTCCTGTCACACCGACGCCGCGCGGCGCGGGTCTGGATGCACCGGATCTCGCCGGCCAGATCGGCAGGGCAAAGACATCCGACTACAGGGTGCGCAGGCGCTCGACGTCGACGAGCGTGATCTGGCCGTAGGCGACGCGCAGCAGGCCCTCCTGCTCGAGGTCCTTGAGGGCCTGGTTCACGCTCTGCCGCGACGACGACAACATGGCGGCCAGTTGTTCCTGGGTGACGTCGAGGACGCGCTGCACGCCCGTGGCGCGCTCGCCGTGGCCGAGGGCCAGCACGAGCAGCCGACGCACGAGGCGGGGCTTCAGGGGCAGGGCGGCGGCGTCCTCGAGGGCGGAGAAGGCCAGCCGCAGCTTGCCGCTCACGAGCAGGCCGAGCTCACGCCAGAAGGTCGGCCGGCGGGCGAGGAGCGCGTCGAGGGCGGCGAGGGGCACGTGCAGCACGACGCTGGCGCCGTCGGCGACGACGTCGTGGGTGCGGGGCTGGCGGTCGAAGACGGCGATCTCGCCAAACCACGTCGGCGGCTCCATGCGCGTGAGCAGGAGCTCGCGACCGCTCTCGCTGGTGGCGGTGATGCAGAGGGCGCCGTCGAGGACGGCGTAGAGGCCGTCGCCGTCGTCGCCGCGCGAGAACAGCCGGGCCTTGTCCGCCAGGGTCCGCTCGTGGCCACCCTCGACGAGGGCGCGCTGCAGGTCGTCGTCGAGGTCGGCGAACCAGCGACCGCGGCGCAGCAGGGAGAGGTGGGCGACGTCGGCCACGTCGCAGTGTCTCCCAGGCCCGGCCGCGCCCGCCATGACGCATTGCAGCGGCCGCGCTGCGCAGAAGTGTCGGGTCCGCGACAGTCTGCTGGCCGGCGGTGGGGCACGATGGGATCATCTTCAGGAAGCCCGGAGGCACCATGCGGACCCTCGTCGATCACCTCTCGAACTACGCCGACTACCACCGGGACCGTCGCAACATCGCGACCCATTTCATCGGCATCCCGGTCATCGTCGTCGCCGTCGCCACGCTGCTCTCGCGTCCCGCCCTCGACGTCGGCCTGCCCCTCGCGCTGTCGCCGGCGATCCTCGTCGTGGGCGCCTTCATCGCCTTCTACTTCCGCCTCGACGTCCGCTTCGGTCTGTTGATGACGGCGCTGCTGGTGCCGACCCTCTTTCTCGGCGCCGCCCTCGCCGCGCAGTCGACGGCCGTGTGGCTCGGCGCCGGCATCGGCCTGTTCGTGGGTGGCTGGATCGTGCAGTTCATCGGCCACTTCTTCGAGGGGCGGAAGCCGGCCTTCGTCGACGACCTCATCGGCCTCGTCGTCGGTCCCCTCTTCGTCGCCGCCGAAGTGGTCTTCGCCCTCGGCCTGCGCAAGGAGGTGGCCGACGAGATCGTGCGTCGCTCGGGCCCGACGCGCGTCGGCCGCCCGCAGGTCGCGCCGGCGGAGTGAGCCCCGCGCCGTCTCGGCATCGGATCAGACGACGCCGCCGCCCCCCGGGCGGCGTCGTGCGTCGGGGAGGACGTGGCCTCAGTGACGCCGACGTCGCCACAGGGCGAGCAGGGCGAACGCGAGGGGAGCCGGCGTCGTGGCGCAGCCGGCCGCGTCATCACCGTCGCCGTCCGCGTCGTCTTCGCCTTCGCCTTCGCCTTCGCCTTCGCCTTCGCCAGCGTCGGGGAGGGCGGTGCAGCCGGCCGCGCCGACCCCGCAGGTGAAGCCATCGTTGACGGCGCTGCAGTCGGCGTTGCAGCCGCCGCTGGCGAGGGCGTTCTGGTCGTCGCAGGCCTCGACGTTGGCCTTCATCCAGCCGTCGCCACAGGTGCTGGCCATGCACTGGTCGTTCTGGTGCTCCCAGGGGGCCTCGCCGTCGGCGCAGCGGTCGACCTCGCAGTGGATGAAATTCAACCCCTCGCAGTCGATGTCCCGGGCCTTGCAGCCGCAGTCGCACACGCCGTCGCCATAGGCGGCGACGTCGCAGGCCCAGCGGGCCGGCGGGGTCTGGGCAGGGGCGGCGAGCGCCAGTGTGACGAGGGCGGCGGTGATCATGGCAGGGCTCCGAGCGTGGTGAGGATCGGTTCGAGGCGGTCGGCCGAGACCGCCGACTCATGGACGACGCGGGCGTTGAGGGCGAGATCGCGATGACGCCAGGCCATCGCGTGGATGAACTGCGGGTTGTCAAACACCGCCGTCGGCGTGAGGTCGTGGCGGTCCGAGCTGAACGTGGCGGGGCCGGTGTCGACGTCATCCCGGGCCGCGAAGGCGGCGGCCCGGGCGGGGGCGGCGAGGTGGCAGCGGGCGCAGTCGATGGTGCCCGGGTCGTGGATGGTCGGGTGCTCGATGCGGGCGACGGCGTCGAGGGCCGCCTGCACGTCGGCGAGGGGGGCCGCCCGCAGCGTGGCGTCGTCGAGGAGGACGGCGTAGTCGTCGGGATGCGCGTCGAGCGGGTTCACGCTGACGGCGATGGCGTCGTCGTCGGGCGAGAGCACGTGCTGCTGGGCCGCATCGCCGGGGGTGGGGGCGCCGTCGAGGAACTGCCGGAACTCGAAGGACCAGGCCGCGTCGTCGCCGTGGACCGTGATCTGGGTGAAGTGATCGAGGGTGCCGCTGGCGAGGGCGTCGTCGATGACGCGGGCGACGGCCTCACGGCCGGCCACGTCGGTGAGCAGGGGGTGGACGCCGAGGGGGCCCCGTCCGTCGAAGCCTGCGTCGAGGCGCAGATCGATCAGGCGGGCGACGGCGCGGGCCACCTCTGCCTCCGGCACCTTGAAGAAGGCGTGGATCGAGGCGTCGCGGGCCTCGCCGTCGACGACAGGCTGCAACACGAGGCGCACCTGCGGGTCGCAGGCGGCGCTTTCACCACCGAGTCGGGTGCAGGGGTCGAGGCGGGCGGCGGTCACCGTGAGGGCGGCGCACAGCACGTCCGGTTCGTCGGTGCGGGTGAGGGGCTCAAAGACCGAGAGGTCATCGCAGCCCAGCACCGGCCCGAGAAAGCCCTCGCCGCTTGTCGGGCCCGTGCCCGGGGGCAGGGGCCACACGAGCGCGACGTCGTGCAGCTCGACCCGGGTGCCGGCGGGCAGCCGGGGCATCGCGGCCACCGGCGGCGGCGCGTCCGGGACGCAGGCCAGGAAGGCAGCGCCGGCCAGGAGCCAGGTGAGCGGATGTGGGCGCATCAACGACAGCCTCCGCCGCTGTCGGTCCCACCGCAACGGCTCCAGCATGGGCGCGGGACCGCCGGGCGTGACCGGATCATGGCAGCCCGACATGCGGTCGAAGAAATTCAGCGGAGGCGGGCGACGGCGGCGGCGAAGGCGGCGAGGACGTCGGTGCGCAGGGCCTCGAAGTCGAGGGCCTTCGCGGAGTCGCGGGCGGTGACGATGACGTCGACGCTGCCGCCCGGCCGGCGCAGGAAGCGCTCCTTCTCGCGGCGCAGGATCTCGCGCAGACGCCGCTTCACACGGTTGCGCTCGGTGGCCCGGGTGTCGACCTTCTTCGAGACGACGAAGCCAAGGCGACCGGGGCCCGGCCGCACCGTGACGGCGACGTGGGCGCCGCTCGCGCGAGCCCCCTGCCGCTCGACGCGGGAGAAGTCGCGGGTCTCACGCAGCCGGCGCCACGCCGGCAGCCCCTGGGGCCGCTCCCGTCGCCGTGGACGCAGCCGCCGTCGTGACGGCGCGGCCGACGACGCCGGCGTGGACGCCGCCGCGGCCTCGGCGTTGGCGGGGCTGTCGGTGTCGGAAAGCGACGAAGGCCCGGGTGAACCGGGCCTGTCGTCAGGTGAAACCGGGTCGCCGTGCACGGCGAGTCCGCTCACTTCTCGTAGATCGTGGGGGCGAGCTTCTTGCGGCCGTGGGCACGGCGACGCTTGATGACATCGCGGCCGCCGTCGGTCGCCATACGGGCACGGAAACCGTGCGTGCGGATGCGCTTGATGCGGGACGGCTGGTAGGTACGAAGGGGCTTGGCCATGACAATTCTCCAGCGGTGGCGTCTCGCGACGCGATCAACCGGAGCGGGTATGGTGCAGTCGATGGTGGTCGTCAACTCCCCTGCGCAGGTGGTGTGTCGATGATGGCGTCGCTCATGGTGGCCGTGGTCCTGGTGGCCGCGGCCCAAAGCGCCGAGGCGCCGTCGCCGCCGGCCGAAGCGGGGGTGCCGCGGGTGCTCGTGCTCGACACCGGTGGTGATCTCGCCACCGACCAGCGGGTCGCCCTCACCAATCTCGTGGCCACCCGCCTGCAGCGCTTCGCCGGGCTGCGGGTGATCGCCCAGCGCGACGTCCAGCAGCGCCTGGGCCTCGAGGCCGACAAGCAGCTCGCCGGCTGCGAGAGCGACGCGGCCTGTCTCGCCGAGCTCGCCGGCGCCTTCGACGTCGACCTCCTCTGCATCAGCGCCGCCAGCCGCCTCGGCGGCACCGTCGTCTTCACGCTGCAGGTCGTCGACGATCATGGCGAGGCGAAGGCCCGGGGCTCCGTGAGCGTGCCGGCCCTCGACGACGTCGCCGCCGCCGTCGCCACCGTCGCCGACGACGCCGGCCGCGCCCTCACCGGCGTGGAGCCGAGCGCTGCGCCGACGCCGGCGACGACGACGACGACGGCGACGGCGTCGACCGCGCCGCTGCCGCACGAGGCCCGTTTCCCGCTGCAGATCGGCGGCGCGGTGGGGCTCGCGGTGGGGCTCACGGCGGCCGGCCTTGGCGCCATCCCCGGCGTGATGGCCCGCGGCGCCGAGGCCGACCTGCGCGCGCTGCGCGTCGACTGGGTCGACAGTGGCGCCACCGACGAAGCCATCCTCGACGCAGCCGGCCGCAAGCAGGTCGAGGTGGATCGCCTGCGCGGCCTCTGGAACACCGCCGGGCTCCCGGCCGTCTGGGGCGGCGTGCTCGTTGGTGTCGCTGGCGGCGCGGCCCTCGCCGTCGGCACCCTCCTCACGGCGGAGGCGCCATGAACCGATCGGTCTCCGTCGTCGTCGTCGTCGCTGCCACCCTCGCGGGCTGTCCGATCACCGGCCCCCGCGATGACATCGGTCGGCCCTGTGTCGTCGACGGGCCGCCCTGCGCCCCCGACCACGTGTGCCTCGCCGACGACGGCGCCGATGAGGGTCGCTGTGCGCCGATCGTCGACTACGGCGGCTGCGACCCGGCGACGTACCCCGTGCAAGCGGGACTCGTGCGCGAGGAAGGCCTCGATGTCGACGAGCCCGGCGAGCTCGGCTTCCTTCGCGATGTCGTGCGCGTCGAGGGCGACCTGTTTGTCGATGGGCCCGTCGTCGGCTCGCCCCTCGCCGTGGGCACGCTGTGTGGCCTGTCGGGGCTGCAGCAGGTGACGGGCTCGCTGCTCGTCGCCCAGACCGACCTCGAAGCGCTTGACGGGCTGCAGTCACTCTCGTTTGTCGGCCGGGGCCTCGGCGTCGCCAGCAACGCCCGCCTCACCGATCTGGCCGGCCTCGCGAATCTCGTGCAGGTCGTCGTCCCCGACGAAGCCCCCTTCGAGGTTGTCATCGCCGAGAACCGCACGCTCCCGGCCGAGGCTGTGCGGGCCTTCCGGGCGGCGCTCGCCGACCGCCCGTCGATCCGCATCCATGTCTGCGGCAACCTCGTCGCCCTCGCCGAGAACGACGCCGCCAGCTGCGACCCCGAGATCAACCGGCTGTTGCGCCGCGAATAGAAGACCACGCGAGGCATCGGCCGAGCCCGACACATCGCGTGGAGCTGTTCTCTCTTCGAAGGCGACCTCGAGGGCTTGTCGTCGGGGCCTCTCTGCTCCCGGACAGCCTCGGCGAAGGCCCGCGGATGCCGTGTCTCAGCGCGGCGTGCCGGTGAGTTCGAAGGCGAGGTCGACCTCGTCAGCGACCTTCACCGCGCCAAAGAACGCCTGATAGGGGGTGATGCCGAAGTCGCTCTGGGCGATGGTCAATGTGCCCCGGGCCAGCATGCCCCCGGCGTCGTCGACCGCATACTCGACCGTCCAGGTCACCGGACGCGAAGTGCCACGGACGGTGAGGGAGCCGTCGACCTCGAGCGTCCCGGCACCGTCGAGGTCACCCCGGCAGGCCAGCGACGTGAACGACAGCATCGGATGATTCGCCGCATCGAGCTGGTCACCCCCCAGCATCGAGTCGCGCACGCTGGTGCGATCGCGCTCGCTCATGACGCTGTCGAGCCCCACGGCCTCTCGCAGCGCGGGTTCGTCATTGACGAGGCCACCCGTGACGACGTCGACATCGACCGCGCAGGCGCTGGCGTCACCAGGCAGGAAGGTGAAGGTGCCCGCCCAGTCACTGGCCCGTACGACGTGGTCGTGGGCGAAGCTGTTGCCCACTGCCGACGGATCACGCCAGACCAGCGCATACAGCAGGCTGTCGGTCGCCGACGACGTCGCCGTCACCGGCGTGGCCGGCTCCTCCGGTGTGGTGGGTGGGGTGTCGCCGCCGCCGCCCGGAACGTTCTGACCTGCGCCGCCACCGCCCTCCAGGTCGGCCTCCTCCTGAACGCCGCCCTCATCGTCAGGCAGGACCACCTGCCCCGGCAGGGGACCAGCCCCAACCCCAGCCTCACCCTCCGCGGGGCGCTCGGCGGTCTGCTGGTCGGAGCCGGAGCCACCGCAGGCGACAAGAGCAAGACACGAAAGACCGGCCGTGACGATGCGACGCATGAGAACTCCAAAGATGAGAAGTGAAACGTCCTACATGTGGGATGCCGACCGTCCCGGGAGCGTCACATCAGATCAGGCGGCCATGCGTCGCCGTCGCCACCCGACCACCAGCATGACCAGCCATGGACCGGCACCGCCCGGGCCCGACGCACAGTGGCCAGAGGGAGCGCTGGGGGGGCTGATGGTGCCTTCTCCCTCTCCTTCTCCTTCGCCTTCGCCTTCGCCTTCGCCCTCACCTTCACCGCCTTCACCGCCTTCTTCTCCTTCTCCTTCACCTTCACCTTCACCTTCGCCTTCGCCTTCGCCCTCGTCCTCGCCCTCGCCCTCGCCTTCCGACGGCGCATCGCAGGACGGGCTGGCGGCATCGGTGATGAGACCATCGATGCAGCGGGGCACGAGGCTGCAAGGATCGTGGCTGGAGAGGGCCTGGCCGTGGCGCAGCGTCTGGCCATCCACGACACACGCCCGATGGTTGCGTGCCACGACGGTCCCGGTGTGTTCATCGGGGATCAAGGCCAGCCGTGAGGCAAATGACGCCGACGAGACGAAGGCGTTGTCGGTGATGTGCGTGTCGCGCACCGGCAGGCCCGCCAGCCGGGCGCGAAACGGCGCGCCGACAAAAACGTAGTCGAAGTCGCCGACGAACAGGTTGTCGACCACGCGGGCGCGGTCGTCCTCGATGCGGACACCGCCACGCTCGATGCGTTCGAACGTGTTGCCCTCGATGACGGCGTCTTCGGCGAAGTCCGGCCAGATCGACACGAAGGGGAGTTCGAAAGTTGTCCAGGCGCTCGGGATGCTCCGATAGGACGGGTGGTAGACCGATGCTGTCCAGATCGGGTTGTTGTACGGCGTCGCGTCACCGCACCCCATGAGCTCGAGGTCGCGCGACTGCCGCGCCGCCACCCAGACCCCGAAGGGTTGGTCGGCGAAGCGGTTGCCCCGGATGACGACGTCGCTGGCGTGGTCGGTCCGCGGGAGACTGCGAGGGTTCTCGACGGCGTGCTCCTGACAGTTCTTGTAGAGCAGCACGCCGCCGATGGCGTTGCCGACGATGTCGTTGTCTTCGATGATGTGCGCCGATGACGCGTCGACGGCGATGCCCTCGCGGCGATACCAGCCGACCCGGGCGCTGCCGTCGGGCTTCACATGACCGTTGTTGGCGATCCGATTGTCGACCATCCGATGCGCACGCCCATACGGGGCGAGGTAGATGCCGGCGCTGCTGTTGTCCTCGACGATCGAGGCCTGAAGCGTCACGCCGACGGTGTGCTGGTGCAGATAGAGCCCGACGTTGTCGGAGCCGCTGATGCCTCTCGGCTGGATGTCCACGGGCATCGGACGATCGGCGCCAGCAGCCTGAATCGTCGAGTCGGCACTGTCCGTCGTTTGACCGATGCGATGGGAGAGGTCGGATGGGTGGTGGTGCCCGATAGTGATTCCTGCCCAGACCCGGTCGCGTGAGGACGGAGCCCACATGAGCATCGTGAACCGCCAAGATTTCGTGACCCGTCCGCAGACGCCGCTCGCCATCGACCAGCTTGCCAAAGAAGCCGCGCTCGACCCGGTCGCCGTCCGGCAGGCGGACCGCAATGGAGACGGCCGCATCGCGGGTGAGCTCGAGCGTGGTGCCCTCTGGGATGCTGCAATCTCGCCGCGCGACCGCTTCGAGCGGACCCGCATCGTCAGCCCGCCCTTCTCATTCGCGCGCCCGGTCGCGTCGCCTGAGGCCCGTCGTCTGGCCGCCGTCGATCATGCCGCCATGGTGTCGGCGGTGCCGGCCCACTACACGAAGATCCGCGCGTCCCTCGAGGCTGAAGCCAGCCAGTCGCTGCAGCCACAGTGTCGCAGCTTCTTCGTTCCGGCGACGACACGGCCGGCTCGGGGGATGGTCACGCTGCTGCACGGGTTCTCGGCGGGGACCTGGCAGTACGAGGAATACGCCCAACGCTTCGCCGCGAAGGGCTACGACGTCTACGTGCCGCGGCTCGAGGGCCACGGACACGCCCGCGCCGACGGTACCGGCGACGTCTCGAAGATCCCCTCCTCAGAAGAGACCCACCGCTGGTCAAGCTACGCCGATGGCCTTGCTGACCGGGTCCGGGAAGCCCGAGGGCCCGTCCACGTCGTGGGCCTCAGCGGCGGTGGCGCGGTGGCCATGAACCTCGCGGCGCGCTTCCCCGACGCGGTCGCCTCCAGCACGCTGCTCGACCCCTTCCTCGGACCCTCGAACGATCAGGCGAAGAAGATCTTCGGGGCGTCTGAGGTCATCGATCGCTTCACGCTGGGGCAGGGGTCGAGGCTGCTCGGGCTCTTGCCGGCGCACTTCAAGACGGCGCGGCGCGACCTGGAGAAGTGGGGCCGTGAAGGGCACTTCGACTTCAACGCGGGGCACCTCGCCGCCCTCAGCGGCTTCGGTGCATCCTCGGTCCAGGCGGTCGCGCAGGCCGGCACGCGCACCGCGCGCCTGCAGGTCATCACCACCTCCGCCGAGAACGTCGTCGACCGCGAACGCATCGCCCGCTCGGTTCACGCCGCCGGCGGCCTCGCCCGCCACGGGTTCTTCGACTTCCCGGCCACCGAGAAGGTGCCTCACGCGATGGTCAGCCGGCGTGAAATGGCCGCCGCCGGTCACGACCCGGCCATCGCCGACCGTGTCTTCGACATGGTCTTCCGCTTCATCGACGAGGGGAAGCCGACGTCGGCTCCGCCGGTGGATTTCATCAGCGCCAGCCGATGACCTCCTCCAGGTCGCTCCCCTTCAGGCGCGCAACACGCTCTCGAGCGCGGCCTTCGCGTCGGTCTTTTCGTCGCGGTACTTCACGATCATGGGGGCCGCGACGTGCAGCCCGTGAGCCTTCGCCCACGCCGACTGCGCCGGGCGGCTGCCGGGGACGATGACGGCGCCCGCCGGAATCTCGAGGGGCTGCGTGTCGGTGGCCGTGAGCTCGCGCTCGTGCACGAGGTCGTAGACCTTCGTGCTGCGGGTCAGCACGACGCCGGCGCCAAGCACCGCACGGGCCCGGACGATCGTGCCCTCGTAGATGCCCGTGTTGCCACCCAGCAGGACGTCGTCCTCGATGACGACGGGGACGGCGCCGACAGGCTCGAGCACGCCGCCGATCTGGCACGCCGCCGAGATGTGCACCCGCTTGCCCACCTGGGCGCAGCTGCCGACGAGGGCGTGGCTGTCGACGAGGGTGCCTTCGTCGACGAAGGCGCCGACGTTGATGTAGGCCGGCGGCATGATGGTCACGGCGGCACCGACGTGGGCGCCACGCCGCACGCTGCTGCCACCCGGCACGAGGCGCACCCGCTCGGCGAGGTCGAAGGCGCGCACGGGGTAGGTGTCCTTGTCGACGAAGGGCAGCGTGGCGTCGCCCATCTGCACGAGGCCACCGAGACGAAAGCCCAGCAGGATGCCGCGCTTCACCTCGGGGTTCGCCACCCAGCGGCCGTCGTCGCCCTTGCGGGCCGAGCGCACCGTCCCCTGCTCGAGGGCGGCGACGAAGGCCGCAAACGCCGCGCGCGCCCGGGGCTGCACGTCGGCGGCGGCCAGCGCCGTGGCGTCGAGGTCGAGGAAGGGGGCGAGGGCGGCGACGACGTCGGACATGCATCGGGCCTTAGTCGAGGTGGCACCAGCCGGCTACCGCCCCGCCATGGACCGGATCCGGCCTCGGTCGATCGACCGATACGTCAGGTGACAACTCCCTACATGTAGGACCGATACCCACCACGCCTGAGGAGGATGTGATGGCCGTGACGTTCAACGCGTTCAATCCGATGACCTGGTGGACGGCGCCCCTCGGCGGTCGGGTGTCGGTGTTTCCGGCGGACCGTACGCCCGCGACCGCGCCCATCGCCATCGACGCCCGCGCCTCCGATCCCGGCATGCAGGTGCGCGCCGGCACCGACCGCCTCGTCATCGCCGGCACCGCCAGCGGCCCCCAGCCGATGCGCGACATCTTCGGTCTGCCGCATGGCGACCTCGCCCGCAGCGTCAGCTTCACGCTCGACATCGACAAGGCCCCCACCCGCGATGTGTGGGGCAACACCGACTACAGCGAGAAGAACAGCCGCATCTTCACCGTGATGACCAGCAAGGGGGCGACGGCCCTGCAGGTCGCCGAGGCCCTCGCGAAGAAGGTGAACCGCGGCGACGACTTCCGCGCCACGGTCACGCCGCAGCAGGACGGCAGCGCCGAGATCGTCTTCGCCCGTCGCTGACCCTCAGGCCTGCCGCTCGCACCAGGCGAGCACGTCGGCGAAGCGCCAGTCCGCCAGGAGCCCCGACCACGGGTGACGCATCAGCTTCGCCTTCGTCGCCGCCGGCGACGACAGCCCACACAGGAAGCGTGCCTGCTGCCGCGGCGTGGCGAGCGCCGCCTGGCCGCCGACGAGACCGCGCCAGGCCTTGCCGTCGAGCATCGTGCTGAAGTCCGGCACCGGGCGGGGCGGGGCGAGGACGACGGCGCGGCCGGTGCGACAGAAGGCGCAGTGGCCGCAGACGCCGGGGCGCTCTTCACCGAAGTGGCCGACGAGGGCGTGGGTCTGGCACGACGACGCCGTGATGAGGTCGGTGACCTCCTTCACCCGCGCGATCTCGCGCGCCTCGTGGGTCTCGAAGCGCCGCACGAGGGTGTCGATGACGGCGGCCTCGTCGACGCGCTCCTGCAGCCGCGTGTAGCGGTGGCGCACGTCGCTGACCTCGAGGGTCAGGAGGCCCTTCTCCTCGAGGAACTCGAGCGCCCGCACGACGCGGGCGCGGGCGGCCTCGGCGTCGTCGTCGAGGGCGCGGTCGGCGGCGGCGTCGACGTCGACCGTGATCCAGCTGCGGCCCTTCTTGCCGCTCGACAGCACGCGCTGCACAAAGGCCCGCTTGTCGGCGGGGAACTTCGAGAGCAGCGTCGACTCGTCGACGAGGAGCTTCACCTTGTAGGTGGCGTAGTACGGCGTGCCCTGCAGGATGAGGCCCATGAGCTCGAGGTGCGTGAGCGCCGTGCGCAGCACCGTCGGCCGCAGGTCGAACGTGTCCGACAGCTCGGGCCAGTCGAGGTCGAAGCGGGGACCGCGGCGCAGGACGTCGTGGACGAGACCCGCGAGTGCTGTGCGCGTGGGCGTGTCGCCGGCGGCGAAGCCCTCGAGGATGGCGGCGTCGTCGCGGCAGGCGAGCAGGTGCACCGTCGAGGGCAGGCCGTCGCGGCCGGCGCGTCCGATCTCCTGGCTGTAGCTCTCGAGGCTCTTGGGCAGGTCGTAGTGCACGACCTTGCGCACGCAGGCCTTGTCGACGCCCATGCCAAACGCGATCGTGGCGACGACGATGACGTCGTCGCCGGGAGCCGCCGCCATGAAGTGATCCTGCACGGCGGTACGCCGCTCGGCGTCGAGACCGGCGTGGTAGGCGCGGGCGTCGAAGCCGGCGTCGCTCAACACCGCCGCCACCCGCTCGGCCGTCTTCTGCTGGGTGACGTAGACGATGCCCGGACCCTTCGGCGCCGCCCGCAGCGCATCGACGACGGCGGTGTCCTTGTGGGCGAAGCCCGGCATCGGGCTCGAGACCACCGGCGTGACGTCGAGGGTGAGGTTCGGCCGGTAGAAGCCGGTGACGACGGTGGCCTCCTTCGGGATGTGGAAGCGCTCGCAGATGGCGGCGGTCACCGCCGGCGTCGCCGTCGCCGTCAGCGCCAACACGCGCTGCACCTTCAGCTGCTCGGCGAGGCGGGCGAGCTTCAGGTAGTCGGGGCGGAAGTTGTGGCCCCACTCCGAGATCGAGTGGGCCTCGTCGACGGCGAAGAGCGCGATCGGGACCGACTGCACAAGCTGCAGGAAGCGCTCGTTGGCGAAGCGCTCGGGGGCCACATAGAGCAGGCGCAGGCTGCCGCTCTTGATGCGGTCGACGACGTCTTTGTGTTCGTCCTTCGTCAACGACGAGTCGAGGCGGGCGGCGGCGATGCCACGGGCGGCCAGCGCATCGATCTGGTCCTTCATCAGGGCGATGAGGGGCGAGACGACGAGGGTGAGGCCGTCGAAGAGCTGCGACGGCAGCTGGTAGCAGAGCGACTTGCCGGCGCCCGTCGGAAAGACCGCGAGGGCCGCGCGATGCTGGAAGAGCGCGCGCAGCACCGCCTCCTGCCCGGGGCGGAAGGCGCTGTAGCCGAAGCGCTCGACGAGCACCTGCATCACCTCGCGACGCGAGGGCGAAGACGACGGGGGAGGGAGCGGGGTGCCGGTCATGGGCGGGCAGTGTCGTCGACGACGCGGCCGGCGTCCATGCGAACCCGACGGTCGCCCAGCGCCGCGTCTTCGGCGTCGTGGGTGACGAGGATCGTGGGCAGGCCGCTGTCGGCGACGAGGGCCTGGAGCTCGGTGCCGAGGGTCCGCCGCAGCGGCGCGTCGAGGGCCGAGAACGGCTCGTCGAGCAGCAGCAGGCGGGGCCGGGCGGCGAGGGCCCGGGCGAGGGCCACGCGCTGGGCCTCACCCCCCGAGAGCGTCGACGGCGCCCGCCCGGCGAGCCCGCCCACCCGCATGCGCTCCAGCCAGGCGCGGGCCGTCGCCTGACGGTCACCGTCGCCGTGGCGGCCGTCGACGCCGAAGGCGACGTTCTCGAGCACCGTGAGGTGCGGGAAGAGGGCGAGGGACTGAAAGACGAGGCCCACCCGACGCCGATACGGCGGCACGAAGACGCCGGCGTCGACGTCGACGAGGACCTCATCGCCGAGCACGACGCGACCGGCCCGGGGCCGCAGCAGGCCGGCGATGGTCGACAGCAGCGTCGACTTGCCCGCCCCCGAGGGACCGGTGACGACGGTGAGGCCGGCGCCGATTCGGAGATCGACGTCGAGGCGCGGGCGGGTCTCGACGTCACCGCCGGCCGGTACGAGGAGGCGGGCCTGCAGCGCTGCGGGTCCACCTGCGGGCTCACCAGGCATGGGGCCTCCGCCGGCCGAGGCGGCCGCCGACGACGAGGGCGGCGATGCCGGTGGCGCCAAGGACGAGGCCGAGGCCGAGGGCGTCGTCGTCACGGCCTGCGGTGACGGCGTCGTAGAGGGCCAGCGAGGCCGTCTGGGTGTGGCCGGGGATGTTGCCGGCGATCATGAGCGTGACGCCGAAGTCTCCGAGCGCCCGCGCGAAGCCCAGCGTGAGGCCGGCCATGACGCCGCCGCGGGAGAGCGGCAGCACCACGGCGAGAAAGACCCGCCACGGCGAGGCACCGAGCGTACTGGCAGCCGCGACGAGGCGGGGGTCGACGTCGTCGAAGGCGGCGCGGCTCGACTTCACGACAAAGGGCAGGGCGGCGAGTGTGCCGGCGACGACGAGGGCCACGGGGGAGAACACCAGCGGGCCGCCGAAGACGGCCTCGACGACGCGGCCAATGGGCCCGCTGCGCCCGAGCACGACGAGCAGCAGCCAGCCAAGCACGGTGGGGGGCAGGACCATCGGCGCCGTGAGCAGGGCCTCGACGACGTCGCGCCAGCCGCCCTGCACCCGCGAGAGCCAGGCCGCGAGTCCAACACCGAGCACGCCGGCGATGGCCGTCGCCGACAGCGCCGTGACGAGGGAGCGCAACAGCACGTCGAGGATCACGGCGTGGCCCCCGTCTGCGGCGGGTCGAAGCCGTGCCGCGCGAGGATGGCCTGCCCCGCGGCCGAGGCCACGAAGTCGGCGAAGGCCACGGCGTCGGCGCGGTCGCGGGTGCCGCAGACGACGAGGGCCTGGTCGAGGGGCGGGTGCACGGCGGCGTCGACGGTCACCCAGGGATTCGTGTGATCGTCGACGACGAGTGAGCGGGCGACGATGGCGACGTCGGCGTTGCCGCTCTGGGCGAACTGCAGGGTCTGGCGGATGTTTTCGCCATGGACGAGGCGCGGCGCCACGACGTCCCACACGCCGGCCCGCTGCAGGCCGGCCTTCGCGACCATGCCGTAGGGGGCGTGCTCGGGGTGGCCGATCGCGATCCGGCCAAAGCGCGGGCTCGCGAGGTCGGCGAGCGACGTCGGCGGCGAGACCCCGCCCGCCGGGCTCCACAGCGCGAGGCGCCCCCGCGCGTAGGGCCGCCGGGTCGCGCCGTCACACACGCCGCGCGCCACGACGTCGTCGACGAAGGCGACGTTGGCGGCGGCAAAGACGACAAAGGGCGCGCCCTGCGCGAGCTGGCGGGCGAGCAGCCCCGTGCTGCCGAAGGTGAAGACGACGGGGCGCCCGGTGCGGGCCGTAAAGGCCTGCCCGACCTCCTCGAAGGCCAGCGTGAGGTCGGCGGCGGCGGCCACCTGCAGCGGCGCCGGCGACGACGACGATGACCGACAGGCCGCCAGCGCACACGCCAGCGCCACGAGGGCGACGACGGCGCGGACCGGGATCGTGGCGGGGGCCATGGGCCCTTCGTCGCTCAGCGCAGCGTGCCCGTCCAGACGTCGCTCGTGCCGAGGCGGCTGTCGGGCCAGACGACGACGTCGCCGGCGGCGTCGACGCTCTCGCGGGCGACCTCGCCATCGTCGGGGGTCGTGAGGAAGGTGAGCAGGCGACGCTCGACGTCGTAGCGCGCGATCTGGGGCAGGCCGATGAGGCCGCTTGGCCACACGACGTCACCGGTCCGCGTCACCACCGGGCGCTGGTCGGGGGCGCCGCCGCCGCGCAGCACGACGACGTCGTCGCAGGTGGGGGTGTTGTCGCAGGCGAGGCGGCACACCGCCGTGCGCGACACCGTCCGGCCGTTGTCGGAGAGCCCCACCGTCATCGCCACGATCGGCCCGTTGGCCGTGATGGCGACGCTCGGCGTGCGCACGCCGACGACGCCGGCCGGCAGGGGGACGTCGCCGCCGGTGACGACGCCGGCGGCCGAGCGTGCCGCGCAGTGCAGCCCGCCGAAGCCCTCGCGGCGCTCGTCGCCATCGCCGACGTTGTCGAGCTGGACGACGGCGACGACGGCGCCGGGCCGGGCGTCGACGTCGACGAAGGGGGCGCTGTCGACGAAGGGCAGGGGGCGGTCGATGAGGACCGCCTGGTCTTCGGGGCGGGTCGCCGGATCGAACGGGTTCACGGGCGGGACCACCTCGCAGGCGCCGTCGACGAAGGCGGCGACGAGCACGGCGACGGCGAGGAGGAGGCGCGAGGCGACGCGAGCGCGGGTCATGCCCGACGATGCCCCGTTGCCGGGCGCCGCGGTCGGGTGGACCGGGCGGCGCCCGTCACGTCGTCAGCGACCGCTCAGCGACCGCTCAGCGACCGCTCAGCGACCGCTCAGCGACCGCTCAGCGACCGCCGAGGAAGTCGCCCTTGCCGAGGGGCACGCCGTTCTTGCGGAGGATGCCGTAGCCCGTCGTGAGGTGGAACATGAAGTTCGGCATCGCGTAGCCGGTGAGGTAGGGCAGACCCTTGAAGTGGATGGTCTGGCCCGGGATGTTCACCGAGACCTCCTTGTCCTCGCTGCCGTTGATGGCGTCGGGGGACACGCTCTCGATGAAGGCGATGACCTGCTCGAGGCGGCCCTTGATGGCGGCGAAGCTCTCGGGCTCACCGTCGGCGAACTTCGGGGCCTCGACGCCGGAGAGGCGGCCGATGGCGCCCTTGGCGTGGTCGCCGGCGATGAAGAACTGCAGCCAGCAGGGCAGCATGTCGGGGTAGAGCCGGTCGCGCAGCAGCGTCTTTTCGTCGATCTTGCGGGCCGCGGCGTCGGCGGCGGCCTTGTCGAGGAAGTGGATCGCGTTCTTCAGGTACCGGACGAAGATGGGGGCGGAGATGGCGTGCATGGTGGTCTGGGTCATGGGCCACACCGTCGCGATTCGGCGCGTCGGCCGCAAGTCGTGTCTCCGGCTGCTATCCATTCGCCATGCGTCGCCTCGCTGCCCCTGTTCTTGCCGGCCTCTCCCTCGCGGCCTGCCCCGCGCCCCCCGCCGATGACGGCCCGGCGCCTACGCCGCAGCCGTCGCAGACGGTGGTGCTCGACGACGTGCGCATCGGCAGCAACGGCGCCCTCGACAACTTCCAGGTGGCCCGCGCCGACGTCGACGTCGGCGACGACGTCGTCGCCAGCGCGACGCTGATCGTCGACCTGCGCACGACCTGCTTTCCGTTTGCGCAGTGGGCCGACGATCCGCCGCCGCCGGGGCAGAACTGGCCGGCCTCGTGCGACGCCTTCGACCGCAACTTCCACTTCCTCCTCGACGATCCCGCCGACGACGCCATCGACGACGCCAGCGTGCCCCTCGAGCTGGTGCGGGCCATCACGCCCTTCGGCGGCCCCCTGCACCTCGAGGTCGATGTCACCGACGTCGTCAATGGACTGGTGCGCAGCGGCCGCGGCGGCCGGCATCGCCTGAGCGCCCACATCACGACCTTCTCCGACGCCGCCGGCATCGTCTCGGGCAGCGACGGTGGCTGGAACGTGAGCGCCCGCCTCGACCTCGAGCCCGGCACGCCGCCGCGCGACGTCGTCGACATCCGCGCCCTCTTCTTCGGCAACCTCGTCACCGGTGCTCCGGCCACGTCGCACGAGGTGACGCTCTCGCCGGGGCAGCGCGGGCTGCTGGTGACGCGCACCACGGGCCACGGCGGGCCCAATACCGATGGCGACTGCTTCGGCCCCGCCGAGGAGTTCTGTCGTCGCGAGCACGGCCTCCGCCTCGCCGGTGGCGGCAGCGACGAGGTCCGCGACATCACGTTCATCCCGTTGCGCGAGGACTGCGCCGACCTCTGTACGTTGACGACGAGCACGATCCCCGGCGGCGGGCCCATCGAGCACTGCGCCGAGAACCCGACGGGGGCCATCGAATCGGTGCGGGCGCCGCGGGCCAACTGGTGTCCGGGCAGCGTGACGCCGCCATTCGAGTCGTCGCTGAACCGCGGCGACAACGGCGCGCCGCACGCGATCACCTGGAGCGTCGAGCGCATCGCCGAGGGTGGCTCGTGGCTCACCTCGTTGGCGGTGGTCGTCTCCGAGTAGTCGCCGTCGCCGTCGCCGTCGTCGTCGTCGTCGTCGTCGTCGTCGTCGTCCGTCAGAACGGGACATTGCGCAAGCTCGCTCCACTCGCGTGCGCAATGTGCGTCGTCGTCAGCCCTGCTGCAGCAGGCGGACGCACATGCGCTCGTAGGCGTCGGCGGCGGCGCGGAGGTCGGCGACGGCGACCTGCTCGTGGCTCGTGTGGGCGTCGAGGATCGAGCCGGGGCCAAAGAGCATCGGCCGGCCCTGCCGCGGCCCGAGCACCGGCATGAGGTGGGGCACGTCCGAGCCGAACGCGACGACGCAGGTCTCTTCGCCAGAGACCGTGTGCAGGCGCACCGGCGCGGCCTTCGTGAGCACCGAGAGCTTCGTCTTTTCGTGCAGCAGTCCGCGCACCTGCGCGAGCACCTCGTCGGGCGGGGCGGTGGGCCGCATCATGATCTTCGCCTTCGCCGACGCCGCGATGACGTTGGGGGCCACGCCGCCCTGGATGAGGCCGACGTTGAGGGTCGTCTCGCCGAACTCGGCGGTGACGGGCCAGTCGGCGTGGGTGAGCCGATGCAGGTCGTTGATGAGGTGGTGCGTCGCCGAATAGCCGGCCTGCGGGTACGCCGAGTGCGCCGCCTTGCCCTCCACCTCGAGCTCGAAGGCGAGCACGCCCTTCATGGCCGAACAGAGCCGACCGTCGGTGGGCTCGCCGTCGATGAAGAACTTCACGGGCGGGCAGAAGCCCGAGGCCGCCGCCTGCTTGGCGCCGTCGGAGCTCGTCTCTTCGCCGACGACGAACATGACGCCGACGTTCACACCGAGGCCATCGGTGCGGGCCAGCAGGCGCTGCCAGGCCACGATCATGCTGGCGGCGATGCCCTTGGCGTCGATGACGCCGCGGCCGACGAGGCGCTCGACGCCGTCGTCGCCGACGACGCGCGTCGGGGCGTAGAACGGCGGCACGGTGTCGATGTGGGTCGTGAGCAGCACGTCGACGGGACGGCCCCTCTCGGCGATCGCCAGGAGGTTGTCGCGGCCGGTCTTGCCACCGACGTTCTCGCGCAGGGTGAAGGCCCCGAGCCTCTTCAGCAGGCTTTCGAGGTGGTCGACGACGTCGGCCTCGTTCTCCGTGACCGACGGGATCGTGCAGAGGTCGATGGTGAGGTCGATGACGTCGAGCATGGGGACATGCTTGGACCGGTCCGATGGCTTTTCCAAGCCCTGCCGGTGCATGTGGGCGATTACCCACACGTAGCGACGGATCTCCGCCGCTGTCCACGTTGCTGGACACGGTGCGTCATGCTACGTTGACAAAAATGTCAACCGCTCGCACCGGGCCCGAGGTGGGGCCGGACGGGACGGATCGGGAGCACACCATGGCGAACGCTGCGCACTACAAGAGCAACCTCCGCGACATCTTCTTCAACCTCTTCGAGGTGCTCGAGATCCAGCGTTCGGTGCTGGGCCATGGGAAGTTCGAGAACCTCGACGAGGCGACGGCCCGCGACTCCCTCACCCAGATCGAGAAGATCTGCACGACCGAGCTCGCGGCGTCGTTTGTCGAGGGCGACCGCACGCCGCTGAAGTTCGATGAGAAGACCGGCAACGTCACCGTGCCCGAGGGCATCAAGGCCTCCATCAAGGCCTGGTTCGACGGCGGCTGGCACCTCCTCGAGGTGCCCGAGCGCCTCGGTGGTGTGGGCGCGCCGCCGACGGTGGCCTGGGCCGCCAACGAGATGGCCCTCGGCGCCAACCCGCCCGTCGCCTTCTATGCCTTCGGCACCTTCATCGCCCGCGTGATCGATCTGCTCGGCACCGAGAGCCAGAAGAAGCGCTTCGTGCAGCCCGCCATCGACAACGCCTGGGGCGGCACGATGCAGCTCTCCGAGCCCCAGGCCGGCTCCGACGTCGGCGAGGGCCGCACCCGCGCGAAGCACGTCGCCGGCGACGTGTGGCACCTCACGGGCACCAAGTGCTGGATCACCAACGGCGACTTCGACGCCGTCGACAACATCATCCACCTCGTGCTCGCCCGCCCCGAGGGCGGCAAGCCGGGCACCAAGGGCCTCTCGCTCTTCATCGTGCCGAAGTTCCTCGTGAACGACGACGGCAGCCTCAGCGAGCGCAACGGCATCTTCTGCACGTCCGTCGAGCACAAGATGGGCATCAAGGCCTCGGCCACCTGCGTGATGGAGATGGGCGCCGACAAGCCGGCCGTCGGCTACCTCGTCGGCGAGGTCCACGACGGCATCGCCCAGATGTTCAAGGTCATCGAGCAGGCCCGCATGTTCATCGGCGTGAAGTCGATGTCGACGTTGTCGACGGCGTACCTGAACGCGCTCTCCTACGCGAAGGACCGCGTGCAGGGCGGTGACCTGCTCAAGATCATGGACAAGACCTCGCCGCGCGTCCGCATCATCCAGCACCCCGACGTGCGCCGCATGCTCATGATGCAGAAGGTCTTCGCCGAGGGTCTGCGCGCGCTGTGCATGTACGGCGCCCACATGCAGGACCTGATCGAGCTCAAGGGCGGCCACGGCAGCGCCGACGGCGAGACGAAGCAGCTCGACAAGCTCAATGACTTCCTGCTGCCCCTCATCAAGGGCTACAGCTCCGAGCGCGCCTACGACCTGCTCAACTCGTCGCTGCAGTGCTTCGGCGGCGCGGGCTTCACGCAGGACTGGCCCATCGAGCAGTACATCCGCGATCAGAAGATCGACACGCTGTACGAGGGCACGACCCACATCCAGGCCCTCGATTTGATCTTCCGCAAGATCGCGCGCGACAACGGCGAGACCTTCATGGGCCTTCTCGGCGAGGTCACGGCCCTGTGCGAGAGCGGCGCCGGCGGCGACGCGCTCAAGGGCGAGCGTGAGGCGCTCGCGAAGGCGGTCGGTCAGCTGCAGGGCATCATGGGCGTGATGCTGCCGCGCATGGGCGAGAGCCTCTACCACGTCGGCCTGCACGCCAACCGCATCCTCGACAGCGTCGCCGAGGTCGTGATCGGCTGGCTACTCCTGAAGGCTGCCGTCGTCGCCCAGAAGAAGCTCCCCGAGGCGAGCGAGGCCGACAAGGCGTTCTACGAGGGCAAGATCGCGTCGCTGCGCTTCTACACGAAGGAGATCCTGCCCAACATCGCCCTGCACAAGAAGGTCATCGAGGGCGGCGACCTCGGGCTCATGGACGTCTCCGAAGCCGCGTTCTGACGTCGTCGACGGACACGCATGAAGCAGGGCGCCGGCGACGGCGCCCTTCTTCTTCTGTGCCGTCTATCGTGCCGCGCCCATCCAGCCCGTCGTCGAGAAGCGCCGGCGTCGCACCGGCAGCACCTCGTGCAGCATGGTGCCGCTCCGGAACACGACGAGGCGGTCGAAGCGCGGCGCCACATCCTGCGGCGGCTGCGTGTGCAGGCGGAGGAAACCGCCGTCGTCGTCGTGCCACTCCTCGTTGAGGTAGTAGCAGACGCTGATCACGCGCCTTGTGTCATCGCGAAACGTGTCGAGGTGCGCGCCATAGCGCGTGCCGGGCTCGTAGCAGGCGGCGTGCAGCTCGATGTGGGCGAGCGACAGGAAGCACGACCGCGCGATGGCCACCCGCGTGACGTCGAGGGCCGCCAGATAGCGCCGCACCGCCGGGCCCGGCACCACGCCGTCGTCGCCGTCGTCGTCATCGTCGTTCGTGGCCCCGACGGCGTCGGTGCGGTCCACCTTGAACCAGCAGATGCGATCGCTGCGGATGTCTTTCGCCTGCTGGCGGCTCGCGCCGTGGCCGACGCGGGCGTCGCGGAATGCGCCCCGCTCCAGCAGGGCCTCCAGCTCGGCGCGCATCGCGCGGGCGTCGTCGGTGCCGAGGAAGCCGTCGAGGATCACGAAGCCGTCGTGCGCGAGGCGGTCGGCGTCGTCGTCGGTGAAGGTCCGCAGGGGGCTCGCCATGATGGGTGGGATACCGGCGCCAGCGGGATCTGACAGGGGCCGGTGGTCGTTTTCTGGCGCCACCCGCCTCCATGCGCGCACCATCGCCGCATGCACGACACGTCGATCCCCGTCACCGACTTCCAGGCCATCGTCGAGCAGCTCTGCCGCAGCGCCACCGACGAGTTCCAGGCGGCCCGCCTGCGGCTCGAGCGCCTGCGCCGCGAGGGCCCGACGGGCCAGGACCTCGGCGAGGAGTAGCCGTCAGAACTCGAGGATGAGGGACACGCGCGTCGCGACGTCGACGTCGTGCTCCCCCTCGACGGGCAGGCGATAGGGCGGCTGGGACAGCGTCGCCGTCGCGCATTGTCGTTGGGTCTCGGTGAGCGGCGGCGCACCCGCGAGGCTCTCGAGGACGACGTCGGCGAGCTGCCCCGACGACGGCGTCACGCTCGCGCTCAGGCGCATGGCCCCGGGCCGCTCGGCGCCGGTGAAGCAGCGGGCCAGCACGAGGCTGCGGGCGCTCACTTGCAGGCGCAGGGCGGTCAGCCACGGCGGCGTGCGCAGCTGCGGCACCGCGAACAGATCGCGCGGCTGGGCGACGGTGATGTCCTTGCGCGGCGGCTTCGGCGTCGGCCTCGGCTTCGGCTTTGGCCGTGGCGGCGCGGGCCCCGTCGGGCACTCGGGGACGGTCGGACACACCGGCGCCTCGGCGACGACGGCGGGGGCGTTCGGTTCGTCGTCGCAGCGTCGCAGCAGCCACAGGAGCGCCAGCACGGCGACGACGACGGCGACCACGCGGTTCCGTCGGGCGGCGCGGCGGGCGCGGGCCTCGTCGAGGTGTGCGCGCAGATCGGCCGGCAGCGTCGGCAGCGTCACCGGCGGCAGCGTCGGCAGCGTCGGCAGCGTCACGGTCGGCGGCGACGGCAGCGTCCGCAGCGTCGGCAGCGCGATGGCCGGTGGCCGTGGCGGCGTCGGCCGCGGCAGGGCGGCGAGGCGGGCGCGGGCGGCGCGGATGGCGTCGTCGGCGCGCTGTCGCAGGGCGTCGGTCGCCGGGCTCACTCGGCGATGCTCCACAGGAAGCGACGCTCGCCGTCGACGACGCGCTCGATGGGGCGCAGCACGAGGGGCAGGAAAGGATTGGGCGGTGTCGGCTCGGGGCGGACAAACGGCCAGGGCAGGGGATCCGCCGGCGCGAGCCGCACGCTACCCGCGTAGGCCTCGGCGTCGGGCGCGGCCCGCTCGCTGCGGCCACGGACGCTGTCGTCGAAGGCGGCGATGCCGTCGAGGAGGGCCTGGGCCCGGCGGCGGACGACGTCGAGGCGCTTCGTCGACGCGGCGCCGCTGCGGGCGGCGACGTCGTCGAGGGCGGCGATGGTGCCCTGCAGCGTCTGCTGCTGGTTGTGGCGCACGTCGAGGGGCTCGGTGGACAGCTCGTCGACGAGGCGCTCGGCGAAGCGCACGAGGCCGCCGTCGCCGCTCTCGCCCACCCTCTGCCACATCACGCCGGGCGTCCCCTGCACGAGGGGCGAGAGCTGCTCGCAGGTGCGACGGACGCTGCCGGCCTTCTGGCGGGCAGCGGCGTCGCACACGAGCGTGAAGGAGGCCGGGTCCTGGTGGAAGGCGGCGCGCCACACGAGGCTGTCGACGACGACGCCCCAGTCGGTGACGGGGACGAAGCGCTCGACGACGGCGATGACCTCGGCGGTGGTGGCGTACTGCGACAGCACGAAGGCGAGCCAGCGGCGGCTCAGGCGGTGGACCGTCTCGGGATCGCTGCTGCTTTCCGCGTGGGCGAGGGCGAAGGCGAAGCTGCGCAGCGCGGAGATGGTGTCGCCGGCGCCGAGGAAGTGCACCCCGCGATGCAGGGCGACGACGCTGCGGTCGCGAAAGCCGGTGGCCTCGTCGAGGGCGAGGAGGCGCTCGCCCCGCTCCCCCAGCACGATGGCCTCGCGCAGGCGGCGGGTGCGCTCGTCGACGGTGGGCATCTGCGGCGCGTCGGCCTGGTCCTCGAGCGTCGTGCGGCGCGGCGGCGTGCTCGCGAAGCCGAGCCAGCGGGCGAGGGCGTCGCCATCGCGCCGGTCGAGGAGCAGGTCGACGACGTCGACGACGAGGCGGTCGCGGGCGGCGGGGTCGACGACGTCCTTGAGGCCAAGGTCGGCGTCGGCAAAGAGCGACAGGCGGCGGTCTTCGCGCAGGGCGAGCCACTCGCCGGCGGGCCAGGCCATCGCCGTGCGCCACAGGGCGGCGGCGGCGCTGCGGCCAAAGGCCTGCTCGCGCTTCTTCGCGAGCTCGAGGCGACCGCCCGGCGTCACGCCCGCCTCGCGCAGGGCCTGCTCCAGCAGCGAGGTCTCGCGCTTTGCTTTGGCGGCCTGCAGGCGGGTCAGCGCCACGTCGAGGTCGAAGAGGCGCGTCGTGAGGACGGCGCGGCCCTCGACGAGGTCGGGATCGAGCGTCGTCTCGGCGATGCGGATGGCGTCGCGCAGGAGCAGGCCGACGCTGAGGCGGTCGTCCATGTCGACCCACTGCACGGCGGCGCCGGTGGCGAGGACCTGCGGCTGGATGAGGCGATGCACGAGGCAGGCGCCGCGGGCGAAGCGGACCTGCTTCAGCTCCTCGGCGTCGAGGACGTCGAACAGCGAGACCGGCCGACCCTGCAGCCCGCCGGAGAAGGCCGTCCACGGGTTCGCCGCCGACGGTGGCTGTCGCCGCTGGTTCTTCACGAGCCAGTTGTGCACCGACAGCGGCCACAGCCCCGCGCCGTCCTCGTCGTCGATGAAGCCGTCGGGGCAGTAGCCACCCTCGCCAAGGGCGGCCCATACGACGGAGCGGAAGTCGACGTCGTGGCGGGGCGCGTGGCCCTGGTCGACGAGGGCGTTGCGCAGCAGCCACAGCTTCAGCACGTCGGCGCTGCGCCCCTCGCGCATCGCCAGCCGGGCGTTCAGCCAGACGAGTTCCTGCGGGCTGGTCGACGCCGTCACCGACGACGGCGGCGACGACGACGACGACGACACCGCCGGCGCCTGCGGCAGCGCCAGCGCGAGGCACAGGAGCGCCGTCGCCGTCAGAACGCCCACCCCACCGCCAGCGTGAGCTCCCAGAAGAGGCCCAGCGAGGTGTTGGTCACCGGCACCAGCACCGGCACGGCGAGCATCGCCCGCGGCGACACCCACAGGCCCGGCTGCAGGTACGTGTCGACGGCGAGGCCGACGAGGGCGTGCAGGCGGGCCGGGTCGATGGCCATCGCCTCGGGGGCGTCGCGATCGAGGCGCTCCAGCTCGATCTGACTGAGCTGGGGCGAGGCGAGGCTCAGGCCGATGTCCTGGATGGGACGATCCGGGAACGTCTGCCAATAGCCGAGATAGCGCACGCCACCGAGGGCCACGAGGGCGACCTCCGCCGGCGGCATGAAGGCGGCGAGCGGGGTGACGACGCCCTCGGCGATGGCGTAGCCGAGATTGAGGTCGAGCTCGAGGTGCGCCGGCCGCCCGGCCTGCCGATACGGCGTGAGCGCGAGCAGCTCGGAGCTCGCGGTGTCGTCGCTGAGGTAGAGCTGCACGCCCACCTCGAGGATGAGGTCAGAGAAGGCCTTGCGGCCGAGCAGACCGTAGCGCTGCGCGCTGAAGTTGTTCTTCTCGACGACCTCGCCCGCCGAGAGCCCCACCATGACCGGCGCGCGGCGCCAGTCGAAGCGCACCGCGCGGGCGGTGCTGCCGACGAAGTGCTCGGTGAGGGCCTGCACCGGCGTGCGGGCGCGGGCGACGACGTCGTCGTCGACCGGCGGTGCCGTCGGGGCTTCGACCGGGGGCGCTGCCGGGGCCACGTCGAGGCTCGCGGGCGCCCCGTCGTCCGCTGGCGTGACGACTGGCAGTGCGTCCTGCGCGCGAGCGAGCGAAGCGAGCGTCAGCGCGAGGCCGACGACGACGGCGTGGAACTGGCTCTTTTGTGGGGCTCCGCCCCACGCCCCGAGATTCAGGGTTGAGACAAAATCCCAAAGCCGATTTTGCGTCAGCCCTTCACGGGTCATCGGGGAACCCTCCGTCGCTGCGGCGCGGGAAGCGGGGCTCGTAGCATTGGTTGCGGAACGTCTCGGAGAACAGGCTGCGCACGTTGTAGACGCCGGCGGAGTCGAAGGTGGGGTGGCGACAGAAGCGGTCGCAGCGCAGCAGGATCTCGCGCAGGTCGACCTCGTCACCGGACCACAGCGGCGAACCCTCGAAGCCCTCGGCGGGGCTCGCCAGCCCGAACGGCACGGTGAAGCCGGCAGCAGTGATGGCCGCGGCGGCGACGACCTCGTACTCCATCGTCATCAAGAACGGCGAGTCCCACGCGAGCCCGAGCGGATAGCGCGCCTGCGGGAAGGCGGCGTGCACCTCGGGCAGGAGCTCGAGGGGCAGGGGCAGCTCCGACAGCTCGGCGGGGCCGATGAACACGACGGGGCCGGCGGCGTCGTCGAAGCAGAAGGAGAAGCTGTCGTCGTTGTCGGAGCCGACGGCCTCGTTGTTGAAGAAGGTCGCGACGCCGGCGCCGTTGAGGTCGACGTCGAAGGAGAGCGGGGTCCGGATGGGGGCGACGAAGTCGTGGCCGAGCATGCGGCCGGCCTGGGCCACGCCGAAGGTGTCGACGAAGGAGCGGAATTGTCGGCGCGTGGGGAGGATCGGCAGCGACGAGATGGACAGGGGACCCAGTGTGAGGGGCGGCACGGGCACGACGGCGCAGCTGCGGGCCGGCACGTCGGGGATCTCGTCGAGGATGGGGCCGCCAAAGCCGCTCGGGCACCACACCACGTGTCGGGCGACGAGGGGGTCTGACGGCAGGTGGGCCGCGCTGTCGAAGACGAAGGCGCCGGCGAGGCGCGGCGAGCTCTTCCGGTCTTCCTCGTCGACAACGAGGGCGAGGGCGCTCTCGATCTGCACCGGCAGCAGGCGTTCGGTCTCGGGGCGGTTCAGACCGATGCGCAGCACCATGTCGTCGCCGGCGACGCGGGTCTCGTCGACGAGGTCCTGCAGGCGGCGGGCGAAGCGGGAGACGAAGTCGGCGTCCTCGAAGTCGTCGACGCAGACGACGTCGTCTTCGCCCTGCAGCAGGCGCTGCAGCTGCATCGCGCGGTGCTCCTCGTCGGTCAGCTCGACGGCGCACAGCTCGAGGAAGAGATCGATGGGGGTGACCCCGGCGATCGGCGATCGCAGCCGCGGCATCGCCGGCGCGACCTCGGGGTTCTTCTGGGCGAAGGCGACGGCGGTGAAGGGGCCGATGGCGTCGAACACGGTGGCGGTGCCGCAGACGACGCTGCTGACGCCGGCGGCAAGCGGCAGCGCCTCGGCGGCGAATGCGGCACGGTCGCTCGTCTCGGTCGCGGAGAGGCCGGCGTCGGGGAAGGAGCCGGGGCAGCGGGCGAGGGCGCCGTAGCCGTAGGGGTTCTCCGGCACGAGGTCGGCGAGGGCGCGGCCGGCGAGCTCGCCATGCACGGTGTCATCGACGATGAAGCGACGGCGCAGGCCGAGGGCGGTGGCGTCGGGGTTGCGGATGGCCGGAAACTGGTGGCGCAGGCGCCACTGCACGCCGGTGTTCTCCTCGTCGAACACGCCGTAGACGATGGCGCTGCGGTTGGTGTGGGCGTCGCCGCGCTGCACGATTGAGAAGGCGAGGGGAGCCTCGAGCGTGAGGGCCCCGTCCTCGTGGTAGCGCAGCTGCATCGTGACGTTGCGCGGCGCGTCGGGGATGTGGACCGACCAGCTGCCACACAGCGCGCGGGCGCCGCAGTCGACGGCGACGTGCGTATGGACCGGCGCAAACGACGACAGCGGCGCGGGCTCGACCCGCTCGGTGTCGGTGAGGTAGCCGAGTTCCATGCGCGCCGACGACGACAGCCCCTGGGCGACGTCGACACGGTAGAAGACGAACAGGGTCTCCTCGGCCTCGAACCAGGTGGCCTCGGCGACCGCGAACGTGGCGCCCACGTCGACGATCGGCACCTTGGGTTCGCAGGCGGCGCCGCCGAGGGGCAGGACGCCGAGCGTGACGAGCGCAGCAACGACGAGACCCGGCGCGCGACGCGCGCGCGTGCGGGGGCCCCGGAGCGTCGCCGTCGTCGTCATGCCGTGGCTGCTTCTCCGCCGCCGCCGCCGACGAGGGTGAGGAACGAGGCCCGTCCGCGGGCGTACTGCCCCTTGAGGGCCTTTGTGATGTCCTGCTGGCCTCGGCGCGCGAGGGCGGCCTGTTCGGCGCGCGAGGCGAAGGTGCTGTTGCTGCGGATCGCGGCCTGCATCGCCGGCGACAGCCCCGCCGTGAGCTGCCGCTGCCACTCCTGCTCCTGCATCGAGAGCCAGGCCGCGAGGCCCCGCACGTCGACATCGAGCAGCAGGTCCTTTCGCTGCTCGGGGTCGAGGCGCTCGAGCATGTCGCCGAAGAAGATGTCCTCGTACCACTGTGGCGCGCTGGCGCTGCCGTGGAGGGCGGCATGGAAGAGGGCCGTGCGCGACGCGGCCGGCAGCAGCGGCAACAACACCGACAGCGCCGCCGCGGCGTCGACGGACGGACCACGATCGGTGACAGCGACGGCCGGCGGCTTCGGCAAGGGGCGACCCTCAAGGGAGGCGTCGATGCAGGAGAAGATGAAGGCGCTCTCCTCGCGCGAGATGCGCGTCGAGGCGAGCAGCTGCTCGGCGACGGCCGTCTGCAGCGCCGCCGGCATGAGACGAGCGACGTCGTACTGGGTCTCGCGCGGCACGAGGGCAAAGAGCAGCGCCGAGAAGCGACGCGGCAGGGCCTGCATCAGCGAGAGCACGCCACCCGAGCCGAAGTCCTCGCGCAGCGAGCGATACAGCTGCACGTCGGACTGGCTCATGAGCAGCGAGCTCATGGCGTGCTGGTTGAGCCGGCGGAAGAACTCCGAGCGCGACGGCAGGGTGCTCTCGTCGACCTCGCGGAAGTACTCGGCGAACTCGATCTTCTTCAGGGCCAGATCGGGCTCCGTCGAGAACGACTTCGCGAGGCCGTCGCCGAAGGTGAAGACGGCGCGGGCCAGCATCGGGAAGTCGCCGACCTTCAGCCACTCCCGCAGCAGCTCGGCGATGGGGCCATTGTGGTTCTCGACGCCCGCCATGCGCTCGCGCCACAGGCGCTCCTGCTGCTCGGCGAAGGAGGCGTCTTCGTCGGTCTCATCGACCTTGTCGGTGCCGGCGTCGGTGTCGGGTGTCGTCGGCTCCGGCGGTGGCGGCGGGTTCTGGGCGAGCTGGGCGAGGATCATCTTCTCCTCGAGGGTCGGCGCACCGAGCTTGCGCGAGGCCCAGATGAGCACGACGATGGCGCCCGTCAGCAGCAGGATGGCCACCATCCACGCCGTATGCGGCAGCAGCTCCTCCCACAGCTCACGCCACGGCGACGACGGCTCGGGCTCGACGACGGGCGGCGGCGGCGGCGGCGGCGCGGCCTCCTTCTCCTCGTCGTCGCGCTCGTCCTTCGGCTGCTCCTCCGGCGGAATGGTGGGCTCGGCGAGGCTCTTGTTGATGGGCTCGAGGGCCTGCGGCGCGACGGTGACCTTGCGATACCCACGCGACAGGCGCAGCTCGAGGCGGCGCACGAGGGCCTGCAGGTCCTTCGGGTTGACGCTGCGCTCGTGGGTGAACTCGCAGCGGGCCTCGGTGAGGTACTCCTGCGCCGGCACGCTGCCGATGCCCTGCTCGACGGGGAGGCCGGGCAGGGAGCCGCTGCGGGGCTGGTCGATGGTCTGGTGGCGGACGTAGACGCAGCCCTTCGGGAAGCAGCGCTCGGGGGCGCAGTCGGCGGCCAGCGCCGTCTCGAAGGTGCGCTCGAGCAGGCTCACCTCGAGCGCGATGGCCGAGGGCACATGGCTGCGGGGCGGTGGCGGCACGTTGATGGGTGGCGGCGCCTCCGACGTCGTCGTCGGTGCCGTCTGGGCGCGGGCGTCGTCGACGGCGAAGAGCGCGAGGGCTGCGAGGAGGGGAAGGGGGGTGGAGCGCATCAGAAGATCCTCACGACGACGCGACGGAGGCGCGCGTTTCGCTGCTCGGGAGTGAGGCCAGAAAGCTCGGCGTCGGGCAGGGGGCGGGTGTCGGCGTAGCCTTCGACGCGGATGCGCCGGCGGTCGATGCCGACCCCCTCGAGGCGCTCCCGCACGACGAGGGCGCGGGCCGACGACAGCTCCCAGTTGGAGGCGAACTGGCTCGACGGCAGGAGCGGGGTCGCGTCGGTGTGGCCCTCGACCGCGAACTGGTACTTGCCGGCGTAGGGCTTGAGCGTCTCGAGCATCGACGCGAGGGGGATCTCGAACTCGGGGCGCAGCAGGGCCCGGCCGGAATCGAACACGAAGCCGGAGTTGAGCGACAGCTCGAGGCCGTCGTCCTTCAGCTTCGTCTGGACCACCTCGGTCAGGTTCTTCTCGGCGATGGTCTTTTCGATCTGCTCCTGGATCGCCTCGAGGCTCTCGGGCTGGGCCTCGCCGGAGATGGCCTTCGTCACCTGCTGCATCTTCGTCTTCGACAGGTTCGCCGCCGAAAGGATGACGACGAAGAACAGCAGGAGGTTGGTGATGAGGTCGGCGTAGCTCCAGAGCCAGCTGTCCTCGTGGCCGCGGCTGCGTCGGTGCATGTCAGCGCTCCGCCAGGGCGACGATCTCGTTGACGCTCTTCTCGCAGCGCTCGAGACAGCCGAGGCGGTCGTCGAGAAGCCCGTTCAGGAAGTGGCTGATGGGGCCGGCGATGCCGGCGCCGAAGGCGACCCCGTACAGCGTCGCCAGCAGGGCCAGCGACATCGCGGCGCCGATGTTGAGGTTGTCGCTGCTCATGTTCTTGAACAGCGTGATCATGCCGGTGATGGTGCCGACCATCCCGAACGACGGGCCGAGCTTCGACAGCATCTCCCAGTTGTGCACCGCCGGCTGCCAGTGCGCGATCTCGGCGTGGCGCAGCTCGAGGAAGACCTTCGCCGAGCCGGCCTCCGGCGAGCGGCTCATGATGAGCTCCATCATCTTCTTGATGGCCGGCGCCTGGCTCTTCTCGGCGTACTCGACGGCGGCGTTGCGCTTGCCCTCGCGCCACAGCGTCGTCACCGTCTCGCGGTCCTTCTCCATCCGCTTCGTGCCGCGCGCGAACTGGCGCAGCCCGGGGACGAGCTCGCCGAGGACGACGACGGTGCGCAGGGCTGTCGTCGTCGTCGACGACATGAGCACGGCGGCCAGGGATCCGCCGAGCACCATGACGAGGGCGTGCGGATCGAAGGCCGAGATGACGGCGTCGGTCCTGTCGATGAAGCCGTACCAGATGACGAAGCCCAGCAGGGCCAATCCCAGGAATTGCACGGTGTCCCTCTCGTCTCTCGGTGCGTTCTGCGGTCGGTGGGGTGGAGTCGTGTCGTCTGTCGCCCGGGCGAAGACGCTGCGGTGATCATTCCTGGCGCTGCAGCTCGTCGAGCTTGGCGCGTACGGCGGGGTCGCTCTCGATGCTCTCGGCCTTCTCGTAGACGACGATGGCCTGCTGCTTCTCGCCCATCATGAGGAGGATCGAGGCCTTCGCGCGCAGGAACTCGGGGTGCGACGGGTAGCGGCCGAGCACGAGCTCGGCCCACTCGAGAGCGAGGGCGTAGTTGCCCTGGCGGATGCTGTCCTGGATGCCGGCGCGGGCCTTCACGAGGCTGACGTCGGCCTTGCCCTCGTCGATGCGCAGGCCGCGGGCCCGGTAGGCCTCGACGAGGGCCTGGTCGGCGGGCGTCGGCGGCGGCGGCACGAGGCGCGTCGCCGGCAGCGTCTTGATGCCCGCGGCGGTGCCGCTGTGCTCGATGACGATGCGCTGCCCCGACGACACCATCGGGACGTCGACCTCGGTGATGACGTCGCCGTCGTTCCAGCGCACCTTCATGACCGTGCTCGTGCCGTAGACGAAGGGGCGCTGCAGGTCGTCCTCGTCCTTCAGCGTCGGGTGCGTCGCCGGTTCGGGCTCGACGAGGTAGTAGGTGTAGTTGCGGGCCGCGCAGCCGACGTCGACGGCGACGACGACGAGGCTGGCGGCGACGACGACGGGGCGGAGGCTCTGACCCTTCATGGCAGCACCGGGAGGAAGGAGACGTTGAGCAGGCTGAAGCCGATGGTGAGCGTGCCGTTGGTGGACGCCGTGGCGAGGATGCCGAAGCCGGAGTTCGGGATCGGCCAGCGGGCCACGAGCACGCCGGTGAGGAGCGGATCGATGAGCTCGCCCTCGAGGCCGAGGGCGTTGCCGGCGGCGGTGGGGATGGCGACGAGGGCCTGGGCCCCGATGGTGAGGTTGAAGGCCTCGGGGATCACCCGATAGTAGGCGCCGCCGACGCCGAGGAAGGGGTCGACGACGCTGACGCTGACGCCGGCGAGGTCGAGGTTGCGGTCGCCGAACTGGTCGAGGATGTCGAGCGAGACGTGCTGGCCGGGCAGTACGCCGATGTCGAGGGCGACGTGGGTGAGGCTCTCGCCGCGCAGGCGACGCTCGAGGTCGTCGGTGAAGCGGAAGGTGCGCGCGCTGCGCACTCGCGAGGTCAGCTGTCCGTCGAGGTTCTCGGCAAAGAGGATGCGGCCGGTCGTGAGACTGATGATCCGCACCGCAATGCCGCCGTCGGTCTCGTCGATCCAGGCCGCTGCCATCGCCGGCGCCGCCGCGCCCCGCATGTCGGTGTCGATGGCCACGATCTCGGCGAGCGACAGCGTGCCCGAGGCGTAGACGAAGGCGCCCTCGCGCATCGTCGCCCGCGGGTTCATGCAGGCCTCGCAGGCCCGCAGGTTGGCGCGCCCCACGGCGTCGCCGAGCGCCACGACGGCGGCCGTCGGGAACCAGCTGCGCGTCGACTCGAAGGCCGGGCGGGCACTCACGACGAGGATCGGGCTCACGCCGGCGAGCACGCCGTCCTGCACGACGGGCTCGAGCACGTCGCGCAGCCGCTCGAGGGCCTCGCTCGTCTCGGCGCGCTGGGCGCGCGCCGCCGTCGTCGGCAGCAACAGGCCGAGGGTGATGCACAGGATGCTGACGATGCGGCTCAGAACCACAGCGTCACCTCGCCACCGATGGTGTGGACCTGCAGCACGCCGTAGTCGAGCCAGCGCCCGACACCGGGCGATCCGTTGAGCGTCGGCGTCGACTGCATGAAGAGGGTCGCCCCCACGCGCTGCCCGATGCGCAGGTCGAGGCCGGTGCCAAGGGCCGGCCACGTCGTCGTCTGCACCACCGCGCCCGTCGCCGACGCGAGCAGGTCGGCGATGTTGGGGACGTCGTCGCGCAGCACGAGGGCGGCGGGCCCGTTGAGCGTCGACAGCGAGCCGCTCAGGAATACATAGAGATTGGGTTGCGTGAGCGACGCCGCGGCGCCCGTGAGCAGGCGGTTCACGCGGGCCTCGAGCATGAGGCCGTTGTAGAGCTGGGGCACAAAGGTGCCGCCGACGACGACGCTGCCGGTCCAGTCGCGGGCGTGGTTGATGGCGAGCTCGGCGCCCGACTGCAGCCACAGGATGGGCACCATGCCGATGCCGCCGGTCCCCGTGTCGGCGCTCGGCGGCGAGAACTGCACGAGGCCGAGGCGCGCTGGGATCACGATCGGGCCGCGCTGCTGGAGCGCGTCGACGTACTCCGTCCGCGCCTGCTCGGCGCTTACGAGCTTGTCGCCGGCCCGCAGCAGGGCCCCGCTCGATGTCGACGACGACAGGGTGCGGGCCCACACGATGCTGCGGTGCTCGTCGAGGGCCGTGATCGTCGCCCGCAGCACGAGGGCCGAGCCCTCGGCCTCGACGTCGATGAAAAGGGCGTGGGTCGCGCCCGCCTCCTTGCCGAGGGCGGCGAGGGCGCCGGGCTGGTCGACGCCGCGGGAGATCACGGTGCCGCGCTTGTCGCTGTGCACGACGAGCTGGGCGCATCCGGGGCAGTACGAGAGCCGCACCCGCGTCTCGGGGTGCTTGAGCACGAGCCCCGACAGGTGGTTCTCGAGCAGGGCCTCGAGGCCGCTGCCAAAGCCCAGGGGCACGGTGACGTCGCCGACGATGACCGGTGTCTCGACGGCGAAGGGGGCTTCGCGCGTCCAGCCGTAGACGAGCTCGTCGAGCAGGTCGTAGGCGCGCAGGTGCAGCTCGTGGCCCATCTGGCGGCGCAGGGCCTCGGCTCGCGCGGCCTGGAGGTCCGCGTTGCTGGTGCTCTCGATGCCCTGGCCAAGGGCCGCCGTCGTCGACAGCAGCGCCAGCAGCAGGGCAGGCAGGGCCGTCCTCAGCGCAGCCATCGCCAACGTCCTTCCCGACAGAGGCCGGCGTGCAGGGTGGTCTCGTCTTCGCGCAGCAGCGCGACGCCGACGAAGGTGTCGTCGGGGCGCAGCGTGCCCTCGGCGAAGAGGCGGGCGCAGCCGACCGGCAGGGCGCGCTCGAGGGGCAGCCCGGTGAGGATGTCGACGTCGCCGGCGGCAAGAAGCGGGGCGAGGCCGCTCGTCGGCAGGCCACGCTCGGCGAGGGCCTGGCGGCTGGCGTGGGCGATCTTCTGCGTCATCCGCGGATCGGGGTGGAAGACGTCGACGGCGACGCGACCACCGCGTCCGTCGCCGACGGCGCCGACGACGGCGCCGGCCATGGCGGCGCTCTCCTCGGAGAGGCTGGCGAGGATGACGCCATCACGCCCGGCGCGCTCGCTCCACGGCACCACCATGCGGCGGCAGACGAGCGCGTCGGTTGTCATCATCGTCGCGGTCTTCATCGTCGTCGCGGGCACCTCGGCCGGGTGCCGGCGATGGGCCTCGGCCTGGTCGAGACGCTCACACTCGAGGTGCCGCAGGGCCTCGCGCCCCTGCCAGCCCGCCTGGATCGGATCGCGGACATGATCCGTCCCGAGGAACAGCACGTAGAGCCAGAAGAACAGCAGCGTCTCCATGGTCCTCAAAACGCCTGCGGTGGCGACAACAGGGGGGGCGGCGGCTCAAGCAGGTCCGGCGGCGACGACGTCGACGGCGGTGGTGGCGGTGCAGCCGGGGGCGAGGCGGGCGCCGGCGCGGGCGTCGTCGGGGCCGGCGGCGCCGGGGGTGACGTCGACGATGTCGTCGTCGTGGTCGTCGGCGGCGTCGGCGTCGTCGGCGTCGTCGTTGTCGGGGCGGCCTGGCGGCGACGCGGGATCGTGAGGCCGAGGACGTCGGAGCGGACGCGGGCGTTGCGGGTGAGCTGCGCGATCTGGCGATAGAAGTCGCGGGAGTAGGCCTTGTGGGCGAGGTCGCCGGAGACGTCGTTGTCGTCATCGCGGACGGCCCAGTCGAGCAGCCAGTTCACGCTCCACACGAGGCACCCGGTGTAGGTGACGAGGCGGGCGCGCAGCGTCTCCGAGGTGAGCACCGTGTGGTTGCGGGCCCGCACCGTGATCTCCTGGACGAAGGTGTACTCCTCGACGGTGGGGATGGCCGTGAGCGTCAGCCCCGACACGGCTGCCAGCAGGGGCCAGTCGTGGCTGTGCTCGGTGCGCGATGCGATCTCGACGGTGAGCTCGGCGCCGCGCCCGTCGAAGGCCTCGGCCGGCAGGCCCTCGTCGAGGCGCCGGGGCACGATGGTCTCGGTCTCGGCGCCCTGCTGTCGCAGCGACGAGGCCACCTGGCGGCAGACCTTGTCGGCGTCGCCGGGGGGAAGGTCTTCGCCGGCGAGGCAGCGCACGAGGATGCGCGTGTCGGCGAAGGTCGGATCGTCGAGGTGGACGGCCGTCGGCCGCTGCAGGGCGCCCATCGGCTGATACAGGGTCACGGCGCAGCCACTGTCGACGGCGACGACCCCGAGGATGGACACGACCGCGAGCCAGCGCACGCCGACAGACCCCTTCACCGGCGGCGCTCCGATGACGCGCCACCAGAACCGCCACGTTAGCGGCGCCCCGGCGGCGGTCAAAGAAAGCTGCGACGCGCGTCACGCGGGGCCTTGTGGGGCGGCCCGACCTGCCGGGAACTTGAATCGCTGCGCTGCGCCACCGAGAGTCGCCCGGTGAGCCCCGTCACCGTCTTCGTCGTCGCGCGTGGTGGCGTGATCGCGCCCTTTGGCGTCGTCGCCGACGGCTGCCCCGTCGGGGATCGCACGCTGGCCGAGCTGCGCGACGACACCCTGCGGCGCTGTGGTCTGACGCCGCCCGTCGCGAAGTCTGCCGACGACGCCGTCGTCACCGGCCCCGCGCTCGTCCTCGCCGACGATGTGTGGGTCAGCCGGCGCGCCCTCGCGACGTTTCTCGCCTCGGCGTCGTCGGTGCCGACGGCGACCCGGCTGCGCCTGCCGCAGGGGCGGCTCCTCGAGCTGCTCCTGCCCCTGCAGGACGTCGAGGTCGACGACGTCGGCGCCCTCTACGGCTGCGCCTTCGTGCCCGCCGGCGTGACGATGCCCGCCGGCGCCGCCCTCGACGCGGCGGCGCCCCTCGACCTCGCCGCCCGCGTGATCCCCACGACTGTGCCGGTGCCGCGCACGCTGCTTGGCGTGCCCTCGGGGCAGATGGAGTGGCCCCTCACCTCGACGGTGGTGATGCGCCTGCGGCACTGGGTGCATGTGCTGCGGGCCTCCCACGTCGCCCCCCAGGTCTGGCTCCTTGAGCGGGCCATCCGTGACCCCGTGCGCTCGGCGTGGCGGGCCCTGCTCGGCCTGCGGCCGACGGCGGCGGCGCGGCAGGCGGCGTGGAGCCGGCACTTCGTCTACGTGGGCCGACGGTGTCGCATCCACCCCTCCGCCGTCGTCGAGGGCAGCGTCATCGGCGACGACGTGGTCATCGGCCCCGGCGCCGTTGTGCTCCACAGTGTCATCGGGGCCGGCTCGCGCCTCGAGCAGCGCACGCATGTGAGCCAGTGCACGCTCGGTCGCCGCACGTTCATGAGCCTCAACTCCTCGATGCAGGCCTGCGTCACCTTCGACGACGCCGACGCCTGCGCCAACAACCTGCAGGCCTGCGTCGTCGGTGCCCGCGCCGGGCTCACAAGCTTTGCCCGGGCCCTCGACACCACGCTGTTCGAAGATGGTCGACCGGGGGCTCCGGTCCAGGTCGTCGACGGCGACCGACGTCGCCCGGTGGGGGTACTGCCGTGTGGCGCCTGCTTCGGGCCCGACAGCTACGTCGGCGCCGGCGCCACGATCGCGGCCGGCCGCATGATCGGAGCGGGCGTTCGAATCGTTGGTGAGGGCCTCGTGACGCGGACGGTCACGAGCGGCCCGGGCACCTGGCGCGTCGTCGATGGCGGCCTCGCTCCGTGGCGCGGGTGACCGGAAGGCGGCGAGGGGACGCGCTTGCCCCGGGATGGGTCGGGCAGCCTATCGTGCGGCCGTGACGACGAGGCAGGGCCGATGAACAAGGACGCGCAGCAGCTCTTCAGGCTTGGCTCCTGGCGGACGACCGCCGAGGCCCAGCAGTGGGCGGCCTCCGTCGTCGTCGACGTCACCGACCTCGTCGGCATGCTGGAGGTCGTCGTTGCCCGCGTCGCTCCCGCCGAGGCCGACCGTCAGGCCCTGCGCCGCGCGGTCTTTCATGCTCTCGTGCTGCGGCAGCCCAACGAGGCCCTGTTCCGCCCGGCGGCCCGCGCCCTGCGCGCCGCGTCGCCGGAGGGTCGGACCCTCCTCGTCGAGCTCCTGCCGCGCCTCAACAGCGTCGCCGACCACGGCGAGCTCATCGAGCTGCTGCGGCTCCCCGACGGTGAGGTCCGCGCCGCCGCCGCCCGCGTCCTCATCGAGGTGGGCAGCAAGGCCGCAGTGACGACGCTGTCACCGCTGCTGCTCGACCGGGGCTTCCCCGGCTTCCGTGAGGGGCTCGAGGTCGTCGCCCGCGTCGGCGGCGCCCATGCGGCGCCCATCCTCGAGCGCCTGCTGCTGCGACCGGACCCCACCGAGCGCCTGCTGGCCATCCGCTGGCTCGGCGACCCGCGCGTGATGGGCCGCCACAGCGCCGTCGCGCTGCGGGCCATGCAGCCGCTGCTCAAGGATCCACACGAGTCCATCGGCATCGCCGCCGCCATCGCCATCGGCCAGCTCGCCTCCGAGGCCGAGTACCACACGATCCTCGTGCCCCTCGTCGACGGCAAGAACCTCAAACTCGCCGGCACCATCGTCGAGGGGCTCAAGCGCTTCCCCACCGCGCGCAGCGCCGAGGTGCTCGAGCGCAAGCTCGCGTCGGGACCCAACGTGCTGCGGCTCGCCGCGCTGTCGGCCGTCGAAAACGCCCTCGCCGCCGCCGCCGCCGACGTCGACCCGCTGCTGGGCGTCGTCGTGACGGCCCTGGGCCATCCCCAGATCGCGGTGCGCAACAAGGCCAGCGAGGTCATGAGCGCGCTGTCGCGCTCGCCGCACGTCGAGGTGGGGCGGACCATCGTCTGGCTGCTGCGCTCCGGCGACGTCACGACCCGCCGCATGGCCGCCGAGGTCCTGAAGTCCATCCAGGACCCCCACGGCGAGCTGTGGCCGAAGCTCATCACGTCGCTGCGCGATGACGACTGGTGGGTCCGCGAGACGGTCATGCAGGCGCTCCTCGAGCTCGCCGGCACCGGCCTGTCCCGCTACATGGTGGCCTGGCTGAAGGACGGCAGCGACGTCGTCCGCCGCTTTGCCCTCGGCGTGCTGGCCCGCCTGAGGGACCCCGACACCATCGCCGCCGTCGTCCACGTGGCCCGCACCGACTCGGACTGGTGGGCCCGCGAGAAGGCCATCGAGGTCATCGCCGGCTTCAAGGATGCCCGCGCCGTGCCGATCCTCGTCGAGCTCATGCAGCAGGTGCCCGAGCTGCAGCTCGCCTGCATCGACGCGCTGCGGGCCATCGACATCGAGCGGGCGCGGCCGCACCTGCTGCCGCTGCTGTCGTCCACCGACGCCGACGTTCGCCTGCAGGTGCTGCGCTTCGTCGAGGAGCAGAACGATCCGGCCCACAAGCCCCTCGTGGACCCCCTCGCCGCCGACAGCGACCCCTCGGTGCAGCGGCTGGCCCGCGCCCTGCTCGTACGCTGGCGCGTCGTGAAGGCCTCGGGCGAGAGCGACGCCGTCGTGCCACCGCCCCAGGCGGCCGGCGCCGTCGACGTCGACGACCGCCCCCTCGATCAGCTGCTGGTGCGCCTGTTCGAGGCCGGCGGCGACGACCTCATCATCGCGCCGGAGCGCCCCCTCTTCATGAAGCGGCACGGGCAGGTGGAGGCGGTCTCGCAGCACCCGCTGTCGACGGACCGCGTCGCGTCGCTGCTCACGCCCCTCGTCACGGCCCAGATGGCCGAGCGCCTCGACCAGAAGCGCGACGTCGACTTCTCCCTCACGGTGAAGAGCAGCGGGCAGCGCGTCCGCGCGAACCTGTTCCGGCAGCGCGGCGGGCTGTCGGCCGTGTTTCGTGCGGTGCGGGCCGAGATCCCGATCCTCGACGATCTCGGGCTGCCGAAGGCCGTCAACGACCTGCTGCGCCTGCGCACCGGCCTCGTCCTCGTGTGCGGGCCGACGTCGTCGGGGAAGTCGACGACGCTGGCGGCCTTCATCGACGCCATCAACCGTACCCAGCGGCGTCACGTGATCTCGATCGAGGACCCCATCGAGATCGTCCATGGCCACAAGCTGGCCCTCGTGCAGCAGCGCGAGCTCGGCACGCACACGAAGAGCTATGCCCGCGCCCTCAAGTCGGCGCTGCGCGAAGATCCCGACGTCATCGTGATCGGCGAGCTGCGGGACCGCGAGACGATCGAGCTGGCGCTGACGGCCGCCGAGACCGGCCACCTCGTCTTTGGCACGGTCAACGCGACGAGCAGCGACGCCGCCGTCGACCGCCTCGTCCACGCCGTCGGCCGTCATCAGCAGGACCAGGCGCGGGCCAGCCTCGCCGACAGCCTGCGGGCGGTGGTGTGTCAGACCCTCGTGCGGCGGCGCCCCGACCTCGAGGGGCCGCGCCTGCTTGCCAGCGAGCTGCTCCTGCACACCGACGCCGTCGCGAACCTGATCCGCAAGGCCAAGACCGTCCAGATCCCGTCGCTCATCGCGACGTCGCGCGAGTTCGGCATGCAGGCCCTCGACACCGACCTGATCCGCCTCGTGAAGGGCGGCCTCGCCGACGAGCTCGACGTCCTCGCCAAGGCCCGCAACAAGGCCGTCGTCGAGCAGGCCATCGCCGAGTGGCGCGCCGAGCGCGAGGCGCCGCGGACGGGCAAGATCGCCATTCCCGTCCGCTGACGTCGGCGTCGCCTTCAGCCGCGCTTCTTCTTCGTCGACTTCGCGGGCGTCGCCTTCTTCGTCGGCTTCGCGGCCGTCGCCTTCTTCGTCGGCCTCGTCGGCCGGGCCGCCTTCGGTGACTTCGCCGTCGTGGGCGCGGGCAGGGCGAGGCGCTCGAAGACCGGCAGCAGCATCCGCCGACGCAGCAGCAGCACGAGGCGCTCGCTCACCTTCATGGCCTCGACGGTCGAGGCGGCGAGGCGCTCGCCGGCGCCGGCGACGATGCCCTCCTGGAACACCGCGATCTCGGCGGCCACGAGGGTCTCCACCTGCTGGCGGTAGCGCTCGAGGACCGTGAGGGTCGAGAGCCGATCGGTGAGACCGGCCTCGCGCGCGCGGATGATGGTCTCGCAGAGCACGAGGTCGTCGCCGGCGAGGACACCGGTGTCGCCGACGAGGCCGCTGTCGATGAGGAACGCGAGCTCTTCCTGGCGCAGGCCACGCTGCAGCAGCGTGGCGACCGGCTCGCTGCGCACCGGCCCCTCATTCTCGAGGACCCGGTCGACGGCGGCGGCCACGGTGGCGACCGCGGGATCGGCCTTGCCGCTGAGCACCTCCTTGATGCGCCACAGCGGCAGGAAGTGCGTCGTCTGCAGCGCCTTGATGTGGCGGATCTGGTCGACGAGGGAGTGGTCATACAGGGCGCTGTTGCGCGCGATGCTCACGCTCTTGCCGGGCAGCAGACCCTCGCGCAGGTAGTGCTTGATCGTCGACGACGGCACGCCGCTCAGCCGCGAGAGCTCACCCATGCGGATCAGCTGCCGACCCTCCGGGATCGGCTTCGCTCGTGGCGTCGACGGACGGCTGGATTGCGCGGCTCTGGCCATGACCCCGTCTAGCGCCGCACGACAGCGGACGCGAGCCGGGAGCATCGCCCCGCAGAACCCCCTTGTGGGCCCGGTTGCTACGGTGAAGAAGTGGAAAGTGTAACCTCCTACTATGAGGCTTTCATGCGACGCGACCGTCTCTCCGCAGTGACTCCCGGGCTCGCCCTCCTCCTCCTGATCGGCTGTGGGCCGGCGGCGGTCGACGACGTCGATGGCGAGGGGGAAGGCGAGGGCGAGGGTGGGGGCGAAGGCGAAGGGGAGGGCGAGGGCGAAGGCGAAGGCGAGGGTGAGGGCGAAGGGGAGGGCGAGGGTGAGGCGGTCAACGGTTCCTGCGCGGCGCCGATCGCCATCGACTGCGCGACCGGCACCGCCACCTTCGACACGGCCGGCGGCGCCCGCGACCTTGATGCCTACGGGTGCGCCAGCATCGGCGTCGAGGGCTTCCGCTACGAGGGGCCCGAGCTGGTCTTCGCCTTCGACAGCGATGTCGGCGCCCGCGTCGGCGTCAGCGCGTCGCGCACGGGCAGCAACGCCACGACGTGGCAGCTCTTCGACCTCGGCACCGGTGGCAGCGCCTGCGACGCCGGCCGCGCCTGCGAGGACGTCCGCGACCTCAACGACCCGAACCCCCTCGCCTTCGACGCCATTCCGGGCCGCACCCGCTTCCTCGCCGTCGATCCCCGGGCCTTCGACGACGTGACGTCCTTCACGCTCACCGTCACCTGCACGGTGTCCGTCTGCGGCAACGGCACGATCGAGCCCGGCGAGGCCTGCGACGACGGCGACGATGCCGGCGGCGACGGCTGCAGCGGCGCCTGCGTCGTCGAGGACGGCTTCGCCTGCGCGGGCGAGCCCTCGGTCTGCGACGCGGTCGTCTGCGGTGACGGCGTGATCAGCGGCGCCGAGGCCTGCGACGACGGCGACACCGACGACGGCGACGGCTGCGACGCCGACTGCGTCATCGAGGACGGCTTCGCCTGCGGCGGCACCCCCTCGGTGTGCCTGCGCGGCACGGGCGAGACCTGCGCCGAGGCCCTGCCGCTGGCGGCCGCCGCGACGACCTCGTTCTCGACGACGGATCTCGACGCCGACGTCGCCGACTTCGGTAGCTGCGGGTTCTTCTCCCTGGCTGGTCCCGACGCCTTTCACGAGGTGACGGTCGCTCCGGGGCAGCTGCTGTCGGCCAGGCTCGACGTCGCCTTCGACGGGGCGGCCCTCGCGATCGTCGACGGCTGCGCGGCGGGGAGCCGCTGCGTGACCGGCAGCGGCGGCCTCGGCGTGGCGGAGCGTCGTGTCGACTTCGCCAACCGGGGCGCCACGGCGCGCACGATCGTGCTGGCGGTGGACGGCAGCCTCGCCGACGACGCGGGCGACTACACGCTCACGACGACGACGACGGCGCTGACGGCGCTGCCGGCGGGCTCGGTGTGCGAGCGCGCCGTCGCGCTGTCCTCGGGGGTGACGGTGCGGGGCAGCACCGCGTCGCACGGCAGCACCGCCGACGGCTTCGGCGGTGGCACCTGCGGCTTTGGCGCCATCCCCCGCTCGGGCCACGGGCGCGACGCGTTCCACCGCATCACGGTGCCGGCCAACCGGAGCCTGCGCGTGGCGGTCAACAACGTCGTCGGGGCCGCGGCCTCGGGCAACGGCGACGTGGTGGTGGGGCTCGTCACGGACTGCACGGCGCCGCGCACGAGCTGCCTCGTCGACGCCGACGTCGGCTCCCAGCTGCAGGGCGAGACGGTGGTGCTGCCCGCCGCCGCCGCCGCCCGCGACATCTTCGTCGTCGTGGACGCCCTCGGTCCCAACAACGGCTTCGCCTTCGACCTCACCGCCACGCTGGAGTGATGACCATGTCCCTGTCGCGCCATCCTGCTCCCCTCGCCGTCCTGGCGGTGCTCACCACCGTGCTGGCCTGTCCGAACGTGCCGGTCGACGCCGATCCCGACGTCGACGCCGACGCCGACGCCCTCACCGTCGACGACGTGCTGCCGCGCGGCGCCGAGGGGGTCTGTCGGGTGCTCTTCTCCTGCTGCGACGACACCCTCGCGGTGTTCTTCGCGCCGGTCGCCAACGCCGAGGCCGACGGCATCTTCGGCGACCTCCGGGATCGGGTCCCGCCCCGGGCCGAGCTCACCGAGGCGGAGTGCCCGGCCCTCGTCGAGGAGATCCACCGCCGCAAGGGCCTCGGCCCCTTCGTCACCGCGGCGCGCGACGGCCTCGTCGACTTCGTCCCCGACGGCCTGCAGACCTGCCTGACGGCCCTCGACGACGTCGCCTGCGGTGAGCCCGCCCGCACCGCCGTCTTCGACAGCACCTGCTTCGGCCTCGAGCCCCCTGAAGGTGGGCAGGACCAGCGCCGCATGTTCGATCGCACCGCCGAGCGCGGCGCGTGTCGCCCCATCGCCGACGGCTTCGGTGGCCTGTTCTTCGGCACCTGCAACCCCGACACCAGCTTCTGCTGCGTCGTCGACGACAGCGGCGACTGCGGCATCCCGGGACCCGACGATGTGGGCACCTGCGCCCTCGCCGCCCGCGAAGGCGAGGTCTGCTCCGCCTTTGCCCCCGTGCTGCCATGCGCGACGGGTCTGGAGTGCATCCCCGGGGCCGGCCCCGGCGGCGCCGACGGCTGCCTCGCTCCGTCGACGACGGCGCTCGCGCTCGGCGACGGCTGCTACGACAGCGCCAGCTTCCGCCTCACCGGCGTCTGCACCGATGGCTGGTGCGACATCCTCGGCAGCGACGTCTGCGAGCCCCTCGTCGCGCGCGGCGGCGCCTGCACGAGCGGCGCGCAGTGCGGCCCGGGTGCTGCCTGCCTCGACGGCCTCTGCGCCGACAACGACCTCTGCGGCGGCTGAGCGGCCACCGTCCGGATCCCACCATGCGAAGCCACCAGCCCTGTGCCCTGCTGCTGTTCACCATCGCCTGCGCGCCGGCGGAGTCGCCGGCACCGCCACCGACCGTGCCCATCGCCCCCGTGCCGATCGAGCTCCTCGGTCCCGACGGCGAGGGCGAAGGTGAAGGTGAGTGGGAAGGTGAGGGTGAAGGTGAGGGTGAAGGCGAGGGCGAGGGCGAGGGTGAAGGCGAGGGCGAAGGTGAGGGTGAAGGCGAGGGCGAAGGCGAGGCCGTTCCGACGACGGACTTCCTGCCCGGGCTCCTCGACGGGGCGCGCCCGGCGCGGGCCACGCTGCGGCCCCTGCCGGGTGGCGGCGTCGGCGACCCGGTGCTCACGAGCAACAACCCCGAGGTGGTGAGCGGCGCCGGCCTCCTCTACGGCAACGCCCGTCCCCTCGTCACCCGCGGCGGTCAGGGGGTGCGGCTCGCCGGGCGCTTCGGTGTCTACCTGCACCACCTCGTCGACACCGACGACGGACGTCCCCTGTTCATCTCGCTGCTCATCACCAACCCCAACAGCACGCCGGTCCACGTCGACGTCGAGGGTTCGGGCTACAGCCAGACCGAGACGGGGGGCCTCGCGCCCGGTCAGAGCCCCGACTACCGCGTGTCGGAGGACGTCATGCTCGACACACCCGACGTGCTGCATCAGGACGTCGAGATCGCGCCATCACGGCCCTTCCTCGCGTGGCAGCGCCGCGCGGGCGATCGCGTCGAGGTGGATGGTCGCTTCACGCTGCACACCGACGCGCCGGTCTTCGTCTACGTCGTCGCCACCGAGACGGCCGACATCAATGACGCCGTCCGCTCCGTCCTCGTCGACGCGCCCGGCGACTATCGCGTCTCGGGAGATCCGCCGCCGCCCTTTGGCCGGGAGGCCGGCGTCTACGCCTTCGACACCTGGCGGGGCACCATCGACGTGACGCTGCCGTCGTCGCCAGGCCACGTCGGCTTCATGGTGAACACCGCCACCGGCGCGGGCTTCCCGCAGGTGCAGGCCTTCCCCGCCCTCGCCCACCTCGACGGCAGCGCCCGCGAGGCCGTCGGCATGTACGGCAACATCTACGACCTCGAGATCGTGCTGTCGGCGTCGCCCGGCGCGCGGCGCGCGCGCGTCTGGTTCACGAGCCTCGCGACCGCCGACATCTCCCGCTACTGGGACGGCGTCGGTCTCGTCGACGGCGTGGCGCTGGACCTCCGCCACGTGCCGTCGTCGCCGTCGACCCTCCTCGCCGACATCCCGCTCGCCGCCGGCGAGCGCCGGACGCTGCGCTTTGCGGCGATGGTGCCCGGCCTCGCGTCCATCCCCCAGGCCCTCGTCATCGAGAGTGTGTCGCCATGAAGAAGTCGATCGTCGCGTTCGCGGTGGTGTGTGGGGCCTGCAGCGCCCCGGCTCCGGCGCCGCTCGAGCTGCCCGAGGGCTGCAACCCGCTGCTCGGCGGCGCGGACTGCTTCCTGCCCTATCCCTCCGACGTCTACCGCGTCGACGACGACGCGATGCCGTCAGGCGCGCGCATCGAGACCCGCGGCGCCGCGAAGCTGCTGACGAAGAGCGGCGCCTCCGCCGACATCGGCGACTTCCTGCCGATGGATGGCTTCTCGCGGACGCCCACCATCGTGGCGGCGCTCGGCGAGCCCATCGCCGACGTCGGCCTCGTGCATATCTTCGACGATCCCCTCGACTCCACGCGCCCGGACTCACGGACCCTGATCCTCGACGCCGTGACCGGCGAGGCGATCCCGCACCTCGTCGACCTCGACCCGCGCGCGACCGACGAGCGGCGCCGGGCCCTGCTCCTGCGCCCCCATGTGCGCCTCGCCGAGCGCCATCGCTACCTCGTCGTGCTCCAGGGCCTCGAAGGCCCCGACGGCGTCGTCGTCGACGCACCCGAGGGCTACCGGCGCCTGCGCGATGGCGTCGACGTCGCCGCCGACCCGACCCTCGCTCCGCTCGCCGCCCGCTACGCGGCCGATGTCTTCCCCGTCCTCGAGCGCGCCGGCGTGGCGCGAGCCTCGACGCAGCTTGTGTGGGACTTCACGACGGGGACCGACGCCCACGTCATGGCGGACATGCTGCAGGTGCGCGCGCTCGTGCTGGAGTCCCTCGCTGCATCGCCCCCGACGGTGCGCCTCTTCGTCACCGAGACCCGCGACGACGACGACGTCACCTGGCGCATCGTCACCGGCGAGATCACCGGACCGAACGTGATGGCGGGCGATGGCGGGCCGGGCTCGCTGCTGGCCCGTGACGAGGCGGGTCGCGTCCGCCTCAACGGGACCGTCACGTTCCCGTTCATCGCCGTGGTGCCGTCGTCGCTCCGGACGCGGGTCGGCCCCGGCGAGGTCGTCCTGTTCGGGCATGGCTTCTTCGGTGGCGCCGGCGAGATCGAGAGCGAGGCGAGCCGGCGGCTGCTGCACGAGACGAGCGCGGTGGGCTTCGCGACCGACTGGGCCGGGATGTCGTCGGCGGATGTCGGCGACGTCGTCCGGGGCGTCGGCGAGATCGTGTCCGAGAGCCTCCGCTTCGGCGAAAGGGTCCCCCAGGGGATGGCGAACTGGCTCAGCCTCTCTTCGGCCATCACGAGCGGGGCGATGCTGGACGCCCGCGACGGCGCCGGCGTCGCGTCGTTCCGTCTCGACGACGGCCGCCCCGCCTGGAGCGACGACACGCTCGACTTCATCGGCATCTCCCAGGGCCACATCCTCGGGACGGCGATGACGGCCCTCAACCCCGACGTGCGGCATGTGGTGTTGCAGGTGGGTGGCGCGGCCTTCTCCCACATGATGTCGCGGGCCAGCCCGTTTCGGACCTACCTCGCGCTCCTCGACCTCTCGATGGACGACAGCTTCGAGCAGCAGAAGCTCATCGCCACCTACCAGCGCGGCTTCGACCGCTTCGACCCCGCGCAGTACGGCGCGTTCATCCTCGAGGAGGACCTGCCCTCGGGGCCGCCCTCCCGACGGCAGGACAAGCGTGTGCTCATGCAGATCGGCATCGGCGACGATCAGGTCCCGAACTTCGCGTCGTTCACGCACGCGCGCATCGTCGGCCTCCCCCTGGTGACACCGTCGGCGCGGGCGGTGCCGCTCCTTGAGACCGCGGCGGCGCCCGTCGATGGCTTCGGCCTCGTCGTGTGGGATCTGGGCGACGACGACAGCTTCTACGAGACGGCGGCGCCGTCGACGACGAAGACGCGGGCCCACGAGGGCATCCGTCGTCGACCGGAGGCGTGGCGGCAGCTCCATCGCTTCTTCCGGGACGGGATCATCGAGAACACCTGCAGCGACGCCGGCTGCGTGATCCCGCCGGGCTGAGCCGATGACGGTCGTGGGGAGCGGCCGTCGCGACGACCTCTTCGACGCCCCGGGCTCACGGCGTCGACGGCGCCGGCGCTGATGTCGTCGACGCCGCGTAGTGCCTGAACAGGTCCGGGGCGGCGACGGACATGATGACCTCGCCGACGGCGGTCCGGGCGAACGGCAGCAGCGTCCACAGCCGCGGCGCCTTGCAGACGAGAAGCTGGCCGTCGTCCTGCACCTCGTGGCAGAACGCGGCGAGGGCCTCGTGGCTGGGCCGGGCCACCCGCTCCCGCCACGCTGCACGCAGGCTCTTCAGACGGCATGGCGACGACGTCAGCAGCGCATCGAGCCGGGCGTAGCGGTCCTTTTGCTGGTGGCCCAGCAGGGGCCGCAGGAAGTCCGCCGACCCGAGGCCCTCGGCGAGCCCGGCGCAGCGGGCCACGATGACGTCGTCCTCAAGACCCTCGACCGGGGGCAGCAGCTGGAACGCGGCCGGCGCCGCCCAGGCGGCGCGGGTGAGCTGTTCGGCGAGTGTCGACGTCGTTGGCTCCGGCACTCCGGGGTCGATGCCACGGGCCTGCAGCGCCTCGATGAACTGCCCCTCAATCTTCACCATCGTCGCCGCGACCACGGCGCCCAGGTAGAGCTCCGTCGAGGCGCAGAGGCGGGCGAGCGCCCGCGTCTCGGCAAAGGCCGCCGGGAGGTCGCCCCGCGCCAGACCCTGCAGCAGCCGCGCCTTCTGGACGGGGAACAGACCGACGAACTCGGGGACGGGGACGGTGGTCCAGTGGAACGGGCGGACGTTCATGGGGCTGCCCTCGGCCTCGACGTCCCAGACGCCGAAGCGCGGCAGCTCCGCCAGCCAGCCGAGGTCGAGGGCGGTGAGGTCGAGGGGGGCCGCGCTCGAGGCCCAGTCGGCGCCACGGGTCCGCAGGGCCGTGACGACGTCGGCAGGGACGCCGAGGGGCGTCCCCGGCAGATCGGGACCGGGCCGGAAGGGCACCCGCGCCTGCAGCACCGACGACGCGTCGGGGCCGTCGACGGTGGCGAAGAGCCAGTGGTCCTTCAGCGCCGCCTGGTCGGCGCGATAGCGGGGCACGATCGTGGCGAGCCCGGCGGCCCGCGCCTGCTGCGTCGCTTCCCGCTCGCTCCGGAGCTGACGCGTGATCACGGCGCCGCCGCCGATCATGACGAGGATCCCGAGCACGGCGAGCAGCACGAGCGCGACGATGATCTTCATCCGACAACCCTACGCCGGGACGGCGCTGCGGCGCGCGCTCGACGGTGGATCCACGCGACACGGGAGAAGCCGCCACAGCCGCCGCCGGACTCGGTCCATCGACCGATGCCGGGCGACGCACCGGACCAGGTCGCGCACCGATACCGCTGACGCCATGACGCTCTCGAGCCCGTCCCTCCCGCCGCCCCCCGTCTTTCCGACGACGACGCCGCGCCCGAGCGCCGCCGGCGAGTCCCTCGCGGCCACGCTGCAGGCCGAGGTGGCGTTTGCGGCACCCGCCATCGGCGCCGAGGCCGAGGCCGCCTCGGCGCTCGCCACCGTCGAGCGGGCGGTGCTGGCCGACGACGTCGTCGAGCGCGGCGACAGCGGCGCCGTCGTGCGCGACCTCCAGACGCGCCTCGGGGTGCTCGGCTACGCCGTCCACGTCGACGGCGCCTTCGGCCCGGGGACCGAGCAGGCCGTGCAGTCGCTGCAGCGTGACGAGCGGGTCGCGCCGACCGGGCGGGTCGGTCGCACGACGCTGCTGGCCCTCCGCCTCGCCGAGGCGAGCCGCTCCGACGTCGACATCGGTCGGCTGTTTCCGTCGGTGGGACCGGGGCGTCACCTGCGCGAGGGCGCTGCGGGCCTCGAGGTCGAGACGCTGCAGCGCGCGCTGACGCGGCTCGGTCACGACGTCGTCGCCGACGGCGCCTTCGGTGCCGGCACCACCGCGGCCCTGCGGGACTTCCAGCGCAGCGCGGGCGTCACGGCGACGGGCGAGCTCGGGCCGACGACGCTGCAGGCCCTCGATCGGGCCCTCGATCGCATCGGCGCCCATGTCGCCCTCGCGCTGCCGTCGGGCTACGGCGCCCTCGAGCAGCTCGCGCAGGAGCTCTCCCGCCTCGACGGGCGCTTCTCGACACGCACCCCCGAGGGGCGCAGCGCCCTCGCCTTCGCCCTCGCCATCGGCGGCACCGAGGTCCATGGGCGCCACACGACGGCCACCGACTTCTTCACGCGGCGGGGCGGCACCGGCAACAACATGCTCGGCTTCGCCCAGTTCAACCTCGCCTTCCATCGCGCCCGCACCTCGACGCCGGCCGCCTACGTCGACTTCCTCGCCGACATCCTCACGGGCCAGGCGCCGCTGCCCAACGGCGCGCCGGCGTCGAACCACGTCGTCGCGCTGCGCGACGCCATCACCTCCGGCCGGGTCGCCAGCGGCAACGACTTCCGCGCCCTCCTCGACGCCCGCGGCTTTGGCGGCAGCAACTGGCAGGGCATCGACGACGGCTGGGGTCGCAACCCCGGCCTCGCCGACGCCCTCGTCGATTTCATCAGCGCCAGCTGATGAACGTGTCTCCAAAGTCCCGACACGCGAAGCGTGTCGAGGATTTCATCAGCGCCAGCTGATGAACGTGTCTCCAAATTCCCGACACGCGAAGCGTGTCGAGGAATTCATCGCCTTCGGCGATGAATCATGTGGTTTGATTCCCCACCCGAAGGGTGGGGAATTCCCACCCCTTCGGGGTGCGAATGTTCCGTACATTCATCGGCCGGAGGCCGATGAATTCCTGCGGGCGGCGCTGAGCGCCGACGGCCTCAGTCGAGCGAGGTGATGCCGGCGAGGTTCTCCTTCATCACGCCCCGCACCTCGTCGAGCTCGTAGTCGGCGGCGTCGAGGGCGGCGAGGGTGCGCTGCAGGTAGTCCTTCACGAAGCCGGGGCGCTGCGGGCCGTCGCTGCCGTAGACGAGGCGGCTGGCGAGGCCACGCTCGCGGATCGCCGACAGGATCTGGCCGTAGTTCGTCCCCTCGGGGTCGGAGCCGGCGCTGCCGAGGGCGCTCGCCTCGAGGAAGACGTTGTCGTGGGTGGCGGCGAGGTCGAGGGCGACGTCGAGGTCGCCGACGTCGTGGTCGATGAAGTCGTAGCCGACGTGGCCGAGGATGAAGGTCGTCTCGGGGAACTGCTCGATCACGCGCTGCAGGAAGCGCGGGTTCGTCGATGTCTCCTCAATGCGGGCGCCGACGGCGGGCGTGTTGCCGGTGTGCAGGTAGACGGGCACGCCCTTCTCGCCGGCGAGGGCGTAGATGGCGTCCTGGGCCGGCTCGTCGAGGGCGGCCTGGGCGTGGGGATGCGCGAGCTTGATGCCGCGCAGGTCATAGGACTCGATGGCGGCCCGCAGCTCGTCGATGCGCAGGTGCTGCGACGTCGCGAGGCCTTCGAGGGGCAGGGAGCCGAAGCCGAGGAGGCGACCGCCGCCCTCGTCGACGCGCGCCGCGACGAACTCGTTGGTGGTGAGCCCCACCGTCTGCGGCGCGTAGACGGCAAAGAGGATGCCCTTCTCGATGCCGGCGTCGTCGAGCTGATCGATGATGCCCTGCGCCGACAGCACGTCGTTGACGACGCCCTCGGGCGCGAGGTTCACCGGGAAGGGGAAGCGCTCGGCGAGAAACGCCTGCATCGGCGGCGGGATGTCGTCCCAGGTGCCGGTGTGCAGGTGCATGTCGACGACGCTCACGGGCTCGCCGCGGTAGGTCGGCGTCGTCGGGCTGCAGGCGCCCAGCGTCGAGGCAGCCAGCGTCGAGGCGGCCAGCGCGGCCATCGCCGTCGTGCTCATCAGGGTGCGGCTCGCGCGCGTCATGGAAAGGACCTCCGACGACGTCCAGAGCACATCGGAAGTACGACGTCCAGCACCAGAAGTAGGACGTCCAGCACTCCATCCGCTGCGCCACCGCGGGCGGGTGATCAACCGCGCCAGCGGTTGACCATCCACACATCAAGCGCGGAGCGCGTGATCACCCGGCGGCGAAGCCGGCGGTGGCCGTGCGCTCGACGACCGACTGCAGCACGTGGGCCCACAGCGCCTTCTCGGCCGGGGTGGCGGTGGCGACGGCGTCGTGGAGGGCGGCGTGGACGGCGCGCAGGTCCCCCGACGCGAGGGCGTCGGCGAGGTGACCGGCGCTGGTGCGGACGTGGTCGACGGTGGCCCGGGCCTCGGCCTCGGCGCTGTCGGCGGAGACGTGGGCGGCGGCGCCGGCGAGGAAGCCGGCGACGAGGGCGGCGGCGTCCTCGGGCACGCTCGTATAGGTGGCGAGGGTCTTCTCGGTGCCGGCGATGGCCGTCTTCGTCGCGAGGAACTGCGCGAGCACCAGCACCGGCTCGCCGCCCCGCAGCAGGCCCAGCGCCGGCCCCGGGCCAAAGAACGCCAGGCCGCTGGCCACGACGTCGGCGACCGTGCCGGCGACGGCGCCGGCGGCGTCGACGACGGCGTGGCCGGTGCCGGGGTGCTTGAGCTGCTCGATGGCGGCCTGGTGGCGCTGCGCGGCGGCCAGCGCCCCCTGACCGACGTGGATGGCGGTCTCGGCGACGGCGCGGGCCGAGGCGCTCAGGTGGGGCGCGAGGGCAAAGCCGATCACGAACGCGGCCTCGAGGCGGACATCCGACGACAGGCGATCGACGAGCGACGCGCCGCCCAGCAACAACACCGCCGGGTCGAGGCGACCATCGCGGACGGCGTCTTCGATGGCGTGCAGCCCACGGCGGGCCTGCTCGGCCCGGGCGCTGCCGTGGGCGACGGCCGCCGCCAGGTCCGGCTCGACGCCGGCGGTGAGGAGGGCCCGCTCGAGGACGGCGGCGCGGGTGGTGCCGGTCGTGGCGCCGACGCGGGCATCCACCGCCTGCAGGCGCGCATCGACGTCGGCGAAGATGCCGCGGGCGTCGCGGGTCTGGTCGGCGAGGGCCGCCGCGCGGACGGCGACGGCGTGGTTCGTCTGCGTCGTCGTCGTCGTCGCGCGCTGCAGCAGGTTCTCCACGACGTCGCGGGCGATGCCGTCGGGCTGCGGGATCAGGGCCGGCGCCCAGACGGGGGCGAGGGTGTTGGCACCGATCACCGTCACGAGGCCGCCGCTGATCACCCGCTGGGCCGGCGTCATCGTCGCCGGCCGCGGCGGTCGGGGCGTGGCTGTCGTCGTCCGCGTGCTCGTCATGGCCGCTCCCGGGCTGGGGAGGTTTTCGGCCGCGCGCGCCCGTGGGTGTCGAGGCGGGCATCGGTCGATCGGCCCAGGCCGCGTCACTCGACGCGGTCGAAGACGTAGCCGCCGGCGGTGGCGCCCCACACCTGCTGGCCGTCGGCGTCGTAGCCGCGGTCCCAGGACTCGATGGCCGTCTCCGTGAGGCGGACCTCGGTCGAGGCCCAGGTGGCGCCGGCGTAGTCGTTGGCGCAGGCGTCATCGACGGTGCCGCCGCTCCAGCCGTCGCCGTCGGGCTGCAGCACCACCGCGCAGCCCGGCAGCGGCGTCGCGGTGCGGGCCGAGAGCACCCGATCCCGATCGGCGGCGCTGAAGTCGCAGACGCCGATGACCTGCTCCGGCGCATCGAGCTCGAGGACCGCCGAGACGACCGCGTCGCCGTCCTGCTCCACCACGTAGAGCCGCTGCCGATAGGGGGCGTCGACGGCCGACAGCATCGCCTGCTCGACGTAGACGACGTTCTCGCCGACGGCCGGCAGCGTCACCGCGCAGGCATGCAGCTGGACGGCGAAGTACTGCGGATCGCGCGCCGCCTGCGCCGACGAGTCGAAGCGCCCCGTCAGCAGTCGCGCCACCTCCGCCACCGCGTCGACGCTTCCCTCGTCGGCGGGCCCATCACCCGGCACCGGGACGTCTGCGTCGGGGGCGGGCGCGCAGGCGGCGAGGGGCAAGAGCAGGGCGAGGGGGCGGAGCGGACGAAGGGGCATGGCGTCTCCAGGATGTCGCACGTATAAAGAGTAGGAAGTGCAACTTCCAGTGGTGATATCCGGGCCTCCGCCAGCGGGCGGATGGATACACGGGCGGCGGGCCGGCCAGATCGCGGCCCCGGTTGATAATCAACTCATGCGTCGATTCAGCCTCCTGTCGCGCTCCCTGCCCGCCCTCGTCGTCCTGCTGGCGCTCGGCTGTGCCCCCGACGCGCCGTTGCCCCGGGCGAGGGCCGACGGGGGGCGCCTGGTGGACGAGCAGGGGCGCGAGCTGTTCCTGCACGGCGCCAACGCCCGCATCGAGGGCCTCTTCGACGTGACCTTCGACGACGGCCGCCTGCCCGTGCAGCCGATCCCCGCCTTCGGCACCGCCGACCTGCGCCTGCTGCGGGACACGCTGGGGGTGAACGCCCTGCGGGTGCCCATCAACTGGAGCGCGCTCGAGCCCGCGCCGGACCTGCCGGCCCTCGACGCCGACTACCTCTCCCGCCTCGACGCCGTCCTCGAGGACTGCGCCGCCCTCGAGGTCTGGTGCCTCGTCGACCTGCACCAGGACGCGTACTCGAAGGAGATCGGCGAAGACGGCGCGCCCCTGTGGGCCATCGTGCCGCCACCTGAAGAACTTCTCGGCGGTCCCCTCGAAGACCTCGCCGCCCGCCGCACCTCGCCGCAGGTGCTCGCGGCCTTCGACAGCTTCTTCAACAACGTCGAGGGGCTGCAGGACGCCTACCTCGTCATGCTGCAGCGCCTCGCCGCCCACCTGCAGGACAAGCCGTGGGTGCTGGGCATCGAGGTCTTCAACGAGCCCGTGGGCGACGCCATCCCGATCCTCGGCTTCGCCGAGCGCGCCACCGCCGCCATCCACGACGTCGACCCCGACCGCCTCGTGCTGTGGGAGCCCACCGCGCTGCGCAACCTCACCGACACCGCCGACACCGACGGCGGCCTCGCCCTCGACAACGACGCCTACGCCCCGCACCTCTACCCGGAGGTGTTCTCGGGACGCGCCGACCTCTGGGAGAGCGGGGATCCGACCCGCCTCGTGCGCTCCACCGGCAACGCCCGCGCCGAGGCCGACGTCCACGACGCGCCCCTCATCGTCACCGAGTACGGCAACGACCCCTCGCTGCCCCATGGGCTCGCCTGGCTGGGCCGCATGCAGGACGAGATGGATCGGGTGCGGGCCCACCGCTTCTTCTGGCTCTACGAGGAGATCTCCCAGGACCGCTGGGGCCTCTACGACGAGGGCCGCGTCCTGCGCGACGACGCCGTCGCCGCCCTGGCCCGGCCCACCCCCACCATCGCCGGCCGCATCGAGGCCGTCGACGTCGACGCCGACGGCGTCCTCACCGTCACCTTCACCGGTGGCGGGACTCACGACGTGACACTGCCCGATCGGATCTTCGCGGACGGGGCGAGCGCCCGCTGCGACGGTGCGGCGGTCGAGGTCGAGGCCGTCGCCGACCACGTCGGGCAGATCCGCTGCGGCGACGGCGGTCGCCACACCCTCGTCGTCACGCCGCGGTGACGGCGCCGGCGGCCCGGGGGTCGGTCGAATGACGGAGCGCGAGCCCGCCCGCGCAACCGACGACGCTGGATGTCGATATCCAGACCATGCCCATCACAACCTCGCCGCGCCCCCTGACGACGACCCCGGCCACCACGCCGCCGCCGCCGACGGGCAGCGTCACGGTGCAGGTGGGCGACACCCTCTCGGCCCTCGCGGCCCGCCACGGCACCACCATCGATGCGCTCGCGGCGGCGAACCCCGGGCTCCGCGACCGCGACGTCATCCACCCCGGTCAGGTCCTCACGCTGCCGACCACGTCGTCGTCGGCTGCGCTGCCGCGGACGACGACGCCGTCGCCGACGACCGCGCCGGGGGCCCCACCGACCGCCACCTCGTCGACCGACGGTCGCAGCCGCGCCGCCGCCGCGGACCAGCTCGCCTCGGCCCGGATCGCGTCGGTGCCGTCGACCCGCCTCGAGGCCCACGTCGTCGCCGGTCGGACGCTGCAGGAGGGCGCGCGCGGCGCCGAGGTGGTCGACCTGCAGCGCTTCCTCGGCATGCGCACGGTGGATCAAGACGGCGTCTTTGGCCCCGCCACCCGCGCCGCGCTCGAGTCGTGGCAGTCGCGCCACGGCCTCGCCGTCGACGGCATCGTCGGCCCCGCGACGCTGAAGTCGCTCAAGAGCGCCGGCGCCGTGGGCGAGGCCCGGCGCAGCGTCGAGATGCACCTCGCCACCGGGGCGCCGCTGCGCGAGGGCGACCGCGGCGATCACATCCTCGCCCTGCAGCGGGCGCTCGGCTTCTCGCCGGCGGGGCAGACGGGCGTCTTCGGGCCCACGACGCGCGCCGCGGTCGAGGACGTCCAGCGTCGCGCCTTTGGTATGGGCGCGTCATCGCCGGGCTTTGGCACCGTCGGGCCCCAGACGTGGGAGGCCATCACGGCCGGGCCGACGTCGACGACGACGCCGCCGACGACGACGCCGTCGACCCCGGCCCCGGTCGCCGGCGGACCGGTCGCCATCTCCGACCGCGGCCGCGCCCAGATGAGCGCCCTCGTCCAGCACGCGCGCGCGAACCACTCCGGCGCCAGCCGCGGCCGCTGCATGGAGTACGTCTGGCGCTACATGACGACGTCGGGCTACGGGAAGCTCGACAACTGGGGTGACCTGCCGCGCATGGACGGCGCCCTCGCCCGCGGTCTGCCCGACTACCTCAACGCCAGCCCGGCGCATCTGAAGGAGGCCGGCCTGCAGCGCCTCGACACCGCGACGTCGCCGCGCATCACGAACCCGCACGACAGCCGCATCCCGCCCGGCGCCATCATCGTCGTCGCCCCCGGCAGCACCGGTACGGCCCACCCGACGGCCGGCGACATCGTCGTGAAGGGCACCCGCCCCGGCGAGTTCATCAACGACGGGCCGCGCATGAACTACGGCTCGCAGGGCAGCTGGCACGGCCGCATCCTCGGCGTCTATGTGCCCGAGTAGCGGCCCACGGGTCGTCGATGCTCAGTCGTCGTCGTCGGTGGCGGTGTCGGGCGGCGGCGGCGTGACCTTCGGCCAGTCGGGCGCGGGCTCGTCGCCACGGCCGCACCAGTACACGTAGGTGCCGCGCAGGCGACGCACGCCGTGGCGGGGGCACTCCTTCACGACGCGGGCCCGCGTGATCTCGGCGGTGCTGTGCTTGCCGAGGACGGCAAAGAAGCTGCCGCCGCCGGCCATGACCTCGTCGAGCAGCTTGATGTAGCCGGGGTCGCGGCCGACGCTGCAGCGCACGTCCACCGGCGGCGAGAAGAAGGCCTGGACCTCGTCGCGCGTGCCGCTGTGGTTGAGCCGGTAGTAGGTCAGCGCGCTGCAGGCCTGGCCGTCGAACACGATCTGCGTCGGTCGCGGCGGCGTCCCCACCGTCTCCTGCAGCAGGCGCGTCGCCTTCAGCACCGAGGCGTTCGACGCCATCGTCCGCGGACCCTTGCAGGCGAACTGGTCCGGCTTCACCGGCAGCGCCTGCAGCAGCAGCAGCGCGACGATGCCGCCGACGACGACGGGGGCCTTCGCGAAGCGTGGCTGCAGCAGGGCCACGACGGTGTGCAGGCCCATCGCGATGAGCATGATGGCGTAGGCCAGCATGAAGAGGTTCGTGCGGAACACGCCGTAGGGCCACTGGCCGGCGATGTTGAAGACGACGAACACACCCCAGGGCAGGGCAAGCAGCAGCGCGCGCTCGAGGGTCGCGCCGGGCGTCCGGCGCACAAGGAGGGCCACGACGCCGACGATGCCCAGCACGAGGCTCGTGGGCTCGATGGAGGGCACAAAGCCCCACACGAGCCGCAGCTTGCCGGGCAGGGACATCAGGTTCGCCGTCTTCTCGGCGTACCAGCGCAGGCCGTCGACGACGCTGTCGCCGAGATAGAAGACGCCGTAGGCCTTGCCCCAGTACTCGGGGTGGGGGTTGGCGTCGCGCAGGCGCATTGCGAAGATGACGCCGAGGACGGCGAGGGTGGCGACGACGCCGGCGACGGCGACGCCGACGTCGACCATCCGCCGACCGCGCAGCGCGTGCAGGCCGGTGGCGAGAAACAGGCCCGGGTAGAGAAAGACCGTGCTCCACGACAGCGGCGGCGACAGCGCCGCGAGGGCGCCCATGGCGACGAGGGTCCGCGTGCGCGGGGCGTCGACGTAGCGGACGGCGAGGAGGATGAGGGCCGTGTGCAGGCAGCTCTCGAGGGCGTAGGGCTTGAACTCCTTCGCGAAGGCGACGGCGGCCGGGTGCACGGCGAGGAGGAAGGTCGCCGCCACGGCGATCCACGGCGACACCAGCCGACGCATCAGCAGGAAGAAGAGGGGCAGCTGCACGAGCGCCGCGAGCATCGACAGCGAGCGCAGCGTGACCTCGGTGTTGTCGAGGCTGATGATCTGCTTCGTCAGCCACATGTAGCCGGGCGGACGGATCCAGCCCACCTGGCCCTCGAGCAGCTTGTTGGCCCACCAGGCCTCGTCGGCCCACACCTCACAGGTCGTCATCCCCCACAGCCGCAGGAAGGCGCCGAGCGCGATGACGACGACGGCGGCGGTGGTGATGAGCCTGGGCGACGACAGCGCCGACGGAGCTTCGGACATGCTGCCCGGTTGGCAGACCGGCAGGGGCTCCACAAGCGCCGTCGGCGATGACGGCGACCGTCGTCGTCAGCCCGGGCGCTGCGCCACCGCGACCACGCCGAGGGGCAGCAGGTGCCCCCGATCGAGGGCGCCGTCGACGCGCGGCATCACCATCGCGAGGGGCGCGTTGGCGGCCAGCGCCACGGCGCCGATGCCGGGCAGGGCGATCGTGGCGCCGAGCGCCAGCACGCTCGCCTGGTGGTGCAGCAGCGAGAAGATGCCACCGTAGGTGTCGAGCTCGACGACGTCGTAGCCGGTCTTTTCGAGCAGCGCGCGCAGGCCCTCCTGCGTGTAGCGGTAGTAGTCGTGGGGCAGCTCGTGACGACGGGCGAGGTGCGGCACGCTGATCAGGAGCTTGCCGCCCGGTCGCAGCTTCTGCTTCATCTGCAGCAGCGCGAGCTGGGGCTCGGGCACATGCTCGAGGACCTGGCTGCAGTAGAGCGTGTCGAAGGCGCCGTCCTCGACGGTGGTCATGTCCATGACGTCGCCGACGTAGGTGGGCACGAAGCTGCCGCGCGGGGCGCGCTCGAGGGACTCGTAGCGCACCCCCGGAACGGCCTCGAGAACGTGCTGCCAGCCGCCACGGCCGGCGCCGACGTCGAGCGTGCGCCCGAAGGCGTGGTCGCGGATGACGCGCTGGCAGCGCTCGAAGTGGCTGTAGGTGCCGGCCGAGAACCAGCGGTTCCAGCGGTCGTCGACGAAGGGATGCTGGTCGAGGAACCGCTCCCGGGCTTTCTTCAGGCGCTGCACGGACACCTCATGGCTGAGCCGGCACCATGCACGGGGGATGGCCCGCCGAAAAGACGCTGTCGTCGCCGCCGGCCCCGTCGACGGCGCCCGCCCGGGGCGGTAGGCCGTGGCCATGGACAAAGGCCACCTCATCGCCCAGCTCGTGGCGCAGCTGCAGCAGACCGCCGCCGAGGCCCGCCAGGCCATCGCCGAGGCCGCCGTCGAGGTCCGTGAGGGCGCCACCCCCAACGAGAAGCGCGAGGACTCCCGCGTCGCCCTCGAGCAGGGCGACATGGCCCGCGCCCAGCAGGCCCGCCTCTCCCGCGCCACCGCCGACCTCACCCTCCTCGAGACCTTCGCGCCGTCGGGGACCCACAAGTGCGTGGCCCTCGGCTCCGTCGTCGAGGTCGACAGCGACGACATGGGCCGCACCTTCTTCCTCGCCCCCGCCGGCGCCGGCATCGAGCTCACCGTGCCCGGTGGCGACGGCTACCTCTCGGTCATCACGCCGCAGTCGCCCTTCGGCCGGGCCGTCCTCGGCGGCGTCGTCGGCGACGTCGTCGAGGTGAAGGTCGGCGGCGAGCTGCGCGAGTGGACCATCTCCTTCATCGCCTGACGTCGTCATCACCACGTCCGCAGACGACGACGCGGCCCGCGGGGAAACCCCGGGGCCGCGTCGAGAGCCGTCAGCGGCTGGTCAGCGGTTCTGGGGGAAGCCGAGGTCGACGCCGCGGAAGCGGGGGTCGGGCCAGCGGGCGATGACGTTCTTGGTGCGCGTGTAGAACTTGATGCCGTCGGGGCCGTAGATGTGCAGGTCGCCGAAGAGGGACTGCTTCCAGCCGCCGAAGGAGTAGTAGGCCATCGGCACCGGGATCGGGACGTTCACGCCGACCATGCCGATCTGCACGTCGTGCTGGAACTTGCGCGCCGCGCCGCCGTCGTTGGTGAAGATGGCGGTGCCGTTGCCGTAGTGGTGGCCGTGGATGAGGGCGAGGGCGTCGTCGTAGGTGCCGACCCGCACGACGCTGAGCACCGGCCCGAAGATCTCGTCGGTGTAGCAGCTCATCTCCGGCGTGACGTGGTCGATGAGGCACGGGCCGAGGAAGAAGCCGCCCTCGTGACCGGCCACCTTGAGGCCGCGGCCGTCGACGACGATCTTCGCGCCCTGCTTCTCGGCGGCATCCACGTAGGAGGCGACCTTGTCGCGGTGGGCACCAGTGATCAGGGGGCCCATCTGCGACGCGGGCTCAAGGCCGTTGCCGACCTTCATCACGCTGATGCGCTCGACGATCTTCGGCAGCAGCTTGTCGGCGGCGTTGCCGACGCACACGAGCACCGAGATGGCCATGCAGCGCTCACCCGCCGAGCCGTAGCCCGCGCCGACGGCGGCGTCGGCGGCGAGGTCCATGTCGGCGTCGGGCAGCACCACCATGTGGTTCTTGGCGCCGCCGAGGGCCTGCACGCGCTTGCCGTGCTTCGCCCCCGTCTCGTAGATGTAGCGCGCGATGGGCGTGCTGCCGACAAACGAGATGGCGCCGACGTCCTTGTGCTCCAGCAGCCGGTCGACGGCGACCTTGTCGCCGTGGATCACGTTGAGCACGCCGTCGGGCAGGCCGGCCTTCGTGAAGAGCTCGGCGCAGAAGTTGGTCACCGAGGGGTCGCGCTCGGAGGGCTTGAGCACGAAGGTGTTCCCGCAGGCGATGGCCATCGGGTACATCCACATCGGCACCATCGCCGGGAAGTTGAACGGCGTGATGCCGGCGACGACGCCGACGGGCTGACGCAGGTTGTAGTTGTCGACGTCGGTGGAGACGTTCTCGCTCATCGAGCCCTTGAGGAGCTCGGCGAGGCCGCAGGCGTACTCGATGACCTCGAGACCCCGCTGCACCTCGCCCTGGGCGTCGGAGAAGACCTTGCCGTGCTCCATCGTGAGGAGCCGCGCGATGTCGTCCTTGTGCTTGTTCACCAGCTCGCGGAACGAGAACATGATGCGCGTGCGGGTCGCGATGGAGCTGTTCTTCCACTCGTGCGAGGCGGCCTTCGCGGTGTCGACCGCCTGATCGATCTCGTCGATGGTGGCGAAGGCCACCTGCTTCTGCACCTCGCCCGTGGCCGGGTTGAAGATGTCGCCGCGGCGATCGCCGCGCGGGTCGATGTGCTTGCCGCCGATATAGTGGGTGAGGGTGCTCGTCATGGTCCGTCCGTCGATGGAGAGTCGGCGGACTGTAGGCGATGCCAGCGCTGCCGGGAATGCTGCCCGCCGGCGCAGGAGCCCGCCGTTGCGGCCCCGGGTGGGGCATCAGACCACATGAGCCATCGACGATGACGCGCCGGGTCGGGAGTGGCCCTGGCGTGCCCGTCACCCGCCCGCGGCGCGGTGGCGCTCGACGAGGGCGGTGAAGGCGGCGACGTCGGTGCCGGCGTGCAGGAAGCCGCCGAGGGCGAGGTTGGCGACGTTGACGCCCATCGCGACGATGTGGGAGCTCACGAGGATGTGGACGGTGGTGAAGCCGCGCCGGTGCTCGAGCATCCAGTCCGTGAGCCTTGCCCGCGCCGACGAGGAGTAGCTCTGCAAGCGCGACCAGTCGTGCAGGGCCACGCCGCCGCCGTCGCGGCTGATGCGGCTCCCCTCGGCGGTAATGGCGTCGGCGAGCACGTCGTCGAGGATCCCCTCGACGACGAAGTGGGAGGTGCGGGGGCCCAGCGACGTGATGGTTACCCGACCCCGCCCATGCTCGATGACGCGCGCCTCGTTCATGGCTCCCTCTCACCATGGCGCTGCCTGGAGGCAACCCCCGCGTCCGGTCGAGCCCCGCACAGGCTGACACAGGCACGGCGCAAGGGTTGATATGGGGCGCCCCCCGGCGAATCCTTCCGACATGCCCGTCATCTTCGAGGAGCGCCGCTTCCCCCTCGTCGAGATCAGCTTCACGCCGCCGATCACCGACGATGATGTGGACATCTTCTGCGCGCGGATGCGCGCGCTTGCCCACGGCGGCCGGCGCTACGCCAGCGTCTTCGACACCCGCGGGGTGTTCGCCATCAACTCCGGACAACGCAAGAAGATGGCAGACCTCCAGCTCGAGCTCGACGAGGCCTCCGCCCGCGTCGTCGTCGTGGCCTGCCTCGCCTTCTCGACCCCCCTCGCCCGGGGCGTCGTCATCGCCATCAACTGGGCCAAGCCGCCCTCGTTCCCGCAGCGTTACTTCGACACCGTCGACGAGGCGCGCGCCCACGCCATCGCCGCCCTCACGACCGAAGGCCTCACGGTGCCGACGTGAGGCGCGCCGCCCTCGTCATCGCCGCGCTCACCCTCGCCGTCGGCGTCGAGGCCGCCGATCCCCTTCGGCCCCATCCCCATCGGGGCATCCTCGCGCCGTTCGCCGCGCCGCCGCCATCGCCCGCGCTCAGCGACGAAGAGCGCCGCGCCGTCGAGAAGGGCGACGTTGGTCGCAGCGACGGCCGCCGGATGGTGGTCTTCACCGTCGACGCCCCGCCCGAGCAGGTGTAGGCCGTGGTGTCGCGCTTCACGGCGTTTCCCCGCTACATCGACGAGGTGAAGCAGGCCGTCGTGCTCGAAGACGGGCCCGACGGCACCGTCGTCGCCTTCACGGTGTCGCAGTTCGGCTTCACCCTCACCTACTACGTGCGCCACCGCTACGACGCCGTCCGCCGCGAGGGCACCTGGACCCTCGACTACGGCAAGGAGAGCGACCTCGACGACAGCATCGGCTACTGGCGCGTCACGCCGCTGCCCGGGTCGCCGGGCCGGAGCCTTGTCGAGCACAGCACCCATGTGGCGCTCAAGACGGCGATGCCGGACTTCCTGCGGTCGTGGATCGCCGACAACAGCCTGCGCTTGACGGGCACCTGGGTCAGGAAGCACGTGGCGGCGAAGTAGGCCGTCGGCTGCTGCCGTAGTCGACGAGGCGCATCGCGAGGTCGGGCCAGACCCGCACGAGCAGGGACACCAGCCAGGTGGGCCCGACGTAGACGACGTCGCGGCCGGCCATGACGCCGGCCACGGCGCACTCGCCGACGTCGTCGGGGGAGGCCTTCGCGATCGGCAGCAGGTTGAGCGGCGTGTCGACGGCGGGCGGCATCACCTCGACGACGCGCACGCCGGCGCCGCGCAGCTGGAAGCGCAGGCCGCGGGCGAAGGTGTGGGCGCCGCCCTTGGTGGTCGCGTAGAGCAGGCTGGTGGCGGGCGCGAAGCCGGCGGGCGAGCCGACGAGGACGAAGACGCCGCCGTCACCGGATCGACGTCGCGTCAGCCACTGCTGCGCGAGCAGCACGGCGCCGCCGGTGTTGACCGCCAGCTCGCGCAGCACGTCGTCGCCGGCGATGGGGGCCATGCCCGGCGCGAAGGGCACCTCCGGCGCCGACGACACCGCGCTCGAGAAGACGACGATGTCGAAGGGACCGTGGGTCTGCAGGACGTGCGCGAGCTGTTCCGACGACGTGACGTCACAGCGCGCGACGACGATCCCGCCCTCCTTCGCGCCATCGAGGCGGCCCGGGTCGCGGCCGACGACGACGACGTCGTGACCGCGGCGGCGCCACGCGCGCGCCATCCCGAGCCCGATGCCGGAGGTGCCGCCGGCGATGAGGACCCGGGGGAGTTGCTGTGCCATGGCGGGGGCATCGCGGGTTGGTGGCACGTCGGCAACTGGCCCGGGCCGGGATGGTAGCGTCGGCTTCGTGCCCCCTCGCCGCCCGCCCGCCGATCGCCCGGCCCCGGTGCCCGTCGACACCCTCGTCGACGCGCCCCGGTCCACGATGCTGACGGAGCCGTCGTCGATCGAGATCACCGATCGCGTGCCGCGCGCCCGCGGCCTCGTCGACGGCGCCATCGTCGACCGCTACGTCGTGCTGTCGCACCTCGGCTCCGGCGGCATGGGCGCCGTCTACGCGGCCTGGGACCAGCAGCTGGGTCGTCGGGTCGCCCTCAAGCTGCTGCACCCCGGGCCGATGGCGACGGCGGCGCATGGCGAGCGGCTGCGGCGCGAGGCGCGGGCCCTCGCCCGGCTCAACCACGAGCACGTCGTGCGCGTCTTCGACGTCGGCGAGTGGGACGGCAGCCCGTGGATCACGATGGAGTACGTCGACGGTCAGGACATCGACGCCTGGGTGCAGGCGCGTCGCCCTCCCCGCGAGGCCATCGTGCGCCTGTTCATGGAGGCCGCCCGGGGTCTCGCCGCCGCCCACGCCCTCGGGATCATCCACCGCGACGTGAAGGGCCAGAACATCCTCGTCGGCAGCGACGGCCGGGTCCGCGTCGGCGACTTCGGCATCGCCACCTTCTCCGGCGACGGCGACGAGCCACCCCGGCGGCCGGTGGCCCACGACGAGATCTCGCTGCGCAACCGCGTCACCCTCGACGGCACCGTGCTCGGGACGCCGGGCTACATGGCCCCCGAGCAGCTCGAGGGCACCGACGTCGACGCCCGCTGCGACCAGTTCGCCTTCTGCGTCGCCCTCTGGCGTGCCGTCTTCGACGAGGACCCCTTCCCCTCTCCCGACGCCATCCTCGCCCGCTTCGAGCGCATGCGCGCGCCGCCGCAGACGCCCCGTCGTCGCTGGCCGGCCCTCGAGCAGGTCCTCGCCCGCGGGCTGCGCTTCGACGTCGCCGCCCGCCACAAGGACATGCAGGCCCTGCACGACGCCCTCGCCGACGTGCTGCGCCGCCCCCGTCGCATCGCCCTCGGCGCCGCCGTCGTCGCCGTCGCCGTGCTCGGGGCCACCGGCGCCGTCGCCGCCGTCCGCCACGATCCCTGCGGCCTGCGGGCGGCGGGGGCGGCGATCCTCGCGCCGCTCACTTCTGCATCGCCGTCGTCGTCACCGCTGCTGCAGGCCGCGCTGTCGCCGTGGGTCGAGCGCTGGACGACGTCGGCCATCGCCGTCTGCCGGCAGGACGGCCTCGAGGACGAGGTCCGGGCGGCGCGGCTGCGCTGCTTCGACGTCCGCCGACAGGACGCCACCGCCCTCGTCGCCCTCGTCGCCGATGGCCGCGTCACCGACGACGCCGCAGTGCAGGCGGCCCTCGCCCTGCCGCCGCCCGCATCGTGCCTCGATGACCGGCAGGTGGCGCCAAGCGACCCCGACAGCACCGCGGCCCTCGCCGCGGCGCGCATGGCCCTCCTCGCCGGTGAGCCCGCCGCCGCCGAGGCCGCCGCGGCGCCGACCCTCGCCCGGGCCCGAACCCGGGGCCACGACGCCGTCGTCGCCGACGCCGCGCACCTCGTCGGTCAGGCCGCGATGCACCGGGGCGGCCTCGCCGAGGCCGAGGCCGCCTTCCGTGACGGCATCGCGGCGGCGATGTCGTCGGGGGCGGCGCGCACCGAGGCCATGCTCTGGACCTCCCTCGTCGAGCTGCTCGGCGACAGGTTCAAGCGGCGCGACGAGGCGAGGTCCCTCGTGCCGTGGATGCAGGCCGCCGTGCAGCGCTTCCCCGACGACATCGACCTGCAGTGTGAGCGCCTCGTCGTCGCGGCCCTCATGGCCAACGAGTCGGATGATCGACGTCGGGGGGCGGCGCTCGCCACGTCGGCCTTCGAGATCGCCCTGCGGCGCGAGCCGGTCAGCCCCCACGCCGTCGCGCGCGCCACGAACCTGCGGGCCCTGCTGCTGGCGGCCTCGGGAGAGCAGCAGGCGGCCATCGCGGCGCTGCGAGAGGGCGTCGAGATCATGCGGCGCTCGCTGCCTGAGCACCACATCCGCTTCATGGCGCTGCACAACACCCTCGGTCTCGCGCTGCGTCGGGCCGGCGACCTCGACGGCGCGCGCCGCGCCTTCCTCGACGCCGTCACCGTGGCCGAGCGCCAGCGCCGGCCCGCCGACCATGCGGCCATCCATGGTGTACCCCTCATCAACCTCGCCGCCCTCGACCTCGTCGCCGGCGACATCGCGAGCGCGCAGGACCGGGGGGCCCGGGCCCACGCCCTGCTGGTGGGCAGCATCGGCCAGGCGGGCGACCGCGTCAGCTACGCCGACGAGCTGCTCGCCCTCGTGGCAGCAGCCGATCGACGCGTCGTCGACGCCGCTCGCCACGCCGCCGACATGGTGGCGCGCCACGCCACGCGCGAGCCAGGCGGCCTGCTGCATACCCGCGGGGTCGTCCTCGCCGCCGCCGTCGAGGTCGAGGCGTCACCCGCGGCGGCGCGGGCAAAGACGCTCGCCGCCGTCCGGGCCCGCCTCGCCCGGCACACCATGACGAACGACGCCGCCCGCGCCAGCCTCGCGCTCGGTCGGGCGGCCCTTGCCCTCGTGGCCGGCGATCGGGAAGAGGCGCGCGTCTTCCTCGCCGCCGCCGACGCGAGCGCCATCCAACACCACGGCAGCGCCGAGGAGCGCGACCTCGCGGCCGGGCTCCATGCCCTCGTCGACGACGGAAGCGTGGCGCTCGTCCCCTCGTACCTGCCGCTGGGCCGCCTCGTGCGGGAGTCCGACGCGCGTCGGGGACAGCCCCCGCGCCGCCGATGAGCCACCGGCGCCGACGTCGTCAGCGCCGTGGCGTGAGGACGCGATCGAGGGCATCGCCGATGGCGCTCTCGTCGCGGGCGGCGTCGCGGCCGAGCATCGCGCCCTTGGCCTCCTCGAGCGAGACCCCGAAGACGAAGCGCAGGGCGCGGATGCGCGTGACGCTGTCGAGGCCGTCGGCCTTCATGCGGCGCGCGACGTCGTCGATGCTCGCGCCACCGTCGCGCAGGGCGCTGTAGCGGCTGAAGTCGTCGCCGGGCAGGAGCTTGCTCATGCGTCGCCGCCGTCGAGGGTGAAGGTGCGGGTGTAGACCATCATGTCGTCGACGTTGCCGAGCTCGTCGGGGACGGGCGCCTGGCCGGGCGCAAAGCCGAGCCGCTGCAGCTTCTCCTCGAGCTTCTGGTTGATGACGGCGGCGCCCCCGAGCACGAGCTCGCGACACCCCATCGCCCGCCCGAGGTCGCGGGCCTGCTCCCGGAAGCCCAGCAGGGCCTTCACGCCGCCGCCGACGTCGTGGACGCTGATGATGGTGGCGTCGATGCGCTCGCCCTTCACGCGCACGGTGCCGATGGTGTCGTCGCCCGACGCCGTCGGCTGCGTGAAGAGGACCGTCTCGCCGGCGAGCAGCCGCGGCAGGTCGTCGGGCTTCACGCCAATCTGGTGCAGCAGCGCGCGCGCCGCGCCCGACAGGCCGGGCGTCAGGCCGGCGTCGCCCCGCACGAGCTGCCAGGCGGGCGTCCGCCCCGTGTTCGTCGACGACAGGCGCGGACCGGCGTCGCGGCTGGCCCCGGCGAGCGTCTGGTCGAGCAGCGTCGACGTCTCCGTCGCGGGCGGCGTCGACGTCGTGGTCGGGCCGCTCGGTGGCGTGGTCGTCGTCGACGTTGCCTTCGACGTCGAAGACGTCGAAGACGTCGCGGCCCGGGCGTTGGAGCGATGGACGGGAATGGACGTCACGGCCGCAGTATCGCAGGGGCCGCGGCGTTCGTCGCGTGCGACGCGACACTCGGGGAGGCGGGGGGCGCCCTTGAGTCGATCCCACGGGGCGTGTTTCCATGCCCGGCGGGGTCGCCATGCCGTACAGCTTCCACACCGATGATGTCGTGAAGGTGGTCGAGTTCGTCGGCGCCCTTGATGACACCGAGTTTCGCGCCTACCTGCGGGGGAACGAGGGCCTCCTCGCCCGCCGCGAGCGCTACGCCCTCGTGGTCGACGCGAGCCGGGCCGCCACCATCGACAGCGCCCAGCGCAAGCTGCAGGCGGAGTGGATGCTGCAGCATGACCGCGAGCTGCGGACCTTCTGTGTGGGGATCGCGTTTGTGATCACCAACCCGCTCGTGCGCGGCGCCCTCACCGCCATCAGCTGGCTCTCGCCGATGCCCATGCCCACCACCGTCACGGAGCGTCGCGAGCCAGCCGTCGCGTGGTGCCGGGCGCGCCTGTCGTCGAGCTGAGACCCATCGGTCGATCGTCGGAGCCACCCCCTCGGATCGCGAACCCGATGGGCACGCCGACCGATACCGGTGCATGTCTGCCACCGCCCGTGTCCAGGTTTCGTCACCGACCCTCCGACCGCCCCTCGCCGCGCCGTCGTCATCGACGTCGCTGCAGGCCCTCGCCGATCCCTCGTCGGTGACCACGCCCGAGGCGCTGCTCGTGCGCCTGCGCCAGCTCGAGGCCGGCCTCGCCGGTGATGGGCGCGTCGTGTTCCCCGCCGTCTACGTCGCCATCACGAAGGCCGCGATCCGGTGGATCGCCGACGGCGGCGCCGGCGATCCGAAGACGGCCCGCGCCCTCATCGTCGACTTCGGCCGCCGCTACCTCGCGGCGCTGCACGCAGACCTCGCGGGCGGCGACGTCGCGCCCCACTGGCGACGTCACTTCGAGCTCGCTGCGCGGGGCGGCCCCTCGCTGCGCGGCGCCGCCTCGGCCATCAACGCCCACCTCACCGTCGACCTCGCCGAGTCCCTCGCCGCCGTCGCCGCCGACGGTCGCTTCAGCCGCGACTTCACCGCCTTCGGCGACGCCCTCGCCGCTGCCACCGACGACGTCATCGCCGCCCTCGCCCGCCACGGTGTCAAGGCCGACGGCTTCTTCCGTGGCTGGGGGATCGGCCGCGCCCTCGACGCCGTCGCCGGCGCCGGCACGACGTCACGGCTCGGCTTCCAGACGATCCGCCGCGAGGCCTTCACCAACGCCCAGGCGCTGCTGCACTGCACCGAGCACCCGGGCGTCATTCGCGCCGGCATGGCCACCGCGGCCCGGGCCCGAGAGCTCACCCTCGACGCCATCCTTGGCGCCTGAACGCGCCAACGACGACATCGGCTGGCCCGACCCGCGCTGGACGGGGGTGGCGACCTCGACCATCCTGCGGGAGGCGTGCACCCGCCGCCGCTGCGCCCACCTCGTCACGGGAGCCTCGATGATCGCCGCGCCGTCGCCCGCCACCACCGCTGCCGCGCCCGCGTCCCGCTGGTGGCGCGGGGGCGTCGTCGTCGCTGCCCTCGCCGTCGCGGCCTGTGCCGATCCGCAGCAGCGGCTCGCCGAGGTCATCGACGACGCCCGCGCCTGTGAGCCCGGCGACACCTGCGTCGTGACCGGCGGGACGGACTGCACCTGTCCGCAGCCCGTCAACGCCGACGCCGTCGACGCCGTCGAGGCCGCCGCCGAGGCCGCCAACGGCTCCTGCTGCGACGTCTTCGGCCAATGCGTCGCCGTCGACTGCGCCGCCTTCGCCAACGTGCGCTGCGAGGACGGTCGATGCGTCGGGGACTGACCCGGGCCCGCTCCGCCGCCATCGCCCTCGTCGCCGTCGTCGGCACCGTCGCCGTGCTCGGCTCGAGCGATGGCGCGCCGCCCCCGGTCGCGACGCCATCCACGCCGCCGCCGACGACGCCGACGACACCATCACCGCCGCCGTCGCCACCGCCACCGCCGCCGGCCCCGACCCGTCGCAGCGACGGCGAGGGGTGCGACGCCCGCGACCAGTGCACGAGCGGCCACTGCTGCTTCACCCTGCTCGGCTCGGTGTGCGCCCGCGCCTGTACCTTCGAGGCGGTCGGGATGCCCGGTGCCGAGGAGCGCTGCGTCGTCGACGCCGACTGCGGGCGCGCCCAGCGCTGCGTGACCCGGGCGACGGTGGGGGCCACGGTGGTGCGGGTCTGCGAGGACCGCAGCGCCCGCTCGCGTTGAGGAGCGGTCAGCGGCGTCGGCGGCGGCGCAGGGCCACGACGACGATCGCGAGCGCCGCGTCCCCCGCCCGGCCGCTGGCGCAGGTGCAGCCGACGGCCTCGTCGCTGTCGTCTTCGCCCTCGCCCTCGCCCTCGCCCTCACCCTCACCCTCGCCCTCGCCTTCGCCTCCGCCGACGGACGCGTCGGCGTCCTCGTCGGCCAGGCCGTCGCAGTCGTCGTCGACGCCGTCGGCGGTGACGTCGTCGTCGGCGAGGGGCTCGCCGGGGCCGACGCTGCACACCACGGTGACGGCGTCGGGGCCGCAGCTGAAGACGCCCTCGCGCGCGCAGGCGCCGCGGCCGACGCGGCACGGATCCCCGAGCGTGTCGCTCGTGCCGCAGTCGCCGAGCGGGGTCGGATCGGGCCCGGCCCCACAGCGGCCGTCGACGACAACCGGGCCGTCGCAGACGCCGTCGTCGTCGCTGTCGGCGTTGTCGGGGTCGGTGCCGTCGGTGTCTTCGGTGCCGTTGTCGAGGCCGTCGCCGTCGCGGTCGTCGTCGCAGACGTCGCCGGCGCCGTCGCCGTCGAGGTCGGCCTGGTCGGGGTTCTCCGTCCCGGGGCAGGTGTCGATGGTGTCGGCCACGGCGTCGCCGTCGCGGTCGTCGTCGCAGGCGTCGCCGATGCCGTCGCCGTCGAGATCGGCCTGGTCGGCGTTGGCGGCGGCGACGCAGTTGTCGCAGACGTCGCCGAGGCCGTCGTCGTCGCCGTCGTCCTGGGCCTGGTTCTCGACGTCGGGGCAGTTGTCCTCGTCGTCGAACAGGTCGTCACCGTCGGGGTTGCCGACGACGCGGAAGGGGAGGTCGAGCTGGCGCAGCCGGTCGCCGCCCGTACCGTTGGCGAGGTTGATGTCATTGACGCCGACGCTGAGGGTGTGGGCGCCCCGCTGCAGGCCACCGACGACGACGTCCCAGACGACGAGGTTGTCGTCGGCGAACGACTGCGTCGCGAAGGTGTCGCGGGTGGCGTGACGCCCCGACGGACAGGCGCCGTTGGTGCCGACGCCACACACGCGATGGGCGGTGGAGGTCTGGATGCGGCCGGCGGCGCTCGGGATCGAGGCAGCGAAGGCGCCGAAGCGGAAGGTCCGGCAGGGGGTGCTGGCGTCGACGCAGCCGCCGTTGGTCCGCGACGACATCGACACGCGGAAGGTCGCCGTGGACCCCTCGAGCAGGCGGCCGGGGGTGAGCAGGGTGACGCTGGCCTCGGGCTCGTTGGCGCCGGCGTGACAGCCGGTGCAGCTCGTCGCGAGCCCGTACACGGAGGAGCCCGTGCGGGCGACGGCCGCAGGAGCGAAGGCGAGCAGGCAGGCGACGAGGACGACGCGGGACATGGGACCAGTGTTCCACATCGGTGGTGCGGTCGGCGCGCCCGGACGCGCCGACCGGCGTCACGCTCCGGTGCAGGGCGAAGCGCTCGGGTGCGAAGTGGCGGTGGCCCCGTCGGCGGGCCTACCGTCGCGCCATGGTCCGATCGGCGCAGCGCCTGTGTACCACCTGCGGCTTCAGCAACGAGGTCGCGGTGCGCGACATCCTCGAGGGCTCGTTCTGTCGGGGCTGTCGGGGCCGTCTGCGTCCGCTGGCGACGCCGCTGCCGGTGGATGGCCGGAGCCTCGAGGCCATCGCGAAGGGTACGCGCCTGCCTGTCCTCGTCGAGGTCCAGCTCCGTGGCAGCAAGGAGGAGCGCGAGCAGCGCGAGGCCCTCGAGAAGGTGGCGGGCAGGCTGGAGGGCAAAGCGTTCGTCGTGAAGCTCGACGCTCACGAGGAGCGGGAGTTGGCGTTGCGTCTCGGTGTCACGAGCGTGCCTTCGTTTCTCATCTTTCTCGATGGGCAGATCGCCTACACCTACGAGGGCCTCGCCGACGCCGCACTGATGGAGGAGTGGATCTGGCAGCTCACCCGCGGCTGAAGGCGTGGGGCGCAGCCCCCGCGGCCGTGGCGATGAGCGTCACAGCCCCGCCACCGACCAGGTCCCCTATGCTGCCCCCATGCCCCGGCTCGTGACCCTGTTGCTCCAGGCGGGCGTGCTCTCGCCGGAGCGGGCCCGCGAGGCCCACGCGCACCAGATCGTGTTCGGCGATCGCCTCGGGACGAACCTCCTCGCCCTCGGCTACCTGCCCGAGGCCACGATCGCCCAGGCCCTCGCCATGCAACACGGCGTCCCGTGGGCCGCCGGCGCCGACGCCACCACGCGGCCTGCCCTGACGCGGACCCTGCCGCGCCAGCTCGCCGCGCAGTACGCCGCCGTGCCCGCCCGCGTCGACGACGACGGCGTGGTGCTCTTCATGATGGACCCGACGGCCAGCGAGGCCCTGCAGGCCCTCGCGCACCACTACCGGCGGCCCGTGCGTGGCGTCGTCGTGTGCGAGGCCCGGATGTGGGCGCTGCTGCACCGGTTCTACCTCGTGCGGCGCGGCATGCGGGCCCTGAAGCTCGACGACGAGCCCGCGACCGTCGCCCTGCGTCCCCGCTCCGCCGAGCGCGCCGCCTCGAGCGTTGCCACCACCATCGAGGTCACGAACCCGGGCCTGCGCCGGCCGACGTCGATGCTGACGTCGACGGCGCCGACGGCGCCCGTCGAGGCGACACCCGTCGTCGCTGCGGTCGCCGCGGTGGCGCCGGTGCCGTCCGCTGCGCCCGTCACGCCGGCGCCAGTGGCCGCGGTGGCCGCCGACCCCTCGCTGCCCGCCCTCGTCGGCGCGCTGGCGCCGTTGCAGCCGCCGCTGGGCCTGCGTGACGACGTCGACGCCCCGGGATCCGAGCCGCCGTCGTTTGCGCCGTCGGCTGCCGGCCGGTCCCACGCGGCAACGATGACGCTCGCGTTGTCGCCCGACGACGAGGTCACCGACGACGTCGCCCCCACATCGCTGCGGGGCGAAGGTGCCGGCTTCGCCGAGGCCGACGTCCCCCTCGACGAGCTCGCCATGGACCTCGCCGTCCTCGAGGATCAGGGCGAGCGCACGCCGTTGTCCTTCGCCGAGGCGCGCCAGGCCCTCGCTGGCGTCACGGATCGCCGTGCCATCGCCCGCATCGTCCTCCGCTTCGCGATGACACGCGCGCGCCGCGCCGTCCTTCTCACCGTGCAGGGCAGCGAGGGCGCCCGCGTGGCGCTCGGCTGGGACGCCCTCGGCGACGGCCTCGCCCCCGACGTCATCCCCGACCTCGTGCTGCCGCTCGACGAGCCCTCGGCGTTCCAGCTGGCCCGCGAGGCGCGCGGCCACGTCCTTGGTCCTCTCGCCCGCACCGCCGTGAACGACGAGTTCCTGCGTCTGCTGGGCGGCGGCGCGCCCAGGACGGCGTTCATCGGCCCGATCCTCGCGCGTGGCAAGGTCATCAACCTGCTCTACGTCGACGACGGGCCGGGTCGCCTCACGTCACCCGACATCGGCGAGCTCCTCATCCTCTGCCAGCACATCAACAAGAGCTACGACGCGCTGTTGCAGCGCGCGGCCCTCCTTCCCGGCGGCTGAGGCAGCACCCGATCGGAGCTGCACCCCACGTCCGCAGCCGCGAGGTGCAGCACGCCAACCGTCGACGACGATCAGGGCACGGGGCCGGCGGCGGCGATGTCGGCGATCTCCGCAGGCGTCAACGCACGGCCATACAGGCGCACCTCGTCGATGGTGCCGGCGAAGAAGGCGTCGAACGTCGTGACGTCGCCACTGGCGAACGCCTCGTTGCTGTCGCGCAGACCGAACAGCAGCTGGGCGAAGCCGGCGAAGAAGAACGCCGGCGACGTCCCGAGCACGCGGGTGCCGTAGGGGACGCCGTCGCGGAACAGCCGGATCGTGCCCTGGTCGTCCCACGTGACGGCCACCAGCACGCGCCCGGTGCTCGTCTCGGCGGCGCCGCCGTTGCCGGTGGGCGTGCGCGCGAAGAAGTCGCTCGTCGCCGTCCATTGGCCCGCGGTGCCCTCGCCAAAGCTGATGCCGTCGAAGGTGCCGAAGTTCTCGATGCTGGCCACGCCACCGCCGCCCTGCGCGAGGTTGGCCGCCGAGGTCCACGCCATGATCGTGCGTACCGACGTCCTGCGGCAGCGGCGCCGTGCGCACGAAGTCATCGACGCCGTCGAGGACGAGGGCGCCGCCGATGACGCTCGCGCCGTTCTCGAAGGTGCCGTTGGCGCTGCTGATCACGTCGTCGGCGCTGCCGTCATGAAGTCGACGACGAGACGCTTGCCGACACCCTCACAGGGGTCGCCAAAGGCGAAGGTGTCGTTGAAGACGAAGCACTCCTGCAGGCCGATGCAGCCCGTGAGCGCCCCGTTGTCGCGCTGGTCGCTCGAGCAACCGGGGTCGAGCGTGAAGCCCTCGGCGCAGCTGCCGGTGGGAAGACCCCAGTCGGCGACGACGATGCGCTCGATGGTGCCCTCCGGACAGAAGAGGCGCGTGAAGTCGTTCTCGCCGCCCAGGCTGCACTGGTCGGGCGGGTCGAGGCGGACCCGCTCCGAGGTGCGGGCGACCCGCAGCGTGCTCGGCGTGTCGACGTCGGCGCAGACGAGGACGTCGCCGGCGGGGAGGTCCGCCGTGACGGCGGCGCAGCCGTCGGAGCGCGTGGTGGTGATGGTGTTGCCTTCGGTGTCGACGAACTCGAGGTGCGCCGGCAGATCGCAGCGGCCGTCGTCGGGCTCCACGATGAGGTCCCATTCGTGGCCGAGCCACGCGTCGAGCTCGACCAGGTCGCCGGAGCGCGCCGCCCGGTACAGCGCCTTCCAGTGTCCACCGCTCGTCGCCACTCCACACCTCCGGCCGCGCCACCCCGGCGCCGATGGATGAAGTGTGCCGGGCGCCACCGGCGCGGCAACGTGACCCCCTGCACGACCCGGGACGGCGACGTCAGCGCTTCGACGGTTTCTCGGTGGCGTGGGCCTCGCAGGCCCGCACGAGGCCCTCGGCGATTGGCAGCAGCTCCTCCCACTCCCGGCGGATGAGGGCGGCTTCCTGCGCCGAGACGTGGCCGTCGAGGAAGGCCGACGTCATCGCCTGCAGCACGTCCGAGAACTCCTTGAGCATGCGCTGGGTCTCGGCGACGAGCCGGGCCTCGTCGACCTGCGCCGCTGGCGGCCGGGGCAGAAACGAGCCGCCAGACTGCGTGCACAGCCACGACAGCGGCGCCGTCGATCCCGTCGCCTTCACGAGCTCGTCGACGCGGTCGAGGGGGTTGCCGGTCTTGCCCTCGGACCACTTGTAGATGAGCGACAGGGACACCCCGAGGGCGGCGGCGACCTCCTTCGGGCCCTTCTCGGCGACGGCAACCTCGATGACCTCGGCAGACTTCACACGGACCTCGTGGCAGGCGGGCAGGGGGGCAGTGTCCGACAGCGGCGCCGTGCCTGTCGAGTGACCGCCCCGGCACGCCGCGGTTGACACCCGGCAGAGGACGGCCGACACCGGCGACGACGTCATGCGCGCCCTCGTCGCCATCCTCGCCCTGCTCGCCGCCGACGCGGCCCACGCCCTGTCGGTCGAGGGCACCGTGCGGGAGGCCGGCACCCGGCGCCCGGTCCCCGGCGCCCTCGTCACCCTCGTGGGCGACGGCGGCGAGGAGAGCCTCACCGACGACACCGGCGCCTTCGTCCTCGCCCTGCCGGAGGGCAGCGAGCGGGCCGGCGCCGTCGTCGTCGAGGTCGACACCGATGGCTACGAGCGCCTCGTCGAGCGCGTCGTGCTGCGCCGCGGTCGCGAGACGACCAACGTCGACCTCTACCTTGTCTCGACGGCCACGGGCGAGACGACGGTCCGTGAGCGCCGCAGCAAGGAGGCCGTCGCCCGCGGCGTGCACCGCATCGAGGACCGCGAGGTCAACGAGCTGCCGGGCACCTACGGCGACCCGGCCAAGGCCATCGAGAACTTCCCCGGCATGGGCCGCGTGCTGCTGTCGCAGGGCTCGCTCTTCATCCGCGGCGCCGCGCCCAACGAGAGCGCCATCTACGTCGACGACTACGAGGTGCCCGACCTCTACCACTTCACGGGCAGCACGAGCGTCATCAACATCCCCTTCGTCGAGAGCGTCGAGCTCGTGCCGGGGGCCTTCTCGGCGCGCTTCGGCCGCAGCATCGGCGGCATCGTCACCCTCAAGACGCGCAAGCTGCCCACCGACGACGTGCACGGCTTCGCCAAGGCCGACGTCATCGACGCCGGCGCCTACGTCGGTGTGCCGGTGACGGACAAGATCGCCGTCGGCGCCTCGGCCCGCCGCAGCTACCTCGACGCCATCCGAAACGGCCAGATCGCCCTGGCGGGCACCGGCGACAGCGTCGTCCAGATCCCGACCTACTGGGACTACCAGCTGAAGCTCGACTGGGACACGTCGCCCGGCCACGAGTTCGTCGTCTTCGCCTTCGGCAGCGGCGACCGCGAGGAGAACGTCGCCGACGGCAACGGCGCCCTCGAGGCCTTCCAGCGCAACAACGACAGCGACTTCCACCGGCTGAGCCTGCGCTACACCCACAACGTCGGCAGCGGCCTCACCCACGCCCTCACCGTCGTCGGCGGCTACGAGCGGGCGACCCTCGACGAGCAGGCGGGCCTGCGCTTCAGGGATCGCCAGAGCCTCGACCTGCAGCTGCGCGACGAGTGGACCTGGCGCACGCAGAGCCTCGGCGGCCGCTCGACGAAGATCGTCGCCGGCGTCGACGCCACCGTCCGCAGCGACGGCTGGCTCTACGGCGGCTTCCTCGCCAACACCGGCGACCGCCTGCTGCCCACGCCCGACCTCGACGGCGGCGTCCGCGACCGCTTCGCCACCGCCAGCGCCGCCCGCGCCACCGCCGCCGCCTACCTCGAGGCCACCATCGAGCCCATCGACGGCGTCACGATCGTGCCGGGCCTGCGCCTCGACAGCGTCCTCGTCGAGGGGGTCGCCGACGACGCCGGCGACGCCGTCGGCGCCGACTTCTTCGTCAACGTCGAGCCCCGCCTCGCCGGCACCTGGCAGCTCAGCGACGGTGACTTCGGCACCCTCGTGCGCGCCGCCGCCGGCCAGACGAGCCGCCCGCCCGACGCCGAGGAGGTCGCCGTCATGAAGACCTTCGGCGTGCCGCTGCCGCCGCAGCGGGCCTTCCACCTGCAGGGCGGCCTCGAGCAGTCCCTCGGCCGTGGCCTCGCCCTGTCGTCGACGATCTTCGCCATCGCCCGCGACAACCTGACGACCCGCGTCGTCGACTTCCCGGTCCCCGATCGGGAGGGCGAGCCGCCGCTCGCCACCGGTGGCACCGGCCGCAGCGTCGGCGCCGAGTTCCTGCTGCGCTGGGTGTCGCCGACGCGCGCCTATGCCTGGCTCACGTACTCGATCGCGCGCCACGAGCGCTTCGACGCGAAGGGCAGCACGCTGTCGTCGACGGTCTCGTATCCGTACCTGTCGCCCTTCGACACGACCCATCTCCTCGGCGTCATGGGCCAGCAGCCGCTGCCGTGGGGATTCCGCGCCGGCGCCCGCTACCGCATCGCCACCGGCATGCCCGACACACCGGTGCAGGAGGGTGTCTTCGACGCCGACAGCGGCCGCTACGAGCCCGTGCTGTCGTCGCGCACGAGCGCGCGCTTCCCGTTCTTCCAGGCCCTCGACGTGCGCGTCGACTGGTCGACGGTGCTGCCGTGGATGGAGCTCACCCTCTACGCCGACCTCGTGAACGTGCTGAACCTGCGCGGGCAGGAGGGCACCCTCTACAACTTCGACTTCTCGCAGCAGACGCCGCGGCTCGGCCTGCCGACGATCCCGGCCGTCGGCGCCAAGGCCACCTTCTGACTTTCTTCGAGCATTCCGGACATGGCGGAGGAACCGCCATGTCCGGCACGCTCGAAGAAAGTCAGGTGCTGATTGATTTCGAGCGCAAGCGCCCGAATTCATCGGCCTCTGGCCGATGAATGTATGGATTATTCGCACCCCGAAGGGGTGCGAATTCGGGCGCTCGCGCCCGAAGAGTGTTGATTATTCAAACTCTTGGGCGGAGCCCAGGAGTTTGAAATCTGTCGGCCGCCGACGGTCGGGATGTTTCTGACGAACACGACGTCGTCGTGACCGCGGCCGTCACCAGCGCACGATGACCTCGGCGCGGCCGCCGGCGAAGGCGGGGAATTCGCGACACACGCCGGCGACGCACTTGATGCCGCCCCGCTGGGTGCCCACCGTGGCGCGCACGAGGGTGGCGTCGCCGATCTCGGCCGAGGCGATCAGCGCGTGAAAGAGCGTCCGCACGCCGGGGGTCTTGTTCTGGGTGTCGTAGCCGAACTCGTAGGTGAGGCCGCCCCAACCGGCGCGCTCGACGCCCACGAGCGTGCTGCCGCGGACGAAGTCGTCGCCCAGAAACGTCCACCATTGGGTGTTGCTCGTGGCGTGGAAGGCGAAGTCCTCACCGAGGGACTGCAGCCAGTCGAGGTCGGCGTGCACCATGGTGCGCAGGGGATCACGCGATGGCGCGACAGCGCGCACCTCGTCGCGAACGCCCACCGTGGTGGCGAGGCGTGATGCGCCGCCCGGCATGCGCCACTCAAAGCCGCCGTAGCCGTGAAACTGATGCAGGGTCGACGGCTCGTCGGGTTCATTCCAGCGATACACGCCGTTGAGAAACACGAGGAGGTCGAGGTCGAAGAAGAAGTACTCGGGACGCAGGCGCAGACCAAGCAGGTCGCGGTTGTTGGCGACCTCCTGATCGATGCGCTCCAGCGTCGGCGGCTGGTTGTAATCGAAGCGGCTGCCGAGGACGGCGTTCTGGCTGCCCTTCTGCTCGAAGTCCGACAGCAGGAGCCCCTCACCGATGAGGGCGAAGTCACCAAGGCGCAGCTCCGACGTTCCCGAGATCGCCGCGCCATGGCGAGACGCGCCTGCGAGTGAGCGCGCCTGCACCGCCGTCTCCATCTGCACGGACAGCACGTCGAGGATGCTCGGCATGCTCAGCCCCACCGACGCCGTGGCGGCGTTGTCGACGGTGTCGGGCAACAGCGACTCGCGCGGCTGCGTGTAGACCGCGTGGGTCCCCACCTTCAGCCACGATGTGGCGTCGAAATCCCACGAGCCGCCGGCGACGACGTCGGCGGCGTCGGGCAGGAAGCGCTGGTTGATGGGATCGATGTTGACCGTATTGGTGGTGCCGCCAAAGGCGACGACGCTGTGGGCGCCCTCCTGATAGCCGATCCGCCCACCCCGCAGCGCGACGTCGACGCCCGCCTCGTTGAGCTTGCGCAACGACAACAAGAGGCCGCGACCCACCTGCTGGTAGAAGTCGCCCGCGGTCAGCGTCCAGGTCCCCGGTGCCCACGTCACCGAGAGGCGCTCGATCTGGTTGAGGTTCTGGTAGCGGGGGTCGGGGCGGAAGGCGAAGAGGGCGACGTCGATGCGCGCCTCGCTGCTCAGTTCGCCTCGGTGCACCCCGAAGTTGAAGCGCTCGAGGACGACGCCATAGTTGTCGTCGGCGACGCCGTTTTTGTTGTCGACCCGCCACTCTGTCGTGGTGGTGCTGACACCGGTGGCCGCGGCACCCGGCTCCGCGGCAACAACGGCGTCGACAGGCGCCACGTCGCCAGGCGCCACGTCGCCAGGCGCCACGTCGCCAGGCGCCACGTCGCCAGGCGCCACGTCGACAGGCGCGACGTCGGCAGCGGGTGCGGCATCGCTCAACGGCGCAACCGGCACGGGTCCGGTGTCGTCGTCGGCGAGGGCCGGCGCCGCGAGGAGGACGACGCTCGCGACGACGCTCCACCCGTTCGGATGGCGTCGTCCTTCAGCGCTCGGCGAGGAGGGCATCGATGAGGGTCTCGTACGTGCGCTCGTCGCCGGGCGAGTAGCCCTCGTGGCGGTGGGCGATGCGCCCCTGCCGATCGATGAACAGCGTGTAGGGGTTCGCCGCCCGCGGGTTGAGCGCGGAGATCACGGTGCCGCTCTGATCGTGGGCCACCGGCATCGTCAGGCGCCGCCGCCGCACCAGCGGCGCAATCTGGGCCGACGTCTCGGGCCCGTCGGTGGCGATGGCGATGACGACGAGTCCGTCCTTGCCGCGTTGCTGCTGGAAGCGGTCGAGAAACGGCAGCTCCTGCAGACACGGCGCACACCACGTCGCCCAGAAGTTCACCACCACCACCTTGCCCCGCAACGACGCGAGCGACAGCGGCTTGCCCGAGAGGTCCTTGAGCGCGAAGGGGGGCGCGGCCGGACGGGCGGGCGTGGTCGGACGCACCGTCGGCGCGGTCGTCGTCGGCGCGGTCGTCGTCGGCGCGGTCGTCGTTGGCGCGGTCGTCGTCGGCGCGGTCGTCGTCGGCGCGGTCGTCGTCGGCGCGGCTGTCGTCGTGGGCGTGGTCGCCGCCGCCGGCGTGTCCTCGCCGCGTGCCGTCGCAGCACCGAGCACGAGGGTGAGGGCGACAGCCGACGCGGGCGTCTTCACAGGCGGGCCTCGATGATCGCGGTGATGGCCGAGGGATCCCATCCGGTCGAAATCCGCAGGATGGTCATGGTGTTGACGTCGACGATCATGTTCATCGGCGTCAACGCCGTGTCGTAGTAGTCGGCGAGGACGAAGTCGGGATCGGCCACCACCGGGAAGGTGAGCCCGTGCTCCTGCTGCCAGTCCGCCGCCAGCGCGGGCGTCGCCGGCTGGTAGTCGCGGTCTTCGAAGACGGCGACCATCACCGCCAGGCCGTCGGGGCCGTGCGTCGTCGCCAGCTCCTCGAGCGCCCCCTGCTCTTCGATGCAGGCCGTGCACCACCCCGCCGCCGTACTCAACAACAACAGCGACGTGTCGGGGTCGGCGAAGATGTCGGCGAGGCCGTAGACGCCGCCGTCGGCCGTCGAGAACGACAGGGCCTCGATGACCTCACCCTGGGCCACGCCGTAGGGACCGGTCGGGTAGCTCGAGCGATCGGTGGGACCCGCTGCGTCGCCGCCGCCGCCGCACGCAGACACCGACAAGGCCGCCGACGTCAGCAGCGTCAGGGACAACCACGAGCGGGGAGCGGAAGCAGGCATGTCGGGTGCCATAGCAGCCTGTCGGCAGGGCCACCACCCGTGGTCGACGGTATCGACGACGATGCCGCGTGACGCAGCGCGTGACGACCGACACCCGTCGGCGCGTCGTTGTCAGCACCGCTTCGATCCGTTACCCCGACGTGGCCACCCGCTCCTGGAGTCGAGACATGCACGCCATCCTGCCGCGCGCCCTGCTTGCCACCGCGCTGTTCTCCTCGTCGTGTATCGTCGCGCCCTCCGACGACACCGCCGCCGACGACACCCCGACGCCCGATGCGGAGCCGGCGTGCGTGTATCCGACATCGACGACGCTGCAGGGGGTCGGTTCGGTCCTCGCGCCGATCGCCTGGACGAGCGCCGTCGACAATGCCGGCGCCTTCGAGAGTCTCGCGATGGAGGACGTCTACTGCCGTCGCGGTCGCTTCGCGAACATCGAGAGCGTCTTCTTCATCCTCGTCGCCGAGTGGTGCCCGAATTGCCCCGACTACGCCGCCATGGTGGGTCAGCTGACGCCCGACCTCGAGGCTGAAAACGCCATGGTCGTCTTCGTCGACCTGCAGACGACGAACCCGCCCGAGCTGCCCACCACCGACAGCGCGCAGAACTACGTGAGCCGCTACACGGCCAATGGCTGGCGCGTGGGTGAGGCCGATGGCGTCGTCCCCGGCTCCATCCATGACTCCCCGATCTGGAGCGCGGTGCCGGGCTGCTTCGTCGTGCGCACGCGCGACATGCAGGTCATCGCCAACCAGGAAGACACCCAGTTCATCCTGCCGTTCCTCGACATCGCCAAAGACCTCGACGCCGACTGGTCGAACCCCGGGCCGCCGGCGTTTGTTGCCAACTGCAGCGAGGCCGACGAAGAGGCTGGCGAGCCCAACGACACCATCCCCACCGCCACGCCGCTCGCGGCCGGCGCCACCGTCGAGGGCGGCATCTGCACCGAGGCCCCCGACTTCTTCACCATCGACCTCGCCGGCAACTGGCAGATCGACCTCGCGTTCTCCAGCGCCGAAGGCGACCTCGACGTCTACGTGATGAACGAGGCCACGGGTGAGCCCCTCGTCGTCGGCGGCGAACCCGTCGGCAGCGACGGCACCACCGACACCGAGTCCTTCACCCACTCCGGTCCGGCCACGATCGTCGTCCTCGGCTTCCAGGGCGCCAGCACCACCTACACGCTGACCCTCACCGACCTCGGCACCCCGCCGGCGCCATGATCAGGCGTCACGTGTGGTCGCGATGGGTCCGGGCGGGCCTCTGTACGGCGGCCGTCGCCACGACGGCCTGTCCTGCCGTCGACGATGTCACCGTCGACGCCGGGCCCGACGATGACGTCGACACCGACGCCGGTGTCGAGGATCTCAGCCGCGCCGCCGACTGCCCGACCAGCAGCCCCTGGGTCACCGACGTCAGCGGCCGCATCGTCGACGAAGCCGGCGCCGGTGTGGCCGACGCCTTCGCCCAGATGTGTGTGCGCACGAACCTCGGCCGGCTCCTCTGCCTGCGGCCCACCAGCTCCGACGCCGACGGCGCCTTCGTGGCCGACATCGCCGCCAATGCCCGCTGCATGGAGCGGGCGACGATGCGGGTGGTGAAGCCCCAGACCGACACAGCCACGTTGTACTGCGCGGTCCCGCTGACGGCTGATGTCTCCACGGTGGTCCTGCCAGCGCCCCAGGTGCTGGTGTCGACGACGCCGGCGACGACGCTGCCGCCCGAGGGCGATGGGCTCGCCACGCAGTCCGTCACCTTCGCCGACGGCGTGGTCGTCGATGTGGCGCCGGCGGCGCTACCGGAGGGCACCTGGGCCCGCCTCGCGGCCCGCGTTCTCGCCGTGGGTGATGCGCCGTCCTGCCTGCGCGACGACGGTCCCGCCCTGCAGACGCTCGTGGCCTTCTCGCCCGAACTCGACATCGACGGTGGCGGCGCAGCGGTGCGCCTGCCCAATCGCGGCGCCCTCCCCGCGGGGACGTCGGTGCCGGTCTTCGCCCTGGGCAGCATCGATTGTCGTCGGGCCGACGGCAGTCTCGTCGAGGAAGGGCATTGGGAGCCCCTCGCCGACGGCGTGGTCTCGGCAGACGGCGCCAGCATCGACGTCGTCGGGGTTCCGTGCCTTACCTGGCTTGGAGTGGGACAGCCGTAGAGCCACGACGTCGTGCGTGGGCAATGGCGTCGTCGCGGGCCTGCTCGAAGGCGGTCCGCTCGGCGTAGCCCTTGATGGTGGGGACCGCCAGGCTCGCCACCGAGACGCCCATCGCGATGATGCGGTTGCCGGAGAGGATGTGCACCCGGTTCCGCTGTCGTTGCGACAGCTCGGTGAGCCGCGTGCGCGCCGACGACGAGTATCCGGTCATGGCCGACCAGTCGTGGAAGGCCTCGTAGGAGCCAAAGGCCCCGCTCGTGCGTCCCGCGCAGTCCATCAACAGATCGGCGATGTCGTCGTCGCCGAAGCCGGCGATGGTGACGAGCAGGACACCGGGCGCCGGGTTCTCGGCGTCGAACGCTGAACGGCCGTTTCGGTGGCGGATCGGGGGAAAGCACGGGGTGAACATGGAATTCGAGTACCAAGCGCGATCCGTACCTGACCATGTGGGAGGACCGTCCGTCCGGACTGGGATTGTGCGATCCGCAGGAGCGGCCACGCTGCACCGCCGTGCAGATTCCCTGGACCAGTCTCTCGCCAGCCACCCTCCGCGCCGTCGTCGAGGAGTTCATCACCCGCGAGGGCACCGACTACGGCGAGCACGAGACGCCCCTGTCCCACAAGGTCGACACGGTCATGGAACAGTTGAAGCACGGCAGCGTCGCCATCTTCTTCGACGAAGCGACCGAGTCGGTCACGCTGCAGGCCGTCGACCGGCGCGGGCAGCCCCGCCGGTGATGCTGCCGGTGCGTCGGGGTGGATGACGTCGCGGTCGCGGAGCCCGGGGTTCGCTGGTTCGTCACCGGCCCCGACGCCACGCCGTCGTCGCAGGGCACGACGAACCCGCTCACGTCGACGCCGCCGGACACCACGCCCCGCGACTGGTCGTGGGTCGAGGTCTTCCCCGACGGCTCCCGCCTCGTGAGCAACGTCGTGCGTGTGAGCCCGCAGGCGGCGCCTCCGTCGGAGATCGTCGTCGTCGACGGCGCCTGCGCCGACCTGCAGCAGGGCCTCGAGGTGTGGGGGCGGTCGTCGACAAAGACGCCGCTTCACTCTCAGGCGAAAGCAGCAAGACGACGAACGAGACGAAGAAGAAGGTGTCAGGCCTCGTCGAGGGCCGCTTGGACGATGGCCAGGGCCGCCAGGCCCGCCGTCTCGGTGCGCAACACAAAGCGCGACCACCGCACGGGGGTGACCCCGACATCGCCAAAAGCCTGCTGCTCGGCAGGATCGAGCCCGCCCTCGGGCCCCACGACGACGACGACGCCGTGCGAGAGCCGCGCCTTCGCCGCCGCGAGGAAGCCCGACAGGGTGTCGTCGGCGTCGACGACGCCGGCGACGGCGACGCCGCCCCCGTCGACGACGGCGCGGGCGACGGCGAGCGCGGCGGCGAGATCCCGGACGGCCTCGACGACGGGCGGGCGGGCGCGGCCGCACTGGCGGGCGGCGTCCTGGGCAATGCGTTCGAAGCGCACGAGCTTCTTGTCGGCGCGGTCGTCGTCGCCGCCCTTGCCGCCGAGCTTGATCTGGCTCCGGCGGGCCGGAAAGAGCACGACGCGGGAGGCGCCCAGCTCGGTGGCCTTCTGCAGCACGAGCTCGAGCTTGTCGGCCTTCGTGATGGCCTGCAGCACGACGAGCGGGGGCAGGGCGTCGTCCATGACGTCGACATGGTCGACGACGAGGGCCTCGCCGTGCAGGCGCCCGCGCACGACGTGGCCGCCCTCGTCGAACAGCTCGACGGCGGCGCCGTCGTCGAGGCGCAGCACGCGCCGCAGGCGGTGGCTCACGGCCTCGGGCAGGATGATGGTGGCAGAGACGGTGGCGCCGGCGAGGCGGTCGTCGTCGACGAAGGCGCGGCGGGCCATGGGGTGTGGGCCCGGGCTCAGGCCTGGCGGGTGGTGCTGCCCTCGGGCTTCGGCACCTTGTCGCCGGTGTTGCCGTCGGCGGGCAGGGTGCGGCCGTCGTCGCTGCCTTCGCCCTTGAGGGCCTTCTTGAAGGAGTTCACGGCGCCACCGAGGCCGGCGGCGATGCCGGGCAGGCGGCTGCCACCAAACAGCAGCAGGGCGATGAGGAGGATGACGACCAGTTCCTGCATGCCGAGACCGAACATCGCGTCACCTCGTGCGGAGATCGCCCGCAGACGACCACCTGACCTTGACCGTCGTAGTGATAGACACAGCGCAGCACACCGTCAAAGAGGTCCCGCCATGACGTCGTCCGTCCCCGCCCGTCTGTCGCTCACCGAGCGCCCCCGTCGCCTGCGGCGGACCGACGCGCTCCGTCGCATGGGCCGGGAGACGGTGCTGTCGCCGTCAGACCTCATCCAACCGTTTTTCATCGTCGAGGGCACGGGGCAGCGGCAGCCGATTCCGTCGATGCCCGGCCAGGCCCGCCTCTCCGTCGACGTGCTGCTCGAGGAGGTGAAGGCCCTGCAGGACCTCGGCGTGCCCGGCATCGCCGTGTTCCCGAAGGTCGACGACGGCAAGAAGACCATCGGCGGCGACGAGGCCTGGAACGACGACGGCCTCGTGCCCCGCGCCATCAAGACCCTCAAGGATCGCTTCCCCGACATCATGGTGATCGGCGACTGCGCCCTCGATCCGTTCACGACGACGGGGCAGGACGGCCTGCTCGCCGAGCGGACCTGGCCGGGCAGCGGCCAGAAGTACCTCGAGATCGACAACGACCGCACCGTGGAGGCCCTCATCCAGCAGGCCCTGTGCGAGGCCCGCGCCGGCGTCGACGTCATCGCCCCCTCCGACATGATGGATGGCCGCATCGGCGCCCTCCGCGAGGCCCTCGACGAGGCCGGCTTCGAGCGCGTCTGCATCCTCAGCTACGCCGCCAAGTACGCCAGCGGCTTCTACGGGCCCTTCCGCGACGCCCTCGACAGCGCGCCCCGCGGCGGCCTCGACAAGAAGACCTACCAGATGGATCCCGCCAACCGGAAGGAGGCGCTGCGCGAGGTGCGCCTCGACCTCGAGCAGGGCGCCGACATGGTGATGGTGAAGCCGGCGCTGCCGTACCTCGACGTCGTCATGGCCGTGAAGCAGGCCGTCGACGTCCCCGTCGCCGCCTACCACGTGTCTGGCGAGTACGCGATGCTGAAGGCTGCGGCGGCAAACGGCTGGCTCGACGGCGACCGCTGCATGATGGAGGCGGTGCTCTCCATCAAGCGCGCCGGCGCCGACGTCATCCTCACCTACGCCGCAAAGGATCTTGCGGCGAAGCTCTGACACGACGGCGACGACGTTGACGTTGACGTTGCCGACATGACGAGAGGCCCGCCAGACCATCCCGGTCGGGGCGGGCCTCCTGCTGTCGGCCGACGATGACGACGACGCTGCCGTCGTCGTGACGACGTCGTCGAGGTCAGGGCGTGGTGGTGGGCGGCGGCACCGGGAACTGGCCGTCGTAGAAGCGGGCCGTGAGGGGATTGAGCTGCAGCGCCTTCCACTGGGCGTCGAGGACGGCGGCGGTGCCGAGGTGGAGCGACTGGGCCTAGCAGGTTGCTGAAAAAGGCCGCTTTGGGCCTTTTTCAGCAACCCTGCCAGGTACTTCTGGGCCTCGTCTCCGACGAGGCCGGATCAACACCTGGCAGGTGCTGAAAAACGCAAAGCCG
>Ga0172372_10000181_pt1 | contig 97332 bp, 85 predicted proteins | sample LakKiv5m_2_FD_114544 | JGI IMG/M metagenome (GOLD analysis project Ga0172372, IMG submission 114544) | Freshwater microbial communities from Kabuno Bay, South-Kivu, Congo - kab_092012_9.5m | ecosystem: Environmental > Aquatic > Freshwater > Lake | place: Democratic Republic of the Congo... | reverse complement strand
TACGTCGAAGGAGGAATTGGTCATTACAATCATTCGCTTCAATTCCTTCGACTACGTCGAAGGAGGAATTGGTCATTACAATCATTCGCTTCAATTCCTTCGACTACGTCGAAGGAGGAATTGCCTACTATGTTCACTCGCATCACGCTCGTTCACGGCGTAGGCTCCCCTCGCTCGTTCAGTCAGGCTTCGTGCCTGACTGCCCACAAAAGACTTGGCTTGGGCCAACTCTTTTGCGGTCACTCGCTCGCTTCAATTCCTCTTGGGACCCCAAATAAAAAAAGGCAACCGTAGTTGCCTTTTTTTATTTGAATGGTGGTCCCAAGAGGAATTGAACCTCTAATAGATCTTTAGGAAAGACCCGTTATATCCATTTTAACTATGGGACCCAAAGAGATTGAAGTCATTTGAATAACACGACAAAAAGACTTTTTCCACCACCAACAAAGCTTTTGATTGCTCTAAATACTTAATGATTTTAAAATTTTAGCCATGGCAACTTTTAAAATCAGTCTGTATCCCAAGCGAACCTGGTGGAGTCTTTTCCGCTACCAGTGGGGATCGCGCACTCTGACTTACCTCACTGCATGGCCCCGCGCCCTGGTGCTTTTTATTAAAAAGGGAGGCCCAACTTTGGCCGCTTCCATTTCCTTTTATGCCATGCTTTCCATTATTCCTTTGCTTCTTCTGTGTTTTCGCCTTGTGGGGCTATGGGTCAAAGATCTGAAAACCTTTAAGTACCATCTTTTTAATGTGGGAAAAAAAATGTTTCCCAGTGTGGCCCCCGATTTAGTTAATCAAGTGGAGAAACTCGTCTCCTCTCACTTATACGCCAGTAACAAATGGACTTATCTGAATTTGGCGATCTTGGCCTTTAGCGCTCTGAGTATGTTCACCGCTATTTCCAATGGCGTTCGTTGGATTACCGGAAAGCAGGCCAGGAACGGCTGGGATGCCTACTTGAAAGGTTTGTTGCTCATTTTTGTTACTGTGCTCTTTTTGATTCTGTCGCTTTCTATTCCTCCGCTTCTAAAGTTGGTAATTCAATTCGTCGCCAGCAATGACTTTGTGGAATTTGCCGTGAAGTATGTTCCACCACTTGAAAGCCTTCACGATACTGTGAAGAGTATAAAAATTGGCCGCTACTTTTTTTTTAAATCTGGACTGATTTCCTTTTTTATTTTTCTTTTTTATTTTACCTTCGTTTATAAATGGTTTTACCCCACCAAAGTATTTTTTAAGGAGGCTTTTGCCAGTGCTCTTTCCTTTGTTGCGCTACTTTGGGGCGGGAAAGAATTGTTTTGGATTTATCTAAAATTTTCCAAAAAGGGATTGGTGGCCAATTACGGAGCGAATTACACTTTAATTGTGGGAATAATGTGGATTTTTATCCTTTCTTCCTTCTTTATTTACGGGATATGCTTATTAGAATATTTGGTTCAACGGCGCCAACATAGTTCTGAAGTTGAGTTGGACCCCACGGCATTGCCCTCCGAAGATCTTCACGCCACGATGGCGCCAAAGGAGAACTGATTTCATGATTCGCGCGCTCATCAATCTTTATTGCTTGCTCGTCCTAATCGATTTTATCATCTCGTATATTCCTGCTTGGCAGGGCCTAAAATGGGTTGAGCAGCTTCATGCCGTTGCTGATTATTCTTTGAAGCCCATCCGTCGCTACCTTCGCCCCTTGCGCCTGACTCGCGATTTAGTGGTTGATGCCAGCCCTTTTGTTTTTTTCCTTTTTACTCGACTAGTGTTTTGGCTTTGGTAGTTGAGTCTTTTCTTTTTGTCCCGTAGAATAAAGTAAACCAAATTATTGGATGGGCCATGGATTGGAACCAGATTGAAATAGACTTTGACCGCCTTTCGGAAGAAACCTTATGGGTCGTTGACCAGTTACGTGAGGGCAGGAAGGCCGGGCGCAATCAAGAAGAAATCGAACATGAAGTTGGACAAAAATTGCATTCAATACCGATTGAGCTAGAAAAAAATCCCGAGGCGCCACTACATGGGCCTGGCGTGCTTTATTATATCGACCGACAGGGACGTACTTTTACCGTCAAAGGTATTTCTTCTGGCAATTTGCCTGACAGTTACAAAGATCTTCTGGCAAAAAATGATAATTTACTTTCTGCCTTAAGACTTTTAGGTGATGAACAAGTCGAGGCGAAGATTGCACAGGTGAAAGTTTTTCCAACACCTTCAAATGCAGCTGCCGAAATAATTGCGGATCAAGTTTTCAATCGTCGCTTTCCTCTTGAAGAAGAAAATTTTCTAAATGTCTCAGATCCGGGTGCAAATTTGTGGCTGCTTGAAGCGAGTGAAGGATCAAACCCGGACCAATTTTGCTTGGCCTTTAAAAAAACTTTTCGCATTCCTAATTGTGAAGGACAGGCGCGAGTGACAGCGCTTGGGCCCCTCATTGACCCGCAAGTGGCCTTTCGCCGCTTTCGGGATTTGGCCGAGGCATGGGACATGGCTTCGCCACTAGACTTAATTGTGGATGAACGAGCGGTGGTGTTGCACGCCCACAATTTTGAGGAAAGGCAATTAATTGAAGGATTACGCCAACTCTTTTTAGAAGGTACAAGTCTGGAAATTAAAGATTGGGTTACGGGCGGATTGAAAGGTCACACCTTGCAATTATTCCTGCAAGAGGTCGCGCTGACGCGTAGACTATGGTTGAGCGTTTTAGACAATCTTTGATCGGTTTTTTTTCTTAACCTATTTCACTTCTTAACTCTGGGAAATTCCTCAAAGTTTGCTATGATGAACTTACAGCGTCAATTTTACGCTTGGGTACTAAGATGGTGCTCGAACTAAATTCACAGGATGTGATCGTGGAAAATTCACCGAAGTGGCAATCGGAGCAGAAATCCCCTCATACTGGTTCTTCATGGCAAGGCGGGCAGTGGCAGAATCAGGCCCCCTACGGGAACCCTTATCGCGGCCCCGGTTCACATACAGAATCGCCTTCTTCTTCTAGCAGTAATTCGAGTATCGCATCGGACCGTTTGCAGAAGGCGATTGAGAGGAACCGTAGAAAGCAAATGAAAAAGGAGAACGAGCCTCCTCAAAATAATCAGTCTTATTTTTCCCGATCAAATTTTGGTTCAAATCAAAATGCTGGCGGGTGGAAACCACCGTCATCTGACTATTCATCACAATTTCATGATCAAAGGCAGCAATCGACTTTTGGCCAGCAAAATGTACGCGAAACCGTGCGCGAGTCAGTGGCCAAACCTAATGATTTTACCTTTGTCGATCCTTACAACAAAACTGAAAGCAAAGCGGTCAAAGAGGGAACTTTGGTTCCCGTAGCGAAGGCGGCGAAATCCCTTACCACTCGCTATCGCTCGAGTGAAAAACGTAGTGCCTCGATCTCAATTCGTCCGAAAAAAATAACCCTGAAAGATAAATTTATTTTTTGGACAAAAATGCTTATCGCGATAGTCGTTATACTTCGCCTGTTTTTTAGTGAGGGGGGAGTGATGGATTATCTCGATCGCAGTGAGCGATTGCAAAAACTACAAACTCATTTGCGTGAACTTGATTCAGAGAATCGCAATTTGAAAAAGGAAATCGCTCGCATCGAAAGTGATCCCATTTTGCAAAAACAATTAGTGCGTGATGGGCTTGGATTTATTGGCCCTGACGAATATATGATTCTATTTCGCTCGTCGGGGGAAAGTTCTTCCAATTAAGTTTGCTTCCAACATTGAGTAGTTGGGCCTCAGGGGCACTACTTTTTAATTCCAACACAGACTGAGCAATTATTGATGGAGTCATCGCTATATCTGGTGGCACTTGCCGGCCAGGGTGGGATTTTAATCCGCGCACCACATCGGTGATGACATGATTTTCGTCCATGAAAAATAAATCTAAATCAAAATAGGTATCGGGCATCCAAAAGCGACGGGGCCCCTTTTCATTATAAAAAAAGAGCATCCCTTCGTTGGCTAGAAAATCGCTATCGCGCAGCCCTGATAATCCTTGGACTTGTTCGTCTTCCTTGATGGCGAGATAGACCCGGACTTCCTTATTCGAACTTAAAAGCAGGGTCGCAGTTTTCAAATTAAGCAACTTTTGACGGAAATCTTGGTAAATCTCTTGGCCAGTAGGGGAGCTTGAAGCTGGGTTTTGGCCGGTAGAAGGGGAAAGCGCCGGCCCCTGCACGCAGGATACAAGGCCAGTTAGAAGAATTAGCGATAAAATTTTGCGGAAATTTAGGCAATTTTCGAGTATAACTTTGAACATTCTGGCCTCGCGGAATTAATTAGTCACACCATGTTAAATGAACTCCACCTGGGCGACAAGGACTCTTCACCAGGAGAATTCAAATTTGCGAAGGCCAATTTAAGAGGATGGAATTATGGGCCAAGGAAAAACGACACTATCTGGTTTAATGCGCACTCACAATTGTGGTGAACTTCGCCGCGAACATGTGGGCCAGCAAGTTACTTTATGCGGCTGGGTGAATCGCTATCGCGACCTTGGTGGATTACACTTTATTGATGTACGCGATAAATTTGGTTTAACCCAACTTAGTTTTGAAGAATATTTTAAAAGTGGTTACACACCAGACGCGCTCAAAGATTATTCATTAGAAAGTGTTCTTATGGCCAAAGGAGTGGTGCGCGAGCGACCACAAAGTGCCGTGAATAAACAAATGCCAACAGGTGAAGTTGAAGTGGTGGTGAAGGAAATGACTCTTTTATCGCAAGCCGATAAAGACACTCTTCCTTTCCTTCCCCACGGTCATATGGAAGCAACCGAAGATTTAAGACTGAAATTTCGCTACCTCGATATCCGCACGAAGAAATTGCAGGACATTTTACAACTTCGCTCTGATCTCACACAAAAGGCCCGCGCTGCTCTAACTGAAGAAAGTTTTGTGGAAGTTGAAACTCCCATTCTTTACAAAAGTACACCTGAGGGCGCGCGCGATTATGTGGTTCCAAGTCGTGTGCACGCGGGACATGTATATGCGCTTCCACAATCTCCGCAGACATTGAAACAGTTGCTGATGATCGGTTGTACCGATAAATATTTTCAACTGTGCCGCTGTTTTCGCGATGAAGATTTGCGCGCTGATCGCCAGCCAGAATTCACCCAAATTGATATTGAGGTGAGTTTCCCAACCCAAGATTATATACGTCACTTAGCTGAAAAATTGGTGAAGCGCTTATTTAACCAGCCAGAAAATTTTACATTGCCCATGATGACCTTCGACGAAGCAATGCGCCTCTACGGTTCTGACAAACCAGATGTGCGCTATGGTCTAAAGCAAATGATCGTAAATGAAATCTTTTTGAATTCCACTTTTGAAACTTTCGCCAGTATCGCTAAAGGCAAAGGGCTTATTAAGGCCATGTTCTTTCCTCAAACGGCAGGAAGCTTAACAAGAAAGGATATTGATGAGCTCACGGAAGTTGTAAAACCTTTTGGCGGCAAGGGAGTGGCCAACTTTAAATTTGAAAATGGTCAATTCACTGGTGGTATTTCTAAATTTGTGACGTCGGAATTGCACCAAAAGCTAGAGGCCTTAAGCGAGGAAAAAGGAAACGGATTATGGTTATTCACCGCAGATCTAAGTCACGACCGCGCCCATAATTGTGCCGATGCCGTTCGCCGCCATCTGGCGCAAAAATTTAATTTGGCCCGACCGGGCTATGCCTTCCTGTGGGTTTATGACTTCCCACTGCTTGAATGGTCAGAAGAAGACAAGCGCTTTGCGGCCCGCCACCATCCTTTCACCTCTCCTAAGCGCGATCGTTTGAAAGATTTCTATAGCAATGATCCAGAAGTTCTAAGAAATTTACCGGCCGACGCTTATGACATTGTCTGCAATGGTTATGAAATTGGCGGTGGCTCCATTCGTATCCACAACACAAAAGACCAGGCCCGCATGTTTGAAGTTCTCGGCATGAGCGAAGAAGAAACTCGCCATCAGTTTGGTTTTTTCATCGACGCTCTTAAATATGGCACGCCTCCACACGGTGGTATGGCCATGGGTCTTGATCGAATTGTCATGTTAGTGGCAGGAACGAATGCCATACGCGATGTCATTGCCTTTCCCAAGACCAATGCTGCCACCGATTTAATGGCCGGATCACCTTCGAAGCCAAATCCGGCACAGTTAAAGGAACTCCACTTTCAGTGGACCAAGCAATAAATTAATTATTAAGTATTAGAAATTGAAGAATGTCTAAGAAGCTTTCTTTTCGTCCCAACTATTTTCTTGGGACGAATCCTTATCTGTTAGGGGCTGGCGTTCTTTCTCTGTATTGTTGATTTCAAGAATATGCATTTCTGTCACCGGGAAATTAAATGCCTCAGATGGATTCTTTGGATCAAGCTGAAGCGTCAGTTGGGTTTCGCGGGAATTCACTATCCCAGCGCTGAGCGTTTGACGGGCGAAAGGTAAAATTTTCGCACCTTCGTTCTCTTGGCCATGAATATTTGCAGTAGGTGCCGCAACCATATAAATAACTTGATGGGCCGCAGAGACATTGGGTGCCGCATGAGGATGAGTCAAATGCACGCGTAAATCAGAAATCCAATCTTGGATCCCCACACCTTCGCGGTTGAGTAAATGGTAGAGAAAGGGGAATCCAAATACAAAATGGCAAAAGGCCATACCAGTGGCAAACAACATATAACTTAAAACTTCGTGGGCATGGTTGTAAGAATTATCTTGGGCCATGTTTTTATGGTTAATTTTTTGAAAGCGATCGAGTCGCAAATGAAAAATTTTCTGCCCAATAGTTTGGCCTTCACCGATCCATAAGGTGACCACATAATAGCAGACCATGCTAAGAACATAGGTCGCTGTTTGATAGGTCAGAAAGTTTTTATTAATAAAATCTTGTGCTCGCCAGTGGAATAGTCCCAAAGTTGGGAACATGAAATAAAGATAAACGGAGAAAACCAATTGATGGAGAGTGAATACTAAACCCTGATCCACAAGGTAGGCCAATCCTCTTCTCTTTAAAATTTTCTTGGTACGGCTTCTGGGCCATCCAAGTGTGCTTGGTGGTCTTCTTATGAGCATCTCTGCTCCTCCTGACTGAACTCTTCGCCCTGAATCGGGCCGGGCCAAAATTGCGAAGGCATTTTGTTGATAATGGTACAATTTTCCCCATTTTAAAAAGGAATAAGATAAATTTAATCGGGAATAAGAGAAGGATTATTAAGGATTATTGAAGCGAGGTGTGATCCTGAAGCTCTTTTAATTTTAATAACGCCTCAATCGGCGTTGTTTTGCCAATATCAATATTGTTAATAAGGCCGCGAAGCCTTTCTATTTCTTCCACCATTTTGTTTTTGGCCTGGCTTCCCGCTAAGTTTGGAGATTGGCCCAAGTCTTCAAAGAATGAAAGCTGTTTGGCGCGCTTGAGTCTGGCCTTTTGCCCTTTATCATTATCACCGGCACCCTTGGAGTTATTTAAATTTGCCATCTCATTTCTTAAATCTTGGTCTAGAGTATCTTGATCAAAAAGTGGGATGGTGGGTAAAAATCTATTATCCTCAATTGAGTTCTTCTTTTTGTTATCAAAATTCTGACTCTGATCCTTATTATGATTTTCTTCCAAATTTTGCAGAATGCTCCGGGCGCGCGATAAGAATTCGGTTGGAAGACCTGCAAGCTTGGCAACATATATACCAAAGCTTTGGGCCGCACCGCCCTCAATCAGGCGATACAGAAAATGCACATCATCTTTATCGACATGCACTTCCACAGTCATGTTGCGAGCACCTGGAATATGTTCCACCACCTCAATTAATTCATGATAGTGAGTAGCAAATAAAGTCAGCGATTTAGTTTTGTGGGTGAGGTGCTCGACTAATGACCAGGCAATAGAAAGTCCGTCATAAGTACTAGTGCCGCGACCAACTTCGTCTAAAATCACCAAACTTGAGTCAGTGGCATGGCGAAGAATCTCGGCCGTTTCGCTCATTTCTACCATGAAAGTCGACTGGCCTTTTTGAATATCATCACTGGCACCCAAGCGACTAAATAATTGATCGACGATTCCTAGCTCTGCACTTTTGGCCGGAACCCAAGAGCCTATTTGTGCCAAAAATTGAATGATGGCCACCTCTCGCATGACGGTTGTTTTTCCGGCCATGTTTGGCCCTGTGATGAGAACAAAATAATAATTGTCATCTAGACAGATATCGTGGGTTACAAAACTATTCTCGGTTTTTTCTTTAATAAGTGGGTGCCAAGCTCCCTCTACTTTAAATTGTTTTTGGCGCGCCAACTGAGGGCGACAAAAATTATTTTGGAAGGCCACAAAGGCCAAGCTTTGAGTTACATCGAGTTTGGCCAATTCAAAGGCCAATCCGAAGTAAATCTCATTATTGACATTAATTTCATCTACAAATTCTTTAAAAATGGAGCGCTCAAGCTTTTGCAATTTAGCTTCGGCACTGAGTACTTCTTTTTCAAATTTTTCCAATTCCGGAGTGGTATATCGCTCGGCATTGACTAGAGTCTGTCTCCGTTCAAAATTTTTGGGGACGCGCTCTGTCTGACCTTTGGTGACTTCAATGAAGAATCCATTAACAGAATTCGATTTTATACGAAGCTTGCTGATGCCTGTACTGGCCTTATATTTTTCTTCTAACTTTACCAATTCCTCTTGAACTTTATGATTCATGCGAGCGAGTCGATCGCGCTCTTTATTCCAACCATCCTTGATTAAATTTCCTTTTTCCGCTGAAGCTCCAATTTCATCATTGATGGCGAACTCAATATCAGCAATTAATTTTTGGGCAAGAGTCTGCTCTTTTTCACTTAACTCTTTGGACCAGGTGGACCAAGGGCCGTTCGATTTTTTTGGTGATTTACCTTTTAATCCTTCAACTAAACTTCGGATTCCAAAATAAATTTTAAGCGAGCGTCCGAGATTAATTAAATCGCCGGCATTGGCCTTGCCAGTGGAACATTTGGCCAAAATACGATCGAGGTCCCGCACTTCATTTAACTGCTGGCGAATTTGGTCAAGTAGCTCTGGTTGTTCCAATAAATATTGCAGCCCTTTTTGCCGTCCTTCAATTTCATTAGGACTCTGGAGAGGAGCGAGGAAGATTTTCTTAAGCGCACGCGCACCCATGGCCGTTTTAGTTTTATCCATAAATCCTAAAATGGATTCACGATAGTCCGCTCCTGGCTTGGGAAATATTTCTAGTCCACTCAGCGTAGGGAGCGTTATTTTCATCTCGCCTTCATTTTGCAGTAAACGAAAGGGGCGAATATGGCTGAGGTCCTCAGTTTTTTGGGTGGCATTGATGTAATAGGCTAAGACACCAATGAGGTCCATCAAGCCTTTTTCTTTCTTAAGCATGCGGTCGCGCTCAATACCTGGCGCGAGCTGGCTGATAAAAGCTCGTGTATGTTCTAAAGAAAAATACTCAGTGGCGATGGTCGTTTTTAAACAGCGCAAGTGATCAAGTATTTGCTCAAATTTTGCTTGCTGTTCAGGCGATAGTGGGGTCTTAAAATCTTTTTGTACTAAAATTTCCTTGGGAGCATGTTTTAACAATAGGTCTTGAACCTGTTCCGAGCGCAAATTGGCCTGGCCAAAAAATTCACCCGTGGTGAAATCAAGAAATACAATTGAGCCATTGGCATTCTCGCTTGAAGGCAGAAAAAAAGACGCGAGATAATAATTTTCGGCAGCGCGGGCCTTATCAATATCGTAGGGAAGTCCTGGTGTAACAATTTGAGTGACGGCACGTTTGACAATGCCTACGGCGTCTTCGGGATTTTCAATTTGTTCACAAACGGCAACTTTTAATCCCGCCGCGGTTAAGCGGTCAATGTAAGCAGTCGCGGCGTGGTGAGGTATGCCCGCCATTGGGATAGGCGACTCACCTAATTTTCCTCGGTGGGTTTTGGCTATATTGAGTACGCGACTTGTCAGGTCGGCATCTTCAAAAAATACTTCGTAGAAGTCGCCCATGCGAAACAATAAAAGTGCATCGGGATAAGCCATTTTAATTTGGTAATACTGCTCCATCATCGGAGTTAGTTTAATGCCGCTTTCAACTAAGGACTGCAAAGTATCTGAAGCAGCACGATGACTATGCTGCGTGGTAGATGGTGGCACGGCCTTATGATTTATATTGTTCATGATCAAAGTACCAAAGAAGTTGAGTTGTTTGCTTTGTTAAACGACGCTGGAAGCATAGCATGAGATGACAAAACTCCGGAACTAATTTTATCCCTCGAAATGCAAAAAAATTTTAGCAACTTCCTGAAATTAAATAATAATCTGGCCAATAAATAATTTGCCGCAGCGCTAGTAAAATGGTTCTAGCTTAGTCATAATTAAGAGCATGAGTAACACTCAAAAAAATCCAACAGAGATGGCACCCAGTGCGACTTTTAGTGCTGTGCAAATTTATTTTAATCGCCACAGTTTGTTTGTGATTTTATTTCTCATCCTCAGTCTTTTTTTAGGTCTCTGGTCCTTTGATTATTTTTCTTTTTCAAAAGGTGAAGCTCCTGAAGATGAAATGGTGATTGAGGCCATTGATGAAAATTATTTTGTGGGCGTCGATTTCTTTTTAACCAAGCCAGCGTCCAGTCTTTTAAAAGTGAATGCCAGTGAAGCAAGCGTGCTTGATAAAGGCAATCGCGTGGTGATGTTTCATCCCAAAGGCCAAATGATTTCTAAGAGCGGACAGGCCTTTGATTTTCAGAGCAATCGCGGTCTCCTACGACAAGAGCAACAGTACGTGATGTTGGAAGATCAAGCGGACGTGACTTCGGTTAATATGCGATTGAAGGCCAAGCAAATTGAATATTTTGCCAATCAACAGAAGATGGCGGCCAAGGGAGAGGTTCAATCTTGGGCGCTGGATGCGCGAAGGAAAGATAAAATAAGACTTTTTGCTGATCAGATGGATTGGTTTATTCAACGTGAATCCGGTGAGTTCCGCGGTCATGTTGATGGCACTTTGACCCGCTCGCGCGCCTTTGAGCAAGGCATTGATTTCTGGTCCGATGTCATCAAATCTGATTTAGTTGCAGGCATGATGTGGCTGGAAGGCAATGTAAAGTTTCGAAAACAGGAGCTTACTGCAACCTCCCGTTCTGGCGATATTACCCTTGAGAACTATAATAAAAAGCTCAAGTATTACACACTTTATGACGATGTGAAGGTAGTAGAAAAAGTGAAAACCGTGGAAGGGCCTTTAATTCGGCGGGCCTTGAGTGAGCGTTTAGATGGATACATGGCCGAAGATAAAATTGTGCTGACTGGATCACCCAAAGTTTTTCAGCAGCAAGATACGATAAAAGGGAATACTATTATTCTAAGGCCCAATAGCGAGGTCATAGAAGTAGATGACGCCCGAACGAATTTTATTTTGAGGTAACTTTGTAAAATGGAAAACGTACTCGAAGCCACAGGATTGAAAAAAGGTTACGGCGGTCGCCAAGTGGTGAAAGACGTTTCTGTAAAAGTAAGTCAGGGAGAAGTTGTTGGCCTCTTAGGTCCGAATGGTGCCGGCAAGACAACTTCTTTTTATATGATAGTGGGATTAGTGCGCGCAGATCAGGGGAAAATTACGCTTTCTGGTGAAGATGTCACCACTCAGCCAATTCACCTGCGCGCTTTGAACGGATTGGGGTATTTGCCCCAGGAAGCGAGTATCTTTCGCGACCTCAGTGTTGAGGTCAATATTTTTTCGGTTTTGGAAAATAGAAAACTTCCCAAAATCAAAAAGCGAACGTTGCTCGATTCTCTTATAAACGATTTTGGCCTAGGCCATATTCGTAAAAGTCGTGGTTCGGCACTCTCAGGTGGTGAGCGACGGCGTGTTGAAATTGCGCGCGCTTTGGCATTAGAGCCAAAGTTTATTTTGTTGGATGAGCCTTTTGCAGGTGTCGATCCATTGGCCGTGAGTGATATTCAAAATATTATTCGCGGTCTAAAAGCGCGCAACATCGGTGTGTTGATTACCGATCACAACGTGCGAGAGACTCTCGGCATTGTTGATCGAGCGTATATCATGAATAGTGGAGAGTTACTTGTCAGCGGAACACCTGACCAAATTATCCACGACGAGAGAGCAAGGAAGTTCTACCTCGGTGAAGAATTCAGGATGTAAACGATCTTGTTTTCGGTGAGGTAACTTATGGCCGTTAAACTCAGTCAGAGTCTGAAGCAAACTCAGAATCTGATGATGACACCCCAACTACAGCAGGCAATTAAGCTGCTGACTCTCACTCACTTGGAGATGACCAATGCCATCGCGCAAGAGATGGTGGAAAATCCCATGTTGGAGGAAGTGTCAGACGACGATGGTAAAATCGAAGAGACATTACAAGAACAGCGTGATGATGAAAAACTCACGATGGAAACAACCGAAGCTAAAAGCCAAGATTTTGATACGCCCACAGTCGTTGAAAGAGATGATTTCGACTGGAACTCTTATATAGAAAATTACAATTCTTCTTCAAGCTCGGGTCCAACTCCGCAAGATATGTCGGCTCCTGATAGCGACGACATGCCGTCGTATGAAAATATGATCTCTAAAGGGACATCATTGCCAGAGCATTTAGAATGGCAACTTAGAATGGAAGAATTGACTGAGAAGGAGTGGATGGTTGCAGAAAGAATCATTCATAATCTCGACCAGGCTGGCTACCTTCAAGTTACGATGGATGAAATAATTAATGAAACAGGTGTGGATAGTGAGGATGCCTTGCTTGTTCAGGAAATGATTAAGAGTTTGGATCCGCTCGGATGTGGTGCTTCTACTATTGAAGAGTGTCTCCTTGTTCAGGCCAAAGTGATGGAGCAACGCTCTCCTTTGGTGGAAAAAATAATTATTGAATTTTTACCTCTTCTTCAGAAAAAAGATTACGACAAAATGGCCAAGGATTTGGGAGTTCCACGCGAGCGAATTAAAGAAGCGGAACTCATCATCCAGGGTTTTAATCCCAAGCCAGGATTGTTAGTGAATTCTGAAGAGCCTCATTATGTGACTCCCGATATTTTTGTCGTCGAAATGGGCGGAGAATTTGTCGTGCAAATGAATGAAGAAGGTGTACCGCGCCTGCGCATTTCAAATCTCTACCAATCGATTATGAAAACGCAAGGGAAGAGCGAGCAAGGTGATACTGCAAAGGATTACGTGCAAGATAAAGTTCGCTCGGCCATGTGGCTGATTAAGTCTATTCAGAATCGCCAACGCACAATTATGAAAGTTGCCAAAGCGATTGTGCGGCAGCAACGGGACTTTTTTAGGAAAGGGCCTTCACATCTAAAGCCAATGGTGCTCAAAGATATTGCCGAAGAAATTGGAATGCATGAGAGTACCGTTTCAAGAGTGACTACCAATAAATACATGCACACTCCCATTGGTACATTTGAATTAAAATACTTTTTTAGTAGTGGAATTGGAAAAGAGGGCGGAAATGAGATTTCGAGTGAAGCGCTCAAGCTTCGAATCCGCAAAATGATTGAAAATGAGAATCCTAAGCGCCCGTTAAGTGATCAAAAAATTGCGGAGCTACTTTCTCGTGAAGATTTGCAGGTTGCACGCCGAACAGTAGCGAAGTATCGCGAAATGCTAGGCATTCCTTCAAGCGCAGATAGAAAGGCCGCAGCTGAATAAAAATTTAAACTTGGCCCACAAAGGGCCAATATATAAAGAGGGTGGACATGAAAATTACTATTTCATTTAAGCATCTAGAACACACACCAGCATTAGACGCCAAGATTCGAGAGAAATCTGAACACTTGGGAAAGTTTCTTGATGGCAAAACGACGATCAAATGGACGTGCTCGGTAAAAGAGGGAGCTTCTGGCGAACATGTTGCCGAACTTCATGTCCATGGTCCGAAATGTGATTTCCACGCCACGGCCCATTCAGATAACCTCTATAAGTGTCTCGATTTGGTGGTTGAGAAAGTTGAAAAACAGATGAGTAAGAAACAAGAGAAGTGGAAAAACCACCTTCATCACAAAGAAAATCAAATCGAAATTCGCGACCCTGAGGCAGCCTGGATGTCCTATGATGGTAGCTGGAGTGATTATAAGAAAGTAATTTAACAATTTCTAATCAGTTGACTGTTAGCGGTGGTAGCCGTTAACAGTTAACTGTTCATCAATGTAATAATCTTTGAGAATTTTTCTTCCAGTGATATGATTTTGAGATAATGAAACTGATTCAATTGAAATTAGGACTGTTGTTTTTCGCGATCATCTCTACAGGAGCCGGTCGAGCAGAAAATCTTGAATGCCTCGATGGCTTAGTCATCGAATATCTCTCACCCGTGTCCAACGAAAAGATCAAAAGCTGCCAAATTAAAAAGGACGGAAAATACATTAAACACGGTGATACCTTTTACTTTTCCCCAGATGGTAAATTTTTAAGAAGTGAATACTATCAACATGACGTTCTCAAAAAAAAAAGAAAAGCCTCCAGCGGAAACACTCCCAGCAAACTTGAGTTGGGAATATAGTGAAGGAACGGACTTATTTTGTGGAACACCAGGAAGTCAAAAAATTTTCTGCGCTAGGTATACAACTAACAAAAAGGATTCTTCATTCCATGAGCTTCACCAATTTCCTGTGAATGGGGACATAAAATTTATCACGAGCTATCATCACTTATGTTTTCTGGAGAGGGGGAAAGAGCTTAAGTGCATTTTTAATCGTTTCGGCAAAGGCATGTTAGCCGATACGGTCCATATTTTTGAGCTGGCACCGATTCAGGTCTCAATAGGAGGCAATATTTTTTGTGCTATCTTTTCTCAAGGCAAAGTAGAGTGTAAAGAACTCTATTTAGATGACTTTAAGACTGAAAGAGATCGCTTCCTTATTCCTAAAACATTTTCAATTAACCTTAAATTTGGGGGGGAGAAATTTCAGGACATTAAAATGGTTCAAGTAAGCTTCGCCCATATGAAGTTTGATTCCATATGTCTATTAACTGAAAAAGGACAAGTTTTTTGCCAGACAATTCCGATAGAAAAGCATCAGGATGTTGAAATGAGTGAATCGGACTTAGTCGGGTTCTCCCTACCTATTTCAGATCTTTTGGTCTATCAAGAAAATTTTTGTGGGCTAGATCAGGGAGGAAATTATATCTGTTTTAGAATCCAACCACCTTCTGAGAATCAAGAATTTACATTCAATTTAGGTAAGGCTATCTCTAACTTCGTCATGGTTAATGATGAAAAAGATAAGGTTTTACACTATATGGTAACGAGTGCTTTCCACGCATGCGTATTGGTAACCGATCGGAAAATTAAGTGCATTGATCCCTCGAAAGTTCTAAGGCATGATTCAGGTGTCCCTATGGATTTTGGCACCCAAAAAAATGAGTCCGCTTCAGTTGAAAGATTTGAATATGAATTTCAATCTCCCGTTAAAAATATCCTTGGCGGGCATTGGACAGTCTGTGGAGAAACGGCCATTGGGCAGTTGGAATGCTTTTGGAACCATAGCGACCGTGGCATCTATAGCAAGGGAATGGTTAATCTCAAACCCTGACAGGGTAAATTGTCTATCCCCCCAAAGATTATGTTCTTTCAACAGTTTAGGCTTAGTAAGCGAGACCCAGCTCTATAAATAGTGCTCACTTTTTCAATTTTGTGGCACGGTGAGGCTTTTCACCATATAACCTACGTGGTCTTTGCTAGGTTATTATGAATAAAAACAGTGCTAACCATTCGCGCGTCAGCCGTGCTGCTTTTTTAAAGTTGGGCCTTTGGCTTGCCCTCACCCAGCTGTGGGTTGGTTGCGGTGGAAAGTCCGGAGGCGAGACTTCGGGCATGGGTAACCAACCCATGAACACTCAGCAGTTTACTTGCACTGGCGGCCAACTGGTCGACAATCAGTCACCAATAATTATTGAAGAAATATTGAAGTTAGAGGGGCGCTTTTTAACTCTCACTAGTGCTTATCACGAACGCTATCAATTTCCTTCCTTGTTAGATGCCGGGATTATTTATCCTGGAGGCATTAACCTTGGTCCAGAGAGACCACTTCGCACTTCAGAGACGATACTCACGCAATATTTTAATGAGCTCATAAAAAGATTAGAAGCTTATGAAGAAGTAGGTTTGAGACCATGGCTTTATTCGGGAGCCAGACCCGATTTTAGTGGCAATGAACTTACCTACCAAAGTAGGCTTAAATTTCGAGTTATGGTTGCCGAATACTATGGATTGAGTTCAATGGGGAAAAGATTAAAATCGGCCCTGTGTCGAGGCAATGAACTGAGAAAAAATAAAAAGAATGATATCGCTTCTTTTCTTATTCTAAAAAATAATGAATGTTCTGGGCCATCAACAAGACCTATCGGTGGCGATGTTTGTTTGCAAACTATTTTCACAAAGTGGGGGTCTAGAGAAGTTGAGCGGAGTCGAATTCGCATTCTTCCTTATTTGATTGATCTCTGTACTCAAGTGACAAATAGTTCGCGCGAAAATTGCCTGGATGATATTGAAAAATTGGCACAGCAAAAATTATTGTGGAACGTTTATAGAGAATGGTCAGACAATATTTCGGTTTCAAGGTACACACCACTTTTTATGAGAAATACAGCTCCTCGAAAATTTAAATGTACTCGCTCTCAAACGACGTCCAATGGCCAGGCCGCAATGGTTACAATGGAAATTCCTTTAATTGTTAAAAACGCTGATCAAGAGGAATTTTTAACTAGAACGATGAATAGTGTCGGGGCTTCTTATTGGAGACGCGGCAATAATTTTAATATTAAGTTTGTAAAGGCTTCTGGCCATGAACCTAATTTGGTGACTATCAACCTAATCGAGGGGGTATCTCACGTTATGCATAGTGAGAGTCGTGATATTAAACTTTCTCGCTCAGTTTTAACCAATACCGCCCTTCTTCGTATGACATTGGCCCATGAATTAGGACACGTCTTTGGTTTTCCTGATTGCTATATTGAATATATGATAGGTGGCGAAAATCGAGAGCTTATTTACTACGAAGCAGATAATTCAAACTTAATGTGCTCTATGCAACCAGGGAATGCTCTTCCAACTCAATATTTTGACACGATTACTTCAGATATTTGCCAGTTCTAGTCCCAAATAAGCTGCCATTTCTTAAATTTTTAGTTGATTGTGGGAATTTGCCCTCTTTACGGCATCGTTTCAGTGTATGTTAGAATATCTAACGATTCCCATGTGTTAAAAGATCCCTAGGCTTTTTTAATGATGCAACATTCAATCATCGCAAACCAAAAATATAAACGACTTTCAGTTGAAATTGTTCCTGCACTTGACACTCGTTGCGTTCATCCCAAATTGGGCACAGTAATACCTGTGGGGATGAGCGATCCAAGTGATCCACCAGGCCAGGATGATGCTGATGGATCAGTGGTCATCAAGGAAAAAGTGAAAAGGCCTAGCCTCTACAAGGTTCTCCTACTCAATGATGATTACACAACCATGGAGTTTGTAGTGCATGTATTACAATCCATTTTTGGAAAAACGATTGAGGAAGCACAGGCCATAATGTTGAAAATTCACCACGAAGGTGCAGGTATCTGTGGCGTGTATACTTTTGAAGTGGCCGAAACCTTGGTTAATAAAGTTCAGAAATTAGCTCGCCAACATGGGCACCCTCTACGCTGTGAATTGGAAAAGGAATAAACCATGATGTCCCAGCAATTAGAATACCTAATGAATATCGCCGTAAGGCGGGCCAATCAACTTCACCATGAGTATTTAACCTTGGAAGGAGTTCTTCTTGCGCTAATGCAAGATACAGAAGTGGCCGAGGTACTAGAATCCTGTGGCGCAAAAATTGAAGATCTTAAAATAGATCTCAATAACTTTTTAGAAGATCACAAAAATTTTAGCATTCTCACCACCAAACAAATTGAAGAATTGGGTCTAAAGCAATTCGCCGATGCAGAGCTACGCAATCTTGCGCGCCAAAATGGGATTTATTATCAACCCGAAATTTCACTGAGCCTCCAGCGAGTTATCCAGCGCGCCGCTTTTCATGTTCAAAGCAGTGGCAAACAACAAATCAAGGCGATTAATATTCTTGTGGCCATGTATCAAGAAAAAGAAAGCTTTGCGGTTTACTTGCTTGAAAAACAAGGAGTGAATCGTTTGGGGATTGTTCAAGCGATCGCTCACGGTGTCGACCGACCTGCCAATGCGCGCGAGGATGAAGGCACGACTGTCGTTGGTGATGATGAAGGTGGCACTAACCCTGAACACCAACCAGGGGAAAGGAAAAAGAAGAATATTCTCGACGAGTTTGCGACCAACTTAAATGAATTGGCCAAACAGGGGCGAATCGATCCGTTGATTGGTAGAGAATTGGAAGTCGAGCGCATCATCCAGATTCTTTGTCGCAGGCGAAAAAATAACCCGCTGTTAGTGGGTGATGCCGGAGTTGGCAAAACGGCCCTGGCTGAGGGCTTGGCCTTTCGAGTTGTAAACAAAGATGTGCCTGAGCACCTATTGCCAGCAGTTATTTATTCTTTAGACATGGCCTCGCTTCTTGCTGGAGCGAAGTTCCGCGGCGATTTTGAACAGCGCTTGCGGGGGGTTTTAAAAGAAATTGCTGGGCGTCGACAGAAAGGTGAGGAAATTATCCTTTTTATTGATGAAATTCATACTGTGATGGGGGCAGGGGCCACTGGTGGTGGTTCGATGGATGCATCCAATCTACTCAAACCCTACTTAAGTAATGGGCAAGTTCATTGCATTGGCAGTACTACCCACGAAGAATATAGAAAGTTTGTTGAAAAGGATTCGGCCTTTAATCGTCGTTTTCAAAAGGTTGATGTCGAAGAGCCTTCCCAAGAGGATTCAGTCAAAATCATCATGGGTTTGAAAGAAAGGTTTGAGGACCACCACGGCGTTCACTTTTCCGCTAAAGTTATTAAGGCTGCAGTTGAATTGGCCGATAAATATATTACCGATCGTCGTTTGCCTGATAAGGCCATCGACTTAATTGATGAAGCTGGCGCGATGGTTCGACTTAAAAAGAAGGCCACGGCTGCCAAGAAAACAGATTCAGCTACGAGCACGGCCAGTACTGAGACGACTGAAGCTACTTCACCTGCCGTCGTTGTCACTCCAGCTGAGGCAAATCAGCAGACGGTAACACCAAAGCGGCCTACAGGACCACGGATAAACGTCACGCTCAAAGACCTTGAGATGGTTGTGGCCAAAGTTGCCAAAGTTCCAGAGAAATCAGTGGTGGGTGATGAGAAGGATAAGTTAAAAGGACTTAAGAACCATCTTCAAATGCTGATTTTTGGTCAAGATGAGGCCATTAAAAAGGTCACAGACACCATTTTGTTGGCAAGAAGTGGCCTAGGCAATGAACATAAGCCTCTTGCTTCCTTTTTGTTCGCTGGACCGACCGGGGTAGGTAAAACAGAATTGGCCAAGCAACTGGCATTGCACCTGGGCGTCCATTTTGAGCGATATGACATGTCTGAATATATGGAGAAGCATGCTGTGGCCAAATTGATTGGAGCACCTCCTGGCTATGTTGGGCATGAAAATGGCGGCATTTTAACCGATGCTATTAAGAAAAATCCCTACTGCGTACTTCTTTTAGATGAAATCGAGAAGGCCCATCCAGATATTTATAATGTTTTATTGCAGGTGATGGACCATGGCAGTCTGACAGATTCGCAAGGTCGCACCAGCAATTTTAGAAATGTCGTTATTATCATGACAACCAATGCTGGGGCCAAGGATATGGAAGCTGGCTCTATTGGCTTTGGAAGTAAAAGCACTGTCGATGTGTCTAAGCGGGACGCTGCCATTCGAAACTTTTTTACACCCGAATTCCGAAATCGCTTAGATCTCATTGTGCACTTTAATAAACTCGCTGATGATCACATTATCAGTGTCGTGGATAAGTTCCTTGCTCAGGTTGAGGCCCGCCTTGTCGCCAAAGGTGTGGTGATGAAAGTCGAATTGGCTGCCCGTAAGTACTTGGCACGCACAGGTTTTGATGAAAAATTGGGTGCGAGGCCTATTGAGCGCTTGATCAATGAAAAAATCACCAAGCCTTTGTCCCAAGAATTGCTATTTGGGCAGCTTGAAAAAGGTGGAACGGTAGAAATTGGTCTAAAAAATGCCAGTGAATCTCCAATAAATGGGCCAGAAGAACTCACTTTCACTTTTACTTCTAAACAAAAGTCTCATTAAGCTCACTTTTAAAAACTTAAAATCATCTTGATGCCAATTTTTTGGGCCAAGATTAGGCAAAATTGACCTGACCAGGTCCTATTTTTTGATTTCAAGGCCAAAAGTTTTAAAAAAATTGGGGAAATCAAAGTTTGGGCCAACCCGCTTTGATCTGAAACAAAAGATGAACCGCTTTCAGTTCATTTTTTTGACATTGTGACCATTTTTTAAGTTTGAAAGGGTTGAAAATGGCCAATTTTAAGTCACTTTATTCCAAAATAAACAAAACCTTCTCGACGGTGAAAGCACGAAAGAAGGCTCTAGCATTGAGTTCTGTTCAATTCAAAGAGGAGGCATAAAATTTTTAGTATTGTTCTTCAAAAGTGAAGCAGCGATTATGAATTTGTCTAAAAATGTGACAGAAGTTTTTGAATTTTCCTTTGTTTTGAAAAAAATCTTTAAAATTTTTTGTGATAAGACGATGAGTGAAGTGAAAAAACCAAGTCATCGTAAAAAAAAATTATTAGTTTAATTTTTTTGTTTGCGTTAAAGTGATTTTGTGTTTATTCTTTTATTAAAGAAGTTTCATTACTAGGAGGACTTCCATGGCAACTAAGAAAAAAGCCACAAAGAAAGTAGCTAAAAAAGCTACAAAAAAAGTAGCTAAGAAAAAAGCTACAAAGAAGAAATAGTCGAATAAGATTATTTCTCTGGTCTTCCAACCAGATTAAAAGCGGTCGAAAGGCCGCTTTTGTTATTTTAGGGGGTCACTTTTCTGTTATCCCTTCAGTAAAACCTCAGAATCTGTATCAAAAACAAGCTTTAAACCTGACCTCAGGACCGAAATAGTTTACAAAGCCCTTTCTAATGGGTACACAGCCCTTCATCAATCGTAGCGTTGACTGTAATACCGTTTAACAAGGTGAGTTTATGGCAACAGGTCTGGGTTCAAGCCAAGTAGAGCTTAAAGAAAAGTCTGTTTTCGAAGTTAATGGACAACAAGTTTTCAAAATAGGGGATCTCAATTTCCCGCCACGCAAAGTTTGGATGAAAACCTTTGGTTGTCAGATGAATTATCATGATTCTGACCGCGTTTTATCCCATTTGAAGGATTTAAATTTCACTCATACCGAAGAAATCGACCAGGCTGACCTGGTTCTATTTAACACCTGCGCCGTTCGCGACCTGGCGAATAGTAAGTTCTACAGCCAATTGGGTGAAATGAAGCATGCTAAAAAGAAAAAGAGTGATTTAGTGATCGGCATTGGCGGTTGTGTGGCCCAAGTTGAAGGCAAAGACTTGGTTAAAAAGTATGATCATTTGGATTTTGCTTTTGGCACTGACGTCATCGACTGCATCAACGATATGGTTTATCGGACTTATGCTGGAGATTCTAAGTTTTCCATCAATTCTTGGGATCGAAGTGACAATTTCTCAATTGAAACCAAAGTGACTCACGGCAATCCTCAAGCTTTTGTGAATATTATCAAGGGCTGTAACAAATATTGTTCTTACTGCATTGTCCCTTATACCAGGGGTAAAGAGAAATCCCGTAGAAAGGATGAGATCGTTAAAGATGTTAAGAAATTGGTCGAATACCAAGGCATCCAAGAGGTCATGTTGCTTGGTCAGAACGTGAACTCGTTTGGCCATGAGAATAATGAGACTTTGGCGCAATTGCTTTTTGAATTAGATAATATAAATGGTCTGGAGATCATTCGTTATACGACTTCCCATCCTTACGATGTCAGTGATGAATTGATTGCCGCCCATGGAAGTTTGAAAAAGCTATCGAAGCAACTTCACCTTCCCGTCCAAAGTGGTTCCAATTCAGTACTTGAGCGAATGCTCCGCGAATACACCGTTGAGCATTATTTAGGCCTTTTGGAAAAATTGCGCAAGGCCCAGCCAGAGATAGTCTTGAGTACCGATATTATTGTCGGTTTTGTAAATGAAACCGAAGCAGAATTTCAGGACACGCTTAAACTCTTAGATATTGCTCAATTTGATTTTGCATACAGCTATGCCTATTCATTGAGGGCAAAAACCCGTGCCGCTTCGATGGAAGATCTTCTGACTGATGAAATACGCGGTCAGCGACTTCGCCTTCTTCAGGCCCATCAATTGCGCATCCAAGAAAAAATCCGCGCCAAACTTGTGGGGCAGAAATTTATCATGCTGGTTGATGGTCACGGAAAAATGGGTGGCATCAAAAAGTGGAAGGGAAGAACGAACTGTAATCGCATTGTGCATTTCAAACCTTTGAACGATGAACAGGATTTTCAATGGCATTGGGTCGAAGTGGAAGTCACAAGTGCTACGGCCCTAAGTTGTCAGGGGATCCTGCTGCGAGATTTTGGTCGAAAACCTCCCCACCTTCATCAGCTCTTACAATAAATTTGAAAACGCCAGTGAGATTCGGCCTTTTTTAATCAACCATTGCGAATTTTTTTCAGGTTTTAACCCTGCAATTATTGCCGGCCAGATGACCTTTTGGTGTCCAGATAATGACTGATTAGAATAGGGAGATGATAAGGTTTCAATATTTTATTTCACTTCTGGTTGCTGTTATAACTATGTTTTGGACTGGCCAGGTCTGGTCTTTTAACGAATTGGGTTTTGATTTTGGTTATAACAAGCAAATGTATGGGCAAGATCGCCAGAACTCCATCGTCAATCGCAATTATTCGGCCAATATTGCTAGCTACTTCACCAGTAATTTGGCCTTAGAGCTGAATTATTCTCAAGGCCAACAGATCACTACCGAGAATGAATCCATAGCCATCGCTGGCACCCAGTTTCGGGTGACGGGGACCCAAAACCGGGTTACCAACATCGTTTATGGTGGAGGATTGCGACTGCTGTTGACCTCAAGGCAGGCGCGCATTCGACCTTTTATAAGTGTGGGTTATGCTAATCAAGAAATTCAAGATGCGACTGATTATACTTTTTATGATATTAGCAATAACATAGTTACCACGTCGACGACGGAAGTTAAAAAGCAAACCATTGAATCAGTTTATGGTTCCTTTGGTCTCCAGATAGGGGTCACGCAACATTTTGCCATTAAGGGTTCAGTGCAAACGGTTTTTGAGGCCTTTAAAACTGAACGAGCTGGAGATAATTTGCGCTATATGGCCGGTCTGACGTGGATATTTTAAAAAAATTATTTGCTTAGGATTTAAAGCGTGTTGCAAAAAAAGAAGGCCATTCTTTATTTCTTATTCTCTATTACCATTATTGGGACCCTCTCCTGTGCGAAGGTTCGTTATTTAACTACCCAGGGCATGGGCCAGTGGAAGTTGATTAATAGCGCTAAGGAAAATTCCCTCGTCTTAAAAGACAACACTGTTAATCAAGAAACAAAAAATAAAATAGAGAAAATTGAGAAGATCAAAAAGTTCTTTTTCAATTTCTTTAATCGGGATGCGACTCCGATTTATGAAAAGACGGCTTTCTTGAAAGGTGAAGCAGTGACTTATCTTGTTATCGCCTCACCCTATGATGATGTGGAAGCCCATGAAGAATGGTTTCCCTTTTTTGGAAATTTTCCCTATCTGGGGTTTTTTGAAGAAGAGGATGCTAAGCATTGGGCGAGGAATCTTGAGAAGCGGGACATGGTGACTTATATACGCCCAGTGTATGCTTATTCTACGCTAGGGCATTTAGATGACCCCATACTTTCTTCTTTTTTTCGCTGGGATGATTGGGAATTAACCAATGTTATTTTTCATGAATTATTTCATACCATCTTTTTCGTTAAGGATGAGGTCGATCTCAACGAGGCTTTGGCCGATTTTATGGCCTTTGAACTCAGCAAAATTTACTTTAAATTACCTTTAGAAAAATTGGCAGAGTTAGACAAGAAAATGGCCAAACATCGGGATTTGGAGAAGCTCATCAAAGACAAGGCCCATGAGTTAAAGGAACAATACGCCAAAGAAAAATCATCTTTATCTGAGGGCAAAAAGTTAGATAAGCAGATTGCAGAACAAATTTTTCAAAAGATTTATTCCCAAATTAAAGAAAAAGGTCGTGAACTTTGTACCGAAGCAAAGATTGGGGCGGAAGAGTGTTTGCCTCTCGAACGCCCTTGGAATAATGCGGCACTGGCGGCTTTTTTGACTTATGAAGAAGAGTCGGATTTTTTGCGCGAGATTTTTAAACGCGAGGGGCAAGATATTAGACAAATGCTGCAAAACATAGAAAAAAAATATCAGTATTTTAAAAAGGAAAAGCCGCGCATCGAGGGAGAAAAGATCTCTTTCTTGGAATTTATTCACCTTGATTATGGCCTGCCTTTAATTAAAGATCCTTCTTTGAAAAAGGATTCGGAGTAGATTGGGGAATTCGAGCATGAAAAAGAAACAACCTATTCACGTCTTTTTGATTGATCCACTGGAAAAACTTAATATTAAAAAGGATTCGACTCTTTATATGGCCCACACACTCCAGGCCAAGGGAGGGCGTTCACTTTTTCTCTTTGAAAAGGATTTCTATTTTGAGGGCAAAGAGTCTGTGGTTTGGGAAGCTTACTCTTTTCATTCCGAAGAAGAGGAGAGTGGTTATTATTTAAAGCAAGTTAAGTTAACGCATAAATCGTTAATTCGTTGGCAAGATATTGATTATTTTCATATGCGACTTGATCCTCCTTTTGATGCGCGCTATTTGCGATATCTTTGGATGCTTCAGGGGCTAAAAGAGGCGCATAAAAAAAAGGGTCTGAGAAAAAAACAAAAGAGTGGGCCGAAGCTTATCAATGATCCGGCCGGTATTTTAGTTTTTAATGAAAAAATATTGGCCTATGTCCAACCCCAATCTCATCCCAGTTTTGTTGGACAATCTTTTCAGTCCTTTTGGTCCTTTTACCAGCGCCATCAAAAAGGACAAGGGATAATCTTAAAGCCTCTCGACCTTTACCAAGGCATTGGTGTTGAAAAAATACCGGAAGGTCTTGAGTTCAAGGAAGCAGAGCAGATTTTTAATCACAAGGTTAAAGAGTGCGGGGGGAGCGTGGTAGCACAGCCCTTTATAAAGGCCGTGGAGAAGGGGGAAGTGCGCGCCCTGTTTTTTGATGGCAAACTTCTTGGCGCTATTTTAAAGGTTCCAAAGCAAGGTGAATTTCTCGCCAATATTGCTCAAGGAGCAAGTTTTGGCCCCATTAAATTAAAACAGTCCGTACTTTTGGCCTGTAAAAAAGTTAGTCGAGATGTTTCAAAATTTGGAATTCGATTTATTGCCTTTGATATTTTAGGCGATAAAATTTCTGAAGCCAACGTAACCTGTCCCGGACTTTTGGTGGAAGTATCCAAGGCCAACAAAAAGAATCTGGCGGCTGAAATTCTTAAAAAACTGTAACCAACTAGCGAAGAAAATTCGACGGTCTATTGTGGCATATCTTTGGTATAGTCTGTGGCCAATTGTAAGCTAATTTCGTAGCAGTCATTGGTCCAGACTAGTCCCCAAGGACAGTAAGGGCTGGAGCTTTCTGAAATACCCATGAGCTTATCCCATGTACAAGAGTAGTCCCACATTACGTTTCTGACTTCTACGATGAAAGGCTGCCCAATGCTTGGAACTGTAAATGATTGCACCGAGGAGCAACCATTCACAGGAATGTTATCAATCGTGCGAGTTGTAAAATGAGTGGCCGCACCCGGTACCTTTAACCCAATTTGAACTTTGAGTTTGGTGTAATTAATGGCCTCCATGCGACAGACATTATTGTAAGTATCAATTGCCTTGCCTGGTGATGGATGGGCGAGAACGCGAATTTTAAATTTTGTGTCCGTGATAAACATGTTTTGTGCGGTTGGAGTTTGCAAGCGAGGATCAGTGGCACTTGACCAGGCCACCACGTTGCTTGATTTGCCATGAGCGATGATGCTCGGAAGAGTGTAGTAGTCAAAAGGCTGTGTCCCAACACCTTGAGCAGTACAAACTGGATTTTGAGGATTTCCGCCAGTTCCTCCTGTGCCACCGGTGCCGCCAGTTCCACCTGTGCCACCTGTTCCCCCAATGCCACCATTATTGTTAAAGTTTTGACTTGTAGAAGAATTGCTACTGTTCGATGTTTTTTTGGTGCAACCTGAGGCCGCAACAAAAATTAAAAGCAACGCCGTAGCGACTTTCATTCCACTTGTTTTGTTTTTAGTTGAATCTTTTTTCATAAAAAATCCATTTCAATAGTTGGTTGTTAAACACCAATTCACTAAACCTTTCGGATTTTAAAGCTAGAAACTTCAATTTATTGGAGAGTTATCTAAGTTGATTCAAAAATATTAGACCAATGTGTTTTACTCGGAGATTTTTTATGTGTTACACTTATTCAATTCGATTACATAGTTGGATAGGTTTCATGGAAAAAACAGAGAATAGAAATCTTATAAAGGGACAAAGGCAGACTAAAAAAGACAGGTTATTGAATGCCCTTGTTGATATCGGCAGAGAAATGTCCCAGGCCTCACTCATCCTTGCTCAAGGTCATAAAGGTCTAGCAGAAGAATTTTTAACAACCTCCCTCGGAATTGTTTTAAAGAATGGCAAGCAGAAGGGATTGGAATTTGAAGCCGGAATGGCAACTGATATTGAGTGGCTTCGAGAAGAATGGTTAACGCAGTTACTTCGTTTGTCTTTGGCCAATTCCCCAGCTGTGCAGTTAGAGAAACCAAATAAGCTTGGGCCTTTGCAAAAAAATCGTGAGCGCCTGCTTGTTTTTCTTTTTCTCGTCAATAATTACTCTCTTTCTCTTTTAAGGCGCACTTTTAATTATAGTGATCTCGAATTAAATCAAAGTTTTTTTCGAGGAATTTTGCAATTAGTGACCCAGACAAAAAATGTCAGTGATAATAATGAATTCTTCAGTGCCCAAGGAATTTTGCTTAAACCACTTCGCTGTCCAAATAATTTTATGGCCCATCAATATCCTTGGTGGCCAGGCGTAACCGATGAGAGTCTGCAGCAGTATTATTGGCATATTGGACAATGTGGGGACTGCAAGGAACTGGATCAACATACGACTCAGGTGCGCGATTGGGTAAAAAAGTCTTTTCTAGATTTTTTGAAGCGGTACGGAACGACGGAAAAAGAGTTATCGTCGATCCTGGAATCTGCTACCCATAAATATCTGGGAATGAAAGGAATTTCAATCGCCAAGAATATTACCAAAAACATTGCCACGGACATTCCTAAGGAAATTCCTAAGGACATTTCAGAACATTCCCCAAATTTTGAGGACAGCTTTTCCATTCGAAATATAAAATCCTGGTTTACTTCACAACCGACTCCATAATCGATGATGAATGTTATTCTCCAATATTGAGTTGGAAATAAATGTAAAATTCTTTGTTGTCGTCAAGGAGAGCGCGTGGGGGATTAGGGAGTGCTCGAATATTCATGAGAGTATCATCAAATAATTTTTGAACTAAATCGTCTGTCGACCACTGAACGATTTTCAAGGTAACTATGTTGCCGTTCTCATCTAAAATAAGTTTACCCATCATTCTATGCACGCCTTTATTAATGCGAGCATTAATACTAGGGTTGCGATTCTCAAGCTGCCGATAGGTTGTCAAAAATGCATTAACATAGGTCTCAAAAGTTCTTTTATTAAAGGTGTAGAATATTTTTTCCTGAGTATTGAGTTGATCAAGAGGCACTCCGCGCGGTGGAGACATGCGAAAGTTAAAAGCTGATTTATTTAATATATATTCATCCATGGGTGATTGGGCGATTTCACCAACACTGCTGGCAGATAATTTTGCAGGAGGGCCAAAATTAGCTTCTTGCCTTGATTCCTCGACTTCATCGCGATTCATTCTTTCAACTTGAAAGCCTGTAGTTCCAGTGGCGGTCGTGGCAGAAAGCCTTTTGGGGCGTATGTTTTTCACTAATTCTTTGTTCTGCATTTGGGCCATCTTGCCTAGGTCCCGTAGCGAAGGTGTTTTTGAAGCAGGGCCGGTAGATTTTTCGGTTTTGTTTATAAATTTATTGGCCTGGTTTGGCTTATTCGAAAATACTGGCAGGGTAAAATCTTTTTCTTTTCCATCTTTCATACCAACTGTTCGCATTCTCTCCTGAACGCGTTTCAACTCCTGAGTTGGTAAATCTTTTAGGTCGACAACCTTAAGTAAATTCGACTGTGGATGACCTGCTGCTGGCCCTGAAAGCAGAGGCCATAGATATCTTAAAAATAAAAAGGCCATGAGGAAGAGTAAAGCGTGAAATAAAATGGACGCGGCCATCCCGCGCAGGCCAGTAAAAAAATTATTGCGATAATCATGATCAGTGCCCGTATAGAATAGTGCGACTTCCTGGCCTAAAGGATTGGGCACGAGGAGGTTTCTACTTGAGCCCGACAGAAAAAGTCCATTTTCTGAGGCGATAGGTTGTTTGCCTCTTGAATCGTGGCTTCCGTTGTCGGGAGGAGAGGTTTTTTCTGTCATTTTAAATCTTCTCAACCAGTTACTAAGCTAACTTAGCATAATCTCATGGAAAAAAAATTCCCTTTTTTAGAAATTCTTGACTCACATGATCGTCATTGGAACAATAAGGGGGAGAAATATTGGCAAGGCCGTATTTCACTAATTTGCGATTTGGCCACGAAGGCCGTCCGACACTTTAAGGATGAGGTGAGTTCCATGGAACAAAAAATTTCCACTACTTCTGATGCCAACCAATGGGAGCAGAAAACAACCAATTCAAAAAATACGCGTTGGAACGAATCTGCTTGGATGAGGGCCATTACCATTTTTGCCATTTTTACTTTGGTAGGTGGAGGCTTCTATGTTTGGAAGAGCGAAACGCTGAACGCCCTCAGGCCTGTAGGATTAGGACTCAACACTTGTTTTTTTCGCGTTAATCAAACTTTTACTGCTCGAATGATCAACGACAGTGCCTCCAAGTACTTGGGCAATGAATTTGTGACGGACACCGAAAACTGTTTTGCTGACCTCACCAAAATGGGGCAAGCGACTTCAGATAAAATTATTGGTCAGTTAAATTCTTTGGCCGCTTTAACCCATCAGTTTCATTCGGCTTTAAATAATTCAAAAAGTGCATTTACCAGACGGGAAGGCGAAACAGAGGGAGCTATTCCAAGTTATAAAAAATTAGAGTCGCAAAAATTTGAAGTAGAAAGCAGTTTGGAAAGGGAAGCTTTTCAAATTGAAAAATTAATTGATTGGTTGAGACCTGGATTAATTTTGGGGATTCTGGTCCTGGCCTTCGGATCAATTGTTGAAGCAAGAAAGAGAAAAACAGTTATTGTGCAGGCCCTAAATAATAACACGACAAGCTCGCCAAAGGTTGCGACAACTGTTTTTACCGACAGCCAAATTGCCACAACACAATCAGTACCTAAAATAGATACAGTCGTTGTTGATCGAAAAATTCTCCCGGCCGGCGTGGTGACTGGTGCGATTGAAGATACAACTACCAGATCACAAATTGGCGACGATCAGCAGTTAGAGTTGGAAATGACAACGGAGATTGGGACAACGATGCCTGAATACCGACCAACCAGCCAATTAATTTCAACAGAAGATTTTAATATTGCAGAAACTATTAAGATTGAAGATATTATTTCAACTTGTCTGGAGCAGATGGCGCCGCAATTTTTCTCAGAAGGAATTGCTGTTGATCTCGCCATTAACCCTGATACTCAGGTGAATGAAGAGCAGCGAGAAATATTGGAGCAATTATTTTTTGGAGCGATCAATACGGCGATTAAAGCTGTAAGACCTTGTGAGCGAGTTACTATTGCCGCAGATGGCTTAAATGGCGAAATCCATTTTAATGTGACGGCTTACCATCCTCACGATTTTAAGCAGGAAAGTTCGATTCACGGACCAACGTTATTGGCCGAAGTGAGTCGAAGAAATCAGGTTATAAAGGTTGTTTCAGGCGATCTAAAATTAGAATATCGCGATGATATCCTGGTCTCTAACGATGGAAGTGTCATGGGAGTGAAAACTGAGTTGAGTGGTACGCCGATTATTCCGAATACTCTGGCCATGACTGAAAAAGATAGCGAAAGAGAAAATAAGACAGCAAGATTGGTGGCAGTAAAAAAGACGACCAAGCGCCAGCTTCGAAGGGAGTTGGAGTCTTAAAAGGTATGTTTTCGTAGTTTAATAAATTTTGTATGACCGATGGAATGGGCCACTAGTTTGGCCCATTCTTTTTCTATAAACATTGATCTAATCAAAATATTCCCTAAATCGTTGGCAGGCACGTTATGTTTTTTTATTTGATATTCAAATAAAAATTCACCCATCATTCGACCAAGAAGCTTTCCTATATTGAAGATTTGCTTTGGATTCTTGTCTCTTAAGAATTTTTGAAGCCCCGTATTCTTTTTTAGGAGAGTGGCATTCTTTGAAAGCTTGATAACATTTGAATAATTTCGTTTATCTTCTTCATTTTTATTTTGTTCTTTTTTATTTTTGCCTTTGGAATTTTTATATTTGTCTAAAACATCTAAATAAAGATCTGTTTTTCGATTGGGATTCACAATCTTCGAGCAAAGATGGGAAAAGGCTTCAACCACTAAAACGTTTTTGAGTTGGTTAATTTTATTGCCCTTTGCTTTGCCTTTAGAATTATCCATTTGCTGGATTTGATGGTGAAAGAGGTGCATGCCGGCCGCCATGGCCAGACGATTGATGGAATAATGGGATAGATAGTAGCTATTCATTTGGGGTATTTTAAGGACTGCACCTGTACTTATCTTCCACTTAACAAAATTCCTTTCACTTGAAGATTGAATGGATTTTGTTAGATCAAGAACGTAGTCAAGATTGGTATAGTCATAGAGATTAAAGTCATCGAGAGATTGGTCAAATTTAGTATCAGGCAAAATGACCTTTGCTAAATTTTGGCAAAGAAATAAAAAATTATCGTGAATATTACTCGTAAAGGTCTTTAACCCCGATTGGTTTTGACTATCTCGTAGGTCAAAATCTGGATCATCACTTAAGTTATCAAACCAATAAACCATGCTTTCATATTTGATCCAAGGTGGAGAAGAAATAAGGCAAAATTCGTGACCCCCAAACTCAATTAATGTAGAGCCTTGTTCCTTTAGCTTATTTTGTTTCAATAGGCGCCAATAAACTTCGTCCAGGTTTTGGTGAATAATTGTTTGGTTGATTGGGAATGGGGAATTTTGAGTAACTTGGGCCGGCAATTTCTTTTGCGTTATATGCAGCTCTCCAAACAGGGCAATAACAGTTGAATTTGGATTCTGGGATAATATTTCAACGATTCTTTTTGCTGCAAACTCGTCGCGTTTGGTGAGTTCGCCATCACTATTGAGGCCAACCACTCTTATTTTACTTTTGCGAGCAAAATCGAATATTGTTTTGTAGTGGCCCCAAGGAAAGCGCCAGGATTCGTGGTAGTCAATGCCCGATAAAAATTCTTGCTCAGAAATGAGATGGTTCATGTAGCGATCAATTTCAATTTGATAACGGGCGTGAACCATTTCCATTCCCAAAGTAATCTGGGCCTTGCCTTCAGTTAGAACTCTTAAAATTCTCTCTAGGTTTTTAGTGCTTTGATCAAAGGTATGGAAGTCGCCTAGGTAAACAACTTGGGATTTAGCTATAGATATAAATAATTTCTCTTCGTTGCTAAGTTTGAATTTGCGTTTCGATTCTTTGTATTGGTAGCGAATATATTCGATATGCTGTTTGGAAAAGCGACCTTCAAAGCTGGAAGCTTTTGTTTTCATGTGACGATAAATCTTTTCTTGAAAGGGAATAAGCCCGTTCATGCGATTTTCGATAATGAAACTCCTCTGATAAGGGAATTAAATTCTCTTAGATTTATTATAAAGGAAAATGAAATTAGGTGTGAGAAAACAGACGGCGAAAATTATTATTAATTTCAGCTAGGGCCTTTAGATGAAGAGATTCGAGTTCTTTTTCGAGGCGTAAATTATTGCGTAAAATTTCTTCGAGTTCACTAGATTTGGGAACTCTTAAACCGCTAATGACCTGGGAAATAGGTCTTCCCATAAGTCTTTGAGCTAAGAATTGCATAAATTTTACTAGGGCAGAAGAAGCATAGAGTTTGGCCGCTAATCCCTTTTCTGAGTAAATTTCTAGGCAATACTGGTCCAAATTTTGAGAGACTTGCACCTGCGCCATTGGGAAATAAATGTGTTCTGGACTCTTGGTGCTGAAATCAACAAATACGTCTGAATTGCGCGGGTAAATAGGGTAATTTGGAAGCTTGGTCAAAGGTTGAAAAATAACCGGGTTTTGGTAGTTAATGGAGTTAATCTTGAGCTCTCCGCCTTCATTCTGTCCTTTGGCGTTATTTGTGCCATAGAATCGAATCTGAGTTTCCTCAATTAAAAAAGCAAAATGACTGGCCATGGCCAAAGTGTGCCATGGATATTGGGTTAAATATTTGCCCGCAAAATCTTTCATTTCTTGAAGGTTCTGAGCGATCTTGCTTGGTTCCATTCTTGCCAAATCATCAACTTGTAATTGAATGAAGGGATATTTCTCAAGTAGCTCTTGCGGAAAGGATTCTCTTCGACAAAGGGCCTGAGGAATCAATAAAGAACGCAATTTCCCCTTAACTTTAGTGTTACCGCCACTGAGAGAGAATTGAATTATTTGTCCACCAATCTCTGATTTTAGAAAATGTTTTAGCCCATTAATATTTATGTCATAAATTTTTGGAGTTAATCCATAATATTGGTAATAGGCGATACCACATTGCTCTTTCTTGGCCAAATAACTCTCTGATCTAATGATTTCTAATCCAATTTGCTCAGGGTTGGTTAGATTCACAACGAGGACGAGCGGGTATCGAGCCGATGGCTGTGCTTTGGTTCCCAAAAGTTCTTCGGTAATGGACCAGCGCGGGTTATCTTTATTTCCCCCACTTGGGTGTTCATTATTTTTTTCTGAATTTGAGTTGAACCAATTATGGAAACTTTCTTTAGGATGAGAAAGTTGATTGATAGAATCTTCCAAACTTTCAATTTGAAAAATTTGTTCAAAGGCAATGGCCGATTTCGTGAGCGCTCTAAAAAAGTTCGGATGGGTCGGACGCTCTGTTGAGGTCATGGCATTGAGAAGCTTTCCATCAACAATGGCATCTTGGTGAAAATGTAACTGGCCAACTGCTCCAATGTCCTTTTGGTAAATGGCCAAAGAATTCGATTTCGTTTTCAAGAAATCTCTAAATCCTTTCACGAATTGATGGAAATACTGAAACTGTTTTAGTTCGCCTTCTAAGCCGAAAACAGGACAAGCATATTTCTTATTGGCCAACATTCCTTGCTGACCAGAAAATCCTGGCAGAAGAGGTTGGCGATTTTTAGTAAAAATATATAAATAGTCTGCCAATTCGCCTTTGCCTTGTAATTCACTAAAATTAAAAAAACCTTCAATCTTAAATTTTTCTAGCAGTTGGTTAACTTTATCGCTTTGGCTAGGCACAAACAGATTTTGATTGGTAAACAAGTAGATAACACCGTTAGGGGCAAGGTGAGTTTCTTCCATTTGAAATTGCGATAGGACGTAGTGGAAGGGATTCCTTTTAGGCAATTCAAGTAAATTTAAAATGATGCGATCGTAAACAAGTCCGCCAAGATCATCTAGACCCTCCAGTCCCATATTGAGGAGGGGAACTTGGCCATAAGCGCCTTCTCTCGACTTGGCATATTTCTGTCTCATTATAAGACTAATAAACTGGGTGACATCTTTTTTCTTTAAAGCAGCGAGGCGGACGAGGAAAGAGAGGAAATGAAGCTCATGACAGATTTTAATAAAACTGCCATAGCCAAATTCATCTCCTTGAAAATCTGGACAAATAACAGAGTCCCAGTTGGGAGAAAGGTTTTTTTCTTGTGCCAACCAGTGACCTTGGCTTAGAGAAAATAAATATTCTCCGACAAATTTCGCACTTATGGTGTCATTCTTAACATTGACCGATCGCTGGCCGCATTCGGCCCAACGAGGAAAATTCATCATGAGTTCTGTTAAAAAAAGGCCAAATGCTTTGTGACTTAATGAGTGAGAAAATTTAAGGGCATGTTCACCTTCAATTCCAGTGTGGGCATGGGAATTTTTTTGGAAATTCTTGTAGGTGCAAACTTTCATCATTTCATTAATGGTGACTTCATTCAAACATTCGAGTAACCCACTAATCAAATCTTTTGAGTTTGGTGAAGGGCGATACCATGTAAAGCAATTGCTTTGAAGAGATTCACAAGGGAAATCCAGTGAGCTCCCGCGAGGAAAAATACGAGCGATAAAATTATTGAAATTAAATAAAATGGAATCTTGTAATTGAAAATTGAGGGCATGGGCGAGCTGTAGAACGAATTTAATTTTAAATAAATAAACGACGACGCCTCTAAAGGTAAAGATGTCGGTAAATTGATCTAAATGTTCGCGATAGGGGGATTGCTTGTCTTCTAAGTGGGCCCAAAAAGAGCTGGGACTTGTGATCTGCTCGCAATTGAGAGGGACGTGGCTAGCGTAGCTTAAAAAGTGATTATAAATTGAAAGCTTGAGCGATTTATTAAAAAGGTTATGTTGTTCAAACTGATTTTTCCCATCGGCCCATAATTGACGAAAAATGGATTGCAATTCGAGACCAGTTTTTGAAAGAAGACCTTCTCCCTTCCAGCCGGGAGTAAAAAATTGGGCCAACCCTTGCTTGTTTAAGGCCAAATCTTCAAGGATTAAATTTTCAGGAAGAGGTGGTAGTGTTTCAGATAATTTCTCGTTTTCCCAATTAAAATTTCTAGGGCCAACGATATCAACGTGTCCTGTTGTTCCTGTTTTGAGTGGCGATTGCATCACTTGGGTAGTTTGCCACATATTTTTTTCAGTCACCTGTTGATTGATGATCGAAGATGGCTTCGTGCTGGAAAGAGCTGCATTGGTCGAGCGATGAGGAATTTCTGATTTTAACCATTCTCCAAGTTGAATGGATGTTTTTTGTTTTTGATTTTCACTACTGGAGATGAGTTGAGAGAAAATAGTATCTGTTTTGGATTCAATAATTTGACGGTCACTTTGACCGTTATTATTTTTCTTGAATGGATCCAAAAATTGATTCACCTTGTGGCCTTCTCATCAAAAATACGCACAAATAAATTCCTAACAATCCTTTTCCACCGCAAAAAAACGCGAAAAGTCCCTCTCAACCCAACTCGATTAAAAGTTATGCGGGTTTTAATTCGGAACCACCATGGAAGGGATTTTGCCCAAAAAAACTTCCAAAAATCTACTTAACCGTCAGAAGTTTGTCATGGGGAAAGGGAGTAAAAAAAATCTAAAATTGTCTGACATTTGTAAGTATAACTGACTGAAATCATTAATTAAAGTTGAAGCATTTTGGCGGCTTTTCGTGTCTCAAGTTAACCGCTTAAAAGTCCGATAGGGTATGCGATCTGATGTTTTATGCAGGGGATAAATTATGGCATCGAAACCAGTCGAAGAGCAAGGATTCAACGAAAAAGAGCTCGAAGACATCATGAGTGAGATCGAAAATTTGGAAGCGGAATTTGACGACGGCGCTGCGCCAGATGCAAGTCCGGAAGAAAAGGAAGGGCCTGCTCAAGTAGAAGCAGCGGCTGGGCCAGTTGAAGCGCCAAAGCCAGTGGCGGCGAAACCTAGACCATCAGTGGTAAAGGATGAGCCTGTTGCTCCTGCTCCAGTGAAGCACTCACCAAAGCCAGTTCCATCACCAAGCCCTGCAGCAGAGGGTGGACCAGTATCTTCCTTTGTTGATTTTCATGTGCAAGGTGATATGCACGTAAATTTTAAATTTCATTTCGGCGAAAGCTGGGTCATGGTAACAGCGGGTGCGGAAGATGGTTTGGTAATCGAAATGCCAGGCGGCATGCGATTTACCGTGCCTGTTCATCCATCTAAGTCGCGCAAAGCTTCCTAATGTGTTAAGTTGGCCCTATGGCCATTTCTATTCTCGGTGGAAAATTTAAAGGTCGCGCTCTCAAAGTCCCTTCCAAGGGAACTAGGCCTACGTCTATTTTGCTACGCCGTCGTTTGTTTGATCGCTATCAGAACTTTCAAGGTAAATACTTTCTAGATTTGTGCGCAGGTTCCGGAGCCGTCGGAATAGAAGCACTCAGTCGAGGGGCCGAGAAGGTTACCTTTGTAGAATCTGACGCCAAGGCCACCCAGCTTATTAGTAGCAACTTGCAGCAACTAGAGTTTGAGAAGAGTCAGTGTCAGGTGAGAACTCAGAAGGTTAAAATATTTTTTAATCAGTGGGCGCTGGATTATCAGCAAATGGCCGAAGATGAGAGACGAGATACCATCGTATTTTTTGACCCTCCTTATGAATTGCATGGACTATACCAAGATTTGTTCGACAGTCTCGGGATGAGTAATAATGAAGGTGGAAAGTGGTTTTGCGGGCTCCTCTGGATTGAATCTGAAGACCAAAAAGGGCCAAGCGAAGATCTTCTGGTGCAAAATGTTAAAAGCTGCGGTGGTCAAGTCGACAAAGTTCTCAGGCAGAGGACTAGCTTTTTGTTGTGTTGTTCTTTTTATAATTCTTGATTTTTGCTTTTAAGATTGGTGGCGAGTGTTTAGAATTCCCGCGAGGTCAACAGACAGAGGGGGAATCATGAGGAACAGCGCTTTACACCTAAGCCGCCGTGCCAGTGGTGTGCAAGAATCGGTCACGTTAAAACTCAACGCCCGAGCGGTCAAAATGGCCGAAGAGGGACGCAAAGTTTACAACCTTACTGCCGGTCAATTGCCATTTCGCACTTTGCCTGAATTTGTTGAACTTATAAAAACCGAACTCAATTTCATTAGAAGTTTTCAGTATCCACCCGTCCCAGGACTACCTGAGCTGCGACAAAAAATTTTCCAATATTTTTGTCAATCCCGCGGACTTGATAGTGACCAAATTAAAAAACAAATTTGGGAATCTAGTAAGGGGGCTTATGGGCAGGAAGATAAGAGTTTTGATTTTTCGACAGTCATTTGCAATGGTGCAAAACATTGTTTGAGTAATATTTTTGGTGCCCTTTTAGATCCAGGTGATGAAGTTATTATTCTTACACCTTATTGGGTGTCCTACCCTGAAATGGTAAAATTTTGTGATGGGGAGCCAATCGTTATCGAAAGTTCGATCTTCGATGTTTTTGTCCCGAGTCTAGACGATATCAAAAAGGCAATGAGTGCTAAAACCAAGGTCATTGTTTTAAATAGCCCCAACAATCCTACTGGAACTCATTATAGTGAGGAGTGGATGAAAGGGTTTGCCAATTTAATGGCCGAGCATCCAGAAGTGGCGATCATTAGCGATGAAATTTATTATGAGATTTTTTACTTTGATCCAAAACCAAAATTTTTCTACCACTTTCGTCCTGAGTTGTTAGCTCGCACTATTATTGTCGATGGTATATCCAAAAGTTTGGCGGCCACTGGTCTGCGCATTGGTTGGGCCATTGGGCCGAAAAATTTCATGGAAGGTGTTTCGCGTTTACAAGGCCAAACGACTTCTGGGGCCAATAGCCTAGTTCAGCGCGCACTACTTCATTTGGATTTTAATTTAATTCATCAATATATGGAGCCGATTAAATCTCATTTGCGCCACAATGCTCAAGTGGTGCGCGAAAAATATCGCGATCATGGTTTGGCCCATAGTTGGTACCAATCTTTTAGTGCTTTTTATTACATGATTGATTTTGCGCGAACGCCCTTAATGCAAAAATATTTAACTGGGCCGGAAGATAAGACCGACTACTCGCCTCGGATATGCGAGGATTTTCTCAATGATTTTGGCATTGCCATGGTTCCAGGTGGTGATTTTGGAGTACCCAATTCCGCTCGCATCAGCTTGGTGTTGGAACGGGGGCCATTTTCTGAGGTCATGGATATCATTGTGAAGGTTCTTTCACAGCGCTAGCCAGCTTTTTAACAATTCAAGGTGATTTCATCGGGTATTGACAGGACTATCTGGCATTAAGGCTAGGCTAATTTTGCACTGATACCCTTAGGAGGCAATCAACGCGATAATTTAGATCGGAGATTGCTGATCATGTTGCCTTGGAACCTTCGAAAAATTGTTCATCATTTTTTCTCAACTCAAGAAAAATTGTGGGTTCTATTTCTCATCTTCTTGGTGTCCGCGGGATGCGGGAAAAGTACGGATGAAAAGCGCGACGATGCAATTCTTTCGGCCAATATTCTGCTGACGAAGCAGCAATGTGACGCAGCCATTTCCTTATTGGAAGGGGTGGGGCGCGATGTGAACAATGTAAACTATCTTAAGGCGCTGGCCTCAGGCTACGCCTGCAAAGGTGGTTTTAACGTTCTACGTTTTTATCAAGATGATTTGCCTTTTATTGGAAACCCAGGGCCAATGGGAGGATTTTCTCGTTTTGGTTCTTCGGCTTCCATGACCACGCCAAGTAATTCCGCCTACAATAATCTACAAACGGCCATTAATTTACTTCTTTACGCCGGTGGAATTCCAACAGATGAAGATCCCACACCTTCCAGGCGCGCTAATAATTTTACTTTCAATGAAGCGGGCGAACTTAATGCCATGTTGATGTATACGATACTTGTTCAGCTTGGGCGCTACATAAAATTTTATGGCGACACCAATGCCAGCGGAGTGAAGGCCGGTGGCGCTCTCACCAGTGAATGTTTTACTGACTATCAAAACTTAGATTTTGCTCCGGCTTCAACAAGTGGAAGCCAGTATGATAATATTGTGGACTTTTTGGGTGCTGGGCTTACTGGTTCTTGTAACCTTCACACCGATGTTGGTCATCCAGACCTTGGTACCGAGGGAAATTATAATATTGCTCGTATGTGTCAGGGCGTTATTTTGATGAACAACCTGCTTGCAATATTCCCATCAGTTATTGCCGGTATTGCTGGCAGCAATTTTGCCAATTTATCTTCGCTGGAATCAACACTGAATACCGCGAAAGCTTCGGTGGAAACCCACACTCCTGGCTCGGCCGCAGCTGTTAACAGTGTCTATTCTCAGACTCGCTGTGAAACATTAAATGCTTCGAACGATGATTTTTTGCAAACTTATTTTCTTTTTATTATGGAGACGATGGTCCAATGATTTTTCGTCTTCCTGTATTAACAATACTCTTCGCTTTTTTTGCGACAATCGCATCGGCCGGCGAAAATCGTTACCTGGTAAGAAGTCCGAGGGCGCTTTTAATGGGCGATGCCTATACCTCAAAAGCCTACGACGATTACACACTTTTTTATAATCCGGCCACGCTAGGTCGCGGCTCGCTAGTTGAGCTCTATCCCATCAACGTCGACGTTGGTGTTACCAACGTTTTGGATGATATGGATCGCTTTGACAATTTTCCCAAGGACCCGGTGCCCATCGCCGATAGAATTATGGGATATCCCGTTTACCTCCATGCTGGGGCCACACCGGGAATAAAATTTGGCTCCTTTGGTTTCTCGATGTTTGCCAATAATTCAACTTCACTTGTTCTACGCAATGCAATTTATCCCCAAATTGATATTGATTATCGCTACGACCGCGGGTTTGTGGCGGGCTATGCCTACAGTTGGGGGCAGGGCGGGAAATTTGAAAAATTTAACCCCTTCGATAAAAGTAAAAAGAAAACCACAGCAGGTCGAAGAACCTCGGTGGGTCTTTCAGTCAAAAGCATTGACAGAGAAGGATTGAAGGGAAGTTTTTCGCTGTTTGGAACAACACTTTTAAATGAAATTAATAATAATAGCTCTGACGTGGGCGCTCTTAGGCGTGCGCTGGGATTTTCCAAGGGGCGCGGTTGGGGAGTGGATTTTGGTGCTGAGCACATTATTTCCAATGGGAAAGATGAATTGGCCTTTGCTGCTTCTGTGCTTGATATTGGCGGAACCAATTTTAAGAAAACTGAAGGTACGGCCCCAGTTCCGGAGCAGGATATGTTTATGAATGCCGGAGTCAGTTGGCGTCAAGATTTTACCCTACTCGATTACTCTCTTTCTCTCGATTTGCATCCGATGAACCGCGGATTGCCGCTTTCGCGCCAATTGCGTGTTGGAGCTGAAATTGGTTTACCTATAGTGCGGGCCTTGGCCGGTTTTGGAGAGGGCTATATCAGCTATGGCCTTATGGTCAATGTTTGGGTGGTAAAGGTTATGGCCGGTTTCTATAGCACCGAATTAGGAACGGAATTTAAAGAGGAGCAAGGTAAGCGCGCGGTCATTTATCTATCACTTCTTGATTTTACATTTGATATTTAATCCTCCACAATTATGACTAATGCCGAAAACTTGGAAGTTTTCGGAAAACCATCCATGAAGGAGGCGGGACTTGGAAAAAGAAAAGTCCGAAAAGTTTTTCGTTCTTGATACCAACGTAATTCTTTTTGATCCCAACGCGATTTTCAAATTTAGCCGTCACACTGTTTATCTCCCCTTAATAGTTATCGAAGAAATTGACCGCTTTAAACGCGATCAAAATGAGAACGGTAGGAATGCCCGTTTCTTCGGTCGTTTGATGGATGATTTGCGCTTAAAGGGTCATTTGTCCCATGGGGTGCCGACAGAGAATGGCGGCAAAGTAATGGTCGGCTTTGATCAAAGTAAAAATAATAATCACCACCATATCGATTTAACCAAAAACGATAATATCATTTTGTCTGCGGCCCTTAGTTTAAAAGAGGGTGGTAAAAATGTTTTGCTTGTTACCAAAGACATAAACCTTCGAATTAAAGCTGATGTTGTTGGAGTTGATTCAGAAGATTACGGTACTCACGATGTAACTTTAGAAGAGCTTTATACTGGCCATCGCATTGTAGAAGTTGATCTCAAAGATTATCAGGAATTTGAGCGGAATCGCTTTTTGGGTGCAGATAAGATGGCCGCGGAAGGCATTTGTCCTAATGAATATGTCACCCTGCAAGAGCGCAATAATCCGGGCCATCGCACTTATGGGCGCTTTCACCATGGTAAGAATGGTTTAGTTCCTTTGATTCCTATGCGCGAGGGAGCTTGGGGTATTTATCCTAAAAATGTCGAGCAGCGCTTTGCTTTTGACGCTCTTTTAAATGAGGAAGTGAAGTTGGTCACACTCGTTGGTAAGGCCGGAACTGGAAAAACTTTATTGGCCATTGCAGCTGGTTTGGAAATGACCGTCGCGAAAGAAAAATATATTCGCTTGCTGGTATCTCGCCCCGTTCAGCCACTTGGGCGCGACATTGGTTTCCTACCAGGTGACGTCAACGATAAGTTGGGGCCTTGGATGCAGCCTATTTTTGACAATATGGACTTCTTGTTTGGTAGTGTGCGCGGCGCGAGCAATGGCAGTTGGGAAGAATTGATCAACCAAGGCTTATTGCATGTGGAGCCGCTAACCTATATCAGAGGTCGTTCTATTCCTGGGCAGTACCTTATTGTCGATGAGGCACAAAACTTATCGCCACATGAAGTAAAAACGATAGTGACTCGCGCAGGCGAGGGAACAAAAATAGTTCTCACCGGAGACTGCGAGCAGATCGATAACCCTTATCTTGACTCTATTAACAATGGATTGGCCTACTGTGTGGAGAGATTGAGAACTAACGAACTTATTTCTCATGCGACACTTAAGATTGGCGAGCGTTCGCCGTTGTCTGAAGTGGCCACAAAGATGCTTTAAGGGTGTTCTCTTATGTCGCTGGGCACGTCACACAATCCAACTGAAAATCGCGGCAAGCGGCGCCAATTTTTGCGCGCACCCCTTCGCCGCGAAATTTTGTTTGAAAATGACGGTTATGTTTTTAAGGCCTTTGCCTCAAACCTTTCTGAAGGTGGATTGCTCATTACTGAGCTGCCCATGATTCCTAGTATTAATGCTCTCCCTATAATGGTTGGCCTGCCTCAATATCCTGATTTCTCCTCGCTTTCGAGTGAAAAATTAAATAATTTAAAAGTCCAAGAATTTGAATATAAAGTTGTGCGCGCCAAGGCGAAAATTGTACGTTCTTTTGATGGCATGTCGGAAGTCGATGTCGTGATGACCAAGAAAATGGGCTGTGAGTTCGTGGTCCTTTCAGATTTAGATCGCCAAAATATTCGCGAGTTTGTAAGCCAATGTGCTAAAAATATTATTTTTGTTTTAAATTATTTTGAAGGTCATCGCGGTAACAAAGAAGAGCAGGCCAAAATTTTGCGCAACCTTTGCAATGTTTTGGGCTACACCAAGGAAACTAAAATTGCTCTTTTGCGCCAAAAGATTTTGCACGACTACCAAAGTTTAGAATCGCGCTAGTAAAGATTTAAAATTTCTCCTCATTCCCGCCCCAGTCAAATTCGGATGGTCGCTTGTAAAATTGCTTAGTTAATTTTTTATCTAGTGTTATAAAAACTATAGAGTTAAAAAGTCGCTTCTATTTTCCATGTTATAAATTTACCTAGTTTTGTTCAATACGAGGGTAGATTTATGCATTTTTTAGATAGGAAAGGCTTTAAGGCCTTGACAGCGACACTGTTAGTTTGTTCTCTAATTTTGGCCAGCTCTAGTGGGTTTGCGCAATCAATGTGGCGGAAACCAAAATCCAGCGATCCATCTTATCTCGTGCTACAACTCAAGACCAAATATCAAGATGGTGGCACTGTAAGCGTGGAATTTGTTGGCCCGATTTCAGATAGTGATTTGGAATTCAATTTTGATAGGACGACCTATCCTAATGTTGGTGTTGAGCCCCTCCAATATAAAGCGGATGATTTGATTTTTAAAACAAAGTGGGAAAATGACCGCTGTGTGATTAAATCGGCAGAATTAAGCTATGCTAAAAAAAGTAGAAAGGTAGATTTTAATGGCAACAGTCTTGGAAGTGCTTATGCGGCCGGTGCTGCCATGAGTGCCACCATCCCAACCGATATTATTTTAAGTGTTCTCTCCTTGGGAATATATCCATTGGCCTTTGGTACCTTTGGCGAAATGCTCACACAAAAGGCCAATCGTGTGATTAAAAACACAAAAAAATTCCGTCGCGACCGGGAGCTATTTTCAATGTTGCAAGAATTTAACGATGAAAAAAATTGCAGCAACAAATTTCTGCGAAATTTGACCAAAATTTATATCAGTGTATTTAAATCCTAAGGCAAAACGTAAAAAGGCGTAAAAAGGTACGTAAAAAGGTACGTGGCGTAAAAAGGTACGTGGTACTTTTATGCACTTTTATGCATTTTTTTGCACGCTTTTTTGCACGAAGTAAGAAGTTACTTGCACGCACAAGTAAAATTGAGTCAGGAAAAATAAAAGACCGAGGCCAACCGAAAGGCCTCGTCGGTCTTTTGTTTTTATTTTGAATTTAATTGTAAGTATTATTTCTAAAAAATATTTCAATTGCCCATCGCTATCTAGAACCATTTAAAAATAGAATTTTAATCAAAAAAGTTATGAGAGTGTTGCACAGTACATTTAAATAGAAATGAGAGTGCTTTAGGTTGTTTCATGTTTGCAGAAGTAACGACACAAGTGATTTCTGACATTAGGAGAAAAAATAATTTTGTGCTAGAACGCTTTTAAAAAAAAGTTTTTGTGGTGAAAAAAGTGGAAAAACAAATTGAAAAAATGCACGATATTGAATTGGTGAAAAATTTGAAACTGAAAGTGGGCGAAGAAAAGAAGTTGGTGGCGGAAGTTTTGCGCTATTTAGAAGAAGTGAATCGCCGCCGCCTTTTTGTGGAGTATGGTACTCCTTCCATGTTTAAGTTTTGCACGCGGGTATTGGGTTACAGTGAAGCGGAGGCCGCCCTGCGGCTTAAGGCGATGCGTGTGACGAAAGTAGTGCCGAAGGCCTTGGAGAAAGTTCAAAACAACGAAGTGACTTTAAGTGGGCTGGCGAGCTTGCAAACTTTCTTGGCGCAAAATCCGGCGGCCGATGGGGCGCAAACATTGGATCTCATTTGCGGCAAATCGGCCCGCGAGACTGAAAAAATATTGGGAGAGTTATCAGATAATCCGCCGCCGCGACAATTGAAAATTAATTTGCCCGAGCGTGTGTTAAAAAAATTGGAAAAATTGCAAAGCGATTTCGCTGGATGTAGCGAATTGGAAATTCTGGAGGCATTGATAGACGAGCGCTTGCGCGAGAAGGGCACGACAAGGCCATTGCGTGCGGTGCGAGGATCAAAATTGCAACGCCATGTTTCTAGGACGTCCAAGGAAATGGTGTGGGCGCGGGCCCAAGGTCGGTGTGAAGGTATGGTTGGTGAAGGGGGCAAAAGGCAGCGCTGTGAGGCGTGCGTGTATCTGGAATTTGATCACATTCGTCCCATTGCTGAAGGTGGGGGAGGAGAGATGGAGAATTTGCAATTGCTTTGTAGCGCTTGTAATCAGCGAAAATTAATAAAAAGCGTGGCAATGAGGGACGTTGTTGGTCGAAAAAATGGACTGAGTGCTAGTTGTTGGCCATAAAGGCACCACCAATGGAATAAATCTTAATTGGATTTTGGTGCTGTCGTAAAAATTAAAGTAAGTTCATTAAAATAAGGCCATTAAAGAAAGGCTATTAAAGAAAGGCCAAACGCTCAATGCGCTCTTCTAATTCTGAAGCCATGGTGCGAATTTCCATTGCTTCTGGACGTTTATCGGCCTTAAGGCGGGTTTCAATTTCAAGCATAATGGCGCGAGCGCGGAGCCAATCTTCACGAGTCAAATCGCGCTTCTCAAGTGACATAATAAGATCGTTGGCTTCACTGGTTAATGAGTGAAAATCAACTGTTTTGTAGTATCGAACCCAGATATCGCTTTCAGTATTTAAGTCGATTTTTGCTGAACGTGTATTTTTCCAAGCGGCCATTTGTACTACATTAGCATCGCCACTTTTGTTCGTTTCTTGGTTATTAAAATCAGTTCCCATGACATTCCTCGACTTCTTGGTTTTTACAAATCTATTTTTGCTGATTGCAATGATCAGCATGTTTTAATGTCATAAGAGCTATCTTTTTTTGAAATTGTCCGACAAGGAATAAAAAAAATAATTTTAAAACGAGAAAAAAATACACGAGAGACAACAGATTCGATTTATAAAAGAGCAATAATTTCTAAAAAACGACTAGTTACCGAACTTAATTTTTCCAGAAGCTACCAACTTTTGAAGGTTTCCAAGAATCTGAATTAAATCCTTATCAAACTTAGATTTTGCCAAAATGGCTTGTTTTGCCATTTTTCTTTGTTCTCTTATGGCAGCCAAATCGATCACTTCAGCATCTGTATGCTGGGCAAAGCTTTCATTCAATTGAGCAAGCATCTGTGATGAACCTTGCATGTCAATTCCTCCTTAAGAGAGAAGAACGTCGAGTTTTGCTAAGGTTTAACAATCTCCTCACAGTTTGCTCAAGTCCCCCACAAAGAAAGTTGGACACGCCCGATTTTTGTCCGGAGAAACATGCATTCTTTTGGACAAAGTCACAGGGCCGTCCCAGAAGTATGAAAAAATTACACGAAGTACGCTCCTTTAGAGTGAAAAGCTCCCAGGCCTTTTGATCTATGGTATAGCCATGGCATGACTTTGGACTGGCAAAACCATTCAACATCAGAAGAAGTACGGCATCCTCATCATGAGGAAGGGACGACTATAATTGAACCAACTAAAGATCTTGTTCGCCAGCAATTGCAGAATGATCTCAAACTCCTTTTATCTCAATATAGGAATCCAGAGATTGGTTTGCGTTTAGTGGCAGAGAAAATAAATATTTCTGAAAAGACCTTAAAGCGTGCGCTTAATGCTGTTTGTGATCCCCATGCCAACACGCTTAAATCTTTTTATACCCACTTCTTTAAAGTAATGAATGAAGAAGTCACGTCACTCGAAATATATCAAACTATTAAAAAAATAATTAAGACTGAAAGTTTAAGCAAAATTTCATTTGATGTTAAAGCTGAAGAAACCTCCAGTAACGAATTGATGCGCCTTTTAGAACAAGATTTGGCCTTTCGCCAAATCTTTATTTTTTCTAGAACAGGGGTCGTGACTCAAAAATGGGTTATTGAGCAATTTGGTGCCTACGGCGTACGCATACTAGAGCAGATGGTGATGTTAGGAATTTTGCTTGAAATCGATCGGGGAATCTATAAACAAGGGCCACGCGGAGTGGAAAAGAGTGCCTTGGCCGTGAAGAAAATCATTCTGGAACTGAATCAACAATATCTTGATAGTGTTAAATTAGAAGAGCGCGGAGAAAATAGCGCCTTCTATGCGTTGGAAGGATTGAGTCTCGAAGCCAAAGAAAAATTATTGGAAAAATTGGATAACGTCAAAAGTGAGATCGCACAATTCATCAATGACCCTAAAAACCTAGGTCAGGAGCGCGTTTTTGTAACATTTGCAATGGATGTGCTCCCGGAACTTGAACAAGAGAAAGATCAGAAAAGTAGGAATAAAAATATCGCCAGCAATTTAATGGAGACAAGGCAATGAAGGTTGTACGTAAGCTGATTATAATTTTAATGGCAGGCATTTTAATGGCCGCAGGGCAATTTAGTTTGGCCGGAGATGTCGGAGAAGGTGGCGGCAAACCACGCATGGTGAATTTTGAAGAATTAAAATCAAAGGTAGCGACTTTTGCTAAATATGTAAGGTTAGAAGAATTGGCGCGCATGGGTGAAGTCGGAAGTGGTGGCGGCGGGGTGAGAAAGTGGAATAAAGAACTTCAAGACCGCATCAGTCGTCGCATGGCCCAGGAAAGCTCTTCGCGCGATCTTCGTCCGCTTGAAGGCCGTCGATTTGATTATGAAAGAAAACTCATGCCCGAAGAGGAATTTGGAAAATTTGATATTAGGTCAGTGGTTGTTTTCTATACTTCGACTCAGGGTTCGATAGAGGCGACGCAAATTTATAGCTACTCCATCCTCGATGGCGTTGAGGCGCATAAAGACGAAAATCTACTTAAGGATTTGATCTCTTTTGAAACCTTAGAAGGTGTCATCATTTCCCGCGATGAAATTTTGGGTGTGGGTGTCGAATTTCGCGTTAAGCCTTAAACTTAATTCGGATGGATTAAATTAGTTTCAAATTTACTTCTCTTTACTTGGGACTGCAAATTTGTCTCTTAAAATTTTATGCAGAATCATGGCAGGGATAGAAGCGACAATCATTGTTATAATCAAATAATTATCGTTTCCGGCAGACATTCTTTTTATAAATGCACCCAATATTACTGCCAGTAAAATAATGATTGTATAGAGAGGAATGGCAATTAAAAGTGGTAACTCGTATTTGGTATTTTTCTTACATTTTCCGCATTGATAGAGATGATCAGAGAAAGCAGTACTTTTTTGCAAATATGTAAAAAAGGAGGGATTGAACTGATGTTTACAATGAGGACATTTCATAATTCAAATACAAATTAGAAGTAATATATTTTACTATTTCATTTTTAATAATATTATATCTAAATACATTTCACTAACAAGATAAAATAAAAGATTTTTCAGCCTATACATTGTCGCCTTCGGCTCCTGCCTCTCGGCGACATACCGTACATCTGACGTCCACGGATGGACTAATGCCGACATGAGCAGGAGAGATTGTCGGCATGTAAAAAAAGGCCGAGATAAACTCGGCCTTCTGGATAGTTTGCATTAACAAAAAAGGAAAAAATTATTTTCCGTGTTTGTTGAACCAAGTCTGAGAACCTTTTGGATCTGGTTTCATAGTGTCTTGGCCTTTTGTCCAGCCAGCAGGGCAAACTTCGCCGTGCTTTTGTGTAAATTGGTAAGCTTCAACCGTGCGAAGAACTTCGTCAACGTTACGGCCAACGCTTAGGTTGTTGATGGTTGAAGTTTGGATCACGTCTTTGTCGTCGATAACAAATACGCCGCGAAGAGCGATACCAGCATCAAGAAGAACACCGTAATCAGCAGAGATTTTTTTAGTTACGTCAGCAAGAAGTGGGATTGTAAGTTCGCCAATGCCACCTTGAGTTCTTGGAGTTTTTGACCAAGCTAGGTGAGAAAATTTGCTGTCGATTGAGCAGCCAATGACTTCGCAATTAAGCGCTTTGAATTTTGCCGCGGCGTCGTTGAATGCCACGATTTCAGTTGGACATACGAAAGTAAAATCGAGTGGGTAAAAGAAAAGAACCTTCCACTTACCTTTGAAATCAGCGCTAGATAGAGTTTTGAATTCTGTCCCGATTAGGGCGTCAGCTTTCCACTCAGGTGCAGTGTTGCCTACAAGGCGCAATGGTTTAGTTTCTGTCGTCATAACAACTCCTTTATAAATAAAAAGCGCGGTTAAAAAATTATCACGCACTAAATAAGTCAAAAATTAACCTATTTTTGGCATGAGATTAGGGGAACTGGGCCAGTTTTTCAAGTTGGAAAATGCTTTAAGACACGTAACGTCTTAAAAATAGGTAGGCTCCGGGGGTTAAGATTGTTAGAATTTGACCTCAAGCGGGTGACCTGGAAGCCCGATAAGATTCAAAGATAAGTCAATAATTTTCCATGACTGGAGGAACTATGTTCGACCCAAAAGGGTATATTCCCAACCCCATCGTAATTGAGCAAACGGCCCGCGGAGAGCGTCAGTATGACATCTATTCGCGCTTATTATTAGACCGCATTGTGTTTCTGGGGACGGAAGTTAACGATACAGTCGCCAACCTTATTGTGGCCCAGATGCTGTTCCTCGAGCAAAGTGATGCCGATGCGCCGATTCATTTTTATATCAATAGCCCAGGTGGCTCTGTGTACGCAGGCCTTGGTATTTACGATATTATGCAACACATTTCATGCCCGGTTCACACCTACTGTGTGGGATTAGCGGCGTCGATGGGAAGTTTACTTCTGACTGCTGGGGCCAAGGGAACGCGCCATGCTCTGCCTCATAGCCGCATTATGATTCACCAGCCCTTAGGCGGTGCGCGTGGGCAGTGCTCCGATATTCAAATTCAGGCAAAAGAAATTCAAAACTTGAAAGACCAGTTGAATGAGATTTACATTAAGCACTCCTCCCGCTCCATGACAAAAGAAAAGATTGAAGCGGCCACGGATCGCGACAACTATTTAACGCCACAAGAGGCGATTGAATTGGGTCTTATCGATCACGTGATTCAAGGTAAAAAGAAACTGTAATAGAAGTGGCGATTAATTTTTTAGGAACGAATTAGAAATAAGTTAAAGGGGAATCCATGAGTCGTGAAAAGGGGAACTTTACCAATGCTCTTCACTGCAACTTTTGTGGTAAAAGCCAAAAGGAAGTAAAGAAGCTTATCGCAGGCCCCGGTTGTTATATTTGCGATGAGTGCATTGAACTTTGTAATGACATTATTTACGAAGACTCGGTGAAATCGTCGACCAAGGCGGCCCTTGATCGCGTACCCCGTCCTTCTGAAATTAAAAGTCACCTGGACAATTATGTTATTGGGCAGGATCGCGCCAAGAAAATTATCTCGGTGGCGGTTCACAATCATTACAAGCGTATTGCTCACAAGCCAAGAAAGGACAAAGAGGATGAAGTGGAACTACAAAAATCCAACATCCTTTTGGCCGGGCCAACTGGTTCAGGGAAAACTTTGATTGCTCAATCGTTGGCGAAGTTTTTGAACGTGCCATTTGCGATCGCAGATGCCACGACATTGACTGAAGCTGGCTACGTAGGTGAAGACGTCGAAAACGTCATTCTACAATTGCTACAAAACTGTGATTTCGATGTCGAGCGTGCTGAGCGCGGAATTGTGTACATCGACGAGATCGATAAAATAGCGCGCAAAGGGGAAAACCCTTCTATTACCCGAGACGTATCTGGGGAAGGCGTGCAGCAGGCGCTATTGAAATTGATCGAGGGGACGGTTGCTAACGTTCCACCAAAAGGTGGCAGAAAGCACCCCCAACAAGAGTTTATCCAAGTTAATACCGGTAACATTCTTTTCGTTTGTGCTGGTGCCTTTGTGGGACTAGAGAAAGTTATCGAAAAACGCCTCACCAAGCGCCCTATGGGTCTTACTAGTGAGAGCGCTGCCAAAGAGAAAAACCATTTTGAAAAGATGGGTGCTATTGAGGCGGAAGACCTTATAAAGTTTGGATTGATTCCAGAATTCATTGGTCGTCTTCCAGTTACGGCCATGTTGGAAGAGCTCGATCTCGATGCTCTAAAAAAGATTTTAACTGAGCCAAAAAATGCCATTACAAAACAATATCGCAAGCTGTTTGAAATGGATGGAATTGAATTGGAATTTGAGCCTGGGGCCCTCGAGGAAGTGGCGAAAATTGCTCTTCAAAGAAAAACTGGAGCGCGCGGTTTGCGGGCCATTTTAGAGCAGAGTATGTTGGACGTGATGTACGATATTCCTGGCAATGAAAAAGTGGCGAAAGTGATCGTCACTCACGATACGATTCTTGGTAAGACCAGACCAACGGTTGTCGAGGGAGAACGAAAAGTGCCTCAAAGTCACGACAATAATGGGCGGGCAAAAAAGGCCATTGAGAGCGCTTCCTAAAAGTCTAAAATTTTCTCACATTGACTGCCTTTTGAGGCAGATTATGGAGGGCCCTGGAGAATACCCAGGGCCTTTATTTTTTATCTATAAAATCATGTAGTTATATACCCGTGCCGGAGTGCCCCAAATGCCCCTTTGAGTGGGGTGTCAGGGGGTTAGGTGGCAAAAAAATCTGTGACATTTTTTTTGACCCAAATTCTGATTTGGGTGACAATCAATTTAACCCCTAAATTTTAAGGGCCCAAGGATCGGGTTCTTAGAGAAAATGGGGAGGTAACCGTTAGTAGTGCAGGAGGTACTATGCCGGAGGCCAAATCAGACAAGGCCAAGAAGTATCCACTTCTCCCCTTAAGAGATGTCATCATCTTTCCCCACATGGTTGTGCCACTTTTTGTCGGACGCGAAAAATCGATTGCCGCGCTCGAAGAGGCCGCTAAGAATGACAATGAGTTATTTTTAGTAACCCAAAAAGATGCCAGCGTACTCAATCCCGATCGTGAAGACATTTACGAAATCGGTACGGTGGTTAACATCATTCAGATGTTGAGACTGCCGGACAATACTGTAAAAGTATTGATTGAGGGCAAGCACCGCGCGCGCATTAAAACTTTCACGGCCAATCCACAAGGTTATTGGGCGGAAGTTGAGAAATGTTCCGGCAAAGAAGGGGACATGGTGCAGCTTGAAGCGGTTATGCGTTCAATCAAGAGCATCTTTGAGCAATATGTGAAGCTCAATAAGCGCATTCCACCTGAACTTTTAATGAGCATTTCTTCTATCACCGATCCTTCGCGATTGGCGGATATTATAGTGGCGCATCTTTCGATGAAGATTCACGAGAAGCAAGAAATTCTTGAAGCTGTGGATCTAGAAAAGCGTTTGCAAATTCTTCTTGAGAAAATGCAAGGTGAAATTGAAATCATCAACGTTGAAAGACGCATTCGCACACGTGTGAAAACGCAGATGGAGCGCTCTCAAAAAGAATATTATTTAAATGAACAAATGAACGCTATTCAGCGTGAGCTTGGGCAAAAAGAAGATGGCAAGACGGAACTTCAAGAATTAGATGATCGTCTTGAGGCCAAGAAAATGCCTGATGAAGCACGTGAACGCGTGAAAAAAGAATTGCGCAAGTTAAAGAGCATGTCGCCAATGTCGGCGGAAGCGACTGTCGTGCGCAACTATGTTGATTGGATGCTTGCTCTTCCTTGGCAAGAATATTCGGTCGACGATAATTCTCTTTCTCGTGCTCGCCAAATTTTGGATGAGCAACACTATGGATTAAAAGATGTGAAAGACCGCATCTTAGAATATTTGGCCGTGCGTTCACTCGTGAAGGCAGAAGATGGCAAAGGAACATTACTTTGCTTGGCCGGCCCTCCAGGTGTTGGTAAAACTTCGATCGCCCACTCTCTTGCTGAGAGTTTAGGCCGTAAATTCGTGCGCATTTCCCTTGGTGGCGTGCGCGATGAATCGGAAATTCGCGGTCACCGCCGTACCTACGTAGGAGCTATGCCTGGTAAATTGATTTCGGCATTGAAAAAGGCCGGGACATCAAATCCAGTTATCCTTTTAGATGAGATCGATAAAATGTCTTCTGACTTCCGTGGCGACCCTGCTTCCGCGATGTTAGAAGTGCTTGATCCTGAGCAGAACAAAAACTTTGGCGATCACTACATAGAAGTAGAGTATGATCTTTCAAAAGTTATGTTCATTGCTACAGCAAACGACCTTGGCAACATTCCTGCACCTCTTCGAGACAGGATGGAAATTATCAAATTGGCCGGTTATACCCCCAATGAGAAATTGCAAATTGCCAAAAATTATTTAGTTAAAAAGGCCATCAAAACTAACGGTCTTGGCGACTACGAATTGAATCTTTCTGATGTGACTTTAATGCACGTCATCCGCGACTACACCAAAGAGGCCGGAGTGCGTGAACTAGAGCGCTTAGTAAGTGCCATTGCACGAAAAGTTGCCACAGAATGTGTGACGGAAAATATCACCAAGGGTGAGAAATTCGTGATTGCTCCTAAGCAATTGAAGAAATACTTAGGGCCACAAAAATTTGACCGCACTGACGTGGAGAGCGAGCCACAAGTGGGACTGGTCAATGGTTTGGCCTGGACTTCAGTGGGTGGTGAACTTCTTCACATTGAAGTTGTAACAGTTCCAGGTAATGGAAAAATTCAAATTACCGGGAAGTTGGGCGAGGTCATGCAAGAGTCGGCGAAAGCGGCGTTGTCTTATGTGCGCTCTATTTCTCCGCGCTTGGGAATTGATCCTTCTTGGTATGATAAAAATGATATTCATATTCACGTGCCAGAAGGTGCCACTCCAAAAGATGGCCCATCGGCCGGTGTGACCATGGTGACGGCCCTGACCTCTGCTGTGACTGGAATTAAAGTATTCCAAGATGTAGCGATGACAGGTGAAGTGACAATCCGTGGACGCGTGCTTCCGATTGGTGGTTTAAAAGAAAAACTTTTAGCCGCCAAACAAGCGGGCATCAAAACGGTTGTAATCCCCGGCAAAAATGAAAAAGATTTAAGTGAGATTCCTGCCGATATCAAAGTTGGATTGAAGATTGTTCCGTGTGACAACGTTGAACATGTTCTTCGTCAGGCCTTGAATTTAAGTCAGCCAGAAACGTTCATGAAAGTGGTTGGATTAAAAGTGATCGAAACACCAAGCAGCGACAATCTGGAAGTTGCCAATTAATTGCTGATTTGGTTTTTTAAATCCTAGTTAGAAAGGCCTTCTTATGAAGGCCTTTTTATTTCCTGTACAAATGGGTTGCCCGAGGTTTCTAAAAAGGGGTAATTTCCCAAGAAAATTTAGAAATGGTCGGCAAAACGTTCCAGGCAAGTAACATTTTTACCAAAAATAATTGGGAAAATTAATAAGTGGATTTAGCGTCTTGTCGGAGTCTTTTGTGGAATGAATGGCAATAAGTAAAAGTTGAGTCGCTGTCACTTGACCGCGCGATGTGATTTTTCGGTGAATAAAAATAGGGCCACCTGAATCTCCAGAGAAACTATTTGGGTCATTGAATGTTGTCACACCATCATCCGATTCTTGCAGGAACAACGGATAAATCAGCGTTTTAGAATTTTTGCCATTCCTGGCACCAAAACCACAACGAACAAATTCCCAGTTAGCATTGAGCGGGGAGTATTCCGTTAATGAATTGAAGTTTTCATTTTCTTTTGGTAGCAGCGCCATGGTGTAAGAGGGAATTACCTTTGGGAGACTTTTTTCTAATTCGATAACTCCCAAATCATTGGCAAATAGAGATTCTTCTTTTTGGTAGCGGGGATGTTTCATCCAATTTTTGGCGACAATTTTTGCTAGGGGAGGTTGCATAGAATCAAGAGCGATTTTTATGGACTGGGCATCTTCAAGGCAATGGGCCGCAGTTAATAATTTTTTGCGGGTTATACTGACCGCGCTACAGGTGAATTTTCCACTAGATTTTTGGATTTCGAGCTCGAGGCACCCATTGAAAGAGCGAAATTCATAACCAGGCCCTGGTGATGTAATAAGCTCGGCTCCGGCCCTATTAGGGAAGAATACTGACAAGCTGGTAAAACCGCTCATAAGCAGGAAGAAAATTTTTAAAATCAATGGCATGGAGGTCATTTAACGCATTTAGATGTAAAACGGCAATGGCCAGGGAGCAAGAAGGTGGGGTAGTCAAAATTTAAGAGGAAGTGATTGACAAGTTATGGGACCTTCAGTAATTTAGGCGCCCTGAACATGTCATATGAAATCGGGCGTTTAGCTCAGCTGGGAGAGCGCCACCCTTACAAGGTGGATGTCACATGTTCGATCCATGTAACGCCCACCAAATATAAAAAAAGAGGTCACCGCAAGGTGACCTTTTTTTTTATATTTGGTGGCGACAAATCGGCTTCCAGTGGATGGAAGGAGCGGAGAGATTGGTGAGGTGGAGCAGCCCAGCCTGAGGCTTCAGTGCTAATGGAAATGTGTTTGATTGAAAGTTGTTAAGATATATTAAGCTTCGAGACTATTTCCCTTCTGCCAACCCCTCTATTTTTTTTTAGATATAGTGTTGATTGTGACTTTTTGGGAGCGTGTTCTGAAGCGGCCCTTGGCATAGATATATTCAGGATGATGTCAGGAGAGGCTTGGGACAAGAGTTTGATTCCTCGCCTTTTGTCGACTTCTTTTCTTCTGTTGAGTTCCTGTTCGGCTTGGATTCTTAGCGCTTCCTTTCTTCTTTTTTCCCTAGCTCGTTGTCTTCTTGATGGTTTAGTTATTTCCATAATGTCACTAGAAAAAAGATTTCAGATATGATTTTGGGACGTACCAAGTAAAAATTATCTAGTCAATGGCTTGGCATTCGAAGCTGTCTAATTGGGAGGGTAAAATGCCAGCTTGATAATACCGTCAAACCATCCACCGAACTTATTGCCATCCAGTTGCAAGCCATCAAAACACCAGCAATATTTCAATAAAACATAGAATACTAAATCGCGTTAAAAGTTATGATACTAAATGATTAGCTATTATTTTGCGTGAAAAAGAAGTGAGCAATTTTGGATTTTCCCTTGGCCTTGCAAGGTGGATGTAGCATTTTCGATGGATGTAACGCCCAACAAATATATAAAGAGAGGTAACTGTAAGGTAGTATCTCTTTATATATTATTTGGCGACTTAGGATCGAAGCGAATAAACCGGCTACCATGCAAGCTGTTTTTAACCTTTTACTCGTGCGTGCGAGTAAATTTAATTATGAAAAAATTAACAAACTGAGAGCACAAGAGGCAACCAACATCCTGTTGGTCGACCTGCTCGATTTTTTTCCTCTTAATTGTAAGTATTATTTTAAAAAATAATTTTAATCGAGCATTGCCATCTAGAACAAATTAAAAAGACCTTTTTAGTTTTAAATTTTATCTCAAAAATTTTGCTCGCGTGTAAACAAAAATGGGAACGTTTTACGCCGTTTCATTATTGGAGAATCGACGACTCAAGTGATTTCTGACATTAGGAGAAAAAATAATTTTGTGGTAGAACGCTTTCAAGAAAAGCGTTTGTGACGAGACGGGCGAGGTCAAAAATGGAAACAAAAATAAAGAATTTGCATGATAGTGAATTGGTCGAAAATTTGAAACTGAAAGTGAGCGAAGAAAAGAAATTGGTGGCGGAAGTTTTGCGCTATTTAGAAGAAGTGAATCGCCGCCGTTTGTTTGTGGAATACGGTACACCTTCCATGTTTAAATTTTGCACTCGGGTACTGGGCTACAGCGAGGCGGAGGCCGCGCTACGGATCAAGGCGATGCGTGTGACGAAAGTAGTTCCGAAGGCCTTGGATAAAGTTCAAAGCAACGAAGTGACTTTAAGTGGGCTGGCGAGCCTGCAAACATTCTTAGCGCAAAATCCCGCGGCCGATGGAGAGCAAATGCTGGATTTGATTTGCGGAAAATCATCGCGCGAGACGGAGAAAATATTGGGAGAGTTGTCAGACAATCCGTCGCCGCGACAATTAAAAATTAATTTGCCCGAGCGCGTGTTAAAAAAGTTGGAAAAATTGCAAAGTGATTTTACTGGATGTAGTGAATTGGAAATTTTGGAAGCGTTGATAGACGAGCGCTTGCGCGAGAAGGGCGCGGCGAAGCCGGTGCGAGCGGAGCGTGGTTCAAAGTTTCAACGCCATGTTTCTAGGATGTCCAAGCAAATGGTTTGGGCGCGGGCGGAGGGCCGATGCGAGGGGATGGTTGGTTATGGGGCCAGGCGGCAGCGTTGTGAAGCGCGCGTGCATCTGCAATTTGATCACATTCGGCCTATCGCCGCTGGCGGAGGAGGAGAGACAGAGAATTTGCAATTGTTTTGCAGTGCTTGTAACCAGCGAAAGTTGAACCGTGAAAATATCTTTCCAAAGGATGGAGTAGATTTCTACTCAGCAAGTTTAATGGATAGGAGGATAAGATATTACTGAAATGATTAAGTTTTAAAATTAGCTTGAAGGCAGTGATGTCTTCTATCCCAGGAATAAAACTCAAGTGCCAGGAAAAGTACATCTTATCTTACTTGATAATGATTGGGGCGCTGATGAAATTTACTTTAAGCACTATGACTACGAGTAGTTAGTTTCCTTCGGTTTTTGGTTCTACAGATTTTTTCTTATCCTTTTTGCCAACTGCAGAATCATCCGATTTGGCCGCTTGAAAAACGTCGCCGAATTGTTGTTGTACTTGCGCCTGAGTTTTTTGGTCTAGGCCAGCTAGCATTGGAGTACCCTTTTCAACCATTTCTTTTAATTTAGCTTGGTTTTGAAGTTGTCCATAAAGTCTGGCCAAAACTAGATAGGGAATACCATTTTGATAAGTTCCTTGCGCCATGAGGTCCACCAATTGAGCGGCCTGTTCTTTTGCGCCAATTTCAATGAGGGTTGTAGTGGCGCGAATTTTCGCATCGAGATTTTCACCTGCAACTTGAAACGATTTAATGATGGCGTTGAGGGCGCCATTGCCATTTTTCATTTTAACGAGGACCGTGCCTAGAGTAAAAAATAAATCTGGGTCCTTGTCATTTGTTTGTAATTCTTGACCCAGAATGGCCGCCGCACCTTGTAGGTCTCCGCGCAGCTCCCGTGCCTTGGATTTGTAAAGTGGGATTGTTTTATCTTTCACACCTTTGCTTTCGCAAAACTCTGCAATGAATTCCATTTTATTAATATCACTGCTGCGAAGTAGAACGTCTAAAACCATCTGGCAATCATCAACCTTTTTTGGAGAAAGACACCACATTCTATCGAGTTCATTTTTTGCCAGAGCATATTTTTGATCTGCCACGTGTTTTTTAGCACGCTTCATATGAAGTTTGTCTTTGACAAGCATCGCGCCTGAGTAGCCGCCATAAAGAACTGATAGTGCGATAACAATTTTTACCAGGGATTTGCCATTTACTTGGCAGCACTCTTCCATATATTTGCTCCTCAACTAAATTAATATTTATAGTCTAAATTTTAAGGGAAACTGGCTGATTTTCAAAGCTCAATTGGAGAGGGGAAAAATATAACAACAAGCCTAGCGATCGCGGCTTACATTGTCGGGATGCGTGTGCGCGTGACAGGCCAATTCAGTTGACCAAGATGGTCCACTGTCAATCCTACCATACATTTCTTGGAAGGTGACGTTGCGCGTGCCTTCATTTCTATAAATAATGTCATTGCAAGCGCTTCTCATTGAACTGGTAATATCACTTCGCTGTAAACTGAGAGAGCTTTCACACAATCCAAGTAAGCGCGACCGCATGGCCCCCACCGATTCATCGCCTCCACCCGAGCGAATTCTTGACGCTGTTTCTGTAATACCTGTTTCAAGCTGGTTTTTTAAAAAGTGTCCCATGACTTGTAAGTTTTGCAATTGAATATCTTCAGCATGGCCAATGGCCTCGCGGCGACTAGAAGATGAAACGGCAGAAAGGCCTGTGACGCCGACCTCCGCTAGACGAGAAGCTTCATCTTGGCTGGCAGAGACTAATCCGCTTAAGTGATTAAGTATTTCTCTTCGTCTTCTTAGGCGCGTCGATTGTTCCGCACCCGTCATGCTAGTCGTAATGGTCACGTTACCTAATTCTCTATTCCAGCGATAAGACATCGCTTCACGATGAAAATCAGAAATTTCTGATAAGGTCGTTTCGAACCGACGTTCGCCGCCACTACTTGTTACGATTTCATTGAGAGATGTGCGCAGAGTTTCCAGGAAGGGGCGATTAGATACCGTTGGATCGAAATTATTTTCTGTATTGTCCCGATAAGTTTCAAGTGATTCACGCAGCATGCGCGTGTTGTCTCGTCGAGAGTGAATATCTGTGGCCATGGCGCGCAATCGTCTTGCTCTTTCGGCCCGCTCGCGGCCTAGATCAGTTCTTGCTCCACCCGCCGAACGAACAAGCGCTGCTGCTTCAGATAATTCATCGTTCACAAATCTCTCAACATAATCATAATAATTATCTAAATCTGCTACGCGTTCAATCAGCCCACCATCGCCGCCTGTGCCGTTTAGAATTCGTTCAACATCTGTTTCACTAAAAGAGGTGGCCTCCAAATTTTGCAGTGTACTCGTAATATTGAGAATTTCAGAGCCAAGCCCTCCACGGTCTCGGATGTTGTGGCCCATTAACTCAAAGCCTCGCATAATGCAGGCGCGATCGGGGTCGAATCTAAAAGCAGATTCAGGCGTGACAATCGATTCAAATCGCCTTCTTTGATTCACTGTTTGGCAATATTGCTGTCCAATAGTGAGGTAGGCACAGCGTACGGCCGTCGGTGCGGTTGCTCGATCGAGTGCTTCGCTGGCCTCACGCACATCCCTGTCACGAAAAAATGAAACAATACTTCCTATAATCCCACTCACAGCATCCATGGCCAAACTGGCCGCACCACCAGCCGCTTCACCAACCGAGCCAAGTGCTGAGCCAATATTGAGGGCGATAGGAGTTAATTGAGCAACAACTTCAGGCGCAGATCGACAGGTTCTAATAGCATTCAGTATGGTGTCAGCAGCTTGATTAATTCTTCTCGAAACAGTTAAGCGCGCGCGAGTGGCCTGAGCACGTTGATCCATCGTGATCGTGTTGATTTCCGCTTGATAGCGAGCAATTTCACCTTGGATAGCCATTTGTCGATCCATGGGGAGGTCTGGAGTTGCAAGTTCAGCATTTAATTCATCGATGCGACTTTGGAGAGCATTAATTCGGTCATCGGCAACAAGAGCATTAAAAGCAGAATTGTAGGCATCTGTTGAAGGGTCAACTACGCCTGTCGCCGAGCCTCCTCCCACCGGAGGAGCATAGCTTCCTCCTGTGGTGCCACCAGTTGGACCACCGGCTGAGCCGCCAGTTAAACCACCGGCTGAGCCGCCTGAGTTTCCTCCCTTGCTCGCATCACCACCACCACCGGTACTGCCACCAGTTGGATCTGGTGTGGCCATCGTCGGTTGTGGATTGATAGTGGACATTGTGGTTTGCGCTGCCGTCAAAGCTCCGGCACAACCACCAGAATCGCGGTCGGCGCGAATATTTTGGATCAAGGTATTCGAGCGACTAATGGATTCGCGCGCTTGATTGAGAGGGTTGGCCATTCCACCTTGAGTAATGGGACAGCTATCTCCAAAAGATTCCAATAACCGCTGGGCCACTTGGGCCTCACTGAGATTGGGAACCCAGGGACCCAATGCAAGTCCGACTAGCAGAAGTGAATTTTGAATGTTGGTTTTAATTATTTTCATATATTTTTACTTGTTAAATTGTAAGTTTACTTTGGCTTCTAATTCTGCAAAAAAAGAAGAGTTAGTTTTATCATCGAATTGAGTTTTAAGGGCCTGACCGTCTTCATCCGTGCTGTAGGCAAAGATGCGAGTTACGATGAGGTCCCTGTCACTATTCCAAGTCATTTTTACTAAATTGGCCAAGTTGGAATTTTGTTTTTCGAATTCAATACGCCGGCAAATGAGCAAGTTTTTCTCAGATTTTTGACAACCAAGATTTTTGATTTTTACACGCTCGTTACTTTCACTCCTTTTTACGATGGAATTCCAGCTCTGAGTCACATCTTGCAAGGTCGTCTTGCCGCCCTTAGTGCGAGATACCCAGATACCCATCTCGCGGTTATTGAATGCACCTTCAAACCAAATACCTTTTTCCTTTGGCATAAAAAGTGGCATGAGCTGAAGTGATTTATCCCATTGGAGTTTACTGGTGTGAGAAAGGCGATAATAGTTATCTTTGGCGGGAGGAGGAACATTGGCAAATTCATCACTTGAGGCCTTGATTGAAAACAGCGGAAAAAATGAAATTGTCGCGAAAGCCACCACGCTCGCGACCAGTTTTCGAAGCCAATTACGAAATACCATGGGCCCACCTTTTAAAACACCTAAACTCCCAAATAATTTTCATCCGATAGCAAGCTTGAATCAACTCTCGGATTTTTTGCCCCTCGTCCTTGGTCCCAAACTCCAATACTGAATCGGTCAAATGATCCAGCATTATCAATCCGTTCCTTTCAAGAACATAGGCCTGGGCAAGGAAGGCCTAAGTTGGCAATATTGGGTGATATGGTAATCTAACCTCATGAGTTTTAAGCCTTTTATTGCAATACTGGTATTTTTGGCCATGGCCCCCACTTGGGGATGGGGTCTTGAATTCAATGTAAGCAATATGAAACTGGAAAAAAAACTTATTATCGTGAAAGGCGGTAATGCCGACCAACTTGAAGTGGGCGATGGCCTCAATATTTCCTCCCTAGGGGGTCAGTGTTCTGGTCAGGTTAATAAAATCAAGGATGGCAGCGTTCTAATTAAATTAGATCAAAGTTGTGGTGTTAGTGGCCTTTCAAAGGGCCAGACCCTTAAATTTTCTAAGGGGGAAAAATCTAGTAGCGCAGGTGAAGGCGGTGGCCAAAGTGATTTGCAATTCACAGTTGCCGGGTTTAATCAGGCCAAGCATCAGGCCACAACAAAAATTCCTGCCGGCGCGCAAGTGAGTTTAGGAGCACAATTCACTTTGTTTTCTACAGACAATAATTACTGTATTGTTTCCGTTGTGCAGGTGAAGGGGAAACTGGCCTATTTAGATACTCGCAAATGTAATTTTGAGTATGAAATTAGGGCCGGTCTTCGATTAGAAGTCCGATCAGGTGTTGCACAAAATGGCAAAGACTACGAGCCTACCGCTAAGGCCAAAGAAAACATGTATTTCATTTTTGGCGCAGGAATGGCCCAACCTAGCTATGCAAGTACAGCTCAGAAAACATCAGTAGAATCATTGAAAAGCAATTCTCAAGTATCACATTCGGCAATCGCTTTAGATCTATTGGGGGTTTATTTTCCCATGAAGAAGAAGCCCGCACTTTGGGGATTTGTTTTCAATGTTGTCAGAGACTCTTATTCGGGTGATTCAATTAAATTTGAAATGTATCAATTTCAAATCGGTCCATCCCTCTATTACTTTTTCAATAAGCGTAAATTTGCCCGAGGGCCATTTCTGCGCGGCGATGTTGGTGGAGCGCGCTTTACCCAAACGGCGGTAACCTCTTCAACGACGGGCGGGACGACAAGTCAACCCTCGGGGACGGGATTTGGGGTCTTGGCCGGAGGCGGTTATTCCTTTAATTTTAGCGATCAATTTACGCTTTCGGCCCAGCTTAACTATGCCTACCGAAGTATGGGAGAAATCAAGGTTTCGACACTCTCAGCGACCCTGAATGTCATGTTTTAGCACTAATATATAGGCAGAATTTACGCGCCTTTCCCATCCTTTATTGTTCGTTTCAATAATGGTAAATTGACAAATGGTCATGCGATGGCAAAAAACATTTATCAGTCTTCTTAACCGCCAATTGATTTTGGTCATAGTCGCAGTCTGTTTTCATTCAAAGCTTACGCACGCCAACGATTGGACTGTTCGCGGGAATTTTTTTGAACAAAATGCTTTGCAAGAAAAGCGCGCGAGAGATTGGTTTTATTTTTATACAGGTCGGGCGAGGAGAACTTTCGTGGCCCACTTAGAAAAGGGGACTGCTTATCGCGCATTGGTTGAAAATGTTTTGGCCAGCTACGGACTGCCGAGAGAATTATACTATCTCGGTCTCATTGAAAGCGGTTATGACACCAAAGCAACATCCAAGGTTGGCGCGCGAGGACCGTGGCAATTTATGGAAGGAACGGCAATTAAATATGGCCTTAAAATTGTCAGTCACAAAACCAATAAGAATCTTAAGCTTCTAGATGAGAGATTGAGTGTGCCCAAATCAACTCACGCAGCGGCCAATTACCTACTTGATCTCTATAATATTTTTTATGACTGGGCCCTGGCCGCAGCCGCCTATAATTCGGGTGAATACAAAGTCCTCGATGCTGTTCGAAAGGGTAATTCTCGCAATATGCGAGAGCTTTGCGACCGCAAATTATTGGCCCAAGAGACCTGTGACTTTGTAGCGAAAATTTGGGTGGCCAAGGAACTAGATCTAAGAAGGGAAGAATTTAAACTTCCTCCTGAGCAACCTCAAAAATATTATGATTGGTATTGGACAGAAATTACTATTAAGCGCTCTACAGATATTGAGGCCGTGGCCAAAAATTTAAATATTCCGAAGAGTGAATTAGAGCAATTCAATCCTGACATATTGACTGAAACGATTCAAGGAAGTGAAGCGGAGTCTTGGAAGCTCTATGTGCCAAATAATCATTTCAAGAGTTCAATGAATCGCTACATGGCTTCAGGTGGGAAAGCATTGAGAGTAAAAAATCCTAAATTCCTTCGGCAAATTGGTCTCGAAATTTTAGAAGGTGAGTCTGTTTGGGTGAAAAAAATGGCCAATAAATCACTTGAGCTTGTGGCCCCTCTTTCTGCCAATCGAATGGTCATTGGCGCTGAAAAATTAGCAGATTTAAAGATCGATTGGGAAAAGTGAGTACAGGTAGCGTTAGACGTCGAGACGAATGTCGTAGTCCGGACCTAATTCTTTTAGTTTTTTTGCTAAAAAGCCTTGGGGAATTAAAATTCCAATAACTGAACCTTTAAATGTTAAATCAATGCGACATTTTTTTTCACAAGTAAAATCGCTCGAAACGATATCAACTGTTTTAATTGGTTCTTTGTTTTGAAAATTACCATACCATTGAAAAAATTCTTCCAATTTATCTGAAAAATTGCGGAGCAATTCATCAGGAGAATCCTTGGCCGTATTAAAAAGAAAATGGCCTGCATCCATTTTTTTTCCATTAACATAAATGTCAACCTTGCCTCTCGAATTCAAAGATAAGGTGTCATTCAAACAAATAGGACAATAGTTGATGACATTTTCATTTTTAAACAGGGCCATAGGTTCCTTAAGTGATAAAAACGTTATGGTTCATTCGAATACGTTAACGAACATTATACAAAAATTTTTGATATCGAGGATTAAAAAATAATTACCTAGGGAATGAGCAAGCTGTTTTATCAACTTTAGAACCATTAATCTGATCAAATTGTGCAGATACTTTTACAAGATTGTGGCAATAGGGTATTTTAGACAGGGAAATTTTAAAAATAGTTAGGATCACAATGAATGATTTAAAAAGCATTAGAATGCGCGATGGAATCGAGCTGAGCTGTAATCTCAAAGAGAGTGGCGCACCGATATGGCTTATTGCGACCCATGGTATTGGTGAACATCAAGAACGGCATGAATATCTGCAGGATTTGTTTGGACAGTATTTCAATATATTTCGCTATGATTTGCGCGGACATGGAAAAAGCCAAGGGCCCCGAGCGGATATCCAAGATTTTTCTAACTTTATGTTGGATTTGGGTGAAATCGTTCAATTCTTGCAAAAAAATTATCGCATGAAGCGCTACGTTTTATTTGGGCATTCGATGGGTGGCCTTATCACAGGAAGTTATATTCAAAACTACCACCAAGCTGAAATTTATCCAGAGCGGATTTTCCTTAACGCGCCCGCGGGTGGTTATCCTGGGGTGTTGGGGAAGTTTATTGATGTGGCCCCAATCCATTTATTTAAAAAAGTTGAACAGGCATCCTTTGGTCCGCAGCTAAAGGGGTTGGTCGATTTAAGCTATCTTTCCCATGATCCCAGAATCAAAGAAAATTATATTACTGACCCCCTCATTTGTTTATCGCTTGGGACTAGACTTCTTTTTGGGATGGTTGCCACAACCAAAGAAACATTTTGTCGTCCCATGAGACCGCAATGTCCTGCCATGGCCACAGTCGGCGGTGAGGACAAAATTGTTAATCCTGAAGCTCTAAAACGATATTTTAAAAATGTTGAGCATGCTTTTTCTTTTCAAGTCATTGAAGGTGCTTACCATGAGATTCACAATGAAATTGAACGATACAGAAAACCCTATTTTGAAATTTTAAGAAAATTTTTCATGGGGTGTGTAAATAATGTCACTCCCGAAGCTTAGTTTTTTTGAAGAAAATGAGGATCTATGAAACATAGTATGAAACCTGACGTACGCGACATTTTAAAAAATTTTTTTAATGTGGATATTTTTTGGAATTTCCACCATGTGGCTTCTGATTATATTCCACCCCATCACCGATTAAGTATTCATGCACCTACATTTTGTGAAAATGACGAATTACATTTTGGTGTTTTTCGCGAAGGGAAATTGCTTGGAGCAGGGCACATTGTAGAATCTCAGTTTCTTGAAGCGGGTTTGACAATGAATCAGTTGCGAGAATTTCGGGAGTTTTTGGCTTCTGTCTTTTTTGCCGAAGACAGTCGACCTGGAGTGTTCCATCAATTAATAAAGTTGGCGAATGCTGTTCATGAAATTAAAAGGGATCATGCTCAAATAATTGATTGGGCCGGAATTTATTTTAAAGAAAGTTATATTTCAAAAAAATTGCATTCAACGGATTTAATTTTAGGCCCATTTTGGGGAGCAGCGACCGAGCACGTACGCATTCCACTCAATCGCGGGATGTGTGGGTTGGCCTTAAGTGAGGAGAGGGTTGTGAATGTTCCCGACGTTCGCCAGGATAGCAGACACATCGCCTGTTCACTTTCTACGCGCTCTGAATTAGTCGTGCCACTTTATGATCGTGATGGAAAAGCGGTGGCCGAATTGGACCTTGACTCAAATACTTTGAATGCATTTACTCCAAAGATTGAAGCTGAAATTAAACAGCGTTGCCTTCAACTACCGATCAACTTAGGTTGAATTCTTTTAGGAATGCTTTAATAATGGCAATCCCATTTAGTGAAGCTTCGTCAATTTCTCTTTCCGAAGGGCACACAGGAAAGGTGCGATAAAAATCAAAGCTTGCTTCGGGGTGGCCTTGAATGCCGATGTAAGGTAATTCTTTGTGCCTAACCATATCGTAGCGACAAACAGGCGATTCCGCGATTGTTTTAAATTGGCCGGGTAAACTTTTTATTTCATAGCGATGGCTCACAAACACCCGCAATTTTTGCATCGCCTTTAAGTCGCCGAAATTTTCTTTTAACATCATCTCTCTCGTTCCCTCTTCAATCTGTGCTGACTCATGAACTAGGTCGACAGGTCCGCCAAAATAATCCGACATCAATTGGTGTCCAAAGCAAATGCCTAATACGGGGATTTTTTGTTGTAGTTTTTCGCCAGCAAATTGGGCCAAATTTTTTTGCCAAGTTAGGCGATCTTTAACATCACTCACCGATCCGAATAAGATATAGGCAGAGGCGGGTGGGGCCAGATGCAAACTTTCTAGACCTTGGGCCGGAGGGAGGTGATATTCAATCGGCCTATTTAAGTGGTGAACCAAGTGGTTGAAACACTGATAGGCCGGCGAGTCGGTAGCACAATCCACGACTGCAATTTTTGGGGGAACAGGTTTTGTACTAGGCATTCTTTTTCTCCACTTAAACAGGGCCTATTGTAGCAAACAATTATTTGGAAGAAAGCCTGTTATAAAACTATTGGAGCTTAAGTCTTTTTCAGGTATGGTGCCGCCACTTATAACCAAGGAATGACCTCATGTTCGCACAACAATTAGTTGAAACTCCCATTGGCGCAATAAAATTAACGGCCAGCGATAGTGGATTGCTAGAAGTGAGTTTTGAAGGAAAGAGACTTGGTAAAAATAAAAAACTGGATTTGAAAGCAAACAAGCATACGCGGGCCGCCGCCAAGCAGTTGTTAGAGTACTTTCAAGGCAAGCGCAAAAGGTTTGACTTGACGCTTCAAGTGCATGGAACTCCCTTTCAGCAAAAGGTTTGGCGCAAACTTTTGGCCATCCCCTTTGGAGAGGTGCGCTCCTATAAGGATGTGGCCCAATCAATAGGACAAAATAAGGCCTACCGCGCGGTTGGAGGGGCCAATAATCGCAATCCATTTATGATCATCGTTCCGTGTCATCGAGTATTGGCCCACAATAAAGGTCTTGGTGGTTATGCATGCGGGGTAGAAGTCAAAGATTGGTTATTACAATTTGAGCGAGAAATGGGGCTTAAATAATAGGCTTTGGACTTCCTCACCGTGCTCAAATCACTGAATTGTGACTTGCCACTTTAGCGCCCAAAAGGCCACAATCTCGCCACAAAAACAATTTCCTTTTGGAGTTCTCCCATGTTTTCAGCGAAGCCATATTTTAGGTCTGTATTTCAATATTTTATTTTGGCCCTTATCTCTTTTGCCGCTTTAAAAGCATTCGCTGCTGATTCTTCTTTAGTTGATTTAAAAAAGAGTGGAAAACTGCGCGTTGCTGTTGATGTGACTTATCCTCCCATGGAATTTGAAACACCTGATGGCAAGCCAACAGGATTTGATGTGGATTTGGCTGACCAATTGGCCAAAAAATTAGGAGTGAATGCAGAATTTGTAGTTATGAGTTGGGATGGTATTTTGGCCGGTCTTGTTTCAAACCGCTACGACGTCATTATTAGCTCTATGAGTATTACTCCTGAGCGCCAGCAAAAAGTAGATTTCGTTGAATATATGCAGATGGGCCAGGTTTTTGTCACACGCAAAAAAGACAAACCAGTGACCAAGGAAACGGACTTAACAGATAGAGTCATTGCCGTTCAAGCTGATACAACTTCTCAAGCCGCGGTGGTTGAAATGCAAAAGAAGGGAATCAAAATTAAAGATTTGAAGGCCTTCAAAGGCGCGACTGATACGTTTAGTGCTTTACGCTCCTTTCAAGCTGACGTTATTGTCGTCGATGAACCAGTGGGACTTTATTATGCGGCCAAAGATCCCAATCATTTCGTAGTCACGGGTCAAGCGGTAAAGCCTGAGCCGATTGGAGTTGCTGTTCGAAAAAATAGCAGCGCACTCATGAAAGAAATTGAAAAGACATTGTCGAGCATGAAAAAGGATGGCTCTTTTAAAACCATTTCGGTGAAGTGGTTTAAGACTGACATTTCCGCCAAGAAATAATTAGGGAGTTCCTTTTTTGGAAGCGGAATTAAGTTTTTGGCAGTTTTCTTTGCAAATTATTCCCCGCCTTTGGCAGGGAATGATCATTACCCTTGAACTTACATTTTTAGGCGGATTTTTTGGCCTGGTATTAGGCATGGTTGGCGCCTTGATGAGGTTGTCACCCTTTGCACCAGTTCGCGCTCTCGCTGTAACTTATATTACCTTTTTTAGAGGAACACCTCTTTTACTTCAAATTCTTTTTATCTATTTTGCTTTGCCGGCCTTAATTGAAGTGAGGCTTGATAGTTTTCCTTCGGGGGTCCTTGCCTTATCACTTAATTCGGCGGCCTATTTCGCGGAAATTTTTCGCGCCGGTATTGAGTCGATCCCTAAAGGTCAAATGGAAGCGGCCCGCGCGCTTGGAATGAATTATGGATTGGCCATGCGAAGGATCATTATTCCTCAAACCTATAAACGTTTAATTCCACCAATTGTTAATGAGCTTGCGGCCCTCTCTAAAGACACGTCGCTTGTGTCTGTTGTTGCTTTAAGTGAATTGCTTTATGTCACCCAACGAATTGGCGCTACCTATCTTCGTCCGTGGGAAGTTTATTTTTGGGCCGCCTCAGGATATTTGGCGGTGGTTCTAGTTTTAACTTTAGTCGCCAGTCGCATTGAAACGAGTTTGGCCAAAAAGGGAGGGCATTAATGAACACCTCCAACAATCCTAATAAAGTGGCTATGGAAATTAAGAATTTGCATAAGCGCTTTGGCGATTTACACGTTTTAAAAGGCCTTGATGTCACCATCAACGAAGGTGAAGTGGTAGTCGTCATTGGACCTTCTGGCTCTGGAAAATCAACTTTTTTACGTTGTCTTAACTTCCTTGAAGTTCCCAGCGAAGGAACTGTGTCCTTTAGGGGCGAGCTATTGGGATTTCGAAGAGAAGGAGACCGACTTCTTTCAGTTTCAGACAAAAAATTAAACGATCAGCGCTCTCGCATTGGAATGGTTTTTCAGCAATTTAATTTATTTCCCCATTTTACAGTATTGGAAAATCTCATTGAAGCACCCGTGAAGGTTCTGAAAAAAGATAAAAAAGAGGCCATCCAGTATGCAGAAAAACTTCTAGAGCGGGTAGGCCTCAGCGAGAAAATAAATAACTATCCAAGACAGCTCTCAGGTGGCCAGCAACAAAGAGTGGCCATTGCTCGGGCCTTGGCCATGCGTCCAGACATGATGTTGTTTGATGAGGCGACCAGTGCACTCGATCCAGAATTAGTAGGCGAAGTTTTAAAAGTTATGAAGGATTTAGCGCAAGAAGGTATGACCATGGCCGTTGTGACCCATGAAATGGGATTTGCCAAAGAAGTGGCGGACAGGGTGATCTTTATGGATGAAGGTCGTATTATAGAGCAAGGTACTCCTGCAGATATTTTTTCCTCACCAAAAGAACCACGAACGATTAGTTTTCTTAAAAAAGTTCTCGATTAAATCGCAATTCTTTAAGCCTGATTTTCTTTTTGGTGTGAGCGCATGGCCTTGATGCGTTCTGTGGCCGGTGGATGGGAGTAATAAAAGGCCGAATAGCTTGGATCAGGTGTGAGCGTACTAGCATTTTCTTTATAAAGTTTGATGAGGCCGCTAATGAGATCTTCCTTCTGTGCGTATTCACACGCATAGGCATCGGCTTCATACTCATGCTTTCTCGATAATTTATTCATAAGTGGTGTCAGAAAAAATGTGTAGGGCCCAGTAATCAAAGAAAAGAGCAGTAACATCCCTGCAGGTGTCACTGTCTTAAGGCCGTGGCCATTATAAAATGGCGGCCACGTCGAGAGTTGACCTAAAATAAAAAATCCTAAAAATGTCATCACCAATCCAAGAATCAGACCTTTTAGAATATGTTTCCGCTTATAGTGACCAATTTCATGGGCCAGAATGGCGCAAACTTCGCCAGGAGTTAAATCCTTTAGAAGAGTATCAAAAAACACGATTCGCTTGGCGCTACCAAAGCCTGTAAAATAAGCGTTACCATGATTGGTTCGGCGAGAGGCATCCATGACAAATAAACCTTTAGAAGTAAGGTGTGTTTTCTCTAATAGCTTTTCTATTTCGCTTTTAAATCTTTCGTCTTCGAGTGGTGAAAATTTGTTAAATAAGGGTGCTATAAAAGTAGGATAGGCCCACATTAAAACAATTTGAAAAATGGCCAATGCCAAGAAGCCCATCCACCACCAACTGTCGTGAAATTTGGTAATAAGTAATAGCAAAAGGGCCATAAAGGGCATCCCAATAAGGGCACTTAAGACGAGGCCTTTGAGCATATCCAAAATAAAAGTTTTAAAAGTAGTGCGATTGAAACCAAACTTTTGCTCAAGGATGAAAGTGAAATAAAGTGATTCCGGCAAACCGAGAAGAAGTTCAATGCCAGAGAAAAGAGTGATGAGCAGAAGTCCTTGCATTATGGGGCTGTCTTGTAACCAGGGATAGGTTTGTTCGAACCATAATACCTTTTGGGTGAGCCATTCAAGTCCACCGCCAATTGTCCATAATCCTAAAATAATCATGTGAAAATTGCGCACAATTTTTCCCGCCTTGAGTTTGGCCAAGGTATAGTCGGCAGCCTTTTGGTGGGAATCTAGTGGAACAACAGCTTCAAAATCTTCGGGGACTTCATCGCGATAGTCGTCAACATAATATCGTTGGCGCTTATCGAGGTAAGCCTGAATGCATATTTTAAGGCAGAGAAAACATAAAAAAAGTTGGCCGATAAAATGAATTGATTTCGTCATAGAAGAAATTATGGTAATTTACCAGGAAATTGAAAAGTTTAAAATGGTTTTATTCCGGGGGTAACAAATGGCAACAAAAAAGTCCGCAACAAAAAAAGTGACCAAAAAGGCCGTCAGCAAAAAGGCCACGACAAAGACCACAAAAAAGATCGTTAGCAAAAGCGTTAACAAAAACAATAACAAGTCTGGTTTTGTTAAAGTCGGGGCCTCAGCACCGGCCTTTAACCTGCTTGACCAAAATGGCAAACCAGTTAAGCTCGATCAGTTTAGCAATAAAATCGTCGTGCTCTATTTTTACCCGCGAGCGATGACTCCTGGTTGCACAGTTCAGGCCTGTGGTATTCGCGATAAAGAAAAGGAATTTGATAAACTTGGTGCGGTTATTTTGGGTGTTAGCCCCGATAAACCTGAATCCTTGCAAAAATTTATTGATAAAGAAAAATTGAATTTTACCTTGTTATCTGATCCAGAAAAAGAAACGGCAAAAAGCTATGGTGCTTTTGGTTTAAAAAAGTTTATGGGGCGAGAATTTATGGGGATTTTGCGATCAACTTTTATCATTGATCGCAGTGGAAAAATCGTCCACGTTATGCCCAAAGTGGATACGAAGACCCACCATCAGGACGTCATAGACTTTATAAAGAATAATCTTTAGTTAGCTTTCAAGACCTTTTTCTACCGCCAGCTCAAGGGTCGGCCCAAAGATTTGCACAACGCAACTTTTGGGCATTGTCTTGCCTCCATCAGGCCATCTGGAAGTTGGGTTGGAAATGTCTTTGGTCTTTTCGCCAGGATGCTGAACACTTAAAAATAAAACTTTGCCATCTGGTGAAAAACACGGCCCGGTAAATTCAGCATCAACAGGGGCGCTTGCCATTTGAAAAACTTGGCCAGCGTAAGCGCCAAGCATTGGTACGAAAAAAAGACCATTGTTTCCAAAAGTTTTATAAGCTCCTTTGCCAATTTCGCTGCCTGAAATATCGGTTGTAAACCAGAGGTTGCCGTTTTTATCGAAGGCCATATTGTCAGGGCAAGAAAAACTGTTTTCTTCTCCACCCATCATAAATACTGAGGATTCAAATTCTAAAGCGCGTGGATCGTTATTTTTTTCGACAATTTTTAAGATTTGACCGTGAAAATTTTTTTTCGGTTTGTTATTTGTAGCACATACGAATACCGCACCAGAGGTAGGATGTACTTCAATATCTTCAGGCCGATCTTGAGGAGTGGCCCCTAGAATTCGGGCCGCTTCACGGCAATAGATTAAAACTTCAGTTTGGTCTTTAAAGCTTTTTTGAAGATCGGGGGAGCTGGCCCAGTCTAAATGAAGCCACTGGCCCTTTTCTGTATTGGCGACGTAAAGGTCTCCGCGCTCCAAGGAGCCAGGACTTTTTGCAATAAATTTGTATATAAACTCATCTTCACTATCATCGCCCATGTAAACTACAGGGCGCTGATCTGGGGCAACGGTCACTGTGGCAGACTCGTGGGAGAAGCGGCCCAGGGCCACAAGTTTTTTCAATTGATTTGTTTGAGGGTTAATTTCAACCACCCAGCCGTAATGCAGAGGCGAATGAGGATGGAATTTTTCCCAGCCGTGAGTACTGGCCGTTTTCTCACCATTCTTTAAATGATCACCATAAAATAAATCAAAGTTTTCTTCACAACTTAAAAAAGTATTCCAAGGAGTTTTGCCGCCAGCACAATTGGCAACCATGCCAATGGCCTTGGTTGCTCCTGCAATGGGGACGTCCCAGGCAAAAGGAATTGATGTCGTTGCATCAATGCGCTGGACTTTAAAGCTAGGATCAATTTCAAATGTTCCTTCTTTGCCTTTTTTAATTTTGAGAAGTGTGCCGCCAATGACCTTTCTTTCTTTGGCAACATGCTCAGCTGTTTTTCCCTTCTTGAGGTCTTCAAGACTTGTTTTATGTAATAAGAGAGGAGCGAAATGCTCATGGTTTATCCAAAGGAAGCCTTCGACTCCCAACTTGTCGGTTGGGATAAAAGCAATAAAATCGTTATCGTGTCCAAAAGATTTACCCGAAAGACTCATTCCTTCCTTGAGAAAAATTTTTGAATTTAATCCAGGGGCCAAACCCAATTCATCCTTGGTACTAGGATTCATGACAGGGAGTTCTGAACCTTCAGGAATTGCCTCTTCTTTTATTTTTGCTCCGGAGCAAGATGAGGCCAGTGAAAGGGCCATAAAAGCAGCCGTGCTTCCGCCCATAAATTTTATAAATTCCCGACGATTAAAATATTGCATGTTTCCTGAAGGCGAATTTTTTTTAAGTTTTTTGTTCACAGATGCTCCCTTGATTTGGCCATTTTAATAGGGAAGTGCTCAATGATGAAGCTGTTTTCTGTTAGGATTTAACAAAAATGCTCAACATTTGGAGTCAAAAGTTGATCAGATCAAAACGAGGTTAGTAGCGCTTAATGCTTGGGTCCCAAATTTGATTGGGAAAAAGTTCTTCAGACAAAATCTCAATCGACATTTTCATTTTTAGCGCATGGAGCATTTTATCAAACGCCGGCCTGAGAGGCCTTGTGACGCCTATTTCAATGTCGCGATAATTTTTTCCAAGACTGCTGGCCAAAGTTGAGTAAAAGCAGAGGTTGTCGTTCGATTCCATGGTAAAATAGAAGAAGGCGGAGTCCTCTTTGGTGGTTCTTAGGACAATGCGGTAAACTTCAAAAATTTCTGGACTGTTTTGCCCGGCCATCAGCATTCCCATGTTTTCATTGACTTGAGTCCTTACTCCTCTACAATAAGAAATGAAACCAGTCAAAGGCATGAGGCCTTTACGCCAACACTGGGCGGAAAAAAAGATCACGGAGGGTCTATCTTGCGCCATCAGAATTTTTTAAAACCCCCATTTTATTTTTTTATTATTGTGACTCTACTAGGCGCGAGCAGTTGCTCTTGGATATCCAATCGCCGCTCGCTTTTTTCTAGTAATGAGCCTGAAAAGGTCAATGCCACAGTTCCAAAGGCCCAATACGATGAACTTCTTAATAAATATGATTCACTTTTAAGGAAGTCCCGCGCTGAAGGCGTCTCAGCAGAAGGGGATCAAGCTGCTCCGGGGCAACAAAATATTGCAAGTGAAAGAGTTGACCTCATGGATAACCTCAAGGCCGCTCCTGCGACAGGGGCTAGTGCAGGTGCTGGTGGGCTTGATGGCACGGTCTCGATTGACGGAGCTGGCAACGAAAAAATCTCTGCAGCCAAGGCCATGATTATGGGTGATGAAAACACTGTGGGTGTTGGTGATCTTAGCCAAGCTGGTGTGAATGATCAGTTAAAAAAATTAGAAAAGGCCAAAGAACTTTTATACAAAAATCAGCACGACGCGGCTTTGAAAATGTTGCGTGAGTTGGAGCAGTCTCCAGTTAATACCGTAAAGGTTTATTCGAAATATCTTATCGGTGAGATGTTGTTTGCTCAGGGTGAGTTTGATTTGGCCATGCAAATGTTCGAAGAAGTTCTTTTGAAACATGGCCACTCTGGAGCCGTCTTCAAATCCCTTGGTCGCTTGATCGCCTGTGCTGAGAAATTAAAATTGGGGAAAAAGAAAGATCGCTACTACTCCATTTTACATGATTTCCTCGACGGTGAAGGAGATGATGAAAAGGGCGATGAAAATCAAAATGAAAAAAGTGCCACCGACACTGGTGCAACATCTGGAGACACGTTGGAGCTATGAGCAAAAAGAAGACTAAAATAAAGATAGGTCTTCTCTATGTACTCGCCATGGGTTTGGCGATAGCAGATTTTCGTCCATTTTTTCAAAACATCTATGCTCAAGATACTGCTATTGATGATTTGGAACTTTTAGATAAGGAGGATGCAACACTCCTCGATTCTGGCACGGTGTCAACGGAAGGGAAGGATGCCGATCTTCTTCTTAAAGACACAGACATTAAAACACCGACAGAGCTTGGCACCTCAGAACTTTCAGAGTTGGAAGAAAAAGATGATCTCGAGGCCATCAAAAGCGATGTTGGTGATGTGCTATTTAAAGATGGTGTCGGCTCAGGGCCTGATGAATTCAAGGCCGCCCCGAAAGATACCGGAAAAACCGATTCAAGTTCGACTGTTAAATCAGTTAATGAAACACAGTTTAATGAAACAGATCCTGCCAAAGGGCCAATTATTTTCGACGTAGGGGATGAGGAAAAAAAGTTACTCGATATTTCAAAATTTGTGGAAAACAAAATTCCTGAAAAAGAGTGGAATGAAATTGCAGCGGCTTCTAAAACGCAAAAATATGTCGTGCAAGAGGGCGATTATCTATGGAAAATTGCTAGGACTTTATTCGGTAGTGGTTTCTATTATTCCAAAATTTGGTCTTTAAATCCGCACATCGTGAATCCTCATGAAATTGAGCCTGGCATGGTACTGGTTTTTGAGACAGGTGATGCAGACACGATGCCTTCAGTTCAATTAGGAGAGTTTGAGGGAGGCCAAAAACCTCTCGAAGGACAGTTGGCAGATAAGCAGATTTTTGATTTCAAGGAATTTGGTGATGAAGTAAAACCTGGATGGTTGGAGGAAAGAAGAAAATTGCAAGAACAAGGCATCTATTTTCAATATGCATCTGATTCCACATACGATGATCTAGCAACTCAAGGTGAAAAGAACCTTAATAAGGAATATCAAAAGTACGAACCACCTGAAACTGAAATCGTAATTCAGGAACCTGGTGAAGCTTATGATGAATCGGGCTTTGATAAAAATTCTAAAATTACATTTGATGTAAAAGAAGGTTTCTTTTTAAATTCATTTATCACAACCAATATCGTGCAAGATTTTGGTTTCATTGATTCAATTGCCCACGAAGCTGTTTTTATTAATCGCTTTGACAAGGTTTACGTGCAGTTTGATGAAGGTACTAAAATCAAACCAGGAGATCAATTTTCGGTTTACACCGCTGACGGAAAAGTTCAGCATCAAGTTTCCGACAGAAGTGGTTATCGCTATACTATCGTGGCGCAGATTAAAACACTTCGAAAAATAAATAATGTTTGGGAATGCCTAGTCACCGAAATTTCTGGTGTCGTCGAGAGAAAAAATCGCATTACAACTTATACGCCAAAAATTAATCGTATTGTTCAAACTTTCCCCAAAAAGAATATTGAAGCCGCCATTATTGACGCCTTCCGCGATACGGCCAATGGTATTAGCTTTGGCGATGTCGTTTACATCGATCGCGGTCGCGCTGATGGAGTGGAAATGGGGTCGGTTTTTGAAGTTTATTCTTTTTATGATCGCGGCACTGGCAGAAAAATTACCCAAGATCCCACCTATAAAATTGGCGAGTTGACGGTCATTTCTCTCACTGATGATTTTGCGACCGTCCTGGTTTCTAACAGTAACTCAGAAATTGGTCTCGGGGCCGTGTGTTTGTCAAAAACGGCTGAACAAGCAGTCACGGCTTCGAAGGTCAAAAATAAAGATATGTTGAAGGGCATCAAAGAAATGGAAGGCCAGGCCCTCGATGAGCTGGATGTCGAACTTAATGTTGATGATCTGTCAGATGATCTGCTTAAAAAGGCCGATTCGGTTCAGTTAACCGAGGACGAACTAGAAGAATTGGAAAGACAAGAGAGAGAAAAATCCGTTATTCAAGATCAAGAACGGGATATTAAAGAGCTTGATCGTTTAGAGAGTGAAATTCTCGACGCTGAAGGTAAATTAAATGAAGTGAAAGTTGATGAGGATAAATTCCTTGAACAACAAGACCTCAATAAAGTAGAGAAAAATGGGACGGCGAAACAAGATCCCAACTCTTTTGAATCGATTGAGGATATTGAAAGTGAAGTTGGTCGCAAATATATGGATGAAGATCTTAATAATAAAGACAATCCTTACGGTCTGTCTGAATTTGATCTTGAAGAAATAGACGAGTTATTGAATACTGGTGCAGATTCTAAAAAATAGCGCACGTAGCAATAAACTGCCGTTCCAACTCCAAAAAAGATTGTGAATTAAAAAGGTGTATATCTATGGCCGTTTCAAAAAAATCAAAAGCGCCCAAAAAAAGTGGTGTGAAGGCTGAGACTAATAAAAAGTCAGCAGCAAAAACTTCTGCCAAAGAAAAATTGCCGGCCAGTGATAAAAAGACCAAGAAGGTTGGTAAGGCAGCGCTTGCTGGAATGGTAACAGCTGAAGAATTTAAAGCAAGAAAAGAGAAGGGTGAATTTGTTCCACGCGGTCCCTTTGATCTTGTGGTTGTGGAGTCTCCATCCAAGGCGAAAACCATAAAGAAATATTTAGGTCCTGGTTATCAGGTTGTGGCCAGTAATGGTCACATCAAAGATCTGCCCAAGTCCAAGCTTGGAGTCGATATCAAACGCAATTTTGCTGTCGATCTTGTTCCTATCAATGGAAAGCAAGATAAAATTTCACGCATCCGTGAAATGGCAAAGTCGGCGAAAAAAGTCTACCTGGCGCCCGATATGGACCGCGAAGGTGAGGCGATCGCTTACCATATAGCTGAAGAAATCAATCGCAAAAATGTTTATCGCGTGGTGTTTAATGCCGTAACTAAATCAGCCGTGAAGGCCGCGATTGAACATCCTACAGAACTCAATCACAACATGTACGATTCACAAAGAACCAGACGGATTTTGGATCGTCTCGTTGGTTATAAAATTTCACCTATTCTTTGGGACAAAGTGCAGCGTGGAATTTCTGCTGGTCGAGTTCAATCCGTGGCCCTAAGAGTAATCGTGGAACGCGAAGATGAAATTCGCGCTTTTAAGCCTGAGCAGTGGTTTTCCATTTCTGGTTCTATCGAAAAAAGCCAAATTCATTTTCCTGTCCACTATTTTGGAGATTCAGCCGATAAAAAAGTTGAACTGAATACTCTTAATGATGCCAAGAAGATTTTAAAAGATTGCCAAGGTAAATCGCTCACAGTTTTTGATGTTAAGAGACGGGAGCGCCGGCAAAATCCAACGCCACCTTTTACGACTTCAAAGCTGCAACAGGAAGCCGCGACAAAGCTTGGATTTACCACTAAGAAAACCATGATGATTGCTCAACGCCTCTATGAAGGTGTGGAAGTCACCGGTCAAGGACTGCAAGGTCTTATCACTTATATGCGTACCGACTCGGTTAGGACTGAGCCTGAGACACTGAAAAACTTGCGCCAGTTTATCGCTGATAAGTACGGTAAAAATTATTTATCCCCCGAAGAAATTATTTATAAAAAGAAAGGCACTTCAAAAATCCAAGACGCCCACGAGGCGATAAGACCTACGAACTTGGAATTTACTCCAGAGCGCGTTCGCCAAGATTTAGATGCAGATCATTTCAGACTTTATGAATTAATTTGGAATAAATTTATTAGCTCTCAAATGGCGCAAGCGGTAATTGACCAAACGACAGCCGTGTTTGAATGCCAAGGGCATTTTTTCAAGGCCAACGGTTCAATCATTAAATTCCCCGGTTTTCGTACCGTATTCCTCGAAGCCGCAGCAGAGCGTGCGGCCCGCCGGCAAAAAGATGACAAGGAAGATGATGAGGATCAATCAGAAAACATGAGTACCGAATTGCCAGAATTGGCAACAAAGGAAAAACTCAATCTGAAAAATCCTCTGAAAGAAGAAGAGCATTGGACATCACCGCCACCACGTTTTGCTGAAGCTTCGCTGGTCAAAACTTTGGAAGAGCAAGGTATCGGTCGACCTTCAACCTACGCAGCGATCATTTCCAACATTCAAGATCGCGGCTATGTGGAAAAAACTGAGAATCGTTTCCTCCCAACCGAGTTAGGCGAAGTGGTTTGTCGCATGCTGGTAAAATCTTTTCCTGAGGTCATGGATATTGCCTTCACCGCCAACATGGAAGATCAGTTAGACAAGATTGAAGAAGGTGAGGTGAAGTGGAATAAAGTCCTAAAAGATTTTTGGCACGGATTTGAAGGAACCCTGGAGAAGGCCAAAGAGGAAATGAAAAACCTCAAAAAGCAGGCCACACCAACAGGCATCAAATGTCTTAAATGTGGTGAAGGTGAATACCAAATTCGCTGGGGAAGAAATGGTCAATTCCTGGCCTGCAGTCGTTATCCCGACTGCAATAGCACGCAAGACTTCAAGAAAGATTTAAAAGGCCAAATCCACATTATCGACAAGGAATATTTCCACGAGCTTTGTCCAAAAGATAAGGCCAAAATGGAAGTCAAAACCGGCAAGTACGGTCGCTTCGTGCGCTGTAGTAATTACCCGCAGTGCGACACTACGCTGCCGTACACCCTTCAAGTGACGTGCCCAGAATGCAAAAAAGGAAAGTTCGCGGAAAAGAAAAGTCGTTTCGGAAAACTATTCTACGGCTGCTCCTCCTACCCCGAATGCACTAACGCCCTCTGGTCCATGCCGCGCGATCACGCTTGTCCATCCTGTGGCAACCCCGTGATGTGTGACAAATGGTCTAAAAAACACGGGCCGCAATTAGAGTGCCCCAAGTGCCGCCATAAAGAAGAGAACCCCTACGTCAAGGCCGAGGAAGACGACAATCAACACAGCGAGAAAGTGGCCATATAAAAAGCAATAAGTTATAGTGAAGTCCAACGCGGCGTTAGCTCAGCTGGATAGAGTAGCAGGCTTCGAACCTGTTGGTCGGGAGTTCGAATCTCTCACGCCGCGCCATCTCTTTTGAAAATCCCTCAAATACTTTGTCGTCTGCATCCTCGCTTCCTGCGACTTAGTTCACACTAAGTCTCGGTCGCTCGTCTTTGTCTCCTAGTCTTTGAGGAATTTTGAAAAGAGATATCCTTTTCCTTTTAGGTACGTGGTACTTTTTTTTAAAATTTCGCTATATTTGCAATTTATAGCAAAAAATTTTTCATAAGCCCCAAAATTGAAAAAATTGCGTTCGAATTCAAGCTGCAGGCCTGTTTCAAGGCGAATGTTCTGATAACTCCCTCGATACATTAAAGGTAAAAAACTTTTAAGGTGTTTAATGTCAATTAATACAAGTAGATGGCTATGTATGGCTACGGATGGCAATTTGTGTTAAGATGAAGGGGTTGCAGTGGTAAGTAAGCTTAAAAAGGAGCAGCGTCCAAAAATTAAAAATGAGAAAGTAGTTGGAGTAATTATTGATTGTGATGAAATTGTCATTTCAGTATATCCACCACCACGGGAGCACGGCAAACCTCATTGCCATGTAATTTCTAAAAAAAGTTGCAAGGTAAAAGGTCAAAAATTGGAGGTTTTTCCGGAGTTGAAGATTTATTTGGATGGGTCAGAAGTAGTAATTATAACAAAAGGATTTTCAAGGAAGGATATCCAAATGATTGGAGATCTTATTTTTAATGATGCCATAATGGGACAAGAATCCAATGATGTTTATTTGTTAAAAGTTTGGGAGAGATTACATGGTCAATATGAAAAAAAATAAATTTAAAGCAGCAATTGAGCGTGTTGAAAAGAGACAATTGGGTAATAAGGATATTTTGTCTCAAAGTCTGGTAGATAAAGTTGGGTCCCTAGAAGAGAGAGGGAAAATTACAATTCGACTTGATCAAAGAGTGCTCCATTTCGCCAAAACCGAAGCTGATAAACTAGGTGTTGGATATCAAAAAATTATCAATGACAGGCTGCTTGAATTTTATTCAATTGAAGAAATGCCCTATTTAAACAAGAATTCTTCCGTTGATATAGAAGAATTAAGCAACCAGATTGAAGAGTTGAATAAAAGATTGAACAAAGTTGAGCGCAATTTGGAGAAGAAGAGGGCCTAAGTTTTTTTAAAAAATGGATCAGTTGGGGGAGAGGAGTTCTTTGAGGTCGCGGATGTAGTCGGTGAATTTTTTTTGGCCGCCTCGGCCACGATTTTGGCGTATTCCTTACTTCTAAAAGAAGAACAATTAGTGCCTTCGTCCCATGCCTCAGTGGCGCCGCGTCCGTCGAGAAGGTCTTGGTACATGAGCAGGCCTCCATAATTGGCAGCGAGATCGCCATGGGATTTCACTCCAGTCCCTCTTAGTCCCCACATTCCTTCCTCTTGTCCAACCCCCAATGCTGCTTTGGCCTCTGCATATTTTGGTTTCTGGTAAGCCTCTTGCAACTTGCGTCTCATGCGGCCCTGCTGACCTTTCGGCAGATATTTGACGATATTTTCACGCTTATGCCTCTGACAGCGCTGAATGATCGCCTTATCACCAAGTGAATCGACGATGCCTTTCCTGGGCCCTTTCGCGCCATCGATGTTGTCGAGTTTTTTTGCTGAGGCCCTGATAAATTTCTTGGAGACAGCACTTTTTTTAATGCCGAACGTCTCTGGGATTTTTGCCACAACCCGCTCATACTTGCGTGTGGCCTCATCCGTTGTCATTGAAAATTGCTTGTCGTCCTTCACGTAATCAACTACCTTTTTCTTGGGCATGGTCTACTCCTTTGCTACGGTTTTTTACAGCAATAAGAGTCCTGCCTAGGCGTGGGCCATGTTCAATTTTTTCACCCGATTTCAACTAAGTTTAGGACGCTTCCTTATTGAGAGAGGCATACTCTTCGGGAGAGCGGTATAAATGGCGACCAATGTTGTTGAAGTATTTCACGCAATCTTTTCGAATCTTCAGCATAGAAAAAAACATGAGTAGATAGTTCGGTAACTATCTCTTAAGCCAACTTAATTAGTCGGCTAGGTGTGGAACATTAATTTTTTAGTCAAGTAGTTCTAGCACTTTATTAAATACCCTTTAAAATTATAGGAAATAAATGAAAAGAAGGGTCATGAAATTATTTTTTAGATTTCGATGGGTGCTCCTGTGAAATATGGTTATGTTTTTTAATTAGATGTTTATTGATCAATTACCCGCCACATTAAGTGTCATTCTCGCATCAATTTTTTGGGCCATCGCCACTCAGCTCTTTGCGCATCTAGGAAGAGATATGAGTGTAACGGCACTCAATGTATTTAAGGCCGCCATTAGTTTTTGCTTCTTTTTTGTATTTAATATTTTTCTTTTTGGCCTAAACCTCCAAATCGAGACGCTTCCATGGCTTGTCATTAGTGGCATCGTTGGTTTTGGACTGGCCGATATTTTAATCTTCTACAGTTTTTCCAAAATGGGCCCTGCTCGCACCTTAATGTTGTCAGCATTCACTCCATCTATCATGGCCCTCCAGTCCTACATTTTTCTGGGACTCTCTGTGAACCGTGGGCAGTGGGGAGGATTGTTCTTGATGGGATTATGCTTAATCCTATTAGGTTTTGATAAGAGAAAGCATAATGAAAATGGTGCTGAAAAAGTATTGGGTTCCCGTTGGGAGTTCCGTTGGCGAACGGCACTCATTGCATTGGGTGGATTTTCGCTTGATGCTTTCGGTGTGATCCTCACAAAAAAGGCCTTTATCTTGGCCCCCACTATGAAATCTTCTGAAGCCAATATGATTAGAATTGGCTCAGCATTTTTTATATTATTGTTTATTGCGTGGTGGAGAAAAATTAACCTTCGTGAACAAATTAAAAACGTCAAAACCATGCAACTAGTATTCTTAAGTTCCTTTCTTGGAACTTTTCTCTCTTTGCTGTTTTGGGTGAATGCGATTGCCAAAGGACACCCCCCCACCATTGCGGCCCTCGGGGGACTCTCGCCCGTGCTGGCCACTTTATTTGAATATGGAAAAGAAAAAAGATGGCCGTCTCCCTACTTCTTTGGAGCTCTTATTTCCATGGGTTGTGGCATTTTCCTCCTCATCCTATCACTGTAAAATTAGCAAGAATTCCCCCTCTCGCCCAAATTTAAATACAATAGATATTTAAGACGGGAATTGGTTCTTGGGTGGGAGTTCGCTGTGAGCAAAGCGACTACTATTACAGTTAGTCGTCGACTAAAATCTCTCTTTTCATTAATTTTGTAATGTTGGTCCATAACCCAGGCCTTGGCGCTAGATTGTCGACTAAATCCAAATGATTCATTTGAGCCAAATGCTTTCATTGGGAAAGGAAAGTTTAAAGGCCAATGTCTAGATACCTCTAAATTTCGAAGTTATTGGATACTTAATGAACAAGAGATAAGCCGCTATCCTCGGATGAAGGCCGAATTTGACGAAGGTAGATTAATTGTTGCCAATTTGGAACATCAAGGCGCATTTCATTTGGCCAGTCTCAATATAGACTCCATATCGAAGATCATATTTCAAATTGAAAGATTTCCACCGGAATGGATTGCGGCCCATACCCAGTTGCGTTTACAGTTCAAGGATAATGATGCGGTAAAACTATTTGATCAAACCAATCCTGGTGTTGTGGTTGCAGAATTAAAGGAAATTGTAATGTCGGTTGAGGCAGCATATTTGCGCCAGGGCGCCATACCACACATTTTGGATGAATTGCACTAATACCCTGTTTCGTTCTTTTGACGAATTTCATAATGAACAAATCATATTGGGCGAAAGAAAAAATGACCAAAAAATAAAGCAAAGAAACCCTGGATTTGGTCTCGGGGCCACTTGGCCGATATTTAGTAAGGGCGCACTGAAAAGTCGCGGACTAATCCAAAAGGAATCTGTACTACCGAACTTGGATCAAGAATTTAAAAAGTAGAAAATTTTAATTTTCTTTCGCACAATCTGCACATTGATCTAGCGAGTTAGGTGGAAGCCCAAAATTAATTTTAATGACGGCCGAAATTTTTTTGGCATATTCCTCAGCAACTTTTAATAGCTCTGGATGCCAGCAGTAATGGATGCCATCGACAGTTCTGCCTTTTGGTAGCTTCGGATAGAGGCCAAATTGGTGAGAGTTAATGAGCAGACACTTTTTCCCCGATGGGCCACCGATGCCGACCAAATCTATACCCTGCTGAACGGCAGAATAATAAGTGTCCATTTTTTTATCGGTCCAATTTATGTTGTGAGGAGGTGATATCCAAGCGCAGTCAGAATTTTGTTGGAAAACGGTTTTGACCATAGAAGCAACTTCGCTTGGTAATTTGGCAACATCTTGGGCATTCGTTCCAAGATTGATGATGGTTATTTTTTTTGCCGAAGGATTTTTGGCGAAGGATGTCAGCAACCAATCCGGGAAAAAGGGAGTGGTGGTCTTCACAAGTTTTCGCGGGAGTTTTAATTCCTCGCCGGTTGATCCTCGGTTTTCAACTCCCAGGGGAGACACAAAACGTTTTGTTGGATGCATCCAGGTCAAAGGACTTGAGCCACCAATCGAAAGCGAGTGGACATAGGTATTGGCGACTTGGCGAAATTGCTGGTTAAATACTTCACCTGCTCGACAGTTCCCATGACTGTCTGAAATTATCGAAATCGCAAATTCCGTTTCTGCTAAAACTTGCTGGGCCAAAAAAGTGGCCACCAAGGCCGTGAAAGATAAAAATTTAAACCTTGTCATGATAGCGATACTCCAAAATACTTTCTAGTGTGGGTTCATTGCTAAAATTTTGTTGTCTGACGGGGCATGGTGTTTCTCCTGGAGAAGTACCAAGGCGACAGGAACTACAATATTGTTGCAAGCATGGATCAATATGGGCATGAGTCTCACCGTCGACGCCTGATTGTTGCATAATCGTTTGGCAAAAAATTTGCACTAAATCGTGGGCCTTTTTTACATCATAAAATTCAGGAACTACGATATGGAGATCAACATGGTTTGTGGCTCCGACTTGGAGACTTCTTAAATTGTGGACGGCTACAATTTCTGGGCCTGGATAATGAATAATGGCATGGGCCAAGGATAAGCGTTGACCTTCATCTTGAGTGTCAATTAAATGAAGAATACTTTTTCTAATTAATTTAAATCCTGTCCAGGCCAAATAAAAACCCATTAAAAGGGCAATAAGGGAGTCAAGCCAAAGAATCTTAAAGTACAAGACAGCTCCAAGTCCGAATAGAACAACCACTGTGGTGGCGAAATCACTAAGCAAATGAAGACCATCAGCGCGCAAGGCCTCAGATTTTAGTTTGCGACCATTCCAGAGAAGCAAAAATCCAAGTGCGCCATTAAGTAATCCGGCCAAAACGTTGATGATAAGACCCTGATCCAGTTTACTTAAAACAGGTGGATGGAAAAAGGCCATGATGGAATCATATCCAATGAGACAAGCGGCGAGAAAAATAAGCCCGCCTTCAAATCCTGCCGAAAAATACTCCATTTTGCCATGGCCATAAGGATGGTCTTTATCCGCAGGTTGGTTGGCATAGCGAACGGCCGTGAGAGCAATGCCACTCGCCACAACGTTGACAATTCCTTCATAGGCATCAGTTTTTAATGTCATGGAGTGGGTTAGGAAATAGGCCCACCATTTAGCACCTAAAATAAAAATACTGGAAAAAAAACTCAAGGCCGCAAGTTTTTGAACTCGGGATGCAGAATTAATCTTGGGAAATAATTTCGCCATTGGTTACTTTTAATTTTTTTATTTTCAAATTTAATGGTCTGGGCAGTTACGGAATAGCAAACTGCTCAGTACACTTGTGAATATTATAAGTGACAGGCCCTGAAAGGGGAACTGTCTGGCCTTCGAAGCGATAAGTATTCACATTTTTGCCTACAGGTTGACCTTGGTCGTCGACAAAAACATTCCAATTGCCTTCAAAATGAGGTGAGCGAATGGTTAAAAGGCCAAGTTGGGCTTCATTCTTCACTTCCGCGTGAGCTGTAATTCTCAAGTCTGCGACGTTGGCGGGAGTAAAAATTTTAATATAGAGGGTCGCTTGTTGGACTGACTTATTATTTTCTTCACCTTGAAATTCAGGCAAAGTACCCAGCGCTACTCCACGATGCATGATTCTAATCCCTGGCAATTTTTGGCCAGGAGATGCCTCTCTTTCCACATTGATCAAGAAGCCCTTTTTTTCTGGACAGGAAATGGGAGGATTTTTACTCCAAACTCCCGCGTTAAATTTCTCTTTAAAGAGCGCCAAGCTTTTCTTAAGCCCACGCTGGGGGAGGTAAACCTTTGCTGGCGCTTCTAAATGAAGAAAGGGAGCATGGGCATAGTGGCCAGCCAACTTTTGTTCGCCTACTTGGGTTGATGGATTTTGTCCGACGAGCCCTAAAAAGCGCAGATTGGGGTGGACGAAAGGAAAAAGTGACAGAACTTCATTGCCAAAAAGATCACTAACCATTGTTTGTTCAACTTGGCTTCCGACGGGCACAGAAAAAATAGTTGGCTTTGTCTTTCCCCGAGAAACATAAAAAACGGCCAACAAATCTTCTCGCTCCAATGTTTGAATAATTTTATCTTGAGGAACTTGATGCTTGAAATCTAACTGAATTTTTTTGCTTTCAACTAAATCCTTCAGACTCTCTTTGAATTCACTTTCCAATTCTTTTTCTAATGTCCAATTTTTCTTGCGCCATAATTTTTGCCACCATTTCAGTTTAGGTTCCTGAAATGAAGTCATAAGTAAAACATAGCGTGGCGTTTTAGCGACGTAATCAGCAGCAAAAGCATTGGTGCTTAGAAAAGGAATTTGGGCGTTAAAAAAAAACACTGCAAGCAGCAAAAATGTGCTTCCAATTCGGAGCAGTATGGGGTTAAGCAAAGATGACATGTGTTGGCCCAGTCAAAAATTGCTTACTGAATATCCTTTCAAACGCATGGTGACAAGAAAATGCCGAAAAATATTTTAAGAATGAAAAGTTTTCATAGGGGAAATGGACGCGAATTTCAGGGGAGAGGGTTAAAAAATGGGGCCGATTAATCGTGCCCAAAGACGCTTAATCCAAGACTTTGGTAAGGTTAATTTGTCCTTGGTCATTTCTTTGTATTCGTGGGCGATATTATGCTGAACCAGCGCCTGAAATTTAGCTATGGCCGCTGGAGAATTGGTCATGAGCATTTGTTCGCCATTCTTATTTAAGCTTCGAACCGTAAGGTTATTGCTTCCCACCAGGAGGATTTTTCGATCAATAAACATGGCCTTAGCATGCATCCCGCGAGTAAAAATTTCGTAGACTCGCACACCTCGTTTAAACAGTTCAGGGTAGTAGAGTCTGGCAGATTCACTGAGGGCCTTCCCCATATCATTGGTTTCTTTACTATTGGTAAAAACGGAAACTTGGACACCTTTCTCTGCCGCCTTGTAGATTGCCTTTAAAAGTTTTTTATGTGGTATAAAGTAAGGCATGAATAAGACGATTTCACTTTCAGCAGAATTAACTAGATCTACATAAGCTTTGGTGTAGGCCTTGGCATGGGAGTGCCAGCGGTACGGTTGTTGCCATAAGATCAACCCGAGGTCATCACCCAAAACGGTTTTCCCGTCGTTGGGAGTCCCATCTTTTTGGTAGCCAGTTTCTGTCGGTGCAAAAGTTGCTACGACGGGTTTATATTCTCGTCTTCGACGGTAACTGCCCAACCGCTCCGTTGTGGAGGGAATGGTGGCTCGAATATTTTCAAATTGAGCAAAGGCTTCCCAATTATCGTCAAAGCGACGTTGATAATCGCTGGCCGTTGGCCCTATTACTTCCACCACTAAGTCGTGCCAAAGTTTAAGTCCAACTTTTTTTTCATCTTCACTTTTCAAATCGTCTTTATCAATAAAATATTCGTTACAAAAATTAGCGCCACCTGCTAAAACTTTATGGCCATCCAAAATGGCGATTTTTTCGTGCATGCGTTTTTGGATATCATCCTGCATGAGTTTATTGTATTCCAAAAGATACACACCACTGTCTTTCAACATTTGATAAATTTTCTTGTGAGGTTTGAAATTCATCCAATCTGCTACCACTCGAACTCGAATGCCCGCTTTGGCCTTTTTGCTTAAAATATTGGCCACGGAAAGGCCTGTTTCGTCGTCGCACCAAAGATAGGTTTGCATATCGATAGTATTTTCAGCTTGTGCCAGTCGGGCCAAGTAAATTGGGTAATATTCTTTTCCATCAACGTAGAGTTCTACAGCGTTGCCACCTTTAAAGTTTTCTCCTGTCAATTTTTCTAGATTGGCTCGTCCATTCGCTCCTAACCATGAGTTGGCCTTGGCCATGAACGGGGTAAAGGGTAGGGCTTTGGGTTCATTTTGAGATAATGAAAAGGCAAATGCAGAAGGAATTAAGGCCAGGGAAAATATCGCTCCCAACATGCCCCTTTTTTTCCCTAATCTAGGACTAAATTTCCTGCACAGACTTTTCAGCGTATGAAACCCTGAAACCATAAAACCCTCCTACGCGGAGTGGAACTTATAGCACTTACAAATTCAGAGGCCATCCCTCGTGAATTTTTTGCAATATGGGGCAGCGTGCAACTAGTTGAAAAGACAACATTTTTTAAGGATTAAAAGCCATAACCCTTTGACAACCAACAAGCAAATTTTTATGCTTTCCGCAAATTCTCAGCATTCTTAGTTTGAGGTCTTTTTTATGCCTAAAATTTTTCCTTCTTTCTGCTTTTATCGGTGCTTTTCTCAGTCCTTTTCAGGCCTATTTTTTATTCTAAGTTCTCTATTTTTTGGACAACTATGGAGCGCGCCCGTTCTTGCTGATAACCAGTTGGGTAGTGGCGAGACAATTGTGGTGTTGGCAGAAGGATATGGTCAAAAGCAAATTGCCAGTTATGATTCGGCCGCGAAGAAACTGCAATTCCTCACTGAAGGGTCTGATTGGCATCTCTATCCAGATATTTCACCTGATGGTAAAAATTTGGCCTTTGTTCAAGGACCTGATCACTCCCACTTAAAATTAGTTGTATGGAAATGGAATGATCCAGTCGTGAGCCCGTATCGTGCCTATAACGAGTATGTGTGGCCAAACATGGAAGGATTTTTACTTCATCCGCGCTGGTCACAAAACGGGCGCTACCTTTTTATAAGTATAAAAAATCCAGAAACCAATAAACAAAATATCATGAAGCTCGATTTTGAAAAATTCTATCGCACCGGAAAGGCGGAGTCATTTACCTTTGCTGATATTGAAGGTGATGCTTTTTTTGCTTCCTCTTCAAGCGATGGTCAACGTGTAATTTTTCAAAGAAATAGTGAAGGAAGAAAAGAAATTATTCTCTACAATACATTTGAATCGGATGTGACTAAACGCCAAATTGTTATTGACGAAGGCATGTCACCTTCAATTTCAAAGGACGACCGTTTAATTGCCTACACCAAAAAGATTGAGCAGGATTGGGAAATTTTTATTTACAATAATGAAAGCAAAACAATTTTGCGCCAAACTTTCAGTAAAGGGCCAGACTTTGCTCCCCATTTCGATCGCCATGGAAAACTACTCTATGCCTCGAATAGAAGTGGCCAAACTCCCCCTCCGACCGGTTGGGAAGAAGAGCCTTTTTCAATATATCAAATGAGCATCAGAAGTCGCGAAGATCAGGCACCAACAGAGAGTTCTTTGGTGATTGAGTCCCAATTGAGTACAGGCGTTGCCGGCTGGTCATTTTATGCTCCCAAAGTGAGTGGCATAACCGCTCTCCAACAATTTCAATTGCCAGATATGCAAGGAGAGTCAAGATCATCCTTCGGTTCCATTGAGCACCAAGGGAAAATTTATGTTGTCGGTGGCCATCAAGGAGCAGAGCACACTTACCCACCAGAAAGTTTTACTGGTCGATTGGCCATTTATGATGCTCAAAGCAAAACCTGGAGTGAGGGGGCTGAGAGACCCCATAAGGCCCACGGTTTTTCTCTCGCGGCCTTTGGACAATATATTTATGCCTTTGGTGGATTTGCTTATGAAAAAAATAATAATCCTCGCTGGAAATCACTGAGTGTCGTTGATCGCTACAATATTGTAGAAAATAAGTGGGAGACAGTGGCCAAGCTTCCGCGTGCTCGTTCCTCTAATGTCGTGGCCCAAGTGGGGAGCAAAGTTTATTTAATTGGTGGATGGGATTCAACTCCGAAATTTTCAGGCGACTTGGATGGTACATTTCACTCACAAATAGATGTTTTTGATTTAAGCACAGAGACTACAACAACCCTTGCCCAAGAATTGCCTTTGAAGAGAAGGGCCTTTACCGGTGTGGTTTCAGGTCAGAAAATTTTCCTTATTGGCGGTATAAGTGAAGGCGCTAATCATTTTGCTCTACTTGATGATGTCACCATGTTTAATACAGATACAGGTGAATTCAAAAAAGTAGGCCAACTTCCATATGCAACTTTTGCTCCGGCTGCAGGTCTTCTAGGCAATACACTTTTCATGTTTGGAGGAATGGTTAAAAAAGGCCAATTTGAATATGACTATGTTGCTCACGTCTATAGTGCAGAACTTAATTCTTTAAAGGCCAGGGCCACATCAGGAAATTTCATTTGGATGAATACGGGACGAGAACTAAGAGAAGCTAAAGGGTTTTCTCAAGTTGTCACTTGGATGGACTCTGCTAAGGACGGGCAGCAATACCTTGCAGTTCTTGGTGGACATCACTATGAAAGTGATCGCGACACACCAGTGAACACAGTAGAGCTGTTTACGCTTTATTGATTTAGTGGTGATGACCTTCGCGTTCTACATCGCGATCAAAAACAGCGTTGGCGTAGATCAAAACGGCTGGCAAAGAGGCCCAAGAAACCACTAAAATTAAAGATACCCAAAGAATTTGATCCACTTTTTCCTCCACGTTCTCGCTAGTGTTAGTTTCTCTTCTAAGTTCTATGAGGAAACCAACTGGAATAGTCTGCCAATAAAAACCAAATGGCCTATAAACTATCGGTTATTTTTTTATCTAACTTATTAATTGCATTATATAGGATGAAAACCTTTTTATTCAAGAGGAAGACTGTGGGTTTTGCATTGAGTAATCAACTCAAACAAACCATAAGATGGGAAATTTTAGCTCTAAAAAGGCCAGCAAAAGTTGGCAATAATATCTAAAGGCACTATGCGCCAAGTCGATAAGAATTAGTCGGGGGCGAGCCGACAGAAGTCAGTAATTTCTTTGAGGATGGATTGGCGATGAAGAGACTTTCACTAGAATTAAAAATCTTACTTTTTGGCAAATTGGCCATCATCCCCTATGCCATTGTGATCTTTGCCTTTCTAGGCCAGCAGTACCACGGATTTTGGCAATCGCGGTTGGCGTTTAAAGAGGCCGTTTATATTGAAAAATTTTCTTTGCTTTACCGCGATATGGTGCTGGAGCGCGGGACGGCCATGCTATTTCTTCGCGGAAGAAGTTCAGTCTTTGCCTTCAAAGATGTGGTTAAAAAAACTGAATTGGTGGCGGAGGAAATTAATAAAATATTCTCTCAAAATGAAATAACAGGCAGTGAAAAAACAAAAGCTCTCATCCTTACAAGCCTTGAGAAGCTCCAAGGTTTAAGGGAAGAGATTTATACGCAAAATGTCACACCGGAACAGGCCTATGATAATTATCAAAATCTACTAAATCAAATCCACCAATCATTGTCCTTTCGATTTGATTATTATGATGAGGCCAAGACGGCATCGGCCGCAAATTTACTATTTCTCGATGTCGCCTCATTGCGCGACCTGCTTATCCAAAAGGCCATCGTAAATATGCCGCTTTCCACCTCCGATTTTAATCAATTGTTAATGACGGCATCGAGACCTGTCATGCATGAATCTACTCTGTTGGCCGTGGCCCATCCCGCGGTTAAAAATGCTTTGAATGGATGGCAAGAAATTGATGGTCACCTATCTTTAAAAAGAAAACTAGATTTCATGATTAAAAATGCAGATCAGGGTAACTTTAAAATTGATGCAGAAGAAATTTATAACGAATCAGAAATTGTTTTAAAAAAATTGGAAGACGTTTCTCAATTATCCTTTAAGCAATTGGTGACACGCCTAACAGAGCGGGAAGAAAAGAGACGAATGAGATTTATCTATGCCTTTCTAGGAATAGTCTTGGCAACTTTAGGGCTCGTATTGGCTATGCGCTGGTTATATCGCCATACCCTTTACGATCATAAATTAAATTTATGGCGAGAAAGACAGCGATTTAATTCAGTTCGTTTCGGAGCTAATCAGGGTCTTAGAAGTTTTGTTGGGAAAGGTGGATTTGAGGGACTCGGTCAAAATGAAGCAAATTTGGAATTAATGCAAGAAATTTTAAAAAACACTCAGTCTATAGTTGATGGGCTCATGTCCTTAGAAAAATTTCCTATGCGCTATAAACTAGCGTTTTATAACAAAAGCTTAAACCAAGATTTTGGACAAAAGGAATTGGAAGAAATTAATTTTGACCATGCCACAGAAGTTGATTCGGTATTAACAAAAATTCAGAAGTTGATTGAAATTAGGCAGAAAAAAGATGGTCAACCAGGTAAAGGCTTTGGGAAAAATGCAATAGAGGAAGAAAATATTGGAAGATAAATTTAAAAAATATTTTCTATCTGAATGGCAATATCAACATCGCTTAGCTGTTGATCATTTGTCTTTGTTTGTAGCCAGCAGTGCTATAGATGGAATTGATAAGAGAAAAAGCACTTGGTCCATGGATGATCAACAATTCCAAATTAGGGTACTAAGGCAATTCGAAAATATGCAGAAAATTTTGTTGAATGAAAAAATTTTCTCTCTCATTAAAGAATGCGAAGCGAGCTTGCCTCCCCTTGGTGAATTAGTTTCTACTCCGAATAAATTTGATTTGCTCCCAAGCGGAGGGAACCACCAGATACAGAACTTACACCGGCTTTACGATTTATTACGGCAAGAAGTTCAGTCTGAATTAGATTCAAATAAAATCCTACCATTTAATTCATCCAACGAAAGACAAAATAATTTTGTCGACATCAGTAAAATATTACAAAATGAAATGATTTGCTTGAGTGATTCTCAATCATTTGAAAAGGCCATAGGTGCTTTGGATAAATTGATATTGCAAGTGGAAGATGGCGCTTATAAGAAGGATGGAAACTTTGCGGGCAAAGATTTATCTCTTTTAAAAGAAATCGCAGTGTCCATTTACGGAATGGACAGTAAAATTTCGCTAGCGGCATTTTTTCATTGCTTTAAGAGCGAACAAACAGGTTCTTCCAATAGATCTGATTGGTCTAATTTAGGAAATTTTAAGTTTCGATTGTCAGGCACTGACTGCAAGATGAGTCGGAAGGGTTTGGAGCAGACCTATCAGTGTATAGAATTTTTGGCTAAAGAATTATCCGTTTTGTTGGATAACAAGTTGTCGTCTATGGATTTTTTGATCCACCCCAATTTGATAAAGGGGTTTCAGTGTGTTGATATCTGGAGCGAATCCATGTCATTTATGGATTGGAAGCAGCTTGAGACCAAATTAGATCAATGCGATTTTACCTGGGAAATTTTAGCAACCCAAAATAAAAGTCTCTTCCGTCTGCTGATGAAAAGCGAAGTCGAAAGCAAGCGTTGTCTGCTGGTGGCCTTAAATGGGCAAAAAGATACTTGGGCCATTCCACGCGAATCCATATTGCAGCTGAAATTTACTCCCAATTCGATGGTTAAAACGTTACAAAGCAAACCTAACCGTCTTCTTCAGTTGCCATCGCCTTTAGTGAACAGAAATACCTATGTTGAAGTGGTTTTGGATGGCAATTATTTTCCAGAGCTAAACAGCATCGACTGGAGTAGTTTACCTAAAAATGAAGTGGCGTCTTCAAAAGATGGCGATGGCACGACTCGCGGGCATTTTTTAAGATTAAAAAATTTACGCTCTATAAAAGCAAGTCAACCCGAAGCCAAGCATCTCTCTTTAATTGTTGAAGATATTTTATCAGAAGAAGAAGTTCAAATTTTGGAAGAGTTGGAATCCATCTATGCCGGTCATAAAACAGGTGTTTCGGAAAAAGGAAATTCTGTTTATTTGATCAACTTTTCAAAACTTATGGCGAGCTTAAATAATGGCCAGTATCGTCTCCAGACTTCACCCTTTAATTTGAAAAAAGTTAGCTAGTTTTTCAAATCAAACTGATATTGAAATAGAACTGCTCGATGGTCTGAATATTGCTTTCCACCAGTGCTGTCTGGAAAAAGCATGTCAAAATAGGATGGCCTAATCTCGTATTCGGCATTTTCTGGAGACTTATAGAATTGATGGTCAATCATTGTTTCCCACTTTTCTTTGGCGTCGGTTGCTCCATCACATAAAAATGTCTCGGCACAATCGAGGGCCGCAACTTTAAGGTTGAGAGCAGATACGAAGCGATCATAAGTGGGCTCATACTGCCGGAAGTTGAAATCACCAATGACAAAAAGGTAGTGGTTTGGATTGTGGGTAGTCTGAATGAACTTTATCAATTCCTCCAATTGATGAGCGCGGATTTTATCACAAAGCTTTCGGGGAGTGATGGGATCACCAGATGGTCCGGCCTGCATATGAGTGGAATAAATATCGGCAATACCTTGCCCCCCTGGAAGTTCAATGCGAACAAGTTGTGAACCCTTTCTTGCCAGGCAATCGTAGCTCACACATTTGCTATAAACGATTTCTTTAGTCTCAAGTATTTTTTGTGAGCTCAATGTTTTTAGGCCGGCGCTTTGTCTTAGACCCTTCTTTTTTGGAGTCCCCGCGAAATATGAGTAAGACAGTTTTGTGCGAAATAAATCAGTCTTTTTATGCATGGCCTCTTCTAAGTTTAAAACGTGGGGGGTTTTATGTTCGCCCTCTAAAGACTTTATTTTTTCTATGATCCTTAGATATCGCTTTTCGTGGCTAAGCCAGGGTAGGGGTAGTCCCTTAATGTTGTAATTCATCAGGCGAAAAGCGCTCGGGTCATTATTTGCATCTGCATGCCCAGTTGGTATGAACCCTAAAAATATAGTGGCCGTGAAAAAAAAGGAGGTTAATCTCAACGTAGATTTAAACATGGTCACTCCTTGACCTCAATTAAACTTAACTTAATAAGATGAATTTCTTTTAATCATTATAAGTCGAATTATGTTTTTAATCGAATGCTGAATCGATGGAAAAAAAGACTCAAATAATCTTGATTACTTTGCTCAAGCAGCTTTTGAAATATTATGTTTCACGTTGGTTTCGTCCAACATGGAGTTTTTGAATTTAGATCTCAAGACGCGCATGAAGCGTTTAAACTTTAATCTTTCACTAAGTCCATAAAAAACAAATTCGATACCAATTCCTTCCAACCCACTCACTTTGTGGCGATTCACAATTCTTGCAGGCAGACCAAAGTGCATTCCAAAGGCCTGAAATTCACAGCGAAGAGTATTTGAGTAAGGTTTTTGACCGTTATAGTTAAAGGCCTCTTGTAGATTGGATGCTAATTCATTAGGGAAAAGTGAGAGCATTTCAGGTCTCATCTGAATGAAAGCTCCTGTTTCCGAAATATTTAATATTTTGGTTGTCACAGCACCACTAGTTCCCTCAAGCGTGACAAAACATTCTATATCAATGCCATATCGGGTTTTAGCTTCCCACCATCTCATTCTTCTATCGAAGAATGGTCTTCTCACCGCAGGAAGCGCGAAGTAGGCAATGATACCAAGATTGAAAAGTAATAAAATCCAAGCGCCAGCGAAGGGACGCTCAGAAATATAAGGCCAAGAATATTTTTCGTAAAAAAGATGGTGGTAAATTGAATAGGCCTGAACACCAACAAAAAAGGGATAGGCCCACGCTTTAACCGTGAGGAGAGCGATTCCCGCAATCGGGAAAAGCAGCCAGAAATCAAAAATTTCTTTGGGATTCTTATGGGAAAGGAGATTATCAAAAATCACGAACCAATCCATGTCTGTCCGCATTTTGAAGACTAAAATATTAAGCAATGGCATTAGTAAATGCATTCCTGCCAAAATAATAAAAAGCAATGGTCGCTTCTTCATAGACTTCTCTTCGGACAAAGGGCGGATAAAACTAAATGGAAATAATTGAATTTTATAGCTGTGATAGGGCGCAGACTATTTTAGTCCACATTTGAATTCTTAGCAAAAATCGTCTCTAAATAGTTGAAAAAAAAGAGGCCCATTTAAGGGCCTCTTTCAGCGTATTTCTTTACCTATGGCTCGATAAAAATATTTCAGTCAGATATTCCCTGGACTCGTGGTTAGCGAATCACAACTCCAGTACCGTAAATCAAACATGGTCCATAATTTAATACCACGCGATCAGAATCATAATCGTGGCCATTAAATTTTGCCACTTCAGTGTTGGTGCCAGCTTCAAGCACTGAAAAATTAAATTCAGTTGTTTCTCCACGGTATTCATAAGTCACTTGTCTATAGCCATAAACATAAGTCCACTCATTAGTACAAACGCGACGACTTACTGGCGGTGGATTGTGACAAATTCTGCGTCCGTAGCGGTCTACGTAACAAGAAGGTGGAAGTGTCGTTACGACATAGCGACAAACTGGTCTTACTACTTGCACGGAGCAAGACTCAGAAGCAGTTCTTGGGCCTGAGCGACTTACAGTGGTATCAGCAGCAGCAACCACATCGTAGGGTTGACCCACTTGAACAGAAGCCAAACGTACTTGGCCATTGTTGGTTGGGATGCGAACACCTTTTGGAAGGTTGAATTTTACTTTGGATTTTTGTCCATTCGCTTCAACAACTAGTGTAACGGCTTTCTTCGCACCCACTTTTAAGACTGCAGAATGTACACCTTCAGAAAGTGTGATACTTCCGTTGGTGCCTCTAAGTGTTACTGGTTTTTTTGTTTCAAAAGTTCCTGCAACTTTTTCTACACACGAAGTGAGTAGAAGAGCAGAAAGTAATAGCACAACCTTTTTCATAGTCCCTCCATAAGGATTGTTAGCGATGCTTAAAAACTTGAGCCTTTTACCTAAGAATAATGGGGCGAGCCAGGGCCGGCAGCAGAAATGGGTAATAAATTCAGAGTGTTATTCCATGGTAAGATTTTGTTATCCAACACTCTGAAATCACGAACATTTATAACTAGGATGAAAGTCATTCTAGGGACGTTTTGACACCACTTATATCAGCTCCAAAATCGACTGATGTTCTAGGCAGTTCTTTTCTTCAAGCCAACTAAAGGGATTCAGTAATATTCATTGCTTAGCGGGCAAAACGTACCTACAGAATAAAAATAAGCTAATTCCGTTTAGAATAATTATTGAAATTATCAGGTTTCCAGTGGTGGCGTATGAAGGACATGCATTCCAGTAGTATTTTTATCAATCGGTGGTGGCAATCACTTCAGCAACATTGGCGTGAAGTTGTGACCCACGCTCTTGTCTATTCCTTTGTGATTAATTTATTTGTAGTATTTCCAGCGCCTAGAGCTTTCGCTGAATCAGAAGAAACCAGGGGCTGTCGCCAAACGGGCGGACAGGAAGACAGTAGAGTAGAATGTTCGGTCGAAACACATAACCAAGAAGGCCAAGATTTATTTGTTGGTGAGTCCTATTATTCCATGATTGTACTATGGTCCGCTGCAGTCGTCGCACTTTTTGAAATTCGCCGCTGTATTACTCCTGGTATTTCTTGTGGCTGGTCAACAGGTTTTTCGGTCGTCGGGGCCCTAGCACTTTTGGCGGGCGAAATTACTTCAATCGCCATGTATAAGGAATCCCAAGATAAAATTGAATTTAATTTTAGTCAGGCGACAAAGTACAAAGAAAAATGTGACCGAGGCGAAACTCCAACAGAGGACGATAGTTTTATTACTGATAGCAAAGGAAATAGAGTTTCCGTTTGTGACCAATTAGCAGCATTGCAAGCACAAAAGAAGGCCTATGAGCAGGCCAAAACCGCGGCCGAAATTAAAATGGCACTTCAAATTGGAGCTGCAGGTGCCTATGCAATTGCTGCAGGCATTGAATATGCCGCAGCCTTAGCACAAAATGTTCAGGATAGCGCTTTGGTCGCAAGTTGTGGAACTGCGGTTGGTTCAATGGGGGCAGCGGTTTCCGCCTGCAATTTAGGAGCTGCTGCCTGTGAGGCCCAATGTGCTCCTTGTCAGGCAGCAGTTGGTGCTTCATGTGGTACGATAGTTGGACTTATCTCCCAATGGAATGACCCCTCGCCTCGACCAAATTCAGCAGCTGTTTGTCGGATTATTGTGACGCCAGCACAAACAGCTTTGCGAGCTGTGCAAACAGCTTGTGGTGCTGCAGGAGTTTGTGCACCTATTGGAACGGCATTTAGCTCGGCGTTTGAGGCACGAGTTCAACAGCTTGGCTGCCCTGCTTATAC
>Ga0172372_10000180_pt1 | contig 97367 bp, 105 predicted proteins | sample LakKiv5m_2_FD_114544 | JGI IMG/M metagenome (GOLD analysis project Ga0172372, IMG submission 114544) | Freshwater microbial communities from Kabuno Bay, South-Kivu, Congo - kab_092012_9.5m | ecosystem: Environmental > Aquatic > Freshwater > Lake | place: Democratic Republic of the Congo... | reverse complement strand
CCAAAATGTTGTTGAGCTAACATTAAGCCAGGATTATTTCCTGCAGTCCATGCAGAACCAGATTGAATACCCAACCAAGCAACATTATCAGAAGAACTGTAACTTCTAAGAAGAATTTTATTTAATATTTGATTATTCCCTACAGTGAACGTAAAGTAATCATTATTTCCAGGGCCGCCGCCTACTACAGAAGCAATAACTAAGCCGTTACCGTTATTTAAAGTTACAACAGTTGGCGAGCCTGCAGAATTAGAAAGAGGTCCGTTTATGCTTTCATTCCAAATAGTATATACTGGATTTGTGGTTGTAGGGGTAGGAGTAGGTGTTCTGGTTTGTGTAGATGTTGGAGTTTCTGTAGGTGTGTTGGTTGGTGTCTCTGTAGGTGTAGGAGTAATTGTTGGTGTTACTGAAATTGTTGGAGTAATTGAAGGTGTAATAGTAATCGTAGGAGTTACAGTTTCAGTAGGGGTGATAGAAGCAGTAATTGTAGGGGTTACAGAAGCAGTTGGGGTAGGAGTAGGAGTTTCTGTTTCAGTAGGTGTAATAGTAAGTGTTGGTGTAATAGTTGGAGTAACAGATGGTGTTACTGTTTCTGTAGGAGTAATAGAAGGTGTGACAGTATTAGTAGGAGTTACAGAAGGAGTTACGGTTGGGGTATTGGTCTGTGTAGGTGTTTGTGTTATAGAAGGTGTGTTTGGTATGATCAATAAATCTCCTAAATACGTATTATCAATATCACGGCCTCTCCATTTGTTTGCAGGTATACCGAATGCAGAGGTTTGAAGATCGTTTTCAGCAAATACAGAAAAACCACCTATATTATCATCACATACTCTTGATATTGTCATAATAATTTCCCACCCTACAAAATTAATATATTTTAGCTTACATGAAGTGATTGTTGAGTTAGGTAAATTAAATGATGAGAGAGGAGGATTATAATAAACATCCCAACTAATAAAATTAGAATCTGTAAATTTTCCTGCAAATGGAATTGTATCGCTAATAGGGTAATAAATTATGCCTTTACCATTATAACCATTACAGTTAAAAACAGAAGTTATATTTTGAACTAATAAGCTATTCGAATCTATACTTAAAAACGTATACTGAGTCTGTGTTGGAGTTTGAGTAATTGTTTGTGTTGGGGTTGTAGTCTGTGTTGGTGTATTGGTCTGTGTTGGAGTTTGAGTAATAGTTTGTGTAGGTGTGTTTGTTGGGGTAGATGTATTTGTAATAGTTTGAGTAGGTGTTGGAGTAGGTGTATTGCTGGTTGGTGTTATTGTGGGTGTAACAGAACGAGTAAGTGTTACTGATTGTGTAATTGTTGAAGTTTGTGTTATAGTTACTGAAGGAGTATAAGATGCAGTAGGAGTAAATGTTGGTGTCGGTTCATTTGTCGGTGTAAATGTGGGTGTTGGCGGTATTTGATCTATTGGCGGTAAATCTACATCTGCAAGCGCAATACCTAACAATAATGACCCAGTATTAGAATACAGAAATGTATAGAAATTATTTTCATACGATGAAATTTCACAAGAGTCTGTAATATATATTGTTGTTTTATTGGCTGATAATTCTGAGGTATTATAAGAAAGTTCGACATAACAATTGTTAAAATTGTTTACATCAAAATAATTTGTAAACCCTAATATATGATTATCAATTGATGCACTAAAATTTAATACTGCTGTTGAAATTACTAAATAGCTTGGGTACGAACTATTATTAACATTCTTTATTTCACCTTCAGAATTATAAAACAAATATTGAGGCTTAGTAGTGGAAGGAGTCTGTGTGGGTGAGATTGTTGTGGTTGGAGTTATTGATGGGGTTTGTGTAAATGTTGGTGTGAGGGTAGGTGTTTCAGGAATTGTTGGTGTGAGGGTAGGTGTTTGAGTAATTGTATTAGTAATTGTTGGTGTAATAGTAAAGGTAGGTGTTTGAGTAATTGTATTGGTTAATGTATTAGTAGGTGTTTCTGTAATAGTAAAGGTAGGTGTTTGTGTAGTAGTAATTGTGTTTGTTGGTGTTAAAGTAGGAGTTGGAAAACAAGCACTAGCTATAACACTTGACATCGGTGGTATTGCATTTACAGTTACCGCGGCCCAACCTGTCTGTGGAATTATATTACCGCTAATTGGGTTTGTATATATTAGTTGTGTAAAATATGGGGGGTAGTCTCTGTAAATATAGAAATTCCATGCCTGCTCCGGGCTTGTCTTAGGCCAGAATGCATACACTCCCGAAACTCCAGGGATTAGAGGACCTTCATAAACATAATAGCTTGGTCCTTGAATTAAATTATAAGTTCCATTAAACAAGTTAATACCCGCTCCTTCAACACATAAATTGTTTGATAAGCCTGTATGTGTCATGGTTATAGTTGGTGTTGAGGTATTAGTAAAAGTGGGTGTTTGTGTAGTAGTAATTGTGTTTGTTGGTGTAAGAGTAGGTGTTGGTGTTTGAGTAGGTGTTTGAGTAATTGTATTGGTTAATGTATTAGTAGGTGTTTCTGTAATAGTAAAGGTAGGTGTTTGTGTAGTAGTAATTGTGTTTGTTGGTGTGAGGGTAGGTGTTTCAGGAATTGTTGGTGTAAGAGTAGGTGTTGGTGTTTGAGTAGGTGTAACCGACGGAGTTGTTCCATTTGATACAGTGTTTGTAACAGTAGGTGTTGTTGTAGGAGTTTCAGTAGGTGTTAATGTTAAAGTCGGAGTGCATAATCCCTGATATATTTCTGGCGCTGGATCATTAACGCTATTAACTGCAACCCACCCGGTCGAAGGTATCATTTCACCTTGCGTAGCATTTTGATATATAATATCTGTTTCAAATGGTGGTTCATTCTTAAAAATATAAAATGCCCATGTACTATTTGGCAGGGCTGGGGACAATGCATATGCACCCGATAGTCCAGGCGCTATTACACTTTCATAAATCCACACACCACTGTCATAATATAGGGGACCAAAAGATCCGTTAAATATTTGATTTCCTGCACCTGAAACACATATAAACGTTGACATTATGGTTGAAGTTAACGATGGTGTAGTGGTTGGTGTTTTTGTATTTGTAGTTGTATTTGTTGGTGTTAATGTTGGTGTTCTTGTTTTTGTCGGTGTTTTTTGTGGTGTTTTTGTTTGCGTTGGTGTAAAGGATGGTGTATTTGTTGGTGTAGGTGTATTTGTTGATGTTGATGTTGGTGAAGGTGTGAAATTGACAGTTAAAGTTATTGTTGGAGTTGTTGTGTAAGTAAGTGTAGGGGTATTTGTTGGTGTTGTAGTGCTTGTATGTGTCACCGTGCTAGTTGGTGTGTTAGTTTTTGTGCTTGTATTAGTATTAGTAGGTGTAGAGGTTGGTGTTTTTGTATTTGTAATTGTATTTGTTGGTGTAATAGTAAAGGTAGGTGTATTAGATGGGGTTGCTGTTGGTGTTATTGAAACAACATTTACATTATTAAAATTACCTTGTTGTAAAATAGATTTTGCAGTAGTATTATAATACGTAACTCCACCTATAACAACAAAATTATAGTTGCTGTAAGGCGGTATATTAGGAAAAATAATATTCATTATCAGGAATTAACATCTATTAATGCATCTAATTTTGATAAGAATTCTCTTCCTAACAATACATCAGTTTCATTTTTGCTTCTATCAGCTATCGAAAATGGTACGTTATAATATCTTCTTCCATTAAAAATAATATTAAATTTTACAACAGGTCGTTTTTCATTTACACCGGAACCAATATGAATTGTTATAGTGTCAAATACATCCTTTACCATTTTAATGTTTCTATCTGTCGTAAAAAATGAAACTTTATTATCTTTTAATTCTACTTCTCTTCCATCTAATACATTATATGCGCTATTACCTGAATCTGCCATACACTTAACAGTACCAACACCCTCTAAGTCAATATTATCTATAAGACTAAGTATAGTTTTCTCTTGGTAATACCTTAGAAAAGACTTCACCAAATTATTTATGATTTTTTAGTATTAATAGATTGCTTTACAGGTTTTTCGATATATTCATCCATGTGTTCTGAGAATAACTTTATCTGATCTAACATTATTTTTCTGTCTATACCGCTCATTTTCTTAGATTTTTCATATAAATCTAATATAAAATCAGAGCTTATCTTAATATAAACCACATCATCTCTAAGCTGCTGCTTTCGGTAAAATTTCACCTAATTACTTAAGTGAAAAGTTTATAAAACTACTTTTTTGTTGGAACGCAATTAGGTACTTGCTTGCCGCCTTTACTCTTCATTCCTACCATGGTATAACCCTTCCAGCAAACCCCCCGGGGCGCTTTCTTTTTTTCTAATATTTCCTTAACAAGTTTATCAAATTTGCTCATATTACCAATTTTTACAACTAAAATACTTAGCTGTTCCCGGTTTAGCAGAAGAACATTTATGTCTGGCTCTAAATGACTTACGACGTTTTGGGTTAGATTTCTTTATTCTTCTCTTTGGATCGCCATAGTGCACCCTCTTAAGCTTACCATTAACTCTGGCACATCTCATATATTTTTTATCCGATCTTGACGATGACTGCTGACCAGTTACCTTTGTACACCTGGCACCTTTTTTTTCCTCAAGATTTGCTATATCATTATTAAGCGATTCGGCAAAAAACATCGAAAAACTTTTCATTGTTCTATAAATATTTATATGTACCGAGATGATCTTTTTAATTTAAATAATGCTTATTTAAAAGTATTAAACGAAGGTACTGTTGATTTGGGACCCCAAGCAGATAACCAACAAGGTCTTTCACCCGTTATACAAACAGTTATTAAGCCACCTTTAGTCAAGAAAAATAAAGATGAATCATGTGAAGATTGTGGCTGCAGTATTGATCAAAGTGGTAGTATAGATAAAGATGAAATTCAAATGTCTAAAAATGAGCTTTACAATACAATAAGCCATGCTGTTAGTCTATATAATAAATTAGATAAAATAAACAATCTTGATGCATGGGTTAGGGCTAAAATTACAAAAGCAGCAGATTATTTAGATTCAATAAAACATTATTTGGATCATGAAAATGTGTCAGAGCCACATCAAGAGCAAAACGAAGAACAACAAATAGCACTAGCATTTGATTCAGGTTCTAGTGATTTACTTTCAAAAATTTCAAGTATTTTGTCAAAAGAAAGCAAGGAAAATCTCGAAAAAATATTATTTGAAGTTGTTCAACTAATAGAAAAAAAATCTTAATACTTCATTCTACCAACAGTTAACTGGCTATCAACTTTGTACGGTGGGTTTAAATAAACATCATTAAATGCTTTATCTGTATCTTTCATTAATTCTTTAGCAATTTCCGGACTTTCATCTGATTCTTCATTGCCAAGATGTAAATCGAATATTTTTTTAATTTTATCCACGTTTTTAACATACAATTTTTTAATTAAATTTATTTTTTGATTATCATTTAAAGAATTATATTTTTTTCTTAATTCTGATGCACTTTGAATATTTGAACCAAACACATCTTTTCCAAATTTTATTGTTGGAAACAAATATATGTAGCCATGCTTATCAAATGAATCTAATGGCTTGCCAGGGTCGTAATCTTGAAAATAAGAAGGCGAACCATCTTTTTTAGTTCTTATAAATAATGATTTTCTCGAAGGGTCATATTTTTCTTTCTCTCCTATCACAAAAATTACATTATCTGTATCTGGGTTATATTTTTTTAAAATCTCTTCAGGTCTAAAAGGTGATTTTACTTGAATTATCTTTGAGGGATCTATTCCTGTTGATGAAATAATTAGTTTTTTTTCTTCTGCAGTAAAAGGTCTCTCTTCAGTGTAATCAGTTATTGCTATGTATGAATCTGAACCGGGAAAAGTTTTTTGTATATTATCAAAAATACTTTTATGACCTAGGTGAAAGGGATGAAACCCGCCCGGAAATATTACAATTGTTTTGCCAGCAGCTTCAAAAATTATATGTTTTTTGAGAATACTCTCAATAACAAAATCAAATTTCATTTGTTTAAATCTACGTCTGGGTCGTATTTTCTTATTAAAGTAATAATTTGCTGCAAAACATTTTTAGCATTATCGGGATTTACATCAGGAAGTTCTAAAATTGAATCTGTATCAGTTGTATCTGGCTTTATCACTAGAGCTTTTTTAAGTAATCTCACTAACATTGCTTCACCTTCAGTTGATAATGGTGCCGCAGGCTGTGCGGCTGGTTGTTCTACTGGGGGCATCGCTGCATCCTGTTGTTGTTGAGGCTGCTGTGGTGGAAGAGCAGAAGCAGGTTCTTGTTCAAGTAATGTATAATATTTTTCAATTAAGTTTATAAATTTCATTTTATTGTATTTGCTACCGTTTTTATTTTATTAGCTAGCTTACTTACTAATGTACCGTAAGCTTTTTCCATATCTTTTTGCGGATTGCTAAACAAACCACCTTTTGCTGTATCACCTGCTAGTGTTTTAACTAATGCAATTTCAGTTGGATTAATTGGTGCGCCTAAAAAACCTTTCATTGCAAAACTTTCTGCTTCTTCATCAGCATTATTATCTTTTAACGGGCCAAATATATCTACAACAGGCTTACCATCCTCATCTATATCTATGATATTATAACCCATAGGATGCTTACGCATCATACAAAAAACTTTTTTGTTTGTTGAAGGATGTGTATATGTATGTGCAACATCAAATTCATCTGAAACATCCCTTTGTTTATCACAAGTTTCGCATTCCTCTTGTTTTTCGGATGGTAAATGCTTTGAATCTAGAGATTCATAAACAGACAACAATTTAGACAAATACTTGCTCACATATATATTTATTACTTTAGAAGCAGTTGTTTTGACTTTAACGTGTTAAAATACACGCTTGAAAGAAAAGTCAAACCATATCTATTTGAAAAAAGTCTTATTCTTTTAAATGTAAATTTACTATAATCAATTTTCTCAGTAAAAGCTCTAATATTGTTTAAAAGCTCAATACCCTTAGAATCATATTTTTTCCAAATATGAGTAAAATAACTAAATGTATTACTAGTAATAAAGACTTTGACCGGTAGTATTTTAGACAGTTTTCTCAACAATAATTCAAAAAAAATTAACAGCTCTTCTTCATTTATATAATTGTTGAGATCAGTCTTTGTCAAAGTACTTGTACTAAAGAAAATTATAGACTTTTCCTTAACTTTTGTTTGAATAATTTCTTCACAAATTGCATATATAGTATTGTGATACATTAATTTTTTAACGTCTTTATTTTTTAATGTGATTTCTTTTATTTTATATTCTTCACAATTATTAAAGAAATTTTTTATAAATTTTTCACTATAAACTTTATCAAAGCTTATAATTTGAAGATTATATTGAGGTAAATGTAAAACCCGTGACATCAATTTAGTATAGATGATTATTATCTTGTTTCAATAGATTCTTTAAAATTATTCGGAGGAGTACCTATTCTTACATTTATGATACCATTGTAATAGTCATCTCTCAGTAATACGTTTCTGTCTATTTGTTCTTTTATTTCAAAATATGCCAACTCCCACTTGCTATTACATACCTTTAGAATTTTAAAAATAAATTTATCTTTCCCGTACTTTTTAATATCTTCATTTAATTCATTTGACGAGCTTGTATAAGACTTCCAGTCAGATTCTTTTTTAAAAATTCTTTTATTTACTTTACCCTTAAGCGGGTTTCTTTTTATTTTTGAAATACATTGCTTTTTACCTATATATTTTTTGCTTGTGACTGTATTAGTTATTTCATAAATAAATCCAAAAGCAGCTTCATCTATTTGTACATTTTCTGCTAAAACCCAATGACCTAAATCCATTATAAACCACCACGTATCAATGGTCTTCTTTGAATTTTGATTTTTTTGCCCTTTTTTGCACCCAGAGCAACAGGCTTTCTAAAATCATTTTTTGCAAATTCATCAGTACCTGGGGTCCCCGCTGGATTTGACACCCAACCGGATGTCTGAAAACTGCCAAGCGACCCGCCGCTTCCCGCTAAATTACCAGTAACTCCGGGCAATGCGCCTGTGCTTTCTAGTATTCGTTTTACAAGCTCATTAAAATTATTCACTTTAAATATTTATAACTTATTATATAATTTAAATATGGAACTTAATATTCCGAAAATACTCGAAGAAATAGATAAAGACGTAACAGTTGATGAGCTTAATTTAAAAGAAGTACAATTTAAACTACCAGCAATCAAACATAAGTATGTTGGTCTTTTAATACGCACCAAAATATTGCTAGCGGAAAAACAAAAAGAACTTGAAAGTCACAGAAAAGCAATTATTGAGCAAATAAAAGAAAAAAGTCAGGTTAGACTTGCGCCCAATACTTTAACAGAGACTGCAAATGAAGTAAGCAGTGTTAAGAAATTAAAAGAAGAAATAGAACAATTAGAACTTTTAATAACGTTATTAGAAAAAACAGAAAAGACTATATCTTCTATGACGTACGATATTAAAAATATTATTGAAATACAAAAACTAGAAACTACATGATAAGTGTTGAGCTTGATAAAAAAAAGAACAAGGCAATTCTCTCTGGTGATTATTTTGATGAAATAAGAGAAAATTTTTCTGTTAAAAACAAAGCAGCAGTTTTTTTAAGAAGATATTCTCGCTATATACCATCACGAACTTATGCAATAACACCAACTGGTAGATTTGATCCCTGCCTTACCATCGAAATACAAAAGTATATTTTTGAAAAACAATATCCTACTCAATTACAAATTTCTGATGAAATTAAAAAACTTATTATTCCTTCTAAATTTACATGGAAAACAAATTCAAATTTTTCAAATAATTTATTTCCTTTAAGCCTAGAGCTTAGGGACTATCAAGAAGATATTGTTAAAGCTTGTCTTGACATAGGGCGTGGCACTGTTGTTTTAGCAACTGCAGGTGGCAAAACTTTAGTAATGGCATCACTTCTTTCTTCTGTATATAAAATGTATGGTGAAAAATTTAAATGCTTAGTTATTGTACCTGATAGGGGATTAGCTGAGCAAACCTTTAACGATTTTCATACGTACAGAGTACCCTTTACGCATTCTAAATGGACTGGAGATGATAAACTAAATTTAACTACTAACGTTATTATTTCTAATTTAGGTATTCTACAAAGTAAAAATTCAAATTTAACCTGGGCGGAAAACATCGACATGCTTGTCGTAGATGAAGTTCATAAAATTAGAAAAGGTAACGAGGTTAATAAAATTATAACCTTAATTAAAACAAATAATAAGTTTGGCTTTACCGGTACATTGCCTGAGGATAAAGAAGATCAATGGAATATTATAGGTAAAATTGGGCCTATTATTTACGAAAAAAATAGTTTTGAATTGAGAGCTGAAAGTTACGTTAGTAATGTTAAAGTGCAAATGTTAAATCTTTTTTATAATAATGTACCGCGGCGAGGTACAAATAATTTTAACCCAACCGATTTTTACAAAAAAGAACTCGACTTTATTATAGAGAATAAATTTAGAAATTCATTAATTTCTAAATTAATTAGCAAACTCGACAACAACTCATTAATATTAATCGATTTTATTAAACATGGTGAAATTTTGTATGATGTTCTTTCGAAAAATTGTTTAGATAAAAAAGTATTTTTTATTCGAGGTGAAGTTGAAATTGAGGAAAGAGAAAAAATAAAAACTATTATAGAAAAAGACAATAATGTTGTAGTAATAGCTATTTCTAAAATATTTTCTACAGGTATTAATGTCAAAAACCTTCATTATATTATTTTTGCGGGCGGTGGAAAAGCAAAAATTAAAACTGTGCAGTCTATAGGCAGAGGTTTACGCTTGCATATCAACAAGGACAAGCTTATAATATTCGACATATCAGATCAGCTCTACTACGGTACACAACATACAAACAAAAGAAAACAAATTTATGAAAAAGAAAAAATCAACTACACAGCCAGAGATTTCACCGAAAAAGAAAGTTAAAAAAGAAAAGCCTTTCTACGTCAATCCGAAAGAGTTTGAGGATGAGATTGTTATCTACTATAAAGCAGGTACAATTTCACAAAAATTAGGAGAGTCAATAACAAAAATAGCACATGGTTTAAGTTATGCGCCTAATTTTATTAATTATACCTATAAAGATGATATGGTTGGTGATGCTATTGTAAAAATGTTTTCCGCATTAAAAAATAAAAAATTTAAAATTAATAGCGGGTTTAGCCCATTCTCATACTTTACAACTATTGCATTTCACGCATTTATAAATAGAATTAAAAAGGAAAAAAAACACCATGATGCTATTAACGATTATAAGGAAAAAGTTTACTCAGACCTCTTACATTCTTGTCCGGATGGTGCAAAAATATACATTAAACCCACTGACGAAACTGATGATGGTAGTAATGATATTTTTACAAACTTAAATGGTTAAGATTAATAATAAGAAAATATGTTGTTTTTCTGATGTTCATATAGGAGTACATCAAAACAATATATTTTGGTACGATGTTGCAGAAAAGTTTTTTTCTTGGATTAGTAAAGAACTAAAAGAAAGAGAAATAACAGATATTGTAATTTGCGGTGACTTGTTTCATTATAGAGACGAAATTTCCGTTAATACTATACATTTAGCGTCAAAACTTTTAGAAAAACTTAAAGATTTTAATATAGTAATGTTAGTCGGTAACCATGACGCATATTATAAAGATCGGTCCGATATCAATTCATTAACTCCCTTTAGTGGCTGGCCCAACATAAAAGTTATTTCACAAGTACTCGCATCACGTAATTTCAATAAAAATTTAGTATTTGTACCTTGGGGCACTGAAATTAATCATATACCAGAGTGCGATATAATGTTTGGTCACTTTGAAATCGAATCATTTAAAATGAATAGTCATAAAATTTGTGATCACGGTATTAAAGCTTCATCTCTTTTAGAAAAATCTAAACTAATTATATCAGGTCATTTCCATCTCAAAGACGAAAGGACTTATTCTGATGGTACTATATTATATCTTGGTTCGCCTTTCCAAATGGATTTCGGTGATGTAGATAGTTTGAAAGGTGTGCATATATTAGACTTAGATTCATTAAAATATGAATTTATTGAAAATAATTGCTATCCTAAGCATAAGAAAATATATCTTTCTGAGCTTGTTAAAGAAAATGGTATTACTGATAAAGTTAAGGATAGCTTTAACAACAATATAGTTAAATTTGTTGTTGATAAAAATATAACAGCTGATGAAATTGACTTCTTATTAAAGAAACTTTCAATACTTAAACCGGTCTCTATTAATGTAGACTACGCAGCAAACTTTAATAAATTCAGTATTAGTAACGAAAATAATTGTGATTTTTCCGGAGTTGATATACCTAAAGCAATAGAAGAATTTGTTAATATACTTGACATTAATAATAAAAAAGAGATAATAGATTATACAGTAGAGCTGTATAAAAAACTAAAATGAAAAGGATTATTTTTAAAAAACTGTCCATTAAAAACTTTTTATCAGTCGGAAGTACGCCTGTTACAATTGACTTTAAATCCGGGTTACATATTATAACAGGTTTAAATCGTGATAAAGAAGATCGCAGAAACGGTGTTGGTAAATCAACAGTAGCAGATGCTATATATTTTGCTATTTTTGGCGAAACATTAAGAGAATTAAAAAAAGAACATATTGTTAATAATACAAATCATGAAAACTGTGAAGTAACACTAGAATTTAGTATCGAATCATATAATAAAAAAGATGATTATCAAATTATACGAATGCTAGAACCTTCTAGATGTTATATCTATATTAATGGTGAAGATAAAACTAGAGATAGTATTTCTAATACTTCAAATTTTATCTTAGAAAAGATTAATTGTTCACAAGAAATATTTCAAAATTGTGTCATAATGACTGTTAATAACACAACACCTTTCATGGCAAAAAAGAAAGTAGAGAAAAGAAAATTTATTGAAGGTATATTTAATTTAGAAATTTTTAGTACAATGTTGCAGAATTTACGAGACGAATATAATGATATTAAGAGAAATTTTGATATTGAATCTGCAAAGTTTACCGAGGTAGAAAAAAGTTTACTTACACATCAAGCAGCTAAAGACAATTATATAAAAGAGAGAGATTTAAAGAAAGAAAAATATTTAACTCGACAAAAAAATAACTTCAACGAATTAAAAGAATTAGAAGAAAAAATTTCTAAATTTATTAAGGTAGATATTAATAAAATTAATGACGATATAAGTACATTAACAATAAAATCAGAAAAAATAGATAATGATATTAAGCAATTAAGAGATAAAACCTCTTCTTTACGTACACAGATTAGTTTAAAAGAGCAAAGTATAAAACGTATTGGTACAGATAAGGATATTTGCCCAACATGCTTGCGTTCTATAGATGACAAAGATAAGCATCATATTCATGAAGAAAAATTAAAAATAAAACAAGAAATAAATAGCTTTCAGCTTGAGATCAATGAAAGTAATAAGCAAGAAGAAAAATTATCTGATTTAGATTTAAAGCTTAATAAAGCTGTAGAATCTCTTAAAACAAAAATAAACAATTTTAAATTGGAAGAAAAAGGCATAGATAATATTAAAAATAGAATTGAACAAATAAATGTGTGGCAAAAAGAGCTAGAGATTGATTTGGCTGAGCTTAATAAAACAGATAATCAGTATGATACTGTTATAGCAGAAGTTACAGCAAGGCTAAATGATATTAAAGTTACATTAGAAAAAACAAAAACACATCTTAATATGCTTGAAGCTGTTAAATTTGTTTTGTCTGAGGAAGGCGTTAAGTCGTATATTGTAAAGAAAATATTACAGCTTTTTAATAGTAAGCTTGCATACTATCTTAAAAAAATGGATGCAAATTGTATCTGTATTTTTAATGAATATTTTGAAGAGGAGATTATAGATGAAAAAGGAAAGCCTTGTTCTTATTTTAATTTCAGCGGTGCAGAGCGTAAGAATATTGATCTTGCCTGTTTATTTGCATTTATGGATATTAGACGCCTACAGGGCAACATTGCATTTAATTTTAGTGTTTATGATGAGCTATTTGATTCATCGTTGGACGAAAAAGGAGTAGAGCTTGTTCTTGGTATATTAAAAGAAAGAATTGAAAAATACAATGAATGTATAATGGTTATTAGTCATAGAAAAGAAAGCGTTAAATTCGCAACTGGTGATATTATATTTTTAGAAAAAAAGAACGGTATTACTAAGAGAATAGAATTTAGTGACTATTAATCCATCTTGTCAAAATCTATATCATACCCGCCGCCCGGGGCTTCGCCAAAACCTGCATAGGTATTAATAAATTCCTGATCATCAGCTGCATCCTCTAACGCTTCTCTCTCTTCTTGTGTAGGTGCTTCACCAGTACCAACACCAGCCTCAGGCTCAGCTTGAGGCGTAACTTCTTTTTCCGCTAGTACACCTACTTTAATTAAAGCATCTACAATTTGAGTATTTTTTATTTTTTTAATTTTTTTAGCAGGATCAAGACCCGGTGTATCATTATAATCATTAATTATTTGATTTATAAGCGATAAAATTTCTCTTGCAGGTACATCTTCTTCTGGTAAACCATTCTTTACAATTTTAAGAACAGGATCAGCTACAGGTTTTGATTTGTCCACTTCATATACGGAAACAGGAGCTACTTTTTTAGCTTTAACTGCACTTATACGTTCAGCTTTTCTTTGTACTCCAGTTTTCTTAAGACCACCCGAAGTTTTAGTTGCTTTAAGAACATAATCTAAAACTATACGAATAGTAAATCCTGCGTTTGTTTTTGAAACACCGAATGTTTGAGAAAATTCCGGGGTAATTTCTCTTTCAAATGTTTTAGGATCGCCAGGGTAATGCAATACTGTCTTACCACTAACTTCTTTTTTCTCAGGCATTTTTGAACTAATAAATCTTGCCATATTTTTTACTGCATCTTCTAAAGAAATTTTTGCTTTTGCAGCATAGCCTTCTATTGCTCCTTGACCATACCCTTTACCTTTACCAGGTAAAGTACCCCCTACTGCTGGCTCTGAGTAAATATCACCCGACATGTCAATTGGTGGAGCTTCATTTATTAATTTCTTCTTATTAAAGTAAGCTTCAAATATAAGTCTGTTATCCTTACTATTCATTACCTTGAATTATTTATGGCATAATATAATATATTTTCAATGGTTTCACCTTTTGCTTCACCGTTTGCAGCTTCACCGTTTGCAGCTGCACCATTTCCTAATATAATGCCAGCTAACAACCCTGGCATAATGCCTGCCTCTCCACAGGATCTTCCTGCTGTTCCACCGGAAGCAAATCTACCACGCGCCATCAACTATCTTGCAGATTATAGCGGGTGCGGTTTTTGGCGATTGATTTGGCCAGGTCATTTATTATGTGCACATCAAAAAGCTATTGTACACATGTCAACAGTGATGTGTTTTGATCCTCGCTGGTATGGTAACACCAAAGCTATTAGAATTCAGAGACAAGCAACTAATCATCAGAGACAATTCTTTGAGTTTCTTAAACAACTAAGTAGTCAGATAGGATTTCGCTTAATATATGAAATTGATGATATTATGTTTCATGAAGATATACCTGAATATAATAAATTTAAACCTGCATTTAAAAATGATGAGATAAGAGATAATGCGATTTCTATGATGCAGATGGCAGATGAAATTACTGTTACATGTGATTTCATGAAGCAATATTACATGAATAAAACAGGTAATAAAAATGTTACTGTAATACCTAACTACCCACCAAAGTGGTGGATGGGCCATTTTTTTAATGAGAAGAAATTAAGCAAAAATTATGATACACATCGCAAAAAGCCTCGCATATTATATGCAGGGTCCGGCGCACATTTTGATGTTGACAATAGGGTAAATCAAAACGATGATTTTCGTCACGTATTACAAGCTATTGTCGATACTAAAGACAAATATCAGTGGGTATTTTTAGGAGCGTTTCCGCTAGCATTGCGACCTTTTGTTGCACAAGGTGTTTTTGAATATCATCCTTGGGAAATGCTTTATAAATATCCTGAAAAAATTTATAATTTGGACATTAATATGATGGTTGCACCTTTGCAAGATAATACTTTTAACAAAGCTAAAAGTGACCTAAAATATATTGAGGCCAGTTGTTATGGTATTCCGATTGCTTGTCAAGATCTTGTTACTTATAGTAATGCACCAATAAGATTTAAAACAGGAGCAGAAATGATTCAGCGAATTGATGAAACTCTTGAAAAGAAATCAAGATATATGGATATTTGTCGCGAGGCATATGCACATGCTGAAACAAGATGGTTAGAAAATGATGACAATATTAACAAATATTTTGAACTCTATAACCTTCCGTATGCTGATAAGGATAGAGTCTTGCTTAATAAGGTGAATGGCTTGTAATATTTAAAAATACATTTATAATAGAATTGTGTATAGGAATGCAGTTTATCTTCCCAAAAATGAGAGTGTACGCGTATACACGTGGGATACAAATGGTAATAGAACCTTTTATGACGCCACATACAGGCCTTATCTCTATATAGAAAATAATGGCGATTCTGATATTAAGTCAATCTTTAATACTAATTTAAAAAAGATTTCATTTAAAACACAGTATGATAGAAATGAATATATAAAAAGAGGTGTTACTCGGGTGTTTGAAAATACACCGCCAGTTCAGCAGTACTTGATTGACTCATATTGGGAAAAAAATGAAGATAAAGAATTTAGCGTTCAACCTCTCAAATTATGTTTATTAGATATAGAAACATATAGCCCGGATGAATTCCCAAAACCCGAAGAAGCAAACCATGTAATTAATATTATTACAGTTTACGATTCTTTACATAACCATTATTATACATGGGGATTAAAATCATATACAAAGAAAGAACCCAGAGTAACCTATATTAAGTGTGAATCTGAACAAGAATTATTAAAAAAATTTATCAAATATATAGAACTTGATCATCCAGATATATTATCCGGATGGAACTGTGAATTTTTTGATATACCTTACATAATTAATCGAATTAAAAAAATACTTGGTGAGGAAGAGGTGTTGAAACTGTCACCAGTTCTAAAATTATATCCAAGGAGTATAAGGGGAAAATATGGTCATGAACAAGTAAGATGGCATATTGAAGGTATTTCTGTTATTGATTACTTGGATGTGTATAAAAGATTTTGCATGGTACAGAGAGAGAATTATAAACTTGATAATATTGCGCAAATAGAACTTGGTGAATCAAAAGTAGACTACGGCGACACAAATTTATCTTCTCTAGCAGATGAGAATTGGGAATTGTTTGTAGATTATAATATTCAAGACGTAAAAATTTTAGTTAAACTTGAAGATAAATTACGCTATCTAGAGTTATTAAGAATGTTGGCCTATACAGGGTTAACAACGTTTGAAGCTGCAATGGGTTCTTTGTCAGTAATTACCGGAGCTACCGCAATTCGCGCAAGATACCGGCAACAAAGAATACCCACATTTATTAGAAACGAAGACAAGACACAAAAAAATCCCGGTGCTTATGTTAGTGAACCACAACAAGGGTTTCAAGAGCATATTGTATCATTTGATGCTAATAGTCTATACCCAAATACGATGATATCTCTGAATCTTTCTCCTGAAACAAAAATGGGCAAAATTGAAAATATAGACAAAGAAAATGGCAATGTACTCTTTAGAGATGTAAACGGGACTTCATATACTTTAACTAAAGAAAAATTTGCGCAATTAGTAAAAAAAGAACAGCTGTCAATATCACGTTCTAAAGTTTTATTTTCGCAGAAGAAAAAAGGCATAATTCCTGAAATTGTTGACAGATATTATTCTCAGCGCGTAGAAATTAAACATGACTTGAAGAAATTAAAGAAAACCCTTTCAACACTAACAAAAGGCTCCCAAGAATATAAAGATATTCAAATTGAAACTAATAGACTTAATATAAAACAACATACAATTAAAATTTTTATTAATACAATTTACGGTTATTTCGGAAACAAACACGCACCCATAGGTGATGACGATCTCGCCTCATCGATTACGCTAACTGGTCAAGCAGTTATTAAGCAGTGTAATGATTTAGCACGAGAATTTATTTCAAAAAAATTATCTGTCTCCGAACTTAATTTTGAACCTGTTATTTACAATGACACTGACAGTGTGTATGTAACATTGAACGAATTAGTTAAAAAACTTAATATTGATGTTATAGATAAAAAAGGAAACATTACTAAAGAATATCATGATATAGTAGAAGAATTAGAAAATTTCTTAAACATACACATCAAAACTTGGGGTCTCAATACCTTAAATTCAGTTGATTGTAGATTTGTTTTCAAACGAGAAGCTATTTCCGATGTCGGTTTATTTCTACAGAAAAAAAGATATATCTTACATTTACTTGACGAAGAAGGCATACCATGCAACAAGTTTAAGTACACTGGGGTAGAGGTAGTACGTACAACAATGCCCACGCCTATTAAACCATATGTTAAAAAAATTATACAGACAATGCTACTTACTAAAAATCAAGTCGAGACAAATAAAATTTTAAATGAAGTATACGAAAAATTTAAAGAATTACCTCTTGAGGATATTTCGTTTGTGTCAGGTATTAAAAATTATGAAAAATACGCAGCACAATGTGATAATTTTAGAGTAGTAAAAGGTATGCCTAATCATGTTAAAGCTGCTTATTATTATAATTTTTTGCTAAAGAAGCTTAATATAGAGAAAAAATACGAACATATTAATTCTGGTGACAAGATTAGGTTTTTTTATGTGCGCAAACCTAATCCTTATGGTCTCTCGTCAGTAGCTTTTAAATATTATTATCCTAAAGAATTTTCTAGCATCTTTGAACCTGATTATGAGACAATGTTTAATAAAATTATATTTAGCGGTATTGAAAGATTGTATGATGCTGTAAAATGGAAGGCTACTGAGCCTGGAAAACAAGTTCAATGCGATTTATTTGAACTTTTAGCTTGATTTATTGTTCGTATATAATAAAATTATTACATGAGCAAAAATACTACTAGAACAGTTTCAACATTTGTTGATCATATCGGAAGAGTTATTCTCGGAGAAATTGTCTCCGATACAAAAGAGGTTGTAAAGGTAAAAAACCCTGCTATCGTTCATATTGGACAGCAGGCCCAGACTGGTCAACTACAAGTACAGACCATTCCTTATTTCTTCAGAGAGTTTGTTGATCCGAAGAATCAAAAAGAAGGAACAGTTTGGGCATTTAATAGAAACAACTTAGTATTTGGTGACAGCATTCAGCTTGATCCCCGTCTACTTGAGCAATATGAGAAGATTTTTAGCGGCAATCCTACTCCGATTGCTAGTAACTCGCCTGTTGCAAATAGCTCCGGTAAGAGCAAGGCTGAAGTTATTAAGTTGTTTGATGACGAAGAATAATGTCTCTTTCGAAAGATATTAAAAACGTTCTAGACACTATTGATAGTGTCAACCCTCACGCGACATATTTGTCAGAGGGTTCACTATCAAAAGTGGATGGCTGGATTAATACGGGTTCATATGTTTTAAACGCTGTTATATCAGGCAGTATTAATAAAGGTATCCCTAAAAATAGAGTAACCTTATTTGCTGGTGAAAGCATGACCGGTAAAACATATATTATTACTAAGATATTAGCAAATGCGCAAAAAGAAGGATTAGTACCCGTAATTTTTGATACAGAAGGTGCAATTGATAGTGAATCTGCTTCGAAGTTAGGCTTAGACACCTCAAAAGTAAAGTATGTCCCGTGCTTTACTATTGAAGAGACAAGAAATACTATATATAATTTCTTAACTAAAGTAAAAGAGTCTGGACAAGAGGGCAAATTTATTATTGCAATAGATTCGCTTGCTAATCTTGAAAACCAATTATCAATTGATAGGATGGGTAAAGAAAGCACATCTATGGATATGGGCACGCGTGCACGCGCTATAAAAAGCTTACTAAAGACATGTACAAATATGTCAAGATTAACTAAAACAACGTTTGTTATAACTAACCACACATACGATGATCCAAGCGCTATGTTTGAAAGTATGATTAAGAATCAACCCGGTGGTAAGAGCGTGTGGTATCTCTCAGACGTTACAGTTCAGTTAGCAAGAAAGCCTGAAAAAGATGATGGTGGCAAGACTGTTGATAGTAAACTTGCTGTTGGCCAGCGAAATTACCCGGGCGTAATTCTAAGAGCTTTAACCGTAAAAAATAGATTTATCCGCCAGTATTTACAAGGCGAAATGTATTTAAGTTTTGAATCCGGTTTGAATAAATTTTACGGGTTACTTGATCTTGCAGTTGGTTTTGGTATTGTTGTGCAAAACGGTGCTACCTATGCATTAGCTGATGGTACAAAGCTTGGTTACTATAAGTCTTGGAAAGATGATGAAGAGCTTTGGAATACTAAAATTCTACCAGCAATTGAACAAAAGATAAATTCAGAATGGCAGTATGGTAATAATGATGCTGTACCAGACGAATTACCTGATGTTGATGCAGAACCTGTCTTGAAAAAGAAGACTAAGGGCGCACAATTAGCTGATGACACAAAATAAAGAAGCTGCAGTTGTTATTCCTGTTAGCGGCGGAATGGATAGTACTGTTCTCCTACACAAAGCAGTTGAATATTATAAAAAAATCCATGCAATTACCTTTAATTATAGTCAAAAACATTTAAAGGAAATAAATTACGCTTCACTTCAAATTGAAAGCATAAAAAGAAAAATTGGCGAAGATAATGTAACGCACGATATTATTGACATTTCATTTTTTAAAAATATTGCAAGTACTTCTTCACTTACAAACAATAATATTTCTGTGGCAAAGGCAAAAGATGCTATGGGAGATCCGCAAACAGTTAATTATGTTCCATTTCGAAACTTAATGATTATTAGTATGTGTTTGGCTCGTGCAGAAGCATTAAATGCTGCAGCAGTTTGGCATGGTGCTGCACAAGCTGATAGTATTGCAGGTTATTGGGATGGTAGTAAAGAATTTATAGAGGAAATTAATCGACTTTCTAATTTAAATAGACGGTGTCGAATAAAAGTTGAAGCACCGCTTTTAAATAGTTCTAAAACCGAAATTGTTTGCTTAGGTGTTGTCCATAAAATAGATTTTGCAAATACGTGGACGTGTTATGAAGGTGGTGATGAAGCGTGCGGTGAATGTACCGCGTGTAGCTTGAGATTGCAAGGGTTTGTTAAAGCTGGTTATATTGACCCAGTACCTTATAAAAAAGAAATAAGCTGGAATTCCTATAACTGTATACCATTATAATATTATGTGTGGTATTTTCGGCTCTACTGATAAAGAGAGGTTTGAAACTCTTTATAATTTAAATAGAGAGCGCGGGGATTTTGCTTTTGGGTGCTTATTCTTAACACAAAACCGAGATGTACAGCTATGTGAAGCGCAACCCGGGGTAGTTGATATTGATAATTTTTTTAAAGATAACTATTTCTATCTTCTTGGACATACACAAGCCCCTACTTCGTCAGAAAGAAGCTTTAATAGAGATACATCTCATCCATTTATTGATGGTAATTGGATAGTTGCGCATAACGGTGTATTATCGAATTTCGAAACAATAAAACAAAAATATTTACCCGACCATGTTAATTCAGTAGATAGCAGTATTATACCAAGTTTACTTACTTTTCTTGAAGACAAAGACGAATTAACAACAGTAAGAAACGTTTGCGAAATTTTAGAAGGCACTTATAGCTTGTGGATATTTAACACACAAAGCAAAAATATTTACCTCGTGAGGTGTGGCAGTACTCTTTACGGCAACTTTTTACAATGCGAATTTTCATCTTACCCTGATATTGGATTGGAAGAATTAGAAAATAATACTATCTTCTTAGTAACTCAAGAGGGATTAACGAAAGTATCAAAATTTAATGGTAATAGTCCATTTTTTATAGTATGAGTATTTGTGTTTTTAGTTGCACGCCATGCGCGGATGAGACAGTAACTGAGCTATATAAAAGTTGCTTAGAATTTGATCATTTAGATGTTTTTTTTAAGAGAGAGAATAAAGAAGGTTTAAGTAAAAGTTATAATAATTTTTTATATAGTAAAGATTCTGATGAATATGATACAATAGTATTTGCCCACGACGATGTTTTTATAGATGATTTAAAGCTTGAAAAAAAACTAAATGCAGCCTTTGAACAGGGGTATGATATTATTGGCCTTGCAGGTTGTATTAACCCGCTAATATCTAAACCAAGCCTTTGGCATTTAATGGCAGGCGGCTTTCAAAGCGGAAATCTTAGAGGAGCGGTAGCTCATTATACTGATAAAACAAATACTTCAAGATATGTAACTAGCTTTGGCCCCACACCTGCAAGAGTTGCTTTGCTTGACGGTCTTTTTATTGCAGTTAACGTCAAAAAAGTAAAATCAGTAAACTGGAAATTTAATGAGAATTATAATTTTCATCATTATGATATTGCTTCGAGTATAGACGCAAATAAGAAAAAATTAAAACTTTGTGTATGGCCGATTAATGTAATTCATTGTTCACCAGGTTTGAGAGCGTTTGATGATAATTATTTGCAAAGCGAAGAAAAATTTCTTTCTGAATATTCTTCTTGATTATCAAATAATTTGTTATATTATTAGCTTAACCTATGCAAGATAGAGAACTAGATCTAGATTACTTCGAGCATATTGTACTATACAAATCACTTACTGATGAAAAGTATTTAGGTTCTATTGCTGATCACTTAAAACCGACCTATTTTAAAGATAAAAATATCAAAAGTATTTTTTCTATAATTCGCGAATTTTACATCAAAACTGGTACAGTACCCACTCTAACTGAAGTTAAAGCATATTTAAACACAGATAAGCTTAAAGACAATTTTAAAGAAGCGATATCAAAATTTAAAGATATTGACAAAAATTTTAATGAAGATGAACTTTATAAAAATACTGAGCGGTTTTTAAAGGAAAAAGCCGTATATACCACTATGCTAGAAGTAGCTGATAAGTGTACAAAGGGTGAAATAAATACATCAGAAATATTACAAAAATTTGAATCATCTTGTAGCATAAATTTGTCGGTAGATCTCGGTATTGAAATTTTATCTAACTCTCAAGCTATTGTTGATGATCTTAATAAGGTTGAAAATTATATTACCACTGGTTACCCTTGGATAGACCATAGAATTGGTGGGGGGTTACAAGAAAATGGTAGGTCATTATATGTATTTGCAGGTGAAACTAATATCGGAAAATCTATTTTCTTAGCAAATATTGCTGTTAATATAGCTAAGCAAAATAAAACAGTTCTCATTATTTCACTTGAAATGCCAGAATTGATTTATGCAAAACGCTTATCATCTAACTTAACTAAAATTCCTCTTTTTAGATTAAAAGGTGAACAAGAACAATTAAAAATCGGTATAGACGAATTTAATAGAAAAAATCCTAACGCAAAAATATATGTAAAAGAATTTCCACCCTCAACAGTTACTCCATTACAATTAAATGCATTTATAAAAAAATTTCTTTCTAAAGGTATTAAAATAGACGCTATTGTAATTGACTATCTCAACCTTCTTCATTCTTCTACAGGCACTAATTCATATGAGAGAGTAAAATATGTAACAGAAAAAATAAGAGCAATGTCGTATATTTTTAATTGCCCTATTATTTCAGCTACTCAATTAAACAGATCTGGCTATAGTGAGAATGACCCCTCTATTGCTACTATTAGTGAAAGTATAGGTCTTGCAGCTACCGCCGATGTAGTTATGAGTATTTTTCAAACAGATGAAGAAAGAGAATTAGGCGTAATTCATCTAGGTATGATGAAGAACAGATTTGGCCCTAATTTCGGAAACGTTTTATTGAGAATAGATTACCCCACATTATCTATAACCCAGGATGACACTATAAATGATACGGACGAAAGTAATTCTTTGACGTCAACCCTAAAAGTTCTTGCAGATAATAATTGATTATAATTGATATTTCCTAAATAATTAAATAATGACGGATAAATACTGTTTTGTAGTGCCCTCAAACATTGAAGCTGCAACGTGTATACTGTCGTTTAAATGGTTTACACAGAAAGAAAATATTACTGTTGTTGTTTCAACCGAAAATAATCTGTATAATGATTTAAAAAAATTAGATTTTGAACAATTTAAATTTGTATATGTTGTTGGATTTTATAATTTTAAAAATTTTAGTAATGATTTAGATAAAAAAAATATTTACATTATTAATAAAAAATTGATAGATTTACCAAAACTTAAAAATGCACATATACTATCTGCAGATAGTATTACTACATTAGAACAATTTATAAAATTGTTTAAAGCACATTCTAATAATGTGATAACAAATAATCAACTTATATTCCTCAATAATGTCAAGAGCTATTTGACGTTCGAATTTAATGAAGATTTGACACCTTTAAAATTGTTCTACTATTTCAAAACATTGCCCGATTTTAATAAAGTAGAGGCATTTATAAAAAAATTTAATTCTGGTGTTATAATCTTTACAGAATCAGAGAATAGCAAAATTAATATAATTTTAAAAGAACTAGCTATTACTCTCAAAGGATTAAGACTTTTTAAAGGCAACTTGCTTTTTGACGGTAAAAACTACAACACTGTATCTACTTTTTGTAATAAATTTAAAAACGAAGCAGCACATAAAATACTTAAAAAAGGATATGATATTGCCTTAGTACTAGATTTAGAAAAGAAAACAGCTCATTTTAGGAAGAATAAAAATTTAAATGTTGATTTAGGTGATTTAGTAAATAAATGTTTTTCAGGCTATGGCACCGAGTATGCAGCATACAGCTCAATTAACGAAAACATACTGGAAGCTACCAAGAAATTTTTTCCTTTAAATGAACATACGCGAACTTAATCCGTCGTATAAGTTAGTTGAATCTGAAACTATGCATAATTTTCTTTCTTTTTGTACATTTATCTATTTAACTAATGGTAAGAAATTAAACCTCGCAAACATATTTTTGCTCTGCCTAAAAAATGAAGGTGTCAAAAAATTATTAAAACAAGTTTTAGAAGTGGATAATGATTACAATGCATTTAAAATATTCTTTGAATTTGATCCTACATTATATAAGAGCAAATACATAATGAAATACCTTAATAGAGAAAAACCATGAGAATAAACGCAGAAGTAAAATTAGATACAAAAAAAGCAACCAATAAGGAATATTTTGATAAAAAACTTAACGCATTCATAAAACAAGTTAAGCAATCAGAAGTTCTCGAGGATTTAAGATATAGGAGAAGAGTGTCTAAACCTTCAGTCTTAAAGAAGCTTAAAAAAGAGAGATCTAGGTTTAAGTGGAAGTTTTATAATGCTTAATGATTTCGAAAAATTTATTTACAATAAACATCTAAGCTGTTACAAAAAAAATAATAATAAACCTTATAATTTAAGAAAAGACTTTTCTGACTTAGATGATAGTACTGTTTTTTATGTAAAAAAACTAAGCTTATTTTTTAATAAATTTAAAAAAATTAATATAGATGATTTTTTTAATGCGCCATATAAAATTTATAAAGACGAAAAATTTTTCGACCTAAAGTATTTTATAAGCCCTAAAGCTATAAAAGCATATAATCTTTACAAAAATCAAAACGAGTCATGTAACCCGGATAGTGAAGATTGTCTAAAATACACATTAGATTCAATTAAATTCATTAAACAATTTTGCAAAGAAAATAATATAAGCGTTTTAAATTATTTAGATTATACTAAAAATGATGAAACATTACCTTCATTTATCACACATTTACAAGAACATAAAATAAATCTTTATACTGTTATGGGATATACCAATGCAGTCGCTAAACTTAACAAACATTTTGAAACATATAAATTTATTTTAGGCAACATTTTAGAAAATACTGACAATATTTATAATAATTTTATTAGGTCTAAAAAACTTAAAATATTAGTAAGAGAAGGTTTAAAGAAAATTGCTTGATATTTATATAAAACATACTATTATATTCTTATGAACGATATCACCAAGTCAATGTTTGAAAGTATAAAAACCGCTCTTGTTAGACAGGATTCTACCAATTCATCTTACCGCGACATTCTGCGAATGGAATCTGATAAAACTTATGTTGTTAGACTTCTACCTAATATTACAGATCCGTCAAAAACCTTTTTTCATTACTTTCAGCATTCCTGGAATAGTTATGCTACCGGTAAATTTATTTCTGCTATTTCTCCATCAACATTTGGTGAACGCGATCCAATCTCTGAACTCAAATACAAACTTCTTCGTTCCGGTACAGAAGATGAAAAGAAGAAAGCTAGTTCATTAGTTTGGGCAGAGAGATGGTTAGTTAATGTTTATGTAGTTGAAGACCCAACTAACCCTGATAACAATGGTAAAGTTAAAATATTGCAGTTCGGTAAACAACTTCACAAGATTGTTATGCGCGCTATCGATGGTGATGATGCTGACGACCTTGGTCCTCGTGTTTTCTCGCTCAAATCTGATGGTGTTAATTTAAAGATAGTTTGTGAAACACAAGGTGGATACAAGACATATGTGTCTTCTAAGTTTTCTATGCCTAAGGCAATCGATAGTTTAAATGATAAGAATATTAAAGAAGTCCTTAATGGTGTACATGATCTTGCGAAGATCAATCCAGTAAAATCGTATGATGATCTTAAGAAGCTTCTCGATGAACATTTTCTATGTATAGAAGCTAATAATGATGAGTCTGTTGATACTAAGAAAAGTTCTACTAGAGAGCCCGCTCTTGCCGCATCACCAACCACCGATACAACTGCAGTTGATGACGATGAAGTTAAGAGACTTTTAGATGGTATAGATGACTAAAACACCACAGGAAGAATATCAAGAAAATTTAGCATTAGTTAGTTTTCTTGGCGCTGTAAAAGGTTCTCTTAATGAGATTGATTCAAAAATTATTGATGGTCGTATTAGACCTGAATCCCTTGACATTAAAAAAGTTGCTCTAGAACATGATTTATCTAAAGGTATAAATCCAATATCACATGCGCAACAGCAACAAGCGGTACAGCCTAGCCATCAACCAGTATTACAAACTGTTACTGTAGCAGCTCCTAATGTAAATGATGATCAATTGCTTTTACCATTCGATAAAAAATATGATTTAAATGAAATTTTTCAAAAAATAGACGATGTTTATCGCAAAGTAATTTCATTAGAATCAGAAGTATTTAAATTAAGAGAAGCTCTTGATAATAAAAAAAAAGACATATAATATCAATAAATGGCTCTCAAAATTGAAGCTCTAAAAAGTTTTACTAACGGTTATCTAACTAGTATTTCTAAATTAGTCGATAGTTGCGTACTAAGCTTTGAAAAAAACAACGCGTTTTGTGTTTGTAGTAATAATGACAATACCGTTGTATATTATACCTCAACAAGTCAAAAGAATAACTTTATAAATGATAATTTAGTAACTATTAATGTACCTGATGTAAAGAAATTAATTAAAATATTTTCTTGTATTGAGGAAGATTCACAAGAACTAGCTTTAGAAAACAATAATATATCTTTTAAAAGTAACTATTTTAAATTTAAATATCATTTGCTTGAAGATGGTATTATCATAGTACCAAAAATTAATGTAAAAAAAATATTTTCTTTAGAATTTTCTACAAATTTCAATATTAAAAAATTAGATTTACAGAATATTTTAAAAGCAAGTACTATTGCATTAGATATTAGTAAGCTCTATCTATACACTGAGAATAATAACGTATTTTGTGATTTTACTGATAACAATAGACATAATGTGGATAGTATAGCCATAAAAATTTCGGATGAATTTGCTGGGGACAAAATAAATCAACCAGTTGCTGTAAATTTTGAAATTGTAAGATTAATAAGCTCATCAAAATCTAACTTATTAAACGTTAAATTTAATAGCAATCTTGGGGTATTTCTTTTTGACCTTGAAGAATCCGGATATAGCGGTAAGTATGTAGTATCGGCATTAGTCAATTAAATGAAAATATCTAACAACAAGATTAAAACAGCAGGATATTTTATAAAAAGACTCCGTGATAATGGTTTTATAGTATTAAAAATGTTTTTTAGGTACGGTAAGCATGATCCGCGTAGATGGACAATTTTAGTTGATCCAAGCGGTTCGTCTGTCTTTATAACATGTTATACGAATAAAGATTTTTTAAATGATGTATTGTTTGAATTTAACGATGGCGGCGTTAAATTTCCTAAAAATTTTAATCTTAAAACAGACTCGCTTGAGGTTGTTATACAGCAATTAATAGCAAGAGGTGTCGCAAATAATGTAAGCGATAATAGCATCTACGTAAAGAAACAATTAAATATTATTAATGAAGAAGCCTAAAAAAGATAATAATGACAATGGGGTGATAATATGAAAAATAAGAAAGAAAAAAAGTCTCAAGAATTAGATAAAATTTTAAAAGCAGCTCTTAATAATTACCTCTCATCACAAGCATCCGAGATTACTTCAAAAACAAGAGACATTGAAGCATTAAAAGCTACTATAGAAGAGTTTTTAAACAGTTATATTTTACTGGGCTATTCACCTACAGGTGAGCCTGTACATGTTATTTCGGCGCACAATCAACAAGAGGCTGATTCATTATCTGCGTTACTTAATAAGTTTTTGTTTAATCAGTCTGAAGATCCAGATAAAGACTTTCCATTTTAATGATTTTAATTCTTGGAGGCGGGTTTATAGGTAATCATTTGCAAAGATTTTTGCAAGGAAGTTTTTTTAATTTAAAGCATATAACTAAGGAGATATTAGATTATTCAAATAAAGAAGTTTTTAAAAAATATCTTCTACAAGAAAATCCCGATTTTGTTATAAATTGTTCCGGTTACACCGGTAGACCTAATGTAGATGGGTGCGAACAAAATAAGCAAGATTGTTTTAAGTATAACGTAGAGGTGCCTCTATTAGTACAATCAGTATGTCATGAATTAAGCATAAGACATATATATGTATCTTCCGGTTGTATATATACAGGTTATGATAAAGAGTTTACGGAAGAGGATGAGCCTAATTTTGGTATTTTTAATTCTGAATCCTCATTTTATTCAAAAACTAAACACATTTTTGAATTAGCTAATAAATTTAATAACGAAAACTTAGCAATCTTAAGAATAAGAATGCCTTTTACACATACATTAGAAGATAAAAACTATCTTACAAAAATTTATTCCTATAATAATTTAATAAGCATGCGTAATAGTCTTACGTATATAGATGATTTAAACAAATTTATATATTATTTGGTAAGAGGTTACAACTTTAAACCCGGTATATATAATGTTGTGAACGACAATGCTATGGAGGCAAGAGATATAATAGAAATTTTTAGAGCCAACGAAATCAACAACCCTTCATGGAATATTATTGATGTTAAGGATTTAAACGTAAAAGCTAATAGATCTAATTGTGTTCTTTCAAACGCTAAAGTTAAGCAATTAGGCTTTAATTTTACAGATACAAACGTTGCATTAGATATTTGTATAAAAAATATGAAATACTTGTTGGGATTTGGTGATGATAAAGCTATTTAAAAAATTTAAAAGGACTTTTAATCCCGGTTCCATTTTTGCCTATACAAAAGGCATTTACATCGGTAAATTTGCTGTATTAGTTGATTATTCTGATTCTGAAGAAGCTTATTTTTTAATTCTACCTGATATGTTGCCTCATTCTATAAAAAAGACTGAGTTTCTCGCTAGTTATAGAACTAATATCATTGATTATATTGAAGTATTGCCTAACGACATATTTGAAGTAGTTAAAGCTCAGTATTTAAAAAACATACATGCAGAGTAAATACTAGTATGAATTTGCCTAATGGTGATTATGTACAACCTATTAAAATAGTCTCGCCTAGCGGTCAGGTATCAATCCCTAAAATTATTGAAAGAGTTGTAGGTGATAATATATACGTTGAAGCGCATTGGTATGATCCTGCTAATGGTTTGTTTATACAAAAAGGTATTGTTGAAATGAGACCTAAAAAACAATAACTTGTATTCTAGTTTTTGTAGTTAAAATTGTATTGTGATTGTAGTCCCAGACGAATATGTAGTAGCTAAATTTTTTCAATATGCAGGGTATGCAAAATATAAGAGATTAGCTAATGTATATGAGGGTGGATGCCCTATTTGTAGAGAAGGTAATAGTTGGGGGAAAAAAAGAAGGTTATTCTATCTTCCCAAGAAACAAGTTATATGTTGTCACAATTGTGGCTGGTACAGCGCCCCTTACAAATGGATAAAACATGTTAGCGGCAGTAATGATATTGAAATTATTAATGAGATAAAACATTTTAGTATTGATAATGTAAAGGAAGTTAAAAACGAAAAAGAAGAAACTAAACCCACTATACAATCGAGTACATTGCCTGACAATTCAATTAATTTGAGTGACTCCTCTCAACTCGAATTCTATAAAGATAATAAAATTGTTAAGCTAGCTTTAGAATATATAAAAGCTAGAAAGCTTAATACTTGTATAAATCCGCCCCCCACTTTTTTCTTATCTTTAACTGATAAAGTTCATAAAAATAGATTAGTTATACCCTTCTATTATAATAATAATATAGTTTTTTACCAAACCAGAACTTTATTAGATTCTGATAATAAAACAAAGCCAAAATATCTATCTAAAATATCCGGTGAAAAATCTTTGTTTAATATTGATAATATAAAAGATGAATTAGAGTATATTTTTATTTTCGAAGGCCCCATCGATTCGTGTTTTATAGAAAATGGTGTTGGTATTACAGGCATTCAAGAGAAAAGCAGACAAACATTTAATACATTACAAAAAACTCAAATTGATCAATATAAACTACACAAAAAAATATATGTATTGGATTCACAATGGCAGGACTCAGCAAGCGCTAGAAAATCTAGAATCTTGCTAGAACAAAATGAAAGTGTGTTCGTATGGCCAGAAAAGCTCGGTAAAAAATATAAAGACTTTAATGAAATTTGTGTTAAACTAAATCGTAATTGTATTAAACCGGAAGTAATACTCAACAATACAGTAACGGGTCTTAAAGGATTAGTACAACTTAGTAAAATTATCCGTTATCGTTAGAACCAGCAATGAGATAGCCCTTGAGTGATTCAGCTAAAGAACTTAAATCTACCGCTACTCTAGCAATTTTCTTTGTTTCACTTCTTGCTATCTTTTCAAATAATGAATCGCACCCTGCTTTGTGTAGCTTAGTTTGAATAGAATTTTCATCTACACCGTTCAAATATGTGATAAACTCATCAAGCCTTCCTATCCAACTCTGCAGCTCAGTTAACTGCTGAGCTGTTGACTCTTGCTTTGCTACTGCAACTTGATCTGCACCTTTTACAGCACCTAAATCCTTAACATCAGTTGTAGTTAGTTGTTGATTTGCGGCTACTTGATCTGCGGATTGATCCGCTGTTACAGCGTTTTCATCAGCTTCAATTATCTTAAAAAAGCGTGATTGATAATTTTTCATATATTTATTTATTAAATATTTATATGATTTCATTCAAAAAAATGTGTGAAGATACACAGATGATGACAGGTGATAGGTATGTTGCAGGATTAGCTAATAGGGAGTTGAAATCTAATCCTGTCACTATTAACGGTATATTTGGTAATCAACATCAAAATCCTAACAATGTTAACGTTAAAAGAGCAGTGCCTTCTGAATTAACAAATGTTTACGACCTAATAGAACATATTTTTATATGCTGTGATAATTTATATTCTAAATTAGGTGAAGCTGCAGCAAATCCTACTGTTAAGAGAAAAAAGACTTATTTAAAGTTTGCTAGATTATTAACTCAAAAGATTTATGGCATTACAAAAAAATTAGCCTATGTTGTTAAGAAATTAGTTGAAAGTTAATATTTTTATATTATAATATAGATTGTGTTTAGTTTACTTAAAAGCACTTTTACTACATGTATTGTAAGTACTCTTTTAGCATTAATATTAATGCCATTTACGCATAGTTTTTGGACGGTATTTCTTGTAACTACAATTGCGCAATTTGTTATTTTTTATATTGTGGGGTCAGTTATTGATTTTTTAAGCGAAATAAAATTTAAACAAATACAAGCCTTAACACTTTCTGAATATTCTAAACAAGGAATAGAAGTTGAATGTCCTTGCTATAAAAAAGTTAAGGAGTTTGTGCCTGTTGTATTAAATCAAGAAAATTCTTATAAGTGCGGCACATGCGGTAAGAATAATTCAATAATTATAACTGCAGAAACAGCTGCGGTAACTGAACCCATACCTTTAACACCACTCGTTCTAGATACCAAAAATGGTTGATATAACATTAAAGCCTGCAAGTTTTACCGATGCAGATAAACTGAAACCTGTAGATTATAGTGAAGTAAAACCATTTATTGAAAAATATTTTGATAAAGCAGATCTTACAGCTGGTGCAGCGCTCTCCTATAATTGTGTTACTATAAGCGATTACATTAATATTTTTTTTAATATATTGAAAGAACATGTTGTGGTTGACACAAAAATTAAGCAAGATTTATTTCAAGCACAGACTATTTTGAAAACAATTTATAAGGACAACATTAATACAGAAAAGTTCTTGACTATGATATTAGGTTCCATTATAAAAGTATGTAATGAATACAAACAGAACAATAACGCTACAGCTCAAAGACAATAAAACAGAAGTACTTTCACTTGAATGTGCGGCTAGGTGGCTTTCATTAATGGAGGCAATTTATATTGTAGGAAGAAAAGCAGATGAAATGGGCGTTAATATTGATAAAAGCACAGCTTGGGTTAAGCCTATAGATTTTCAAAAATATTTAGATGCTCGTTACACTTCTATGTTGCATGAATTAGAGATAGACAAAGGTATTTTTAAGGGCGGTATCAAGAGCTACAAAGAATTAGAGATTGAAGAAGAGTTAGAGGAAATTTAATCATATTCACCATACACACTAGTATTATTTTTTCCATCAAATACTTGCTTTGATGCAATATTAATATCAAATGTATAATTTTTATCAGCACCAGTAATGCTATTATCCTTTGGATTATCAAATACTTGAGTATTACCTTTTTCTGCTGTAAGACCGGGTTCAAAGCTATATTCAAATCTCTTAGCTTTAAGCAGCCATACATAATGTCCTAGCAGAGGATTTATCTTATTAATATCTTGATCTAGTCTCTCCGTTATTTGAAACATTTTCCCGTCTCTTTCACCCGGTCTATCACTACCATATTCTGTTAATTTAAAAACGTCGTCAGACTTTGGTTCTATTGCGTAACCATTAAACAAAGCAGACAATACAGGTGTATTATATGCTTCATAAAATGAACTAATATGTATATACATCGTTATTTCATCTTCTGATTGAAATCCAAACTTACTTAACAGTAATGAATTTTCATTTAAATCAATAAAGGCTATAAAGCTAATAGGTATACCATATTCTGATAAAGGTTGTTCTCCGTAAAAATTATCAGCAGTCAATGCCGGGTTGTATGTGTTAATATAATAGGTGACTTTAGTGCCATACAAATTAATTTGTTCTCTCAAAGCATTTGATACAAGAGCTCTTTCACACTCATTTTTATCTTTATCTAGGAACCTAAAACAACTATTTTCAACCTGGTTTGATTGAAGAGGGTAAAATCTAATGTCTGTATTACCAGTATATTTGTCTACACTCATAGTCTCTCCATTACAAATTTATTAAAGTTAGGATCATAATATAAATTAATTCCTGTATTGCCTAGTTTCTTTATTTCACCAGGCTTAACCATGCTAATATTATAAAGTTTTTTAAGCTTACTGAACTCACTAGGCGATAAAACATATCTACCAGTTTTTCCATTTCTCAAACTTTCTAACTTTTGAAATGATCTTAAATCAGCCTTATGCATATCAGGAACAAATTGAGGATGTTTTCTATCATAACCAGTACGACCAACAGGGTGTTGATGTCTTTTTCTTGTGCCTGGATTAATTTTAAAAAATAATTTTGTTTCTTTCTTTTTTTGCTTCATTGGTTTGAAAGTATTATTCTTTTTCTTATAACCTACATTAGTAGCAATTTTGCTAAAATATGACTCAGTTAAAGATTTGTCATATGCTTGATGTATCAAATCATTCAATCTATCTATAAACCCTCTTCTTCTAAGTTCTTTAAATACTAAATTATTAACAGATAATTCGCCTTCAGTCTCTAAGCTTTCCTTTCTATCAGCTTTTAATTTTTTAAAATATTTCTGCGCATTGCTAAGAATTTTTTCTGCATAGTCTTTAGTAACATCTTTTTTTATAATTTTTTCTAAAGATTCTATATGTGAGCTATAATGATTATATTTTTTATCTACTAAGTCTTTATCAATTTGATTAGATAATTTTTTTGGTTCAATCAACCATTTATTTTTTTCTATAGAATAAACACCAGACGAATTATGCTTTTCATTTACATCTTGAAAATATATTTCTACTTCATGCCCAGCAAAAGTAATTTCGTGTCTTAAATTCCATACAAACTTATTACAGTCTAATGCTTTTTTAACTAGCTCATTGTCTTTATTAATATCATTAAATTTTAATACAATATGTAAATCTACATCTGAATCTTCATTGTAGGTAAAATTGGCCAAAGAACCCGTAAATGTTATATCAACTATATCTGTCTCTACTTCTAAATCTTCAAAAGCTTTATTTGCAATTAAAAGAAGTTTTTCTCTTATAGGTTCCTTGAGTTTGTTATCACTATCAAAAAAAGTAGGATTCAACTCATCTTTTAGGTAATCGGTAACCATAAAGATATTTAATCAAAAAAAAGCCCCTCTTGCGAGGGGCTTTAATTTTATTAATCTATTTTAGACGCTGTAGAAGGGTTGGTTGTTACCCTTAATTCTGCTGTTAACGACATTTGACTTGCCTTTAACAGGTGTTGGTGCACCACCGCTTACACCGCTACCGACTAGTGCGTGGCCCTTGTCACCGTCATTACCAACTTTATCGGTTGTTTTGCCATCACCACCTTTGCCAGCTTTCTTACCAGCTGTTGAAACATCGCCTGCTACTACATTTGAGCCGGAAGATACTTTGTTTAACCCCTTTGATAGCTTTTCACCATCAACTATTGGTGTGCCGACTTCTTCTGCATCAACTGCTTAGCCAGCTACTTCTTCTTTCTTATCTTCCTTCTTCTCCTCTTTCTTACCTTCTTCTTGCTCTTCACCATCTTCTTCATCTTCCTGGCCTTCTTCCTTACCGGCTTCAGGACCAAATTCATCTGAACCTTCATGCTCATCGCCACCCTCTTCAGGGCATTTATCATGAGCTAGCTGAAGTAATTCTAAAGCTTTCGCTATAAGCTCTTTTGAGCTCATTTCAGCTTCGGACTTTTCACCCTCTTGTTCAGGGCCAATGCCGAGCTCTTGTGCGTCGAGGGCTTCGGCATCTTCTGTGCCTCCCATTACCTCTTCGTAAAGTTTGTCAAAAATAGATTTGTTATTCATAAAATTATTTATACTCTCTTTTACTTTTTTTTCGATATTATCTGAAAATTTTTCTGGCTCATAAACATTCTCTTTACCTTTGTTTGTCTTTGGATCTACTATGTTTTTATTAAAATTATCTGCATTCTCCGGGCCAGAATCTTTATGAAAAAAGGGTTGTTTAGGTTTATGGTCAGAGGTAAGAGGTTCTTTTGCTTTTACTGTAGGTATAGCTTGCATTGGCTTGCCAGGTTTTGTACCAAATTTTGCCTTAGGGTCAGACACTTTAGATGTCTTTACTGCTTCATATACCTTAGACAAATCTACTAAGTCCCTTACTTTATTCATATAAGTATTTATATAATGCCTCACAAAGATTCGCGATTTTATTTAGGTAACAAGAATTTACCCACACCTGAAACAACATTTGAGTGGACAGGTGAAATGTTGTCGGAATTAAAAAAGTGTAGCAAAAACATATTACATTTTGCAGAAAATTATTTTTATATTGTTAATTTGGATAGAGGCAGAGAAAAGATAAAACTACACAATTATCAAAAAAGAATACTTAGAGCATTAAGAGACAATAGATTTGTTGTATTTTTATCTTCTAGACAATCAGGTAAAACAACATTAATGACAATTTATGCATTATGGATAAGTTGTTTTTTTGATGATCAAAGAATTTTAATTGTCGCTAATAAAGAACAAACCGCAATAAACATTTTTAAACGTGTAAGATTAGCATACGAGCAACTTCCTAACTATTTAAAACCTGGCGCAGTTGAATATGGTAAAACTTCTATGGTACTAGCTAATGGTAGTAGTATAGGAATTTCAACAACATCATCTGATGCAGGTAGAGGTGATAGCTGTAATGTTTTAATTCTTGATGAGTTAGCCTTTATCGATAATGGTATGGTACAAGATTTTTGGAAATCCGTTTACCCAATTATTTCATCATCTAAAAAATCAAAAATATTTGTCGCAAGTACTCCTAATGGTACTGGAAATTTATTTCATGAATTATATTCAGGTGCTATAGAAAATTCCAACGGGTGGCACGCCGAGCGGGTTGATTGGTGGGAAGTGCCAGGAAGAGATGAGGACTGGAAAGAAAAAACTGTCAGATCGTTAGGTAGTAAAGAATTTTTTGATCAAGAATTTGGTAATGTATTTTTACAAACGGGGGAAAGTTCTTTATCCGATCAACTGTTTGAAAAATTAAAACAAAATATAAGAGATCCTGAATTTATTTTTGATAATGGAAAATACCGAGTTTGGGAAGAGCCGGATGAAAAGAAAGTATATGTTGTTGGTGTTGACGTCGCAGAAGGAGTAAACAGCAATTATAGTGTAGTTCAGGTATTAGATGTAACTGATCTAAAAGAAATAAAACAATCAGCAATTTACGCAGACAATTCTATTACACCATTTAATTTTATTTCAAAACTTTTAGAAATTTTAAGACAATATGGTACACCTCCAGTTTTAATAGAAAGAAATAATTGCGGTGCACAAGTAGTTGATCAATTAAAAATGACCCACCATTATGAAAATATTGTAAATTATTCTCCTAAAATAAGAGGCACTGAATATATAAAAAGACCTGGCGTTATCGCTCACACTAATACAAAATATAGAGGTGTTACAAATATGCGCTATTGGGTTAATGAATTAAATGCAGTTAAACTGTATGATAAAGATACTGTTATGGAATTAAAAAACTTTGTTAGATACCCAAATGGTACCTGGGCTGCAAGAGAGGGCAATTTTTATGATGATAGAGTAATGTCACTTGTATGGGCTTTAATGGGGCTCGAAAATGATGTTTGTGAGAAATTTTTTGATATTATCGAATATGATACAAATAGAAAACCATTGCTAATAAAAGTTCTAGATTGGGGATTAAGAAGTTTTATAAAACCATCTTCTTATTTAAATAATGAAAGAGGAGGATTTGGTGAAAATATACTGCCAGCAATTATTAGTAGTCAATCTAGCGAAAATGCAGATGTTGATGATTTAAAAGGGCAAGGGTGGAAATTTTTAACGGATTACTATAAATGAGCACAGAATACGCGCAGTCACCTTTTAATAAACAACGTAAAGACAAATTTTTATTTGTCATGACGCTACCGGAAGCTTTAAAAAGTATAAACAAAAAAATAACAAGACAACCCGGTAATATTTTATTTGATTCAATTTCATTTAGCGTCTTCGGTATTAATATACCGAGCGTTTCAATAAATGAAGTAGTTTCAAGATATGCCGGGCAAACCTTGCATGTTTCATCTGAAAGCAGACCACCTTATCCAAACGTTACCGTTAGTTTTACAATAGATAATTATTTTAACAATTATTGGGTTATATATAGTTGGTTAGATTTAATTAATAATCAAAAATATAATCAATTAGATCATAGAGATTTAATAAACAGTACAACTTCTAATGTTTATAAAGCAAACTTTACATTGTATGGTTTAGATGAATATGACAATAAAGTTATACAATTTGACTTTACCCGTGCATTTCCTACTTTATTAGGAGAGATTAACTATAGTTATAGGGACGCATCTCAAATAGATACAACATTTGAATTTTCTTTTGATCAGTTATTAGTAAAGATTCTATCTCCTGATGCTACTCAGCCAATTACTACAACTAATTTGTAAAAAGCAAAGAAATTAGTGACGAAAAAATATAAATATTTTTAGTATGGCAAGAACAATCCAAAGCCCCGGTGTACAAATAAGTGAAGTAGATCTTTCTCTAAGAGCAGCAACAAACGATGTAACAAACGTATTAGTTGCTGGTTTTGCAGCACAAGGTCCGACATATGAACCAATCGTTGTTTCGACATTATCTGAATTTACTCAAATATTCGGAACACCTACAAATGCAGCGGAGAGATATTTTTATCATACCGCTAAAGCAGTATTTCAAAGCCCTGCAACAATGTATGCAGCTCGTCTTGGCTATGGTTCCGGTTTAGGTGAAGGTTTCGGTTCAAAATATACCGCTCTTGTATATCCAGTACGTGGCAAGAAAGCATCAAACAATGATATTCAAACAAATCTAGATATTATTAGCGGTGATGGTGATATGTTCCTTCTAGGTAAACCTAATTTAGTTGAATTAACCGACACACAATATCAAGATATTCTAAACGGCAGCGGGTTTACATGGAAGTCAAATGTAACGGATAGTAATGGTCAAATTACTTCTCTTTCAGCATTTGGTAATGCCGGTATTATTGTTTTAAATAAACAGAAGTATAATATAAATTCTACCTTTGAAGGTTATTATGTAGGTTTGATTGACAACACTACAGTTAACCCACAAGTTGATTACCGTGGTCTTCCAAAAGCTTTTACAGTTAGTGTAGAAGGTACCAGGACCGGTGGCACTGCAGCGACTAATACTTACACAGAATTGCTTGAAACAAGATTAGATTTTCCTCTAAGCGCTGCATTCGATGGTGCAGATAATTCATTGTCGCAAGACATGGAATTTACAACATATAATATTGGCACAACAGCTTACAGAGATTGTTTAAATGTAGGTGTATTTAAATTGTATCAATCGGTATTTTCACCAACAGTATTACAATTGACAAAATCACTTGTTGAAAAATATACAGGTTCAATCAATTACTATCGCCAAAACTTACCTGAAAGTGGTGGTGGTGCACAAAGTTTCTTCCTTGGCGCAGTAGAAGATAATTCACCAACAATTAATATACTAGTTAATCCCGCTGTTTCAAAGAGAGATACAAGCACAAACAACGCAACTGAAGCTGGTAATCCTAAGGTTCAAGTTCGAGTTCTCGGTGAAGGATTAAAATATGCTGCACAACTCGATTCTAATTTCACCGGTATTAACGTTGCTGGGGTTAATTATTTTACATCAGAAATCGGTGTTGGTGGTGCATTATATCCTCTCGGATCGTATACCTTAGACAATCCTTACTCTAAGGTTATTGGTAATGTACCCGGCAAGGTTAACAAACTTCTACAAAAAGTAGAAAATTATGATGTATATCCTTTAACATTAACAGTAGAAGGCGGTTTAGGAACAATATATGCTTCGTCATCTGCAAATAATGGCATATTCGACGACACCAAATATATCTCTGCATATAACGGTTTATCATCTTCAACAGGTATTACAGGTGAAACAAAGAATTTAAGAGATGCATGGGCATCAGTATTTGAAGAATTCAGAGTATTTGCGGCTGAACAACGTAAAGACCATTTGTTTATTTCAGATCCTCTACTACCTATTTTTGTCCAGGGTGCAAATATTAAAACAATAGAAAGATCTGATACAAACTTTACATCTAATATTTACTGGCCATTGCGTAATTGCTTTGATCCAATTAATACAAGCTATGCATGCACGTATGCAAATTGTGTTCTTGTATCTGACCCTGTATTAAGCGTACCCGTTTGGGCACCATTTTCAGGATTTGCTGCAGCTTTAATGGCACGTACAGATACAAATTATCAACCATGGTTTGCACCGGCAGGCTTTACACGCGGCACTGTTGCTGGTGCTATTGATCTTGCAGTATACCCAAAACAGAAACAACGCGATCAATTATATAAGATTGGCGCAAACCCTGTTGCATTCTTTCCCGCCGAAGGGTTTGTTGTATATGGACAAAAAACATTACAAAAGCAACCAAGCGCGTTTGATCGTATCAATGTACGCAGATTGTTCATTAATCTTGAAACACTCGTACGCAACACTGTAAAGAGCTTTATATTTGAGCCCAACACACTGTTTACACGCACACAGGTTATTAATACAATATCACCATTTTTCGAAAATGCTAAAAATACACAAGGGGTATATGATTATTTGATCATCTGCGATGAAAAAAATAATACACCAGCTATAATCGATGACAATCAACTTGTTGTTGATATATATATCAAGCCAACAAGAACAGCTGAATACATCTTGGTTAACTTCTATGCTACAAAAACTAGCCAAGATTTTAACGAAATTATAGCATAACGAATAAATAATTTTATGGCAGACGTAAATCAATTAATATCAGACTTCTACAGAGTAGCGCAACAAAGAGATTTCGCGCGCGATTTTCAATTTAGAGTTTTATCTATTAACGCAGCTGACTCGGGTGTAACATTTGATAATGATGATTTAGTTTATATTCGTACTGCCACATTACCTGAAAGAGCAATACAAAATAAAGTTGTACCATACATGGGATTAAATTTCAACGTCCCGGGTAGTGTTCTTTATCCTAATAGTGAAGCTTATGCAGTTGAATTTTATGCTGATGCTCAGTCTAAGCTACGCCAAAAATTTGAGGATTGGTCACGCAGTACATTTGATGACGCAAATAGCACTGGCAATTATTTTACACCAAAACAAAGCTCAACAATTGATCTAGTTCAGCTTGATGCAAAGCTAGCCAAAGTAGCTCAATATCAATTAGTTGGCGTATCAGTACGTAACGTTGGTCCATTATCATATAATATTGCTGATGGCACAGGTGAGACACTTAAATTTACCGCCACTCTTGCTTACCATTACTGGAAGAGATTACCATAATAACTAATATTTTTCACTAAATATTTTAGTGAATAATCCTTTTGTTGACGCTGCAGCTGGTATTGTTCAGAACGCAGCAAGTCTAGTTTCAGGTAAAAACCCGTTATTCGCACCTCAGATTACAAATCTATTTGGATTTAATTTACCCGCTGTTCCATTAGTAAGTGTTCGTGATTATTTTCTTGCGCAAATGGAATCATGGTCAACATCAATTCCATTAAGAACGCAATGGGTCGTTTTAATAGATAGGTATCCAGCAGCATTAAACACAAGAATTATGCAAGGATTAGAACTTATAGGAGGTGATAAGAGAGGCTATGATTTAGGTACTCCACTATCCATTTTAAAAAGTTACCCTCTACAAAGAATTATTGGTTGCTTGTTTGCTTCATCTGTTACAATACCACCTGAAACTTTAGATACTGAATTTGTTCGTATAAAAAATAATAGAGGCTTTCTAGGCGCACCTGCTTCTACTGATAGACAACCGTACGGTTCATTTTTAAGAATAGGTTTTAGAGAAACAAATACGTCGTTTTTAGATGTTGTAATCAGGCCTTGGATTATACTAGCTTCTCATATGGGATTTACCGCTAGACCCGGCGACATTGGAGGTAAAAGAGATTATTATAATGTTAAAACTGATATTACTATAATGCAATATGCGCAAACTTATCAAAACATATCTATGGTTCCTAGAAAAGTGTGGCAGTTTTATAACTGTGTCCCAGTAACTCTTGATTCTGAAGAAATGGTTTATGATCCTAGCGGTGAGGCTTTAGATGTTTTTCAAACTAGTTGGGTATTTTCTCACTATACAGTTAATGCTAATTTGTATTTTCCGTTGGTTAACATAATTAATCGTATAGAGAATGGACAATTACCTATTATTTCGCCTTTACAAAGCGGTTTTGAAGGCGGGTTTGGTACAATTAATCCATTTGGATTAATATGATTAATGAATTTAAACTTAAAATATACATACCTAGTTTAGACAGTAAAGAATATTTTAGTGAATTTAAAAATTCATATCTTATTAACATACTAAAATATTCTACTAACAAAGACTATAGTGGTTTATCAGAATATTTTGATTTTGTAATACGTGAGACTTTGTACAAAAAAGAAATATTTTACAAATTAGATATATTTGACAAATTAATTATACTTTTACAATTTAAAGCTATCAATATAAACTCTGAAATAAAGTTTAAAATTAAATCTGATAATGAAAACAGATTAATAGCTTTTAATCTGTTTAATGAAATAAAGCTTTTAACAGAAAAAAAGTTCTTAACACATAAAATAGTTGAAATAGAGAAAAATTTTTCTTTAAAACTCTGCATACCCACAGTTCTGTATATAAAAAATTTAGATGACATTTTTAATCATTGTATCAAAACAATTTATTTACAAGATAATGAATATGATTTCGAAAATTTAGATAATAATCTTAAAGAAAAATTGTTTGAAAACATTTCAGGCACTAATACTCAAAAATTTCTTAATTTTTTTGAAGAAGTTAAAGCTAGCTGCAAGGAAATTACATTGCTTTCACAAAATACCCATGTAAAAGAGCTCAACTCATTAGAATTAAACCCTTTTAACAATTCAATTTTATATTTTCTGGATTTAGTTTATTCTGAAGATTTAAAGAATATATTTGAACTAATGTATGTATTGACAAGTAAGGTAAAGATTTCTATTCCTGAATTTTTGAGTCTTATTCCTTCCGAATCTCTTATGCTGTATTCACTTTATTCTAAAGAAATACAGCAGCAAAATGATGAATTAGAAAAATCTACTAAACCAGCTGGCATGCCATTGAAAACCGAGAGTTTGAGTTAAATATAATAAATGAGTTCAGAACTTCTACTGCAAAAATTACAAGAACTTAACAAGAAAACACTTGACATTTTTGTACCTTCTATAAATTCAATTGCTAAATTTAAGCCACTCAATATCAAGCAGCAAAAAGAAATTATTAAAGCATCTCTTGATAAGGCAATACCGGGTGTTTCGTTTAATACAGTTTTAAATACTATTATTCTTGAAAACAGGGAAGACCAAACACAAAAATTATTAGTATCTGATCGCCCGTCAATTGCTATTGCTTTGAGAAAAGATATTTTTGGTACAAAGATATCAAATGCAATTAGAACCGAAGATTTAAATGACGAGGCCGGTGTGTTTGATATAGATACCGTAGTTAACACGGCTTTGCCTCTTGATGTTGTTAGTGAAAAAATTATAACCGTCGAAACTCTTAAAGTTGGCTTAAAAATACCTACTCTACCAGTAGATAATAAAGTTAATAAAGAAATTACTAAAAACCTTTCACACCTAATTGAAAAAGACAATGCATTAAAAGATATTATTGGTGAATTATTTGTTTATGAAATAGCTAAATTTATAGATTTTATTGAAATTTCTGATGTTAGTAAGGTTGAGTTCAACGATTTAAGTGTATCTCAGCAAGTTAAATTATTAGAAAATGTTACGGCTGATGTTAATAAGCAAATTTTAGACTACATTGAAGAGATCAGATCATTCGAAAAGAAATATCTATCATTTAATCAAAATAACAAAGAATATATTATAAATTTAGACGCCGCATTCTTTAGTAACGAATAAGTATTTGTATACTTATGGCGGATAATATTGACGTAGCTGAAGCTATAGCTAATTTAACTATGGCTTTGGAAAAAATGAATGAAAAAATTGCTAAAATGCAAGATGATTCGTTTTATGTTGATGAATTTAGAAGAACAAAAAATGCAAAGTTCAAAACATTTGCAGATTTAATCAAAAAAGAATTTAAAGATTATTTAACTAAACTAGCGGGTGGTACGAACGAGAGCAAAGTTTCAAAAGAAGAATCAGCTGAGCTCATTGAGTCAGGCGCAAAGAAAATAGGTGGACCAGTTAGTAAAGTGCGCATTGAAGAAGTAAACCCTGCAGTATTTAAAATGTTGAGAGATGTAATTGCAGGTTTAATACCTAAAAAAGAAGAAGAAGTGAAAGAGAAAAAGAAAACAAACTTTTTATGGGGACTACTTGCACTATTAACAGGTATTGTAGTTGGTTTGATAGAATTTATTGGCAGTTGGTTTAACAGAATAAGAAGATTAATTAGTAGCCTTAACGTTTTTAAATGGTTAAGAGATGCGTTTATGGTTTTAAGAAGTAAAATAGTTAGTGCAGCTAGCAGGATTGCTAAGATGTTTAGAGATTCTAAGCTATTTAAAAAATTAGAAGGTATATGGAGAGGTTTAATAGCTTCTATCAAAGAATCATCTCTCTTTAAAAAAATTAGAACATTTTTTAGTGAAGAATCCTTTCTAGGTAAATTATTCAAAAAAATAGGCGCTTTCTTTAGAGGAGAAGGTAAAGCAGGCAGCGCAATCAAATTAATAAGCAAGGCATTAAGCGGAATTGGCTCAAGTGTTCAAAAAGGTGCTAGCTTTTTTATGCGTATAGCAAAAATGGTAGGCGGATTAGGAAAAACAATTTTTAATGCGCTCAAAAAAACGCCACTTTTTAAAATTGGTAAAATTATAGGCAGAGCTTTAGGCCCCGTTATTGCAATTATCGATATTATTACAAATACTATTGGCAGTGTTAAGCAACAAGGACTATCATTTAAGTCTGTATTAGATGGGTTACTTGGTGGTATAGTAAGTTTCTTTACTTTAGGAATATTAAATTTTGAAAATATAAAGAAATTAACTGATAAAATCACCGATGCATTTTCTGAAGGTAATATTGTTGAAGGTGTTATGAGAATATTGCTTGCTGTACCCGATTTAATATTTCAAGGTATTGGAAAAATAGCTACATGGATAGCGGGTAAAATTTTTGGTGAAGATATTAAAAAGAAAGTAGAAAATTTCTTTAAAGGTGATTTTACTGGCAAATTATTTGGAATTATAAAGAAAGCGCAAGATATCGTTATGTGGCCTTTGAGAACTATGCTTAAATTTATTAAAGATCATTTTAATGTAGATATTATAGGGTGGGCTAAAGAAATGCTTGATAAAGCACCTGATTGGGTTAAGAAAATAGTTGGTTGGGTTTCAGGTGATATGAAGGAAAGAGAAGATAAACCCGTTCCGGAGAAAAAACAAGAAGAGTCAGCAGAAAATAAGAAAGGAATTTTCTCAGGTTTATTTGGCGGTGAAGAAAATAAGCCTGAAGAAGTAAATGTAGAGAAAGAAGAAGAAACACCTGAATATATTGTTGAAAAAGAGCCTGATTTTGAAACTAATGAAGAGCAATATGCTGAAACTGTTGGAGATGACCAGGAATCAGAAAGTACTGATCATCTTTCTTCTATTTCTGATAGTAATGATAGGATGATAGAAATATTACAAAAGCAGTTAGAGATTATGACTGAAACTAAGAATTATCTCGAAAAAATTCAACCAAATAACAACGTTGCAACAAATGTTAACAATCAAAGCGTAGTAAACATGACTTCCCCTGGTGGCGTAACATCTTGGCGTCAAAGCGTACTAGCAAATTAACTTTGTTATAAATATTGTATATGGCCGCATCATATTTATGGACTTTTTCACAAGACCTTAATAGAACTAAAGTCTACAAAAGCGCCCCACCTTTATTAATACCAGCCAATAACAAAACAACAAATTCATTAAGCCCTAATTTTTTAAGAAATTCATTTCGCTCTCCATATAATGTTGATGTAGTAAATTCTTTTTATTGGACTATACAAAATTATAAAAGCCAAACAAATCAGTTATATAGAGCAGAGGTTCCTAGAATTGAATTAATAGAAAAAAAAATTAATGTAAATGCTATAGTAAACCAGGCATTTTATAGTGTTGCTACTGGCGTAAGTAAAGTTGGTGATGTGTCTTCAGAAGTGGGTAAGTTTTTTTCTGAGCAAAGCTCAAGACTTACTGGTACAGGAGCAAGTGTACTAGGTGGTCTAGGTTCTAATATTACAAATTCAGTTAATTATTTAAAAGAAGGCGTTTCAAAAATTGTAAACAAAGTGGGGCTTGGAGGACAGTATAATGGAGTTTTATCACCTTATGATGGTCTCTATTTAACGGAAAATACCGGTTGGAAATATAATATACCTTATTTTGAAAATTTAAATAATGATTTAACAAATACATTTGGTGATTTAGATAATAGTGCATTTGCTGAATTAGCATCAGGTTTAGGAGCTTTTATTAAAGCAGGTATTGATTTAATTAATATCAAAGAACCCGGTACTTACATTGAAAGAACAAAAATGTTTCAATTTGCCGATGGTGGTGATGATTTTAGTTTTGAGTTCCCACTGCTTAATACTGCTAACGCTACTTTTATAGATGTAGTAAGAAATTGGCAATTAGTATTTTTACTTATATATCAAAATAGACCAACAAGAATCTCAAGAGATATTATCGAGCCTTGTGTTATTTATGAAGTAATGATACCTGGGGTTAAATATACACCTTACGCATACATTAAAAAATTATCTGTAGAATTTTTAGGAGCAAGAAGAACTATGAAACTACCAATACCACAATTAGGAGAGAATGGGCAGACCTTATCTAATTTAGAAAGTTTCGAAACTATAGTTCCAGATGCGTACAAAATTTCTATTACTATGTCAAGCTTAGTTGCTGAAACTAGAAATTTCTTATATTCAATGCTTTATGAAAAGAGATCACTTGTCTCAACAAGTACTACAAATGGTGGATTTGCAAATCTTGGCAATATTACAGATATTCAAAGAAATTCTATTTTAGCATCAGGCGGTACTAATTTATCATTAGAAAACAATATTAATGGGTTGCCTGCATCGCTACCCAATTATTCTAACAGAATAAATACATAAAATGGATACCAATCAAAAAGGCGAGTATCAGAATAATATAGAGGAGCTACCAAAAATTAGCCCTACTAGATATGAGAATATATTCAAAATTTATACTACTAATAATAAACAATTTTATTATAATATTTTAAACACTATTCAACTTCCTGACGATATAAACCCATCAATTTATTATAATATACTAGTTTCACAAAAAATGCCCTGGTCTATGATAAGTTTTAATGAATATCAAACAATGGATTTATGGTGGCTAATATGCCTTGTTAATAAGATTAATGATCCTATCAGCTTAGCTGAAATAGGTACAAACCTTAAAATAATTCGTACTGAATTTATAAAATTTATACTTGATGAAATAAAATTAAAACTTTAATTTTAATATGAGTACATTTAATACTACACTGCCCTCACCTGATACTGATAATATATATAGATTTGCAGATAATACTGAATATTATTATGATTTAATACTATACAATGCAAATGAAGAGTTTGTAAGATTAAAAACACAATCTGTTGTTGAGCTTATTATAAATGATAATTTATTAAACGCTTTTCATAAAGGAACATTAATATTTAAAAACGACTTGGACGCAATTGAAAAAATAACTACAGAAACATCGGATGCTTCTCAAGATTATTATTTGCCTAAAAAAGAATTTAATCAAAATTCTTCTAAAAATATTTTACCATTTTCTTTTAGAGGAGATGCGAGAGATTATTTAATAGTAGATATATGCCCAAAAATAGACAATGAATTAAATTATAATTATGGTGAAAAAATAAACAAAATTTGGAGATTAAAATATGTTTTTGCTATATATGATATAGAAGATATTACAGGCAATACAAACGATGAAAAATTTAAAAAATTACATTTTTGGGATTATTCATATCAAATAATGTTAGAAAAAAACATAGATTTTACTACTTCTAATTATATAACTAAACCTGATGTTATAAATTTAGACAATTCCGAAAGATCTATAAAAACTGGCACAGCTATAAAAAATATTTTATTAGAAACATTTCCAAGTAATGAAGGGTTTAAATTAAAATTTGCTGAATTTGATGAAGGATCAACAAATATTTTTTATTCGTCTCCAGTAAATTCATGCGCATATGATGATTATAAATACATAGATTCAGTTCATGTAAGTAGCCCATCTAATAATTATGATTTTTGTATTTTAAGAAAAGAGAGATATACAAATGAGTTTTCGTACAAATCACTAAAATCTTATTTTGAAAACGCTTATACTCGGCAAGGAAATTTAAGAGCAGATGAAGGAGGGCCATTACATATTGAAAAATTTTTAGTAGGCAGTTATAGTGATTCAAATGTAAGTAATTTTAATAATATTACGCGTACACCTATTAGCACTAAAAACAGCGCATTTTTACCAGATTATTCACAAATACAAAAATATAAATTTTTTCCTTCTGCAGGATTTGATGTACAGCATTACATAACGACAAAACAAGTTTTTAGCTATGACTTTTACAACAAAACTTTTAATATTGATGTTCAAGAAAATCAATTTGAAAGAATTCTTGATGTTTTTTATCAAAATTATGTTAAAAATTTTAAAGGTAGCAGTAATGCGGGGTTTTCTACATTGACAAAGAATGAATATAGAATTAATAATAGAAATTATGATTGTACATTTAGTGTTTCTAACGATAGAGATCAAAGGTTATCTTCAGGAAGAAATGAAGTAATGAAAAAAGCACTATTTTTAAATAATACTATTAATTTTATTGCGCCCGGTCTTACGGTGAGACAAGCAGGTAGATTTGTATCTATTGATAGGGATTCATCTCAACCTAGTAATAAATTTGATGATAAATTTCTAGGAACATACTTTTTAGTTGAAATAAACCATATATTTAGAAGCGGTTCATATGAAAATGAAATTACAGCTATCAAAACATATTCATTTTCAAATCCTAATAATAATGAGGTTGTTTTATGATTAAAACTATTATACCACAAATTTGTGATATAAATTTAGCGTCATCTAAATACATACTTGAAAAATATTCGAACTATTTAACTATTTTATCTAAATTTATTGAACAAATAGAAACATCTCTTAATTATAGATCTACATTTTTTAAAAATGATAGTGTAGAAGCTAGAATAGAATTTTTTAATAAATTACAAAATTATTTTGACAAATTTGATAGTGATTTCGTGTCTTATTGGTACGAAATATTTAAATCAAGTCCAGATTATATAAAATCTGAAATTAAACTATCTTCTTTATTATTAGAAAGCGATAGTATTGGTAAATTTACTAACGCTTCTTATCTTATTGATGATAGTATTAGCCCAATATCAGACTGGTCTATGAATAGAACCCCGCCACCACTTTACCTTTCCTATAATTCTATTAATAAAATTTCACCCTGGACAAAGCAAATTCTTCAACGCTTTAGCTTTAGAACAAACAATATGTATAGGAGCAATATAATGTTAGTACAGCCCATTGATTCTTCTTCTTTATCTAAAACTGCTCACGGAACTAATTTAGTTACTGACGAGGGTTACTACACAAGAACTGTTTCTGAAATTAAAAAGAAAACAGTAGATAAACTTTTAGATTTATTTAAGAATGAAATAAAAGTTTTGTTAAGATATTGTAATATAAATGATAATGAAGCTTTAAATTACAGAGATTATTCACAAAATTTAAGTTATGTAACGCAATATTCATTCAGATTGCAAGTTGAAAAAGTAGATAAAGAAGTAGATTTGCTTAGCAATAAAATAAAATATTTAAAAAGTCGATATTTTAACGATAGTGTTCTTTCTACACAAGCTGTCGAAACAATAAATTTAAAACAAAAAACAACTGAGGAACTAGATAAATTATATAAAAACAATTTATTTAGCAGATTAGAAGAATTAAATCCAAGAGAATTATTCTCGAGTATTAGTAAGGCCGAATTGTCTGAGAATAATACAGATAAAAACGTTACCAATTATGCGGGGATACAAGAAGAACCCAAAACAACATCCAACGAGCAGGCTTCTGAAAACGCTGAAAAATCAGATACAAATCTACCCAAGAGTTTCAGTCATTACGATGGTACGATAGCATATCCCGCATATCAAGCTCCATCATGGTCTTCAAGCATTACTGATTGTATTGGCATGGGCGGTGCTTTAGCTGCCTTTAATGGTAATGAAGATCCACTAACAAACTTTTCTTCCGCTTCATCTTCTGATTTTGATTTATTTGAAGAATTGAAAAAAATAAATCCTTTTAATATAACTTTTGAAGAGACCGACGGAGATGCTATACAGGGATTATTAAATGCAATAAACGGCATTGATCTTTCTTCTGTAAGCAGTATATTTGGTATGAATTTACCATTACCACCGTTCTCCTTGGGTTCATTATTTGATAACCCCGGTGCAGCAGCAGATTCAAGAACTGACGCGTTAAATCAGCTTCAAGATACTCTTCTTGCAACTTTAGAAAATACTACTAAAGATTTACTTAACACTGTTGTCTGCGGAACCACTCAAAATATTGTCGGTGGTCTGGGCTGATATATCAATAATCTCAACATTTTTAATCATTTTTTTAAAAATTTCTTCTCGCGTGCTAATTAATGCTTCCTTTGCATCACCCAATAGATCTCTTCTTTGTTCATAATCCATCTTTTTGAGCTCTTTTAATGTTTCGCCTTTCTTGTTTTGAATTATAATTTTATTTAACGATTCTATTGCTGTTGACGTAGCTTGCAATAGCTCTGAATATGCAGACAGATCTTTTGCATCAGGTGCCGCATTTAAAAACACACCCAAGTTTTTAATTAAATCTAGACCTTCATTGATTACAGTACTAGCACTCTCAATAACATATTCTTCTAAATTATCTTTATTAGCTGATTTTCTCACCTCTTTCTTTATCTCGCTATTTTTCTCTTTCAAAGCATCTATAATATCGTCAATATCTCCGTTATCTTCTGACATATAATATATTTATGTTGAATTATTAAAAGTAAAAGTTACAATATTAGTATGACCGATCTATTATCTTTTATAAAAACTCACCCGGACGCAAAGTTACCCTCTAAAAACAATGCTGATGATTCCGGTTACGATGTATATTGTGTTGAAGATAAGATAATCCCAGCTCTGCAATCAGCTGTAGTTGATGTTGGCTTAAAATTTGCATCTATACCAACAAGCTATTGGATAAAGGTTGAATCAAGAAGTGGATTAGGATTTAAATTTGGTATATTTGCGCACCCAGGTATTATAGATAACGGTTATAGAGGAGATGCAGGTATTAAGCTATACAATTTCACTGGTATAGATTATAAGGTAACAAAGGGAGATAGAATTGCTCAGTTTGTTTTATATAAGTTAGCACCAAATTATACACCAACATTTACAGAACAAATTGTTGAATCTAATAGAGGTGAAAAAGGCTTTGGATCATCTGGTAAATGAACTTTAATAATCTTTGGATAGAAAAATACAGACCTAAAACACTTGATGATATTGTTTTAACTGATGAAGCTAGAAAGCTTGCTTCGTCTTTTAAAGATAAACTTGAGATTCCAAATATATTATTAGCAGGTATTCAAGGTATAGGTAAAACTTCTTTAGCTAAAATTATAGTAAACGATATTTTATGTTGTCAATATTTGTATATTAATGCAAGTGATGAAAATGGCATAGATACAATAAGGAATAAAGTAGTAGGTTTTTCTAAAACTAAGAGTTTAGATGGTAAATTAAAAGTAATCATACTCGATGAAGTAGATGGTATTAGCCTAGAGGCGCAAAAAGCGCTTCGGAATACCATGGAAGAATATTCTTTTAATACTCGGTTTGTCTTGACTTGTAACTATAAGCATAAGATTATAAACGCGCTAATAAGTCGTTGTCAAGATTTTAATATAACCCCACCTCTTGAAGGTATGGCTAAAAGAATTCTTTATATACTAAAGAATGAAAACATTAAACTAAATGATGAGCAAAAGAGAGATGTAGTCTTATTAATTAAAAAATTGTACCCTGATTTTAGAAAAATTATTAATGAGATACAAAAACACTGTTTGGGCGGCGAGTTAAAAATACCTAATATTGCTATTAATAATGAATTGGTATTAAAAATTATTGAATTTATAAAAACTAAAAGATCTAATATAGGTAGAAAATATTGGATTGAAAATGAAGATAAGTTTCAAGGTGATTATGTTAGCTTGTTGAGAGATCTTTTTAATTATATAAATGATAATTTAAATTATAACTTTGAAAAAAGCAAAAAAGCGCTACTCGTTGTTTCAGAGCATTTATATAGAAGCAGTTTCGTAGTAGATCAGGAAATAAATTTTTATAGCTGCTGTATAGGATTAGAAGAACTACTTAGCGCTTAGGTAAATACTTGTGCGTATAGCTTGCAACTGATGGTGATTTTGCACTAACATCTGGCGAAGCAGGTATCTTGATGTTTTTGTTAACCAATTTTCTATCACCCTTAATAAGCTTACCTTTACCATCATCAGAAGTTACTGTATGTTGTACTTGTTGTTCATCTTCAGGTTTTTCAACTTCAGGTTTAATTTGAACTTTATCGTTTCTCTTTAATGAATCGGGAATTTTAGGTAAATTAATGCCATTGCCATAAGGCTGTAAATATACACCCGGAACAGTTACATAATCTACATATCTACCCGGGGCTATTTCTTGTGTTATATCTACATCAAATTCACTACCTGTTATTTCTGCATTACCAGCGCCTTGTGTAGTAGGTCTCACAGGCTTTACACCAGTTACCCGTAGTAGCAAATCAGATTGAGTCCAAGATTTTAGCAAATCTTGATATTCTTGTGTTTGACCTTTATAGAAATCTGATTTAAAGAATGTGTCTTTTAATTTTACAGTTGAACCATATAGAAACCCACCGCTAGTAAATTTTTGCTTGTATGTCTCATAGAGAGAGTTAAATCTTCTTTTCATTATATATATTTATGTTTTGAAAATTAATTTTGTATATACTAATTTATACTAAATATATTATATGAGTATAAAAATCGATAGTCTCGCCAACGTTGTTCAGAAAAACGATATTAAATATGCTGATTTAAGACTAGATTTTGATTACAAATATACACAAAATTCAGAATTTTTAAAGAAGAGCGAACTAATTGATTTAAAAGTAGATTATGATCTTAATGCTATTAAAAATAGTATAAGAAACATATTTTTAACTAATAGAGGTGAAAAATTACTAAATCCATATTTTGGTATAGGTTTAACTAATTTTGTATTTGAGCAAGTTTCAGAATCTACTGCAAAAACTATAGGCGATACTATTGTTGACAATATAAACACATTTGAATCAAGAGTAAAGATTGTTAAGGTTAATATTGTAGCAAAAGAAGAAGATAATAGCTATTTAATAAATCTAACTCTCTCGGTTCCACAGCTAGGATTAGAATCAGTAAACCTTACAGGCATATTAAATAATGATGGGTTTAATTTTAAATAATTATGAGTGTAGAACAAGATTCAAATTTCTTAATTAATAGAGACGGCTATGCTGCTTTTGATGCTTTATCACTCAAGCAACTTATTATTGATAGATTAAATGCTAATAATACATTTACGGATCAAAATTATGAAGGTAGTAATATTTCTTCTGTTATTGATATTATAGCTTATGCTTATCATGTTCTTTTGTTTTATTTAAATAGAACAGCAGCAGAAACTTTATTCAGTCAAGCAACGTTGTACGAAAATATAAACAAAATAGTAAAAGAATTAAATTACAAGCCTATAGGATATCAATCTGCATTATTAAGTTTTAATTCAATAGCATCAAAAAGTCTACCAGTAGATACATATACAATTAAAAGATATTCTTATTTTACTTTAAACGGAATTACTTATAGCTTTAATAATGATGCTACTTTTATTAAAGAGGCAAATTTAGATGAAATTTTAAGTTTATTTTCTCAAACTAATTTATTATATCAAGGAGCTTACGTTGAATACCCTACTTATACAGCAAGCGGTGAAGAATACGAACAATTAACCATAACATTTATTGCAAATCAAGAAAATCAAAAAATTGATCATTTTAATATTGATGTTTATGTAAAAGAAAAATCATCAAGTAAATATTTTAAGTATTCAGAAACTGCATGATTATTTTTAAATGATTCAAATAGCAGAGTTTTTGAAAAAAGATTAAATGAAAATGAGCGCTACGAAATTAAATTTGGTAATGGCATTACTGGAAAAAAATTAGAAGAGGGCGATGAAGTTGCTATTTATTTCTTACAAACTGACGGTGATAGGGGTGAAGTCGATATAGGAACATTAGATGGTAATAAATTATTTTTATATGATTCTTTAAGATATAATACTATAATAAAAGATACTGTTTCAACAAATTTAAATTTGTTAAATAATGATCAAACTCGATACCTTACATTCTCAAATAACGAACCATCAACCAAGTTTCAAGATAAAGAATCTGCTGAAGAAATTAAAACAAACGCTCCTAGAATATATAATTCTCAATTTAGATTAGTTACTGCTCAAGATTATGAATCTTTTGTTAATAAAAATTTTGCAAATATCATAAGCGCTACAAAAGCAGTTAATAATTGGGATTATTTGAATGGTCATTTTAGATATTACTATGATTTGGGGTTAAAAAGACCAAATAATGATTCTAGAGTTTTATTCAACCAAACAAAATTTGCTGATACTTGTGATTTTAACAACATATACATCTATGGGGTGCCTAGATTAGATAAAATTACTTCTTTAACACAGAGAACTAATTATCTAAACACTGCACAAAAAGAATTAATTTTAAATACGTTACAAAATTTTAAAACTCTTACTTCTGAGGTTTTAATATTTGACCCTGTATATGTATCAGTTGACTTCGGTATAATGAGAGCGGGGGAAAACTTATCACCTAATGTTACGACACAATCCAAGCTAATCATTACAAAAAATGTACTTTCTCAGGTAGACACCCAAACTATTAAAAATACTGTATACAATATTATTAAAACTGCCTTCGAATCAACTAGTAATAATTTAGGTAAATTATTTGATATAAACGATATTACTACAAAAATATTTGCTATTGATGGTGTAGAAGATTTTTATGTTGAGAGAACTGATGATATGGGTACGTTTAAAGTACCGGGATTGAATTTTTTAGTTTGGAATCCAGTTTACCCCGAAAACGATATACAGATTGTATCGCAAAATTATTTATTTCCATATTTTAAATACCCCTTCCTTAATAACCCGCTAGACATTCTTAATAAAATTGAGGTACTTACAACTTCTACTGTAAACACTAAAATTGAATACTAAAAATGCCCTTCATCAATACAAATGATCTTTACGTTAATGTATATGACTATACTGGAAAACCTGCTTTATCAACATTTACATTAGAGCAAACACCGTTAACATTTGTACCTGATTTTACTCTTGTACGAATTGTATCAACAAATACATTTATTTCCCCGCTTACCTCTTATTCTAACACACAGTATATTACAGATACAAATGATTATTCAAATGTAAAAATAAGATGGGATTTTGGCGATGGAACTTATAAAATTGCTCCTACCGGAACACACTGGTATAAATTTCCGGGAAACTATGAAGTAAAATTATATTTAATAAATCAAGACGGGGAAAGTTATTTAAATAGTTTTGTTGTTAATGTACAAGCTGTAAATTTTATACCTGATAAATATGAATTTACTGATCAACAACATTTTATAATTGATATACCCGCGGGTAGATTGTCGGATAAAATAACACTTACAAGAACGAACAGTTGGCAAAATTACAATATGTTATCTGCAACCGGTTATACATTCAATTTATACGCTAGCGGATCCGGTACATATTATTATGATGTAAGTAATTATTACAAAGATAAATGGGCACACCTTAAGAAATTTTTTAAATTTGTTGAAAAGAAAGAAATAAACGGTATATTACAAGACGTTATTGTTGATAAAATAATTTCTACAAATAATGAAATATATGCAAAAATAGAAAATAAAAAAATTATTTATTGCAACAAAGAAGATAGTAATGCATTTTTAGTTGGAACATCTGGTACCGCTAATTTTTATTATTCTGATGATAGTAATAAGAACAACGTTTCTGACAATGACCCTATATTTATTTTTGCATCGCTTGATACATCTAAATTTTACGATTTCATGTCAATAAATCAAAATTCATATGAAAATTTAAAACCACTTAGTATTTCCTATTTAAATACAATACCTGCCGTCCTACCAATTATTAAAACACGCTATAACCCTGCTGCTAAGCTTACTATTACTTCAAACGGGTTAGATGGTGAAGGAACCGAAATTTTTAATGGTTTTCAAATGAGCAATACAAGTTTTGCATCAACTAAAATACCATTTGTTGTAAAATTAAAAGATAAAGACAATTTTACAACTAAAAGCTATCCCTATCTTTCAGCTACCAATACTTCTCCAACCACGTCATATAATTTAAAAATAGTATTAGTAGATGGTAGCAATAAAGAAATTCCTAATACTGTTTTCTATAAAACAAATTTTGAAAAAGATATTTCAAATTCGGGCGGGTTTTATAGAGGATATTTTATTACCGAAACATCTGTTCTTTCTGCAAGATTATCTGCAATAGCTTACATAGATGATATACCTAATTTCGAGCAAGATACAGCTTTTATTTTTTATTCACAACCGTATTCAAATAATATTGCAAGGTATTTTTCAACTTCTTATTTTTCTACTTCACCAAAATTTACACCAAAACTTACCATTACTAATTATGACTTCTTAAACTCTTTAGATTGTAGAAGTATATTTACTATATCACAAATACCTTCTTCTAACTCTACTCTTGATGATTATTGTTTTTGGGTAGGCGATAGTGATAGTGATAAAATTTTAAAATATGATTATAAAGGCAATATACTTGCAAATATAGCATTATCAGGGGTAACATTAAATGATGGCACTACTGCTACATTGCTAGACTCCGCAGGAGGAAGCGCAGCACCTTCTTGTATTGCAATAGACAGTAATAATAATGTTTTTGTAACTTTATTTGACAGTGGTTCAGTTATAAAGATAGACAATTTTACTGATAAAATTGTTAAAATAAAAAGCTTAGGAACAAATAACTTTATTACTTCTGCTAATTATATTCAGTATAATGGATTTGCAGGCGAAAATATTATACTCCCATCTTTTGTTGATATAGATAAAAATAATGATGTGTTTGTTGTGCTTTCACACCCATTGTGTTCAAAAATTATGAAGTATGATAATGAATTAAATTTTCTTTCATCAACTAAACTTAGTAATTATTATTTTCAAAAAATTATTGTTGATAGAAATAATAATATATGGGCTACAGCTTATAGTTTAAATAGTGATGCTTCATCTGCAGATATAGAAAATAGAAATGATCTGGTTGTTTTATTCGATAACAAGCTTAATATTCTCTCTACTTTTGATAATTTTTATTTACCTTCCGATATTACAGTAGATGGGAGTCAACATTGCTGGGTATCACATGGAATTTCTAAATTAACAAAAATTGAATATGATTCTCTACAAAGAAATGACTATTTTATTGATGGTGCATATGGTAATGTTACCGATTACATACAAAGTTTAGAAGGTATTTCTTGTAATTCTTTAAATGAAATATTAACAATAAATAATTTTGATAGAAAAATTTATTTTTTACCTGCTAATTCATCCGAAAATTTTTCTTTATCTGCATTAAAAAATATAGAAATTGTTTCTGCACCTAACAATTTTTATTTATATCCAATATCTGCTTATTATGATGACAAATATCAAGCAGATGGCGACTTTTTAGGTTACAGGTGGATTAACAAGTATTATTACACAACCGATAATACACGACTAATATCAGGGACATCCTCAACATTTAATATTTTACCTGCATCAGGTTTTAATTTAATGTTTAAAAATAAAGAAGATTTCGATGGCCAAAAAATGTACAAAAATTACGCACTTACAGAAACATTACAAGATAAACCGGTATTTTTTAATGACTTTCTTGGAACTATAGTTGGTGATGAAAATTCTAATGTAAATACAGCTTTGCTTAAAAAGATTTATGAAAAGATAGGTAATTTTAATCAAAATATTGCGGATGTTAATAGCTGTAATATTGAGTCATTGTTGTCAAAGTGTGAGATGTTTGGTGTTGACTTTGAAAACTACCAGTATCCCTACCCACCATCTCTCAGACGTATCCTAGATTTAGGCAGCATTAAGAGAAATTTACTTTTTGGAAATAAGAATCAATCAAATAACAATTTCTCTAACCTTGAAAATTTAGGTGATATAATTAATTTGACTACAGATACCTTTTCTGCTACTGAAACTATTGTTGCCAAAGAAAAGTTTTCTAACACTTATAAAGCCGTTAATACAACTATTATAAACGGTGCTCTATCTAGCGATATAATACCATTTATTACTTTTAATTATGATTGGGGTTGGGGCCTTGTAGCACCTTCATCTATCTCGGGTATAGACATAGCGGGTTACTACGAGTTTTACAGATTAAAGAAAGTAGATCAAGAAATATACAACAATATACTAGATTTTAACAATAAAAATAGCAATTTAAAATTTAATCTTAGCACTCATAACGACTTTTACAGTGAAGATGGTATTTTAGATCAAAATATAGCGTATACATTTGTTAATGGGTTAAAGCTTTTCACCAGTGCAACGAATGTATACTATAATTAAATAATAACATGTCCGATGTTTTAGAAAAAAATACAATTTTAATATCTGTACCTGATTCTATAATATCCGGCAAAACAGTTAATGCAGGCGATTATAATGAACCTTTCACATTTTTAAATTTTTTAATAAAAACAAATTCATCCGAATCAGATAGCGAGTTCTTAGTTTCACAATACAAATACTATCTCTTACAATGGTACAAATATAAAAAAATAGATAAAATCGAAAGCACTGATTTCGTTAGATCTACATTTGTAGGTTTTTTAAGAGAAGTTTTACTTAATTTCTCTACTTTAGAAGAAAGAAGATTCGTTACTAATGCAGATTTTAATAATGATTTAGATTTATATTCTGTTATACCATTTTTCACTAAAAAAATTAAAGAAATATGTAACTATTACTCATTATTAAGACAGAATGTACCGTTTAAAAAATATGAAAATTCATTGAAGGGTTCGCAAGCTGGTGTAAAAACTTTAATAAAAAATGAAATTTTTAAAGCATTAAAAGCTATAGAGCTTGTATCCAATCAAACTAATTTATTCGATCTTTCTTCTGTTAAAAATAATATAGGTTTAGAAATAAATGAACTGTACGATGAATCACAATATTTTGATCTTAACCCTGACTTACCCGCAACTACATACAACAAAACATTTTCATCAGATTTTTATACATCAAATACTAATGAATTTAATACAAAATTATTTACTGATTTTGATAAAATCATAATTGATGCTATAACTGCTTATACATTTTTTCTCAACGATTTAAATACCTCTTATTCAATTAATTTTCAAGTAAATTCTGATGATTTACAATATTTAAAAGATAGGGATTTTATAAATCAAATAAATAATTTAGAAAAAAATAATTTAAATTTAAATTTAGAAAAAGATTTAATACAAAAATTTATTGGCACTGACTATTATTATTTAAGTGTAGGAAATACTCTTTCAGATATAGCTTCGGGGTTACTTTTTGAAGCCGAAGATAAATCTACAAATTTTTTAAATAAAAGATTTCCTTCTGCAGCTGCAGTTGAAAATGAAAGTAATTTAAAAAATATAAGACAAATAGGGGGATTCTTTCTACCTGACAAATTAGGCGTATTAAATTTTAATAATTTTAAACATACAGTAGATATAGATAATAATAAATTAAAAACAAATAAAGTTTACGTATTTCCTGACCCTTCTCAATATGGTAATATTACTAACTTATCTGAAACAGATTTTGAATCACCATTAATTTATGAAGAAGATGTTTCATGGATGCATTTTAATAGAACTGCTCAATATCTTTTTGGTAATATAGTAAGTAATCCATTATATAAAAACTTTTATGCTTACCATAGCAGAAGTGAAACTATAGGTTATCAACCTATAGGCATGTCACGTGATATAGACAGTACAGAATTTTTTGAAGGTTCATCAAAATCAGTATGGGCTAATTCCGACGTTTATCCCGTACAAGATAATTTGTATCCTTTAGAACAAAGACAATCTAATTTATTAGTTTTAAACAAGACTCTCACAAAATACAAAAATGATATATACGGAAATAATTTTGGTCTTTATAAAGAAATAAATCCTGTAGGGATTGGCCGTGGTGGTAAAAATAGAGGACAATTTATTTCAGAACAAGAATTAGATTTTTTTAATTTCACTGGCGGGCGCGGTGGTTTGTATGGCACAGGAAGAAAAGGTTTAAATATAAATAATTTTACCAATTTAAGAATAAAAAATTGTTTACTGTTAGACGGTTATAAATTTTATGATTTTGATAGCGGGTTTAATATTGATTTAACTATACCCAATCCTGACAAAGATATATCTGGTGTAACATCTAGAACTGTTTCACAAATACCCCCAGGCAGCGGTTACTATACAAGTTTATCAGCAAGAGGAATTAATAGATTATTACCAGGAGTAGACCCTTATGCTAATTATGTTATTAATTTCCCCTACAATGCTCCTGTTAGGTTTACACCACTACCAACACCATTACTTGTTATAGCTTATGGAAAAGGTCATTTTTGCGAGGTTCAACAAGATGGCTCTTGCATCGACACATACTGTGATATTTTTAAAGTAACTTATTGCGTCTTATTAGACTGTGTTACTTTTGTAGACCCTTTAAGTAATTTACGATTAGATGTTTCTTCAGATAGGTCAGATTTTAACTCTTCAGTACCTGTTTACTACAGTGAATTGTTAGAAGGAAGCTTAAACGACGATTATACTCGACCTAATAACGTCGATAGAGCTACATTTTCGTATACATTCCCTCTATCTGCTAATGTATTGGTAGATTTAGAAGGGTTTAGATTTAATTTAGCTGGTGAAACACCTTGCGCCATATCTAATTCTGCTACTACTGTAAGACCCGGTACATTAAATTATAGAGATGACAATGCAGAATTTGTTAATTTAGCGGTACCTACAGAATATCAAACGTCAGTACAAGCTTTATCAACAAATCTTGATAAAAACAAATCAATTTATGAAAGCAGATATGAAGAAATTGGCAATTTGTATGTTAAGAATGCAAATACTACAAATGTAAATACGCTTGATATTGCTCTTTCAACCGTTTATGAAAAATATCCAAGTTTTGTTGTTGATAATATAAAACAAGGAGTTGTTAATTTTGAATTAATTTATAACGTTTTATTTATTGAAACAAAAGATTATTTTATTTTCGATAAACTTTCTTATAATTATATAGAGAATATAATTGAACCCTTCGATAGCTCAAAGAATTTTGTTAAAATATATAACAATAATAAAAAACTTGAAAAGTTTAGTACATTATTTTTTAACGAAAAACAAAATATAGCTTATATTGCAAAAATGGTTCTTATACCAGAACTTAGTGCTTCAAATAAAAAAGTATTGTATCCTGAAATTTATGAAATAAACATTACAAATCCTCAATTTTTAAAAATTTATCCTACTTTTAATGTTAGTTACGAAAATTTATCAGGTTTTTATGTTCATTTAGATGATGATACAAACATAGAACGTATTGACAAGCCTGTTTTAAGTTATAACGAAGACACGAATACATTCGTTCTCAACTATTTCGCGAAAAATAGTAATAATGTATTTGTTAATATATACCATGAATTTTATATTAATAATGCTAATGTAGATTTTATAAAACATATTGCTTACAAACCCGAATTTTTTATAAAAGATTTAAATTTTTCGGTTACTTTGCCGCTTACAGCTTTTTATGGAAATACTATTACAGGTCAATTCTCATCATATCAAAACAAAGATGAATCAATTTTATGGTTTGGTACATCTGCATCACCTAGCTTGATAGTTGGTGAATTCGTTAATTGTGATGCTGGTTTAATATTTAGCCCTGTTGTAACCCCCACACCTTCACCGCAACCTACATTGACACCTACACCAACAGTAACTAACCCTGTGCCAACACCAACCCCGCTACCATGGAATAATTTATGTCCAGATGCATTAGTAATAAATGTAAGTGGTGCTGGTTTAACTGCTGCAAATGGTAATTATACATTAACAGCTGCATATACTAGACTTATAAGTCCATCTGCATTTACTGTATTTTATGCAAATACTGCTAATCCAAACTTTACTCTAGTATTTGTTTCTGACTTTAATAGTGATTCTTCTTATGTCAAGGGCTTAATATTATCAAGTACAAATAACTGGACAAGTGATATTGGTTTTGTATATGCATCAACACAACCAATTAACGAATTCGCATGCGCTCCATATGGTTATTACAACACAATAACTGCTAAATCTCCAGTTTCAAGTTCAGGTGGTCCTGTAGGAACTAATATTACTATTAAGGGTAACCCGCCATATCCATATGTACAAAGAGTTGTATAGTTTCAATCTTTACAGCTACAATAAATAACTAGATGGCAAATTCACTTTATATATATGCAGATTCTTTATCAAGCACTGTAAATTATTATGGTGATTGTTATATTTCTACTGGTAATAGTGGGTTAATAAATGTAAGAAAAGCGGAAATTGTTGGCTCAAATTCATGTGATAGTTGTTTTCTCTTATCAAGCTACCCATTACCACAACCGACTCCAACACCCTCTACATCACCTGACCCAACAAAATCACCAACACCAACCATTACATGTACTGTTACACCGACACCAACTCTAACCTTGCCATAAAATGAATTTTAACGAAACCCGGTCATATACTTTTTTTCCTAATTATGAATTGTCGCCTGAAGGTGATATTGTCATTTCATTTGATTATGTTACTAATGTATATAGTAATTTGTTAGATAAAAATTTAAATGAAACAGGCTCCGAAGGATTTTGTTTATTTTTTTATGAAGGTAATTCTTCTCTAAGCGGTGGTTCGCCTGGTTGGGGGCTAGGGTACCTACCATTAACAGGTGATATATTTAATAATTCACATCTCTTACTAAGTGAAGCCAATAATACATTCACACCTATCTATATTTCAGCTTATTCAAATTATACAGATAGACCAATTTATAGAAATGATGGGGGTCTAAGAATAGGATTTTACGATACTACTTATGGTATATACCCTACAGGGTGGAGAATTTGGCTTAATAACAGTTTGTTGTACTATTATAGTACTAGCAATAGTGATTTTCCCGTATGGGCTGTAGATTGGAAAGATGGCCCAAATAAACCTGCAGGTTGGGGGTACCCTAACTTAGAACGAAAAAATGTAGGGTCTGTTTATGCTGGCAAGGCTGGTGGATTGCTTGGGGTGGGATTTGATTTTACTGGTAGATTTGGACAAACGCTTAACAATATAACTTCAACTGTAGTGCCAAATTCTGTTTCTATTAAAGATTCCTATTTAAATAGCTATAAACATTTAATACAATCTGATAATTTAAGCAGCTCATTCTATTCTTTGCCTATTTTACTCACCAATAATCTAGCATCATCGCTTACTGCAAATTCAGGTAACAGAATAAAGATAAGATTAACAGATTTAGGTAAAACAATAGAAGTAAAAATTAAACCAGGTGATTATAATGATTATGTAACTATTTTAAATTATAACAGCCCAACTCTAGGCACAGGTATTGCTTTAGATAGCTTAAAATTAGGATTAAACTTTTCATCCCTGAACAATACCGACTTTGGTATCAAGAATTTTAATGTTGCAGGTACAATTGCCTCGCCCACCCCTACAAAAACTCCTACAACAACACCAACACCTACATTTACTCCAACTTGCTCAATTACAAGAACGGTTACACCAACAAAATCTGTAACACAGACATCAACACCTCAATCTACACCTACTCGCACACCTACACAAACTGCAACACCTGCAGTGACACCATCCTTTACACCAACTCAAACCATATCACCTACCGAAACACCAACAATAACACCTACCGATACACCAGCAAATACACCATCACAAACAGTAACACCTTCACCAACAAATACACCAAATCCAACAAGTACACCACAACCTACACCGCAAATTTCACCAACACCTCCATCTACAGTTCAACCAACACCAACTCCAACTATTACACCTTCACCAACTCAACCGATATACGGTCAACCGCTTGCAGACGGTATTATTGGTGGTATAGGAAGAAATATAAATTAATAAATATTAAAAAATATGGCATTCTACAACCCTATTAATTATGACGCTGCCTTAGATCAATGGACAAATATTGATATTGCTTTAAGCGGTGCTGATACTAATACCACGCTAATTTATGCTATTGCATATTCTGGTTCTAATTTGTATTTTGGTGGCAGTTTTATAGCTAATTATACAAACGAACCTTATATATATCCCTTTTACGTTCCTATATCTTCTTTTCAATATATAAACATAGCATATTTTGATTCAAATTTTCAAAGATTTTTCTCTCTTAAAAATATAGGTACAAGAAATCAAGTTTTTAATTCAAATGAATTTAGATCTATAGATAAAGTTTGTGCATTAACTCTTTGCGGTGCAAATTTAGTTGCAGCAGGAAAATTTGATAATATTAATACTCTGATAACAGGGTTTTCTACTACTACTCATGTCGCATTAACAAACTTTTACACTCTTTCAGATACATGGCCCTTTACATCAACACTACCACCTAATACAACTATTAGATTTAACGATTGGGTAAAGCTTACCCAAGATATTATTACTATAGGGGTAGCAACATCCGGTTGTTTTGCACCTTCATTTTCAGGCGATGTTGCAAGGAATATAGCCTATTATAATAATGCTCAAAATAAATGGCTTCCTTTTAGTGACTCTGCAAATATTATAAATAATACCCCGGGTTTTCTTACTTCTTTAGGCACTTTAACAGATAGTAGAGGTTCAAAAGTGTTGTATACAGCAGGTACTGTATTAACGGGTAATATTTTGTATTATAATGTACCCGGCGGTAGATGGGATTTTACAAGACCTGCTCTCTCTACAAACCGAATAACCAATGCAATGTGCATATCTTTAGTAGAAGATAATAGAGGCAATTTAATTTATTGCGGTACTTTTAGCGGTGTACAAGCTAATAATAGACTTACAGGTATAGCACGATTTGATGGTACCGCTATAGATGGGCTGTGTTCATATGGTACAGGTATTACAGGTACAAGTGCATTTGTGTATTCTGCTGTTATGTCTGGCGATACAATTATTGCGAGCGGAATATTTCCCGATAAAATTGTATATTTTGATACTATTAACAGCACTGTTTGGAAAAGATTGTATCCTCAAACTAATAATAGTATATATCTTTCATCTAATTTTAATTTTACAAGTATTGATTTAGATGAAAATAACGATGTTGTAGCTACAGGTAATTTTTTTAAAATTAATGGTAATCCTGACTTGGTAGGTTTTGCTCGTCTCTCACCTACTACAGATTATGATTTTGAAAATATAGGACCTATATTTGACCCTGCCGCTACAACTTATGGCCAAAATATTGGCCAAGTAATTTTTGTAAATAATCTTGCGAGCTATACTGTAGTATCACCTATATCCGCAAGTTTTATTACAGATGATTTAAGAACTCATTATGATTCTTTCTCACCCGGTGCAGGTATTAGAATTTTGGGCACTTCACCCTATCAGGGCGCAAGCGGGATAAATGTAATATAATTCTTTGTTGAAATTTAAAAATATACTATTAAAATATAATTGTGCCGCCAAGACCATCTAAAAAAACAAAAAAACAAATTAAAAATGTAACTGCTATACCCGTATCATCTGCAGAAGATACAATTTATATTCAAATTGCTGCGTATAGAGACCCACAACTTGTCCCTACTTTGCGAGATTGCTTAGCAAATGCAAAATATCCTAATAGATTGAGATTTGGTATTTGCTGGCAACATGATGAAAAAGAATCTTTAGAAGAATTTGTTAATGATAGTAAATTTAGAATAATTGATGTACCATATACAAAAAGCAAGGGTGTTTGTTGGGCACGTAACTTAGTACAACAATATTATAAAGATGAAAAATACACTTTACAGCTGGATAGCCATCACAGATTTGTTAAAGATTGGGATGAAATATTAGTTAATATGATATTACAGTTACAGAAAAAAGGGCACAAAAAACCTTTGCTAACTGGTTATATTCCTAGCTTTGACCCGGATAAAGATCCTCAAGCACGTGTACAAGAGCCATGGAAAATGAATTTTGATAGATTTATACCTGAAGGCGCGGTATTTTTCTTGCCTGCAACAATTGATGATTGGAGAGAACGCAATGAACCAATACCTGCTAGATTTTATTCTGCGCATTTTTGTTTTACATTAGGCGAGTTTTGTAAAGAAGTTCCTCATGATCCTAATTATTATTTTCACGGCGAAGAAATTAGTATTGCAGTAAGAGCATTTACCAAGGGTTACGATTTATTTCACCCACATCGAGTGGTAATATGGCATGAATATACAAGAAAAGGACGGACTAAGCAATGGGATGACGATAAAGAATGGGTTAAAAGAAATGATGCTTGTCATTTAAGAAATCGCAAGTTATTTGAAATGGATGGTGAGAAGAAAGATATTGATTTTGGTATATATGATTTTGGTACTGAAAGAACTTTGCGCGAATATGAGAAATATTCAGGCCTTTGTTTTAAAAAACGTGCAGTCCAAAGATATACATTAGATAATAATCTCGCACCAAATCCATACTCATTTAAAAATGAGAAAGAGTTTGAAGCTTCATTCTTAAAAATATTTAAACATTGCATTGATGTACAGTATAGTCAGATTCCTCTTGATGATTATGATTTTTGGTGTGTAGCATTTAAGGATAAAGCTGGCAAAGATGTTTTTCGTAAGGATGCTGATAAAGACGAAATTGCACGTATGCGAAATGATCCTGATGGTTATTGCAAGGTCTGGAGAGAGTTTAATGCAGAGGAATTGCCAGCAAGCTGGATAGTCTGGCCTCATAGTATCAGTAAAGGTTGGCAAGATCCCATAACTGGTACTATTGGACACCATGTAGTTAGCTAAATAAAATTATGAGTGATAATGCCATAAAAGGTTTTACAGTATATAAAGAAGTAATGTTACAGCAACATGAAAAATATGATATATATTTTCAAAAACTTTTGGATGAAGAGAAGTTTGAGAATATAGTTGAGATTGGTACTGGTACAGGGTGTCTTACTAGATTTATACGTGAACATAGTAACCCTGTAAAGATGTCAACGTATAATTTACCGCCAATTTTTCTCAAAGGGGTTTTAACTGAATTAGGTGTAAAAGTTGTTGAGCGTGATACATTTGGTGAAAAAGGTGCTCCCGGGTATATGAAAGATATAGATCAAGAAATTAAAGATGACATTCTTTGTCCGCTTAAAACGTTAGTTTTATGTGACGGCGGGAACAAGCTTTTTGAATTTAAGAAGGCAGCACCACTTCTTAAGCCAGGGGATTTTATTATGGCACATGATTTTTGCAGGAGTTTAGAGTTATTCACAGAGGAGTATAAGAGAACAGTATGGGGTTGGTGCGAATTAACTGAAAAAGATATCGAACCTACTTGTTTAGAGCATAATTTGGTTGATTATGATAAGATTAATTTTAATGATGTAGTATGGACATGTAAATATAAGAAGTCATGATCAACTTAAAAGATAATACATGCTTTATAACATCTTGTTATACTAATTTATACAATACCTCGCTAGGAGGACGCGCAAGTCGCAAGCACCAGTATGTATATTCTTTGAGAAGTATTTCCAAAATTAATTCTAACATCTATGTTTATGTTGATGAAGCTAGTAAAGATGGTTTGCAAGGCGAATTTAAACATAGATTTTTTTCTAATCTTAACATGGTACCCTACGATTTAAAAGAATGCAAATATCATAAAAGATTTCAAGAAATATTAGGTGGTCATAATAAAGTATGGCCTGATCGTTGTTTTGAAATTATGCATAGCAAGGTTACATGGCTTAATCAAATAAAAGAAACCACTAACTATGAAAATATTTTCTGGATTGATTGTGGTTTATCATATAATGGTTTATTTCCACAAAAATTTGTTGGTGAGCAGTATGATTCACTAGCTCGTTATTATGAATTTAACTTATTCAACCCTGAAGTGTTCACAAAAATGTTAAGTTTTGATGAAAAACAAAATAGTTTTTTTGTTGTAGGTGAAAAGCCTTTCTTAGTGGACCATTTTCCTTCCGGTAAATTGCTTTATGGTAATTCCGAGAGATTTCAAAAGTATCATGTAGTTGGTGGTCTGTTTGGAGGTACTAGAGATTTTATAACTAACTTACATAAAACATATACAGAGTATCTCGAAGGTTATCTTGATAATAATTTAATGGTGTCTGAAGAGGGGTTGTTATCTGAATTTATATCTAATACAGAACAAGATACTATGAAATTAGAAAGCTTTGGGTGTTGGTATCATGAAGACAGCGGTGCACCTTTTATGCCCATTTTAGAAAGAAATAATAATTCTTTTTATAAAATTTTTAGCAAGTATGTATAGTAGCTATTTTTTTTCCAATAATTAAATTATATTAATGAATAAAAACAATATTACCCTTGTCACAGGCATATGGGACCTGGGTAGAAATAATGCTGGTGAAGGATTCAAAAGACCTTTTTCACATTATATTGTTAAATTCACGGAATTGCTTACATCTCTAAAAGATTATAATTTAGTAATTTATATAGAAGACAAGTATAAAGATCTTGTCAATAGTTTGCGTCAACCACATAACACAGTAATAAGAATAAAAGAAACAGATTCATTTAAAGAACACTTTCCATTCTATGATCAAGTACAAAATATAAGAAAAAACGAAAATTGGTTGAATCAAGCTGGTTGGCTTCGTGAGAGCACCCAAGCAACCATGGAGTTATATAACCCTATGGTTATGTCAAAAATGTTTATGCTGCATGATGAAAAAATACGCAACCCCTTTAATACAGAATACATGTATTGGATTGATGGTGGTTTAACCAACACAGTTCACCCGGGTTATTTCAGCAAGGACAAAGTTATAGAAAAAATTCCTGAAATAACAGATAAGTTTTTGTTTATAACCTTTCCATATACTGGTGGTGGCGAAATACATGGCTTTAGCAGACCGAAAATAAATGAATATGCACATACAAAAAATGTAGAATATGTATGTCGAGGAGGTTTTTTCGGCGGTAGCACCAAAGATATGAGCGATATTAACGGTGCATATTATGCATTACTATCAAATTCATTACATGAAGGGTTAATGGGCACGGAAGAAAGTATTTTTACAATACTCTCTTACATATATCCTCAAATGTTTCACAAACACATGATTGAAGATAATGGCTTAGTAGTAAAGTTTTTTGAAGATGTAAAAAATTTAGATGTAACTAAAAAAGATGTAAAAATATTTAGCAATCACACTGGGACTTATTCATATGTTATAGGGTTTAATTCGCCTGAGCAATTTTCCAAGCTTATTGAAAGCTATTTAATACAACCCGGGTTTTTCAGAGATACTACCAATGTACTAATCGATAATAGTACTAATTTAACAACCACAGATGATTATAAACGTATATGTGCAAAGTATAATTTTGAACATATCAAACAAAACAATATAGGAATATGCGGTGGACGGCAATTTATTGCCGATCATTTTGAAACTACTAACGGAAAATACTATATGTTTTTTGAAGATGATATGAATCTTTACAATGGACCGGAAAGAGTTTGTAAGAATGGAATTCCGCGTACTACTGATAATTTGTTTTATAAAATTATTAAAATAATGGACAAAGAAGAGTATGATTTTCTTAAATTTTCATTTACAGAGTTTTTTGGTGATAATAAGACCCAGTGGTCGTGGTATAATGTTCCGCAAACAGTAAGAGAGAAATTTTTTCCAGAAAAAACAGTATTACCAGTACAAGGTTTAGACCCTAATGCTCCAAAAACACAATTTAACAATATAAATTCATGTGATGGGTTGGCATACATTGATGGTGAAATTTATTATTGTAATTGGCCTCAAATAGTTTCAAGAACTGGTAATAAAAAAATGTTTTTAGATACTAAATGGGCGCACCCATACGAACAAACATGGATGTCTCAATTTTTTCAGATGTCTAAATCGGGCAATTTGAGAGGGGCATTGTTGTTGCTGTCACCTATTAATCATTACCGTTTTGCACATTACGAATCTAAAGAAAGAAGAGAGAATTGAGCCAAGAAAAAGATAAGCCTCTTACTATAGTATGTTCTTTACCCAGAACAGGTACCTTGTCTTTAACAAAAATGGCAAAAATTGTTGGTCTTAATGCACTGCATGTTGGTGGCAAGCACGCGTTTGCATATCTTCAAAGCAAGAGATACGAATTTTATTCAGATACACCTTTCTATTCCTTAATTTTTTTAGAGATGATAAAAGGATTTGATTTTAACTTAATTTATATAGATAAAGACCCACTAGCTATATATAATTCTTTCTTAAAGGTTGGGCTGTCAAGAAATTTTAAACTTTTAGAAGACTGGTTTAATAAAAATACATCAAAACCTGCTCAAACTTTTGATTATTTTAATTTACTTGAAGTTTTTAAAAAAACAGATTTAAACCAAGAAAGTTTTTGTCAAGAAGTACTCATTCATAAAGAAAAAATTATTAATTTTGCAAAAACAGATAATAAACCTTTATTAATATATAAGTTTTCTGATGGTTGGGATCCATTTTGTAAGTTTTTAAATGTAGATATACCTTCCGAGCCTCTACCCCATCTTAATCAAAGCACTATGTTTGATAAAATTTAATATATTGTATTAATGGTTTAGTATTAAATATTAAATGTGAATCTAGTTCTTGCGTACTTGTCATCTGTACAAGATCCCGGCGAAATCAACATGTTAAATCATTATTGGTTTAGTGATGTTTTATCCGGTACCAATATACCTTACCCATTGACAGCAACCGGTAATCTTTTCTCAACATCTTCTTGGCCAGAGACTGCAAACGGTGGTTTTTTCTTTCCCTGGGGATATTCATTTCAGGACTCATACAATTCTGCATATCTTGGCAAGTACAAAGGCTATACAACTGTTACTTTTTGTGGCACAGGGTTAGATATTAGGTTTTTTCCAATACTAAGAATTAATTACGATTTTGGAGACGGTAAAACATACGCGAATAATAGAGAAATTTTAATCGATTATTCCAAACTTAAGATAGATTCACTACTCAACGGCGCAGGTTTCGGCGATCCGAAGTGGGTTAATGTATCTCATACATATGAACCAAGCGATTCTACACTTACAACAACATATACTGCCTATCTAAGAGTATTAAATGGTAATTTAGCTACAAATCACTGGTATTTTACTATTGATATAGTACAAGATTCTATATTTGATTTTGATGAAATTTATATGTTAGATTCTAAATATGTATCTCTTTCCGAAAAAACCATTACAAATGTCTTAGAAGCATCTAACCCAGAGTACTTACTTAACAATCTTATTAAAATTAGCAGTTCATAAAATTAAGGTATTCTATAAATATTCTTAATGGAAATCCAGGCTTTAAATAAAACAACATACCCCTCCATACGTTTAAGCTATGATTTAGACAGTACTCTATCGCTTAAAAACGATAATTTTGAAAATGAACAAAATCTGGATATATTACTTCATAATTTTTTAAAAGATTCTCGTGATGCATCATCTAACAAATATAGTAATTTTTATTTAACTGACAGGTTCAGCTTACAAGATAATATACAGTTTAAATCTCTAGAAAATCCTAAAATAGAAAAATTTACTACATGGCTTGCATCAGATGCAGATAAACTGCTGACAACTAAAACAGATTTTTGGAATATTGAAAATGATATTGAAGGAAATATTTCAACTATAGATGTATCAGCATCAGGAATTTTTATAGATATTAATAATAGATATATTTTCGATATAGAATTTCTTGATGATAAAATTTGTAGAATTGCACATTCATATAATAACTATACACGATATCTCACTATAAATTATCTACAAGCTACCGGTAATACATTTTTTTGTTTAGATAATGGTCAAAATCCTTTTGATCCTAACTCTACACAATCGTTTTGTTATCTTTACGATAGAAATAATGATTTTATTGTTATATACAAACTTATAAATGATGTTGCTTATATATTGCAGACTTTTGAGATAACTAAAGATATATCTCTATATCTACCATTAACTTCAGATGATTTTGGATTTTTAAATGATCAAATTTATAGATGTAGGCCCAGATTTGAACCTCAAAATGAACCGGTAGTTAATAGTATCTGGGCACAATATACTAAAGATCTCAAGCTAAACAATTTAACTATTGATGATAGGCCTTTACCTTACAATGAATACTGTCCTTCATATGCAAAGCTAGATACAAACTTTTTAATTAATGCTGAATACTATAGTCTATCCGGTAAAACATTACCAGTAAATATTTTAACTTTAAAAAATACCAATACACCTGAAAATTATCAATCAAAAAACAACCCATTTTCAGTAAAAGAACCTGAGATACAACAAAGGCAATATCAAAAATTATTTACAGGTACTAATCAAATAGGTGGCAATGAAAATATTTTATTAGGTTATGAATCTTATACTAGTCAGCGTCAGTTTGAACCAGATAAACTAACATATTTTCATGCACCTCAAGATTTGTTTCCTTTCGCGAAGCTTAATATAAGCGATACAGGTTTGATTGAAAGTGGTGCAATTGCAGGGGATCATCCTTTACGATCAGATAAATTGTTTAAAAAGAAAGCAGATTATAAAAATACCTCTTCATTTGGTGATGCAACAATAGAACAAAGCGGAACCTTTTTGTGTTCATGGCTTTCCGCTGGTTCAAATGATAAAATACGGCCAGTATGGATAGATAGATATTATTTTCCAGAAAAAACCACTTATGTTGCAGCGTTTACCTCGGGTCCTAACCCTCTCGTAAATTATTTTTCCGAATTGCAAGGGACACAAAATGAATTGCCATTTATAAAACAAGTTGTAGTTGATATACCTAGCCGATTTACATTTGAACCTGGTGTTTTGTATGCTTATCATCATTTAGGTAAGAAAACAATAAATCAATTAATAAAAACTTTTAACAATATATTATTTGAAAAAGATTTGAGTCTTTATACTAACATATTTTATGAAAGTTTATCAGGTAGTCTTGTAGAAAACGAAAGTTTAGAATATTCGTTTAATGGTAACGAATATGCAAGAACCGGAAGAATATCAAGCCCTGAAAATTTTAATAAATTTACTTTAAATTTTTACTTATATACAAAAGATTGGACAAAAAACTACGCAAATCAAATTATTGGTAACTATATAAATGATGGTTTTGGTGTATTTAGTACAAACTATGTTACACCTTATATAACTATTTTATCACAATCTGCGGTAAATATTTTTAACACCGATTTAGCTTATGTTGATACTAAACGCCTGTATGGTGAAGTGAAAAATTTAATAAGATATGATCAATGTGAAGATTATTTTCCTATACTTGAAAATAATGATGTAGTGAGGGTGAATTTGGATGGTGTTTCGTTAGATAAAGTAACAATACCACAAATAAGTAATGTGAGATCTGTATTTCCAATTAATGATAATTTTTGCTTCGTGCTTACTGGGCAGGAATCAGATGATTTTTTTATGTTGGATACTAATACAGGTCAAATATCTAGTTATGATAATACCGGATTTTTATATGACGCTGCAAATGTAATTGATTTTGACAATACAGGATTTACTAATATAATTGCATATAATAACCAGGTGTATCCCATACAAGGTTATTCACCTAAAATACTTGATAATGATATTTACATAAGTTGGAAAGATTTTATTTTTGTATACAATACTATTTCTAAAGAAAGGTATTCTGCATATAAATTTGATAATTTAATAGATTTTAATATTGATAATAATGGTTATTTATGGGTGTTGCACACTGGTAATAAATTATCAAAACTTACAACAACACCAGACAAAACTTTGTTATCTACTTTTGCTGTTGATCTGTCAGGCACGTTCACTAATATTGATCTAATAAATTATTTTGAAGGCTCCCAATATAAAGAAGAATTAATTACATATTCAAGATTAAGTTCATTGTCAGATTTTAACAAATTAAGAATGGATAAAATTAATTATAACGGGGATATACTTAAAACTAATATCTTAAGTAATTCATATTCTGCCAATACTATTGCAGATACTTCAGGTGGTGATTATGCAAGATATTATGTAAAAAAGAAATATAAACCACAAAATATAAATGCAAAAATAAAGCTTAGAAATGTCTATGATTACAATGATAGTTTAGTTGTTGATCTTCCTTTTCATACCTCCGGCATAGATGTAGGATATCATCATTTTTCGGTAAGGGTTGATACTTATAGAGGTACAATGACATTATTTGTTGATGGTCAGTTGGTAAACAATGCATTTTTTCCTGAAAACAATTATATTTTTAATAATCTATTAAAAGAACCATTATTAGCTGGCGCTACACCATCATTTAATAACAGAATTTTAGCAAATCGATTAAAACAAAAAAATTCTTTCTTTGTAAACAATACAAAATTAAAAAATATATATTTTTATAACACTACTCTAGATGAAGCACAAATTAACCTACATGTAAAACAAGGTTTAGACTTTTATACAATTTTATTTGATATACCATCAGGTAGAAGAAATATATTAGATGAAATTGAATTTGTATTTAAAAATAAAATACCCGGTTTTAAATCTGGAATTTTTGATTTAGAAATAAAAAATACAGGTATTACTGATATTACATTAAAATTAAATTTAGAAAAACAAATAAAACAAATTTTAGACGGGGTAATGCCTTCTTATACAAAGTTGAGAAATATAATATGGAGTAATAACCGTGCAAGCGAGTGAAATTGTAAAGCAATATAACTATTTTTATGATAGAACTATGGGCGGTACTATTGAGCTACCCTATAGTTACGAAGAAATAGCGGTTCCGATAAATGAAATTTCGTATCATGAAACAATAAATGAAATTTATAGCAAGCTTCAATCTAATTTAATTTATTTGTATTCTTTAACTAAATTATCAGACAATAATATACCTTTTCAATATGCAAAATTAGCTTCAGGCTCATCTACAGGTCTTTTCCCTCTTTGTGGTGCATTTAGTTGGATACCTTCAAATATTACTAATACAAACAGCAGCAAACCATTATCAAGCTATGGATTACCACAGCTTGACCAACTTGTTTCAGGTAATTTTACAAAAAAATCACCTGTAGATAGCGATGCTAATATAGGTTTCTTTGCATCAAATACTCATCTTTATGTGTTAACTAGTAATTATAATTACAATACTATAGGTGTCTTTCTTTCAACTAATAAAGTTACAGAAAACTCTACATTTACTTTTGGTAGAATAGATTCTATTGCTATAGATGAAACTAAACAGTATTTATATGTGTGTGATTCCGGTAATGATACAATCTATCAATATAATATTAACAATTTGCTTGAAGAAGATAATATTATTGGTAGAAAGATTGTATATGTTGATAGTATGGGCGGTACAGGCACTTATCAAGACATAGATAAATTTAATAATCCAGGCTTTTTAAATCTATATCAAAATAATTTATATATTATGGACCGCGGCAACTACTGTGTTAAAGTTTTTGACAGCAATATGAATTGGGTAAAAACATTTAGAAATAAAAACTTGTTTCTAGAAAATGAAATAACTGCTTTTAAGATAAATCCTGTTAATAATAAATTTTATTTGGGGTTTAATACTATATTGGGTGTGTTTACTCCGGAGCTTTCAACAAGCAACTTTTTTTCAATGTCTTCTTTTTTTACTACTAACGAAAAAATAATTGATTTTAATTTTTCCGAAGTAGATAATAATATCTTCTATACAATTTCTAATAAAAACATTTATAAAAAATTTATAAGTAAACCTGAAACTTATATAGGCAAATTTTTGTTAAGTGACAACAATATTACAACTACACAATTTAATTTTAGTTATTTAACCAAATATTCAGACAATATTGATAATTTAGTGGTGTATGGTAAACGCTATAATGCTGGAATGTTCTTGTCATTTCTAGAAAAATCAAGCTATGTAACTATATTGACAAATAATGACTTGGATATGTATACTATTGATGAAATAAGAGTAAATCCTGAAGAATATTCTCAAGACTGGGTTTTTAGCAAGTCGAATTACAAAATTTTACTTAATATTTTAGCTATGAGAGATAGAATAACAAAAAGATTTGCCGGAAAATATGATGGTAGCGGCAATCTACTTCTTTATGGTACTTTGTATTTACTTGATAATGAGGTCCAAAAAGAAAAATTTGATTATAGTTTAAATTATTTAGTCGGTATAAATGAAATGTATAGTAATTCGGTAATTAATAGAAGTATATCAAAAATGTATGATTTACAAACTCATATGTTAAGTGTTTTAAGAGATACTAAATTAAACGTATGGCCTCCCCTAACTTCTACAAAAGTTATTAGTTAATTTTTTAGTTTAAAACCTATTTTTTTCTATAAATATCATATATGGCCGGGAACGCAAGATTTCATAACAAGTATCATAGAGCAAATCACCATACAAATAGCACCCCTGGGGTACCTGATAGTGCTTCCGACCCCATTGCCTCTGAACTTTACCCATTTCAAGGTAATTTTGTTGTAAACGGATCATTAAGCGCGAAAAATGGATTTCTAACTAATAGCTTAACTGGGTTATCACATACTTTCGTTTTAAATACCAGCACATTTACTTTCAGTAATGGGCTTTTAACAAATGTAGTAGGACCATAACATGGCAGATATTAGTATAGTAAAGATAAAAGTAAGAAGAGGTACTGACTCAGATAGAAAAAGAGTTATACTTGATGAAGGAGAGCTTGGTTTCACTACAGATACACAAAGATTTTTTGTAGGGGATGGCGGTACACTAGGCGGCATTAATATAGCTAATAAATTCCTTGGCGCAGGTGATAGGTCAAATTTTGGTGAAGCATTAGTGGGCGATCTTGTTTATGATAACAACAATAACGCTCTTTACGCTTTATCAACCTTCCCACCTTCTCTTTCAAGTAATTGGGTTAACGTAGGTGTAAAACCTGATAATACAACTATAGCATTAACAACAGCATTTAAATTTGGGGTGAAGCAAAAAGGTTTAGGTGTAAATGAAATAAGAGTAAATGAAATTGTTTATTTGGGTCTTTCTGCTTCACCCTACGATCAATTAACTGTTAATTTAGATAACGACACAATAAAATTTAACCCTACCGGCAAAATTTATGTAGATACTAATACTATTTCTATAACTGCGTTAAAATCTACAGCTCTAGGTGTAGATTGGAATAATATAAGAGTAGATAATCTACAAGTATTCCCCGGCTTATCATCAATAAGTCCTTCAAATTTTAATTTTAATGTTATGCCATCTAAATCATTGTATATATTAAACGAACCTTTTCCATCAAGATTTTATTACTTGATGATTAAATCACCTTAAATAATATTATGCCAGGCGTATTTGAAATCACCGATACAACTATTTTAAAGATTTTAGTACGGAGAGGTACTGAATCGGAACGCCAAAATATACGCTTAGATGAAGGTGAATTGGGGTATACAATAGATTCAAAGCGTTTGTTTATTGGTGATGGGCTGGGTGGGGGAGGTAATGTTGCGGGTAACTTGTTTCAAGGCGCCTTTCCAAATGTAGATACGGTTATAAATTCACTACCAGTAGGTTTTTTTCAGCCTGGTGATTCTTTTTACGATACTAATGAGAGTACTTTATATGCTTTAGACGAGACAGGACTAGCATCTGGAAAATTTGACATAGGCCCAAGATATGAAGAGTTGGTATTGGAAAAAACAACTTCGCCTACCGGTAAAGTTCGTATTTCTGAATCAGTTTTTGGCAAAAAGGTAATAGGAGTTAATGATTACCGCAAAGCTTTTTGGTTTGACTATAATACAGCAGAGCCATTCTATGGCACCATAAAGGTTGCAGAATTAAATTCAAACTACTGGGCAATAACATCAGATACTGGTTTTAACCCATCTCAACGCGATGGTGTTTTTTATTTTGGTGATATTAAGCAAAACAATCTCAAATGTGACTTGGATTATCGTATTAATATTAATACAACAGGGTTAAATGAGGGGGCATTAACAGTTTATAGCCCTACTAATGATATTTTTGTTATTAAAACAGAAGGTAATTTTGGTAATATTGCAGGCTCTTCAGATTTATTTGGTTTAAGTGGTATTAATTTCTTTCCTGGACAGAGTGACAACAACAATCCAAGCTCATTTTTACTCACTTCTTCCGGAACTGCTTACTTCCAAAAGACAGGCGGTAACTCTTCACAACCCGCATTAAGAGTTGATGGTTTTTCAAGATTTACAAACAGTGTAATGATTGATAATGATTGTTTGGTACTTGGAAATCTCACAGCTTTAGGCGATTTTACAGTGTTGGAAACATTTGTATCTGTAACTTCAGCGCTTTCTGTTATTAATCAAACAGCTCAAGATGCAGTTACAATATTTCAACAACAAGACAATTTTAATACAGCAAGATTCTTTAATGATAATTTTGCTTTTAATAGAATTATTTTTGATAGATACTGTAATGCCTCTTTTGGTAGAGGGTTTGGCTCCGTAAGTAGAGGCTCCCCAACATCATCTAATACAAGTGCACTCTCATCCATTCATATTGCAGGCGGATTAGTAATTCGTGATGTGGTAACAGCTGAAGGCGGTAATAGGGGCCGTGTTGATATTGATATGAATGGTGAAATCATATCAAAAACTGGTTTTAATTTCTTTGATGCAAATGTAAATGGTCATTATTTTTCGAAAGGAAAAGTTAATCCAACAACTTTACCTAATGATCACGTAGTTCAAATTTTTACTGATGATGTTTCTAGCCCAACTGCATTAAAATTGATTGGCCGCTCTGCTTTCGGCCCTTCCATGGTGCTTGGAACAACCTCTTCAACCGCTTTACCTGATACAATTCTTTCTATTCGATATAATGCAACAGGCCCAAATAGAACAGATGGTACAGAAACGTTTCAAGTCAGAGCTAATGGTTATTTTTCATCCGGTATTGGCACAAATGCAGGTGCTTTAATTAATGGTAATCTGGAAGTAATAGGCAACATTTATGCAAATGGTGGAGACGTCGTTGCATATTATACTTCTGACGAAAGGTTAAAGTTAAATGTAGTAAATATTGATTCTCCACTAGAAAAAATAGATAAAATTAATGGTGTTTCGTTTGATTGGAGCGAAGATTCAAATTATAAAGGCCATGATATAGGTGTTATAGCGCAAGAAGTAGAAAAAATATTACCTGAAGCAGTAGAAACACGCACCAACGGATACAAAGCAGTTAGATATGAAAAAATTATACCACTTTTAATTGAATGCATAAAGGATTTAAATAAAAAGTTGGAGAGAAAATAATGGCTGCTATTACTACTTCAAATAACGCAACATTAACCATTTCACAAATAAGAAACTGGATAAGTGGTGTTGGGGCTTCTGGTGTACCCGGTACTTCAAATATATCTTTATTTGCATTAGAACAATGTTTTATGGGCAACAATGTCACAGGCGGCGCTAATGTTATAGTAACTAATTCAAATACATGCATGTGGCAGCAACAAGAAGTTTATTACAATGGTAATATAAACTCATTTTCACCATCAACATCACCAAAAGCCTGGCAATACAATGGCCCGGGCTCACCATATTCACCAAGCCGTATTTCTGAATTTCAAAAATCTTATTCACCGCCCCCGGCTTGTGTTGCAAATGGTCAAGCAACAGGTGCAAAAAACTCTACTGGTAATATAGTAATGAATTTTAGTGGTGGTTCACCTGCTTCAAGTATGGGATCAGGTTATTATATTTTTGTAGATGTTGGTTTTAATTTAGGTACTCAATCTGGTATTGTTAATGTATGGACAGGTCCCTACGGATCTAATCATACTCTCACAACTGTTAATAATGGTGCAGTATTTACTGGTTGGGTTGTAGATGATAAGTTTTGCGGTGGGCAAATGGTAAGTTCTGAAATTAGAATTGGCGGAACCCGTAGCTATCCTTGAAAAAATAGAATTTTTAATTAAGTCTTATTATGTATACTGATGTAGATAATATTTTACAATCATCATTGTTATTAATAAATTTTAAGAATAATTCTGTGCCCTATGTTTTGGCAACTTGTAACAAGAAGATAGCAGAATGCTTGGGCGTACCATATAACCAAAGATTACTTGACTCTTATGATGAGTTTGCAAAGAAAAATCAAGCACAATATTACAATGTATTGACTAATAAGCTTGAGTCAATAGATCCAGAAACCATTAGGCAAACAATGTTTCTAGGTGTACCAGTTTCCTTCGTACCGCCATGGCTATTCACAAGACAAGCATCTAAAGAATTTAGAGAAAATGCATTTAATTTATATTTTGATAGTATGCAGGCTTTTTTTACTAAAATTAAAGAGTTTAAAAGTTTTAATATAGATGATTTTGGTAAGCATGAGCCAAGTCAAGCTGTTTTTAGTTTAAACCAAAAATTAATTAATCTAAATATTCATATTCCTGAAAATGATATTGTAGGATTCGTTCATTTTATTGCATTTAGTCAAAAACTCTCTCAAGCATTTCTTGAAAACTATCAAACCCTAGACTTTCTGCCAAGTGTACAAAGTATCTTCAAAGCATTAAATTATCAAATTAACGCAACATCTTACAGTGAGTTTTGCGATAAATTAAAAGACATATCATTTCTAAATGAACTCAAAAATGTGTATATATTATATCTCAATAAGATTAAAGAAGAGCTAATTACAAAACTTAAAAATGATCTCAATAATTTAGATAATAAAGAACAACTTAATGAATTAGTAAGTGCAACTGATGTAAAAGCTCAAGTTCATAAACAAATTAATATACTTGAAGGTAGTGATTTTAAACAAGAACTCGAAAATATAACATCACCGTATATTGTATATAAGTTTTGGCCATTCAATATTGTGCCACCAAATGAAATTTTTATAAATGAACCTTTCTTTACAAGAAAAGATATTAATTTATATAAGATTTTAATAAAAGAATTCTCAGAAGAAAAAGCAGTTAATATTATTACAACACCTAGGTTTTATTTTAACGAAATAAAAATATTAAGAGTGAAACAAATAATTGAACATCGTGACAATTTAGTAAAAGAAATAGAGAGTGATATCTCCAATACAAATGATGATGATGAAAAAAACGATCTATTACAAATTATAAAATTATTAAAAGATGATAATGAATTGTTTAGAACTGAATTGTCTACCAAATTAACGGTAACAGAAATTTTAGAATACTGGCCTGTAATGCTCTACCCTATACCCAGCTTTGTATTGAGCTACAATGATTAATGAATCTTTGCAGTTTGCATCAACATTAAATAGAAAATATTTGCCAGGCGCAAAATCATTTTTAAAAAGCTTACTATATTATAATCCAAATATAAATTTTTTATATAATTTTTTAACTTTTGAAACATTAACACCAAAAGAAAAAGATGATCTATTATTAATATATAAAAATATTAAATTTATCGATATATTATCGAACGATTACAGTTATTACAATACTAATGATAAATTTAGAAACTGGGGATTTAATTGTTATAACAGATTTGATATATTTTTATTAAAGTCAAAGAATATATTGTTTTTTGATTTAGATATGATTGTAAATTCACCTCTAGACGAATTATTTAACCTGTCAGTAGATTTTGCCGCTGTAGAAGTAGATGAAAAAAATCGTTTAGATCATTCTTCAAAACAATTTTTTGATGGTGGCTTGATGTTTATAAATGAAAAATATCTTACTTATCATACAAAAAATAAATTAATTGAATTATCAAAAATAAAAAAATGGTCTAGTGATGAGCCTGTGCTAAATTTATTTTTTGAAAATAAAATTTATTTTTTATCTAAAGTTTATAACGTACTTAGTTATAATTTTGAACTATATAAAAATAGTTTTAAAATTTTACAGTACGTTGGATCTAAAAAACCGTGGATGGGATCTAGCATCGAAGACTGCTTTGATGAGCATATTATTAAAAATAATAACATATATAATCTTAAAAAAATGATCAAAATATATAAAAAATATGAAAATTAATTCATTTTATTATGGAAAAAAATTAAACAAGTTAGAAGAACTTACTGTAAAAAGTTTTATATCTAATGACCATGAATTTAATATATTTACATATGATAAAAATATTACAGATTTTAAAGATAGTAAATTTACTATATTAGATGCTAACGAAATATTAGATAAATCAAACTTTTTTACATATAAAGGTTTTGGCGATTGCCCGAATAATAGCGTAGGTGGATTTTCCGATATTTTTAGATTTCATTTACTTAAAAAAATAGAAGGATGGTACGTAGATATGGATGTTACTTGTTTAAAATCATTCAATGATTTTAATAATACAGAAATAATATTAAGACCACACAACTCGAAGGGTGTTGTTGCAAATATAATTAAATGCAATAATGTGGATTTTATTGATCATGTGATTGCAGAATACACTAAACACATATCTCACAACAATGATAACTGGGTTAAGCCATTAGAAATTTTAAATAATGCAGTTATAAAATACAACTTCAATCAGTACATAGTAAGCAAAGAAGTTTTTGGTGATGATAATGCAGATTTTTTATATAAAATGATCAATAGTAATGTGTATGAATTAGATTCTTTACCAAAATACGCTATTCATTGGTGTAATACTGCTTGTACCACGTCTATTTGGAATCGTAAATTAAAAGTAGATTGGAATAACCCTCGCCTTGCATCACTATATTATTGCATTTTAAAAAAATATAATATGTAAATAATTAAATGCCTTCAGCACTAGATTACATGTTAAAAGTTAAAAAACTATATGGTTCTAATTATATACATGAAATAAAAAAACATTTTGGGTTTTTTCCTTTTGATGTTTTAAGTCATTCGAATGGGTTAGTTACTAGAGAAGAATTTTTAAAAGCTGATCACCCTATTAGATTAACTGCAGACAAAAAAAAGTGGTCATGTGGTTTAATTTGTATTGATAGTACATGCAATGAATCGTTAATTAAAACTATGTCTTTTATTGAAACTCACCCATTTTTTACGTCTGTATGGAATTTAATAGTTTTTAAAACTTCTGCAAAGAATTTTGCTACAAAAAAAAATTACGAATATACATTGACTAATCTAAATAGATTTTTTTCTATAAATGATTGTAAATTAACTATTAAAAATAATAAATTCAAAAAATGTTTTGTAGATTTAGAAAAAATTTTTGATAAGATAAAAAATGCTTAATATAGCTGCAGTTTCTGATAAAGAGTATTTAGATTTTGTAATTCCTTGCTTTAAATCTATAAAAGCAAATAACAAGAATGCTAATTTTTATCTATATTTTATAGGTGAACCCGGTGAATTATTAAACTACCAAACATCTCATATTAGTATATTTTTTGACAACAAAAAACTATGTACAGAAAAACATATAGTCAAAAAATTAAACACTATTGATAATGAATTTTTAAAGTTTTTTAATACTTATGAGTATGTTTCTGAAAAAAATTGTTATTGTAATAATGCACGTTTTTATTTTATAAAAAAATTATTGAATTTGCAAATTAATAATATAGTTTTTTTAGATGCAGATAGCCTATGCAATAAATCTTTAAGTTTTTTAATACCTTATTCATATAAGTATGATATTTTGCTTGAAAGTTTTAATGTTGATAATAATGGTTTTTTGAATGAAGTAGGCACTAAAAGATATAAAACTAATTTTATGTTTATAAAAAATAATAAAAATACTAAAAAATTATTTACAAGTATTAGTGATAAATGTAATATATTTGATACTATGTGGGGGCATACAGAATTTTTTACTAATGAAATTTTTAAAAATAATATTAATATAAAAGAATTGCCCAAGAATTTTGTTGATACAAACTATAGTGATAATTCATTTATATGGTCTGCAGAAGGTTTTAGAAAGCAAAAAAATTTGATTAAAAATTCTACAAAAAATAACAAGTTTTTTAACAAATTAAATAGTATAGGTATGTAGTATGCTAAAGCCCGGTGAAAAAATGATGGAGATAAGCCTTTACGTAGGGTGTAGCGTTAGCTGTACATACTGTCCACAATTTTCATTATTTTTAAAGAGTAAAAATAAAAGACTATCAGTAGAAAACTATAAAATTTTAATTGATAAAATACCATCCAGTACAATTATTGGGTTTATAGGTATGAGTGAGCCTTTACTGCATAGAGACTTTGAGTCTATAGTAAAATATACATATGAAAAAGGTCATAAATTGGTTTGCTTTACTACTTTGCCAGAAAAATATACAAATAATATAGAGGTTTTTTTAAATAGCTCTTATTGGTTTAACAGATCAGTGCATATAAGAGATGAATTTATGAGTTATAAAAACATTTCGAAAGATTATCTTAAACATTTAAATGAATTTTTAAAGCAATTAAAAAATAAAAGTTCAGAAAACAAAGATACTGTCACGGTTTTAACTAAGAATGTAGATACCAAGATTGTTGACTTATTCAATAGAAATAATGTGTCTGATTTAGTTCATTATACAGAACCTTTTAAAAGAATAAACACCCCTATACATTACAAATCGCCCTTGCTTCCAAAAAAATTGTCTGGAAAGATAAAATGTAAGCATGATCACCACAGAATTCAGCATCTATTGCCAGATGGTGATGTGGTTTTATGTTGTATGGATGTTGAAAAACATCATGTTTTGGGTAATTTATATAATATGTCGTATGATGAGTTATATTCCGGAGAAATATATAAAAATATATTGAAAGGTTTCAACGACGAAACAGTAAACAGTATATGTAGGGAGTGTGTTTTTGCAGAAAATATATGAGAATTTGTCTATCATATAGTGTCGATAATAATTATATACCATATGTACAAAAGAGTATAGCATCGCTCAATACTAATTCACCTGAGGTAAGCGCGTTTGTAGACTTAATTGATGTGTCAAATTTTGAATTTAAAAATTTAAAAAACACTTTTGTTGAATATAATAACTCAAATTTAGACGATACAAAAATTACTATTAAAAATAAAACATCACATATTGTTAAAGAAAGAAAAGTCAGTATAAGAGGCGCTTACGCCAATTTACGCAAAGTATATAATATATACAATTTACTAAAAAAATATAATTTTGATTACGTAATTAATATGGATGCAGATAATTTAATTTTAAAAAACATGATGCCGTTTTTTGAATCTATAAAAGATAAAGATTACGATTTGTTTATAAAATTTGCACATAAAGGCGTTTTGGAGGGCAAAGAATTAGAAAAAAGAAGAAATAATTTTAAAAATTTTGATAATAAATTAATAGATCTCGAAACTCAAGATCTACATTTTAGAGAAGGTTGTATGATAGTCAGGAATACCTCCTCGTCTCAATTATTTTTTAAGGAGGTATCTGACAATATACTTTCTACTGTGGCATGGTATGGTGACTCGTTTTGGGTTGCGTACGCATATAAGAAATATAAAAATCTTTTAAGAATATTAGAATTACCTTCTAATTTTATTGCTTATGATATTTTTGCTGAAGTTGATCCTATAGTTGTTAGCGGATACGATGAAAATAAATATAGTAAAGAGTATTTAAATTTATCTAAAGAATTTTAATGGTTACTGATTTTAAGAGTCTTTACGAGCTATATAATACATTATATAAAAAACACCACTACACTAATAATTGGTTAGGACTTTTAGGAAAGACATACGAAAACAAAGCCATTATTTCAAATAAAGCATATTTTCAATTTCTACATAAATTATCAAAAGAAGAGTATCCCTTCCCGCATAATTATGAATTATATGAAAAATTTTATAAATTTATAGATTTAGATAGAAGTAACAATAATTGTTTTTCTATTAAAATTGACAATATGAATAATATAGTATATAATTTTCATATAAAACTAAATAAATTTTTTAATTTTAAAGAACACGATATACTCGAAAAAACTAGCTTGATAAATTACCAAAAAGCAGTATCAGTTGAATTTAATAACGATGCAACTCAAATTAGAAGATACTATTATATAAACGATAGAAATATTAAAAAAGTCCTAGACTTTTTCAATATAAAGGAAGATGTAAGTTTGGTAAAATATTTAGAATATACACATAATCCTTCTAAGATTATTATAATATATAAAAACCCACAAGACTCTATAAAAGGAATAATGCATAATCTACCTTTTTACATAGTTGACGATATAAACAAAACCAAGAAAAAATGTAATATAGCGCCACAATTTTTCGGAAATTATAAACATACTAGGAAATATACTGTTTACTGGGATTTAAATAAACAAAATGATTGTTATAATATTTTTTTTAAAATATGAATACTGTAAATAGTCATAATGAGTGGGATAATTTAGAAGAAGTTATTGTCGGTAATGGTTTTCCTGAATCTTTGCCAACAGATGATTTAACTTTTAAATTGTTTTTTCATGATAATATATTTGGGGTTAGAAATAGCTATTTTTCTGATAGATGGGCACATGATAAAAAAATAATTTGTGAACATAATGAAGATTTAGAAAATTTTGTAAATTTACTAAAAAATATGGGAATTATTGTAAAAAGACCTAAAGTGCCTAATAAAGTAGTAAAAACACAGACACTATGTTGGAAGAGCACAAACTACCCCGCATTAAATGTAAGAGATCTTACTATGATAGTAGGTAACGAGATAATTGAAACACCTATTTCTGCTAGATGGAGACAATTCGAAAATGATTATTTAAAACATTTATTTTTAGAATATTTTAAAAATGGTGCAAAATGGTCAGCTGCACCAAGACCACTTGTAACAGATAGTTCATATGATTTTTCAAGAGTATATAAAAGTGAGGGAGCTTTAGAATATTATGAAAATTTAAAAAATAAATTTGCTCATGAATTAGATTGTGGCGTTGAAATAATGTTTGATTCTGCAAATTGCATGAGGCTAGGTAATAAAATATTATTTAATGCTCCAACAGAACATGAAAAGCTTGGAGCTATTTGGTTGCAACAACATTTAGGTAAAGAATATGAAGTATGGCCAGTACAAATTACTGATCATCATATAGATTCTGTTTTTTTACCTCTTAAACCAGGGTTAGCTCTAATTACTTTAGATATTATTGAGCAGCTACCAGAGCCTTTACAGCAATGGGATTTTATAAAAATTTCACCTGAATTAACACCTACTAGCTATACACCTCTAGCATCAGAAAAAATATTTTGTAACGTGCTTTCTATATCTCAAAATTGTATTGTTTGTTTGCCAGAATATTACAGTGTTTTAAAAAATAAGTTAAAAGATTATAATATAGAAGTTATACCCAATCAAATTAGATATAGTAGATTATTTGGAGGAGGACATCATTGCTTAACGTTAGATGTAAGACGTCAAAGTAATTATACTGATTATTTTTCATGAAACCTGTAGTTCTAATAACAACATGTAAAAAAAATTTAAAAAGAATTCAAGCCATAGAAAATACTTGGGCTAAAATTTTGCAAAACCAAAAAATTTCTTATTTTTATGTTACGTCAGATTTCATACCCGCTGTGCCCCTTCTAAAGCTTAGAAATTTTAAAGAATGCTATGAACAATTGCCCCTTAAGACGTTTTTAGCTCTTAAAGCTATTCAAGATATAAAATATACACATGTTATCAAATTAGATGACGATACTTTTTTTGATTATACTAAATTAAACGCAAATTTTTATAAATTCGACTATATTGGTAAATTTAATAAAATTATTAATTCTGAAACAGTACATTTTTACAAAGTAAAATCAAATTTTAGAATAGCAAAACGCCCTGCTAAATCAAAATATGCAGAGGGTGGATTTTATATGATTTCAAAAAAAGCTGTTAAAAAAATTCTTACTCAAACGGAAGAAAGTTTTATAAATTGCCCGGGCAGCTATAAAGGTGAAGATGTGTTGATGGGAGAATTATTAGCTTCTAAAAAATTTAAAAAATTAGATTTAAATACTCAATATTCTGAAAGTCTTAATATGGATATAACAAAAGACGGGCTCTCATTACACCCCGTTCATTATTCTTTATATAATGATATATATTGTAAATCCGAATTTTTAGATAAATTACATATATTGCAAGTTAACTATGCTAAAAATGACTACAATAGGAGAGACATATTTTTAAAATTATATGAGAAGAATTCTAGTACTGGCTCCTCACGGGGATGATGAAGTTTTAGGGTGCGGCGCTACTATAGCCAAGCATATTGAAAGTAGTGATATAGTAACAGTTGCATTAATAAGAAATTCGTATGATGAAAGATCTAAAATACAATTAAGAGATGCAGTTAAAAGTTCTAAAATTCTCGGTGTACATAGTTTAAGGTTTTTAAATTTAAATGAACAAGAATTACACAATATTAATAATAATTTAATTGATAAATTAGAAAAGTTAATTTATGAAATAAAACCGGACACAATATATTCTACTTTTTACGGCGATTTGCATCAAGATCATAGAAAATTGTTTGAAGCTTTAAACTCTGCAGCTCGTATTTGGAGCAAACATAGAGTTGATAATATCTTTCTATATCAAACAATCTCATCTACAGATCAAGGTATACTAAAAAATATACAACCTTTCGTGCCTAATTATTTTGTACCTTTAAAAGAACGCCATATTAAAATTAAAGCAAATGCGTTACAGTGTTACACCCAAGAAATAAGAGATAGCAACCACCCAAGATCAGTACAAAATATAATAGATAATGCTAAAATTTTAGGTAGGGAAATTAAAGAAGATTATGCAGAAGCATTTGTAGCAATAAGAATAATACCTCTATAAAAATAATAAATTTAGACTAATTAATTATATGCTTCCATTAACTATAGTTGAAAACTTTTTTGACAATTCCAAACCCTGCCCCCCGGATGTGAAAGATTGTGATAAATTGAGAATAGAATATGAAAATGAAGTCAATAGCGCTAAAAGCACGCCTGGTGGTTGCTCGCCATGTAAGTTAAGAGGTATAAGAAACCGGTATATAGCTAAAATTACAAATGGTTGATTTGACTTTACTTTTGTTATCATTGTTAGGGGTAAATAGTTTTCTATTGCTATGGTTTTATTCTCCTTTAAAAACTACTTTAGCAAAAATTTTGTTTAAACAAAATATTACTCAACAAGAACAATTTGAAGATTTAATTTTTTTAAAATTTAAAAGTGAAAAACTTTCTATTTTATCAAGTTGTTATATATGTATGAGTTTTTGGTCCTCATTAATAGCAGGTATAATCTTAACAGTATTCTGTGGCCAACCTCTATATACACCTGCCGTTACATTTATAGTTTTTCCAAGCTTATGCTTTTTGTTTAAAAAGATTATAGATTTTTAAAATAAGGTAGTATAATTATATAAGATTATGTTTAGGTATAAAGCCATATTAAAAGATAATTATCTTGCTAAAACAAGGTCAAAAAACGTTTCTGCTACTAATAGTCTTGAGGCACATAAAATAGCTTTAAATAATGTAAATTTAGCTAAAGAAGATATAGTAAAGATAATAGATCAGGACGGCACTGCGGTTTATACAACTAATAAAGGGTTTATACATAAATTTTAATATGGATATAGAACTAACAGTTAACGATTTAAAAAGTGTTTTAGAGGTTATAAGTTTAATGGCTTCTCGAGGAGCTATTACTGGTGCCGAATTATCACAAATTGGTCGCATTTATGATAAATATTTAGGTACACTTGAAAAGATCAAAGCAGCCCAAGAACAATCCCGGGCTAATAGTAAGGAGCCTAAGGAGAGTTGATGATAATAATTTTGAAGTTAAATTTACTATTTCAAAAAATGTTGAACAATTATTTAAAAGTGTTTACAAGCTTTATAATTTAACTGATGAGCAATTTGTTAAGAAAATCGGGGAAATTATACTAGATTATTTTGATAAAAATGAAAAGCATTGAATTTGAAGTAAAAGATAGTTACAATGATAAGCAAAATATTATGCTTAAAATTGATGGTAAAGAAGTAGGCATTTTGTATTTTACGGAAGACCTAAAGAATGATTTTTTACGTATAATAAGAAGAGGCAAAGACGATGATGTGGAATTGGTTGAGCCTATTGATTTTGATTCAGAAGATTTAGTTGATGATGATGGTGATTGATAATAAATAATAAGTGTTTAAGATAATTGTTGGTACAACATCATTTTTAATTGCCGGTATTGCGGCATTTTTCTCTATAAAAGGTATATCCTTATTGTTTTCAGGTAGTTTCTGGGCAGTTGTACTAATGGCTAGTGCTTTAGAAATAGGAAAACTAGTAGCAACAAGTTGTTTATATAGATTTTTTTCAGAACTCAACAAACTAATAAGAATTTATCTATATGTGGCAATAACTGTTCTTATGCTTATAACAAGCTTAGGTATTTTTGGTTTTTTAACCGATGCATATAATAAGAGTAAATTTAAATCAGAATTATACACATCAAAAATACAATTTGTTGAGGAAAAGAAAAATGCCTTGATACAAAAATTTGAATATAATAAAGAAAGAATTAAAACCCTTACATTTGTAAGAGCTTCACAAGAAGAAAGACTCAATACTATTACAAAACAAAATACCACTATAACTACTTCTAAAAAAGGCGGTTTGTTTGGAGGCGATCAGACTCAGTCAGTAACCGATGCTTCAGCATTAAAAGCAAAAACTTCTATGATTGAAGCTGCTTCTAAAGAAGTCACAGACGCTAATTTACAGATAGATAATATAAACAAAGAAAATGAGGCTCTTTTAACCCAGCTTGACACTATAAATCATGAAATTTTAGAACTTAAGCAAAAAGAATCTTCAGAGTCAGATATTAGTACATTCAAGTTTATAGCAAATGCTTTTAACTTAGATTTAGATACTGCTGTTAAATATTTTATATTGTGTTTGGTTTTTGTATTTGATCCATTAGCTGTAATCTTGTTAATCGTATTTAATTTTTTATTAAAAAAAAAGTTAGTTTTGAAATAGAATTAACAAAAACACCATTTGTTACACCCACCCCAACACCATTAGTCACGCAAATACCTATTAATACATCCACACCTTCTGCAACACCAACTATCACCCCAAGTTATACTTTTTCTTTAACTCCCGCTATAACACAATCGTGTACAAATTTTATAAAAATTACACCTACTACTACTATTACTTCAACAGTAATTCAATCTTTACTGCCTACACCTACAATAACATCTACTAGTACCATATTATTAAATAAATTGCCGTTAAAAGATGGTGTAATTGAATGGAGTAATAAAGTTTGGGAACTTCCTTCCTCAACACCTACAGATAATTTTATAAAAATTATAGATAATACACCTTCCTCGCTTGATTCAAACTTTAGATTGTCATTTTATAAGAATGCAGAATAAATACTATTGTATGAGCAACGTTTATGAAAACGGTGCTGCGGTTTGCGAAGAATTCGCAAGGCATACTTTTTGTGACCCGGATCATAAATCAATGCTAGTAAATGTAAGTAACGAGTGGGTTGACAAATTAATTAATAGAATGCTGCCTCTAGGATTTAATGTAATTGCAAAAATAGAGATGAATCAGACAACCACGGTGGTATTTTCTTTAGCAAAAATTAAGGCTTGACCTTTTTAAATTATCTTCTATACTACTATAATGATAGAATTTAATAAAGAAAAACACGCCTATACCAATGTCCATACAAAATTAAATTATTTTTCTGTAACTTCAATTATTAATTCGTTCAAAGAGCCATTTGATGTAGAGAAATTTTCAAAAATAGTTGCAGCACGCGAAGGAGTTACCCCTGACATTATAAAGAATAAGTGGAAAGATATAAAAACAACAGCCTGTGATTATGGCATTGACTCACATAAAAAATTAGAGTGTTATGTTACTTCCGGAGGCGTTGAATACAAAGATGATGATATGGTCAAGAAATTTCTTGATATGTCCCAAATTGATATAAAGAAAACTAAGAGTGAGACAATTGTTTACAATAATGAATTTAGAGTTGCAGGTACTGCAGATTTTATCATAGATAATGGTAAGACATTTGATGTATATGATTTAAAAACTAATAAAAACTTTCGTCTTACATCGAAATATAATAAGTTTCTTTACTCTCCTCTTTCACATTTAAGTGAATGTGAATATAATGTGTATTCTTTGCAAGTATCAACTTATGCATATTTGTATAGTAATATGACGGGTAAATCTGTTGGATCGTTACAGATTTATTGGTTAAATAGGGAAACTAATGAGTTTGAGAGATACGATACCCCTTATTTATATACAGATATAAAGAATATGTTAAATTGGTTTAAGGATAGAGGCTTTAGTTTGAAATAAATAATATGGTATGTCCAAGTATACCTCTAAGATAAAAAAATTTAGTCATAACAATACAGATTTAGCTAACAAAGCTAATTACATTCAAGATGAGAGTTTAATAAAAATTTATTGCTTACAAAGAGGGTTGAATTATGAAGAGTTTATAAAATCTTCTGAAAAGGAAGAAGATAAAAAATAGTATTTTTAAGAAATACAAATAAGTAATTAAACATGGCTAACGATCAAGAAAATTCTGGCGGATTTGGTAGGCAACTTTACAAGTTTATGAGTAATAAGCTACCTTACTCATCTTATTCCATTCTTGATAGATTTGAACAATTAAATCCAAAATTTAAAGTTTTTCATGACCAGGGATCTTCCCGTCAAGAAGCATTGCAGAGACAGAGCATCTCATCTTCCCTAAATTATGGAGATAACGCTGTTGCAAGCGTAATGAGAGAGTCTCAGTTTTATCAGTTCATGTATGCAAACGTACAAACAGATAAACCTAAGAGAATGATGGATTATAGAATTATGGCTGCGTTTGCTGAAGTAGCAGATGCACTTGATGAAATATGTGATGAATGTGTCAACAAGGACGATAAAGGTGATATAGTAAAATTAAACTTTAATAGACCAGAAGAAATTGAAGAGACCATAAAAGAAACGCTTATTAAAGAATTTGAAAGATATGTCGGTTATTTTAATTTAGATCTTAACGGGTGGGAATATTTTAGGAGAATGCTAGTTGAAGCTGAACTTTACTTCGAACACATTATTCACAAATCGTATCCTGAAGAAGGTATTCTTGGTATTGTTACAATGCCTTGCGAACTCATTGATCCTATTTTTTCTAATGTTCAAAATATGATTGTGAAAGGCTATCTTTTGAGAAAGCCTATTATGGATCCAACAAATCCTCTCAAGATAAAAGAATTCAAAATGATACCGATGGACAAAAATCAGGTAACATATATTAATTCAGGCATATGGAATGAAAACAAAACATTAAGATTACCATTTATTGAAAATGCACGCCGGGCTTACCGTCAACTTTCTTTAATTGAAGATTCAATTGTAATTTATCGTTTAGTAAGAGCTCCAGAGCGTTTGATCTTTAATGTGGATGTTGGTAATATGTCACCTCCGAAAGCAGAAGCTTATATTAGAAAATTAATGAATAATTATTGGTCAAAACGTACCTTTGATATTGATCAAAATGCAGCAGTTCAAAAATTTAATCCGCAATCTATGTTGGATAGTTTTTGGTTTGCCAAGAGAGCGGGGAGTGATGGAACTTCAGTAACATCGCTCCCGGGTGGTCAGAATTTAGGTGAATTGACTGACTTAATGTATTTTGTTAAAAAACTATACAAAGCATTAAAAGTACCGACTACTAGATTGAATCCTGAAGATCAGTATCAAGGTGGCGAAAACATATTAAGAGAAGAATTAAAGTTTGCAAAATTTATTGTTAGATTACAACAAAGATTTGCTGCAGGTCTCAAGAATGGTTTTATCACACATTTAAAATTAAAGGGTTTGTGGGAAAAACATAACCTTAAGGAAAATATAATTGATCTTGCTTTCAATCCTCCTTCTAATTTCTACGAACTAAGAGAGCAACAAAAGCTAGAACTTAAAGTTAAAACCTTTAATGATTTTTCCGCAAATGATAGTGTTTCTAAGACATATGCACAAAAGCGGTATTTGGGCTGGACAGAGAAGGAAATCATGGCTAATAGAGAATTTCTCAGAAAAGATAAAGAATTTGCATGGGAACTTGCACAAATTGAAGGTGCTGGCCCAGCTTGGCAAAAAGCATTGGCTGGAGGTGCACAACCTGCAACTCCGGAAGGTGAAGGCGGCGGTGGCGGAGTAGGTGCCGCCCCGCCCGCCTTTGGTCCAGGTACAGCTACTGTAGCCGGTGGCGAACCACCAGCCGGTGCAGAGACAGCACCTGCCGGCGGTGGTGAAGCTGCAGGTGCAGCTGGGGCTTCCGCAGTTCCCGCAGCATAAATAATTAAATGACATGTACAGAAGTAACTCCTGTATCAGCTTTTCTAAGTACTAATCTTGGTAGTAAGATTGACAATTATAGTAGATTAGGGCAAAGAATTTCTCGTGCATTAGGTGCACCATTAGTAAATCTTGAAGTGCATCAAGATCAATTATATGAAAACATTTCTATTGCATGTGAAATGTTTTCAAAATTTGCAGGTTATACTGAAGAGATATTAATATTTGATTCTAATCTTTATATAGATAATGTCGGTTTGAGATTAGATCAGTTATTTTCAATAACTCCATATTTTAACAGAATTAATACTCCTGGTGTAAAAGCTTTTGTTACAAATACAAATGTGCCTAGCAGCGTTTTTGCAACTTCAACAACCTTGAGCGCTACATATATGAATGGTTTATTTAAAAATGAAATTTTAAATCAAACTAAATATGCTGAAATATCTTCTTTTAACCCAGCACTTTCAACTAATTTTGTATTTGTAAATGAAAATGAAGAAAAATATGTTAATAGCTTTGATTATGATATCATGGATTATAGAAAAGTTATAGAAATTATAGATTTTGAGGAAGGTTCAACTAACGGGGTTAATACTTTGTTTACTATTGAACAAACTTTAGCACAGCAAACATATTTTAGCTATGCTATGGGTAATTATGGCTTTGATTTAATAAGTTGGGTTATCTTAAAGAATTGGTTAGACACTAGAGAAAAGGTGCTAGCCCAAAGGAGATACTTGTTGTTCGATGAACGTACACAAATGTTAACGATGTTCCCTCCTCCCAGAACTCCAGGCTCAGGTAGCCGCTTTTATGGTGTTTTACCATGCTATGTTGAGAGACCGCTGAGAGATATAATTAAAGAACCTTGGGTATATCAATACGCATTAGCATTGACCAAGATAGCTATTGGACAAATTAGGGGTAAATATCAAAATATGAATCTCTTGGGGGGCGGTACGCTCAATTTTAATGATATGTTAGCGCAAGGTTTAGCAGAAAAAAAAGAACTAGAAGAAAAGCTTTATACTGGCGCCCCCGGTTTAGGAGATGTGGCTCCTCCTCAATTCTTCTTAGGTTAAAATGTTTTCTAAAAACGATAGATATAATCAAGGAATCTATAAACCTATAAACCAAAAAAAATTTAAAGGTTCAACTTATCCAATTTATCGCTCAGGTTACGAGCTTAAATTCTTTAAATGGTGTGATATTAATACCCGGGTTATTGAGTGGGGAAGTGAAAACTATGTAATACCTTATATGAATCCTTTAGATGGCAAAATGCATCGCTATTTTGTAGATAATTATGTCAAGTTGCAATTAGATAATGAAAAAATTGAAAAATATTTAATTGAAATAAAACCTTACAAACAAACATTAAAACCTGCAAAAGGTAATAAAAAGAATACTACGTTTTTATATGAAGCTCAGATGTTTATTCAAAATACTGCAAAATGGGATGCAGCAAAATCATTTTGCACTAAGAAAGGTTATAAGTTTTTAATACTAACTGAGCATGAATTAAACATTAAATAATTTGGTGAAAGAAAGGGCTTTTAGCTTTGAAGTCAAAGATTTAATGACTCAGTTTGTTGCTGCTTTTGATAATGTAATAATAAAGCGTTTTAATTCGGAAAGACAGGCTCAAGAAGAAGTTCAGGTTCGTTATGTTTTTAGCCCAAAACAAAGAGTTTTGTATGATATTGCAAATCAATCACAAAATATAACCATACCTGTTGTTGCTGTATCAATTACGAGTATATCTAGAGACAATGACCGTGTGTTTAATAAGATTGCAGGTTTTTATACTGGCAAATCAAAAGAAGAAAGTGAAAGCAGCTCATTAACATCATATTTAAGAACCCCCGTTCCAGTAAACATTGGAGTTAATATGTCAATTATTACAAAATTTCAAAGTGATATGGATCAAATACTTTCTAATTTCATACCTTATAATGATCCTTACATAGTAATTAGTTGGAGAGTGCCTGATGCAGCTAAATTAGCCATTCCTCAGGAAATAAGATCTGAGGTACTTTGGAGTGGAGATATAAGTCTTACCTACCCAACTGATATTTCCTACAATGACAAATATAGAGTCTTAGGCGACACATCATTTACTATAAAGGGATGGTTATTTAAAGATTTAACAAATAATAATGTAAAAAATATATTTGAAATTAATAATAATTTTAATTTAACTGATAGCATAAATTCTATTCAAAGCTTTATTGATTCTATAAGCTCATTTGTTGCAGAGTAAATTAATGAAAGCTAAAGCTTTTAGTTTTGAAATTAAAAACTTAGTAACTCAATTTGTATCAGCATTTGATAATGTAACCATAAAAAAATTTGATTCAAATAGAAAAGCGCAAAGTGAGCTACAAGTAAGGTATATCTACAGCCCCAACAAACAAAGAGTTTTACATGATATAGCTAATCAATCTCAAAATCTTACTCTGCCTGCCGTTGCTATATCTATAGAAGACATTTCGCGAGATAATACAAGAGTTTTTAATAAGATAGCTGGTTTTTATAACAAAAAAAATAATGATGTAACTTCTTCATATCTTAAGACACCTGTACCAGTTAATATAAAAATTAAGATGTCAATTATAGCAAAATATATTAGCGATTTTGAACAAATTGTTTCAAATTTTTTACCATATAACGACCCTTATATGATATTAAGTTGGAAGATACCTGATGAAGCTGGGCTCTCAATACCACAAGAAATAAGATCGGAAGTTTTGTGGGATGGTAATATAAAAGTAGATTACCCTACAGAATTAGACGCAAGAAAAAAATATGAAGTAACTGGTGATACCACATTTATTATAAAAGGGTGGTTATTTAAAGAATTTAAAAACAATAATGTTTCTAATATTTTTTATATTAACACTGACTTTGTCTCGGTTGCCTCGCTTCCCCCGCCTATTGCTACCCCTATTTTTACACCATCACCATCATTCACAAATACACCTACTGAAACGTTTGGTACTAAAACACCGACTCCTACCAATACACAAACACCGTCTAATACACTCACTCCAACAGTAACTCCAACAAATACACCTACTATTACCAATACACCTACTATTACCAAAACATCTACACAAACACCGTCTAATACACTCACTGCAACAGTAACTCCAACAAATACTACTATTACCAATACACCTACTATTACCAAAACATCTACACAAACACCTACCGCTACAATAACTCCAACAAATACCAATACACCTACACTTACTCTTACTGATACCCCTACACAAACACCTACCGCTACAATAACTCCAACAAATACCAATACACCTACACTTACTCT
>Ga0172372_10000179_pt1 | contig 97693 bp, 89 predicted proteins | sample LakKiv5m_2_FD_114544 | JGI IMG/M metagenome (GOLD analysis project Ga0172372, IMG submission 114544) | Freshwater microbial communities from Kabuno Bay, South-Kivu, Congo - kab_092012_9.5m | ecosystem: Environmental > Aquatic > Freshwater > Lake | place: Democratic Republic of the Congo... | reverse complement strand
GTAGCGACTCACCAAGATTTCAAGTTCGCACTTATGGTAGCGACTCACCAAGATTTCAAGTTCGCACTTATGGTAGCGACTCACCAAGATTTCAAGTTCGCACTTATGGTAGCGACTCACCAAACTTAAGCCCTAAATTGCGTTTAGAACTTGCAATTAGTATAGCAACCATTCAAATTAGATGTCAACGCCCCTCTGGGCAGTTACCTAGTAAGTTCTAACTGGCAGTTCATGCTCTGTTAGAGTCCTTGTTAACCAACTACTCGTGCTGTAGTGCCCTCTGGCTTGGCAAATTTCTCTGATTGCTAGGACGTTATGCCATCATACGATCGTGAAGGCTGTGCCGCACTTAAGCCCTGTTAATTTATCGTAAATGTAATCTTAGTTTACATCACTACCCTGTAATTGTTAACAATCGGCTTCACTACGACAGGTAACGTTACATGGATTCTCTTGATCTATGATCAAGTGGTAGCTGAACGCAATTCGCATATTAATAGTTTTCGCGTGGTTTGGTGTCGAAACCTCTGCTCATCGGGCATAGGCGCGCGGATAGCGATTCGCAACTAGATCAGGATTCAGAGGTTGGCGGCGTAGAACTCTGAGCGTCCTGTTGTTCGAATCTTTCCGCAGGTCGAATCATGAATTTGAACAGTTCAAGCCAACTGGGACAATATGAGGTCGGAATCTGAAGTCATGAGTCGATTAGGCCTTGGGCTCCCCCGTTGTGGAATTCTCAACCAAACCAGGAATTTCGGTGTAGCTCCTTCTTGAGAGGGCTAGACCCTCTACCACCGTAAACTTAAAACCAGAAAATAGCGTAACACCCTTCATGTCGAAGGTGGCAACCACTTTCATTTTGCGTTGCGCCAGCGCAGCCGTATTTTTCTTGCTTGCTACGATTTTCATAGAAACTCCAATTACTTGGGCGGCACGCTGTCCGAATACTCGAATCCGCCGCTTCGTATTCATACTAATCAGCAACGTCCTCCGGTGGAGGGCTTTTACGTGCGAGGTCTCGTTCAAGGCGCTCAGCACGGCGAACCATGAATTCTTGCAATTCAACAAGCATTGCTCCTCCCATGTCCGGCGCATTTTTCGCCATCTCGACAAGTTCGTCGTCGCTCAAATCGAAGTACTTTTGAAAAAATTCGTCAAAAGATTCATTTGTCATTGTCAAACCTTTCCAAACGACTTCTTGCGGAGCTTTAACTTAGGTGGATTTTCGCCCATCACCATTTTTCCACCCTTTTTGAAAAATTCTTTTCTGCGTTTTTCCTTTTGTTTTAATAGTTTGACGCCACATTCAATCCAAACATGCTCAATTTTTAAGCCATCAAGTTTCGCTGGAATCGAAAATTTTGCACTTGATCCAGCACTACCCTCGGGTAGCGCTTGGATAAATTCATAGCGCAGAAGAATCTTTATGGCTCGGTAAATGCTCGACTTGCTCAAACCAGTCGTCTTTGCAAGTTCGCTCGCTGATAAGTTAGGGGTCGTTTTAAGCGTATTAAATGTCAGGTGGGCGCTCTTGGGAAAAGGTCTCATTTGAACAATGATTTCGCTTTCGTCTTCTCTGTCATCGTATTTGTCACTTTTATTTCGGGTTTCTTCGCTCTCTTCATCGAACAGCCACTTCAAGAATGCAGGCGAATGTATGACTTTTGCATCTTTCCAGTAGCCCTTTCCGCCCATAACAACGTCCTGTGAAGGGTTTTTCCGAAGTTGCTCTCTGTTCAAGTTGTTAAGGTACACATTGACTTCATCGAGCGTCATCGTTTTGTGCAACTGCTCAATAAATCCTAGCGGTGAGGGTTTTTTATCGCTCAATTTCATCACCAGCCGCTATGCAGGGCGACCACTGTCGCAGCCGCAGCACAGACCAATGCGATTCGCAACAGGACTCCCGAGAGGCAATCCATTTTCTTAAGTATTTCGCTGTACGGCTTCTTTGCCATCACGTCACTCCAAAACTCGCTGCTCTCTCTGCGCTAAGCCGGCAGCCACATATTGGCCTCATGCAACTCATACAAATTAGCATACACTAATTTCGTTAATGACAAAAATACTTTTTAAGCACCTTGTGATGGATGAGTGACACACCTTGGCGGAGCAAATCGACACCCACACAGCCAATTGGAAGAGTTGGTAGCGCTGATTTACTCAGTTTTTATTGGGATCGCGTTTTTTAAAACAGCTGACCAGAACCCGTCTTTGGTTTGGTCTATTGCTGCAAATTCGGCAGAAGAAATTGCGAGCACGTCGATTTTTATATTGAGTTTCCGGCCGAGTGGTTTGAATGCTGCGCCGGCCGTAATTTTTGACAGCTCGTCGGTTATGACAAGCAGGTCAATGTCGCTGTCGCTTGTTTGTGTTCCCTTCGCGTAGGACCCAAAAATAAACGCCGCTTTAATGGGGAGCATTTCGACCTGGTGCTCGAGGTCGCTCAGTAGATCAGTGTCCATTTCGTGGGATCACCTGTATGAACTCAACACCTGAATATTACAAGTGATAGATGAAATTTTAAGTATTTGCTATAAGACGAGTCTTCAAAATTTCACATTACACGAGCAAAATTCAGCAATGAAATATAAACAGCTATTAGACCAAATCAAAGAGCTTGAAGCACAAGTCACCTTGGCGCTGGAAACCTGTAGCGAACTCGACAAACTTAAGTATGAAAAGAAAGAGTTGCGTCACATGCAAGAGGTTTTGCCTTCGATGATCAGACGTATCGAAGCAAAGGCACGATCTAAAGACAATGAATAAGAAATCTCCTAAAAGGCCCCAAAGGCATTTGAAGCGGCGGTTAGCCGCTTTTTTTTATCGTTCAGGTTCGGCATCTTTTACGCGATTAAGATAGTTATTGATTTAATTGTTATCGCAAGCCTATAGTGGCTAGATATTCTTGTACGGGGTGATTGTCTATGCGTATTTCGACTTACTCTATATTATGGTTTATCGGGCTGTTATCTTTTAGTCCTGCTCATGCAAAATTTGAACTGCAAGGAACTAAAGCCGTTATCGCTCAGTTGGATCAGGGCAGCGAGGTTCAGATTGGTACGGTAAATTTTCAACTACATTCACAGGGCAAACATGAGTTTACATTGGAGTTAGATCACACCAAGTTCACCGACTTTTTCTTATCGATGCGTGAATTTAAATGCTTGGCGGGGGAAACCGAGGTGAGTTGTCACGTGCCTTATCCCTATAAAAGCCCAAATATCGTTTCAGCTGAAGACTACGCTTGGTTGGAACATCGTCTGCTGTTTATGTTTAAAAGACCGAGCGAATTTGGTGCAAAACTTTGGAATGGGATTTATTTCAAGTTCGCCATCGAGGGCGATACTTTGGTCGGTGTCCCGCAAGCTGTAGATCTCAATAAGATAGGTGCTCCGCCCGTTGATTTAAACGAGCCACCATACCCTGATCAGGATAGGCACGACACAAATATCGAACAGAGACTGGTCAAAGCTCTTGTTATTCGTTGATGAAACTCTCTGATCGTCAAGCTGCTTGTAACTGAAGTTAGCCGTTTTGCTTTGAACAGTACAAAAAAACCCTTGGACTGTTTAAATAATAACAATTATCATTCGTCTTCATATTAATTAATGAGACGACTATGCAGCACTCCCCAAAACCAATCGCCCTTGCCGTGGCGCTGGCTCTAGGCAGCCTAGCCAACGCAAATGCACAAGAAAACGCCCAAACACTACCCGATGTTGATGTGATCGACTTCCGTGGCGAACAAATGGATAGCATCAAGTACACGCGGCCTTTGCAGGAAACACCACGTATCATCACCGTTTTACCGCAGGATTTGCTCGAAGAGCAGAATGTGACTTCGCTGAATGAAGCGTTAAGAAATATCCCAGGTATCAGCCTTCAGGCCGGAGAAGGTAACCCTCCAGGCGGAGATCAGCTCAAGATTCGCGGTTTCAATGCCCGTGATGACATCAATGTCAATGGTATGCGTGACATTGGTAATTACTTCCGTGACCCGTTTTTCATTGAACAACTGGAGGTGGTTAAAGGCCCCAATTCCGCGTTCTCTGGTCGAGGTTCGGCAGGCGGCACCATCAACTTTGTGACCAAGCAACCACTGGGAATTGATTTCAATCGTGCTGAAGTCAGCGTAGGTACAGACAGCTTCTTCCGAACCACATTGGATATGAACCGTGTTTTGGATGAAGACGAAGCTTTGCGCATCAACTTGATGAAGCACAGCGCCGATCTGCCAGGCAGGAATACGGCCGAAGAAGATCGCTATGGCGTTTATGCTGCTTACACATGGGGTTTGAACAAGCCAACTTCAATTACCGCAGATGTTCTGCACATCAAAACCAACGATATTCCTGATGCAGGCTTGCCTTTTGATCGCCGTAACGGTGGTACAGGACGTTTGCCCGATGGTATCAACTTCGATAATTTTTATGGTCACACCAACGACTACAAAGACATTGAAGTGAACCAGATTGGCTTGGCTGTTCAGCATGCACTGGCCAGCGGGCAAGTGATTCGCAATCAAACCCGCTTCGCACAGGTGGGCAACGACTCGATTACCTCGTCGCCCCGATTTGTTGATAACGGAACGGGCGTTGGTAACAACAACCCAGCCTCAGGCTTTGCTGTAGGTAACTTAAAGCCCAGAGATCAAGTCGACACCAGCTTCAGAAACCAGACAGATTTGTTGTTCAGTTTGAATACCGGCAGCATTCAACACGACATGGTGGCTGGCTTTGACTTTGGCTTTTATGAATACGAAAACCGCCGCCGCTTGGACACCAATGGCCCCGTCACCAGTTTGTTTAACCCAGCTGAGCGCGAATTCACGGGTACGCTAGCCTACGGTGGTATTCATCGGTTCGAAACCGAGGAAATGGGTTTGTACTTGCTGGACACCATGAAATTCAACGAGAAGTGGGAATTGAACGCCGGTATTCGTTACGACAAAGTGAAGGCTTTTGCGAATGAGGAAGACCGTCAAAATTCGACAGCAGCAGGATTAACACCCCAGCAGGCAGAAAACCGCAGCTTCATGCGAGAAGACACCGAGACCAGTTACAGCTTGGGCTTGGTGCACAAGCTAACGCCTAAGCACGCTCTGTATGCGTCTTATGGAACGGCTTTCAATATTTCTGGCAACTTTGACCGCAACCAGATTCAACTGGCGGGTGGAAGCATGAATGACCGCGTCGCTGGGAACACATTTGATACGCCTACCGAGAAAATTCAGGCTTACGAGCTTGGTAGCAAAATGACCATTGGCGAAGGATTGGACATCAACGCTGCGGTGTTCCGTACAGAAACAGATGAAGGTCGTTTGCCTGCACCTGCCGCGGGCGGAGTGACCACACCCAATGTGGAATATTACATTGATGGTTTCGAAGTACTTGTTGCAGGTCAGGTAAGCAAGGCGTGGAAACTTTATTCGGGCTACACCTACCTAGAGTCGGAAGTAACCAGTGCGCCCACGTCGCCCTTCTCGGTTGGGCAGGAACTGGGCGGAACGCCGAAGCACTCATTCAATATTTTCACAACCTACGACATCACACCAAAAATTACACTGGGTGGTGGCTTGCAGTACGTGGATGAACAAACCAGCGGTGTGCAACCCGACACCACTGGCAACGTGAAAGTTACTATTCCAAGCTACACAGTGGTTGATTTGTACACCACCTACAAATTCACCAAGGACGTTCAAGTCCGCTTGAACTTGTACAATGTGTTTGATGAGCGATACATTTCCCAGCTGGCTGAAGGCGGCGGCCAAGGCATTCCAGGAGAAGGTCGCCAGTTGATCGCCACCCTGAGATATGACTTTTAATTAAGTAAGCAACACACGCATATGCTGGTCACTATCGACAACGTTCTTACTGCCGAGGAGCTTGCAAGCATCCACAAGATGCTTAAGCAAGCTGACTGGGCAACGGGTCAAAGCGCGGGCACACAAGCCCGCCTCGCGAAGAACAATCTTCAAATTCCGGAAGGAAGTGAAGTGTTGAGAGACCTGCGTGTGCTGGTCATGCGTGCATTAAACAAAAGCAGCCGATTGATTTCGGCTGCACTGCCTTACAAAATTCTGCCACCCAACTTTAATCGCTATGCTGGTGCCACCAACCACTATGGCCTACACACGGACAGCACTGTTCGATACTTGCCAGATGGAAGCGCATTGCGAACAGACATTTCTGCTACGCTGTTTTTATCCAGTCCCGAGGAATATGAGGGTGGTGAACTGGTCGTTGAAGACACCTACGGCATGCATACGGTGAAACTGGCGGCGGGCAGTTTGGTGGTCTACCCCTCGGGCTCAATGCACCAAGTCAACCCTGTTACACAAGGTGAACGACTGGCTTGTTACATGTTCATGCAAAGCATGGTGAAAGATCTGGAATGCCGGCGACTGTTGTTTCAAATGGACGAGTCACTTATCAAGCTGCGTGCACAGTACGGTGAGGGCCACCCTGAGTTGATACGACTCACAGGTTTGTACAATAACCTTCTTCGCAAATGGACTGAATGTTAGGCCAGACAATCTTATCGATTAAAGGGCTTAGGTTTGGAGATTCTAAAATTTTCTTTGCTGTTTGCTGTGACTGCAGTGGCCGAAATCATTGGCTGCTACTTGCCTTGGCTCGTTATTAAACAGGGCAAACCAGCTTGGCTTTGGATACCGGCGATAGGTTTTCTCATGTTATTTGCATGGCTGTTGACTCTTCACCCCACTGCGGCGGGCCGAACCTACGCCGCCTACGGCGGCATGTATATTTCAGTTGCTTTAGTTTGGTTGTATTACGTTGAGAAAATCAAGTTAACCGGCTGGGACATGGCGGGTGCTGCACTTGCGCTCACGGGGATGGCAGTAATCATGCTCCAACCCAGAATTTGATACAGTTGTGCTGTAAGCAGATCACTCAACTTGCCGTTGAAAGAAATTAATTGGCATGTAAAGCATTGATTTATATTGGATTTTTTAGATCTGGATTTTTGGCCATTTATTTCGCAGCAACTTGGCCAACTATTTTTCTGAAACCCGTGGGGAAGTGCTTCTGGCCGTTGGGGTTTTGGTCATCTATTTTTTCGCTCCACAGCACAACGTCCTTGATCAGATAATCACAATCTTCGATTAAGCTCAAACCCCACACACTCCGTTGTGGGGTTTTTTATTGGGGATGCAACTTCATGGAATCCAGCAAAGCGAGGTGGATCGGCCTGTCTGTTATTGCGTTGGCTTGTGTACTTTACTCCATGGACCTGACGGTATTGAATCTCGCAATACCCGCCATTAGTGCTGACCTACAGCCCAGCAGCGCGCAGCTGCTTTGGATTGTTGATATTTATGGATTCATGGTGGCTGGTGCCTTGATCACGATGGGCACACTGGGTGACCGAATTGGTCGCAGGCGTTTGTTGATGATTGGTGCCGCTGCATTCGGTGTGGCTTCGGTTTTGGCGGCATTCTCAAACAGTGCTGAAATGTTGATCGTGACCCGTGCTTTGCACGGTTTGGCAGGCGCCACAATTGCACCCTCCACACTTTCACTGATTCGAAACATGTTCGATGATCCCGCCGAGCGCATGAAGGCAATTGGTATCTGGATCAGCAGTTTTTCAATTGGCGCAGTGATGGGGCCTTTGGTCGGCGGAGTATTGCTGGAATATTTCTGGTGGGGCTCGGTTTTCTTGATCAATGTTCCGGTGATGATTTTGCTGTTGATACTTGCGCCACGCCTGTTGCCTGAATACAAGGATGAATCTGCAGGTCGCATGGATCTGCCCAGTGCAGCGCTTTCACTCAGTGCGGTACTTCTTCTCATTTATGCACTGAAAGACACTGCGGAACAGGGCGTGAACACGATGGGCGCCTTGAGTTTCGTAGGGGGGTTGGCGCTTGGCGTGTGGTTCGTGCGCAGGCAGGCTGCTTTGAAGGACCCGCTGATTGATCTAAACCTGTTCAAGGCACCAGGTTTTAAAGCGGTGCTGGGCACTTACCTGTTGAGTTGCCTGACCATGTTTGGTGTCTACGTTTACATTGCTCAATACTTGCAATTGGTGCTGGGCTTGACACCTTTGGTGGCGGGGGCCTGGACAGTGCCCTGGGCCCTGGCTTTTGTGGTGGGCACCAACATCACGCCTTGGCTGGCCAAACAATTGGGGCAAGCCAAATTGGTTGTGTTTGGATTGTTGGGTACGGCGATTGGCTTTGCCGGCCTCGCTTTGTTGAGCATTAAAGCCGACATGGGTTTGCTTGTTTTCGCCACGGTGGTACTTGCTTTGGGTTTGTCCCCCATGTTTACTTTGGGCACAGAATTGATCATCAGCAGTGCCCCACCCGAGAAGGCTGGCGCGGCATCTGCATTGGCAGAGACGGGTGCTGAATTCGGCGGTGCAGTGGGTATTGCAGTATTCGGCAGCATTGGTGTGGCCATTTACCGGGACCGCATGGAGAGTTTGTTGAACCCAGCCTGGCCAAGCGAGATTCAGCGTGCCGCCCAGGATACCCTGGGTGGGGCTTTGGCTTCTGCCGTTCAATTGCCTGCAATTGAACAAATCAGTTTGTTGCAAGCCGCCAGGCATGCCTTTATGGAAGGCATGCAACTGACTTCAATCGCTGGCGCGGTACTCATGTTGCTGGCCAGTGTACTGGCGTATAAAAGCGTGAAGCACCTGCGTACTTCGCACTAAGCGGACCCTTTAATTTTTCTTCAGGTTCCAGGTAACACGCATGCGGGCCAAGGTGTGCCCGCTTGCATCACTGACTTCCACCTCAACCGGAAAGTTGATTTTTCCAGTGGTGCGAAGTGTTTTCTTCAGTGGTGAAATGGCTTGCGCCACCTTGGCCTGGGCATTGATCAGGCCCAATGCAGGTTGTAGCACCTCAAACTCAACCTGAGCGGCCACTGGCCTAACTCCCAGAATAACCGAGGCAAAGCCACCCGCCATGGCTGCACCGGAGCAGGTCTCGGCCAGGGTAAACAGAGCACCGTCAGCAAGCTTGCCAGTGTCGTCCAGCAGTTCGGGCTTCTGTGCCATTTCACAACGCGCCACGCCATCGCCCATGCTGCTTAATCGCACGCCACAGGCTTTGGCAAAAGGCACTTTGCCATCCATTTGCATCTTGACCAGGGGTCGCATGATCAGGGTAAGCAGTGTGTCCAACATTATTGCTCTCCTTGAAGCAATGTGAACTGAATGTGAAGTTCAGCCAGGGGTTCGTTGGCCTCGTTGTTCAAGGTGCTCACCGTGTGCGCCACTCTGTTGTCGAAATTAATTGTGGGCGCTGCGGTGTGTATCCAAACAGGCCCTTTCGCGGGTCGTTTGTAAGAAATTCGGCTGGTATAAGCAGCGATTTCCCAACCATGGCTGTGCAGTGCCAATGCCTGTAGCAGCCGCACCTTTGCATCCGCTTGAGCGGCGGTAAACAAGGCGCCAGCATGCAAAGTACCAATGTGATTTTTCAGAAAAGAATCAAAACCCAGTTGAACATGTTCTTCTGAGTTTTTGTTCACAGTGCCCAGTTTGGCAAACTGGAAAAAAGGATTGCTGGCCAGTGTTTGAGCCAGGCGCATGGCATTCATTCAGTGTCTCCTTTGGGTTGCGAGAAACGCGTGTGTACGGTGTTCAAAAATTTCAGCACGGTGTCAATTTCCTCCGTGGTGAAACCTTCGACCAGTTGTTTGTTTAATTTGACCAACAAGGGTTTGGCGGCCTGCATTCTGTCCCTGCCTTTGTTGGTCATTCTCAGGTGAGCCACGCGGGCGTCCTCTTGTGAAACTACCCGTTCAATCAGTTTGGCGGTTTTCATGCGTTGCACCAGACCCGTCATGGCGGAGCTGTTCAAACCAAGCACTTCGCCAAGTTCTTGCATGGAAGCCTGTGGAAACTTGTCCAGCGCAAACAGCAAACTGACTTGTGCGGCCGGTACACCAATGGCTTGTTCAACGCCACTGTCGGCGTGGCGATAAAGTACAGCGCGCGCGCGGTTCAGCATGAAAAAAAGACGACGATCCATGTACATTCCAATTATTACGTATGCGTAATATATTGAAATTAAGTGGGGTCGTCAATTAATACGTGTGTGTAATAAATCAAACGGGGTTAGAACCTGGGTCGTTTACTGCGATAGACCTGTGAGTTCTCTCGGTGACTGAAAACCAATTGCCACAGCATGCCTTTGCGGGCACGGAAGTAAGCTGCGCAGGTCATCAGGTAATATGTCCACATGCGGTGAAAACGTTCATCGTAATTGGCTTGAAGTGTGGGCCAAGCCTTTTCAAAATTGGCATGCCAGGCCATCAGTGTTTTGTCGTAATCCGTGCCAAAATTGTGCCAGTCCTCCAGCACCAGTCTGCCGTCAACATGTTCGGCAATTTCGCTGGGTGAGGGAATTTTTCCGTTCGGGAAAATGTATTTGTCGATCCAGGGATCAGTGGCCTCGGTTTTATTAAAGCCGCCAATGGTATGCAACAAAAAAAGACCATCGGGTTTTAAAAGACGGTGCACCGCGTCAAAATAGGCTGGGTAGTTTTTTAAGCCCACATGTTCAAACATCCCCACGGACACCACTTTGTCGTATTGGCCTTGCAAGTCGCGGTAATCAATCAATTCAATTTCTACAGGCAAACCGGCACAACGCGCCCGGGCATATTGTTGTTGCTGCGCCGATACGGTGATACCCAGCACTTGCACATCAAAATGAGTTGCTGCGTACCAAGCCAACCCACCCCAGCCACAACCGATGTCCAGCAATTTTTCACCAGGCTGTAACTGCAATTTTTGGCAAATCATGTCGAGTTTGTGCAACTGTGCCTGTTCAAGATCCCGGGCTTGTTCCCAGTAAGCACATGAATAGATCATGAGCGGATCGAGCATGGCTTCAAACAGGTCATTGCCAGTGTCGTAATGGTGTTCACCCACTTGAAATGCGCGTGTGGGCGCTTGCAGATTAATGACTTTCTCGCGCAAAGCAAGCATTAACCATTGCATTTTGGTCCAGGCTTTGGTGTGTTCGTCGGCATTGTTTCGCATCAATCGAAACATCATTTCGTCGAGTCGCGCCACGGTCCACCAACCATTCATGTAGGCCTCGCCCAGGCCGATAGAACCATGGCTGAGTACAGCGTTGAACAAGCGTTCGTCGAGTATCTGAATGTCGTAGGGTTCAGTGCCGTTAATGTGTATGCCAGCGCTGTGCAACAGGCCTGCAATAGGCTTGGGTACCTTTTGGGCATCAACCAAATCGTGCGGGTGTGTTTTCATAGAACCTGTGAAGTGGCTATGACGACAAACCGATTATTGCAGACTTGACTAATGCTTGCCAAACAAGCTGTTGGAGTAAGAATTCAGCGTGCAAACCGGAATGTGGGAACTCCAGCCGGGGGTGTTTTGTTGATATTGCCTTCCCAGCCTTCTATCCGTGCAGCCACGTGTGCAAGCCCTTGAACCAGCAAGGTGGGTGCGGAAAGCAGGAACATCAGGATGCCAATGTTGGTCATGGAAAAATCCACCGGGAAATTCCCGTTGGTGCTGACAGTCGAGGGACCGCCTGTGGCGTCGGCGGCAATTGGAATGAAAGTACCGAAGATAAGTGCCAACACGGCGCCCCCGAAAAAACGCCCCAGGCTGTTGCACATGGAACGTGACGCAGGGCTGGTACCCACAGCGTTGTTCACAAAAAGTGCCATGTTGTTGAATATTCGCGACAGGTTGGCATTCGATGCCAAGACCACATTCATGTTGAACAAACGCATGCCTTCGGCAATTTTTATATAAGCACGTGTGACGGGGCCGTATTGGTGAATATTTTTGGCCATGTACTCGCCTTTAAAACAGTTTTTTGCTGCTCTGCTGGGGTCGCTCATTTTCTTGGCATGTGCTTTTTGGTAGCTCTCGCTGGCCCATTTTCGCAAGGTGGGCGCTATGTGGGTGTTGGCCACGCGATCAAGCAATGCCGCGGGGTAGGCAAGTGTTTTAAGGGCAAAATTGTGGATGGCAGGCGCAAGAATTTCTTCGGTTTGTCGACGGGCATCTTGAATGGCTTTTGCATGCGGGTTGTTAACATCCATGTGGTCTACAGTGCTCGCCAGCGCAACATAGTGACTTTCTTTGGTGGTTACTGCTTTGGCATAGCGGTAGCGTGCCCAAAGGGTGGCTGATTCGCCTGCCGGTTTTTCAACCTGCATGTATTGCCCCAAAGCGGTTTTAAGAGCCTGCATGTTTTCAAGGTCGCTTTTGCCGGGGTCAATTGCGGCCAGTGCAGCATTCAAAACAATGGGAACGCCTTGAGCATCCAGACTGTTCGATTTGATTTTTTTCAGAATGTGATGTTTGCCCTGCATTGCTTTGGCCATGATCTGGATCAGCTCGGGTTTGCCTTTGATGGATTTGAGTTGTGACAGTATTTTTTGAAGATTTTCGCTGACGTCTTTTGAAAGGTTTTCTTTCTGTTTCGTGTTGACCTTGTGTTTTTGAACCGCGATTTGGCTGGCCAGGCCAGCGCAAAAGCCCAAGAAACCCAGGGCAGAAGAAGCCACCGGGAATGCGATGAGCAAAGTCAAAATACCCTGACCCAGGAAAGTGGCACTGTTGCTGGAGAGGCCCCGTATTGCGCTCAATAATTCGGTAGTGGCCACACCAACAAACCCCAGCAAACCAAACATGAGAATTTTGTTTTTGGTGCTTTTTTCATCAACGCCACTCGCGCCGGCGTTGCGCACGACGTTGTAACTCATGCCAGTGGGTGCGGCATTCATTTCGCACAGGCCATGCAAGGCATGGCTTAATTTGGAGAATCGGCGGGCCCACAGGTTGCGAGATGTGTGGCCATTGTCCTTGTTGTAATAATTGGGGCTGTAGCGAATGTAATCTTCCCGCATCAAGCGGTTTTGAACACCGCTTGAATTCCACACCGTGTCGTCATACTCGTCTTCTGTCAGTGCGCGGCCCAGCGAGTCTGATTTTTGGGTGGCTTGGTAATCTTTGCGCAGAATGGCTGCTTCGGAGTATTGTTTAGATTCAAAATGCGCTTTGGCAACCACTTGAATGGCACGTGTGGAGCTCACAAAGTCACAGATTTTTTTCCAGGCAGTGCGCTGTTTGTAGACGTCACCATGCACATGTTTATTGCCTGATTTGCGGGCAATATTGTTCTTGATCCCACGGTCAAGCGCGGGCGTGATCATGTTCGGTGAGACAGTAATTTGCAGGGCCACGACAGGTCTCCAGAACGCACGATTCAGGTGCATTTCATTTTTTCTTTGACCCTAAACATGTCACAAACTGTGAATTTGTCCAAAAGCGGGCAAATAGGTGTCACTCGTTGTGTGTCACTTTATTCGTTAAAGTTTGACAAAATCAGGGTTTCCCCTATTTTTTGTGCACCGCAATAGCGCAGTACTTGAACTCGGGAATTTTTCCATCGGGGTCGAGTGCTGCGTGGGTTAGTTTGTTGATTGCTGCCTCGGCATAACAAAAAGGCACAAATACATGGCCCGGTGGTGTGCCCGTGTCGGCGCGTGCAAACAGTTGAATTTCACCGCGGCGGGATTGAAGCCGAATGGTGTTGCCAGCCTCAATGTTCAAGGCTTTTAAATCCTCGGGATGAAGCAGTGCGGTGGGTTCGGGTTCAATGGCATCCAGAACGCTGGCGCGACGGGTCATGCTGCCAGTGTGCCAGTGTTCCAGTTGTCGTCCGGTGATCAATACAAAGGGAAACTCGGAATCAGGTGTTTCAGCAGCCTTACGGTATCGGGCTGGCACCAGGCGAGCTTTTCCATTGGGTGTCGGGAAGTGCTCGGTAAACACCACGGCTTGGCCAATGTCTCCTTCATGAGCGCAGGGGTAAACCAAAGCGTGCTCGCCTTGCAGGCGTTGCCAGGTAATGCCCTCAATGCTGTGCATGGCGCGGCGCATTTCATCAAACACTTCTTCCAAACTGTTGTACTGCCAGTCCAGCCCCAGTCCTTGTGCAATACTTTGAATGATCCACAGGTCTTGCCGTGCTTGTCCCGGCGGGTGGATGGCTTGTTGCCCAAGTTGCACCAGGCGATCGGTGTTGGTGAAGGTGCCGGTTTTTTCAGGAAAAGCGCTGGCGGGTAAAACGACATCTGCAAGGCTTGCCGTTTCGGTCAGGAAGATGTCTTGCACCACTAGAAAATCGAGTGCGGCCAGTGCCTTTCGGGCATGGTTTAAATCGGGGTCAGACATGGCCGGGTTTTCACCGAGTATGTACATGCCTTTTACAGTACCGGCGAGAATCGCCTGCATGGTCTCGACCACGGTTAGCCCGGGGGTGTTGGAAAGTGGCGTGTTCCAAAGGGCCTCGAACCGTTGTTGTGCTTCGGGATTGCACACCTGTTGGTAGTCCGGGTACATCATGGGGATCAGCCCGGCGTCTGATGCGCCCTGCACATTGTTTTGGCCGCGCAAGGGGTGAAGGCCCGTGCCAGGTCGACCGATTTGCCCGGTGATCAGTGCCAGTGAAATAAGGCAGCGTGCATTGTCGGTGCCGTGGGTGTGCTGTGAAATGCCCATGCCCCACAAAATGATGGATGCACTGGATGTGGCATACAGGCGGGCCACTGCACGCAATTCAGCCGGTGATATGCCACAGATGGATGACATGGCCTCGGGTGTGCAGGCGCTGACATTCGCTTTCAGGTCATCAAAGCCTTCGGTACGTTGTTCGATGAATTCCCGATCAATCAGCTTTTCTTCGATGATGACGTGCAACAAGGCATTGAGCAGTGCCACGTCACTGTCGGCCTTGAACTGTAAAAAATGGGTGGCGTGCCGTGCCAGGTCTGAACGCCTGGGGTCGGCCACAATCAGTTTGGCGCCGTTTTTAACCGCGTTTTTAATCCAGGTGGCGCCCACAGGATGATTCACTGTGGGGTTGGCACCAATTACGAAGATCACTTCGGCCTGGTTTACATCCATCACCGGGTTGGACACGGCTCCCGATCCAATACCCTCCAGCAATGCGGCCACTGACGAGGCGTGACACAGGCGGGTGCAGTGGTCAACATTGTTGGTACCAAAACCGGTGCGAACCAGTTTTTGAAACAGATAGGCTTCCTCGTTGCTGCATTTGGCAGAGCCAAAACCAGCCAGTGCATGGCCGCCATGCGTGGATTTAATTTGCTTGAACCGGCCGGCGATCAAGGCCAGTGCTTCGTCCCAAGTGGCTGGGCGAAACGCGCTATTCACTTGTTCTGGATCCAGCAGATCGACCGGGTTTTTGGTAACTCCTTCGCGGCGAACCAGCGGTTGGGTGAGCCGTTGTTCGTGGTGAACATAGTCAAAGCCATAGCGGCCTTTCACGCACAGGCGGCCTTCATTGGCGGGTCCCTTGCGACCTTCGACACGCAAAATGGTATTGCCCTTCACGTGGTAAGCAAGCTGACAGCCCACACCGCAATAAGGGCATACGGAATCCACTGTTTTATCTGCGGGCTGGTGTGCCGCGGCTTTGGCCGGGCTCAGCGCACCGGTGGGGCAGGCTTGCACGCATTCGCCGCAGGCCACGCAGGTGGATTGGGCCAGCGCATCACCTTGATCAAACACAATTGCGGCGTGTTCACCGCGAAAAGCAAGGCCAATGACATCGTTCACCTGCACGTCCCGGCAGGCGCGCACGCAGCGGGTGCACTGAATGCAATGGTCCATGTTCACTGCAATTGCAGGGTGCGACAGGTCGGCGGGCACGGCTGCCCGCGCGTCAAACCGGCTGCCCTCAATGTCCATTTGCTGGCACCAGTGGGTCAATTCATTGTCGGTTTTCAGCGCTTTTGGGTTTGCGTGGTTGGGCATGTCGGCCAGCAACAGTTCCAGCACCATTTTTTGCGCGGCAATGGCCTTGGTGGAGTCGGTGTGCACCACCATGCCTGCCACGGCCTGTCTGCAACACGAGGCGGCCAAGGTGCGTTCGCCCTCCACTTCGACCACGCAGGCGCGGCAGTTGCCCGCAGCTTCAAGGCCGGCTTTGTAGCAAAGGTGGGGTACGTCGATGCCTTCGCGCTGGGCAACCTGCAGCAGGGTTTCACCTGGCAGGGCTTCAACAGTTTGGCCGTTGAGCTGTAAGCGGATCATTTGCGAGGCGTTCATGATTTGCTGCCTCTTGGCTCGAATTCCAATTCCTGAGGAAAGTAGCGGATGACACAATCAATTGGATTGGGGGCCGCCTGGCCCAGACCGCAAATGGAGGCATCGCGCATGACGGCAGAAAGCTCCTGCAGCAAAGGTACATTCCATTGGGGTTGATTGATCAAGGCCAGGGCTTTGGCGGTACCGGTGCGGCAGGGAGTGCATTGCCCGCAGCTTTCATGCACGAAAAACCGCATCAGATTGCGGGCCATGTTCACAGCGCTGTCCGCTTGAGAGAACACCACAACAGCCGCGGAGCCGATGAAGCAGCCGTGGGGTTGCAGGGTGTCGAAATCAAGTGGCACATCGGCCAGTACCGCAGGCAATATTCCGCCAGACGCTCCGCCTGGCAAATAGCCATAAAGGGTGTGGCCGGGCTGCATGCCATCGCAGTACTCGGAAATCAGCTCGTTCAGGGTGATACCTGCCGGGGCTAGGTGAACGCCGGGTTTATTCACGCGCCCTGATACAGAATACGACCGTAGACCACTTCGCCCGTGGCGTCCCTGTTCGGAAAACCAGCTGGCCCCTTTTTCCAGGATGGCGGGCACCCAGTACAGGGTTTCAAAGTTGTGAACCAGTGTGGGTTTGTTGAACAAGCCCACCTGCGCAACGTAAGGTGGGCGTAGCCTTGGTAATCCACGTTTGCCTTCAATTGACTCCAGCATGGCCGATTCTTCACCGCAAATGTAGGCGCCTGCGCCACGACGAAGTTCAATGGCGGGCATGTTGCTTATCGGCGGATTGGCTTTGAGGAGGGCCAGTTCGTTTTGCAGCATGGCCCGGCAGGCGTGGTATTCGTCGCGCAGGTAAATGTAAATGGTGCTGGCTTGCACGGCCCAGGCGGCAATCAGCATGCCCTCCAAAAACTGATGTGGGTTGTGTTCAAGGTAGCTGCGGTCTTTGAAGGTACCGGGTTCGCCTTCATCGATGTTCACAGCCATCAAACGGGGTGCGTTTTGCTCGCGCACAATGGCCCACTTTTTACCGGCTGGAAAACCCGCGCCACCCAAACCGCGCAAGCCTGAATTCGAGAGGGTGTTGATAAGCGATTCAACCGTGCGTTTCCCAGTTACACATTCGTGCAAAAGTTGATAACCCCCTGCGGCTTTGTATTGGGCTACACCAGTGTGGCGCGGTGGCAAGGCCTTGGTGTGCTGACCAAATGCTGCTTCCATAATTTCATGGTGATTGGCCCAGCCAATTTCATGCTGGCCCACAGCCACTGCCGGGGCTTGCTCGCAACGCCCAATGCAGGGTACCGCTTGAACCCGCACGGTGCTGCCAAGCAGTGCAGGCAATTTCTCGATCAGTTCTTCTGCTCCCGCCATGCAACAAGACGGGCCATTGCACACACGCACAGTGAGATCGTGGTTTGCGGGGTGTTCGGAGTCCACCACATCAAAGTGATGGTAGAAGGTAGCCACTTCGAACACTTCGGTTTGTGACAACCTCAGGCATTCAGCCAGCGCGGCTAGGTGTGGTTTGGGCAGACAGCCCAAGTGATCTTGCAGTTGGTGAAGGTATTCTATTAGCAGGTCGCGGCGCAGCGTTTCTTGGCCCACAATGGCAAGAACTTCGGACACGCAGTGTGGGTTTGCTTGACGACCTTTGGGTTTGCCGCGGTGTTGTTGCGTAAAGTCAACAGCAGTTGCAATCGGTATGATTGCTGGGTTCATCTCATCTCCGCCTTCTGTTGTTCGCCCTATTAGGCCGCTATTGAACTTACACGGTCCTTTCTAGGACCAAGGGGTTGCGGTGAAGTTCATCGTAAACCTGCAGCGCAATTTGCCGTTAGTGGATTCTGTCAACCCAAGTTTGCTGCACTGCGGTAGCATCCTGCTGTTGAATCTGTTTCTGAAAAATGTGTATGAAAAACAAGCCTTTTGGCATTTTCCTGGCTTCCTTGTTGTCCTTGGTGCTGTCTGCCTGTGCCACGGTTGCACCGCCCGTTGCGCCCTTGCCTGAACCTGTGCCGGCTGCTCAGGCTCAAGACCCGGTTGTACCGAAAACCCGCGAGCCAGTGATTGCCTTGGTGCTGGGCGGCGGTGGTGTGAAGGGTTTTGCCCATGTGGGCGTGATCAAGGTTCTGGAAAGCCACGGTATCAAACCCAGCATTGTGGTGGGTACCAGTGCAGGCAGCTTTGTGGGTGCTTTGTATGCCAGTGGCATGAACGCTTACACCTTGCAAAGCGTAGCTTTGGGTATGCAGGAAGCCGACATTCGCGACCTGACCTTGAGTAGCCAGGGGTTCTTGATAGGCGACAAACTGCAGCAGTATGTGAATACGCAAGTGAAAAACAAGGCCATTCATCAGTTCCCGATTCGTTTTGCAGCTGTGGCCACCGACCTAGAAAGCGGTGAGAAGGTTGCCTTTAACTACGGAAACGCCGGGCAGGCAGTGCGTGCGTCGTGCAGCATTCCAAACGTATTTTTACCTACCCGTATCGGAAAACGCCAGTTTGTGGATGGTGGTTTGGTAAGCCCTGTACCTGTGCTGACTGCCCGTGAAATGGGCGCCGATGTGGTGATTGCGGTGGATATTTCTGCAAAACCACGCACTGGAGCAGGTGCCATGGGATGGTGGGGGTTGCTCGACCAAAGCATCAATATTCTGAGCCAACAAGCCATTCGTGCCGAGTTGGCCCGGGCCGATGTGGTGATACAACCCAGTGTGCAACATGCTGATGCATTGAATCTGGACCAGCGCCATGAGTTTTTGCTGGAAGGCGAAAAAGTGGCGCAGAAACTGGTGCCAAAAATTCAGGCTGCCATACAGGGAAGTCGTGAACGGCTGATGGCACAGGCAAACCCGCAGGCACGGCTCTAAATTTTCGCAGTACAATGCCTTGATGACAAAAGAAAAAACAGGGCATGCAGACATGGGTTCGCTGACGGACAAACCCACAATTTTGATCGCTGAAGACCACCCCATGATTTCGATCATGTTGGCTGACATGATCGACCAGCTGGTCACCCACAGTGAAATCATTGTGGTGGAAAGCATGGAGAAGGCCAGAGCCATTCGGGCTGAGCCAGACTTGGTCATTGCCGATCTGGACCTCCCCGACTCCAAGGGCGTGGGTACCATCAACACCTTTGCAGTGCTGTTTCCACAATGCCCAAAACTGATTTGTTCGGGCGTGCTCGACAAAAACCTGGCGCGTGAGGCTGAGCGGGCTGGCTATTTTTACGTGAACAAGGCCAGCACCTACCCTGAACTGCTTCGTGCCCTTCAAAATTTGCTGATACAGGCGGGTGTGCTTGACGATGTGCCCAAAGGCGCGGAGAAGGCTGCCAACGAATACCATTCCAACATTTATGCCCCGGGGTCGGACAAACCCTTGACCTGGAAGCAGGTGGAAATCATGCGCAAAACCGCCGAAGGCTTGTCGGCCAAGGAAGTGGCGCGTGAAATGGACATCAGCCCGGATACGGTGCGTGGGCACATCAAGGAAATATTCTTGCGCTTGGGTGCAAAAAACAAAGGTCAGGCTGTTGATATTTTCATTCGGGCTGAACGCAAAGCGCGCTTGCTCGATTCTTGAACACCGCTGGCTGGGAGGCCAAGATGATCCGTTCGATGCGTTCCTTACTTGCCTTTTTCGTGGCCCTGTTTGCCTTGGTATTCACCGGTACAGTGGCGGCCGCAGATTTAAGCGGCATCACCAGCAAAGAGGCAGTAACTGCCTTGCGTACCACGCTCAGCAAAGGTGCCGATGCCGCAGTGGGCAGCTTGGGCAAGGCCGATGGTTTTTTGGGCAACCCGGCTGTGCGAATTAAACTGCCGGAGTACCTGGAGAACAGCAAGGGTTTGCTGAAAATGGTGGGCATGGGTTCACAGCTGGATCAAATGGAAATCAGCATGAACCGCGCGGCGGAAGCGGCGGTGCCACAGGCCAAAGCCGTACTGAAAAAGACCATTCAAAACATGACAGTTGAAGACGCCAAACAAGTACTGAGTGGCGGTGATACCGCAGTGACCGACTTTTTCAGAAGCAAATCCCAGGCCGATTTGTACACCCAGCTGCTGCCGATTGTGAAAGGCAAAACCGCGCAGGTGGGTTTGGCCCAGCAATACAATGCCTTGGCCGAGAAGGGCAGCCGCTTTGGCTTGGTGAAGGCCGAAGACGCCAACCTGGAAGGCTATGTCACCAACAAGGCGCTTGATGCGTTGTTTTTAATGGTGGCTGAGGAAGAGAAAGCGATTCGGGCCAACCCGGTTGCGGCGGGCAGTGCCGTGCTTAAAAAAGTGTTTGGGAGTTTGAAGTGAAGAAAATGATTCATTTGGCGGTTTTGTCTGCCGCCGTGGCTTTGGCAGCCTGTTCTGAACATCATGACCATGGTGCAGAGTCGGGCCATTCTCACGATGCGCCTGTTGTAGCAGAGCAGGCGGCAGCACCCGCGCAGGTGCAAGACGGAATTTCGGTTCAGAACGCCTGGGTGCGCCCCACTGTGGGCGAGCAGGACGCCACTGGTGCCTATTTGACCATTACCAGTCAGGAACCCATGTCCTTGGTTGGCGTGGCCACCCCGGCCGCTGAAATTGCCGAAGTGCATGAAATGAAAATGGACGGCGACATCATGCGCATGCGCATGGCCGAGCGCATTGAAATGAAGGCGGGCGAGCCGCTGGAACTCAAGCCGGGTGGCTACCATGTGATGCTGATGGCTTTAACCGCACCGGTTGAGGTTGGCCAGGAAATTGAACTGAGCCTGCAATTTGAGAAAGCCGATGGCAGCAAAATTGAAATGCCGGTGAAAGCGGTGGCAGGCCAGAATGCAGCAGGTGACCACCACAGCCATGGTGGCGGCGGTGATCACAAACACTAAATGCCCAGCTTTGCCTTAGAAGGCCAGTTTCACACCCACCAGCGCAGAGCGCCCGCCCAGCGGCGTATAACCGCGCACGGTGTTCAGCGTTGTGGCTGAAAACGCCAGCTCATCAGTCAGGTTTTGAAGGTTGGCGAATACTTCGCCACCGGTGCGGCCCCAAGTGAATGTCTTGCCGATTCGCAAGTTCACCAACTCGTAACCTTCCACTTCAACATCGCCTGCACCCGCTTTGCTGTCGCTGACCCAAATCAGTTCAGGCGTAACGGTCCAGCCACCTTGTGTATAAGCGGCGCTGGCCACCACACGTTGCGGGCTGATGCGGGGAAGGTTGCCGCCCCCATCGGTGCGTTTGCCACGTACAAGGTCGTATTGAATGGACGGCTGCAGCTTGCCAGCACCCATGGCGTAGGCGGTTTGATATCCCAGTTCAATGCCTTGAAATTCTGCGGGAACCGCCGTGAAGTCGAATACTTGAATGGGCGGTTCTCCGGGCGCTTCAATAAACTCGGCATTGGCACCTGTGCGTCCAATCAAGGCAATGTAATTGCTGTATCGGCTTGCGAAGGCAGTGGCATTGAATTTGGATTCACCTTGTGCCCAAGTGCTGGTTAATTCCAGGTGGCGGCCGCGTTCTTCCTGCAAATTCGGATTGCCTTTCTCGTAGGCATCTGTGGCCACATGCACACCATCGGCATACAACTCGAAGCTGGAGGGCGCACGCTCCACCCGAGACACCGAACCACCCAGCGACCAGCCGTTGCCAATAGGCGCTGTATAGCCCAAAGAAACGGAACTTGGGCTGAAACTGCGGTTAATGCCAGGACCCGCATCTACACCGGCACCCGCCACCGGGCCATTCAGGGGCGACAAACCACTGGTGGCTGCATTCACATCCACTTGGTCTCCACGCAGACCGAATTCGAACACTCCGCTGTTTTCCTGTCCGCGGCTGGCGCGGAAGATGGTGAAGAGCCCGGTTTGATCGGTGCTGGTGCTGGGCACAAAGGCTTCATCCCCAATCGCCGAAAAATCGGTCCGCTCAAACTGCACGCCAGTGCTGGTGTTGATGTTCATGCCGGCAATTGAAAACGGCTGCAAGGCCACTTCCACGCGGCCGTCCACGCCATCGTTTACAAACAGGGTGGCGGGTGCACCGTCTTCAAATTCCTGGTGCTGGTAATCGGTTTTGGCCAAGCGGTATTTCACTTGCTTGAAGGCGGCGTTGTTGAAGTTTTGCTCACCTTCCAGTGCATAGCGTTCGCTTTCCATGCCAATGCGCACATCGAGGGATTTCGGTACACCGTATTCGTTGTTGTAACGTTCAGCCGACACGCCAATATAGCCATTGCCGGTTTGGAACGAGGCTCCGATGGCTGCACCATCGGATTTCGAGGAGGAGTTTTGAACCCGGTTGCCCGTGACACCGTCGGGGTCGGTGAACGTGGGGGTTTCAAGGTCGCGCGTGGTTCGTTTGAATCCATCGAGGTGAATGCTGACCCCCTGCCCCAAGCCGGCATCCAGCTTAAAGCCGCCGGCAGTTTGATCGGCTGCGCCGCCACCCAGCAAGTTGACTTCACCCTGAAGACCTTGCACAGGCTTGCGTGCAATGCGTTGGTCGACCAGGTTCACTACACCGCCGACCGCATTGCCGCCGTAGGCCAGCGCAGCAGGGCCACGAAGGATTTCAACCTGGTGCAATGCGAAGGGATCTACAGGCAGGGCATGGTCGAAGCTGAGTGCAGACACATCAACCGTGGCGGCTGAATTGCGCAGAATCTTGATTCGGTCAGAGTCTTGGCCACGCACAATGGGGCGGCTTGAATTGGGGCCGAAACCTGTGGCGGACACTCCCGGTTGATAGCGCAATGCCTCGCCCACGGTGCTGGCGCCATTGGCATTCAGCTCATCGGCGGTAATGATTGAAAAAGGTTTGGTGATGGATTCTGCTTGTTCGGTTGTGCCGGTGACCACCACGGATTCAAGCAAGGCTTCTTGGGCCAGGGCCTGGGTTTGCGCAATAAAAAGCAAGCTGGCCAGCGCCACGGCACGGCGCTGAAATTGGGATTTGTTCATGTTCTTTCCTGAAATACATCACGCCGCTGTCCGACCTGGTTTTGATAACAAAAAGGCTCGGAAAGCGACAAAAAATAAGGGGATTGTTTACTTCAGGAAAAACTGGGCGGGTCGCGGACCCGCACCCGTTGCGCGAACAGGGTATTTCTGGGCGCTGCGACCGCACTGCTTTGAATGCCCAGTTGGGCCAGCAGGGGCAATGCACAGCCGGTGGGTGGATTGGAAACTGCGGCCTGTGCGGTGGCAAGCCCATCGAACAGCAGGCAGGAATGCAGTAAATCGCTGGCGGCAGCGTGTTTGCTGTTGTGGCTGTGGGCGTGGCCGTGCGATTCGGCTTGCAGCGTGTCCCGGTGCTCAATGCTGTGGGCAAGACCTGCCCATTGCGTGGCCAAAACGGCCAGCGCGATCAGCATGTGTTGGAACCAGCGGGTGCGCATTGGGGAAATCACTTCGTTTGACTGCAATTTGAGTAGTTTAACAAACCTGTCAAGAGGGCGCTGGTGTGGTTCACGGTGAAGGGTGTCCGGCTTTGCGGCGCATCTCCGCCAAGCGTTTGTCTTTCAGGGTCCAGATGTTGCCAATCCAGGTTTTAAACCGGTTCTTGAATTCAAGGTCGTTGCGAAAGTCGCCTGCGATCATGTCGGCAGGAATGGGCAGAATTTCAACATGCACTTGCATATTGGGTTGCTTCCCGCACAGCCAACTCCAAGTGATGTTGCCCTGGCTGGGGCCATAGGCAATGGTGACATTCACCATGCCTGCAAACTGCTCACCCATGGCATTCAGCGACGCGGACAAGCCACCGTATTTGGGGCCCAGCAGGCGAGTGTAAGGTGATTTGGTTTTGGCTTTTTTGGCGGGTGTAAAGCGGGTACCTTCCAGAAAGTTGATCACGGTAACCGGGCTTTCCTTGTATACCTCGCAGGCTTTGCGGGTGGTTTCCAGGTCCTGGCTGGCCAGCACCGGGTTGCGTGCAATGGCGCCACGGCTGTGGCGCTTCATGAAGGGGAAATCCATGGCCCAGCACACCACGCCCACAATGGGAACCCAAATCAGTTCTTTCTTCAGAAAAAACCGGCCAAAAGGCGCATGGCCATGCAGCACATCGAACAAGACCACAATGTCGGCCCAGGCCGTGTGGTTGCTGATCACCAGATAACTGCTGTGCGGTTTGAAGTCGCCATGAATCTCAACCTGCCCCTGTTGACCGTGCAGCAGTTTGTAAAGTTGCTTGTCCGAGCCTACCCACCAGGTTGCAATTTGCACACAGCAGTTCGATGCCAAGCGTTGCACCCTGTACACCGGCACAAGGCGCAACACGATGAACGGGAACATCACGATGAACCAGAAGGTGATGCACAGGCTCATCAGGGTGACGGTGAGGACACCGATGATAGGGGCAGGAAGAATTCTGGACAGAGGCACTTTGGGGATCCGGGGTGTAGTAGCTTTGCGGGCTGTTCAATCAAACAGCCCGGATCTTACCCCAGAAACCCTTAAACACCCAACAGGCCGGTGACCACGTCCACGGGGTAAATTCCCTGTGGCGTAATGCGGTTGGCACCGTCGGCTACCTCGAAGGTGGCAGACAGGGTTTCAGAGCCGCCGCGCTCGAGAATGGTGCTGACTGCCCAGTATTCGCAAGTGGTTTTGTCCTCAGCCACGCGCAGCACGCTGTAACCGCGTTCGGTGACGTTTACATGCTTGATGTGTGGGCTGGTCAAGCGAATGGCCTGAATGATCTGGTTGGGCAGATCCAGGCCAGGTGATGTGACAGAGGTCACTACAAACTCGGTGGCCACGCTCCCTTGCCCGGTAATGGGGTTGTAGCCGCCTACCGCATCAATCGGTTGGTTGGGGTTGTCCGTGATGTCGGCCACCCAGGCAGTGTGCACGTCGCCGGTCAAAATCACCACGTTGTTGATGGCCTCGCCACCATCGTCGCCGCGCAGGGCATTGATGATGCGCTGGCGCTCGGCGCTGTAGCCGTCCCAGGCGTCGCCATTCAGGCCCGACGGCGCAAGCAACTCGCCCAATTGCGCAGGTGCGGGGTTGTTCAAGCCGGGTTTGATGATCCACTGGTGAAACACCACCTGGTTGCCTATCAGCTTCCACTGGGCTTGCGAGGCACGCATGCCGTTGATCAAGAAGTTGTACTGCTCTTCACCAATCATCGTGCGGTCGGGCTGGCTGGAAACTCCATCGGTGGGGTTGATGGGTGTGGCGGCTTCAAGGTCGCGGTCGAACAGGCGGGTGTCCAGCAGGAACATGTCGACCATGTCGCCAAACTGCACGCGGCGGAAAATCTTGGCGCGGTTACCGGGTTCGGGCAAGCGAATTGGCATCCATTCGTCGTACGCGCGCTGGGCAAAACCCTTGCGTTCTTCCCACACACCTTCTGCACCTTCGGTGTGGTTTTCTGCGCCGTCGCGGTAGGAGTTGTTGGTCGATTCGTGGTCGTCCCAAATGGTGATGAAGGGAAAGCGCTGGTGCAGCTTTTGCAGGTCTTCATCGCGCTTGTACTGGGCGTGGCGGGTGCGGTAGTCGGATAGCGTGATTATTTCTGTCGCCGGTTCATACTCGCGCACGTTGCCATACTGGCCTGTGCCGTATTCGTAAATGTAGTCGCCCAGGTGAATAATGGCGTCAATATCATCGCGCTCGGCCAGTTTGGCATAGGCATTGAAAAAGCCATGGGCCAGGCTGGAGCAGCTCACCACGCCAAAATTCAGCGGGCGCTTGTTGCCGGCGGCGGGTGTTGTGCGGGTGCGGCCCACCGGGCTGGTTTTGCCGTTGCTGCGGAATTGGTAGAAGTACACGGTGTCTTGTTCAAGACCGTTGCAGATCAGCTTCACGGTGAAGTCTTGTGCTGCGGTGGTTTGAAAGTCCATGGATTTGACAAACATGGTCAGCGCTTCGTCCTTGAACACATCCACGCGGCCAGCCACGGTGCGGTTGGTGTTTTCAGGCGTAATGCGAGTCCACAACACCACGCTGTCAAAGGCGGGGTCGCCGCTGGCCACGCTGTGCAGAAACTGCACATTCTGAGTGGGGGTGTTGTCACTGGGTGTGGTGCGGTTATCGGTTGCTGTGGTCGAATCGTTGTCACTGCCACAACCCTGCAGCAGGCTTAGCCCGCCAACGCTGGCAGTACCAATACCAAGACCTTTGAGGAAGGAGCGGCGTGTTATGCCCGGGCGTTTTTGAATTCGACTGCGTTTGCGGCGTGGACCTGACATGGCGTGTATTCCTTGGTAGTTTGAAGCTGTTTGTTATGCGTTGGGTAGTGTGTCGGGGATCATCAGTTCATAGAGCATGCCCAGCCCAAGCCCATAGCCGCCTTGCCCGTTGGGGCCTCCGCGGTCACTGGTAAAGTACATGCGTTTGCCGTCCGGGCTGAAGGCAATTCCGGCGATTTCAGACTGGTCTTGCCCAACAATTTGCAGCAGCGGTACCAGCTTGCCGTCGGGATATACAACCACCACTTGCATGCTGCCACCATCTTCGGCTACCAACACTTCGCCAAATGGCGTCATGGTGATGTTGTCAACGCCAGAAAGAATGTTGTTGGGGGCGGTGGCGGTGGCCATGTCGTAAACCACCTCAATGGTTTGTGCGGTGGTGTTCAACATCCACAAGCGGTCATCGCCTTTGGTCGCAAAAAACACGCGGTCATTCTGATACCAGACACCTTCGCCACCGTCGAACACGGCAGTGTCGGGCAGGCGGTTCTCGGTTTGCGGTGCATTGGGATTGGCTGCGTTCACCCAGCTGTAGCGCACCGGGCCATTCAATGCATTGGCCACATCGCCTTCCACTTTCAATACCTGTAGCAGTCCCTGATTCATATTGGCGCGTGGCGCACCGGCCGGCCAGTCACCCGCGGTGGGTACCCAGCGGTAGAAGCGGCCGTCGGGCATGTCTTCCGTCATGTAGAACACGCGGCGCTCACTGTCGATAGCAACTGCTTCGTGGCTGAACAGCCCCAGAGCTGGCAGTGGGCGGGCGGCCTGAATACCGAACGGATCGCATTCCCACACCAAGCCGGTCGGAATTTCTTCGCAGCTGAGCCAGGTTTTCCAGGGTGTAATTACGCCAGCACAATTAAATGTAGTGTTTTGTAATATTCGATAGCTGTCTTCAATCGTGCCGTCGGGGCCAAACACAAGGGCGCTTGCGCCGCCGAGTCCGGGGCTGAATGTTTCGAGCAAATTTCCCACGGGCGCCAGTTCAGGCACGGTGAAACCAAGGGTACCAAAGCCTGGAATCTCGCTGTTTGAACAATAAATCCAGCCACCATCTTCTCGGGGCACCACACCGCCACCGTCATTGAAAATATGCCAAGGTGTTGCGCCTGAAACCGGCGGCAGGTTGCTGATGGCCACTACCCGCGTGGAAAAACCGGCAGCAGTGCGCACGCCGTTGGCATCAGGATCGCCCAGTGGGCTGATGTTTCGAAACCGAAACTGATTGTTATTTAGCGCAGTGCCGCCAAACCGGTTGGTCTCTGATGCACCAAGCCGACCGCTGCTTGAACCGGAGGGATTGTCGGAACTGCCGCAGCCAGCCATCCACGGCAGCGCGCTGGCGCTGGCACCATACAAAAATGTTTTGAGCAGATTGCGTCGGCGAATGCTGGGGGGCAAAGCGGGTGGAAACGACATGGCGAACATCCAGATTGAACAACATCAACCTGTGATACCCGGCATACTGAATTTTGGTTTCCGAGGCGGTCTTCAGTGTGACCATTCACCGATTTGTCACATGGTGGGGTCACACGGAAGTACAGTCCTTTACGTTTTGAAGTAAGACACAGCGCGCTGCAAGTCTTCCGACATGCTTTCTACCTGACGGGATTGACCCTCTAGTTGCATACTGGCCATTTTCAGTTGTTCCGACAAGGCTGAAATATCACTCACCCGCTCGGAAATATCCATGCTGGCGGCTTCTTGCTCTTTGGTGGAATTGGCCACGGCCAGCGCATATTCAACGGATTGCTCGAAGTGTTGAACAATTTCCTGAAGACCACCCATAAGCTTGTCAGCGTACTGCATGTTTTCGTTCATGTGCTCGCCCACTTGTTCCACCGACTTGTTGGAACGTTCTGAGTAGGTGCAAATTTCACCGATCAAGATGCGAATTTCATCGGTGGCCGTGGCGGTGTTCTGTGCCAGGGTACGTACTTCATCGGCCACCACTGCAAAGCCACGCCCTTGTTCGCCAGCGCGAGCGGCTTCAATGGCAGCATTCAAGGCCAGCAGGTTGGTTTGTTGGGCAATCCCCTGAATCACGGACACGATACCGTTGATTCGGTCAGAGCGTTCCACCAGTCCCGCAATTTCCTGGGTGGTGGTTTGCATTTGACCTGCCATGTCATTCATTTTGCCTTGCAGGGTTTGCATCAAGGCCATGCCGTTCTTGGCGGTGTCTGCCGACAGTTTGGCCTGCACTTCGGTTTTGTGGGCGTAATCTGAAATGGACTTGGCGCTGGCGCTCATTTGTTCCACGCTGACCGCAGTGGCGTTGGAACTGTCGGCCTGTTTTTCAGCAGAACCTGACAGACCCGACGCCACATTCACCAGTTCGCTTGAAGCGGTTTTGAAAGTGCCGCAGGCCTGTGACACCTGCTTGATGATTTCCCGCAAACGCACCTGCAATTGCTGCATTCCGTCCATCAGCGAGCCACTCTCGCATTTCGGGACAGATTGGGTCAGATTGCCTTGCGCCATGGTCACCACCACATTCAGCGCCTTGGCAGGTTCGCCACCAATTTGCTTGCGAAGCGATGCAGCCACCATGCCAACCGTGATACCGCACAACAGCACAATGGCGACACACACAATGCCGATGGTGATCAGGGCATTCTCGAACACGGAATCGCCTTGGGCCACTGCAGCCTCCATAGTGCTTTTCACGCTCGAGTTCAAGGCATTCATGGCATTGTCAATTTGCTGCTCCAGCGGATCACCTTCTCCCAGCAGCATCAGGGTTGCAGCCTGCACTTCACCCAATTCGGATTGTTCAATCACTTTTTGATACACGGTGTGCAAGGCCGAGTTGTCGGTGTTGATGGTTTCGATCAGTTTGCGGGTTTCGCCAGCAGGCGCGCTGGCCTGCATGCTTTGGCCCAGCAAATCAATTTCAGCATCCAGCGCAAGCATGCGTGATTTGGCCAAATCAAACCGCTCCTGTTCATCAGCAAGAATCACATTTCGGGCTTCGCGCGCCAACAATGCTGATTTACTGCCCAGGTTGGACACCTGCGTTAGCAGGGAAACCTGCTTTTCGGTGTTTTCCTGGTTGAACTGGTTTAGGGCATGAATTTGATAAACAGCAAACACACTCAAGGCGAGCAAGGCCGCAATAGGTATGCCCATGACAATACCCAGCCGAACATTCAGGCTGGTATTGATGATCTTGTTCATAAAGGAGGAAGACATGTTTACTTGCTCATGGAAGGGCTTGAACATTCACGCCGATGGTTAAAGTGCCAATCGCTTTGCCACCCTCCATCACGGGTACGGAGACCTGAGAAACCACCGCGCCGGAACTTTCATCCTTTTTTGCACGGGCAATGTAGTCATCGCCTTTGCCATCGGCCCAGGCTTTCACAAACTTGGGCTCATCGCCCTGCCAGTAATCGGAAGTCATGGAGCTGATGGCTACGTTCGCTCCCTGGTTGTCGGTCAGAATGGTTTCGGTGAAATAAGGTTTGGATTTTTCAGCCGCAAGCAGGGCTTTGGACACCGGGCTTTCCATCATGGCTTTTCCCTCTGGCAAACCGCCCGATGCAGCAATCCACTTGCTGTCCATCGCCTTGATGGCGTCCAGTGTCAGTCCCTTTCCGTTTTGGGCTTTGACAGCGGCAATCACTTCGGGTTTTGCGGCAATCGCCTTGATTTCAGGCAGCACGTCGTTGGCCGTGCCTGCAAAAACGGCGCCGCCTGTTGTCAGAATGAAAGTGGCCAAGCTGGCCTTTGCAAAAGACTGGAATCGGTTCATGTGCTGTGCTCCATGGGATTGAGCGTGGGTCTCAATCGGTAGATTGTTAAATTTTTTCCGCCACAAGGGGGATGTAACAAGATTAAGGATCTGATTCTGAAAGCAATTCATGGATAAGCAACGGGAATAGGCCTTACTAAAATTCGTTGGTTCAAATGAAGGGGGGTGTATAGGGTAAACCCTTGCATCTGAGTTTGACTTGACGTAACAGTTGCGCAGAACAAGGGTTGGCGCTATGTTTGAGCGGGTAACAACTGTTGCGCAAACAAAAAGGGGAAAAAATGAAAAAATTGATGCTTGCTGCCTCGGCAGCTGTTGTATTGGCAGGTTGTGCGGCTGGCGGTATGTTTGGCCCAGCCCCGAAAGACGGTGAATTGGCCCAGCCCACCGATTATAAATCCTGGCCTGTGTTCCTGGCCGGAATCGAAAAGCCCACTGGCCACATTCGTGACATTTACATCAACCCCACTGGCGCTGCCGCCAAAAAAGGCGAAGCCTTTGCCAACGGTACTGTGAGCGTGATGGAAATTTACAAGGCCACCAAAACCGGCGATAAAATGACCAAGGCTGGTCTTGAAAAAGTGTTCGTCATGTACAAGGGCAACAACTGGGGCAGCACTGCGCCAGAAGGCATGAAGACAGGCGACTGGGTGTATGCAGCATTTGAACCCAATGGCCAGCCCGCCAAAGCGGATTACGCCACCTGCCGTGGTTGCCACCTGCCATTGGCCGACAAAGACTACATTTTTCACTACGACAAGTACTTTGACACACGCAAGAGCGCCCAGATTCTGGACGGTCATGCTGGCAAAGTAGCCATGTCTGTTGAAGAAGCCCACCTGGCTGCTTTGGTTACCAAGTAAACCACTGGCTATTTCCGTACAATAAAAGCCACCCAAGGCCGGGTGGCTTTTTTGTTGGGGTGTTCCATGCGCATTCTGCGTTTCGCTTTGTATGCATTGTCTGCAATCGTTTTACTGGGGCTGGGCGCTCTCGTTTTCCTGCTGAAGTCGTATCCCGCTGCCCAGTTGCCTGAATCGTTGAAACCAAGCCCTGCCGGCAGTGTGCGAACCTTGTTTTTGGGAACCTCGTCCATGGCCTGGACCGATGGGCAGAGCACATGGCTGGTAGATGGTTTTTTCTCGCGACAACCGTTGTCCGAAGTTGCTTTTACCCGACTGAAGGTTGATGAAACCCAGGTTGGTGCAGTGGCCGCAGAAATGTTCAAGCGTCTGGATATGCCCAGTGCCTTGAGTGGTATTGTGGTGGCGCACTCGCATTACGATCATTCCCTGGATGCTCCTTTTCTGGCGAAACAATATGGCGCGCGGGTGGTGGGTTCGGAATCGACTTTGCAAATTGCCAAAGGGCAAGATGTGCCGACAACACAAATAGATGCTTTTACGGGCAGTGGCCGCGTGAAGTTGGGCGAGTTTGATATTCAGTTGATTCAATCTGCCCATGCGCCCACCGGATTCACGGGTGGATTTAACACCAAACCTGTGTTTCTTCCGGCCCATGCCTTGCAGTTCAAAGAAGGAATCAGCTTTTCATTTGTGGTGTCTCACCCCGGCCTGGGGCCTGGGCCATTCGCGCTTATTCAGCCTAGCGCAGGTTATGTTGAAGGCCAAAACAAAGACATTGCGGTGGAGCATGTGTTTTTGGGAATGGGTGGTTTGGGTAAATTAAGCGACGCCTACATTGAGAATTACTGGCGGGAAATGGTGGTCGGTACCGGGGCTAAGCATGTGTACCTTATTCACTGGGATGACTTTACTCAACCTCTCATGAAAAAGGGTCAGCTGGTGGGCTTGAAACCCATGCCCAAGTTACTGGATGACTTCCCGAGATCCCTTGAATTGTTAAAGATGTTTTCAGAACGCGATGGCGTGACTCTTCATGTGTTGGATGCATGGCAAATGGTCCATTTTTGATCCACAGTTTCCGGTGTTTGAGTGCATACTAAAACCGCATGCTGCGTGGCATGCGTGACCAGCGCGATTCGCTGAAATGTAAGTAACTATGCCGAACCCCAGCAGTCTGCACACCGACGCCAATAAAAAGAACTTTGCGGATCTGTTTCACAACGAGGTCACAGCGTGGTTGGTGTTGGTGCTTTCCATTGTCATCACTGCGCTGGGCTGGGTGTTGTCCAGCCAAGCCATCGAGAAACGCGCCAACGACAGGTTTTCATTTGAGGTTCGAGATGCCCAAGAGCGCATTCAGAGCCGGATCAACCAGTACCAACAAATTTTGCGCGGTGGAGTGGCTTTTTTTGATGCGCACACCAGCGTGAATCGAGAACACTGGCAGGTGTACGTGGCCTCGCTCAACTTGCAACGCGAGTTGCCAGGCGTGCAAGGTTTCGCGTTCGCCGAACGTGTGTCACCAGAGACTTTAGAACAATACGAAAACCGCATACGTGCCGAGGGATTTCCAAATTATTCGGTCACCCCTCCTGGTGAACGCGAGGTTTACTTTCCCATCACACTGATCGAGCCGTTTGATGAACGCAACCAGCGTGCTTTTGGTTACGACATGTTTTCCGAGCCTGTACGCCGCGAGGCCATGCGCCGGGCCATGGACACGGGTCAGCCCACCGTGTCGGGTTTGGTTCAGTTAAAGCAGGGCGACGAGAGAAACCCCGCCCCGGGCTTTCTGATTTATCTGCCTGTGTATACCCAGGGTGTAGATTTAAGTTCGGTCGATTCTCGCAGGCAGGCTATTCGCGGCTTTGTGTATAGCCCTTTTGTTGCCTCGGACCTGATGCAGAATGTGTTGGGCAATGAAAAAATTCCCCTTCACTTTCAGTTGTATGACGCTGAAAGCAGGGTACCGGAATCGCTGATTTATGATTCCGCCAGTGGTGTTGACACCCCACAGCAACTTCAATTGTTTGATCACACCCATGCAGTGACAGTCCCCGTTGAGTTGTCTGGGCGAACATGGACCGCGCGTTTTGAAAGTACACCCGATTTTGACCGGGATGTTCACAACTCCCTGCCCAACCTGATTTTGCTCGCCGGCGGTGCAATTGATTTGATGCTGTTTCTCACCATCTATTCTTTGGTGCAACAGCGCAGGCGACAAAGCGCCAGCAATGCGAAAAGCCAGTTTCTGGCCAATATGAGCCACGAAATCCGTACCCCGCTCAACGCCATTCTGGGTTTCAATACTTTGTTGGGAGAACAGCTGACAGACCCGCAGGCCAAAGGGTATGTGAAGCAGGTTCAAGAGGCTTCAGAGCAATTGCTGGGCATGGTTGAAGATGTGCTGAGTTTCTCGCAGATTGAGGCAGGTTCAATACGGATCGAGAATATAGAATTTGATTTGCATGACAGGGTACGCAGAACCTTGCGCCTGTTTACTGCAAAAGCACAGCACAAAGGTTTGAGCCTTGAACTTGAAATGGATGCCATGACACCACTGATGGTGAAAGGTGACCCCGCGCGTTACGGGCAGGTGTTATCGAACTTGTTGAACAATGCGATCAAGTTTTCCGACAGCGGCGTGGTGCGCGTCAAAGTGCAGGCCGACAGGCTGGACATGCATGAGGCAGTAATTCGCACCGAGGTACACGATCAGGGTATCGGCTTCGACGTCAATGAATTCGAGCGCCTTACCCGCCCCTTTGAGCAGGCGGACAACACCGCCACACGCCGGTTTGGCGGTAGTGGTTTGGGTTTGGCGATCTGCAAGCGATTGACCGAGTTAATGGGTGGCGAACTGTTTGTGGCCTCTGTGCCGCAGGCTGGCAGCGTATTTGGTTTCACCTTGCGGGTTCAAACCGTGTTTGTACAAACGGGCGATTCAACCGCCCTGTTGCCCACAGAGGCGGTATCACTTCAGGGTAAAAAAATACTGGTGGTTGAAGACAACAAGCTGAATCAGCATGTGATCAAAGCCTTGCTCTCAAAAATGAAAGCAGATGTATTGTTGGTCGACAACGGGCAAATGGCCGTTGACGCCGTGCGTGCAGATTCGTCGATCGACCTTGTGTTGATGGACATTCATATGCCGGTGATGAACGGCATTGACGCCGCCATTGCAATTCGCCAGTTGCCCGGCCCAGCCAGTCTGTTGCCAATTGTGGCGTTGACCGCGGGTGCTCTTCAGGAAGATGAACAGGCCTGCATGAATGCGGGCATGAACGAGTTTTTAAGCAAACCAGTGGACGTGCCCAAACTGCGGCAGGTGTTGGCTCGACAATTATCGGTTACGCACTGAAAATACGAACATGCCTGCCAGCATGGCAGCGATAAAAATCAGGCCATCGGTGGCCAGGCTGGCCGCCGCCACTACTGCAGGGCCAGGGCAAAAACCGCCAATGCCCCACCCCGCGCCAAATAACGCCGCACCCAGCAAAAGTTTTTTGTCGACATGGGTGTTGGTGGGCAAATTCATGGGCAAGCCCATGAGGCTGTTTTTCAGGCGCTTGGCCAAAAAAAACCCGGGCAACCCAAGGGCAATTGCACCGCCCATCACAAACATCAGTGAAGGGTCCCAGGGCATTGAAAGATCAAGAAAGCCTATCACCTTGGCCGGGTTGGCCATGCCCGAGATGATCAAGCCCCAACCAAAAACCAAGCCCGCCAGGCCGCTTGCCACGGCAAAACGCATGTTGTTTTTCACAATTTGGCTTCCCTCAAATAACATGCATAAGCATTGAGGCCACCACGAAACCGGTGACCATGAAAACGCCCGTGGCAATCAGCGAACGCAGCGACAGGCGTGAAAGCCCGCACACGCCGTGCCCACTGGTGCAGCCCGACCCCAGCCGTGTGCCGTAACCCACCAACAGCCCAGCAACAACCAATGCAACCGTGCCGCGTGGGCTTTCAAATTCAAAACTTCCCACCACAGCTTGGTACAGCCAGGGTGCTGCGGCCATGCCCAGTACAAAGGAAAGTCGCCACAGAAATTCTCCATGTTGCGGCTTGAGCAAACCGCCTACTATGCCGCTGATCCCGGCCACGCGGCCAGTCAACAGAATCAGCATGACGGCCGACAAGCCGATCAACAACCCGCCGAACAAAGCCGGGTAGGGCGTAAAAGCTTCCCAATTGACAGTGAACATCCTGATTCCGATTAAATATGATTACACGCTCATATTATCATGTGCAAAAAATAATCACCAGAATGGGTGTGAGTTACAATGCGGCGTCTGTCTTGTTGCCCACACAACCCCATGTCCTCTTCGGAAACACCTTCCCAAGCCCTGTTCCCTGTGCTTTATTCCCCTTCTTCGGTCGCGGTAATTGGTGCTGGCATTGCGGGCAGTAGTGTGGCGCTGGCGCTTTGCAAACTGGGTGTGCGGGTGCACTTGCATGATTCAGCCAGCGGCCCCGCAGCGGGTGCTTCCGGTAACTGGGTGGGCGCTTTTCACCCCCACATTACCCGTGGCGATTCGCCCTTGTCGCAATTGACACGTTTGGGGTTTGAACACACCTTGCTGGCGCTTGAGGATTTGACCGCACAAGGTTTGCTGAAAAAAGGCGTCGATTGGGACACCCCAGGGCACTTGCAAACCGTGCCACCTGAAGAGGCCGACCGCGCGCGTGAAACACTGGAGTTGTTGAATTTTCCGCAAACACTGGTGCGCTGGGCGCAGCCCAATGCCCTGTTGCCCACACCCTTGAGTGGTCTGTTTTTCCCGCAAGGTGGTTGGGTGAAACCAGCCCGTTGGGTAGCGGCCAATCTACAGGCCTGTGGTGAATTGCTTCACACCCATTACAACAGCACCATTGGCGATATAAGCCCCTTGCGGGAACAACACTCGGCGGTGGTGGTGTGTGTGGCTGAAAATGCACTTGAATTGGCACCGATCCCCGGTGCTCGCGCAAATGCTGTCAAAGGCCAAATCAGCAAATTGAGGTGTGATGTAAAACCCGGTGTCGTGTTGTCTGGTGAAAGTTATGCGATTGCTCCAGCAGCTGAAGACTGGTTGGTTTTGGGTGCCACATACGAGCGGCCTGTGCTGCACTTGAACCCCACCGCCGAGGCCGATGAGTTGAATATCGCCCGGTTCAAGGCGGCATTTCCTGAGTTACCACTTGGAGAGTTGCTTGATCACCGCTGCGCAGTGCGATCGGTTTGGCACGATCGCCTGCCCGCCATCGGCCCCGTGCCGAATATGCCGGGGGTGTACATGAGCACCGGCTTTGGGTCCCGTGGTTTGTTGTGGGCAGCTTTGGGAGGGTGTGTGGTGGCTGACCACTTCACGGGCAAGCCAATCGAGTCGAAACTGTTGGGAAAACTTACGCCCCGCGCGGCGAAGGCGTAAGTTTTAAAAAGCGTTCAAAACGCAAAATTCATGACGCTTCTTTGGCAGCCTTGGCTTTGGCTGCGGTTTTTGTCGCTGGCTTGGCCGCAGTTTTGCCTTTGGCTGCACCAGGCTTCTTCTCGGCTTTTGCCTCGAACTCAAAACCAATTGCACCGTCGGGTTTCTTGACCAAAAACGCTTTGAACGCACGGCGGGTTTTCGATGAAACAAACCGTGTCAGCAAATCAGTTTTACCGTCGAGCAACAGTTTTTCCATTTGTTCGCGGTCAATGGGTTGTTGCAAAATCACCTTGCCTGAACGGAAGTCACAGCTTTTGCTTGGTCCTACCGATTTTTCGCACACATAACTGGTTGCCTGTTCATACACATTGGATGCGCACTTGGGACATGGCCCAAGTCGGGTTTCACCAGAGAAGTCGACGGGTTCGCCATTGTCATCGTCTTTGGCCTGGCCAAAGTCAAACTCCAGCTTGTGTTCATCCGTCAGCTTCAGCACAGCGGCAAACGGGCGGCCCATTTTGCTGCGGAAACCATCGAGCATTGGCAACTCGCGGTCTTGCAACAGCTTTTCAACTTCAGCCACTTCAAACTGACGACCGCCTGGCACTTTCGAGATCGAGAATTCGCATTTTGTGCAGGCAAAGCGGCGGTAGTTTTCCTTCACCACGCTGCCGCAGTTCGGGCAAGGTGTCACCAGTGTGGCGTAGTCGCCAGGAATGGTTTCCTCTGTGTAGTTTTTCGCACGGTCAACAATGTTCTGCGTAATCTTGGCAATTTCCTGCATGAACTGTTCGCGCGAGAGCTCGCCCTTTTCCATCAGGGAAAGTTTGTACTCCCACTCGCCAGTCAACTCAGGCATGGTCAGTTCTTCAACGTCCAGGCCACGCAGCAGGGTCAGCAGCTGGAACGCCTTGGCTGTGGGTACCAAAGCGCGTTCTTCACGCACTAGGTACTTTTCGTTAATCAAACCCTCAATGGTGGCAGCGCGCGTGGCTGGCGTGCCCAAGCCTTTGGTGCCCATGGCATCGCGCAGTTCTTCTTCTTCCACCAGTTTGCCTGCACCTTCCATGGCGGAAAGTAAAGTGGCTTCGCTGTAGCGTGCAGGTGGCTTGGTGCTCAGGGTGTGTACATCAATTTCGTCGGTACTTACTTTTTCACCGGCATCCACAGCCACCAAGCTGTCATCGCCCGCAGCTGCGGCTGCGCGGCCGTAAATGGCCAGCCAGCCCGGCTTCACCAGCACCTTGCCTTCGGTTTTGAAGGGGTGGCCTTCAACCGTGGTAATGCGTGTGGTGACGTTGAATTCCGCTGGTGGGAAAAACACTGCCAGGAAACGTTTCACCACCATGTCGTATAGCTTGGCTTCGGGTTCGCTCAGGTTTTTTGGCACTTGCAGGGTTGGAATAATCGCAAAGTGGTCAGAAATCTTGCTGTTGTCGAACACCCGTTTGTTGGGCTTTACCCAGTTGTTCTTCAAAATTTGTTCACAAAACTGCCCATACGCACCGGCAATGTGGCCTGAATCCAATCCCACAAAGCTTTTCAGGGTTTGGTTCACGGTGCCCATATAATCTTCAGGCAAGGCTTTTGAATCAGTACGCGGGTAGGTCAACACTTTGTGTTTTTCATACAGCGCCTGGGCCAGGCCCAAGGTGTTCTTTGCTGAAAAACCAAAGCGACTGTTGGCCTCGCGTTGCAGGCTGGTCAAATCGAACAACTGAGGCGCAATTTGCGTGGTGGGTTTGCTTTCTTCTTCTACTGTGCCGGGCTTGCCGTCACAGGCAGCCACAATGGCTTTGGCCTTGGCTTCGTCCCACAGCCGGTCTGCACGTTGCTCAGGGTCTTCTGCTTTTTTAAAGTCGCGGTCAAACCATTTGCCTTCGTAGGCACCAGCCTGCGCGCCAAAACTGGCGCGAATCTCGAAATAAGTGCGCGGCACAAACTTGCGGATTTTCTCTTCGCGTTCCACAACAATGGCCAGTGTGGGGGTTTGTACCCTGCCCACCGTGGTCAGGTAAAACCCGCCTTCCTTGCTGTTGAATGCAGTCATGGCACGTGTGCCATTGATACCCACCAGCCAGTCTGCTTCCGAGCGGCAGCGCGCAGCATCGGCCAGTGGCATCATGTCAGCATCGCTGCGCAGGCTCGAGAAGGCCTGGCGAATGGCTGCGGGTGTCATCGATTGCAACCACAAGCGTTCAACCGGCTTGCTGCTTTTCGCGTATTGCGCGATCAGGCGGAAAATCAGCTCACCTTCCCGGCCCGCGTCACAGGCGTTAATCAGGCCGACCACGTCTTTGCGTTTAATCAGTTTGTTCAGCACCTTCAGGCGCGATTCTGTTTTTGCAATCGGGTTCAGGTCAAAGTGTGTTGGCAACACGGGCAGGTTGGCAAAACTCCACTTGCCCCGCTTCACCTCAAATTCGTCGGGCGCCTTGATTTCCACCAAATGGCCCACGGCCGATGACAGCACGTACTCATCACTTTCAAAGTAATCGTCGTGTTTGGTGAAACCACCGAGGGAGCGCGCAATGTCAGCGGCCACGGAGGGTTTTTCCGCGATGATCAGTTTTTTGGGGTTTTCGCTACTCAATTAGTCCAACTCGTCGGTGTGTGTAATTTCAAGGCCTTGTGCGCCGAAGTGTAAGTGTCAGTCCTTCAACAAATCAAGGCTTTCTCTAGAATCTTCAATTCTGTTGTTGCAACGGCCTTTTTTTAAAATACACCATTTGAACGCACCCAGCGGTTACCGCTTTCACCCAGCACCAGCCCCAGCAACTCCAGTTCGGTCAGTGCAGCCAGGGTGTCTTCAGTGTCCAAACCCAATTGCCGGGCCAATGTGTCCGTGTGCACCGGGTCGTGCCCCAGGTGTTGCAATACCCGGCCCAGTTCTTCATCGGGTTCAGCATCAGTGTCCACGGTGCAGGTCATTTCAGTGTGGCAATCGCTGTCATCTTCTTGCAACACGCTGAGCAACTTGTACTGTGGCAGGCTGGCCTTGGCTTCTTCCATCAACTCCAGGGCTGTTTCTACCAGCAAGGCGCCTTTTTTGATCATGTCGTGGCAGCCTTTGCTTTGGCTGCTGTGAATGGAACCAGGAATGGCCCCTACCGGGCGCCCCAGTTCACTGGCAACCCGGGCTGTAATCAAGGAACCTGAACGCATGGCTGCCTCGATCACCAGCAGTGCATCGGCCAGGCCAGCAATAATGCGGTTTCGACGGGGGAAAAAGCCAGCTTGCGGCGCGGTACCGGGTGGGTATTCGGACAACACCAAACCACCTTGTTCGACAATCTGCTTTTTAAGACCGGCGTGGTGCGGGGGGTAAACCTCGTCAGGCCCACAACCCAGCACGGCAATGGTGGCACCCAGGGCCTGAAGTGCACCCGCGTGTGCTGCACCGTCAATGCCTTCGGCCAAGCCGCTGACAACTACCCATTGGGCTTGCGCAAAAGCCTTGCCAAAACCCTGCGCGTTGCTCAAGCCGGTGCGTGTGGCATTTCTGCTGCCTACAATCGCGATGCCCCGGGTTTTCAACAAATCCAGGCGGCCTTCACCGAACAGAATCAGCGGCGGGTCTTTCAGTGCAAGCAGGCTTTGCGGGTAAGCCGGGCTGTGAATGCCCACCCAGAATCTTTTGTTGCTTTGCAACAACCAAGTGCTGGCCAGTGCATGCCAAAGCCGGACTGCTTCGCATGGGGCGGGTAAACTGCAACCTGGGCCTTGTTGGGCCAGCTCGTAGCGTGCACGCGCTTTGATGGTTGTGTTGTAAGCCAGGTTCATGGCCTTGAGTAGCTCACCCATGCAAAGCGCCGAGCAACAAGTGATGGAATTTGCGAACTATTTTTGCCACAGAAGGTATATCCTTTTGGTGTTGACTGTGAAGGTTTTTTGAAAGCATGGCTTTACTCCCAATTTTGCGTTATCCGGATCCGCGCTTGAAAACGGTTGCCACCCCTGTCACCCAGTTTGATGACGCGCTTGTCAAGCTGACTCAAGACATGGCAGAAACCATGTACGATGCGCCTGGCGTTGGCCTGGCCGCTACGCAGGTGAATGTGCACAAACGAATCATCGTGATTGATGTCACCGATGACAAATCGGGCCTGACCGTATTCATCAACCCCGAGATCATCGACGCCAGCAAAGAATGCAAGGTGTACGAAGAGGGTTGTTTGTCCGTGCCCGGCATTTACGAGAAGGTTGAACGCCCCGACACGGTGAAGGTACGCGCACAGAATGTGAAGGGTGAGTGGTTTGAAATTGATTGCGACGAGCTGCTTGCCGTGTGTATTCAGCATGAAATTGACCACCTCAATGGCAAGGTGTTTGTTGAATACCTTTCGCAGTTGAAGCAAACCCGCATCAAAACCAAGATGAAGAAGCAAGAAAAGCTTCAAACCGCTTGATCGCCCAACCCCCCATGAATCGAACCCTGAATGTGGGTTTCGCTGGCACACCCGAGTTTGCTCGGGTTGCGCTGGCGAGGCTTATTGCTGCCGGTTACCCTGTGCACCTGGTACTGACCCAACCCGACCGCCCCGCTGGCAGGGGCATGAAGTTACAGGCTTCCCCTGTTAAACAGCTGGCACAGCAACATGGCATCCCCGTGCTGCAACCGGTCAGTCTGAAAAAAGGCGAGGAAGCCGAACACGCCTTGCACGCCTTGAAAACCGCCGTACATGGTCAAGCCCTGGATGTGTTGATTGTGGCGGCTTACGGGCTTATTTTGCCGCAAACTGTTTTGGATGCTCCGCGCTTGGGTTGCTTGAACATTCATGGCAGCTTGCTGCCGCGCTGGCGTGGCGCTGCCCCCATTCAGCGGTGTATTGAGGCGGGCGATGCTGAAACCGGCGTGTGCATCATGCAAATGGAAGCCGGGCTGGATACCGGCCCCGTTCGCCTGTGGCGGGCCTTGCCGATTGAACACACCGACACCACCATCACCCTGCACGACAAATTGGCCGAGCTGGGCGGTGATTTGTTGGTAGAGGCGCTGGACTCCCTTCAGGCGGCAACACTGCCCCTGGTTCCACAACCTGAAGTGGGCGTGACCTACGCAGAGAAAATCACAAAAGCGGAGGGCGTGATCAACTGGCATCGCAGTGCAGTTGAACTTCAGCGTACACTGCGTGCCTTCGACCCTTTTCCAGGTGCAAACACAACGTGGGGTGGTGAACCTTTGAAGTGTTTTGATCCTGAAACTGTTGCATTGGCTGGCCTGATGGGTAAACCGGGCGAGGTGTTGTCCGTTGATTCCGCAGGCATAGAGGTGCAATGTGGGCAGGGTGTGTTGCGTATTCGAACCCTTCAGAAGGCCGGCAGCAAACGCCAACCTGCGCAGCAGGTGGCACAGGCTTTGGGTTTGCAGGCCGGAAACCAATTGAGCGAATCTGCCTCCAACTAGGCAAAGGTGGCACGCGCAAAACTTGAAATTGCGCGAAAAAGCCTTATTTTCAAGTTGTCGAATCAACAGGCCGCTGATTGGCCAGGATAAATAAGATCATGTTTAACTGGATGAAAACCTTCATGTTGATGGCGGCCATCACCGCCCTTTTCGTGGTGCTGGGTGGCATGATGGGCGGCCGTGGCGGCATGTTGTTGGCCTTGGGCTTTGCACTGGTGATGAACTTTGGTGCGTACTGGTTTTCCGACAAAATGGTTTTGCGCATGTACAAAGCCAAGGAAGTCGATGCCAGCAATGCCCCGGAGTTTTACAACATGGTGGCTGAACTTGCACAGCGCGCAGACATGCCAATGCCGCGTGTTTACCTGATCAATGACAGCGCCCCCAATGCCTTTGCAACCGGGCGCAACCCGGAAAACGCGGCTGTGGCTGCAACCACGGGTATTTTGCAGGTGCTTTCCGCGCGTGAACTGCGTGGCGTGATGGCCCATGAACTGGCCCATGTGAAGCACCGCGACATTCTGATTTCCACCATTTCGGCCACCATGGCGGGTGCCATTTCGGCGCTGGCCAACTTTGCGCTGTTTTTTGGTGGGCGAGATGAGAACGGCCAGCCGATGAACCCGATTGCCAGCATTGCCTTGGCCATTCTGGCGCCATTGGCCGCATCACTGATTCAAATGTCAATCTCGCGCGCCCGTGAATACGAGGCTGACCGTGGAGGCGCAGAAATTTGCGGCGACCCGGCGGCTTTGGCCAGCGCGCTGGACAAAATTCAACGGTATGCCAAGGGCATTCCGTTCCGTACTACTGAAGCGCACCCGGAAACCGCTCAAATGATGATCATGAATCCACTGTCAGGGCAAGGCATAGCTGGCCTTTTTTCGACCCACCCACCCACTGAAGAACGAATCGCCCGCTTGATGGAAATGGCCCGCACTGGCGGTCCGCGTTGAAGCCGGTTCACAGTACGCCACCCAAACTGACAGAAGCCAGTTTGGCGTTTGCCCTGCTCAAGGCCGCGGCAGTCATGACCCGGGTTCTGCGGGAAGGTCGCTCGCTTGACCAAGCCTTGGCCGCTGAAACCAAGGGTGTGAAAACCCCGCAGGCTTTGGGTGCCATTCAAGACCTGGCTTACTTCGGCATGCGCAACCTGGGCCGTGGGCAAGTTTTAACCCGCTTGATCAGCGGCAAAGCGCTGCTAAACCCCGAGCCCTTGAATGAATTGATGGCCTTGGGTTTTGGTTTGCTGTGGGATGACAAAAACCCGAAGTACCCGGCGCACACTGTGGTGGACCAAATGGTGTATGCCTGCACGGGCAGCGAGCAGTTTGCACGCGCCAAGGGCCTGGCCAATGCCTGTTTGCGCAATTTTTTGCGCGACTCGAACACCTGGCGAACCAAGGCTTTTGAAGACCCGCTGTCGCAGCACAACTTGCCAGTTTGGTGTATTGAAAAACTGAAAGCCAGCCACCCGCAACACTGGGAAACGATGGTGGCACAGGCGCAAAGCCATCCGCCTTTGGTGGTCCGTGTAAACACCCGCAGTATTTCAGCGCCCGCCTATGCCGAGCAGTTAAACACCGCTGGCATGGAAGCCCGTGTGATCGGTCAGCAGGCCGTGTTGCTGGCCAAGCCTGTGCCTGTATCTGCCCTGCCCGGCTTTGATTTGGGCCAGGTGTCGGTACAAGATAGTGCAGCGCAATTGGCTTCCCAGTTGCTGAACCCGCAGAATGGACAACGCATTCTGGATGCCTGTGCTGCACCGGGCGGAAAAACCGGGCACTTGCTTGAGTTGGCCGATATTGAACTGGTTGCCCTAGATTCCAGCCCGCAGCGCCTGGGCCGCGTCGAAGACAACATTCGCCGCATTGCCCCCACCCTGAATGGTCAATGGGATTTGCGTTTGAAGGTGGCGCAGGCTGAATTGCTCGACACCTGGTGGGACGGCGTGCCTTTTGACGGTATTTTGGCCGATGTGCCTTGCACGGGTTCAGGCGTGGTTCGTCGCCACCCCGACATTCCATGGTTGCGCAGACCGGACGATATTGCCAAGTTGTCGCAGATTCAACACAAAATACTGAATGCCTTGTGGTCTACCCTAAAGCCGGGCGGTACACTTTTGCTGGTGACCTGTTCCATCTTTCCTGAAGAGGGGCCCCTGTTGGCAAACGCATTTCTCGACAATCATTCCGATGCCCTGGCGCAAACTGCGCCCGGCTGGGTGTTGCCAGTTGCAGCGGCCAACCCTGACCAAGGCTTTGATGCATCTCCCGACGGGTTCTTTTACGCCAAGTTTGAAAAATCCCTAACCTCTTGAGGAAGTGCCTTGAAATTTAGCCAGGCCCACTCCTCGTCATGGACACGCGCTTTGCATGGCCTGCTGGGCCTTTTGCTGATGTGCGTGCTGACTGTGGGGCTGGCCCAGCTTGATTCTTCAACGCGGGTCACCGCGGTTAAACTTGAGCCCAGTAAGGCTCCCGCCTCTGCGGCATGGAACCTGGCCGCAGAATTCGAAATTGAGTTGGGCTACAAGTTGCGTGAGGCCGTTGATCGCGGCCTGCCTTTGCAGTTCACGGTTGACTTTCAGTTGATGCGTTCCCGTTGGTACTGGGTGGACGAAGAAGTGGTCAGCACCACTTATCCACTGAATTTGTCGTACAACGCCCTGACCCGTACTTACCGCGTAGTAACCCCCAACAACACCTACAATACCCCCACGCTTGAAGACGCTATGCAGCACATGACCAAGGTGCGCGACTGGGCGGTCATTCCTCGTGATCGAATTGAGATTGGACAGCCTTACACTGCGCAAGTGCGTTTTCGATTGCTGCTCACCGAACTACCAAAGCCATTTCAAATCAGTGCACTGGTGAACAGTGAATGGGATTTGTCCTCGGAATGGCTCACTTTTGAGTTCACGCCCAAACGCGAGGCCTGGAAATGAATCCCTGGCTGGAAAACACCCGGTGGCTGCGTTACACGCTGCTGATTCTGGGCAGCTTGGGCGGGGTGTTGCTGTTTCTTTTGGCTTCGGCTTCCTCGAACACTGATTTTTTTGAAAGCAATTACCCCTTGCTGATCACGCTGAACGGCATTATTGCTGCCGGCTTGTTCAGTATTCTGGCTTTGCTGATTGTGCGCATGGTGCGCCGGTACCGTGCGGGTGTTTTTGGCTCTCGGCTCATGTTGCGCATGTCCTTGTCGTTTGCGCTGATGGGGCTGATCCCCGGTTTTGTGTTGTACCTGGTGTCGGTGCAATTTCTCGCAAAAAGTATCGACAGCTGGTTTGACGTGCGGGTGGACGGCGCACTGGAATCAGGCTTGAATTTGGGCCAAACTGCGCTGGACAGTTTGATCAATGAACTGGCTTTGAAAGGGCAGTCCATTTCCATCGAGCTTTCACGTTCCACACCCAGCGAGCAATTGCTGGAACTGCCCCGGCTTCGCGATGCGGCCAATGTGCAAGAACTCACCTTGCTGTCTGAAACCGGGCAAATTCTCGGAAGTTCAGGAGGAGCACTGGATAGCCTGTTGCCCAGCCTGCCCACCCAAGTAATGTTGCGCCAGGCACTGATGACCAGACCTTTTCAGCAAATTGAGCCTGACCCCGAAGACCCCGACGGGCGCTTGTACATGCGTGTGGTGGTGCCGATTGCCCCGCCCTTGACCAGTTTTGATTTGGGTCAGCGCTATGTACAAATTATGCACCCCGTGCCCACAACACTTTCGCAGCGGGCCAATGCGGTGCAAAGCGTGTACCGCGATTATCAAGAATTGCAGTTGTCACGTTCGGGCTTGCGAAAAATTTATGGCATCACGCTGACCTTGGCACTGTTGCTCACGGTGTTTGTATCGGTGGCTGCGGCATTCTGGCTTTCATCAAGATTGTCCTCTCCTTTGTTGTGGCTTGCCGAGGGTACCAAGGCCCTGGCCAGTGGCAACTTCAAAACCATGCAGCCTGTGAATGCAGACGATGAATTGCGTGAGTTGGTTGATTCATTCAACACCATGACCCGGCAGCTATCGGAAGCGCAACGCCGCTTGCAGGCCAATCAAAACCAGCTCGCTGCCAACAATGATTTCCTGCAAAGTTTGCTGACCAGTTTGTCGGCGGGTGTGCTGGTGCTGGATCACAAGCTGCGCCTGAAAATGTACAACGACGGTGCACTGCGAATTTTTGATCGTTCACTGGCCGAGAACCAGGGCCACCCGCTGGATGACATGCCCGGGCTGGAGGGGTTTGCCATGGCGGTGCGAGCCAGCGTGGCCGACAACCAGGGCAATGAAGGTGAAGAAAGCGGCATTTGGCAAAAGCAGCTGGAAATTCCCCGTGCGTTTGATTCGCAAAGTTCGAAATCCATTCTGGTGCGTGGCTCGCGCTTGCCCGGTGAAAAGGCCGGTTACGTGCTGGTATGCGACGACATTACTGCTTTGATTTCTGCGCAGCGAACGGCGGCCTGGGGTGAGGTGGCGCGTCGCCTGGCTCACGAAATTAAGAATCCGTTGACCCCGATTCAGCTTTCTGCCGAGCGTTTGCAAATGAAGCTGGCTGACAAGCTGCAAGAACCCGAATCGGGAATTTTGCAGCGAGCCACGCGTACTATCGTCAACCAGGTGGAATCACTGAAACGTTTGGTCAACGATTTCCGCGACTATGCGCGACTGCCACCAGCTGATTTGAAGCCACTGGATTTGAATGACTTGGTGGTCGATGTGCTGGCACTGTACGATGTGCATGTGGGCATTGAAGAACAGGCGGAAACCCGCTTCATTCCAAAATTGACTGAAAAATTACCGCTGGTGGCCGGAGATTCGTCGCAGTTGCGCCAAGTGATTCATAATTTGTTGCAAAATGCACTAGACGCATGTGTCGATTGCGATCAACCCAAAGTGGAAGTGCGAACCGAAGGTTTGAAAGCACCGGAAGGTGAACAGGAACAGTTGGTGGGCGTGAAGCTGGTGGTGGCTGACAACGGGCCGGGGTTCAATCCCGACTTGCTGGCAAAAGCTTTCGAGCCTTACATCACCACGAAAACCAAGGGCACCGGTTTGGGTTTGGCAATCGTTAGAAAAATTGCAGATGAACACAAGGCGCGAATAGCCATTAGAAACAGGGTAGATGCACAAGGGCGGGTGGTTGGTGCGGCGGTGGAGTTAACTTTCCCCGTGTTGCAAAACACCTTGAACAATGCCGAACATAGTCAGGCCGCATAAAGAAGGAACTCTCTCACCATGGCGACCATTCTCGTTGTAGATGACGAAATTGGAATTCGAGAACTTTTGTCCGAGATTCTCGGCGACGAAGGGCATGCTGTGCTGCTTGCTGAAAATGCAGGTCAGGCACGCGCACTTCGTGACCAAGAGCAGCCCGACCTGGTGTTGCTCGACATCTGGATGCCCGACACGGACGGTGTTACTTTGCTGAAAGAATGGTCAGTGAAAGGACTGCTGACCATGCCAGTGATCATGATGAGTGGCCACGCTACAATCGACACCGCTGTTGAAGCCACGCGCATTGGTGCGCTTGATTTCCTGGAGAAACCAATTTCCCTGCAGAAGTTGCTGGGTGCCGTAGAGAAAGGTTTGGCGCGCGGAAAAATGGTGCAATCGGCTCGCGCGCTGATGCAGTCCCAGCCCAAGTCCAACGGCATGGGTAGCACTTCCAACCAGGCCAGTGGCGCATCTGTTTCTGCAAGTGGTGGTGTGGCCACAGCGCCCGACTCAAGCCCCTTGGGCCAAGCCCTGGCCGAGTTGTCGACACTCGACCTGGATGCCCAACTGCGCGATGCCCGTGATTCATTTGAACGTATTTATTTTGAGTACCACCTGCGCCTGGAAAATGGCAGCATGACGCGTCTGGCCGAGCGCACCGGCATTGAGCGCACGCACTTGTATCGCAAACTCAAGCAGCTGGGCGTAGAAGTAGGCCGCACCGCGCGCAAAAATATCGCATGAAAATTATCATCGTCGGCGCCGGGCGTGTGGGGGCCAGCCTCGCTGAAAGCCTGGTGTCCGAACACAACGACATCACCCTGATCGATCCGGACCCCAGGGTACTCGCCGATCTTCAAGACCGCTACGATTTGCGTACCATTGCTGGCAACGGCGCTTTGCCGCGCGTGCTGAAACAGGCAGGCGCCGAGGATGCCGACATGCTGGTGGCGGTAACCCGCAGCGATGAAACCAATTTGGTCGCCTGCCGCATGGCTGCACTGATGTTCAATGTGCCCCGCCGAATTGCCCGTGTGCGCTCGCCTGAAATGATGGAGCAAGCCCATTTGCATGGTGACGAGGGCTTTAATGTGGACCACGTGATTTGCCCGGAGCAAAGCGTGACCAATCACATTGAGCGCCTGATCGAATTTCCCGACGCTTTGCAGGTACTTGATTTTGCCGATGGCAAGGTGACGCTGGTGTCTGTTCGCGCTTACGCTGGCGGGCCTTTGGTGTCGCACCCCATTGAAGACATTCGCAAGCACTTGCCCAAGGTGGATGTTCGCATCGTGGCCCTGTTTCGCGAAAACCAGCCTGTGGCCGTTGAAGGCTACACGATGATTCAACCCGGCGATGAGGTGTTTTGCCTCTCAGCCACAGAACATGTGCGCACGGTAATGTCTGAATTGCGGCGGATGTCCAAACCGGTCACCAAGGTGATGATTGCCGGTGGCGGTAACATTGGTTTGCGCCTGGCCCGAAGCCTTGAAGAAAACTACCAGGTGAAGGTGATTGACGCCGACCGCAAGCGTTGTGAAGACCTGGCGAATCAGCTGGGTTCGCGCACCCTGGTGTTGTACGGCGACGCAACCGATGAAGACTTGCTGGCCGAAGAAAATGTGCAAGACGTGGACACCTTCATTGCACTGACCAATGATGATGAAAACAACATCATGTCGTCGCTTTTGGCCAAGCGCATGGGCGCACGCAGGGTAATCGCCCTGATTCAGCGCAAGGTATACGCCGAACTGGTGCAAGGCGGGCAAATCGATATTGCACTGGCGCCTTCGAATGCCACACTCAGTGAATTGCTCAAGCACATCCGCCGGGGTGATGTGGTGGCCGTTCACCGCTTGCGTCGCGGTGTGGCGGAAGCAATTGAAACCATTGCGCACGGCGATTCGAAATCGTCGAAAGTGGTGGGCCGTGCCATTGAAAAAATCGACATGCCCAAGGGTGCCGTGATTGGTGCAATTGTGCGAGGTGACAAAGTGATCATGGCGCACCACGACACGGTGATCGAGGCCGAAGATCACATCATTACTTTCGTAGAAAATCGAAAACTGGTACCGCAGGTGGAAAAACTGTTCCAGGTCGGTGTGGGGTTTATCTAAAGTGGCGCGTGCAGCATGAGGAATTCGCTTTTTCCAGTGCTGGGTGTATTGGGCTTTGCCGTGGCCTTGTTCTCGGTGGCGTTTTTGGTGCCGCTGACCTACGCATTTGTAACCGATGAACCCACGGTGCATGCATTTGCCACAGGTTTTTTAGTCACCTTTGGCATTGGTGTCACAGCACACGTATTAACCCGCCGCTTTCGCCGGGAACTTCAACCCCGCGATGGTTTTCTACTGGTGTCTACGGTGTGGTCGGGCTTGCCTGCTTTTGCCACCATTCCCATGGTGCTGTTTTTTGATGATCTCAGTGTCACGGATGCCTATTTCGAAATGGTGTCTGCGCTGACTACCACTGGCGCTACGGTGCTCAGTGGCCTGGACGACATGCCTGCCAGTATCAATATCTGGCGACATTTGTTGTCATGGATGGGCGGCATGGGCATTCTGGTTTTGGCGGTGGCCATTTTGCCTTTGCTGGGTGTGGGTGGTTCTCAGGTGTTCAAGGCCGAGACCCCGGGGCCCATGAAAGACAGCAAATTGACCCCCCGAATCACGGAAACAGCCAAGTCGCTGTACATGGTGTACTTGATGCTATCAGTGGCTTGCGCAATCAGTTACAAACTGGCGGGCATGACCTGGCTGGATGCGTTTTTGCACACTGGCACCACCGTGTCGCTGTCAGGTTTTTCGTCGCATGATGCAAGCTACGCTTACTTCGACTCAGCAGCCATTGAAATGGTGGCGGTGGTGTTCATGATGATCGCAGCAGTGAATTTCTCGATTCACTTTTTGGCGTGGCGCGGCAAATCATTTCGCCCCTATGCAAATTGCCCGGAAGCCAAATGGTTTTTCATGTTGATGTTTGGTGCGGTGTCATTGATCACCGTGTATTTGCTGGCGCATCAGGAATACACCACGTTCAGCGAGGCGTTCAGGTATGCGCTTTTCAACACCGTGTCGGTGGCTACCACCACAGGTTATGCCAACACCGATTACAGCCAGTGGCCCCTGTTTGCACCTTTGCTCATGATTTTTCTAAGCATGTTTGCAACCGCAGCAGGCTCGACAGGTGGTGGCATCAAAATGTTGCGTGCCGTTATTTTGTTCAAGCACGCCATTGGCGAGTTGTCCCGAATTCTCCATCCGCGCGCAATCAACCCGGTACGTATTCGCGGTTCAGCAGTGAGCCCGCAAGTTATTTTTGGTGTGCTGGCTTTCATGCTGATGTATGGCATGAGCGTGATCACCATCACCATGTTGTTGATATTTACAGGGCTTGATCCAATTTCTGCATTGACCACAGGAATTTCAATGATCAATAATCTGGGCCCCGCTTTGGGTGAGTTTGGTCCAGTAGACCATTACGGTGCCTTGGGCGACTTTCAAACCTGGCTTTGTTCATTTGCCATGTTGCTCGGCCGCCTGGAAATGTTCACCATTCTGGTGCTGTTCACGCCAGCCTTCTGGCGCAAATGAAAACGCGGCTTTTCCTGGTGCCTGGCCGCGACCCGGAAGCACGAGCCCGGCGAATTGAGGCACTGCTTTCCGAGCAGGCCGGCGTTGGCAAAATTACCTTGATGGCCAGTACCGAAATTTTTTCCTATGCCTCGGTGGAGGCTCAGGCAGAGTTGTTTCGTCTGGACACTGAGCGCAAAGCGCGCGGCATTCATGTGCTTCGGCTTAGCCCCGGTTGCTTGTGTTGTTCCTCCAAACTGGTGCTGACAACCCACCTAGCTCGTACCTTAAGATTGAATCAACCCAATGTATTGTTAATGGAACTGGAAAGCCAAAGCCACCCGGAACAGGTGTTACAGTTATTAAAAGAGCCTCAATGGATTGATTGGTTTGCCGATATAACACTTGTGGAGGATGTTGCGTAAGGGGTTAGACGCCCAAGGCGTGGCCTTGAAATTGCTAGATAGATCACCATATTCAACCTGAAAGTATTATTTGGAGGTTTGCGATGTTAATGATGATTGATAGCCCCTTTTATTGCGTGGTGGATTTGGTCATGAGCGAGGGGCAACCCAGCCTTGGCATTGAAATCGTGGACAAGAACAATCAGCGCGAACTGTTTTTGCAGGGCGATGCGGCTGAAAAATTCCGCGAAGAGGTGAAATACCTTGCCGCCCAAGAACCCGATATCGACGACATCGAAGCTTTTATTGAAAGCTACAAACCCTGGATGCAACACCCGGTTACGTTGCACTGAACGTGTTTTGAAAATGCCTCTGCTGTTCTGGCAGAGGCCACCTTCTCAATTGCAACTTAAGCGAATCTTGGCTTGGCGTGAGTTTCGCGGCTAAGCATCAAACTGACAATCGATGTGCCCACCCACACGGCAAGCACCAGCATGCACACGGTCATGCCAGCTTTTGAATACGCACCTGTTATGTTTTCTGCAGCCGCATAGTGGTCAAGAATTGCACCCAGTACCGGCTGCTGCACCAGTGGGCCGACCATCACACCCAGGTTCACAATGCCCACTGCGGTTGCGCCCAAGTGGTGCGGCACCGATTCTTTTACATAACCGAAGCTCAGCACCATGGAGCCACCCCCAAAGGCCGTGGCCCACAACAAAACTGACACCAGCGGAATTGGAAGTTCAGGTTGAATGCCGAGAATAATAAAGCCGCTAATTGAGAAAATTGCACCCAAAAAATAGGGCAGTTTGCGCTGCTTCAGTTTGTCGGAAAGCGCACCAAAAAACAGACTGCCGGCAGCAAAAGCGATCAGCATGCCAGTGATGATCAGGGATGCCTCTTTAACGTTGAGCCCATGCCAGGTGGTGAGGTAGGGCACGCCCCACAGGCCGGTGAATGTGAGAATGGCGCCGCACACGCCACTGGGAATCCAGAAAATCAACCATACCGCAGGAAAGCGAAGTGTGTGGCCCAAAGCGGTAAGCAATGGCAAGGTGACTTCATGGGCGGGGCGTTTGGCAACGTGGTTTTTGTAACCGCGTTGTGTGGGCATGTCGCGTACATATATCCAGATGAGCAATCCCAGTGCGATGGCAATAATTCCACTGGCGCCCATGACCATGCGCCAGCCGAACAAATCGGAAAGTGCACGCAGGGGCACACCTGCCAGTACCGCACCCATGGTGCCCACGGCCAGGCTAACCCCCGACATGCTGGCAAAACGTGCAGGCGAAAACCACTGGGCCACCAACATCAGCATGGAAACCCAGGCCACTGCAACCGAACCACCCACCAAGCCGCGCCCCACTGCCGCCCAACCCAGGGTGGGTGCAAAGCCGAACATGAGCGCGCCAAGGCCGCCCAGCATACAGCCTACTGTGAGAATTTTCCGTGGGCCGATCCGGTCCACCAACAGGCCGACAGGTATTTGCATGGCCGCGTAAAAGTAGAAGTAAAACGCAGACAGGTTGCCTAGCGCAGCGCGGCTGAGGTCGAACGTGGTGCTGAGTTCTTCGGTGAGTACGCCCGGTGTAACGCGCTGGAAAAAACCAAACAGGTAAAACGCGGCTGCCAAGCCCCAGATGATGAACGACATCCGCAAGGGGGGCGGGGAAAGGTGATTGGGCGACATGGTGTTGTTCTTGTGGTGACTTCAGGCAGTGTCGCATGTGGGCGCGCTTGTGCCACTTGGGTGTAACCCGAGTGGTTCTTTGCTCAACTCGGCATGGGTTGCTTGTGCCGCACTGGATCGGTGTGATTTGGGAGCTGAGCTTGAAGGGTCACCGCTGGCGCAACGCCCAATCGGCGGCGGTGTTTCGATCGCCTCGCCTTCAAGAAAACCTGCCCTTGCGTGCCGAGCAGGGCCGGTGTTGCCCAGCATGGGCGACAGAGAACGAGCCCGACCCGCAGTTTAGGAGGGCCGTTCTCAGGCATCGCAAGGCTCAGCAAGGGATCAACAGGTTTTCTGGCGAGAGAGCGAAATCCAAGCCGATTGAGCCACCAAGAAAGCTCCGAGAGATCGGAACCCAAGCCGATTAAACCAGCACCGTGCTGTTCCATGCCGCCATGGCCAGCGCAGCGCGTTGCTCAACTACATTGGCTACATTGGCTACACCGTCCAGCCCCGCGGTCAGCCATGTGCCGCCCACCGCTTGCACTGCTTTGATTTCACGCCACTGCGGCATGTTTTCAAGTGTTACGCCACCAGTGGGCACAACGCGTGCTGCGGCCAATGGCGCTGTAATGCCAGCAAGGGCTTTGGGGCCACCAGCCGCCATGGCCGGGAAAAATTTCAGCAATTCAAACCCCAGTTCAAGCCCACGCATCATTTCCGATGCAGTGGCCACACCCGGCACCCAGGCATATCCCTTGTTCAAGGCATGCTCGGCCAGCACTTCCGTTAGGCCAGGCGAAATGAACAGCGTTGCACCCAAGTTAGCCGCTTGATCAAACTGCGCGGGTGTCAGCACCGTGCCGGCCGACACTTGCATATCAGGAAAGCGCTTGGAAATTTCACCCAGGGCTTGCAGTGCTTCCGGGGTGCGCAGTGTAATTTCAATCTGTGTAATACCGCCCGCAAACAAGCCTTCGGCAATTTCCAAACCTTGTTTTACATTGGGAATGACCACCACAGGCAATACACCCTGGCGCAGCCAGTTGCGGGTGCGTTCGGCTCGAGTGTCGGGGGAGGGTTGCGTGTTCATGGCTTGTCCTTGTTTTATTGGGGGAACAGGTTGCTTGCGCCTTCCTCGGCGCTGCTCACTGTGTTTCTCCACACCTGGAAATATCCGCGCCCATGGCTGACTGCTTGCGCGGGTGTGGGCATGGGCTCTCGGTTACTTAAATCGGCCGTGGTTTGTAAAACGCCTTCATTGGCATCTACCCGTACCACATCGCCGTCACGAAGCCGCGAAATCGGCCCATCGGCTTTGGCTTCCGGGCACACATGAATGGCGGACAACACCTTGCCCGATGCACCGCTCATACGCCCATCGGTTACCAAGGCCACCGGTAAGCCTTGGTCTTGCAGAATACCCAGAATGGGCGTGAGCTTGTGCAGCTCGGGCATGCCGTTGGCACGCGGGCCTTGGTGGGCCAGTACCACCACCACGGGTTCAGTCAATTCGCCCTTGTTGAACGCATCAATCACCTGGTGTTGATCGGTGAACACGCGGCAAGGCGCTTCTACAAAACGGTGTTCCTGTTTCACCGCCGATACCTTGCACACGCCGCGGCCCAGGTTGCCTTTCATCAGGCGAATACCGCCGTCTGGCTGAAAGGGATTGGTGTATGGGCGCAGCACCTCTGTGTTGCGTGAAGCACCCGGCTTGCGGGTTGAAAAGGTTTCTGAGGCGGGCAGCACTTCAGCCACCGTGTTGGCCATGGTGGTGCCCCACACGGTGGGGGCTTCGCCGTCAATAAAGCCGCCATCCATCAGTGTGGCCAGCAAGCCGGCAGTGCCGCCTGCAGCCCGAAATGCATTGACATCTTCGGTGCCGTTGGGGTACACGCGGGTAAGCAGGGGGGTGACGCTGGAGATGATTTCAAGGTCGGTCCAGTCGATTAAATAGCCTGCCGCGCGGGCCACGCTCACCCAGTGAATGGTGTGGTTGGTTGAACCACCCGAGGCCATCAGGCCGACCAGTGCGTTCATCAGGCAGCGGGAATCAACCAGTGTGCCCAACTTCAAGGCAGGGTTGCGCGTGGCGCTTTCAAGCGCGCGCACGCTTTCACCGATCAGCGCCTTGCGCTGTGGGCTGCTGGGCAACTCGAACGCGCCGCCCGGAAACTGCAAGCCCATGAAATCGAGCATCAGCTGATTGGAATTGGCCGTGCCGTAAAACGTGCAGGTACCCGGGCTGTGGTAGGCCTTTTCCTCGGACTGCAGCAGGTCTTCGCGCGTGGCCTTGCCTTGCGCGGCCAATTGTCGGGTTTTGGCTTTCTCGGAATTGGACAGACCTGTTTCCATGGGCCCGGCGGGGATAAATACAAAGGGCAGGTGGCCAAAGCCCAACGCGCCAATCAACAAACCAGGTGCAATTTTGTCGCAAACGCCCAGCAAAATAGCGCCGTCGAATACATCGTGCGAAAGACCGACACAGGCGGAAAGTGCAATGACATCGCGTGAAAAAAGCGACAGTTCCATGCCTTCCCGACCTTGGGTTACACCATCGCACATGGCCGGTGTACCGCCTGCCACTTGGGTGGTGGCACCCAGTGCGCGCGCGTGTCGTGAAATTAATTCAGGGTAAACCGCAAATGGCTGATGGGCCGACAACATGTCATTGTATGCAGTGACAATGCCCAAGTGCGGCGACTTGTGCAATGAAATAACGCGTTTGGTGGTGCTTGGGTAAATTGCGGTGGTGTGGGCCAGGTTGGCACAACCCACAGCAGTGCGGTTTTGTGGGCCATGTGGCAGGTTGTTCAAATAAGCTGCGCGCGTGGTTTTGGAACGTTCTTCAATGCGTTCGCGAAGCGCCTGCAATGTGGGGTTCAAAGTAGTTGCCATGGCGCAAACCTCGAGAAGATAACTTGTGAATGTGCAGTGTTTGTAACATAATTACAAAAAACTAGCAATTAATGTAACCAACTTGATCAACTGATCTGGAACCTAAAATGACTGACAATTCCCCCCTGCCCGTTGGCGCTTTCACCTTTGTGTTGCATGGGGCGGGCGGCGATTTGGCCAAGCGTAAAATAATTCCGGCACTGGCGCACTTGGCGAAATCGGGATACTTTTCCGCGGAATCCAGAATCATTTTTGCCCAGCGCGAAACCCTAAGCCCTGAACAGGCTTTGGCACAAGTCGATGCGTTCTTGAAAGCGGCTGGCGACGAGGCAGCACGCGAATCGATTCCGGCGTTGCTGCCCTACCTGCATACCTTGCAAGTGGTGCTTGGCACACCGGAATCGTGCAGAGCCATGGCCAACGCTGTGGCTGGCAGCCCTGAACCTGTGGTGCATTACGCCGCCCTGCCTTCGTCACGATTCATCGATTTGATCAATTGTATTCCCACAGTGCGCGACCCCGAGAAACTTCGCTTGGTGCTGGAAAAGCCATTGGGTTTCAATGCGAAAGAATCTGCCCTGATTGAAGAAGCCGTGGCTGCGAAACTGGATGAATCGCAGGTGTACCGCATCGATCACTACCTGGGCAAACAGGCTGTGCAGAACATGTTGGCTTTGCGTTTGGGCAACCGCATATTCGAACCCTTGCTCACCCGCGAGCATGTGGCTTATGTACAAATTACTGTGGCCGAAGATTTGGGCGTGGAAGACCGTGCCGGTTTTTACGAGCATGCCGGTGCGCTGCGCGACATGGTTCAAAGCCATATTCTGCAACTGCTGGCCATTGTGGCCATGGAGCCGCCCGTCAGCCTGGAGGCGAATTCATTGCGCGACGAAAAACTGAAGGTACTGCGTTCACTGAAAGTGCCCCAAATTACAGGCGTACCTGAAATTGTGGTGGGTCAGTACGGCGAGGGTTATGTGAAAGGCCAGGCTGTGCCCAAGTATCGCAACGAGAAAGGTGTGGCTGCCAATTCCACCACGGAAACTTATGTGAGTTTTCGAACCGAAGTGCAAACCTGGCGTTGGGCAGGTGTGCCGTTTTTGGTGCGCACAGGCAAACGCATGCCACGCCGTTTTGCAGAAATTGTGATTCAGTTTCGCGATGTGCCCAAGCCCCTGTTTGAACCTGTGGGTGGCCAATGGGTGGGCAACCAGTTGGTGATTCACCTGCAACCCGAGGACAAACTTGAACTGAAGCTGCTTGCAAAAACACCAGGTGAGCGAGAACGCTTGAAGCCCGTGTCACTGGACCTGGACTTTTTCAATACCTGGCGCATTCCTGTGCGCGATGCTTACGAGCGTTTGATCACCGATATTTTGCGTGGTCGCTTGGGCTTGTTTTTGCGTCGGGATGAGGTGCAAACACAGTGGCAATTTGTCGACCGCATTTTGAATGACTTGAAAAGCCACGGCATGGAACCTGTCCCTTACACCAGCGGCACGTATGGCCCCTCAGCGGCCACTGCCATGGCGATGCGGGCTGGTGCATTGTGGTCGGAGGACGGTTTGTGATCGACGACAAAGATTCCCAACTGCGTGACGACATTCGCCTGCTGGGTGCTTTGCTGGGCGAAATCATCGCCGAGCAACAGGGCTTGCCCGTGTTTACGGCCATTGAAGAAGTGCGCCAGTTGTCGGTGCAGTACCGCCGGTTTGATGACAATGCGGCGCGTGCCAAACTGGAAGCGCGGCTTGAGGAACTGACCCAAGACGAGACCATTTCGCTGATTCGCTCTTTCTCGATTTTTTCGATGTTGAGCAACATTGCCGAGGACTGCCATTTAATTCGCCGCAACCGCCAGCATGAACTGGCGGGCATGCCCGCGCGCGAGGCCAGTCTGGATTACACAATCCCCGAGTTGGAACGCGTGGGTGTAAATCGTGATGCAGTACTTGCACGCCTGAAACAAACCGAATCTGTGCCAGTGCTTACCGCGCACCCCACCGAGGTGCAGCGCAAAAGTGTGCTGGATGCACAGCAAAGCATTATTGCCTTGATCCGCCACCGCGATGAAATTCAATTGACGCTTGAAGAGGCCAACGCCTGGCGGGATGAACTGAAAGCGGCCGTGCAGCGCTTGTTTCAAACCCGTTTGTTACGCCGAAACAAATTGAGTGTGATTGACGAGGTCAACAATGCACTGGCCTACTTCGATTCCACCTTTTTCGCGCAGGTGCCGCAGGTGTACCGCAAGCTGCAAAGCCTCCTGAATTTGCCCAGTACAGACAACTTTTTGCCGGTGAATGAAGACCCACTGGGCAAGGTGTTGACTGTGGGCTCGTGGATTGGTGGCGATCGCGATGGCAACCCGTTTGTCACTGCCCAGGTGCTGGACACCACGCTGAAAATTCAAAGCCGCAAGGTGCTGGAGCATTACCTGGCTGAGGTGAATTGCCTGATTCGCGAATTCAGCGTAACCGATTATTTCTTGAAACTCAACCCACCTTTGACCGAATTGGCCAACGCCTCGGGGGAAGATTCAGCCCACCGCATGGATGAAACCTTGCGCCGCGCCTGTGTGGCAATTCGCAAACGGCTTGATGCCACTTTGCAGCAAGCGGCTCGGGGTGAGTGCACTGCCTTGGCTTATTCAAGCCCAGCTGATTTTCTGGCCGATTTGAACACCCTGTTTTCTGCGCTGAATGACAACGGCATGCAGCGAATAGCGGAAGGCCGTTTGGCACTGCTGGCGCGCAAGGTGAAGGTGTTTGGTTTCTCTTTGATGGCTTTGGACCTTCGCCAAAACAGCGATGTATTTGAAGAGGTGATTGCTGATTTGCTCAAGCAATCTACCTTGGGGAAAACTGATTACCTGGCCTGCGGCGAAGCCGAGCGTGTGGAGCTTTTGTGTGCTGAACTGCGCACCCCCCGTTTGCTGTTCAGCGATTCTTTGCAGTACAGCGAGCGCACCCATTCGGAAATGGCGATTTTCAGAAAGGCCAAACTTGCGCATCAAATTCTCGGTGCTTCGGCCATTCAGAACTGCATCATTTCCAAAACCGCATCGGTGAGTGACCTGCTTGAACTGGCAGTGCTGCTAAAAGAGGCCCATTTGTTGAATGTGGCCACGGGCGAGATTGCAGTCAATGTGGTGCCTTTGTTTGAAACCATTGGCGACTTGCAGGCCGCGCCCGACATCATGAATCGTTTGTTCGGCATTCCTGAATACCGCACCTTGGTGGGCTCGCGCGGGCATGTGCAGGAAGTGATGCTGGGCTATTCAGACAGCAACAAGGATGGAGGTTTTGTCACTTCCGGTTGGAGCCTGTACCAGGCAGAAATTGGTTTGGTGGATGTGTTTGCAAAACACGGTATTAAAATTCGCCTGTTCCATGGCCGGGGTGGTTCGGTGGGTCGCGGTGGTGGTTCGAGCTACCACGCCATTTTGGGTCAACCACCGGGTGCGGTGGATGGTCGCATTCGTTTGACTGAACAAGGCGAAGTGATCGCCGCCAAGTACGGCATTGAATCGCTGGGTCGGCGCAACCTGGAGGTGTTGGTGTCTGCGAACCTGATGGTGTCTGAACACACCGAGCTGACGCGTGAAGTCCCTGCGAAGTACTTGGAACTCATGGCGAAGTTGTCGGAACATGCCTTCAAAGAATATCGGGATTTGGTTTACAACACCGATGGTTTTCTGGAGTACTTCAAACAGTCCACGGTCATTTCTGAAATTGCCAGTTTGAACATTGGTAGCCGCCCTGCTTCCCGCAAAGCCAACTGGACTATTGAAGATTTGCGCGCCATTCCCTGGGTGTTCAGCTGGGCGCAAAGCCGTGTGATGTTGCCGGGGTGGTATGGCTTTGGCACGGCAGTGGCCACCTTGCGTACCCGCTTGAGCGAGCCCGAATTGCAGAATCTTCAAGCCATGGCGAAACAATGGCCCTTCTTTAACACCATGCTGTCAACCTTGAACATGGTGCTGGCCAAGGCCGACATGGCCATTGCATCGCGCTACGCCGCCATGGTGGAAGACGCCGCACTGCGCGACAAAGTGTTTGGCCGCATTGCCGCCGAGCATTCACGTGCCGTGGAAGGGCTGTTGTGGCTGACTGGGCAAAAAGAATTGCTTGCAGACAATCCCTTGCTGAAACGTTCTATTCAAGCGCGCTTTCCGTATGTCGACCCGCTGAACCATGTGCAGGTTGAATTGTTGCGCAGGCACCGCCAAGGCGAACTGGATGAACGCGTGGCGCGCGGCGTGCATTTGTCCATCAACGGGATTGCCACCGGGTTGAGGAACAGTGGGTAAATTCAAGGAGCCAATTTTTGGAAACGATACACATTGCCGACTGGAACGAGTTTGTTGCCCTGAGCACCGAGTGTGATGGTTGGGCGTTTCGGGGTTTGCAAGATGCCGACTGGCCCTTGCTGAGTTCGCTCTCGCGTTATTTGCAAAATTACGTGCCCGATAAATCCTCCTGGCGCTCCCGCGAAGAACGCGCCTTTCGAATTTTTCGCCGCAAGGCGCACAATTATTTGCCCGATGCCAGCGTGCTGGACGACGACATTCGTTGCCTGGCTTTGATGCAGCACCACGGTGCACCCACCCGCATGCTTGACTTCACCAAGTCGCCTTTTGTGGCTGCGTTTTTTGCACTGGAAAGGGCGGTCAAAAATTCGGCCGTGTTTGCCTTGGACACACCACGTTTGTGGATGGCCACGCCGATCAACAATGCCACGCTTCACCGCGACATGATCGACCCCCGAGTTCGTGGGAATTTCGAGCGCTATTTTGCTTCGAATGCCAACGACATTATGTGGGTGGGCGAACCTGACCGAATGGATGGGCGGCTGGTGGCGCAATCGGGCACGTTTGTGGTGCCGGGTGTGCTGGACAAACCGATTGATGAAATTATTCAACAGTACGAGACCGGCCCCGCGATGATCCGCAAGTTCATTTTGCCGGCCAGTATTCGCAAAGAAGCCATGTTGGCCCTGTACCGAATGAACATTACGCACGCCACCTTGTTTCCCGACCTCGACGGGCTTTCACGCTCCATTTCCTATGAGCTTGAAATTACCTGGCCCGGGCATGCCATGGCAGCCAAAAAAGTACAGTAAGCAACCCTGTGCGAGTTGTTGAAGGGCTCAGCTTCGGCTTTCCTGGCGGTACTCTTCAAGCTTGTTGCCCCGGTAAACCTGTTTAAAGAAAATGGGTGTCAGGAAGGTGGTGACAATGCCCATTAACACCAGGGTTGAGAACATGGTAGGGCCAATAAAGCCGTTCTGATAGGCAATGCCGGCCACCACCAGTTCCATCACGCCACGGCCGTTGAGTACTGCCCCCAAACCCAATGATTCCCGGTGGTCCATGCCTACCATCAAGCCCCCCAGCCATCCTGCAAACAATTTGGTGATAATCGACACCAAAATAACCACGAGCGGGAAGTTCCATTCGGTCAGGCTGACAAGTTGCAATTCAAGCCCCAGATACGCGAAGAAAATAGGACCCAGAAAACCGTTGGTAATTGACCCGAGCGTGCCTTGCAGGTCTTTGTAGCGCGAGGCGATGAAGTGTTTTTTGTCCAGAAACAGCGCACCAAAAAATGCACCAATCACAAAGTGAAAACCCAAAGCCTCACTGATGGTGCCAAACACCAGAACAAACACAATCACAATGCCGAACAAGGCTTCAGGACCAAATACCTTGATCATGGATTCTGGCAAGGCCTGCACATTCACATTGCGTTTTTCGAGCCAGTTCAGCAATTGGTTCAGCCCCACCACCACCAAGCCCATGGCCATCAGTTTCAGGGTGGCTATGCCCACAGCCACGCTGGCGTCGCCCAGTGTGAGTGTTTCAGGCAGGTTCAGCACAATGCCCAGAATGAATAGCGCAGCCACGTCGTTGACCACTGCAGTGGCCAGTGAAAATTTGGCAATCGGGGTGTGCAAAATTCCGAGGCTGTCCATCAGCTTTACGGCCACAGGCAATGCGGTGATTGAAATGCACAGGCCCAGAAAAATCATGCGCATGATGTCCTGACCAAATGCTGCTGCCACCAACACACCACCACCGAAGGGAATGAAAAAGCTGATGGCTGCCAACATAAGCCCGCGCCCTTTCATGGCACCCACAATGTCGGAAAAGCGCATTTCAAGCCCGGCATTCAAAATGATCAGGAACACGGCCAATTCAGTAACGCCGGCAAGGGCTTTGTTGGGTTCAATCAAACCCAGAATGGCCGGGCCCAGCAATACCCCGGCCAGAATTTCACCGATCAGCTCGGGCTGGTTGTAGCGTGCAAACAGGCGGCCGAACAAGCGGGCGACCACAATAAGCAATAGCAAGCTGGACAGCAGTGACATAGGGAAATTTACAGAAAGATGGCGATTGAGTTTACCACTGGCAAGCTTAGGGTTAACGCGGAGAACTCAATGTGGTCAAATGTGCTGTTTCAATCTTTTGACGTGGCGTTGTATGTCCGATTCTGAAAAGCACCTGGAAGAAACCTGCATCACCAGCACACGCGTGTTTGACGGGCATTTGATGAAAGTGAACCAAGACACGGTGCGCCTGCCCAATGGCGAACAATCGGTGCGCGAATACACGGTGCACCCGGGTGCAGTGGCCATTATTCCCATTCTCGATGATGGTCGCTTTGTGATGGAGCGGCAATTTCGCTACCCTTTGCACCGCGTGTTTCTGGAATTCCCGGCTGGCAAAATTGATCCGGGTGAAGACCCAGTGGCCACGGCTCATCGGGAACTGCTGGAAGAAACCGGATATGTGGCGCAAACGCTGGAATACATCACCACCATTCACCCGGTCATTTCCTATTCCACAGAAAAGATCGAGTTGTATGTGGCGCGTGGTTTAACCCTGCAAGAGCGACAGCTGGACCACAATGAGTTTCTGGACGTGGTGCTGGTTGAACCTGCCGAGTTGATGAGGCAAATCAAGGCAGGTGAAGTGAGTGATGTGAAAACGATTATTGGGGCGTTTTGGGTGGCACAAACCTGAAGTCGCACAGTGGGTGCGCTTGTGCAATGGTTTGGGCGCGTTGCAATTGCAAACCCCACTGCGCAGCCATTTGGTGGTCCAGGCTGCATGCGGCATGGCGGGTTAGTTCAGGCACGCCCTGCTGTTTAAAGTAATTGGCCAGCGGGCAAACAGTGACATCAAAGGCCACCGCACTGCTGGTGGGGTGCACTGTGCGTGCAAACGGTTTGGTGAACATCACCTTGAACATGAGGTTGGTCAACCACCGTGCGCGCACCAGTGCTTTTGCGCTGCGCAGGCGAGACAGCTTGAAACCCAATTCAATCGGTGGACCAAATATTTGCCAGTTGATGGTTTCAATCAACTGGCCTGCCTCGGTGCGAGGCATCCCCTCTTCCAGTGCTGCGCGGTACAAGGCCACATCCCATTCCATGTAGCGCATGATCAACCCCAAGCCCAGCGAATGAGGCGGGCGTGTGTGTTGAATACTTTGTTGAATGCGCTGCGCAGTTTGCCACAGTTGCGCAGTGACAACCGGTTTGACCTGCCTGCCAAAAGCATGGCCCGGAAAGTAAAACCGCAGCGCAGCCAGCAGGTTCATGGCGAGGCCTTAAAACTGAAGGTCGCGCACATACGGGTTGCTTCGGCGTTCCTGACCAAAGCTGCCTTCTGGCCCGTGGCCTGGAATAAACACGGTGTCGTTGCCCATGGGCCACAATCGATTGCGAATGCTGTCGATCAGGGTTTCATGGTCGCCACCGGGAAAGTCCGTGCGGCCCATGCTGCCTACAAACAGCACATCGCCCACAAACGCACGTTTGGCTTCCTCCGAGTGAAACACCACGTGGCCCGGTGTGTGGCCCGGGCAGTGGCGCACATTCAGGGTGCAATTGCCAATTTGAACCGTGTCGCCATCGGCCAGCCAACGGTTGGGTGTGAAAGGCTTACTCAAGGGAAAGTTGAACATGCGGCTTTGGTCGGCCAGTCGGTCGATCCAGAACTGATCGCCCTGGTGTGGGCCGATGATGGGCAAGTTCAATTGCTCGGCCAGTTCTGCCACCCCACCCGCGTGGTCAATGTGCGCGTGTGTCAGCCAGATAGCTTGCAGTTCAAGATTGCGCTCCGTAATCGCTTTGTTGAGTTTGTTCAAATCGCCACCGGGGTCGATGATGGCGGCCTTGTTGGTTTCACTGCACCACACGATGGAACAGTTTTGTGCAAAGGGTGTAACAGGAATGGTGTGGTAGCGAAGCATGTGGCGTGTGGGTGAATACAGTGGAGATATAGTAGTGAAATTGTGGTGTTGATTCAAATTAACCCGGTTCAATTGATCAAGAAAAAAGGGGGTTCGAGTTTATGGGAACAGCGGCATATCGCAGATTTCTGGTGGTACTGGCTGTGGCATTCGCCGTGGCATTTGCCTTGGTGTGCATTCCGCCGTTTATCCAGAACCCAGACATTGTGGGTGCGTTTGCGGGTGGTTTTGTGAACCCCTATGCTTCGGGTTATGCCATGGACATTTTCTTCACCTGGGCCGTGTTGGCCGTGTGGGTAATGTACGAGGCCAAAGTGAAGGGCATTCGCTACGGTTGGGTGGCGTTGCTGCTGGGCGTAGTACCCGGTGTTGCCACCGGGTTTGCAGTGTACCTGTTGATTCGTTTGAATCAGGAACAGGCAGCCGCTTGAAATTACACCGCCAGCGGATGATCGGACATGTCGTGATTCACATCAGCGTGGCCTTGTTCATCTTTGCGCACGGCGATGACCACATCGCGTAGCTTGGCATCGGCGGGTAGTTTGTAATAGTCGATTGCAATTTTCGGTGCGGCGATGTTTTCAATTCGCCCTGCATCAATTTCCGCAAGGTAGTCGGTGTAGCTAACCACCGCCTGGTTTTCGAAGTAGCCCACCATGCGGTGCGCAGTTTTCGGGAAGAACACATACAGCACGAAATAGAAGTGCCAAAACACCAGTTGGGCAAACAACACCAACATCCGCTCGCCCACACTGGGTTTTGCAATTTCAATAAAAATCATCAAATGCATGCGTTCGTTTTCCGCTTCTTCAAGCAGGGTTCGAATGGTGGGGCCGTAGCCGGTTTTCATTTTCCGCAAGCTTTTCAGGTGGATCCACATGCCAGCCACCATGCCGGGTACACCTGCCACGGTTTCCAGAATGACCGCCCGATGACCGTAGCGTTTGGCAAAGAAAGTGTCGGCAAACCAGCGAAAAAACATGGTGAGCGATTTTGCGAACTTGTCAGAGAAGTCTTTGGGGGTGGGTTCTTGAGGCAATGCTTCCATGGGCGCTACTTCCTGAGGTGAGGTGACAACTTGTTTATTTTTTTAATGAGTCTACGCTGATTGGAATGTGGGGGCTAGCCCTTAAAATCACTGCCAAAACACAGAGAGGCTGACTTGTTTGAAGGAAAGGTAAATGAATAAGTTAATGTTCAAGCTAGTTTTTCTCGTATTTTTCTCGGTGCCATCTTGGGCCTTCGCAGACAGCGCCAATGATGAAGAATTTTGTGCGCAGCTGAATGATGCAAAAACAGAGATGGAAGATACGCTTCTACGGATCAAGCAGAGAAAACAAAATGACTCGGCATTTCTTAAGGCGTTGAACAATAGCCAGAAGCAATGGATGCAATATGTGGATGCGGAATTACTCATGCAGTTTCCCTCGAAGCAGTTCATCGACTATGGTTCTGTTTTGCCGATGTGCCAATGCGTAGCCCGGTTGGGTTTAGTTCAGGAAAGAATTGTCACTTTAAAGCAATGGCTTGAGCCAGTTATGGAGGGTGATGTATGTACGGGAAGTAAACGGTAAATCGAGGTTAGCGTAAGCCCCACCAGGCGCCATGAAGAGGGGCTGCAGTTGGACTACAAACACAATTTGTATTGAGACAGAAAGCCTTGTTCCGTGCAGAATACGGTTGAAGCAACAACTTTATTCAGCCAAATCCATGTTGATCAAAAGTGCAGAAGATCGCGATAGCGACATCAAGATTCTCGAATCATTGTTAAACCACCCTGCTGCATCGGCTTTGACGAAACGCAGCATTGAAAAAGAGATTCGAGCAATCAAGGCGGGTGTGAAGGGCGAAAAGGATGCCGCCTACCAAATTGAGTACCACTACGGCCATGGGAAAAACTGGGCAGTCATTCACGACTTGCGTATTGAACACAAGGGCCGAGTTGCTCAAATTGACCACTTGCTGATTAATCGATTGATGGAAATTTGGGTGTGCGAAAGCAAACATTTTCATCAAGGAGTTTCGATTAACGAACAAGGCGAGTTTGTCTCATTCACTGGTTCCCAAGCTTACGGAATACCCTCGCCTTTGGAGCAGAACCGTAGGCATTGTTCACTGCTTCAAGAAGTATTTGATGACGGCGTGGTTCCGCTGGAAAAGCGTTTGGGTTTTTCGATCAAGCCGGTGATCAAAAGCCTGGTACTGGTGTCCAGTAAAGCGCGGATTACCCGGCCGTCAAAGTCGTTTCCAGGGCTTGATGAGATCATTAAAGTTGATCAGATCAAGGCGAAACTTGACCAGGCAATGGACGATGACAATAACCCCCTAAACCTTGCAAAGTTGGTCAGCAGTGAAACAGTGAAAGCGTTTGCAGAAAGATTGGTGGTTTTGCATACACCACATCAATTTAATTGGTATGGAAAATTCGGCTTGCCAGTGCAAGTTGACGAATCCGCTACTGTAGAAGTTGTAGAGGACGCCGATCCTGAACCCAAGAAATCAAAACTGGCTTGCAATACCTGTGGGACAGTAGTGGCTTACAACGTGGCCAAATTTTGCTGGTTTAACAAGCCGCGTTTTGGGGGCCAGGTTTACTGCTATGAGTGCCAGAAGAGTTTGTAGAAAGGTTTGTAGTCGGGTTTGCCACAGCTCAAGGTGGGTTACTTTACCTTGCCAGCAGTCCACCTCACTTATTCAATTCTCTATTTATGCAAACCGAACGTGGCTATGACCACCAGAATACCTATCGCAATGCATACGGAAAATAGATATCCCAAAACAACATAAACAAACAAGCGACTTGCAACATTGAACCAAAGCGGTACTTGTTTTTGCATGTCGCCAAACCCTCGAATCCTTCTAAAAATGGGTATTGAGATTGCTAGCGAGAAAAGAAGTGTGCGAATCCAGCTTGTGGGGAAATATCGATAGGCAGAGGATTCGAACTCGCTGAAATAAGGTGGACATACATATCGATCGATCACTGATTTGGGCGTTAGCCAGGTCAGCAACGTGAGACTCAATGGCAAGACAACCGGGATAATCAGGATGCTAAATCCGATGATCCACATGGTGATTTCGATTATCTGCATAACTGACCTACACCAGTAGCGCTCAACAAATCCATTTGATTTCCAAACTGATCGTATAGAAATTTGCCGCTAGTTTCACCCGCCTTTTGAGCAAAAAACCCCCCCGCAGCAGATGCAACCAGGGCTACTCCCCAACCTACCGGACCACTAACAACGAGCGCACCAACAGCGACGCTTGCCAGAACACCGCCTGCCGCGCCGACAATTAAACCCAACCCGTCTGCCCAAAGAATTTCATTCTTCTTATGATTACTCCCAGCCGAAGCAATCTTCCCACACGTACCCATCACTCCAAACCCTGTTAGCAGTACGCCCCCGCCCTTCGCAAGTTTGCTCAACTTCGCCATGCGCTCGGCATGTTTCACGAATACGGGTGAGGGATTTACACCCACTGCGCGGTTTTGATAAAGCACGTTGAACGAGCTTTGTCCGCCGTGCATGTGGCGGCCCATCCAGCCCAGTTTCTTCAGGTAGTTGTTCAGTATGGCCTGTTGGCGCAACTGGTATTGACGAATACTCAACCTGCCCGCAAGGTGTTCAGTGTTTAATTGTTGCAATTGCCCAATCACCGCCCGGTTTTGCGTGCCACTTAAATAACCCAGTACCCCAAGTCCTGTTCCAGCAAAATCAGTTACATGCTGTGTGTCATTGCTCACCCTGGCCAGAAATTCATACATTCCACGCTCGGCAGGATCTGCTGGTACGAAGCTGCGAGCAGTGTCCACCAAGCTAAATTCACCTCCGCCATTCACTACCTGGCGGATTCGGGCTTTCACGGCCTTGGGGTCCATGCACAGAATCGTGTCAGGGTCGTGTGAAATAAAGTCGAGCGTTCGCGGGGCTTGGCTGCCTAAAGCCATGCGTGGGTTCTTCACACTGGGGTTCAATGCCAGCAGGTAATCGAGCAAAATTGAGAAGTAAGGCTCTTGACCTGGGCGTACACCATAGCTGTGAGCAATCACGTCGTGCAAAGAATGTTGAGGCTGGGGAATGTAAAAGGCAGGCTTGGTAAGGGACAGTTTTCCAAAGCTGGAATTGAACATGTTCAGGATGGGGAGTTGCTGAACCCAACATTCAATCTTTGGGCGAGGACACTGTCAAAAAATACGGTTTTGAGTCGCTATAAGTAGGTAGCTGTGAGTTAAAACCACCCCTAATACGGTACCCATTCAATGCGAAGAACAAAGGCCACACTGATTTACAAAAGAACCAAGAATCTACGCGCAGTCCAGTTATTGCTTGGTCATTCAAAGTTAGAAAGCACTGTTCGATATTTAGGCATTTAAGTTGATGATGCACTGGAAATTTCGGAACAGACTGAAATTTGATGCCAAGCGACGCATCGTAAGCTTCTTATGCGCCAATTTCTCGCAACACTTCGGGATGACTGACCGCAACTTTGAGCAGGGTTTTTGCCGCGCCGGTTGGGCTTCGGCGACCTTGTTCCCAGTCCTGCAAGGTGCGAACCGACACACCCAGCAAAGAAGCGAATGCTTGCTGAGACAATCCCATTTTGGCACGTGCCTCTGCCGCAGGCGATAACTCAACCTGATTGATGCGTGCGGCCTTGCCTTGACGCATTTGTTTCACAGACTTGAGTAAGTCATCTTGAAATTTTTTCATTTCAGAGTCCACCTTCTACTCCCTTTTTCAATTCAACTAAAAAGGCGGTTGGAAGGTTATCGAACTTGACCTTTTTGTACACGATGAGCAGCCAAATGGCTGCTTCAGTCGCATTGAAATAAATTACCCTGGCGCCACCTCGCTTACCTTGGCCAGCGGATGACCAACGAACTTTCCTGCAGCCACCGCTTCCTGGAATGACATTGCCAGCCTCTGGGTTATTGGCAATCCAGTTGATGAATTCAATACGCTCGGTGTCGGACCAGACGTCGCTGGCGTATTTTTGAAATATTGGGGTTTCGGCTACGGTTCTCACATCCAAGAATATACGGCAATGCCGTATATTTGGCAATCCCTAGGTAGAGTTAAAGGCGGCATCTCGGCCAGAGCGGTCGTTAAAACTAATGGATTATACCTCTGCGTTATTGGCGAAAGCAGAACTTAAAACTTAGGCGGTAGTCGATGATGAAGCTGACCTTTGGAGTTCAGTTCCAAGCTCGTTATGTGGTGGCGAATAACTAGGGTTTATTTTTTATCGCGTTCATGTAATGCTTTGCAACTATTTGAAATGTTTAAGTTAAGAAAATAGTTTGCGATGTTCGGATAAACGGATATCGCCGTTATTTTTCGATAAACCAAGTTAGGCTTCACAAACCGCCATGCAATCCTCCATCTTTGCTGTTAACGACGAACCATATTGCCTATGGGAGGTAGACCTTGCGGCGCGTACCCGGACATTCCTTGATGGCATAGATACGGATTACTTTGACTATGTCCTGCAAGCCCATACAAACGCCGAAGACGAGAAGCGCGCGCTGGTAGCAATCAGGTTATCTCTGCACCATGCAACCGAGGCGATGTTTTCTCTCTTGGGATCATTCGTTCAAGCTCCTGACTGCCCATATGCGTGGATAGCCAAATGCTCAAATATAGAACTTCGGGAATTCACCGCACGCGTTAACAGAGAGGATTCTTCTCTGATCACAAAGCTGAATATCCCTTCCATAAGCTGGAATACGATAGCAAGTGCCATATTCTCAACTTACCAGCCAGGCACTGATCGCCAAAAAGACACAATTAGATGCTTCGAACGCCTTTGGGGCGCGCTCTCCGGAGAGCTCCTGAACCAAGTCCATATTGATGAGTACAACGCGTTGAAGCACGGATTCCGTGTCCGTCCCGGCGGCTTCGCACTTGCCTTTGGAATCGAGCCAACATATGGCGTATCGCCACCAGACTCAGAGATGAAGACACTTGGTCAATCTGACTTTGGCGCAACATTCTTGAAGATCGAGCCGCTCGGCTCTGCCAAAGGTAGTAGACATATCCGCTCACGACAGACCTCGGTGAACTGGTCACTCGAACGAGTCGTTTTACTTCAGCAACTCGTGTACATGTCGATCAACAATGTGGTGTCCGCGCTGAAGGTTGTGAATGACTATGCGCCGAGCACTTGCCGCTTCTTGCGCCCAGAAAACGATTCTGACTTTGAACAACCTTGGACATATAGCACCGGTGTAACAAGTATCAACTTAGATCACGTTCTCGACGAAAGTCTTCTACCCGCGTTGACTAAAGCTGACTTACTTTCCAAACTCAGAGACAATGAAGCCTAACCCGACATTCAACACGGACTCCGCAAAAGCGCGGAGCCGGTTAATTCCACGTTAGCAATCAAGAGGACTTTTTTTTGGACCCCGCAAAGCTTATTGACTTTCTTCACCTCTATCCATATTGGTTTCGGACGCTTTTCGCGATTTGGATTGTCGGCGGTGCCGGTCTCGCGGCCGGTCTTGTGCTCCTGAAAGAAGATCAGCGGAGGCAGACACAACCCTTGGAAATGGCCAAACCGTCCATTGATGCGGCCGCCTCTATACCGGCACTAGCGCCAACAGCGCCGCTGATAGTGCAATCGAGCGATCCCAGATCATTGTCAAGTTCGCCCGAAGAATATGCAATTGGACTTCGAACGCTCTCTGATCGCTTTCTGGAGAAACAAGAGTTCATTGAGCGCCATCAGAGCGCAAATGTATCTTGGGAGGGGCGCGTTTCGCGCGTATCTCAGCACGCGCAAAGTAAGACATTGAGCCTGTTGATAGATGCCGGCTCGAGAGAGTCTGAAATATCGATCTTGGTAGAGCTTCCAGATTCCATGCGCACCAAAGCATTTTCGTTACAGCGTGGCGACATTGTGCGGGTAACAGGAAAGCTAAGCCTGAACACACCCAGTTTCCCAGATCTAGAAGCGACCGATATGGTCCTCATTCGGCAACGCAGTGGTGGCTAACCTTTTGCTTAACTCGAACGTTAGTCTCAAATTTGGAGCATTAGAAACAATAAGGAATCTGTATGGGAAAGCTAGAACGATGGTTTCCATTGCTTCTATTACTAATGTCATTCGCGGTTTCAGCATTCGCTGTATATATAGCAACACAAAGAACACTGACAAACCTTGAAGGTGCATTTCTGCAAGGTTTTGCTTTGGTGGCTGGTTTAGTCAGTTCCTTTATATTTGGCCGGCAATCAGCTACCGATGCAGCTCGCGACATTATTAAGCCGCATGCGCGTTCTGCATTTCGTCGCCTTATGTCTCTTTATGAGAGCTTGTCGAGAGTTGGTGCTGAAATCGAAAATGCCAAAACCCCGAAAGGGATTGTTGATAGTGAAATTGTGTTGGCCAAACTTGAGGCAATCGTAATAGAACAATTGGCAACCGCAGATCATGCGTTGGAAGACTGGAGCGATATTGTTCCGGAAGACGTTTCGGAACTGCGGGCTAAATTAGAAAGTCGAAAGCAAAGAGGTCAACGAAATGGGTGAGAAAATTAGGGCCAAAGTTGCCAGAGTGCTGAATTCGAGAGAAATAGTATTCACGGCTGGCTCGACAAACGGCGTTGTCGTTGGAATGTACTTTGATGTAATGGATCAAAAAGGCGAGAATATAACTGATCCGGACACAGAAGAGGTGCTCGGCTCCATCGAGCGGCCAAAGGTTCGCGTACAAGTTACGCAGGTTCTGGATCGCATCTCGATAGCCTCTACTTTTAAGAAAAAAAGCATTAATATCGGAGGAGCTGGGGGTTCTTTTCTAAATGATCTTGGTGCGGTATCGCGAGCGCTTATGCCTCCGAAATACGTAGAAAAATACGAGACACTAAAAACCGATGAGCAGACCTGGGAGGATCTCAATGAAGAACAAAGTTATGTCAAGACAGGCGACCCAGTAGTTCAAGTAATTGGAGCGATTGATCTTCACGACAACAGATCTAATAATGCTGATTAGGCTAACTAATCATTCCAATGGACCTTCAAAAGTTAGGCGTGATGAAGCTTGTAATTGACAGCAACGCACTTCAGACGGAAAAGCTCCGAGCGTTTCTCGCAAAGTCAAAGCAAAACTTCGCTGTACTTCCCGATTTCGCTGGCATGGAGGCATACAAGGGCGATCCGCTGAAGACGGTCTACAAATCAATGGCCATCGTTTCCGATTTCCCAAACCAGGTCATTATCCTCAAGGGGTCGGCGAAGGTCTGCGGTCTAAGTGGTCGCCGCAAAGGCCTCCAACGAAGGCTGGTCGACGATAAGCAGACTGCAGAATTCGCAGAGCACACTCGAGCACTAAGGCTAGCGGAAGCAGGCGACATACGCCTTCAAGGACAGATTCGCGAACTAGGGGTTTTTGCGAATGAGCACCTGAAAAAGATGCGAGACGAGTCAGAAAATATTCGCGGAGCTATCGAAGAACTCGGGACGCACTTCTCAAAAGAAGAGCGATCTCAACTTAGAGTGGGTAAACAGTACGCACCCGAACTGGTAGATAAGGTCGTGCGAATCGTGATGGAAATGGCAGCATTGGCTTTTCGAGATTCGCCGCTAATTCGCAGGCCACCGAGTTACCAAGAGCTTCCCAATACTTTCATCTTTCGCGTGATGTTCGCCAACTTCCTTCATAGCATTCGGAGGTTCTCCCAAGGTGGATTTAGAGACCTGAGTTCCGATAAGCTCGGAAACGACTTTGTCGACATGATGTTCGTCGCATACGGCTCTTACTTTGACGGAGTGATGTCATCGGACAAGAACGTCCAGTACATGTTCTCCAAAACGTGCTTGCTCCTTTCGGCTCTTCTAAACGCGGAAATCCCATGTATCAAAGGTCTGGGAAAATGATGCCTAACCCTTCCATCGAGAAGACGCTGTCCGGCAAGCCGGCCAGGGCCTCTCATGTCAAACGTTATCCAAAGTTGGTTAAGATGTCTTTGGAGACGTTCTAGGTAAAAAGTCACAAGTCCGCTCCGGCCGAGAAACGTCCATACAATTAAATGTACTTCCCCTACTGAAACTGCGTACCAAACCGCCCGATAGTTATCTTTGCCGGAGTCTACTAAATAGAAAGGCCAATGCAGCGTAAGTGATCAAACCCAAAGCAACAAAAAACACGGGCAACGCCAAACGCAGTGAGGCAATCGGTAAACAGTCCAACAATAACGTTGGAATATCGGAGTAAAGAATCTCAAGCCGCAAAGCGAAGATCAAGTAGTCCAGCGTGAACTTGCCAAGTATCAATACAAGCAGGAACAGGACCGAATGCTTTAAATGCTGCGCAATTGCACCAGCCAGGAAGGGCGCAGTAATCACCAACGCTTCCAGAAGAATCAAACCGCGTGACTCAGTGTTTTGAATCTGCAAAAAGTCCATGCAGTACAGAATGGCCAACAGCAAAAATGCGAGCCCTAAAGCTAGATCTTGTTGCGTACTAAGTGAGTTTTCAGCGGACATACAAAATGCTCTCGGCTTCTTTAAGAGTAATTGACTCGATCATGTCAGTGGATTTGCCGCTCACCGAATTTGGAAATTCTTTGAGACTACTTTCTCTGTAAAACTTCACCAAACGGAGGTTTGGATCTTCTGGACGGCCAAGTAACTCAACGTTTAGTAAATTTTGAAATTATTTGTATAACAACTAATTGCAATTTACCTGAAAATCAAATAAATTCAATTTATCTGTATTTCAGGTAACTTGTAATGCCAACACACAACCATGTTCTCACCACCACTGCTCAGCTAGGGCAAATTTTACAAGCCTCACGAAAGGCCAAAAAATGGTCACAGGCCCAGTTGTCAGGTAAGTTAGGCCTTAGCCAATCACGTGTGTCGCATTTGGAGTTACATGCCGAGGAACTCAGCTTTGCCCAGTTAATAACATGGTGCGCTGTATTGGGCTTGGAGCTTTCGGTCGGGCTGCGTGAGACCCGTACCGAACGGACTTCGACGGATTGGTAACATGGGCCGTAAATCACACAGTCAAAGTTTGTCGATATGGTCGAACGGTCAGCGTGTGGGGCTATGGACCATACCTGCGCGGGGCGACATGCAGCTTCAGTATGACCCCGCATGGCAGGCTTCCGAACTTGGACGTCCATTGTCATTGTCTCTACCGTTCAATATTGGGAATCTGCCAATCAAGGGCGACAAAGTTCTGAATTATTTCGACAACCTGCTTCCCGACAGCGAAGCAATTCGTAAGCGTGTTGCCGAGCGATTCAAAACAGGTTCAACCGGTACCTTTGACTTGCTTAAGGCAATTGGTCGCGATTGCGTGGGTGCTGTGCAGCTATTGGGAGAGCATGAAGAGCCCGAAAACATCGAGAGTGTGCAAGGCCAGGCCGTGAGCAAAAAAGACATTGAAAGTCTTTTGATTGATACGGTTTCGCCAGCCGGTTTCGGTAGAAATACGAGTGCCCACACCGACTTGCGTATTTCAATCGCAGGGGCTCAAGAAAAAACGGCCCTGTTGCGCTGGAAGGGCAAGTGGTGCGTACCGCAAGGTTCAACCCCCACAACGCACATCATTAAACTACCTATGGGTTTAATGGGCGGGCAAAAGGCGGATTTCACAACGTCGGTCGATAATGAATGGCTTTGCATGACATTGCTGAAGGCATATGGTTTACCCGTCGCGAATGTAGACATTGACATTTTTGGTAAGCAGCGGGTACTCGTGGTTGAGCGATTTGACAGGAAGATTGCACCGAATGGTGAGTGGATTATGCGTCTACCCCAGGAGGACTTTTGCCAGGTAACTGGTGCCCCCTCAATTCTGAAATACGAAAGTGACGGTGGCCCAGGTCTGAAAACCTTGTTTAGTACCCTGCAACAGTCCGAGAATTCGGCTGCCGACCTTCGGACACTGATGGCTACCCAAATTCTGTTTTGGCTTTTGCGCGCACCCGATGGGCACGCAAAAAACTTCAGTATCCAACTGTTGCCTCGCGGGCGATTCAAAATGGCACCTTTGTACGATGTCATGTCTGCTTATCCAGTGTTAGGTAATGGACCCAATCAGTGGTCGCCTAGACAGATCAAACTCTCAATGGCCTTGCTTGGTAAAAACAGGCACTACAGCATGGATTCAATTGCCCGGCGGCATTTCAATAGCACTGCGCAAAACTTGGGTTATAACGAGTACATCGAGCCACTCATCGAAGACTTGCTGGCGCGTACGCCTGCGGTCATAAACAATGTTGGTGCGAAGCTGCCCGATGGGTTTTCCAACCATGTGGCTGAAACTGTATTAGGCGGATTAGGGAAAGCAGCCAACAAACTAAGTGGCAAATCAAGCTTATGAAAACCCTGCTCATCATCTACCACTCCATCACAGGCGGGTCCAAAGCCATGGCCCAGGCGGTGGCTGAAGGGGCGGGCACTGAACCCAATACCCGTACTGTGCTTTTGCACGTCAGTGAAACAAACGCCGAACATGTTTTGAATGCGCACGGCTATGTGTTCGTTGCCCCTGAAACTTTGGGCAGCATGGCGGGTTTGATGAAAGACTTTTTTGACCGCACCTACTATGCAGCGCTCGATCAAATCAATGGGCGGCCCTACACGGTGTTGGTGTGCGCCGGCAGCGATGGGCAGGGTGCAGTCAAGCAAATTCAGCGCATTGCCACGGGTTGGCGTTTAACGGAAATGGCGCCGCCATACATTGTGTGTACCCGCGCACAAACGCCTGAAAAAATTCTGGCACCCAAAACCATTGCCCCCGCGGATTTGCAACATTGCCGCGATTTGGGCGCTGCATTCGCAGGTGGTTTGGCTTTGGGTTTGTTTTAAATCACCAATTCAGCTTCTCCACTCCGGAAGCCGCACATCCTTCCACACTGCAAAGGCCCGCAGGCCCACGGTAACCAGTACACAGCCCAGCATGTTCACATACGCCGGGTTGTCCAGTTCGCGCAGGCCAATGTAAGCCCAGCCGCCGAAGAAGGCGCAAATGGCATAGGGGCGGTGGTCTTTGAAGGCTTGCGGAATTTCATTGCACACAATGTCGCGCAGCACACCGCCAAACACGCCCGTAATTACACCCATGAATACGGCCACCAGGCTGGGCATGCCCGCCATGATGGATGCGAAAACGCCCGCGGCAGTGAACAGGCCCAGCCCCAAAGTATCGGGCCACAAAATGGCTTTTTCAGTGAACTTGAAATGTCGCTGCCGCATAAACAACATGGCCACGATGCACAGCACGAACACGGCCCACAGCAATTCAATGTATTTCACCCAGAAAAAGGGCCGCACATCCAGCAACAAATCGCGCAGTGTACCGCCACCAAAGGCTGCCAAAAAGGCCACCACGCACACCCCCACGGCATCCAGCCGCTTGCGTGCACCTTCAAGAATTCCGCTCAGGGCAAAGGCCAGCGTGGCCACCACTTCAATGCCCAGTTGAATGTTCTGGCTGAATTCGCCGGGGTTTAGCGTGGCCATAGTTTCTGGTTCATGTGGTTTGAATGACAGGTTTTTGTCCATTGTAGTACCAGCAGCGCTATGCGCATAAGCAAACCGGGTTTTTCCACCCGGTGTAGAATCTAGGCACGTTCAGCCCGAGGTTTTATCGTGTCTACCCCTTTCCGTGTGTTGTCTTTCATCCCGCCGATGACGCAGCTCAACACGCCCTATCCATCAACCGCCTACATCACCGGCTTTTTGCGCAAACAGGGCGTTGATGCCGTGCAGGCCGACATTGCGCTGGGCCTGGTGCTCAAGCTGTTTTCACCTGAAGGGCTGGACAGGATTGCCTCGGAAATTGAGCAGTACGAGGAAGTGACCGAGCGCGTGGCCCTGTTCATGGACCAGTTCAGCCGTTACCGTGCCACCATTGCCCCCACCATTCGCTTTTTGCAGGGGGGCGATTCCACCCTGGCCCACCGAATCAACAGCCGGGCTTTTTTGCCGGAAGGCCCGCGGTTCGAGGCGCTGGATGTGTATGTGGACGAAGAAGGGGGCGACCCGCTGGCCTGGGCCTTTGGTGCCTTGGGCGCGCAAGACAAGGCACGCCACCTGGCCACTTTGTACCTGAACGACCTGGCCGATGTCATTGCTGATGCGATTGATGAGCGCTTTGAGTTTGTGCGTTATGCAGAATCACTGGCCGGTAGCCAGCCCAGCTTCGACCCGCTGGCCACGGCTTTGCAACAGCCTTTCACGCTGATCGATGAAATTTTGGTGGAATTAACGTTGGCTGAATTCAAACGCCAGCAACCGCAACTGGTGTTGTTGTCTGTTCCCTTTCCCGGTGCGGTTTACGCCGCTTTGCGCATGGCGCAGGCCATGAAGGCCGAGAACCCCGCCATCAAAATTGGATTGGGTGGTGGCTATGTGAACACCGAGCTGCGTGAACTGGCCGAGCCACGCTTGTTCGACTTTGTTGACTTTGTAACCCTTGATTCCGGCGAGCGCCCCCTGCTTTGCTTGATTGAACACCTGCAAGGCAAGCGTGGCCCGCAGCGTTTGGTGCGCACTTTCACGCGCAACGCTGAAGGAACGGTTCAATACACGAACTGGGCTGAACCCGATGTGCCGTTTGGCGATGTGGGCACCCCCACTTGGGATGGTTTGCCATTGCACAGTTACCTCAGCCTGCTCGACATGTTGAACCCCATGCACCGCCTGTGGAGCGACGGTCGCTGGAACAAGCTGACTGTGGCACATGGCTGCTACTGGAAAAAATGCAGTTTTTGCGATGTGTCGCTTGATTACATTTCCCGCTACGAGAACGCCACAGCCACTGAGCTGGTCAATCGGATTGAACAAATTGTGGCAGAAACCGGGCAAACCGGTTTTCATTTTGTGGATGAGGCTGCACCCCCCAAAGCCTTGAAAGCCTTGGCGCAGGAATTGATTGCACGCAATGTGTCCATTTCCTGGTGGGGCAATATACGGTTTGAAAAATCCTTCACGCCCGAGCTTTGCCAGTTGCTGGCCGACAGTGGCTGCATTGCGGTTAGTGGCGGGCTGGAAGTGGCATCTGACCGCTTGTTGAACCTGATGAAGAAGGGTGTTTCAGTGGAGCAGGTGGCGCGGGTGACCAAAGGCTTTACCGATGCCGGCGTGTTGGTACACGCTTACCTGATGTACGGCTTCCCCACCCAAACTGTGCAAGACACCGTGGATGCGCTGGAATACGTGCGCCAGTTGTTTGCCGAGGGCTGTATTCAATCAGGTTACTTTCACCGTTTTGCCTGCACTGTGCACTCGCCGGTGGGCAAAAACCCGGAAGAATATGGCATTCAATTGAAGCCCCTGCCCCAAGGCACTTTTGCGAAAAACGACATTGGTTTTATCGACCCCACTGGTGTGGACCATGCGGCACTGGGCGAAGGCCTGAACCGTGCGCTGTACAACTACATGCACGGCATTGGCCTGGACCAGAATGTGCGCAGCTGGTTTGACCAAAAAGTGCCTCGCCCCAGGGTGCAAAAAAACTTCATTGAGCAGGCTTTGTACCGCAAACCAGTCAAAACAGCTTAATATTGACAGTATGTAAACTTCAAAGGTGGCACCATGAGTTTAAAAACCCTGTTGATGCCCATGATCACCCAACACCGGTTTGCGCGCGGCACCCTGCTCGCCCAACGCACCAAAGCCGAGAAAGCCCGGCTGGCCTCTGGCCGCCCCCACGAGGTTTATTACTTCCACCAGGTGGACGACCCCTACAGCCATTTGGTGGCCCAGGCTTTGCCCCGCTTTTTGGCGCGTTACAACATTGAATTGAAGCCACATGTGGTGAGCCCCCCACCCGATTCGGCCGCACCTGAACGGGAAAAACTGGTGGCCTACAGCCGAGTGGATGCCGCTTTGCTGGCGCAGCGCCACGGTTTGAGTTTTGTGGACTATGGCCGGCAGCCCGCCTTAGCGCGTGCCCGTCAGGCTACCCACACTTTGGTGGCAGCCATTCAAGACGGGCAGTTTGTGGAGCATGTGGCCTCGGTAGGCCAGTGGTTGTGGGCCGGCGATGAAACCCAAATGCCTCCCGAGCAATTCAATGCATTGAAACCGGTGTCCAGCCAAGATGTGCAAAACCACATTGCACAGGCCGACTGGTTGCGAGACAAATTAGGGCATTACCTGGGCGGCATGTTGTATTACGAGGGCGAGTGGTACTGGGGCATCGATCGCCTGTACCACCTGGAGCAGCGCTTGCAGGCTTTGGGTGCGCAAGCCAATGGGGCCATTGCCTTGTTGTTTCCTGCAGACGATGGTCTTGAGCACGCCAAACCACTGGAGAACCCGCCAGACATTGATTTCTTCTTTTCCTTCCGCAGCCCCTATTCCGCCATTGTGGCCCCCCGCATTTTCGAGTTGGGCCGCCTGACTGGCGCGAAAGTCAATTTGCGTTTTGTATTGCCCATGGTGATGCGCGGCTTGCCCGTGCCCAAGGTGAAGCGCGAATACATTGTGTACGACACCGCCCGGGAAGCGCATGTGCGTAACATTCCTTTTGGTCGTTTGAATGACCCCGTGGGCAAACCCACTGAGCGCGGCCTGGCTTTGATCCCGTTTGCCGAACAGCACAGCAAGGGGCAAGAATTTGTGCTTTCCTACATGCAGGGTGTGTGGGCTGAAGGCATTGACGCCGGAAGCGACAAAGGTTTGAAAAAAATTGTAGAACGCGCTGGTTTGCGTTGGGAAGGTGCAGAAGTGGCCCTGCAGCACGAGGCCTGGCGCGAGCGGGCCACAGCCAACAGAGAGGAGCTGTTTGCTGCTGGTTTGTGGGGGGTGCCCTCATTCAAGGTGGGCAATACGGTGGTGTGGGGGCAAGACCGCCTGTGGGCTGTGCATGATGCGCTGCGCTCGTATCCGGCCTGATTTGCCTAATGTACCGTTTTGAAGTATCAATGACCTCTACGCACTCCAAGTTTGAATGACATGAAAATAAGTGACGTTGCCAAGAGACTTGGCTTGAATCCAAAGACCATTCGGTTTTACGAAGATCAGGGCTTGATTGCTCCGAAGCGGGCTGATTCTGAGTCGTGGTTTTCTACTAGCAAGAACCGTGTTTTTGGACCAGAAGACCTGTCCAGGCTTGATTTTGTCAAAAAGGCTCGCGAACTCGATTTTTCGATCAAGGAAATTCAGTCTGTGCTTGATTATTATGACCAAGGCCCCGCCTGTGGTTGTGGTTCAAGAACCCGGGTTGACGAGTTGATTGAGCGAAAACTCGTTGAGGTTCAGCAATTGAAGCAAAGCCTTCAGGAACTGGAGAAAAAGTTGATCGACATTCGGGTGAACAATGCCGCGATTGCATCCAGGCTGGCTGGTGTACCCCATGAACCCGAAGGCGAATTTTTGATTGCAGACTATATTTTGCCCGCATCAACTGAAGAAAAAAATAAGGCTTGACCTTCCAGTGGCTGGAACATGCACCCTGAAATTCGGGAATGTTCCCCATGCTTTTCTAGGAGATTTTTGATGAAAGTTAAATTGTTTGCCGCTGCTGTTGGCGTGTTTGGACTGGTGACTGTGGCCTTGGCCGCATGCCCGCTTTGCGCATAAAGTGATAGAAGCGCCGGGCCTTTTTGGGCCCGGCTTTCAATACGTGGCTTGTGCCGGGGCTGTGGCCTTAGCAACCTGATTTGCCTTGCTGAATGGGTGGGCATTTCACCGACCCATACGAGCAAAAAACACAGCAATCGCCAGGCTTGGGTTTCAGCAAAATATTGCAATGTTCACACTTGAAGAAAAACAGGCAGGCGTCCGTTGGCATTACGCAAAGGGTGCTTTTGCTGCAACTTGGACAAGTCAAAATCGACTCACGTACAACTTCAGTCATGGTGCGTTCCCCGCTTTTACATGAACCATGGCACTGCCAACATGAGCATTGAAAGCACGGCGTTTAACCAGTAAATCAGCTTCTGACCGCGGCTGCAAGTTTTTGTGATGGACTACTTGACCTTGCCACCATGTCAGGGTTTCTAATAAAGTAAAACAAGTACTGATCAAGGAAATTTCATGCCAGGTTGCAACCATTGCCCCGCTGATGAAGCGGCCAAGTCTGCTGCAAACAATCCCGGTTTTCGCAAGGTATTGTGGATCGCGCTGATTGCGAACGCAGCCATGTTCTTCATTGAAGTGGGTGCCAGTTGGTCGGCAGGCTCCGTATCTCTGCTTGCCGATTCACTCGATTTTGGTGGTGATGCGGCCAACTATGCTTTGTCCCTGTTTGTGTTGGGAATGGCGCTTCAAACCCGTGCCAAAGCAGCCTTGCTCAAAGGGGTGTGCATGGGGCTGTATGGTGTTGGTGTATTGGGTTTTGCCGGGTATGCAGCCATGCACGGCCAGGTACCTTCTTACGCCACCATGGGTGTCGTGGGTTTAATGGCTTTGAGCGTGAACGTGGGTGTTGCAGCCATTCAGTACCGTTATCGCAATGGCGATTCCAACATGCGCTCGGTGTGGCTTTGCAGCCGCAACGATGCAATTGGCAACCTGGCTGTATTGGGTGCTGCATTGTTGGTGGGTGTTACGCAAACAGCCTGGCCCGATCTTGCGGTGGCGGCGCTCATGGCCACACTCGGTTTAACAGCGTCTGTCAGTGTCATCAAACAGGCAAGGGCTGAAATACGGGGCGAAACACCTGCGGGTGCTTCGCATTCGCATTCCCACTAGCTACTTCACTGCAAACCGAACACTCACCTTGTTCTGCCCCAGTGTAAGCGAGGCAATTGCCTTTGCACCCTTGCCCAGCGGCACACTGCTTACACTGGCCAGTCGGTTTTCACCTGCGGGTTGCAGGTCAACTTCGGTTTTTTCGCTGCCGTTCAGTACCGTCAGTTTGCCGCTGGCCTTGGCCGTGTCCACGGGTTGCCCGTGGTCCAGAATGTAAATCACCGCTTTTCCATTCTGGTTCACCAGTTCAAAGTTCAGGTCTTGGGCCTCTGAAACCACCCCGCCGTGGCGTGGTTCTTCGCTGTGGCTAAGTGCTGGCTGTACTAGTGCGAAAGAGAGTCCCAAAGCCAATACATTCAATAGTTTTTTCATGGTTTACTCCTGCAAAAAATTAATACGCTTCCTGATCTTGTTCGGTCAGAATTTTCTCAAGTGGTTTTTGGCCCACCAGCCAAAACATCAAAGGGGTCAACAAGGTATCCAGAATGGTGGAGCTGACCAAACCGCCAAAAATAACCACTGCCACCGGGTGCAAAATTTCTTTGCCTGGTGCGTCAGCAGAAAGCAGCAAAGGGGTAAGTGCCAAAGCGGCGGTGAGGGCTGTCATCAACACCGGGGTAAGCCGTTCCAGCGACCCACGCACAATCATGGGAATGCCAAAGGTTTCACCTTCGAATTTGCACAGGTTGATGTAGTGGCTTACTTTTAAAATTCCGTTGCGTGTGGCAATACCCGCCAGGGTAATGAAGCCCACCATGGAGGCCACTGAAAGCGACACGCCCGCAATCCACATCGCGGCTACACTGCCAATGAGTGCGAATGGAATATTGCCCATGATCACCAAGGCCAGCGTGGTGGACTGGTAACGGGTGTACAGCACCAGAAAAATGAGCGCCAGGGACAAAAGCGACAATAAAGCAATTAAGCGCGTGGCTTGTTCCTGGGCCTGAAATTGCCCTTCAATGCTGACAAAGTAACCGCCCGGCAATGCCGTGTTGGCCACTGAGCTTCGCACTTGTTCAATAATCGCCGACATGTCGCTGCCGTCGGTGTTGGCATACACCACAATTCGGCGGCGGCTGTTTTCGCGGCCAATCTGGTTGGGGCCATCTCCTTCTTCCACGGTGGCTATATTGCTCAAAGGTATGGGGCCCGCCGGGCTGTCCAGCATCACGCGTGCAAGGTCTTGTGGCGTGCGCGCCGAATCGGGCAGGCGAAGCACCAAGTCAAATCGTTTGGCACCATCAACCACCTGTGTAATTCGCTCGCCCTGCGACAGCGATTCCAGCGCGGTCAGCACTTCACCAGGTGCAAGGCCGTATTGCGCTGCCTTGCGGTAATCCACCCGCACTTTCACTTGCGGTATCAACACCTGTTTTTCAACCGACAAATCTACTAACCCATCCACATTGCTTAAGCGGCTTCGAAGGTCTTCGGCCAGGCCGCGCAGGGTGTCAATGTCGTCCCCGAAAATCTTGATGGCCACCTGTGCTCGAACACCCGAAAGCAGGTGATCCAGCCGGTGAGAAATGGGTTGACCAATCGCAACCGAGCCGGGAATAACAGCAAGTTGCTTGCGAATATCGGCCATGATTTCTTCGCGGTCGCGCTCAGACTCTTTCAGGTCTACATCAATTTCGGCGGCATGCACACCTTCGGCGTGTTCATCCAGTTCCGCACGCCCGGTGCGGCGGCCTACTTTTTCAACTTCGGGTATTTCAGCAATCAGCTTTTCAGCCAGGGCACCGATGCGGTTTGATTCCTCCAGCGAAATGCCCGGGTTGAATATCAGCCCCATCACCAGCGAACCTTCGTTGAATGCGGGTAAAAATGCTTTTGGAAAAAATGGCACAGTTGCTGCTGCACCTGCCACCACAATTGCAGCAGCGAACAAAACCTTTTTGGCATGTGGAAAAGACCAGAGCAGTGCCTTGGTGTCCCAGGCTTTCAGGCGCCTTACCAAAGGGCTGTCGCCATGACCCAGTGTTTTGATGTTGGGCAGCAGGTAGTACGACAGCACCGGGATCACAGTCATTGACACCAGCATCGAAGCCAGAATAGACACAATGTAAGCAATGCCCAAGGGCGCAAACAATCGCCCCTCAATACCGGGCAGCGCAAACAGTGGAACAAACACCAGCACCACAATGAGTGTGGCGTACACAATGCCGGAACGTACCTCCACCGAGGCCTTCAAAATGGTGCTCAAAATGGGTTCGGGATTGCTGTGTTGCCCCCGCATTTTCAGGCGACGAAGAATGTTTTCCACGTCCACCACGGCATCGTCCACCAGTTCGCCAATGGCAATGGCCAGGCCACCTAAGGTCATCACATTAATCGATTGACCCAGCAGCTTGAACACAATCACCGCCACAGCCAGCGAGAGTGGAATCGCAATCAGCGAGATGGTGGTGGTGCGGACACTCAGTAGAAAGGCAAACAGAATAATGGTGACCATGATGGCACCATCCCGCAGGGCTTCCACCACATTGCCAATCGATGCTTCAATGAAGTCGGCATAACGTACACTGGCCACCTGTTCCAGCAGCACAGGAATTCCGTTTTCGTAGGCCACTGCCAAGCCTTGCAAATCCTCAAGTTGCTTGGTGCGGCCCAGGTTCCGAATCAGGTATTCACGGTTGTTCAGGTCGATGAAACCGCCACTGGTGTTTGCAGAAAAAGCTTGAAGCGCGCGTTTCAGTTCACTCAAGGAAATACCAAATTGCGCCATGCGGGCTGTGTCGGGTTCTACGCGCAACTGGCGAACTTCCCCGCCAATCGGAATCACCTGTGACACACCGGGAATGGACAACAGGCGTGGCCGCAATACAAAGTCGGCATACTCCCGGGCTTGCATGGGGTTGGTTTTTCCAGTGTCGATTGGCAAGGCAATCAACATGATTTCACCCATGATGGAACTCACTGGCCCCATGACCGGGGTGATGGTTTCCGGCAGTTGCTCTTTCACCAAGGTCAGCCGTTCAGCCACCAGTTGACGATTGCGGTACACGTCGGTGCCCCAGTCAAATTCCGCGTACACAATGGAAAGCCCAACACCTGAAACCGACCGCACGCGGGTTACACCCGGCATGCCGTTGAGTGCCGTTTCAATGGGAAACGACACCAGTTGTTCCACTTCTTCAGGCGCCATGCCACCCGCTTCGGTCAGTACGGTGATCAAGGGTTTGTTCAGGTCGGGAAACACATCCACCGGTGTTTGGGTGGATACATAAGCGCCGTAGGCCATGGCGAGCATGGCTGCGGCCAATACAAAAAGCCGGTTGTGAAGGCTGAACCGGACGATCCAATTAAACATGATGCATCGCCCCTTATCGGATCTGGTTGATCAGGTTGGTGCCTGAAACCACAACACGGTTTTCATCGGCCAGGCCTTTGGTGATGACCACTTGCCGGGCGTCCAGTGCCTGGTATTCCACCGGCAGTGCGATGAATCGTTCAGCCCCCGATTTGATCCACACAATCGCCTCGTTGTTGGGGTTGCGTACCACCGCTTCGCTGGGTAGCACAATGCCTTTGACCTTGGTATTCAATCGGGCCAGCACTGTGACCGGTTGACCCACAGCCAGTGGCACGGCGTTGTTGCCTTGTGCGGCCTTGGCCCGGAATGTAATTGGAATAGCACCGTTTACCAGGCTGCGTCCTGCACCCAGCAGGGTCAACTCGATGCCATCAATATTGGCCACGCTGCCACCCTGCACTTGCTGTGCAAGTGTTGCGTCGGCTGTATTGGCTTCAATCAGCAATCGGCTTGGGTCAATCACTTCAAACAACACATGGCTTGGTTCAACCACCTGCCCATTCAGTGCCTTGCTTTTGGCGATTACCCCGTTGGCGGGCGCCAGCAGGGTTTGCCTGCCCTGCACACTGTTGCTCAGTGCCCTTTCGCGCCCCTGCAGTGCAGAAAGTTGCGCTTGCGCGGCCTCAAGCTCTTTTTTGGGTATGGTGCCTTGCAGCACTTTCATGCGTTCAACACGCTGTTGGGCCAGCGTTAGGTTGGCTTTCACTTCAGCAAGTTCAGCGCGTTGTGAACCCACGGAAATTGCATCGGCCACCGGGTTTAAATAGGCCAGCACTTCACCTTTGCGAACGTTTTGCCCCAGCGCAGGGAACCCCTTGGCTGGTGGTTCTACCCGACCCTGAAAAGGGGCTTGAACACGCCCACCCGCATTGGGGTCAATTTCAACCCTGCCATTCAGTTCAGTGGTTTGTATGTGCTCACCTTGAAACACCATCTGCGTGCGTATTTCCATGCGGCGCTGACCCAGTTTGGGAATATTCACGCTGCCATCGGGCAGGCGCGCCAGCCCGCCGGGGTTGGTGTTTGCAGGTGCATCCAGATGTTCGCCGTTGGGGCCATGCGCACCGGGTGCGGCCAACAAGGGGCTGGAAAACAGCCCGGCCGACAGCGTTGCTGCTGCAACAAGAATTGCGGGAATGAACAATTGCGTCATGATTAAATCTTCCTTGAAACCGTGCTTGAGGCGCGGCGGCGAATGCGCTGAACAACCAGAACCAACAACCCAAGCACCAGCGCCAAAGCAAGCCAGGCGTAGGGGGAATGGAACAGCTCTTGAATATGGCCGTGGCCATCGTGTTCGTGGTCATCGTGGTGGGGGTGGCCGTGTTCCACATGCTCTGTTGCGGCACCGGTGGATTTCAGTGTCGCCAGCAACAGGTCACTCTGTGTGGGTGTGCTCAGTGTAAAAATCAGTTCGTGATCACCAGGCTGTTGCAATAACTCCAGCACGGCAGGGTCATCGAAGGCATAGTCGCCCGCGTCTTCATGAAACACCGCTGTGCCTTTCAGGTTACCCACTTCCAGTTCCAGTGTGGCATTCAATACGGGGGTGTTCGTGTTGTAATCGTCAACCAGCACCGACAATTCCGTGCTGTAAAGCCTGGCCACCAATTCAAAATTTTCAGTGAAGGTTTCCGTGCGTGGTGTGGCATCGTTCACCGTGCTGCCAGTACCAGGCGCGTCCAAATGTTCACCATTGGGGCCGTGTGCACCGGGAGCCGCCAAGGCAAGTTGGGCTGTCAGCAGCGAGCTGATTAAAAAATTGTGATGTTTGTCATGGATTGTTCTCCGGCAAAATTCCCAGTGCCTGTTTGTAGTTCGACACTTTGGCGGCATGTTCTACAGTGGCTTTTCGTGCAAGGCGCTGCGCCTCAAAGGCCTGCTGTTCAAATCGGAGCAGGGTGGGCAAATCGGTTTCGCCCAGCTCGAAAGATTTCTGAATCAAGGCAAAGGCTTCCTGATTGGCCTTGGCCCTTTCCTCGGCTGTTTTCTTGAGTTCTTCAAACAGACTCACGCTGGAAGCCGTGGCTTGTGCCCTGGCTTTCAGGCTGCTTTCCAGCTTGCGCAAACTGGCCTGTGCGGCCAGTTCATCGGCTTGTGTTGTCAATATTCTGCTTTGGTGTTTTGCACTCGATCCCAGTGGAATTCTGGTGCCGATCATCAGCGATTTTTCTTCAGGGGCGGTAAAGCCCCCTTTGTCGCTGACCAGGCCTAAGCTGATTTCTGGATTTGGGCGGCTTTGGATGCTGGCCAGTTCGCGCCTGGCTTGCGCAAGGCTTACCTTTTGTCTGGCATGAAGCAAGGCTGGGTGTTCAGACAAACCAAGCGTACTTTGCAAGGCCAGCAGGCCTTCGATTTTTGGATCGCTCAATGCGCTGGCCGGTAACCCTGTCAACGCAGTGAATTCGGCAGCCAACAGCGACACATTCGATACGGCATTGCCAAAATCGGCTTTGGCTTGCGCATGCAGTGCCTGGGCCTGAAGCTGATCGACAGGTGCCAAATCGCCGGCTGTAACGCGTTTCTCAACATCGCTCAGTAACCGTTGTGTACCCACCAGGCGAGCCTGGGCAATTTCAACATCCAGGTGTGCTGCAATGGTATACCAGTAGGCTTGTCGAACCTGCTGCGCCAATTCCAGTTTTTGAAGGGTTGTGGTCAGGCTGGCCATTTCAAGCTCTGCGTTGGCCAGGTTTTGCGAACCTTTGCGTTCGCCCCAAAGCCAAACCGGTGCAACAACACCCAGTTCAACTTCCCTCAAGCCCTGGTTGTCAAAGTTCCGGTCAGACCGGTACGAACCCTCCAGGCTGAGGGGTTCGGGGGTGAGGCTGTTGGCAGCCTCAGTGGCATATCGTGCTGATTCAAGGCGCTTTTCTGCGGCCTGAAGTTCAGGGTCTATTGCAAGCGCGGATTCGAAAGCCGATGCATGCAATGCTGATGCCCCGTTCGGCAGCTTGTGTGGGTGTGTACGCCAGGGCAAACAAGGCCGAAAACACCATACCAAGCCGCACCACGCAATGTGGTGTGTTCATGGACTACTCCGTTAATCAAAAGTCAATAAGAGGGTTGACGGTTGATTAACGCCAGTTCGGCCGTTCGATTCGCTGGGAAAAAAGGGTTTCCTGCCAAGCTGGAATACTGCTGAGTTGCACAGCAGAGGGCGAGGGGAAATCGGGCAGGTTTACTTCACTGAGCACAGAAACTGTGTGAACGTGAAAGTGATGGTGGTGGTCTGTGGTGTTGGTTTGATCCCGGTCGTTCTGATCCGGGTTGCTGCTTTGCTCATGTGCATGCTCGCCATGCGTGTGGGTGTGGCTGTGTGACGTGTCCAGGTGATCATGGAACACCACGTCAACCAATGAATCACCGGAACCATGGCTGTGATAAAGCTGTACCGCAGCCCAGGCGGACTGAAGCGGCAACAACATGATCAACAGAATGAATCCGAGATTTCTCGTTTTTTTAGTGTAGCACAGCTTGTAATGTCGCTGGATTTTGAAACATCCACCCGTGCTTGCAAGCGGGTGACCAGCAAAAACAGCCCACCCAGTTTGCGGTGAATGAACAGGCAGTCGATGGGTGGGGCGTGCCAGAACTTTCGGTCTTCACCCAGTTCGAATCCTTTGTCGCGAATTCGCGCGGCCAGGTCGGTGTTGCCAAAATCAAAACAACCCTTGGTGCAAAAAGGCTCGCAGGCCAAATCCATCAAGTCAAGTACCAACTCCCTGTGGTGGGTTTGCGTGCTTGAATCGAAATAGCCAATGCGGGTCGCGGCCTTTTCCATCAGGCTGCGGCTGCCTGCCTGTGCAGCTTTCATCACGTCCACATAACCGTCCACCAGTTCTTTATCAAAACTGCGGGTGGCACCAAAATCAAGCAGCACTACTTTGCCGGTTTTTGGGTTGTAGCGGTAGTTCGCAAAATTCGGGTCAGTTTGCATCAAGCGCATGCCCAGCAATTCCTTGAACAACAATTCGAACATCGTGGTGGCAATTTTGTCGCGAACGGGTTGGGTAGCGTGCGCCATTTGTTCGATCGATACGCCTTCCACATAACGCATGGCCAATATGCCGCGTGTGGTTAAGCGGGTATTGACCGTGGGAACTTCAAACCGTTCGTCTTCGCCCAGTGCTTCGGTGTATTTCGCGATGTACTCAGCTTCCCGTAGGTAATCTGCCTCTTCATGCAACTGCTTCTTTGCTTCAGCAAGCAGTGCGGCCAAATCGAATGTTTTGGGTACCAAGCTCGTGAAGCGCAAAATGGTGGCCACATTGTCGATGTCGCTGTCGATGCTGTCGCGCACACCCGGGTACTGAATTTTGATGGCGAGTTTTTCACCATCCAGTGAAATGGCCTCATGCACCTGCCCAATTGATGCGGCGGCAATCGGCGTCAGGTTAAATTCGCGCACCCTCTCGCGCCAGTTCTCGCCCCATTCTTTTTCCAGCACGGCGAGCAGTTGTTTGCGGGGCATGTGTTTGGCGTCTTGCCGAAGCTTGGCCATAATTTCAGCCAGTTGGGGTGGCAGCATGTCGCCTGCGTCCATCGACACAAGTTGCCCCAGTTTCATGGCCGCACCGCGCAGTTGTGCCAACTGGTCGGCCACGCGCAGGGCGTTTTTGGGGGTCAGCAACAGGCTGCTCAGCTTGGGCCGCTTTCCCTGTGCCAATTGTTTGGTGCCGTTCTTAACCACTGAGCCCGCCACCGTGGTGGCCAAGGCACCAAACCGGCTTAAACGGGCGAAGCGGCCCGAGGGCACCGCGGATTCGTTTGAATGGTTAAAGGCGGGAGGTTTCTTGCTGGACGACATGGAAAGTACTGCTTTGAAGCAAAGGTGAAGCTCATGTTAAAACAAAAGGCGCCTGTGCGGGGAATCACAGGCGCCCTTTGAAAACCGGCAGACTACCCGGTTTTTACCATTTAGCTGGCATCACCTTCGGTCAGGTCTACACCGTTGATCTTGCTGATTACTTCAGCACGAGTGGCGGTCGACTTTGCAGTTTGAACGGTAACACTCGCATCACCTGCCGCAGGGCTGAATTCGCCGGTTTGTACTGCCTTCTGATATTCATTCAACACAGCTTGGCGTGTAGCTTGGTTACGCTGACTTTCGGCTGCCACTACGTGGCTGGTGCCATCGCCTTGCTGAGTTGCTGGGTTGGCCATGACCACGGCTGGTACAGATGCTGAAATGGCCAATACGGAGGTAGCGATCAATTGACGTGCGTTCATGGTAAATCTCCTTTTGAGGTACTTCACTAAGTTTTGCCGTTGCGTTATTGCGTTGGCATGAGTCGTACTTTACGCAGCCTCGAATTACCAAGTGCCCACAGGCACATTACAAATTTGTAATTTAAAAATATCGGCCCAGCTTCTATACTGCGTGTTGTGTTTACTTGGCCGCAGCGGTGCAGTTTCGATGAAAATTCTGGTGATTGAAGACGAAAAAAAACTGGCCAGCTACCTTCAGAAAGGGTTGAGCTCGGAAGGCTTTGTGGTGGATGTTGCCCACAACGGCATTGACGGTTTGCACCTGGCCACCGAGGGCCATTACGAACTCATTATCCTAGATGGCATGTTGCCCGACCTGGATGGCTTGGGCGTTTTGGCCGCCTTGCGCCAAACCATGAACATTCCCGTACTTATGCTCACGGCCCGTTCCATGGTTGAAGACCGTGTGAAAGGTTTGCAGGCGGGTGCCGACGATTACCTGACCAAGCCTTTCGCTTTCTCTGAATTGGTGGCCCGTGTGCATGCATTGGCCCGCCGTGCGCAAGGCCAACCCAGTGCCGCTGCCGACAGCAGCCACCTCGGCCTGGCGGATCTTGAATTGGACGCCGTAAAGCGCCAGGCCAAACGGGCTGGGCAAGACTTGCGTTTGACCGCCAAAGAATTCAGCTTGTTGTGGTTGCTGTTGCGCCGAAAAGGCGAGGTGCTTTCGCGCACCGAGTTGGCAGAACTGGTGTGGGACATGCACTTTGACAGTGAAACGAATGTGGTGGATGTGGCGGTTCGGCGCTTGCGCAGCAAAATGGACGAACCTTTTGACCAGCCTTTGTTGCACACGGTGCGTGGCATGGGCTATGTGCTGGAACAACGTGCGGTGGTTGAGCAGGCCAATGAGCAGGCCGTAGGGGACCTTCCATCGTGAGGCGTTCAATAGCAAGGCGATCTTCATTGCAAATGTCGATACTCAGTATTCTGGGTGTGGGCATTATCGCCATCATCAGTTACCAGGCCATTTGCATGTGGCAAGACATGCGGCATCAGGACACACTCAGCCGCGCAGCTTCCAGTGTTGAACAGGTGTTGGGCCGCAACAGCGAGCTTTTGCCCACTGAAATGTGGAGCCGGGTAGACGAATTGCTGTTAAGCCTTGGCAACGTGCGTGCCAAAGTGCATGGCGAAAACGGACAAGTGTTGTATGGCCCGCAAGTGTTGCTGAGCCAGGTGAAGCACAAAGTGAGCTACATGCACCCTTTGAATGGATTGGGGGGCAGCATGCCCATGAACGATCTTGAGCTGGCCATGGACGTGTCTGAAGACAAAAGATTTTTGAAGTTCATTGCTTTGCTGTTTACGGCGGTGACGGTGGTTTGGGGTTTTTTCATTATGCTGCTGAGCGGCACCTTGGCACGTTTTGAACTGAAACCCCTGAACAAGTTTGGGCGGAAAATTGCAGACTTTGATCCTTCAGATATCAACGCCAGAATCAAAAGTGACCATGAACCCGAGGAGCTTTACCCGGTTGTTGAGCAGTTCAACAAGCTGATGGGCAAGGTGGGTCAATACCAGGAGCAATTGCGTTCGTTTAATTCCAACGTGGCACACGAGTTGAACACGCCCTTGTCCAGCCTTACCGTGAGCCACGAGTTGTTGCTGCGCGAGAAGAACCCCGATCCGGAGCATTTGAAAGAAGCCTTGCACAGCCACCTTGAAGAACTGCAACGCATGAACCGCATTATTCAAAGCATGCTGTTTTTGTCGCATGCCAGCCAGGGACAGTACAACGATTTTCGCTGGGTTGAAAAGTTGAGTGAACCAGTGATGACGGTGATGGACTACATGGAGGCCATGCTGGAGGAAAAGCATCTGCACTTTGAATTGCACGGCGATGCTTCAGCACGCATTGATTCCGAATTGGTCAAGCGGGCTTTGTCCAACCTGGTGTCCAATGCGATTCGGTATGCCGAAGAGGGCAGCACCATTGACATTCACATCGAACCTGCGCATGCGAGTGGCTTGGTCAACGTTACCGTGAGCAACAAAGGCGTGTGTATTCCCCAGCGTAGCGTGCCTCATTTGTTTGAGCCTTTCTACCGGGTAGATCAATCGCGCAATGAAAGTGGGCATAACCATGGTCTGGGCTTGGCGATTGTGGCTGCCATTGCCCGTTTGCATGGGGGTGAGCCCTTTGCCCAGTGCGACGGGGAATGGGTACGCATCGGGTTTTCAGTGAAGCAAGGCGTCCAACCTTCACTTGCCGAGGTATGAATGGCCTGTGCTAAACTTAAAGTATTGCGGTTTATTCATTTCATCCAATGATGCGTCGAATGGGTGTCCATGTGTTGTTGCTGTGTGCGCTCATGTTTCAAAGCATGGCCCATGCAATGCCATGCTGCACCGAGATGCAAAGTACCCAGCACACCACTCAACATACCATTGACGCTGTTCAGTTGGATGAGGGCTGTTTCGCTGGGTCGCCCTTGTGTTGCGCCGTACCCTCCTTGCCGTTCTCTGCGGCTGTGGTTTCATCTCAAAGCCCCTCACCGGTCTATGTGGCGGTTGAGCAGGTGCTTCGAATTTCTTTTCAACAAACTTCTCCTGAACGCCCGCCCCGGGCCTGATCACGCCTGAATTGTATTGAGGGTTGGGTTGGCTTTTTGCCACCCCAGCTACGTGATTGTTTCTCATGGTTTGAACGCCATGCAGGAGAGCCCCATGCCGGGTAAACATTTGTTATTGAAAATTGCGTTGGCCGTTCTTGCCTTGTTTGTGTTGTTGAATTTTGGTGGTGTGCTTGCCGCGCAGCAATACACGCTTGAGCAAGCTTTGGCCGCTCCAGAAACTCCAGCTTCTACTGCGCCGCTTAGTTTGAGCCAGGCGCTTGCCCTGGCCGAGCAGCGATCCGAGGCACTGCGTGCGCAAGACGCCGCCACGCAAGCCGCGCAAAGCCAGGCCACCGCAGCGGGCGAGCTGCCCGACCCCATGCTGAACCTGGAAGTGATCAACATCCCTGCCAACGGGCCCGACCAGTTCAGCCTCGCGGCTGACTTCATGACCATGCGTGGTGTGGGTGTTTCTCAAACATTTACCCGGAAGGACAAGCGCAACGCTCAGGCCAATGTGTTCAACAAAAGCGCCGAGTTTGCTCAAGCCGGAAAGTTTCAGGCGTTGAGCAAATTGCGCACCGCCACAGCGCAGGCGTATCTGGATCGGTTTTACTTGCAGGAAATTCTGGCATTGCTGCAATCGCAACGCACTGAGTTGCAATTGCAAATTGAAGCTGCCAATGCCCTGTACCGCTCGGGCAAGGCCCCGCAAACCGATGTGTTTGCTGCGCGCACAGAACTGGGTTTGATGGACCTGAAAATTCAGGACACCCAAGCCTTGCTGGACAATGCGCAAGCTGAACTGCAACGTTGGGTGGGGGAGCAAGCCGATGCGCCCCTTGCTGGCGCGGTGGACCTAAGCCAATCCCGTTTAGGTGCGGTGGATTTGTTTGAAACACTTCACCAACACCCGGAAGTGCTTGCGCTGGACAAAGCCGAATCCATGGCCCTGGCTGAAGCTGAAGTGAAACAACAGGAAAAGTCAGCAGACTGGACCTTGTCGGTGATGTATGCCGGGCGTGGGCCCGAGTTCTCTGAAATGCTTTCTTTTGGCGCATCACGCCCTCTGTTTGTGGACCAAGACAATCGACAGAACCAGGCATTGGCTGCTGCCAACGCCATGGCCGCCAAAGCCAAGGCCGAGCGCATTGAATTGCACCGAGAACACCTGGCGCAAACCAAGCGCTGGCAGCAAACCTGGCAAAGCAATTTGAAGCGTGTGGCAGATTTTGACCGCAGCCTGATTCCGCTGACCCAACAGCGCACGCAAGCCGCTTTGTCGGCTTACCAAGGGGCCACGGGTACCTTGGCCGAGGTGCTGGCTGCGCGCCGAATGGAAATCGACATGCGCATGGAAAAACTGCGCATTCAAATGGACACTGCCCGCCTTTGGGCACAACTGGAATACCTGATTCCTGAAGAGGTACAACAATGAAAAAGACGCATATTGCAGTTGGCGTGTTCGCATTGGCGGCACTGGCGGGTGGTGGCTATGGTTTGTGGGCACTGGGCATGAACCAGGGCATGGAAATGATGTCTGCACCCATTGGTGCGGCAACTGAGGGAGGTGCAAATGGTGAAGTGACCTCGGGTGGACCAGGTACCGGCGGACAAGATCCTTCAACCTGGAACATTCCGCAAGGTGAAGCCGCCACGCGCCGGCACATGGAAAGCGGTATCAAGGCGGGTGATGTTGATCCTGAAACCGGGCTGGCCGTGCAGTATTACCACGACCCCATGGTGCCAGGTCGCAAATTTGATTCACCCGGCAAAAGCCCCTTCATGGACATGATGCTGGTGCCCGCGTACTCAGGCGCCGATTCAGCTGACAACAGCAGCGTAAAGGTAAGTCCGCGCATTCAGCAAAACCTAGGCATACGCACAGCGGCGGTGGCCATGGGTATGTTGGCCCCTGAAATCAGCGCCAGTGGCTCTGTGCAGTGGAACGAGCGTGAGCGGGTGGTGATTCAATCCCGTGCCATGGGTTACGTGGAAAAGCTGAATGTGACTGCCACACTCGATTCGGTCCAACAAGGCCAAACCCTGTTGACGGTGTATGTACCCGACTGGATTGCCGCGCAAGAGGAATTCTTGTCACTGCAAAAAATGAAAGGTGAGAACTTGCAGCCCTTGGTTGATGCTGCGCGACAGCGCATGTTGCAAGTGGGCATGAGCAATGCACAAATTCGGCAGGTTGAGCAAAGTGGGCGCACACAACCCCGTGTGGCCATTGTTGCACCCCGCAGCGGTGTGATCACTGAGCTGATGGTGCGTGAAGGCATGACAGTGCAGCCCGGCATGACCCTGATGGAAATCAACGGACTGTCCACCGTGTGGGTGCAAGCCGAGGTGCCCGAGGGGCAGGCTGTTTACGTGCGGCCTGGTGTCAATGTAGTGGCCAAGGCCCAAGCTGTGCCAGGGCGTAGTTTTGAGGGCACGGTGCAGGCTGTGCTGCCGCAGTTGAACAGCAATACCCGCACCGTGTTGGCCCGCATTGTGTTGAAGAATCCGGAGCAGAAACTGCTGCCCGGCATGTTTGTACAAACCCGTTTCATGGATTCAAGCCGACCAGAAACATTGATTGTTCCTTCGGAGGCAGTAATACAAACCGGCCGCCGTGCGGTGGTCATGTTGGCCAATGAGGAAGGCCGCTTCACGCCAGTTGAAATCAAAACTGGCATTGAATTTGATGGAAAAACCGAGGTGCTGGAAGGCCTGCAACCCGGCCAGGAGGTGGTGCTTTCTGGTCAGTTCCTGATTGACTCTGAAGCCAGTTTGCGAGGGCTTGAAGCGCGTTTGAATACCGGAGAGCAACCATGATTGCTTTCATTATTCGCTGGTCCATTGCAAACCGTTTGCTGGTGTTGATCGCAACACTCATGATCAGTGCCTGGGGTGTGGTGTCGGTCTACAAAACCCCGCTTGATGCGCTGCCCGATTTATCCGATGTGCAAGTAATTGTGCGCACCAGCTTTCCGGGGCAGGCCCCTCAAATTGTTGAAAATCAGGTGACCTACCCGCTTACCACCACCATGCTTTCCGTGCCCGGCGCGAAAGACGTGCGCGGCTTCTCGTTTTTTGGCGACAGTTTTGTCTACATTATTTTTGAAGATGGAGTGGACTTGTACTGGGCGCGTTCGCGGGTACTGGAGTATTTAAACCAGGCGCAAAGCAGCCTTCCAGCTGGTGCCAAAAGCGCCTTGGGGCCAGATGCCACAGGCGTGGGCTGGATTTACCAATACGCCCTGCAAGACACCACCGGCAACCTGGATGTGTCGCAACTGCGGGCTTTGCAAGACTGGTTTCTGCGCTACGAGCTGAAAACCGTGGAAGACGTGGCCGAGGTGGCTTCGGTAGGCGGTTTCGTGAAGCAGTACCAAGTGGTGCTCGACCCTCAAAAGTTGGCGGGCTACGGCATTACGCTCGATGAAGTGGTCATGGCAATTAACAACGCCAATCAGGAAGCGGGTGGCTCGGTGATTGAACTGGGTGAAGCCGAATACATGGTGCGCGCCACCGGGTACCTGGAGAATCTGGACGATTTTCGTTCTGTTCCCCTAAAAAGCAGTGACACCGGCATTGCTGTGCAGCTGGCAGATGTAGCCCGCATCCAGATCGGCCCTGAAATGCGCCGTGGCATCGGCGAATTAAATGGCAGTGGCGAGTCCGTGGGCGGCATTGTGGTGATGCGTTCGGGTAAAAATGCCCTGAACACCATTGAAGCGGTGAAGGCCAAGCTGGAAAGCCTGAAACTGGGTTTGCCTGAAGGCGTGGAGGTGGTGGAGGTGTACGACCGCTCTACACTGATCAACAATGCAATCGACAACCTCAGTTTCAAACTGCTTGAAGAATTCATTGTGGTAGCGCTGGTGTGTTTTGTGTTTCTGTTGCACTTTCGCTCGGCCTTTGTGGCGATTGTCTCCCTGCCTTTGGGTGTGTTGGTGTCGTTCATTGTGATGGAGCAGCAAGGGGTGAATGCCAATGTGATGTCGTTGGGCGGCATTGCAATCGCCATTGGTGCAATGGTGGACGCCGCATTGGTGATGATTGAAAATGCGCACAAGCACCTTGAACAGTGGGAGCACGACAACCCCGGTCAAAAACTTGAAGGTGCAGCGCGTTGGCAGGTTATTGGCGATGCTGCGGTCGAAGTTGGCCCTGCATTGTTTTCCTCCTTGTTGGTGATCACGCTCAGCTTCATTCCGGTGTTCACACTGGAAGCTCAGGAAGGACGCTTGTTTGCGCCCCTGGCCTACACCAAAACCTATGCCATGGCGGCCTCTGCGGGCCTGGCCATTACGCTGATACCGGTGTTGATGGGCTACTTGATTCGCGGCAAAATTCCAAGTGAAACAGCCAACCCCATCAACCGGGGTTTGATTGCAGCATATCGCCCCGCGCTTGATGCCGTGTTGAAGTTCCCAAAAACTACGGTGGCGGTGGCCATGGTGTTACTGGGCCTCAGCTTTTACCCCTTAAGCCAGCTGGGCACTGAATTCATGCCGCCGCTTGATGAAGGCGATTTGCTTTACATGCCCACCGCTTTACCGGGCCTGTCGGCAGGCAAGGCTGCCGAGCTGCTGCAGCAAACTGACCGCTTAATCAAAACCCTGCCTGAAGTAGAAAGTGTGTACGGCAAGGCTGGCCGCGCAGAGACAGCCACCGACCCCGCACCCATGGAGATGTTTGAAACCACCATTCAGTTCAAACCCAAAAACGAATGGCGAGATGGCATGACTGCCGACATGCTGGTTGATGAACTCGACAAAATTGTACGGGTACCCGGCTTAACGAATATTTGGGTGCCGCCTATACGCAATCGCATCGACATGCTGGCCACGGGCATCAAAAGCCCGGTGGGTGTGAAGGTGACCGGCCCAAACCTGGGCACCATCAACGATGTGGCCGTGAGCATCGAGCAAGCGGTGAAAAACATGGATGGGGTCAGCAGCGCGTTCGCCGAACGCCTTACCGGTGGGCGTTATGTGGATGTGGACATTGACCGTGACTTGGCTGCGCGCTACGGCATGAATATATCTGACATTCAATCGATTATCTCAAGCGCAGTGGGTGGCATGAACATTGGTGAAACAGTGGAAGGT